>Ga0308160_10000023_pt1 | contig 536974 bp, 440 predicted proteins | sample PhyFR1_FD_201036 | JGI IMG/M metagenome (GOLD analysis project Ga0308160, IMG submission 201036) | Phyllosphere microbial communities from UC Gill Tract Community Farm, Albany, California, United States - DLSLF.R1 | ecosystem: Host-associated > Plants > Phyllosphere > Unclassified | place... | reverse complement strand
AGCAGGATCACCACTACGTGGCCCCAAATGGTGTGGTAGAGAAAAAACTGGCCGATATATGGGCCGAAGTGCTTAAGGCCGATGTGGAGCGGATCAGTTCCAACAGCAGCTTTTTCGAAATAGGGGGGCACTCGTTAAGAGCAATGATTATGGTTAATAAAATTGCTGATATATTCGGGGTGGATATTCCACTAAAAGAAATATTCGAGCGGCGGAGCATCGTTCATATTGCTGATTACATCAAAGCAACAAAGCAATCTACCAGTATTAATATTATAAAGGCAATAGAAAAAGAGCATTACCCGCTTTCAGTTGCACAAAAGGCTATTTATTTTTTTTATGAGTTTGATGATGTAACGTTGGGTTACAACATGCCCCGTACCGTAAGTTTAGAAGGCGAACTCGATATCGAAAAATTAAAATCAGTATTTGATCAACTTGTTAAAAGGCACGAGAGCCTTAGAACTTCATTCCATATTTATGGTGAAGAACCTGTACAAAAAATCCATGATGAAGTTCATTTTGAAATTGAATTCTACAGTTGCGGTATTGATGAGGTAAAATCGGTAGCTGATAAAATTATAAAACGGTTTGATCTGAAAAAAGCTCCATTGTTCCGTGTGGGACTTATCAAGGTAAGTGAAATACAACATTTTTTAATTGTCGACACTCACCACATCATCATGGATGGGACGTCATGGAATATCATCATATCCGAATTTAAGGCGCTCTACAATGATCAGGAACTTATTGAACTGAAGCTTCAATATCGCGACTATGTTGAATGGCAGAATTCGCCGGATAGAAAAAAGGATATTGCCAGACAAAACAAATTCTGGGTAGAAAAATTTGCTAAAAAACTCGAAAAACTTGACCTGGTTATAGATTTTACCAGGCCAAAGATCAAAAATAATGATGGGGCCGATGTCACATTTTTTATTGATGCTGAGCAAACAGATCTGCTCAAAAAAATTGCAGATCAGGAAGGGGTTACCATGTTTATGTTAATCTTCGCTATTTATAATGTGTTTTTGGCTAAGCTAGCTAACCAGGAAGATATTGTAATCGGAGTTCCAATTGCAGGTAGGGAACATGCCCACCTTCAGGATGTTGTAGGTATGTTTGTTAACGCTTTACCCATAAGAACTTTTCCCGAAGGCAAAAAAACATTTATCGAATTTTTAAATGAGGTAAAAAAAACAACACTATCCTGTTTTGAAAACCAGGGGTATCAATATCAGGATCTGGTAGAAGAACTGAAATTGGAGCGCGATATTAATAGAAGCAGCTTATACGATGCGATGTTTATGTACCAGAACTTTGAAGGTACAGGCTCATCAATGTCGAAGCTAAAAGTAACCCCGTACCATTCGAGCCACACCATAGCCGAATTCGATATTTCTTTAACCGCTTTCGAAATAAATGATCAGTTAAGTTTGGCTATTGGCTATCAAACTTCCCTTTTTAAACAACAAACCATGGAACGGTATGTAAGTTATTTCAAACGGCTGATAGATAGTGTGATAGAAGATAGGGAGGCAGCTATTTCTTTACTCGATATCTTACCTGATCAAGAAAGAAAGGAATTGTCTAAATTTTCGGGCAACACACATCATCCAAGTGAAAATCTTGTAACAGCTTTCGAGAAAATAGTTTTACTGCACAGCGATAAAGAATGTATCGTTTTTAATAACAACTGTTTTTCATATGGGGAAATAAACGCTTACGCAAACCGGCTTGCAAACTATTTGATTGGTAAACTCAATGTAAATATTGGTGAAATTATCGGTTTAGAATTTGATAACAGCGAATGGATGCTTGTGAAAATTTTAGCCGTTTTAAAAGCTGGAGCAGCCTATATGCCTATTGATCCTGAATACCCGGAAGAGCGTATAACGTATATGATTGGCGATGCCGGTGTAAAATTATTATTAACAGCTACCGCAGGTTTAAAATTTGATGGGATTTTAGTTGATATAAAAAAGGAATGGGAAGATATAACATGTTTTAGTGATAAAAATCCAGCATTAAGCCTAGCTGCCGAACATCCATCCTACATCATATACACCTCGGGTTCTACCGGGAAACCAAAAGGGGTAATACAAACCCACCGAACAATTGTTAACCTAATAAACTTTCAACAAAAAAACCTGATTAACAAGGTAGAAAACAATGCGAAAAAAGTTGCCCAATTTGCCTCTTTGGGTTTTGATGTTTCGGTTCAGGAAATCTTTTATACACTTTTAAATGGCTATACATTGCATGTTGTACCAAAAGAAATTAAGTTTTCTCCTTATGATATGATCCATTTTTTGGTCGAGAAAGAAATCAATACTCTTTTTCTGCCTACAGCTTACCTTGAGCACCTCGCAAATACTGCTGAGGGCATGTTCGAGCAAACATTGGCTTCGCTAGAGCACATCATCGTGGCTGGTGAAGCCCTTAAGATAACCAGAGACATTAATGTTTTTCTTAAAAAAAGACCCCACATTTTCCTTGAAAACCAGTATGGGCCATCCGAAACCCATGTGGTAACTTCTTTTACCGTTCAAACAACCCCTGATGATCATACCTATTATCCACCTATAGGAAAAGCAATTGATCATACAGATATCTACCTCCTGGATGAGTATATGAACCTGCGTCCGAAGGGAACTTTAGGTGAAATATATGTTAGTGGGGCAGGAGTGGCAAAGGGGTATATTGGTGCAGAAGCCAACGCAGAAAATGTATTTCTCTCTAATCCTTTTGGAGCGGGCACGATCTATAAAACGGGAGATCAGGCCATTCTTTTAGATGATGGAAATATAAAGTACATTGGCAGAAAAGATAAGCAGATCAAAATCAGAGGATTTAGAGTAGAACTGAAAGAAATTGAGAAAGCACTTTTAAGTCATGGTAAAATTAAGCAGGCTTTGGTAATACCTTACGAAAAAGGTGAAGGTAAGTACCTTGTTGCATATTGGACCTCGGAGACATTACTGGATATAAATGAAGTTAAAGAATTTTTAAAAGAACTTTTACCAAGTTATATGTTACCAGGTTTCTTTGTTCATCTCGATGAATTTCCTGTTAACAAAAATGGCAAAATTGATACACATGCCCTTCCGGATCCAAAATATTCAATCGATGATAACTTCCTTTCTCCAGGTTCAGTCAGTGAGCATATTCTCACCCGAATATGGTCTGAAATCTTGAAAATAGAGGAAAGCTATATCAGTTGTAACAAAAGTTTTTTTGAACTCGGCGGACATTCATTGAACGCTATTACACTGGTTAATAAAGTTTATAAAGAATTCGAAATCAGGATTTCTTTGAGAGAATTATTTGCCAAGCCTACCATTAAAGCTATTGCCGACTTTCTTGATTCGCAAGAAAGTTTAGAATCAAACGCAGATGACAAAATATCTTTCAAAAATGATTAATTCATTTAACAACAGGTCATTATTATACTTCTGTTTGTTAGCCCTAAAGTTCTCAATTGCTTTTTTACCCCAATCTGTTCTGGCGCAATCCAAGGATTCGGAGTTGATGAAACGAATTGACTCAAACGTGCTACAGAAAATGAAATCGGGCAATATTCCGGGGCTTAGTTTGGTTATTGTTAACGGTTCGAACACTGTTATCCGAAGTTATGGCACTCAAGATGTTGAGCGTAAATTGTCCGTTAAACCTTCAACGCTTTTCGAACTGGGCTCATGCAGTAAAGCCTTTACTTCTTTAGTCGTATTGATCCTTGAAAAAGAAAAATTAATAAATCTGGATGATGGAGTTTCGAAATATATTCCATGGTTTAAACTTTATTATAAAGATAAGGCGCGCGAAATAACCCTAAAACAACTGCTCCATCATACGAGTGGAATTCCGTGGAAAACCATTTCTAATATCCCGATCGATAGTTCAACATCGGCACTGGAGCATACTGTTAAAAGTGTGCTGGGGGTAAAGTTGGCACACAAACCCGGAACGGTGTATGAGTATGCTACTGTAAATTATGATATTTTGGCTTTAGTGGTTCAAAAAGTATCGGGTAAGCGATTTGAAGAGGTGGTTCAGGAAAAAATATTTGGGGAGCTTAAAATGTCTTCCTCCTCTTTTAATCACCCCTTGCCACCTTTGGAATTGGCCACGGGTTACAAAATTGGATTTTTCTATCCAAGAAAATATGATGCTCCTGTGTACCGGGGAAATAATGCTGCTGGATATGTGCTCTCGAATGCAGAAGACATGGCGAAATGGTTGAGATTTCAGTTAGGGCAAAGCCCATCACCACTGTTCGATCTTGCCAAACAGACCCAGCAACGAGACCCAACAGTTGGTTTGCACGATATGGCCGCTTATGGAATGGGTTGGGAAATTTCATTAAAAGGAGATAATATAATATTCCACGGTGGTAACAACCCAAATTACTCATCATTTGTACTTTTCAGGCCGGATAAGAAAAAGGGAATAGTAGTGTTAAGCAACTCTAACAGTAGTTACACCCCAATTATTGCAGACGATGTTTTTAAAATAATTTCAGGCCAGGAAGTTCAGGAGAAAATAAATGCGCCCGATAGGAATGATAAGGCATATTCAATATTATCAATAATTATTTGCATTTATATTCTGATCGTGTTGGCTTACCTGGTTATGATTTTAGTGGATATCCGCTACAAACGCAGGATTTTTAGTAAGCTTAGCTGGAGCGCGCTTAGCAAATACACCATATCCCTGATTTTGATTATTCCATTCCTGTTTGGGTTTTATCTTTTTCCATCAGCATTGGCCGGGTTTACCTGGCAGGCAACTATAGTCTGGTCGCCGGTTAGTTTTATGGTATTAATTGCTTTAACGCTTTTTGCAATCTTAATAACATACCTGGTTAATCTGTGCAGCCTGTTATTTCCCCATAAGGATGAGATTAGGCAGGTTGCTCCCAAAATTATTTTGCTGAGTATGCTCTCTGGGGTTGCCAACATGGTATTAATTATCCTGATTACCTCATCTCTGGGTAATTCGGTAGAGGTAGAATACCTGGTACTTTATTTTACCCTCGCTTTGGTATTATATATTTTCGGAAGAAAGTTTGTGCAGATGAGCTTAATTAAATTGACAAGAAAAGCCGTTTTTGAAATCAGAATGGGACTTTTCGAGAAAATTTTTTCTACTTCCTATCAAAAATTCGAAAAGATTAACAGAGGAAGAATATATACCGTTCTTAACGAAGATGTAGGAACGGTGGGAGAATCTACAAATATGTTTGTAATGCTTATTACCAGTATTTTTACGGCGCTTTGTGCCTTCTTATACCTGGCAACCATTGCATTTTGGGCCACCACCATTACACTTATACTCATAGCTACCCTTGCTGCAGTATATTATTTTGTAAGCGAAAGTACCAATAAGTTTTACGAAGAGGCAAGAGATACACGCAATGTTTTCATGAGGCTTACCAACGGAATGATAGATGGGTTTAAGGAAATAAGTTTGCACCGCAATAAAAAACTTGAGTATAAGGCCGATGTTGCCGAAGCCGCGAATATTTATAAGGAAAAAATATCTATCGCCGGAATCAGGTTTCTCTATGCATTTCTCGTTGGCGAATCATTATTTATTATTCTGCTTGGAGCCATTTCATTTGCACTGCCAAAGTTATTTCCTGACATTTTGGAAACAACGATCATGAGTTTCATCATTGTACTTCTCTACCTGATAGGACCAATTAACAGGATTTTAGGTGCTGTGCCTGCGATAATGCAACTTAAGATTGCCTGGAATAGAATCCATCAGTTTTTAGACGAAATACCATCAAATTTGGATTTAAATGCCGAACCTGAACCATTGCACGCACATGTTAACACCATTACTGCAGAGGGATTGACTTTCAAATATGAAGATGCTGGTAAAACAACTTTCGGGGTAGGACCGATAAATTTTGATGCAAGTGCCGGAGAGATAATCTTTATCATTGGTGGCAATGGAAGTGGTAAAACAACATTGGCTAAATTAATTACCGGTTTGTATGAGCCAGACGAGGGTGAAATTAAGATAAATGATGAATTGGTTAAAGGTTCGCAACTGAGTGAATATTTTTCTACCGTATTTAGCCCGGCCCACCTTTTTGATAAGTTGTATAATGTAGATTTAGAAGGGCGGACCGAAGAAATACAACGCTACCTTGAAATTCTTGATCTGGACAAGAAAGTAACAATAAAAGAAAAAATATATAGCACCATCAACCTATCTGGCGGACAAAGAAAAAGACTGTCCCTGCTCCAGTGTTATCTGGAAAATTCGCCCATATATCTTTTTGATGAATGGGCTGCAGACCAGGATCCAGAATATCGGAATTTTTTCTACCGAACGCTTCTTCCACAGATGAAAGCAAAAGGAAAAATTATTATTGCAATAACCCATGATGATCATTACTTCGATGTTGCTGATAAAGTATTGAAAATGAAAATGGGAAAATTAGAATTCTACTCTAAACAAAATCCCGTTATCGATATGGGCAACCTGACCAGATAAAAATTTAAAACTTAAACACAAGAATACTATGTTTAACAAATGCTTTAAACTCATCATACTTTTTATTGCTGTAAATGGCTGCTATAGTGTGCAGGCTCAATCCAAATCATTTATAAGCGCAGGTAAAAAGTTACGGAGCAAGGTTTTTGATAAGAATATCGAAATGATCCTGCAGGAAACCGGTATACCGGCAATTTCAATTGCCATAATTGAAGATAATAAAGTGGTGTTCTCCAACGGTTACGGAATCAAAGAAAAAGGTAAACCTGATAAAGTGAACGGCGAAACACTTTTTGAAGGTTGTTCACTTTCCAAAACCTTTCTTGTTTATTTAGCTTACAGGTTAGTAGATGAAGGTAAATTAGAGTTAAACCGGCCCCTGTACAAATATCTTCCCTACAAACCTTTGGAGTATGATGAAAGGTATAAAAAGATCACGGCGAAAATGGTTTTAAATCATTCATCCGGATTGGAAAACTGGCAGGCAATGAATGACCCTCAGAAACTCGAAATTTTAAGTGCCCCAGGCGAAAAATTCGGTTACTCCGGAGAAGGTTTTAATTATCTGGCCGCTGTTATCGAAGTTATTTTAGGCGTAGATTATGAGCATTATATGAATGAACTTGTATATGCACCATTAAACCTGGAGCGAACCTTTTCTTCTTTTTCAAAGGATGGAAATTTTCCCTTAAATTATGCAATTGGGCATCAAACATTTGGTACCAAAGTAAAAAAAATGAAAAATGATATTCCCGTACCTGCTGGAGGAAATCATTTTACTGCTAAAGATTATGCAACCTTAATTACCACAATTTTTGATGGTAAACATTTAAGCTTGGATAGTAGAAAAACTTTGCTCGATACCATTGTAAGTTTAAAACAGTATTCCTCGTCAAAGTACTTTTATGGTCAGGGTTTCGAAATTATGATCAATAATGGAGATACAATCATTTCTCAAGGAGGAAGTAATCCCGGGTTTAAAGCGCTGCTATTTTATTCAGTGCCAACCAGGCGCGGCTTTGTAATGTTAACCAATAGTGATCGAGGGAAATGGATTGCAGAAAAAATATCAGAACTTACCGTTAAGTTAAACCTAAAGCCTTTTTTTGAACAATCGTATCAACAATATCCCAGTCAGACAATTAGCCTGTTAAAATCCTTTGATGATGGTGGAAAAGAAAAAATGTTTCAGGATATTGAATCCTATCATAAAACAAATCACCTAGAAGAACCAACCCTAAATGAATTGGCCGACATTTTTAATGGAAATTATACCTCCATCGCGAAAGAGGTGTTAGAGCAGGCTATAATTATAAATCCTGATTCACCAAAGTCATTTTACCTGTTGGGTAGTATAAATATGAAATTAAATAATTATACCCAGGCCCGCGATTTACTTCTTAAAGCTCAGAGTTTACACAGTGATGAATGGGATCTGAAAGAAAAAATCGCATCCTGCGAAGAAATTCTCAAAAAAAGGCAATAATGAATGCTGACGCTGATAACATAATTGGAATAATAGGGGGAATGGGGCCCCAGGCCGGCGTAAGTCTTCTAAATGAGATAATCGCTCAAACTAAATCTTTAAATGATCAAGGTCATCTTTCCTCTATTTTAATTTCGCTTCCAAAACATATACAAGACCGTACCAGGTTTTTGGAAGGAGAAGTTGCCGAGAATCCCGCTTTCGCTATTGTTGAGATCATCGTACGTGTAGAGTCTATTGGTGCTAAAACCATAGGGATAGCTTGTAATACTTGCCATGTTCCAATAATCTATCAAACAATAACAAGACTTTTAATACAGAACAAAAGCAAGGTAAAGCTCTTAAATATGCCGCATGAAGTATTGAAATACCTGAGGCAACAATTCCCCGGGGCAAAAAAAATCGGTATTATGGCAACCAATGGAACATACAAATTTGGACTATATCAAAATTTGTTATTATCCAATGGCTTTAATCCGGTAGTTCCTGATACCATTTTTCAGTCTACGGTAATTCACGAGTTAATCTATAATCCACAGTTTGGAATAAAATCTAACCCGGATGTGATAACACATAAAGCTTACCAGTTAATCAATAAGGCATTTTCGTTTTTTGAGCAGGAAAAAGTAGATGTCGTAATACTGGCCTGCACAGAACTATCGCTAATCCCCGTTTTGGGATTAGACTTACCTTTTACTATCCTCGATTCCAGTAAGATCATGGCTGGGGCACTTATTAGGGAGGCAACACGGGCGGAGGATAATGAAAAAAACTTTGTAAAAGTGAAATCAAATTATAAGTGAAAACGAACAATTAACCTTTTGAGGGTGTTTTGGTTCCAAACAAAATTTAAAAACCTGTAGTTTATTTATAAAACAAGACTTATCGGATAAAAAAACATAGGTATTTAGCAGATGGTGTTTCAGCGCCCTTCAATTTAATATTTTCATAATTTTAATTAAACTGAATCTTTTCTTTCACCAATTTTTTATCAAGATACTGGATGATATAAATCACTAAAAAAGAAAATAATGCAATCCATTTTTGTCTAAAAATTGATGGAAGGATAGAAGTTGAATATTTCATGTCAATTAATTTTGTCGATATAATCAAAACCGTAATGGCAAGAACAAGTATCGCAATAATTGAAAAATGAAAGCTGTAACTTTTTTTAGGTACCTTCTCAAGTTCAATAATCTGAACCATCCTATCGGAGAAGCCGGGAGAAAGTTTTTCCGGAAGCTCATCTCCCAAGGCACTAAATAGTAATTTATAGTTATCGTAACATTCACGCTCTATTTCAGACAATGGAGTATCCTGAATAGGTGTTCCCTTTTCGAACATTTCTTGAATATATTCTTCTCTTAAATTGTTCATAAACTTTCTTTTTTTAAATGCAATTCAATCTTTTCTTTTAACAATTTTCTTGCCCTGAATAAATTTGTTTTTACAGTGCCTGCAGGCATGCCCGTAATTTGTTCAATTTCTTGATAGGAGAACTCATCCAAATGATAAAGTGTAATTACCGTACGGTATTGATAGGGCAATTGATCGATTAAATCATTTAAATGTTTCGAAAAATCTTTTTTCTCTAAAATAAAATCTGGTGACGCTGACGTACCAGCAAAGTCTTCTATATTATTGGGGTAATGGGTAATATAATCTTTAACATGTTTTTTTAGATAATTTATTGATGTATGGTAAGCAATTCTCGCTATCCATGTAGATAGCTTAGATTGAAAAGTAAAAGTATGTAAACCTTTGTGCACTTTCAGGAAAACCTCCTGGCAAATGTCCTCAGAATTTTCCCTGTCTGATGTTAATCTATAAACCACATGAAATACCAGCCGTTCGTATTTTTCAACGAGAACCTGAAAAGATTTAATATCACCTTTTATAATTTTTCCAACTAAATTTTTTTCATCAAACATTTTCAAGTAGACCACATTAAGCTTATCAATGTTTCAAGATAATGGATTTTATGGCATTTATTTTATCTAAGATAGTATCTGAGTGGATAAGTGCTGTATTCTCGGTGATTGTTTGGCTTGAATTAATTAATATTCTTTGATGTATGAAACTTTTGAGCGCAATGTGCTGTCTGCTGGGGAAATTAAATACTATAAAAGATGAAAGATATTATTTTTTTAACTCCGATTGTTATCGCAATCGCAGCTACAGTTCTGATAATTGCCCTTTATAACTTTCGGTTGAAGAAAAAAATTATCGATGCTGGACCAATAGATGATAATGCGTTAAAATTTTTAAAAAGTTTATCCGGACTGGAAAGTGAGGCTTTTAAATGGGGCATAATTTTATTCTTTAGTGGCTTGGGCCTAATCGTAATCGAATTTCTTCCATTTGAAGCAAGTCGATCTTCTTTACCATATGGCGTTGAAATGATTTTTATTTCTCTAGGATTCTTAATCTACTATGTTTTTATTGGAAAAAAAAATAGCTCCAAATAATATTTATTCTGCCATCTAACCTACATTCATTATGATTTTGAAAAGCATATTTTATCGTCTATTATTCATTATTTTAATCCTATTTTATTCAATATCGGCTTTCAGTCAGGATACTTCAAAATCGCTAAAAATTACAGGGAGGGTTTCCGATTCTACCTCGGCGAAAAATCTGGAGTTTACCACTGTCTCAGTTAAAAAAAATGGGGGCGAGGTAATTAAAACTGTTTTAACGGATTCCAAAGGCAATTTTGTTATTTTAAATGTTCCAAGCGGAAAGTATTCTGTGATTTTTTTAGCAATGGGATACACGCCTAAATCTATTTTAGTTGGTGATAACGCCATTGACTCGGTTAACTTAGGCAATGTTAGCCTCGTTCAATCGGTCAAGAATTTGAAAGAAGTAACGGTAAGTGGTGCCAGGCCAATCATTAAGCAGGAAATAGACAGAATCAGTTATGATCTGCAAGTTGATCCGGACAGTAAAATTAATAGTGTTTTAGATATGATGAGGAAAGTTCCGATGCTATCTCTTGATGGAAATGACAACGTTCAGCTAAAAGGAAGCAGTAATTACAAGATATTGATCAACGGAAAGCCATCCAGTATGTTGGATAATAATCCAAAAGATCTTTTGAAAAGCATGCCAGCGAGTACAATTTCTAAAATTGAAGTTATAACAACCCCCCCAGCAAAATATGATGCAGAGGGGCTGGCAGGAATTATAAACATTATAACAATTAAACAAACTGATAATGGATATACAGGGGCAGTGAATATTAATGAAAAATTTCCTGTTGGCGGACCTGGTTTGGGAGGCTCTTTCGCAATGAGACAAGGGAAATTTGGAGTTTCGGCCTATTATGGAGGAAGTTTGTCCCATACCCCACAGACAATAGGGCTAAATACTAGGCAAACTTATGGAATCCAACCTACTAATTTGACCCAAAACAATTTGTCGAAAAAGGATGGTCGGACAGGATATTTTGGAACTGAAATTAGCTACGAGCTGGACAGTCTGAATTTAATATCTTCTCAAATAAATATCAATGGTAATCATTCTGAAAACTTTGCAGAGCAATCGAGCCTTTTCAATGCCCTTAATATGCTGCCTCAAAGTTACAGTCTATTAAATAATAATACATTAACTGGAAGTGGATTTGATGCTTCACTTAATTACCAGCTGGGTTTTAAGAAAAAAAAGAGCCGTCTTTTAACTTTTTCATATCGATTTAATACCTATGATAGTGATAATTTGTATGAAGTTGATCTATTTAATTTATCAAATTATTCTTTACCCAACTATAAACAAACTAACGTAGCCCATTTTACAGAAAACACAACTCAGATTGATTATGTTGAAAATTTTAAAAGATTTAACATCGAAGCTGGTTTGAAAGGTATTTTTCGAAATAATAAAAGTAATTTTCAATACCTATCTTTCGATGAGGGATCAAATGGTTTTATTGCTAATCCTGCACGTTCAAACGATTTTAACAACATTCAAAATGTAGTGTCTGCTTATAATACCTATCAATTTAGCTTTGGCACGTGGGGTTTTAAAGCCGGATTTAGAATTGAACAGACATATATTAACGCCGATTTTATTTCGACACAGACCGACCTAAAACAAGACTTTTTTAATTTTATTCCATCATTGGCAATAAGTAAGAAATTTAAAACAAGTAGCCTTGGTTTTGGCTTCACACAAAGGATTCAAAGACCGGGGATTTACCAACTCAACCCTTTTGTAGATCGTTCAAACCCAAATTTTGAGTCAAGCGGAAATCCGAATTTAGTGCCCATAGTGGCTGATTTATTTCAGCTAAACTACGGGATTAATAAGAAAGCATATATCGGTTTTGGGTTAGATTTTGCACATTATCAAACACTCATCAACCAGGTTGTTATCTTTGATCCTGTTACCAACATAAGCAGGTCTACCTATCAAAATACAGGGAGCGCCAAACTATTTGGAGCTAGCTTCAATCTAAATTATCCAATTACCAAGAAATGGAGCCTTAGTGCAAATACAAAAGCAGCTTACGGAATTATAGTTGGTACAGGCAATGGTGAAGAGTTAAGAACTGAAGGATTTATGTATAATTTAGGGATTTCTACAGGTTATAGTTTCGAAAAAGGATGGCGGATAAACGGCAATTATTCGATGAACGGGCGAACTTTTTCTTTGCAGACGGTAACAAACGGCTATATAAATTCGTCATTGAGTGTAAGTAAATCACTATTAGGCGATAAATTGGCACTATCTGCTTCTGTAAGTAATCCATTTAACAAGTTTAGAAATGTAACAACCGATGTTAGTGGACCTAACTTTATGCAGATAACCGATAATTCGATATATTTCAGGGGATTTAGTATGAGTTTAAACTACAAATTTGGCAAGCTGAAAGGTGATCTTAAAAAAAATAAACGGGGTATAAATAATGATGATATTTCTAATTAACGTTAGCTTAAGTAAACTAAAACTCATAGGCAATGATTAAGTTAAAAACGTAAGTTAAGTCATCAAGTGATATCTGATAAGGAAATTTTGAGCATAACTTTAAATACTGATCCATCAAATGTTCCATAACTGAAATGACTGTTATCTCCGTATGCATATTTAAGCCTGTTAGAAATATTGATCAAACCAGAATTTAAACTTTCCGTAACCATTGTATGCTTAATTAAATTTTGAGTTTCAAAAATCAGATTATTTCCCAGTAATCTGATTTTTACCAAGGGTGGGTAATTTTTATCGCGGAGATTACCATGTTTAAATATATTCTCAACCAGGGTAATCAATACGAAAGGAATAATTTTAACTCCTTTAATATTATCCTGATAATCCAGATTGAAAGTTACACTGTTATCATAACGGATTAGATGAAGGTATATTAAGGTATTAATATGTTCGAGTTCTTCGGTGATATTTACAAAGTCGGCAGGGTTTTCACTTTGAGCGGTGTAACGCATAATTTTTGCCAATGCCATTATCGCTTTAGATGCATCCGGAGAATCTTTATGCGTTAAATAGTGTATATAATTTAGCGTGTTAAAAATGAAATGAGGATTTACCTGCGCCAGTAAAAATGCATTTTTCGCTTCAGCCAGCTCTTTATCTACTTTCTCACGCATGATCACCTCATCAAGCTTTTCTTTTTCCGACCGTTCACTTTGGTCTCTTTGCATCTTATAAATCAGGAACAAATAATATCCGGTACTAAAAAATATGAAATATAGGCCCCGCCATAAATAGGCGAAAATGAGTTTGTGATTTAGCGGAAGTGAGGCAATACCCAGTACCCGGGTATACTTGGCTAAAAGAAAATCAATAGAATAGGTAAAGCTGATATAAAGTACTGTTTCAAAAATAATAGCCATTGGAACCCGGTAATAGGTATGTTTGGTATTATTAAATGCGGTTGCCAAAATTACGTGGGTGTGCAGGTAAAATAACCCAATGTTTATCACATAATGAATGGCATAATTCCCAAATGTCCCAAACCCACCTCTTGCTAACCCTCCGATAATCGTATCGTATATAATAAAAAAAAACCATCCAATCAGGTGATATTTCCATGCATATCTGAATTGGAATTTTTTTTTTACCAAAGGAATCAGAGGTTTTAAAGATAGTATCATCGTAATTAAGAAAAAAAATTATTGACAGTTGTTTTTCACGCTATGTTGCAATAAAAAAACACCATGAAAAACAGTCGCTCTAAAATTCAAAAAAAAACGATATTTCTCTTTAAGTCTAAATGGAAAGATCATGCATCTGAAACAGATCCAACTACCACAAATGCCACCATTAGTGTAACCCTTCAAACTTATAGCGGTACATTTTTTATTCACTAATTGCGAATTCTTACCCAAGATTTTTATCTTGGGTTAAGTAATTTTTTGTTAATCAAGCTCATAAAGTCTTTTTTGTAATGCTCACTTATAGGAACCTTCCAATTGTTCTTTAAAAGAACAGTATTTCCTTCTACCAATATAATCTGTTCAATATTAATTGCATTCGACTGATGTATTCTGATGAAACGAGTATCATTTTTTAATTTTAACATGATATTTTTCAATGTTTCATTTGTTCTGTATTCTTTACTATGCGTTACAATCTGAAGATAATGTTCGTTGGTGTAAATTAATATGATTTCATCCGGATTGAGCCTGATATATTTTCCTTTCAGATCGCCTTTAATAAAAACTAGGTTACTTTCTTGTTCCGCTGGTAAGGCGTTATCGTATTTCCCCACAATATTGTTAACGCTCTCTATAAACCTTACCGCTTCAATTGGTTTTAAAAGATAGTCTGTTGCATACACACCAAAAGCCTCAAGTGCATACTGGGGGTATGCTGTTGTAAAAACAATGTTTTTAACATTATTGGATAATTTAGACGCCAATTGAATTCCAGACAGTTCCGGCATATCAATATCTAAGAATAAAATATCAACCTCATTCCATAATGATAATTCACTTAAAGCTTTTAATGGATCGTCGTACGTTTTAGAAATGTGTAGGTAAGGTATATTTGAAATCAGTTCAGACAATAACCTTATTGCAAAAGCCTCATCATCTATAATTATGCAGTTGTATTTTTTCGTCATGAAGCAACTTAATGTTGGTTTTTTTTTCTTTATTCTAATAGAATTTTAAATATAACTAATATTCTAGGTTCGCCTAATTTTTTTTAAAAACTAACTGAACGAAATGATCTTCCGACTTAACGAAACAATCGTGGGTGTAAGGGAAAAAAAGCAGAACGAAATGTTAATCTATTTAAATTAACAACAGATAAAGATGTAATGGTAACATGCGGTTCTTTCAGGTATAAAATCATGTTGAGATCTGAAAAAGGATAGAAACATTGAAACGCATTGTTCCCATAAATTAATGTCAAAAGTTGTCATTTTTTATATGCCCTATTATTAACGTTCAATTAAACTAAATGAAGCAATTTAATCCAGGTTGGTATCTTCTGTATACCAGGCCCAAGTTTGAGAAAAAAATTTCAGCGATTTTGGATGAGAATGAAATTAAACACTTTCTAGCAACAACTAAAGTGGTGAAAATTTGGAAAGATAGGAAAAAGCTAACCGAGATAACACTATTTCCCTCCTATATTTTCGTTTACATCGCTCAACATAAACAATATGGCCAAACACTTGACGTAAAAGGCGCAATGTCTTTTGTTAAATGTGGGAAAGATTTGGTAAGGGTTAACGAAAATGTTTTGGATAATTTGACTGGAATGCTTGAAAAAGGAACGTCTATGATGGTTTCAAGCGAACGTTTCAAACAAGGGGAAAATGTCACAATTCAGGATGGGGTTCTGAAAGGACTGAACTGCGAAATTGTTAGATATAATGGAGATAAAAAAGTATTGATCCGTATGGATATTTTAAACAGGAATGTTTTGGCTGATCTCCCGGTTACCTTGCTGTATTCAGCCTAAATACCATAATTCGATGTGCCGGTATGCCTTAAGCCAAATAGTTCACAAAATTTAGATGTATATCTACAGCATTCAATAAATTAAAAATGACCATAGAACTTTTAAAAATAATCTTTTTTGTTTGGCTAAACCGTATTCCTTACTTTAAGAAAAAAAAAGAGCAATGTATCAAACAGGTTGAACTTAAACACGGTTATCTTATTAATTTAGAAGCGGTGACTTTTAAGGGGGGGAACACACTTTGTCTTGAGGACTTTAAATTGTCTGACCTTGAAAAAGACCTTCATCTGTCATTATCAACAATTTCTCTCACCTTAAACTGGAAGAGCTTTTTTAGAGGAAAAATTCGTCTGTCTCGACTTTATATTGGAGATTTTAAAGCCTCATTTCAAAGGAAAAATAAAAAGCAGGTAGAAAACTTACCTGATGAAAATCTGGTAAACCCCCAATATTTTATTAGGGGCTTTTATAATAATATATCAGGGAAGATTAAAAAACTGATCCGACATTTACCTGGATATACAGAACTCAATAATTTTAACTTGGTTTTTGGTGAAAACAGTTACCACCATTCGAATTGTACTATTGTTAACAAAAAATACAATAAACAGGAGCTTTCTTCTGAAGAAAGCTGCTTGGAATTTTCAGCCGATAACGTTTCGATGCTAAAAAAAGGAGGTGAGTTGGCCTTTGAAAGTTTTTTGAATGCTGAAAGAATCTTTTTAACCATTAAGACGGTTTTTGGACAAACTCCTTCAGAAATAAATTATGTTTTGGAAAGTAGTTTTGGAAACGCTGAAATATATTCGAAAAATTTATGCGATGAAAAACTTTTAAGACAAAATTTCGGTTCAACCCTTTATATAACACAAAATGAAGATGGATTATTTATTGGGGAACCATCATCCACGTTCTACAATGATATGATCTTCAATATTGCCTACGAACATCATTATAAAGATCCTGATTCAGTTATTTTGAAGATAGGTTTGGTAAAAACAACTATGCAAAAGATTTTGATGAATTTTTCTATGTTCGAAAATAAAGCACTTTATGATGCCAAATTTAGTGGTGCTGTAGGTTTTGATACAACATTGAAGATACTTTTTACCAAACCTACAATAAATGATTTCACAATCGAAAGTAATAGTGATCTGAGTCTTAATGATTTTGAGAACATTGATTTGATGTATCTAAAATTTCCATTTACTTATTCGGTAGATACTTTTGATGGGGTAAAAAGGGAATTAAACTTAGATATATCTGCAGAAAATTTTGTGCCGATTTCAGATATTTCTCCAAACCTTACCAAAGCAATTCTTTGCACCGAAGATCCAAATTATTTTGAGCACAATGGTTTAGATGTGAACGGGATATACCTTGCCCTGTTCGCTAATTTAAGCACAGGCACCCTTGCCAAGGGAGCAAGTACAATCACCATGCAGCTTGTTAAAAATCTTTTTTTAAATAAGAGAAAAAACTTTTATCGTAAAATTGAGGAATTGATATTCACCTGGTTGATAGAAAATGTTTTCAGGATTGAAAAGGAAAGACTTTTTGAAATTTATCTAAATATTATTGAATTCGGAAACAATATTTATGGCGTTAAAGAGGCTGCCACCTATTATTTCAATAAATCAATATCAAATATTTCTATAACAGAGTCACTTGTTCTTTCCTACATTATTCCCCGTCCAAATTTTTTCGAAGAGGCCTTATTAATGAATTCAGATCAGTTAAGGAAAAATCTAAAAAAACACATTGATTTTTTTTCACAGCTGATGTTGGAGAAGAACTTAATATCACAGGAAGTTTTCAATGAGGTTAAATTGGAGGTGGTTTTTTCGCCACGACTTGGAAGTCTTAACCTAAATGCAGTTTAAAAAATTATACAATTAAATTGTTATTATCAAAGAATGTTTTGTCATGAAAAAATATTATACCCTATCCCCAAAGCAATTAGAAGATTGGAATTATAACTTCGGGCTGCGTGATAATTATCCGCCAAATATTATGGATTTAGGTGTAGAAATTGACAGCCTCGACATTTCTGTATTTGAAAAGGCCTACGCACAGTTAATCAGGGATAATGAGAGTCTGAGAACCTCATTTCCTAAAATTGATGGAAAGATACTTCAGCGGATAGAAGAATATTCAGAACGCTTTCAATTGGAATACATCAATGAAGTTTTAGATATGGATTTAAATGATTTCATCGCAGAAAAAATAATGATGTTGAAAGATCTGCAATCTACGCCACTAATCAAGGGCTTTGTGGTAAGTAGACTGAATGGAAGTTTCTTTATTTACATTATAGTTCACCATATTGTTTCAGATTTTTGGTCGGTGAAAATAATCCGAGAGCAGCTATTTGAAAATTATCAAAAAATAAGTGCTGATCTACCCATATTCCATGCCCCTGAAAGAGTTCAGTTGGGCGATTATTTTTTACGTCTGAATAAGGCCACATTACCCGAACATCATAAACAGACTATGGAGACATTGGAAGGTGAATTGGCGAATTGCGATTGGCAGGTAGATTATGATCTGATCCACCGGAATTTATCCAAGCTTTTTACTGAAATGACGCTTGCCCCACCAAAGCATAGCTGGAAAGACTATGATTCTTCAACACTTATAGCCAATCCAACCGGCGAAACATTCATTACATTACTGAATGAGAAGCTGAGTTTACAAGTTAAACAGTTTTGCACAAAACACTCAAAGGGTACCAATAGTGTTATGTTGGCAGGTCTTTTTGTTTTGGGCACTCTTGTTACTTCCTTAGATAATCTGTTAATTCAGACCCATTATATGAATAGAGATGATCCTCAGGCCCATTCAGTAATAGGCAACCTCATCGGAAAGCTCTTGTTAATGATGAAGGTTAACAAAAACTTATCCTCGCTCGAATTTATTGAAGAATGTAATCTGATTTTTTATGGCGCCATTTCCAAAGTTATTTTTAACTCTAACGACATTAAAGATTTTAATACGACCATTAGGAACCTGATATTTTATAATTTTATATCAAAGGAAATGTCTGGCAATCAAAAAATTAAATTCGAAACTCCAAAATTCAAACCAGGCGTATGGGTAGAATCACCACTCGTTTTTCAGGGTTTTGAATACGGCAACACAATTGAAATAAAATGGTCTTTCCATCTTGATTTTTTTGATCGTGATTCTATAACCTGCATTTCTGGTTTATTTGAAAATATCATTGGCGAGCTTGTAAATTCAAAAGAAAGTTCAATTAAGCAGATTATAAATGAGCTTAAATCCAGCAGTTTTATTCTGCCGGAAATTGGAGATTCGCAAGTAGAATTATAGAGAATTTACAGAATCATCTTGGTTTTTGACTATGGCTTTTTTTAATGCAAAGTTCAATTGGATTGCAGTACATTTTAAAAATTCCTCTGCTTCTGCGAATTTATGTTTCTCAATAAAATAAAGTTTATTTGTTTTTTCCTGCCGCAGTTTTTCGGCCGTATTACTAAAATGTGGACAGTGGACTGAAGATGCATTACGGTTTAAAATTATTGGAACCCCGTTTTTAAAAATGCGGTAACCCATGTCAATATCCTCAATCCCCCAGTTTCCATCAAAATTTACATCAAATCCTTTAACCCTGTCGATCTCGGATTTTTTTATAGATATGTTCCCTGTCCAAAATAATATCCATGGTAGCTGCAGTGCCATGATATTGTCGCCACAAGATTCATAAACAACTTCGCGGATGTCTAAATATTTGCCATTCGATTGGAAAGCTTCTATCGTTGCCTTCGGATTTAAATAATCTATCTGTTTTGAAAGTACTTCATCGTAATCATACTCTTCTTCAATACCTAAAACGTTTCCGATAACTGCAAAACTTGTTTTATTTGAGCTATGACTGAGCAGATGTTCTTCAATACAATTTGGATGAAGAATAATTCCAGAATCAATAAATAATATTATCTCGCCACTTGCCTTCGTTATACCTAAATTTCTTGCCGATGCAGGTCTGTACCCTAAATCTTCCTGAAAACAGTAGATGATATGAAGCTGATGCCGGTGTGCTTCCAGTATTTCTAGCGTATTATCTGTTGATCCGTCATCTGCAATGATCACCTCATATTCCGAAGAGTCGATAGTTTGGTTTTTAATACTGATCAGCGTATATTCAAGCAGGCTAGCTCTATTATATGTTGGAATTACAATACTCAAAATTGGTTTTTTCATGTTTTTAGTTGCTAGTAAAATTTACAATTTTTTTGTTATCGATTACGGCAAGTTGATTTGCCCATAACTTTGGCACAGATATCATTATCCGCTCGTAGAGCCTCGTATTTCTCAATATTTGTTCTGAGTTATGCATTTGGTATGCCTCATCCATTGCGTTATCCATACTGTTCTCACAATATGGGTTAAACGTTACGGCCTCATTTAGCTCAATGGCTGCCCCTAGAAACTCAGAGATTACCAAGGTTCCTGGCCTACTACCTTTCGAAGCAATAAATTCTTTGCATACCAGGTTTGTACCATCTCTCAATGAGGGGACTACCAAAATGTCGGAGGCAGCGTACCAGCATATCATATCCTGAAAAGATAATGCCTCTTCAGAGTAAATTACGGGTGTCCAACCATGTGTTTGATATTTCTCCTTTATTTCAAAAACCAACTTTATTATTTTGCTTTCAAGATCTGAATGAATTGTAATCCCTTCAGCAGGTTTTACAGCTATTACTTTTAATATGATTTTTCCCAGCAAATCCTTTCTTTTGGTCAGAAACCTAATATACCATTCTAATAACTTGTCTGTACCTTTAATGTAATCCAATCTTGACGCACTAAAGATAAGTTTGCAATTTCCTATATCATTTTTGATCACTTTAATTTTAGTTGCAACCCCCGTTCTTTTCAGTTCCTCTGTTATCAGTTCGCAATCTGTACCAACAGGTGAAGCCTCCAACTTAATTGTATGTCCATCGAATATGATTTCTTTGGTAACAAAATTTTCATTTAGTGCACTACCGATTCTTACAAAATTTTCGGTAACAGGTTCTCTTAAAAACTTTTTGATCGGAAGACTTGATCCTGCCGCCGAAACAAAGTTTTCAATATATCTAGGAATTGCAAATGTAATTAGATCGCAACATAATAAACTCGATATTATTTCTGAACGCCAAGGAAGAATATTGAAAATATCTGCAGAAGGAAAAGGTGTATGAAGACAAAAGGCTATTTTTGCATCATTTTTTATATTTCTTATGAAGTGAGGTACCATCCAAAGGTTGTAATCGTGTATCCAAACCACTGTATCGTCTTCCATTTCCTCTATGGCAGCTTTGGCAAAACGCTCATTAATATCAAGGAAATTCTGCCAATTAACTTTAGAACAATTAAAGCGTTCAGGAAAGGAATGAAGAATTGGCCAAAAACCTTCTTTAGAGGTAACATGGTAAAAATCATGTAGTTCGCTGCTACTTATCGAAACACGTTTCAGGGTTAAAGAAGACTTCAGATCAGCTATTTCAATTCGCTGTGGATTATCGTTTTGTGCATCCGCAATTAAATGACTAGCTGCAATCCAAGTGGTTTGATGACTGTCAATAATAACACTTTTTAAAAGAGGGATTATCCCATTTGGTCTTGAATTTTCTTTGAAGAAAATTGTTCCTTCTTGCAAAAATTCTTCATATGGCGGCCTGTGATAGACTATGAGCGTTCTATTCTTCATACAAAGACTTTTTAATAATTTATAAAAATGGGAAAGAAATTTTTAAGTGAAATCCAGTTGCATAGCAAAGATCCACTGGTATTTAGTGATTCTTTTTTAACAGGATGTATTTTAAATTGAATATAGCTTCGCTGGCGTTATACTACATAACATAGGAAGATTAGCAGACTACATCTTGGTGAAAATGTAATACAATAATAGAAAAAAAATCAAAAATGTAAAAACTTAATTCAAGAATAATTACCATGATCGTAAAATCAATTAGAATTCTAATAATTAATTCATATTCTCCTAGCTAAACCTTAACCGTTCAATTGATATTTCCTTGTCAGTGAGCAATGTGCATGTAGCTAAATGTGCAATAGATTTTTCTGATACTGGAATCTCCTTTATATGCCAAATTTTATCGGTAAGGATAGCTTTTTCATGGGTTATTTTTACCTCCTTTAGTGGAATATTCAAACCTTCACCACTAGCTTTAAGTATAGATTCTTTTTTTGTCCAGAGATTAAAGAAGGCATAAACCTTACTTTTACTTGAAAGTATTTCAGAATACTCTTCGTGGTTTAGGTAATCTTTAAATATATCAATATCGATATCTCTCAATTCCTCTATATCAATTCCAACATTCAATAAATCTGAGGTTGCTATGATGACCGAATTTTCTGAATGGGAAATATTAAAATGAAAGCATTTTTCAATATAAGGTTTGTTGTATTTGGTACGTTTTATTTTTTGAAGTTTTGAGTTAGGGTATCCATATGTGTTTAACGAATGCTCAAGTAATTTTTTGCCAACAATACTTTGGATTAATGAGTTGCGGTGTTTGTATTTAGATAATTCTGCTTGTATAGAAACTGGAAATCCTTTAAGCATCGCTGCTAAACGCTCTGCTGGAATTTTATTTAGCTCATCAACGTAAAATATCTTAATCATGTACCAGGGCATTTAAAACTTTTGTCAAGAAGCTATAAATATGGATATTTAATTTTTAAAATCTAGTTTCAGATATAATAATACGCTTTGTCACTCCATCGCGCTTTAAAGTGGTTCTTCGATACTTTGGGGAAACCACATAAAAATAATTATTTTCTAGACAGAACTCTTATTCTCTTCGTGGATTTGGTGCTACCCGATTCACATATCGCTAGTCACTCATTGGAGGATAACAGTGGACATGTGGCAGATGTGAGCTATAGCATAGTTGTATCCAAGTAGCAGTTTGATGCGGCAATACAAAAAATGGAAAGTGATTTTGCCAATGCGGATTATATCCTTGCCAATTCCGGTCTTATCGAATATAACTGTACGGACGCCGCGATCAGCTGGATGAATGCTGCAGGAGCAAACTTCGGTAATTCTTCGAGCGGTATCTTCAGGAATACCCCTGGCGAGTTCGGCCAGATGCTAAGGACCAAGCAGGGGGGCAACCTCAACTCCGAGACGGGCATCGTTGGAAAGGGAGCTTGTAATTAAAAAATAAAAGACATATGAAAAATAAGAATACAGTTATTCTGCTTATTATAATGCACCTGTTACGCCTGTTCTCCGGGATTTCGATCAATAGAAAATGGGGGTTTGTGTTCCAGTTTGAGTTTTTTGACTTTCTTCAGCTCCGTGCCATAGGGTTGAAACATTATTTAAGCTGGGGAATCATTATCCTCTCGCATATCGGAATATTGGCGCTGCCTTTTTTAAGAGGGAAAAGATATTTCGCCAAGGCACTCCTGCTTTTCCCCTGATCTACTTTCTGGACTATCTGATCTTCTGGTCGCCGTTCTTTTTGCTGCTTATTCCAGCATTGGTGATATGGGCCGTTGTTTTGGTTAGGGTCAGAAGGTATAAAAAGCAGATCAGCACTGCGGTATAGCGCTGGGATGGTTAACTGGTTTAAAATACAGACATCTAAGTCGAAACATCCACACGGAGAGGTACTGTATAAGGGCATAGACACCGCTTTAGCCTTTGATGCACAGCTATCAAAGGCTTTTTTTTGATCTATCGGTATAATGCTATTTAAACTTTCAGTCTCTGAAACAGTAGGTTGCCGGCAGGGCATTCGAGAGCTATCGGAACCAACAAAAAGTGATGATTTTTTCCAAATAAAACAGCCCAGAACACATTCTTAATCAGAACTACAAATGTAAAATCAACTGACTAATATTTTTGTAGATTATTGGTTTTTTGTATCAATATTGTGATTTTTAAAAGTGAATTTTTATCATTTTAATACTTTGAAATAGTCTGCATAAGGCTGTTTCATATTTGTATCCTTTTCTTTTTAACTTATTGATTTATAGGTCCTATCGGTAAATAATCTCTTAAATAACTAATTTCGGTCGCTTACGATAGTTAATGCATTGATTATTAATGACTTGTAATTGACTCGCTTATCAACTGTTTTGTCCTGTCATATCTTTTCGCTAAAACAAAAATTAGAATCAGAAAGCCTTGGGTAAAGATTAATTAAGGTTACGAAAGGGAAAATCGTTGGCGAGATCAAACCTTATACACATGTAGGCTAATGCAGTAACTGCTATCCCTTAAATCCCCATACCAGCGATTATTTCCGTACAGAAGCACTCATTTACGCCCATTAAGAATTATTTTATATATTCGTTTTATAATCGTCTTTACGACATTTAATTTAACCAGATTTCGAATTTTTATGAGCATCTGTCCTTGAGGGGCTTAATCCTTAGAAAACGCAGACTAAACCCCACCTATATGAGCACGCTAAAGTTTATCAAACTATTCTTTTCTCTTTGTTTAATGGCTAGCCTGTTGCAAGCACAAGAAAAAACCAATTACAAATTTGATTTCGGCACAGGAAAAGTTGCTAAAGGTTATACTGCAATTTTACCTACTGATGCTTACAGCAAAGAAAAAGGTTATGGTTTTGATTTCGGTTTAAAAGTTAAAGGTCTGGATGATGGAGGTAAGAATTTTTTAACTTCAGATCTGGTTAAAAGCGATCAGCCGTTTTATTTCTCGGTAGCCGTTCCGGAAGGCAATTACAACATTACAGTTACGCTCGGCGATCCGAAAGGGCCGGCATTAAGTACGATAAAAGCAGAGTCGAGGAGGCTGATGCTCGAAGATGTGAAAACGGCTTCAGGACAATCGGTAACCAAAACTTTTATCGTAAATGTTAAAGATAAACATATTGCCGGTGGGCAGCTTGTTTCGTTAAAACCACGCGAGCTCACCAAACTCGATTGGGACGATAAGCTGACTTTAGAATTTGATCACCAGACTGCATTACAGGCACTCGAAATTACGAAAGTAGACGATCAGGTTACTGTTTTCTTAGCTGGAAACTCGACAGTGGTCAATCAGGACGATGAACCCTGGGCATCCTGGGGGCAAATGATTCCACGTTTTTTTAAACCAGGTGTTGCCATTGCCAATCATGCCGAATCTGGTTTAACATTGGGGTCATTTTTAGGAAGCAAACGTTTGGCAAAGGTTTTAAGTGTGATGAAACCCGGCGATTACCTGTTTATTGAATTCGGGCATAACGATCAAAAAGATAAAGGACCAAATGATGGTGCCTATAAGTCATATACCGAAAGATTAAAAACTTTTATTTCGGAAGTAAAGAAAAAAGGTGGAATTCCTGTTGTTGTTACTTCAACGAGTAGAAGATCTTTTGGCCCGGAAGGAAAGATTGTAAACTCTCTGGGCGATTTTCCCGATGCAGCACGCAAAGTAGCGGCTGAAGAAAAGGTAGCTTTAATTGATCTGAATGCCATGACAACGACACTGTTTAATGCTTTGGGCGAGGGGCCATCAACAAAGGCATTTGTTCATTATCCGGCCAACAGTTACCCCGGGCAGGATAAGGCATTGGCAGATAATACGCACTTTAATCCTTATGGTGCTTATGAAATTGCGCAGTGTATCATTCTGGGCATTAAAGAGCAGAAACTAGGTATTGCCAAATACCTGATTGATGATCTGCCGAAGTTTGATCCTGCAAAACCAGATAACCCGGCAAATTGGCATTGGCCGGAGAGTCCAAAAAGTAGCGTACTTAAACCAGATGGTAATTAGGCTTTACAGCACAAGCGAAAGTATTAAACCGATCTGTATGGTTTAAAATTCCTGAACATATTATTGATTTAATAATTCTTTAAGTTCTTTTGCTTTGATGGTCAGTATGGTTCCGTGTCGTAAACCTTTTGGTAAGCTGATTTTTGCTGAAACATCGGTCCAGTTTTTTAAATCAACAGACTGGATTGCACCATATTGATGATCACGGTATTTATCAAAATAAACCATCCAGGTATTGCCTGTTTTCAGTGTAGTAGGTCCTTCAGCCCAGTAATTTCCGGTTATTGAACCTCCAGCCTTGCTATATGGACCAGTCAATTGATCGGCGTAAGCCATCTTGATGTTTTTTTGAGCGGGTTCCCGGGTTTCGTCCTTTAAGAACATGATAAACCGTGTGCCATCTTTTACAATGGTAGCATCAATTACATTAAAACCCGGATCATAAAGCAGTTTGGTTTCCGAGTAGGTTTTAAAATCTTTAGTGGTAACATAATACATTCTGTGATTGTAACCACTTTCTTCAGTTGAAGCTGTTTCGTTAAATTTATCTTTAATCGTTGTGGCCCAATAAATCATATAGGTTTTAGTTCGGTTATCGTAAGTGATTTCGGGCGCCCAGGTATTTCTTGCACCTTCTTCTTTTGTCATTACAGGTAAAAATTGTTGCTCGCTCCAGTGAATTAAATCTTTAGAACTCGCATAGCCGATTCCTTTATCTTTCCAGCTCACCGTCCATACCATATGAAATAAACCATCAGCTCCACGGATAATGCAAGGATCCCGCATCAACTTATCTTTACTTACCGTAGGCGTAAGGAATGACTGATCATTTTTAAGCGCGGTCCATTTATAGGCGTCGTTACTATAAGCCAGATGAAGACCATCTTCGCCATTGCCTTTAAAATAAGCAAAGAGATAAACGTCTTTTTTAGACTGTGCATGCGCATTATAAAACGCTGATAACAGTAAAATAGATAGGTATAACAGTTTTTTCATTTATTTTTTGGAAGATTCTAATGGTAAAAGTAAAATATTTAAAATAATAAACGTTATCTTAACATTTATTTTTATTCATAATTTATTTTATTGGTCATTCTACAATCTTAGCATAAATAGATAGCTTTTGAGCACCCCGAATTACAATTAAGGTACTAAAAGGGTTTAGTAAAGTAACTTTTTACTTGATGTTTAAAATTTATTTTGAGGAAAGCCTTAAAATCTTTCTTATAACATATTGTCATCTAAAAAAAGCAGGATACTACAGGATGCACGTTAAAAATATACTATTTACATTCGGCATGAATCAATTAATGGCTGCCACCCGGCGGCCGTTAAGATCCGCTAACCAATTACGCATGATGAGCCTCTTTTTTTTCAATATTCTGGTATTGATGATGTTTTTTGTGGGTCAGTATATCTGGCGCGAATACCTGTTTCACATGATTAACAAATGAATATGAACCTCAAAAGATATACTTTGTTTTGCCTTTTAAGTGGATCAACACTTTGCTGTTTGGCGCAACAAAAAAATGTACCAGTTCCTTCTGATCAAAAATCGGTTAAACTCTTTTTTGAGAAATCATACTTACAGTTAGACCGGAGTTATTACAGTACCGGTGAAGATGTTTGGTTTAGTGCCTATCTGGTAAATGGAAAAAGCAGCAGTTTAACAGCTACAAGCAATAGTTTATATGTGGAGTTGCTTTCGCCCAAATCAGAAATTCTGGATAGGAAGATAATCAGGTTAGATGCCGGGCTTGGTAAGGGAGATTTTAAACTGAAAGATTCTATCCCTTCTGGTTGGTATGCCATAAGGGCATACACCAATTGGATGCAGAACTTTGGTGATGATTTTGTGTTTCAGAAACGGATCCACATCAGCAATAATATTATCGAAAATGCTTCTTATTTTACCCGAAATCCGGGAAATAAATCAGATGCTGCTAACCTGAAAAAATCAATTGCTTTTTTTCCTGAAGGAGGTTCGCTGGTTGAAGGATTAACCAGTATTGTTGCTTTTAAAACCAATGATGATGCCGGAAACGGTATAAAAGCCTCAGGCAGTGTTATTTCATCTAAAGGAGATACTGTTACCACTTTTCAAAGTACCGAAGCAGGTATGGGCATTTTTGCCTTTGCGCCAAAAGCCAGCGAAAAGTATAGGGTTGAAGGATTTTATGGCAAAGAAAAGTTTTCTTCTGAAATGCCCGAAATCCTTAAAAAAGGGCTTTCATTACACGTTACCACCGATTCTTTAAACATTAAGGCAACCATTAGCGCCAATGAATCAATGTTTAGCGAATTGAAAGACAAATCGATTTCGTTGGTAATTAAACATGCAGGTGATCTAATTTATTCGGGATCGATCAAACTGAGTAAAGCTACTTCATCGGTATCTATCTCAAAAAAAGGCTTTCCTAATGGTATTTCGATCATTACTTTACTTGATGATGCAAACAGGCCAAATTGTGAGCGATTGGTTTATATACAGAACGAAAATAAAGTCAACTTATCCATCATACCTGGCAAAAACAGTTATAAACTGCGCGAAAAAGTGGTCCTTCAGCTAAAAGCGACTGATTTTCTTGGTCAGCCTGCTAAAACTTCATTTTCACTGGCTGCGGTTGATGGGCTTGTACCGGATGATGGAAATGACATCGTTTCTTACTTCATGCTGCAATCGGAGGTTAAGGGAGAAATTAAAAATGCAGCGCAGTATTTCGATGTTAAAAATCCATCACGTTTAAAACAGCTCGATCTGTTGTTGCTTACCCAGGGCTGGAGAGATTATATCTGGAGAAAACTGGCCGATTCTGCAATAAAAATCAGCTATCTGCCAGAGCCGGGTATTACGATAAAGGGCCTGGTACGAGAAAAATTGGCCAATAAAGCACTTCCAAATATGAACATCACGTTATTTGGAAGCAATTTTAAAGGGAATAAACTGTATACCACAAAAACAGATCAGGATGGGCACTATTTTTTGGATGGATTAAACTGGAATGGTAATCAGGCTATAAAAATTTCATCAAAAGATGATAAAGGGAAAAAAGGTGGTTGGTTACAGATCGATACGCTGATCAAACCCTTAAATCTATCGCCGCTAAAAATAATTGATGCCGGGATTCCGAATACATTAAACGCTGAAATTGGTAAGCGGATGGATTACAACCGTAAATATAAATTTGGTGATTCAATTTCATTAAACGATATCGAAATCAAGGCCAATGCCAGTAAAAGATTAACCTTGTTTAATGAGAGTTTGTCAACCTTTGGCTACCCCGATCAGGTTTTTAACATTACTGCAGCCGATTATTCTTACAAAGGGCTGGAACATTTTTTATTAACCAAGGCCAATGGCGCGCAAACCATTGATGATTTGGATAGCACAGGCGGCGAAGGTGTTGCTTTTTTATCGAATGGAAAAAAAGTGAGGCCCCGTATTTTAATCAATAACCGGGAAGATCTTTTCGAGCGCCTTGATTATTATAGTTTAACCATGGATCAGATCAATCAGGTTACCGTGCGGCATTTGGTTAATAATGAAGCTAAAGATGTATATGTCATCAGCCTTAATTTAAAAGATGAGGCCTTGCGCGGATCAAATTTAGATTTACTCAACATTAATTTAAACGGTTACTATACGGCCAGAACATTTTATTCTCCTAATTATGCTAGTCCGGCAAGCCAGAATAAAGATTTACGCACAACTATCTTTTGGTCACCGTCTATCAAAACCAACGAAAAAGGAGAAGCCACCATCATTTATTTTAATGGTGATAATAAAGCCGATATTTTGATCAAAGCCGACGGAATTACCGATAAAGGGATAGCAGTATCAGCCAAAGCAACATATAAAGTTCAATAACTATGAATAATCAATATTCTTTAACTATCCGGGTAAATAAGTGATGAAGGTTAAAACCATAATGATTTCATGCTTCATCATCAGCATATTTTTTTCCGCTCAGCTTTTTGCCCAAAGGCAAATGGAAAAGTTAGACCGTGGCCTGATTGTGATACGGCAAAATAGTGATTCTGTTTATATAGGCTGGCGAATGTTGGGTACCGACCCTGACGATATTGCTTTTAACTTATACCGTAAAACGGGAAATGGCGAAGCGGTAAAACTCAACCATGATCCCATTACCAAGAACACCAATTTTGTAGATGCTGGGGTTAAATTTGATTTTGCCAACAGTTATTTTGTTAAACCCATTTTAAAGAGCCACGAACTAGAAGCCAGTAAATCTTTTACTTTGGTTGCCAAGTCGCCAGTTCAGCAATACTTAACTATTCCTTTAAAAACACCTGCAGGTTATTCGCCTAACGATGCTTCGGTAGGCGATTTAGACGGAGATGGCGAATATGAAATTATATTGCACCAAACAGGACGTGGCAGGGATAATTCATCTAACGGAATTACTGATCCACCAATTTTTCAGGCCTATAAACTGGATGGCACTTTTTTGTGGGAGATTAACCTGGGAAAAAATATCCGTGAGGGGGCACATTATACCCAATTTATGGTTTATGATCTGGATGGTGATGGCATAGCCGAAATGGTGTGCAAAACTGCCGATGGAACGATAGATGGCAAAGGAAAGGTAATTGGCGATTCGACTAAAGATTGGCGTAACCAGAACGGTAAAATATTAAATGGTCCTGAATTTTTAACGGTATTCAGCGGTAAAACGGGCGAGGCTTTGGCTACTACCGAATATATTCCTGGCCGTGGCGATATTGGTGGATGGGGTGGCAAAGGAGGGAATGGAAAAAATGACAATACGGGCAACCGTGTAGATCGCTTTAATGCCTGCGTGGCTTATTTAGATGGCATTCATCCAAGCGTGGTGATGTGCAGGGGCTACTACGGCAGAACAGTTTTGGCCGCCTGGGACTGGCGCCATGGCAAATTAACCTCTCGGTGGGTATTTGATAGCAAAGATGCCAAAAACCCATTTTCAGGACAGGGAAATCATAACCTCACAGTGGCCGACGTAGATGGCGACGGGAAAGATGAAATTATTTACGGTTCGATGTGTGTGGATGATAACGGAAAGGGATTGTACAGTACAGGCTTAAGACACGGCGATGCGATTCACGTTTCGGATCTTGATCCTGAACGCCCCGGATTAGAAGTTTTTGGTGTACACGAAATAGAAGAAGGGACAAAAGGCCCTGGTGTTGCGGTTTATGATGCGAAAACGGGCGAAATATTATGGAAAGGCTCGCAAGATGAGGATGTTGGCAGGGGAGTGGCCGATAATATTGATAATACCCGCTTTGGTGCACAGATGTGGTGGTCAGGATCGAATGGATTATATGATATCAAAGGCAATCGGATCGGAAATCAGCCACGGTCGACCAATTTTTTGATTTATTGGGACGGTGATTTATCTAGGGAGCTTTTAGATGGTAACCACATCGATAAGTACAACGGAGGGCGGCTTTTTACAGCTGAAGGATCAGTGTCGAATAATGGAACCAAATCTACCCCTGTTTTAAGTGCTGATATTTTTGGCGATTGGCGCGAAGAACTGATCTTAAGATCTTATGATAACCAAAGTTTAAGGATTTATACCACAACCATACCGACCGAATACCGCAATTATACATTAATGCATGATCCACAATACCGTTTAAGTATTGCCTGGCAAAACGATGGCTACAACCAGCCACCACATACCGGTTTTTACTTCGGTTTTGGCATGAAGAAAGCCCCAAAACCTCACATTGTATTGATAGAACATAAAAAATAAACGAATCCGATCAACATAGCATGAATTACAACAGATTATATATCCTCTCTCTCATCTTTTTGTTCTGTTGCCCCATGGCGTTTTCACAAGCGCTAAAAGAACAGGCTAGGATAATTACCCCTTTCGATCAGGATTGGGCCTTTAATCTTGGTGATGCCCAGGGTGCGGAAAAAGCTAATTTCGACCAGACTCAATGGAGAAAACTAAATGTTCCGCACGATTGGAGCATCGAAGGAACTTACGATAAAACAAATTTAACGGCACGCGGTGGGGGATATTTACCTTCAGGCATCGGCTGGTACCGCAAAACATTTAATCTTGATGAAAGCTTTGCTAAAAAGAAAGTAACGATCGAATTTGATGGCGTAATGGCCAATAGCGAGGTATGGATCAATGGATTTAACCTTGGCAAACGTCCTTACGGTTACATCAGTTTTACTTACGACCTGAGCAAACATTTAAATTTTGGCAAAGGTAAAACAAATGTAATTGCGGTAAAGGCTGATAATACCGTGCAACCTGCTTCGCGCTACTATACCGGCGCTGGAATTTACAGGCATGTGCGCCTGGTTGCAACTGATGTTGTCCATATTGCTGATTGGGGTGTTTACATCACCACTCCAGATGCAAGCGCTCAAAAAGCTACGGTTAAAGTAAAAACAAACCTTATAAACGAATCCACTCAAAGTACACAGGTTACTGTAGAAACATCGGTTTTAGATCTTGCCGGAAAAGTTGTTAAAACCGTACAAAGCAAACAAACCATCGCGGCTGGAAAAAACAGTAGTGTAGATCAGGATATTGTGGTGAACAATCCTAAACTTTGGAGTCTGGAGACTCCGGATTTATATAAAACCTTAACTAAGATAACCGTAAACGGGAAAGTTATTGACGATCAGTTGAATACCTTTGGGATCAGGGCTTTCAAATTTGATGCAGCAACAGGTTTCTGGTTAAATGGTAAAAACTTTAAGTTAAAAGGAGCATGTTTACACCATGATGGTGGGGCGGTTGGTGCAGCAGTGCCTTTAAGTGTATGGAAATTCCGTTTAGAATGTTTGAAAGAAGTAGGGGTAAACGCGATCAGAACGGCGCATAATCCGGTTGCACCAGAGTTTTTAGATCTTTGCGACCAGATGGGCTTTTTGGTAATGGACGAAACCTTCGATACCTGGAACTCGGCAAAAAATAATGGCGAAAAAGGTTACAACAGATTTTTTACCGAATGGTGGGAGCGCGATACCCGGGATATGGTGATGCGCGACCGCAACCATCCATCCATCGTAATTTACAGTGTCGGGAACGAAATCCATGATGATTTAAACAGCCCTGAAGGATTTAAAAAATATAAGGATCAGCAAGACCTCGTTCATCAACTCGATCCAAGCCGTCCGGTAACCATGGCGCTTTTCCGTCCGGCCAATTCGAAAGTTTATACCAATGGATTTGCTGAAACCATGGATGTTGTTGGGCAAAATTACCGCGAAAACGAATTGGTAGCCTTGCACAATCAAAAACCAAACTTAAAAGTAATTGGTACCGAGAATACGCATGTAATTCAACAATACTTGGCCTTGCGAGATAATCCTTTTATGGCGGGTCAATTTCTGTGGACAGGTTTTGATTATCTTGGGGAAGCCGATTGGCCACAGATTACCAACGGGCAGGGATTGTTCGATAGGATTGGCAGTTGGAAACAGCAAAGTTTGCAGCGTCAGAGCTGGTGGTCGGATAAACCTGTGGTGCACATTGTGCGTAAAGAAGATAATGCTGGGGCAGGGGCCTGGATCAACAATTGGACACCCACCGATTTTGATACCTATGATGATGCAAAAGTTGCCGTTTATAGCAATTGCGAAGAAGTTGAACTTTTTTTAAATGGTAAATCGTTGGGTAGCAAACCCAAGCCAGCTGATGATTCGCCACGTTTGTGGGATGTAACTTTCGAAAAAGGGAGCATTAAAGCGGTTGGTAAAAATAAAGGTAAAGTTGTTTCATCAGAAGAAATCAAAACCTCAGGACTTCCAGCTAAAATTGTATTATCGGTTGATAAAAGCAAGATTAGTAACAGTTGGGATGATGTGGCTTTTGTGACCGCAAAAATTTACGATGCAAACGGAAATATATGTCCAAATGCTGATCAGTTAATCAAATTTTCCATTTCTGGGAGCGGAATTATCGACGCTGTTGATAATGGGAATATAACAAGTCACGAAATGTACAAAGCTACACAGCGACATGCACATCAAGGTGTTTGTATGGCTAATATTAAAGGTAATTCGGTTGGAAACATTGAGGTTAAAGCCACTGCAGAAGGATTGGAAGGTGCATCAATAAAATTAGAAGTAATCAATAAATAATGTTGGTTTTCGAAACTGTGTAATAAATATAGATTTGTCATCCTGAGCCTGTCGAAGGACTTTTTTTAAATATGCTTTAAGGTGTTTCGACTACTTGTCCCGATTCTTCGGGAAGCTCAACATGACAGTATCTGAAGATAAATTGCTTAAGGATGTAGCATAATAGATAGAAAATAATCAACATTGATAATAAGAAGATAATGAAATTAACACCCATAAAACTACTTACCGCAGTAGCCATCATCTTTTTGGCTTCAGCATTTATAAAGGCCAATAAACCTGCATTACATACCATTGGCGATTCTACTGTCCGTAATTCGAATAAAGAAACCTGGGGTTGGGGAACGCCGATTGCTTCGTTGTTCGATACCACGAAAATCCATGTAGAGAATAATGCTATGGCCGGAAGAAGCACCCGTACTTTTTTGTCGGAGGGCAGATGGGATAAAGTGCTGGAGACATTAAAACCTGGTGATTTTGTTACCATGCAATTCGGTCACAATGATGGAAGTGCTCCCGATACTACAAAAGCAGGAAGAAGGGGTGTTTTGAAAGGAACTGGAGAGGAAACCAAAGTGTTAACCTGGCCAGATGGGAAAGTAGAAACTGTACATACCTATGGCTGGTACATCCGCAAATTTGTGCGCGAAACTAAAGCAAAAGGCGCTACGCCAATTGTACTATCGATGATCCCCAGAAATATTTTCAAAGATGGTAAAGTAGTACGCGCGAGTAATGATTTCGGGAAATGGGCAGCAGATGTCGCCAAAGAAGAAAACGCCTATTTCGTTGACCTGAATAAAATTACTGCCGATAAATACGACGTGCTAGGGCCAGATAAAGTAAAACTCTATTTTCCAGGCGACCATACCCATACCAATCTGGAAGGTGCAAAAGTTAACGCCGCATCTGTTGTAGAAGGCATTAAAGAATTGAAAGACTGTAATTTGAAAAAATATTTAAAAGACTAGAAGTCGGAGGTCCGAAAGTCCGATGTCAGAAGACTAAAGCTGAAAGACCAAAGGCAATATAAATCTGTGTAATCCAATAACCTGTGTAATCACCCCCGAAGGCTGTAATCTAATAATCTGTTTAATCACTCTAATAACAATGAAATCAACCAAATCATACCTGCATCTTATTCTCTTAACCACGTTCATTATCTTTTCTTCCTGCATTATTTTAAAACAGCAAGATAAACCCACTTTATTCCTCATTGGCGATTCAACTGTTAAAAACGGAAAAGGCAAAGGTGATGGCTCTTTATGGGGCTGGGGAAGTTTTATCGGTAATTTATTCAATACGGAGAAAATCAATGTCGAGAATGACGCACTTGGTGGCACGAGCAGCCGTACTTTCCAAACCAATGGACTTTGGGATGCGGTTTTGGCTAAAGTAAAAAAAGGAGATTTCGTGATGATGCAGTTTGGCCATAACGATGGCAGTGCATTAGACGATACAGCCCGTGCCCGTGGCACCATAAAAGGCATCGGAACAGAAAGCAGAGAGATTTATAATCCGATCAGGAAAAAGCAAGAGGTGGTATATACTTATGGCTGGTACCTGCGTAAATTTATCAGCGACATCAAAGCTAAAGGTGCAACGCCGATTGTTTGCTCACCAATTCCACGCAATCCGGTTAAAGATAATGCGGTAGTTTTAGCCAACGATAGTTATGCAGGTTGGGCCGAAGAAGTGGCAAAAGCCGAAAAAGTTGACTTTGTTCCATTAAATAAAATCATTAAAGATAAATATGTTGCTTTAAGTGCGACTGTAGTAAAGACTTATTTTACCGAGACAGATCATACCCATACCAACGAAGCAGGAGCCAGGTTAAATGCAGCTGCGGTAGTTGAGGGCTTAAAAACATTAAAAAACAATAAACTAAATAACTACCTGAAATAAGTAGGAAGGCAGGATACTACAGGATGCTTACCTGCGATTATTGTCTTATTTTAACAGGCTAACCAAATACAAACGGCATTATTGCCGTTCCATTTTATGCAGATACAGGCTAACCGAATTTTTAAAGTACTGATAGGCGTTGCTTTTATATTTTTAAGCATCATGCAAACACATGCTCAAAGCATTTCGCTTGCGGGCAAATGGCGTTTCAAAATTGATGCAAGGGATGAAGGCATAAAAGGAAAGTGGTATTCAAGCGTTCTTCCCGAATCCATTAACCTGCCGGGATCGATGGCCGAAAATTTAAAGGGCGACGACATTACCTTAAAAACAAAATGGACTGGAAGTATTTACGATAGCTCATACTTTTTTCATCCACGCTTAGAAAAATACCGTAAACCTGGTAACCTGAAAATACCTTTCTGGTTAACCCCGGCTAAACATTATACTGGTGCTGCCTGGTATCAGAAAGATATCGTAATCCCAGCCAATTGGAAGGGTAAAAGGATGGTGTTATCTTTAGAATACCCTCATTCAGAAACAAGGGTTTGGGTAGATGATGTCGAAATTGGAACCCGGTTTACCTTTGTAGTGGCCCAAAATTTTGAACTGCCGGCAAATTTAAAAACCGGAAAACATACGATAACCTTATTAATCGACAACCGCATCAAAGCAATTAACGTAGGGCAAGATTCGCATAGTTTAACCGATCATACCCAGGGCAACTGGAACGGTGTGGTTGGTAAAATGGAGGTAATTGCCGGTTCGCCTGTTTATTTTGAAGATATCCAGATTTATCCAGATCTAAAAAATAAGTCTGCGAAGGTTAAAATTCAGCTTAAAGCGAACGCCGATCAATCTTCCACAGGAAAAATTACGCTTTCTGCCAGCAGTTTCAATACTATAAATATCCTTCAGGTAAAACCTGTAACAGCTGTTTATCAGATCACAAATGGTGAAGGTACCCTGGAAATCAATTTGCCAATGGGCGATAAAATGGCCACCTGGGATGAGTTCGATCCGGCATTGTACCGTTTAACTGCCACCCTAGTTTCGAAAGACGGCAAAAAAGACGAGAAAAAAGTGCAGTTCGGCATGCGCGAGTTTAAAGCAGTAGGCAGAACTTTTGAAATCAATGGTCGTCCGGTATTTTTGCGTGGTACTGTTAATAATTGCGAATTTCCGTTAACTGGTTATCCATCAATGGATGTTGCTGCATGGGTGCGCATTTTTAAAATCTCGAAAGCCCATGGATTAAACCACATGCGTTTTCACTCCTGGTGCCCGCCAGAAGCGGCATTTATCGCTGCAGATCAGATCGGGTTTTACCTGCAGCCTGAGGGGCCAAGCTGGGCCAACCACGGTTCATCTATTGGAGATGGAAAACCAATTGATCAGTTTATTTACGACGAAACCAACCGCATGGCCAAAAACTATGGCAATTATGCCTCTTTTTGCATGATGGCCTATGGAAATGAACCACGTGGCAGACAAGTAGAATACCTGACCAAATTCAATAATTACTGGAAAGCTAAAGATTCGAGAAGATTATATACTGGTGCATCCGTTGGTGGTAGCTGGCCGGTTATTCCGAATAATGAATTTATGGTACGTGCAGGTGCGAGGGGCTTAGATTGGGGTAGAAAACCAGAAAGTATTTCCACTTACGCCAAACAGATTGAGCAATTTACGGTACCTTTTGTGGCCCATGAAATGGGACAGTATTGCGCTTTCCCTAATTTCGATGAAATAAAAAAATACACAGGTGTTTATCGTGCAAAAAACTTTGAGATGTTTCAGGAAGATCTTAAAGACCACGATATGGCTGATCAGGCGCATGACTTCTTAATGGCTTCGGGCAAATTACAGGCACTTTGTTATAAAAATGAAATCGAAAAAGCATTGCGGACGCCGAATTACAATGGCTACCAGCTTTTATCCTTAAATGATTATCCAGGCCAGGGCACGGCACTTGTTGGCGTATTGGATGCCTTTTGGGATGAAAAAGGTTATATCACCGCCAAAGAATTCAAGCGTTTTTCTAACAGCACGGTACCCTTGTTAAAAGTTTCGAAGTTTGTTTTTACCAATACCGAAACCCTGGCAGCTTCGGTAGAAGTGGCCAATTTTGGAAAAGCACCAATTGAAAATGCAAAACTCTCCTGGACGCTCAAAGACGAAAGTGGTATAAATGTGGCTAAGGGTAATTTCAGTCCTAAAACCTTAGCCGTTACCAATTGTATTGCTGTCGGGGAGATTAAATTCCCTTTAAATAGCATTGCAAAAGCAACCAAACTAAAATTAGAGGTTACCATTGATGGAACTGAATTTGCCAACGATTGGAGTTTCTGGGTTTATCCTGCTCAATTGCCAGCAATTAAAACCAATGTGTACTACTGCACCAGTTTAGATGATAAAGCCCAGGCGGTTTTGGCCAATGGAGGCAATGTTTTCCTCAATGCATCAGGCAAAGTGGTGAAAGGAAAAGAGGTAGTGCAAACTTTTCTGCCTGTTTTTTGGAATACTTCCTGGTTTAAAATGCGTCCGCCACATACTTTGGGGATTTTATGCGATCCAAAACACGCTGCTTTTACCAATTTCCCTACTGATTTTCATAGCGATATGCAATGGTGGGAAATCGTAAACAAATCGCAGGTAATGAACCTCGAAGATTTTCCATCTGGATTTAAACCCATTATTCAACCAATCGATACCTGGTTTTTGAACCGCCGTTTGGCATTGGTTTTTGAGGCGAAAGTAGGCAAGGGCAAACTAATTGTTTCGAGTGCCAATCTCTCGCCCGATTTAAAAGATGCTCCTGCGGCACAACAGCTTTATTTCAGTTTGCAGCAATATATGATATCTGCTCAGTTTAATCCAAAATATGAAGTGGCTTTTAATACCGTGAAAGATATCTTCGAAAGTCCGTCGAAAATTCAGTTCGATACTTTTACAAAAGATAGCCCGGACGAGTTAAAACCAAAACCTAAATCCAATTAATCAAGATAAGCGAAATACCACCATGAAGAAATTTATATTCAGCTCCGCGCTATTAATCGGCATATCTACCCAGCTGCTTTTTGCCCAGAAAATCCCCAATAAAAAGGAGGTTTTAAAAGTGTTGAAATCTACAAACGCTTATTTCATGAATAAGTGGCCTGATGCCGGGAAATCAATCGTAACAAACAAAGAAAGACCGAGTAACATCTGGACGAGGGCTGTTTACTACGAGGGATTAATGAATCTTTATAAAATCAACCCTGAAAAAGCATATTATGATTATGCCGTTCAATGGGGCGAAAAACATAACTGGGGTTTAAGAAATGGCATTACCACTAAAAACGCTGATGATCAGGCCTGTGGGCAGACCTATATCGATCTTTACCTGATTGATAAACAGCCTGAACGCATTAAAGATATTAAAGCCTCGATTGATTTGGTGATTAAATCGGGCAAGGTAAACGATTGGACATGGATAGATGCAATACAAATGGGGATGCCTGTTTTTGCCAGGCTCGGTAAATTATATAACGATACTACCTATTACAATTATATGTACAACATGTACTTACACTCCAAAAATACTGAAGGTGGTGGTTTGTACAACGCTAAAGATGGTCTTTGGTGGCGCGATAAAGATTTTGTACCTCCCTACAAAGAGCCAAATGGCGAAGATTGTTATTGGGCCAGAGGGAACGGATGGGTGCTTGCCGCCTTGGTACGCGTGTTGGAAATTATTCCTGAAAATGAACCTCACCGCAACGAATATTTAAAAACCTATCACGAAATGATCAAAGCTTTAGTGCCAATTCAGCGTGCTGATGGTTTCTGGAATGTAAGTTTACATGACGATACGCATTTTGGTGGTAAAGAAACTTCGGGCACTGCGCTGTTTTTATATGGTATGGCTTGGGGCGTAAATCAGGGTATTTTAGATAAAGCTACTTATCTGTCGATTATTACCAAAGCCTGGAATGCCATGACCAAAGATGCTGTTCAAAAAAATGGTTTTATTGGATATATGCAAGGAACAGGGAAAGAACCAAAAGACGGACAGCCGGTAAGTTATACCAGTGTTCCCGATTTTGAAGATTATGGTTTAGGTTGTTTTTTATTGGCAGGAACCGAAGTATATAAGCTTAAAAAATAATTAAGATGAATTTCAGAAATTTAGGCGCATTATTGGTGTTAATGTTGTTTTTTATGCCCAAACAAAATATGGCACAAAAAGCAGGCATTGCCGTTTCTGAAATTAACAGTGTTTTATCTTTCCCTATTGTTGATGGTGGAAAATCATCTCCAATTTATATCGATGAAAAGGATGCTCAAGTAGTGGGAATCGCTGCCGAAGCCTTTAAAAATGACATTCATTTATTAACAGGGCTAACTGCTCCGGTTTTTAAAAACAATCCGGCCTTAAGCACTTATCCAATCATTATTGGTACGCTTGGTCAGTTGTTTTATATCGATCAATTGGCCAAAGCTGGCAAAATAGATCGCGCTACTTTATCCGGTAAATGGGAAACTTTTTCGGTTTCAGTAATCGAAAATCCGGTAAAAGGCGTAAAAAGAGCTTTGGTTATTGCTGGTAGCGACATGAGGGGAACAGCTTATGGTGTTTTTCAACTATCAAGGATGCTAGGCGTATCGCCACTTTCTTGGTGGGCAGATGTGAAACCTGCAACTAAAAAATCATTATATGTAAAAGCTGGTCAGCCTTTGGTAGAATCGCCATCGGTTAAATACCGCGGTATTTTTATTAATGATGAAGATTGGGGCATCCAACCCTGGGCCGCGAAAATGATGGATACCGATGTGAAAGATATCGGCCCAAAAACATACACCAGGATATTCGAATTGCTACTCAGGTTAAAAGCCAACTACATCTGGCCGGGTATGCACCCTTCAACCAAAGCATTTTATTATTATGCCAATAATCCGGTAATAGCCGATAAATATGCCATTGTTTTAGGTTCCAGCCATTGTGAGCCCATGCTGCGGAACAATGTTTTCGAATGGGCAGAGAATTTTGAACACGAATATGGTAAAAAACCAGGTGAGTGGCGTTACGATCTGAATAAAAATGAAATTGCAAATTATTGGACCGACCGGGTAAAACAGGCAAGAAATTATGAATCGGTTTATACTGTTGGGATGCGCGGTATTCATGATGGCAGTATGCCAGGGCCAAAGGATAAAAATGCAAAGGTAAAACTGTTGGGGGAGGTGATTGCCGATCAAAGAACGATTTTGAGTAAAAACATTACGAAGCCCGTGAGTTCTATTCCACAGATTTTTTGCCCTTATAAAGAGGTACTTTCATTATATCAGGCTGGTTTAAAACTGCCTGATGATGTGACCATTGTTTGGGCCGATGATAATCATGGTTATATCCGCCAGCTTTCCAATCCTGAAGAACAGAAACGATCGGGGGGAAGTGGCGTGTATTACCACATCTCTTATTGGGGTGCCCCGCAAGATTATCTTTGGCTTTCTTCCATTTCTCCATCTTTAATTTCTTATGAATTAACTAAAGCCTATCAGTACAAAGCCGACCGCCTTTGGGTGATAAATGTGGGCGATCTTAAGCCGGCAGAGATGGAAACACAGTTTGCAATGGACCTCGCATGGAACGTAAACCAATGGAAGCCGGAAAATGCCGGTCAATATGCCGAAAGCTGGGCTGCAGAAACCTTTGGCGCTGAGTTTGCAAAACCGATCGCCGAAATAAAGGAGGTTTATTACCGTTTGGCGCAGGCTGCCAAACCAGAACACATGGCCAGTGTTAATTTCACTGATGAGCAGGCAGAAGAACGTTTGGTTGCTTACGAAAAGATTTACAATCAGGCTAAAAGTTTAAGTGATCAGATCCCGGCAAGATTAAAAGATGCTTATTTCGAATTGATTTTGTATCCTGTTGAAGGTGCAATGTTAATGAACCAAAAGATTTTATATGCCAAAAAAAGTTTGACTTTAGCGGCAAATGGAGACCAATCGGCTTTGGATTATTCTAAAAAAGCGAAGGATGCTTTTGAACAGATCCAGTTGATTACCAAAAAATACAATGAAGAAATTGCTGGCGGCAAGTGGAACGGAATGATGAGCTGGAAACCACGCGATTTAGCCGTTTTTAAAATGCCTAAAGTGGCCGATGCAGTGGCAGAGAAACAATCTGTCCCTGCAGAGAAAGCTGAAAGTAAAATAATTATTCAGGCGGCTAAATATGTGGAGAAATCAGTGCCAAAAGGCTTAGTACTACAAACGCTAAAAGGACTTGGTTTAGGTGGTGATGGAATTTCAGTGTACCCTTTTACTTTTAAACCTGTTAACGAAAATGAGTTGCAAAAAGGGGCTTATACCGTTTACAATCTGGATTTTAAAACCCAGGGTGAGCACCAGATCGAAGTGAAATGCCTGCCTACGCAAGGTGTTAATAGCGGGATAAATGTGCGTTATGCCATTTCGGTAAATAACGATACACCACAGATTATAAACATTTCTCCTGCTTCAGAAAATAATATCTGGAAACAGAATGTACTGCAAGGTTACGCTTCGGGTTTAACCAAACACCACGTAAATAAAACAGGTAAATCGACTGTCAAAATCTATATGCTCGATCCGGGCTTAGTAATTAACCAGTTGGAAATACAATAAATATGATGAAGAAACTTTTGGCTTTTGCGCTAACCTTAATTTTTATATTTTCTATTGCCAGGGCACAAAGTATTGGCGATTATAAATCTGGTTTTAAGAAAACAGGCAACATCATTTCATTTTCAACCACAAGGGGAGATGTGAAATTCGAATTCTGTACTCCAGAAATATTCAGGATCAGAACCAGCTGGAACGGTAATTTCGAAGCCAACGAAAACCTGATGGTGATCAATTACAATTGGGCCAATGTTGCGGTTAAAGTTTCGGATAAGAAGGATCATTTTTTGCTCAGCACTTCAAAATTGGTGGTTAAATTGTACAAAGCCCCGTTCAAAATTGATGTTTTTGATGCCAAAGGTAAACTGTTAAGCAGCGAAATTAATAGTGCATTAGCTAAAGAAAATACAAAGGTAGGCGTAACAAAAAAAATGCAGGCAGATGAACATTTCTTTGGCTTTGGCGAGCGCATGGACTTTATGGACCGCCGCTTTAAAAAAGTAACCTTAAACGTTGGCCGGGGTAAAGGTTTACCGCATGCCATTGGTGCTTACAATATATTGGAAGCTAATTATTGTCCTGTTCCATTTTTTATGAGTACAAAAGGATATGGTATTTTCTTCCACAATTCTTTTGCCACCGAATGGGATATGGGGGCTTCGAAAAAAGATCAATACAGTTTTAAGGCCGCCGATGGCGAATTGGATTATTATTTCATGTATGGGCCAACTTTTTCGGCCATTTTAGATCATTATACCAGTATCACGGGCAAATCGCCTATGCTACCACAGTTTGCCCTGGGTTTGCATGCAGGTACATACAGCGGTGGTACATGGGGTTACGAGGCACAAACTTCCGATCATTATGTGGTCGAACTGGCAAAAAAATACAGGTCATTGGGTATTCCGGTTGATCTACTCTGGTTAGACTCAACCTGGCGCTTATTTGGCGAGAACGGGGGTAAGGGTGCCACTTCTTTCGAATGGAGAGAAACCTTTAAAGATCCAAAATCGATGTTCGATAGCATTTACGCCATGAACTATAAAATGGTGGGGCTACATCTCCGTCCACGGTTTGATAATGCCAAAAAGTTAAACTTATTAGATCAGGCCAGGGAAAAAGGTTATACCTATCCCGAAAATGGCAAACCCGGAGAATTTGTAAATTTTTTCGACGAAAAAGCAACGCAATGGTGGTGGGATAATGGCGTAATGCGGGTAGCAAAATTGGGTGCTAAATTTCTAAAAACGGATGAAGGCAGTGCTTTTGGATCCTTAGCCAACGAAAGTGAAAAAGTAGGGCCTACCGGGAAAGAAGCAGAACGTTTACATAATCTATTTCCTATCGCTTATGCCAAAGCGCCATTTTTAGAATTCGAAAAGTTTAACGGTTTTAGAGGACTGAATCAAACCCGTGAAGGTTATTCGGGCATCCAACGTTATCCTTATATTTTTGCAGGCGACTGGCCCAGCGAATGGCAATATTTTGCTCCGGTAATTAAGGCTGGCCTAAATGTGGGCTTATCGGGCGTAGGCTCATGGGCGCATTGCATGGGCGGTTTTGAACATCAGGCCGATCCAGAGCTGTATATCCGTTGGGTGCAGTTTGGTATGTTCAGCCCAATTGCACTGGTTTTTGGGATGGATCATCCAGGTTACAAAGAACCCTGGAAATATGGTGAAGACGCGCTGCGCAATTTCAAGAAATACGATCTTTTGCGTTATCGTTTATTTCCCTATCTATACACGAGCATGCACCAGCAGTACGAAACCGGTTTGCCGATGATGAGGGCTTTGGTACTGAACCATCAGGACGACGAAAATGTGTACGAAATTGGCGATCAGTATATGTTTGGCGATAATTTAATGGTTGCCCCGGTAACTACTAAAGGTGCCATTACCCGTTCTGTTTACCTGCCTGAAGGTACCTGGTTTAACTATTGGACTAACGAGAAATACGAAGGTAAAAGTTATCAGCATGTTGTAGCTCCATTGGACACCATTCCATTATTTGTTAAGGCCGGTAGCATTATTCCGATGCAGCCAGAAATGGCATACAGTGGTGAAAAACCAGTTGATGTGATCACACTCGATGTTTTCCCTTATGGAGAATCTAAATATGGCCTATATGAAGATGATAATTTAAGTTCGGCTTACAAAAGTAGAAGCTTTGCATTAACCAAGATCACTTCTTCATTAACCACATCAAATTTTACACTGAAAGTGGCTAAGCCGATTGGAAGTTTTAAACCGGGTAAGCATAAATATTTGGCTAAGGTACGTTGGACAGGAAAAGCAGATCCAACAACAGCGTCGGAAAATGGGCAAAAGCTAAAATCTTTAAAAACGCCAGATCGATTGGATAAAACCGAAGGCTGGTTTTACGATACAAAAAATAAAATACTCTGGATTAAATCAGCCGGCGATAACAGCGCTGATTTGAATATTGTAGTAAATTAATGGGTGGCTCGTAGGGGACGCGAACCACGGCGATTGAAATTTGTCATTCTGAACGCAGTGAAGAATCTCTAAGGAGAATACAGATTTAGTTTAACTCCCTTAACCAAAAGGTAGACGAAGAACTCAGTTTGAGTGCCAATGGCTTAGAGATTCTTCGTGCCTCAGAATGACAGATAACGGTTAGTACCTCAGTCTGTTTTCCCACAGACCGAACTGAACGATTTCAGCTTGGGTATAAAATAATCATTAGTGTTTCGTGGGGACACGAACCACGGAAGAAATAATACAGGTTTTAACTCAAATAAAGCCCTTAAAAAATAAAATTGATCACATGAAAATTGCATTTAAGATGAAACTTAAACCCGGTTTTGAAAAAGAATACAAAAAGCGCCATGATGAGATCTGGCCAGAGCTATCCACATTGTTAAAAGAAAATGGGATCAGCGATTATTCTATCTTTTTAGATGAAGAAACAAACACACTTTTCGCTGTGCAGCAGCAAAATGGAAACTCGTCTCAAGATTTGGGCAGCACCCGGATTGTGCAGAAATGGTGGGCATACATGGCCGATATTATGGAAACCAATGCCGATCATTCTCCAAAAACTTTCCCATTAGAAATGGTATTCCATTTAGATTAAAAAAATATGCAATTACATAGATTCTTTTCTGTTCTGCTGCTTAGCACATTGATTTTTAGCATAGCTAATGCGCAAAAGCCTGTAAATACAGGAAGTTGGCCTGTTATCGAAAAACAAATGAAACCCTGGACGCGCTGGTGGTGGATGGGAAATGCTGTAGACGAACAGAACTTGAACCTTGTTTTGAAAAAATATGCCGATGCTGGCCTCGGTGGGGTAGAAATTACCCCAATTTATGGCGCTAAGGGTTTTGAAAAACAGTACCTCCGGTTTTTATCGCCAGAGTGGATGAATGTATTACACTATACGGTAAATAAAGCCAATACTTTAGGCTTAGGGGTAGATATGAATACCGGAACAGGATGGCCATTTGGCGGTCCGCAGATTAAGGCCGAAAATGCAGCAACCAAACTGATTATCCAACAATATAAACTCAAAGCAGGAGAGCCATTAACCGAAACCATTAAAGTTAAAGAAGCCAAACAGGATTTCGCACAATTACAGGCTTTAACCGCTTATGGGGCAAATGGCGAGGTACTCGATCTGCTTCCAAAAGTTCAGGCTGATGGATCTTTAAATTGGTCGCCAGGTAGTGGGAGCTGGGATATTTATGCTGCATTTGCTGGTAAAACAAGGCAAATGGTTAAACGTGCAGCACCGGGTGGAGAAGGATTTACATTAGATCACCTTGATAAAAATGCCGTAGATGTTTACCTGAAAAGATTTTCAGATGCGTTTAAGGGTAAACCGCAAGGAATACGCTCGTTTTTTAACGATAGTTACGAAGTTTATGGCGCAACCTGGACACCTACTTTCTTTCAGGAATTTAAGAAAAACAGAGGTTACGATTTGGCAAGCCACATTAAAGAATTAACAGGCAAAGATTCTACAGGCGAAAATATTGCCCGTTTAAAATCTGATTATCGGGAAACCATGGATGAACTTTTGCTCCATAACTTTACACAAAACTGGACCAATTGGGCACATCAGCTTAAATCGGTTACCAAAAACCAATCGCATGGATCGCCGGGCAACTTGCTTGATCTTTATGGCGCAGTAGATATTCCTGAAACCGAAACCTTTGGCTCAAGTTATTTTGCTATTCCAGGACTTCGTCGCGATGCAGGAGATATCCGTAATGTAGATCCGGATCCGATAATGAGTAAATTTGCCTCCTCTGCAGCACATACCGGAGGTAAAAAGCTGGCTTCTTCTGAAACATTTACCTGGCTGACAGAACATTTTAAAACCTCGTTTTCGCAATGTAAACCAGAAGCCGAACAACTTTTTTTAGCAGGTATCAACCATATCTTTTATCACGGTACAACCAATTCGCCGGCAAATGTGCCCTGGCCAGGGTGGCTGTTTTACGCTTCGGTAGAAATGAACCCGAACAACAGTTTATGGCCGCAGGCACAAGGATTGAACAATTATATTGCCCGTTGCCAGTCTATTCTACAATCAGGAAAGCCAGACAATGAGCTTTTAATCTATTGGCCAATTTATGATGTGTGGAACAAGGCCAAAGGTTTAGATATGGCTTTAAAAGTACATGATGTTGATGAATGGTTGCATCCAACGGCCTTTTATAAATTATCAAAAGAACTTTCTAAATCGGGTTATTCATTTGATTTTGCTTCTGATCGGTTATTAAAGCAATCAACGGTTAACAAAGCATTAATCAGTACCAATGCAGCAGCTGCACCCTATCAGGTGTTAATTGTTCCGCAATGCGAAATGATGAGCCCGGAAACGCTAGATCAGGTGATAAAACTGGCCAGCAATGGAGCGAAAGTCATTTTTCAGGCATTACCAAAAGATGTTCCAGGTTTAAATAATCTGGAAGCCAGAAGAACACAGTTAAAGGCGACTTTGGCCAAATTGATTTTTACGGATGGTGCAGAGGGTATTAAACAATTTAAAATCGGTTCAGGAGTAATTTTACTAAGCAACGATGTGCAAAAAGCATTAAATTCGGTAAACATTAATAGAGAAGCACTAACAGATTCAGGTCTGCAGTTCATCAGAAGGAAAACAGATGCTGGCAAATACTATTATCTGGTAAATCATACCGCTAAAGATATTGATGCTGAACTTGCTTTAAACGAAGAAGGACAGGTTTTAATTATGGATCCGCAAAGCTCAGCTGTTGGTGTAGCCGCAGTAAAGGATAAAAAAGTACGTGTACAGCTTAAATCGGGCGAGAGTTTGTTTTTAAAGGTTGATCGGAATGGAACAACCAAAACGCCTTGGGTTTATTTAAACAAAGCTGCCAAATCGATTAATCTCAACCAAGCCTGGGATTTACATTTTACCGAGGGTGGACCTGAGCTTCCTGCAGATCAGAAATTAGATAAGCTGGTAAGCTGGACAACTTTGAGCGATCCTAAACTACAGGCCTTTTCTGGTACTGGCGTTTATACCTCAAACTTTAACTTAAGTTCAAAATCAGCCAAAGAATATGTTTTAAACCTGAACCAGGTGGATGAAAGCGCCAGAATATGGATCAATGGACAGGAAGTGGGTATTTTATGGAGTATCCCATTTCAGGCCCGTGTGGGTAAATATTTGAAAGCAGGCAATAATACCATCAAAATTGAAGTGGTAAACCTAATGGCCAACCGCATCCGCGATATGGACCAGAAAAAAATACAATGGCGGAATTACCACGAAATCAACTTTGTAAATATTAATTATAAGGATTTTGATGCTTCGAACTGGAGTGTAATGCCTTCGGGATTAATTGGCCCGGTTACCATTACGCCTTATAACTAAATTTTTACCCGGCTGTCCTCATCCTTACGCATGTGTTGATCTTCAAGCTTTTACCAATAGTATGCATTACGATTCCCAGTCTAATTTTGAAATGACAACCCTTAAAATCTTGCTTATATCAGCAAGAACAAGCCACATAGTTATAGCAATAACTACATCTATTTTCTCAAAATGTGTATTAGTAATCAGTCGAAAAATATTTAATGAATTAATTTTAACCTCCATTAATCGATTTAGTATGCATTTGGCTTCTGTTTTGTATTCATGGTAATATTTTATAAGAAAAAGACAGGATAGTACAGGATGGGAATTTTGTACCACCTATTTATATTTAAGAAATAATTCACTAACCAAATAACTATTAAACCAATTCCCACAACGTTTCGTTAAACTAACGCTATGCAATAAAAATCTACGTTTTTTCTCCAGTCTTTTCTAACCAAACCAGCAACTGATTTCTATTGTTATCGCAGTTTAGCTAATGGGCGTTCGCACCCAATAAAATTGCTATGAGTAAAATTTTACCCAAATTTTTAATCGTCTTTTTGACAGTTATTTTTTTCCTGAGCAGTTGCCGGAAAAAAGAATTCGATGATTTTTATGGTCGCCCGGAGAACTTGGGAGATCCAATTTACCAGCAACTTCAGGCAAAAGGTAATTTCGTCAGGTTTCTGGATTGTATTGATAAGGCCGGTTACAAAGAAACTTTAAGCACAGCAGGCTCCTGGACGGTTTTTGCGCCAACCGATGAAGCCTTTGCCGCTTATTTAAAAGATAATAACCTAACGGAAGTTTCAGCCGATCTTGCTTCTAAAATTGTTCGCTACGCCATGATCTACGATGGAGAGAAGGTGGAGCGTTTGAGCGATTTTTTCTCTGTTAAGGGGTTTATAAAAAACAGCGCCTTTAGACGAAGAAGCGTTTACTACGATTTTGTTTATGATGGAAAGGATAATAATGGAAATGCAATTAAGGTAATTGCAGCAAACCGTAACGGTTCTTATCTCGCAACCGATTTCAACAATAAGAACATTACCTATTTTTTATCGCCTTATATGACATTTAATGGTCTGTCGGCTGCCGATTATAATTTCTTCTATCCAAACAGTGCTTACAATGGCAACAATATAGGTGCAGCACGATTAATTGATGGACAACAAAATATAGTAGCCGAAAATGGCGTCATCCATGTAATCGACAGGGTATTAACCCCACCTCAAAGTATCGATCAGTACATTAACGAAAAGCCCGATTACAGTATTTTTAAAGGCTTATTGGATAAGTTTGTCACTTATTCTTTAAATACCGACATTTCTCACCGTTACGAGGTACTGAGTGGCAAGGCAGCCAATGTTTATGCCAAAACTTATAGTACTTTGCTGGCTTTCTCACCAAACAATGAAAATTATTTAAAAGTCGACGCAAATGATGCACAACAGGGTTCGTATAGCATTTTTGCACCTACCAATGCTGCCGTAAATGCTTATACACAAAATGTATTGCTTAAATATTGGAAGAAAAAAGGCGTAAACAACCTGAACGACCTCTATGTGGTGGCACCCGATGTAATTAAGGATTTTGTTAATTCACATTTGTTTACCACTACCGTTTGGCCAAGCAAGTTTGCCACTACGCCCAATGCACTAAATGATTTTACAACCCGTGTTGCGGCCGATGTGGTAGATAAACAAGCCCTGAGTAATGGCTTTTTATATGGTATAAATAAGGCCCAGAATGCGAATGTATTTGCAACAGTTTATGGCAACGTAAACCTGGATCCCGATTACAGTGTGATGAAACAGGCCTTGATTTATTTCGGGTTGATTCCTGCTTTAAAAACACCAACATTACGTTATGTGGTGGTAATGATCCCTGATGTAACGCTTAGGAGAATGGGTTTTAATTACGATCCGTTTTATGCATCGGCCCCGATCAGAGGTGATTTAGTAGCGCTGAAACGCATTTTGCAAACCCACATTATTGCTTTGGGCGATAGGGATATTCCTAACTTTAGCACCGGATCTGGAATTTTAGAAGCCTCGAACGGCGAATATGTTAAATATGCTGCCGGCAAACTGATTTCAGCAGGTACACAGGATAGTGTTGCTGTTGCCAAACAAAGTATCCCTGTCGATTCTATCAGTACCACACCTGTTAATGGTGCAGCAGTTTACGGAAAAGAGGCCCTTACCTATACCGTGCTGAACATTGGCAAACACATCGAAAAATATGGTACGCTGACTACCGATCCATACTATTACTTCTTCCAGTTGTTAAACAACAACATTATTTATACTAAAGCTACTGGTGTAATACAGGGAACCGTTGAAGGCGTAAATTATACGGTTTTTATCCCTACCAATGCAGCCATTATGCAGGCTGTAAAAGATGGTATTTTACCTGGGAACGTAACCACAGGGATACCAACTACCGCTCCAACCGATGGTTCGGATGTAACCAAAGTGAGCAAATTCCTGCTCTACCATATTATCAATAAAAATACCATTGCAAGCGATGGGCAAAAGATCGGACAGTTTGAAACCCTGATGAAAAACGATGGTGGAGATGCTGCCAAGATTACCGTTGCCATTAATACGACCACTTCTTTAATGCTTAGGGATGTAATCGGCAGAACCGCTAACGTGCTTTTAAACCCGACAGACAGGAGCAATGTATTATCAAACCGTACGGTAATCCATCAGATCAATAATTACTTAAAATATCAATTCTAAACCGATATGACTAAAAAATATACTTTACGTTTATTTGCCTTGCTGTGCTTTTTATTTGCGTCTGCTATCGCTGGTGCGCAGCAAATTAACTACGTGCGGGGTAAGATTATTGATAAAAAAGATAAACAACCCATCATTGGTGCTTCGGTGGTAATTGTTGATAAAGACCGCAGGGTAATAAAAGGCGTATCATCAGATATTGATGGTAACTACACATTGCCCGTTGCCGATAAAACCTACCGGATTTCGGTTTCGTACATTGGCTATAAATCAACTGCGCCAATTGCCATTGATAAAGCCGTTATTAACTTTCAGTTAGAGGCTTCCGATAACCAGATGGACGAAGTGCAGATCGTTTCGAAAGCCAAAGCCGATAATGGCAGCGGGATGAGTATCGATAAACGCGATCAAACTTCTGCTATAGGCACCATCAATGCCAAAGAACTGGAAGATATGCAGGCGGCCTCTATTGATCAGGCTTTGCAGGGTCGTTTAGCCGGTTTAGACATTGCAGCAAGCAGTGGCGATCCCGGTGCCCCAATGCAGATCCGGATCCGTGGTACATCTTCCATTAATGGTGCGGTAGATCCATTGATTGTAGTAGATGGGATGCCTTATGATATCTCCATTCCAACTGATTTTAACTTTGCAACTTCTGATGAGACCAATTACGGACAGTTATTAAATATTGCGCCTTCAGATATTAAAGATATTAGTGTGTTAAAAGATGCTGCGGCCACGGCCATTTGGGGTTCGAGGGCAGCAAACGGCGTTTTGGTGATCAATACCAAAAGGGGAACCATGGGGCCGCCTAGTATTTCTTATAATTTTAAAGGTTCTTACTCAAAACAACCCAGCCCTATCCCAATGCTTAACGGTAACCAATATTCATCGTTGGTTCTTGAAGAATTTTATAATGCAGGCCGTCAGTTCTCTACTTCAGATTTTGCTAAACAATTCCAGTACGATCCGAACGATCCATACAATTTTTATAATTACAGTAATAATACCGATTGGTTAAAATCGATAACCCAAATTGGATATCTTCAGGACCATAACCTATCCATTTCTGGTGGTGGCGAAAAAGCCAGATACCGTGCCTCGGTAAATTATTTTAACCAGGAAGGTACTACTAAAGGTACGAGTTTGGGCCGTTTAAGTGCCAGGGTGAATTTAGATTATCAGGTATCCACTAAAATTAAGTTCAGTGCGGATATTGTGTATACCCACATCGATAATCAAAACCTATATTCTCCTGGGGTGAGAGATGTGGCCTATAGTAAAATGCCAAATCAAGCTGTTTACGAATATGACGAATACGGAAACTTAACCTCAAATTACTTTAGTCCTGCAACTACTGCTCAGGGTAGTTTTGGATACGACTTTGGTAAAAATAAAATATCAGGAACTTACAATCCTCTGGCTATGGCCATGGCAGCAAGCAACCACCAGCTTGGGGAAAGGATAATACCAAAATTCGGGTTGCAATACCAAATCATCCCAGATCGTTTGAGACTGAATGCAAATTTTCAGGCCGATATTAACAACACAAAAATTAAAACATTTTTACCCCAAATTGCAACGGGCAGACCATTTTCAGAGCAGGTTGTAAATTATGCCAGCGATTCGGATGGTGATGCTTTTACTATGGCCACCAATATAACACTTGCATACACGCCAGAATTAGGAAAAAAACACGATTTAATTGCCTTTGCCAGGTTTGATAGTAACGATAGCCGTAGAACCGGACAAAGTATGTTTGCCACTAATACCGCATCATCTTTCCTCGCTGATCCTTCAATTGATGGCCGTACAAATGCTGTTGGCTCTGCGTCTTCATCATTTGCACAAAGCCGTTCGGTGGGTTTATTGTTAAATGCACAATACAAATTTTTAGACCGCTATATTTTTAATGCCGGTATCAGGGGTGATGGTAACTCTAAGTTTGGCCCGAATAACCGTTATGGCGTGTTCCCTTCGGCATCACTTCGCTGGCGGATTTCGGGTGAGCCATTTATGAAAAGGACTGAAAAATATATTGATGATTTTAGTTTTAGGGCAAGTTACGGTATTGTGGGAAATGCACCCCGTGGTGATTATACTTATCTGAATACCTATCAAAATTATGGTTTCAGTTACCTGGGCATGTCTGGCGTATATTCCAGCAATCTCGAATTATCAGATTTAAGATGGGAAAAAGTAGCACAGTCTAACCTTGGACTTACACTTAATATGTTCAAAAATGCGATTAATATGGATTTCGACATCTACCGGAAGCGCACAACGGATTTATTTTATCCTGGTATTGCCATACCAACCTATAACGGTTATTCTGGGGTAGATCTGAACGTGGGTACCATGGATAACCAGGGTTGGGAATTTAACCTGAATGCAACACTGATCAGAAAGAAAAATTTTAGATGGGACTTTAGCTTTAATATTTCGCACAACGAAAATATCATCCGTGAAATCGACCCGCTTTATCCCCGTGAAAACAAGGGAAAAATTACCACAAACAATGTGTTTAAGGTTTACATTCAGGAAAACAACCCATTTGGCTCTTTTTATGGATTTAAGTTCAAAGGCGTTTACAAAGACCTGAACTCTACCATTGCGCTGGATGAAAGCGGTAACCAGATCGTTGGTCCAAATGGCCAAAAAGTGTATATGCGTTTTGCTTATCCATCTATCGATTACGTATTCCAGCCTGGTGATGCCATGTATGAAGACATTAACCACGACGGAAATATCGACTACAAGGATATTGTGTATTTAGGGAACAGTAATCCAAACTTAACCGGAGGTTTTGGCACAGGCATTACCATCAATGGCAACATCCGCTTTGGTGCTAATTTTAGCTACCGCACCGGTTATCAGATCATCAACGGAACAAAGATTACCACCACCAATATGAACGGTTTTAGTAACCAAAGTACAGCCGTATTAAGACGTTGGAGGGCCGAAGGTGATGTAACCGATATGCCCAGGGCAGTTTATGCCACTGGCTATAACTTTTTAGGGTCAGATCGCTATGTAGAAGATGGTTCCTACCTGCGTTTACGCAGTGTAACCCTGAAATATGATTTTAGTAAAAACTTTATGAAAAGACTAGGGATGAAAAGTTTAAGTGCCAATTTGATGGTAGAGAATATTTTAACCTTTACCAAATATACAGGTCAGGATCCAGAGGTGCCGGTAAAACTAACCGCGTTTTCTACCGTGGTTGATAACTCTACCACACCTCCAATCAAAACAGTTACCCTTGGTTTAACCGCAAATTTTTAATCAGCCACAGCATGAAAAAGATTTTATATAGTACAGGCATAATCGTGATGCTGATCATGAGCAGTTCATGTAAAAAATGGTTGGATTTACAGCCCCGCGATGGCATTACCCGCCAGGGTTTTTGGAAAACCAAAGAAGATATCCAGGCTGCTGTTGCAGGTTGTTATGCTTCTTTATTGGCCCCTCCTCCGGGCATTAACGATAAAGCTTTAACCGAATACATGTTTATATATGGCGAAATACGCGCCGATATGATCGATGCCGGCCCGAGTGGGACTATCGAGGAAAAAGATATTTTTGACAACAATATTGTTCAAAGCAATACCTTAACCAGTTGGGCTGCTTTTTACCGCACCATTAACTTTTGCAATACCGTACTGGATTTTGCACCTGCGGTAAAGGGAACCGATCCTACCTTAACCGACGCACAATTAAATGCCTATATCAGTGAGGCACTTGCGCTTAGGAGCATGATGTATTTTTATCTGGTCAGGAATTTTAGGGATGTACCCTTAAAATTAACTTCTTCATCAAAAGATACCGATCTGCAGGAACTTACTAAAACACCTGCCGCCGATATTCTGAGTCAGATTGTAGCCGATTTAAAAAAGGCTGAGGCAGGAGCGGTAAACACGTATGGCAATACTGTATCAGATAAAGGAAGAATTACAAAATTTACGGTTAATGCTTTGTTGGCCGATGTGTATTTATGGATGGATAATTTTACCGGCTGCATTACCGAGTGCAACAAAATTATGGATTCGCAGAAGTTTGCCGTTCAGGGCGCAGGTTCTGGCTGGTATAACAACGTATTTTACAATGGAAGTTCGACAGAAACCATTTTCGAATTCTCGAATAAAAACTCGGTAAACAATGTATTCTATAATTTACTCGTACAATCTAAAAAACGCTTTATTGCTTCGGGTATTTTAACTTCCGATATATTCACTCCGGATGATGTGGATCCCGATCGCATTTATGACATCCGGGCTTCGGCATTTTACAGTGGCGATAACAGTATTGTTAAGTATGGTACCGAAAATCCTTCGTATGTAAACTGGCAGGCTTACCGCTTATCCGATATCTGGATGCTAAAAGCAGAGGCTTTGGCTTATACCGGGGCAGGGGCAGATGCCATTAACCTGATTAAAGATTTGAGGTTGAAAAGAAACGCGGTTAAAATGACCGAGCAAAGTCCGGATGAAAATGATAAGGATGCCATATGCGATTATATTTTGGCTGAACGATCACGCGAATTTGCTTTTGAAGGCAAACGCTGGTACGATTTATTGCGGATCGCAAAACACGAAAACTACAGGCGCATTAACGTATTGCTCGATATGGTTGCCAGAACGGTATCACCTGCCGTGCAACAATCGGCTATAACCAAATTTAGAGATGTAAACAGCCATTATTTACCGATTAACGAAAATGAGCTTTTTGCCGATTCAAAACTTGTCCAAAATCCATTTTACACCAAATAAATTTTAGCATGATGAAAAATAATCCAAATGTACGCAGCTTCGCCATATTGATGGTGATATGCGTTATTGCTTTTATATTTATAAATGCATGTAAAAGAGAGTCGTATACTATAGCCACTACCGATGACGTAAACATTACAGGCTATTTAGATAAATACCCGGATAAGTTCTCGATGATGAGACAGATTGTAGAGCGCTCGGGAACAGCGGGCTATTTGGGTGCTTATGGCAGATATACCTTATTTACGCCTACAAATGATGCAGTAACCGCCTGGCTTAAAGGCATTGGCAAAGCAAATGTTTCCGATTTAACTGTTGAGCAATCGAAGGATATGGTTAAATTCCATTTGCTGCCCGATACGGTTGCAACCAATCGCTTTACGGATGGAAAATTGCCTCAGATTACCTTATATGGCCAGTACCTGCAAACAGGTGCCATAAACGACGGCGGTGTAAGTAGCTATATAGTAAATAAACAGGCGAAAATTAGCCAATCCAATGTAAGGCTGGGAAATGGGATTATCCATGTGATAGATCACGTTCTCATCCCGGCAACATTAACAACGGCCCAAACCATCGAGGCAAGCGGCCGATATAAATATTTTACGCAGGCCTTAAAAGAAACCGGTTTCTACGATTCGTTAAATGTGGCCTCATCGGCAGTAAAAGATACCACCCGTCGCCTTCAAACCGCCATTATCGAATCAGATTCTGCTTTGGTAAAAGCGGGTTACTCCAGTTACGAAGCGTTTAAAGCTAAATTTTCTAAAACCGGAGATCCGAAAAACCATAACGATAGTTTGTGGTTATACATCGCCTATCACCTTTCGGCTGGTGCAACATATACACCGGATATTATTTCATCAACAACCATTAACACTTTAGCCCCAAAAGAAGTCGTTACAACCAAATACATTAACCAGAAGATTTTACTTAACGACGATGAGTTTAACGGTGTGTTAGAGCCTGGAGTAGAAGTAAACAGAACCTTTAGCAACATCACAACAGCTAACGGTGTACTCCACGAAACCAAAAACCTGTATGCCATTAAGGTACGTTACCCAACAGCCGTATTTTTTGATGTGTGTGACCAACCAGAACTAAAAGCAAATCCAATTTGGCGCGGCCGTAACGGTGCAACAAGTGGTACAATACCATTATTTGCCAATGGTGCCAGTACACTGGCCGGTTTGAGGGTAAATAACCCGGCAAAGGCAACCTTACCTCAATACTATGATTACGCAGTATCCGTTTTTGGGCAGACCAGAAGAGTGGCTTACGATGACAAATTAGTATTGTCATTAGGTTTAACCAATGCAAACCGGGCAATATGGGTAGAGTTAAAAACGCCAATGCTCGTAAAAGGTAAATATAAGGTTTGGGTTTGTTACAGCTATAATGGTTCATCGCCACTTTGCCAGGTGGGCGTAGATGTTGGCACACCAGATGCACAGATATTACCCAATTTGGTTGATTTCAGGCAATCGCTTACTTCATCGGGTATGACCGATGCAGGTGCAGCCTTACCAAGTTCTGATCCCTTAATGCTTGCCCAGGGTTTTAAACGTTATCTGGCTACCACCAACGATAAAGATAAAAATGGCAACGTGGGCTTAATCCAGCCTGCTGTTAAAAATAACTGGGGAAGTGCCGTAGCACGTTTAGCCGGAACGGTAAATATTACCACAACCGATAGGCACTGGATCAGGTTAACCATGGTTGGTGGTACCGAGGCATCTGGTACAGGGTCGGGAGGTACCTGGTTGGATATGATCCAATTTATACCAGAAAACGACGATCAGAACTATCCAAGGTTTTCACCAGGTAAAGACGGCCTGATTTTTCAAAAACCCTAACCATTAAATAGGAGGTTGTGCCACATGCATGGCGGTACAACCTCATATTACAGCAAAACAATACACCTGTAAAGGGGAATAAAAGAATAGAAATGAAAAAAAATATACTACATACCATATTATTACTGGGCACTGTGCTTTGGCTGGGGAGTTGTAAAAATGCATTAGAGGAGCATAGCGGGATTGTGAATGTGGATAATACCACTGATCTGTTGCAAAAAATTGCCAGCCAGTCTAACTTAAGTAAGTTTGCCGAATACGTGAGGAGTACCGGCTATGATAAACTGCTCACTTCATCGCAAACTTATACGGTATGGGCGCCAACGAATGATGCATTGGCAACGCTTGATGCTGCCATTGTGAGCGATCCTGTTAAACTGAAAGATTTTGTGGCTAACCACATCGGTTTAACTGCTACTGCTGCACCTAAAGGGCTTACCGATACAGTTAAGGTATTGCTTCAAAATAAGAAATACGCTACCATGGTAGGCCCTACTTTCGAAGAAGCGGCTATTGTAGGTAAACCTGCTTTTGTAAAAAATGGTGCTTTATATGTGATTGATAAAGCGGTGCCGACCAGGTTAAATGTTTGGGATTTTATGCTCAGCAACACCGATGCACCCATCCAAACCAACTACATTGCCAATTTATCTATACAGGTTATCGATACCGCCAATGCAACCATTATTGGTTACAATGCTTTGGGCAATCCAATATTTGCACCCAACCCACCAATGGTATCAAGAAATGCCTATTGGAACAGTGTTGCCGATTTGAGGACAGAAAGCCAGCAATACACCTTTTTTATGTTGCAGGATGCTACATTCAATACTGAGCGCAACCGTTTAGAGCCTTATTATCCAAATGGAGGTGCATTTATTTTGGTGCGCGATCTGGTAGCAAAAGGTTTATACACTTTGGATAAATTACCTGATACCCTGATTTCGACAAGGGGTGTTAAAATTCCCATCAAAAAATCGGCTATTGTAAAATCGTACCGCGCCAGTAACGGAATAGTATACGTCATGAATGCATTGCCATTCAGAACAAAGGATAAAGTGCCAACCTTTAAAATAGAAGGCGAAATCCCATTTAGCTTTAGGTCGGATAGAACAGGTAATACGCTTTACCGGTTAAAGTTGGATGATAAAGGCATCCCTTATAAAGATATCGAGGTGTATAACCATGGCGTTGCCGAATATTATGTCCAGTACCTGTCAACCGTTGCCTCGGTTAAATACAAAGTCTATGCAAGGGCCATATCAGGCGGACCAGGCGATGCCCAGGTAGCCAATTTTACCCAAAGGTATTTTATTTACAACCCAACTACTTTGGTTTTCGATTTATTTGCCACACAAACTGTAACGCCTTTAAATTATGCGGAGGTTTACCTTGGCGATTACACGCCACAACAATATGGGACATTACAGTTACGCTTAACGGCGGCGAATATTACTTCGGTTAACCAAAATACGCTCATTTTAGATTACCTGCGATTTGAACCTATTCTTCCTTAAATAAGTAATCTGACTCAAAAAAAGACTATGCATAATTTTACCATCATAAGAAAAGGAATTTTAATTGCGCTGTTTGGGCTGATGTGCCCGGCTATGGCTTTTGCTCAGCAAACCGATACCAGCAAAACAGATTCGGGCCAATACAGTACCGATACTACAACGGTAAAGGTGAGACAGAAAAAACTGGTTGGCCAGAGAATAACAGGCGTTGTGGTAGATGGGTATACCAATAAGCCCATCACCGGAGCCAAACTTACCGTAACCGATTTTTCGGGTGCTTTAACAGATAATAATGGGAAGTTCAGCATTGTTGTTCCCGATTTTAACACGACTATTTTGGTCAGTTTTACCAATTACCACACCAAATTATTACCGGTACATAAAGGTAAGCTGACTACCATTAAAATTTATCCAAATAGCTACAACTCGTTATTTACCGAGATAGTATTGCCTACAGGTACGCAAAACCTGGCGCGGTCTCAGTCGGCTTTAAGCTACCTGAACCTTCAGGGGGGCTGGAGCGTTAACTCAGAAACGCCAGACAGTTACATGCAAGGCCGTATGGCCGGGGTTAATGCGATTAGAAGATCGGGAACACCTGGTATCGGTGCCGATGTGTTTGTACGCGGTTTCACTTCCTTATATGCAACAAACCAGCCCTTATATGTTGTGGATGGTATGGTTTACGATGCCAATTCGTATGGTACATCGCTTACCACAGGCCACAAAAACAATCCTTTACAGTTTATCGATGTGCGGGATATCGAAAACATCACCCTGATTAAAGATGCATCGGCCGCTGCTGTATATGGCACTAAAGCAGCAAATGGCGTAATGATTATTACCACCAGCCACGCCAAAGATCTGGCCACACTGATCGATTTTTCTGCCTATACAGGGATTAATTTAAAGCCTAAAAAAATCAATGTAATGGGGGTAGACGATTACCGCAGTTATTTATCTGATGTTTTGAAAAGCCAGGGTTTAAGCGCCAGTGCAATTGCCGCTAAACCCTATATGAACGATGATCCAAATCCGGCAACCAATCCAACCTACCAGATGTATCATCAAAATACCGATTGGCAGAACCAGGTTTTTAAAAACAGTATCGATCAAAGTTATTATCTGAAAGTAAGTGGTGGCGATAACATTGCCAAATATGCACTTTCAGCAGGTTATTCATCCGATAAGGGCATTATCGATTCAACCAGTAACAACAGGTATTCTATGCGTTTCAACAGTGATTTAAATTTGACCAAGAAACTTACTGGAAATACCAATTTATCGTTTACCTATACCGAGCAGCGTTTAAAAGACCAGGGATTATCGGCCCGTTCAAATCCGATCTTCCTGTCGCTGGTTAAGGCGCCGTTTTTGGCCGTAAATGAAATTAGCGCAACCGGGGCGGTTTCTCCAAATCTTGCCGAAGCCGATACTTTAGGCGTGAGTAATCCAAGGGCATTAATAGAAAAAGGACTAAATCAGAAAAAAGCCTACCGCTTTTTTGGTAACATTAATTTTGATTATGCTTTTAACAAAACATTCAAACTTTCCAACCTAACAGGCATAACCTACGATAAAACGCAGGAAACTTTGTTTATTCCACGTAAAGGGGTAACCAACGAAATTTTGCCAACCACCATTGGCGATAGTAAACTGGGAACGCAGGTGATCCGTTATTTCAGTGTTTTCGACGATCTGCATTTAAGCTTCGACCGTAAGTTTGGTAATGATCATACTTTACATGCCGCATTGGGTACACGTTATACTTCAAGCCAGAGTGAGCAGGATTATGCCATTGGTTACAACTCCGCAACCGACGTATTAATCAGTATTGGAAACAGTAATGCCGCCCTGCGTTATTTTGGGGGGGATATTGGGAAATGGAGTAATTTGAATAGTTACTTCACAGCCAATTATAACTATAAGGACAAGTATTATTTAAGCCTTAATGCTGCTGTAGATCAGTCGTCGAGGTTTGGCCGTAAAGATATTTCTTCTTCAGTACGCTACATTGGCGGTTATGGTTTAGATATCCTCGGTAATAAATCGGCTATCTTACCTGCATTAAGTGCTGCGTGGTTAATCTCTTCAGAGAATTTTATGCGCGATTATAAATACATCGATTTATTGAAATTCAGGTTAAGTTACGGTTTAGTTGGCAACGATGATATCGGTAACTATAACAACAGGCAATATTATGTTTCTCAAAATCTGCTGGGCTTACAGGGCCTTGTTCGTGGCAACATTGCTAACCCGGGCATCCAGTGGGAACAGGTAGCCAAATTCAACACTGGTATCGATGCTTCATTTTTTAATGAACGTTTAAGCCTGAGCCTCGATTATTACATCCATACCACCAATAAAATGTTGGCTTATGTGCCTGTTGCATCAGTAGGCGGTATCAATTCTTATATCGATAACCAGGGCGGTATGCGTACCTCAGGTTTGGATTTTGGTTTAAACAGCCGCATTTTAAATAAAACCTTAAAATGGGATTTAGGCATTACCCTGGGTACTTACAAGAATAAAATAAACAGTTTGCCGGGTGGTACCGATATTTTAACCAGTTATGCCAATGGTACCTATTTAACGAGGGTAGGTCACACGGCCAATTTATTTTACGGTCAGCGTACCAATGGTGTGTATACCACCACTGCCGAAGCTACTGCTGCAGGGCTATCCATCAGGAATAGTTCGGGTGCTTTAGTGCCATTTACAGGTGGAGATACCAGGTTTATCGATACCAATGGCGATAAGATTATTAATGATGCAGACCGTGTGGTGATCGGCGACCCTAACCCCGATGTATATGGAAGTGTTAACAATACGTTCAGTTATAAAAACTGGAGTTTAGATGTGCTCTTCTCTTTTGTGGCGGGCAACGATATTTACAACTATACCCGTTCGGTATTGGAATCGGGAAACAGTTACTACAACCAGACTGATATTGTTCGGAACCGCTGGCGCGGAGAAGGCCAGGTAACCAATGTACCAAAAGCAAGTTATGGCGACCCAATGGGCAACGCGCAATTTTCTGACCGGTGGATCGAAGACGGCTCTTACTTACGTTTGCGCACTGTGAATTTAACCTATAATGTACCGCTAAAAGCAAAGGCGATTAAATATGCCAAGCTTTATGCAACAGCCAACAATGTATTCACCTTAACCAATTACTTAGGTTACGATCCTGAGTTTAGTGCCTCGGGCAGTACCTTTACACAAGGTATAGATACCACCTTAGAACCTCAGTTCAGGTCGTTCCAGCTGGGTGTTAGAATTGGTTTATAATTTATAATGTATAAAAAGATGAAGATGGATTTTAATAAAAAAATTATTGCCCTTTTAGCGGTAGCCTTGCTTGCAACAGGTTCATGGTCGTGCAAAAAAATTACAGATGAAGTACCCGAAGATAAATTGGATATTACCAATGCTTATCGGAATGTGGGTGATGCAGATGCAGCCGTAATTGGTGTTTATGGCCAGTTTTTAGGACTCGAAAAGTTATACATTTTACAAAACGAACTGCGTGGCGATCTGGTAGATGTTACGGGTAATGCCGATGCTTATTTAAAGCAACTATCAAACCACACCACCAGCAAAGATAACCCGTATATCGATCCGAGGCCTTATTACGCGGTGATCTTAAATATTAACGACGCACTTAAAAACTTTAATTTAATGCTTGCCGACCATAGGATGAGTGTTGATGATTACAATAAACATTATTCCGATCTGGGTGCTTTGCGCAGTTTTATCTATTTACAGCTGGGTGCACAGTACGGTAGCGTTCCCTATATCACCGAACCGGTAGAAAAGGTAGAAGATGTTAAAAATTTAAGCCTTTATCCCCGTATATCTTTCGATGAGCTGTTAACCCGACTAATTGATTTTACCGAAAAGCTGCCTTACAAAGAGGTCTATTCTTATCCGGCAGGCAACGCATTAAATGTGGCTATCGACGGACAGAATACCCAAAAAATATTTATCTGTAAACCTTTTATCCTGGGCGATTTATATTTGTGGAAAGGCAATTATTTAAAGGCTGCAGAGAATTATGCTAAGGTGATGAATGTTGAGAATAATAATAGCAATATCAACATCAGTTTTAATGCTTATAAAGTTGTTTATTATGGAGGTAACAATGATGCTTATTCGGATTTAGCAGTGAGATATTCTCGTGCACAAGATGAGTCCACTTTAGTTAGAGATGCAGGTTGGAGAAATGCATTTTTACAACCAACAAATAATATATCCTGGAACTCAGAATTTCTCTGGGGTATTCCATATAATCCAAATTATAAACCTGGCAATCCAATGGTTGATGTTTGCTCATCTCTGTATGGCAAATATTTGATCAAACCATCGCAGGTAGCAATCGATAATTGGAATGCACAAAGGCAATACAGTGGCATCCCTTATGATGCACGGGGAAGATTATCTTACGAAACTTCTGTAGATGGTCCGGTAATTACCAAATTAACGGATAACAATACTGTATTGAGTAGCTTCAATAAAGGTGGTAAATGGGGAATTTATAGAGCGGGCTTGTTACATTTGCGTTTCGCCGAAGCAGCAAACCGAGATGGACAAAATAAATTGGGCTGGGCATTTTTAAATACCGGGATCCAGGATACTTATTATTCAGGCACCTATTTAAGCGGTGCTAAATCTCCGGTTTCTACTGCAGAGATCAATACCATGCAAACACCATATCCTACCTCATCGCCATACTATTTTGATGCCAGAAGTAATTCTGACTATAAATCGCCCTGGTATAGAAATACAGGGATACGGAACAGGGGCGGTGTAAGGCCAATCGATATTAGCTTTCAAACCGATATGTTGGGCTTAGAAGGTAAAATTATTGATGAGGATGCTTTAGAACTGGCCTTTGAAGGGAACCGCTGGCCAGATTTGGTACGTATTGCCCGCAGACAGAACAATCCGGCATTCCTTGCCGAAAGGATTTATCAAAAGTTGTTAAAAGCCGGAGATCCCACTGCTACCGCAACCAGGGCAAAATTAATGGATCCCGCAAACTGGTATTTACCGTTTGACTGGAAATAAATCGATTTCATCTGGCTTTAAATAGGCCGGACATTATATAGATTTATCATCCTGAGAAGGCAATTTTAGAGAAACATTGGATTGATGATGAAATGTTGCCTTAAATCTTCATTCCCAACCAGATAGCTGTCGGGTTGATTGGGAATCTTAATGTCTTAGTAGGTTTTTAGGTGGCATTAAGATTCCCGCCTGCGCGGGAATGACGATCTTTCTTTTGGAATTTTATAACAACTCAATGTGACAAATTGGATTGAAATTACAAATATGATACAGTCAGCTTTTTTTATTGTATTTAAGCAGGATACAGCAGGATGCAAAATAGAAAAGCTTTATTGATTTTTGATCAGATTGTGCGATCAATCTATTTAACCAGATATCTGCCCCAGCTCACCATGAAAAGACTAATTCTACTCACTTTTTTTGCCATTATGGGCTTAAATGCCAGTGCACAAGAGTACATAATTACCAAATTTGGCGTAAGTGCTGATAGTACAAAATTGAATACCAAGGCCATTCAAGGTGTGATTGATAAAGCCTATCAAAAAGGAGGAGGAACAATAGTGATTCCAAAAGGTACTTACCTAACGGGTGCATTGTTTTTTAAACCCAAAACCAATTTGCTGTTGCAAGAGGGCGCCGTACTTAAAGGATCAGATAACATTAAAGATTATCCTTTTATCCCATCACGTATGGAAGGCAGAAGCCTGAAATATTTTGCCGCCTTAATTAATGCCACCAGGGTAGATGGTTTTAGCATTACAGGGCCGGGCATTATTGATGGCAACGGACTTAAATTCTGGAAAACATTCTGGTCGCACCGCGATTCTTTGAAAAAGCTGGGTAGAGAATCTACAAACCTCGAAGTGAGTCGTCCGCGCTTATTATTTATATGGGGATGCAATAACGTCAATATTAAAGGGGTAAAACTGCGTAATTCCGGATTCTGGACTACCCATTTGTATCAGTGTAACAATGTACTAATCGAAAATTGCGATATCCGTTCGCCATTCAGGCCGGTAAAAGCGCCAAGTACTGATGGGATAGACATTGATGTTTGTAAAAAAGTAACCATCAGAGGCTGTTATATCTCGGTAAATGACGACGCCATCTGCATTAAAGGCGGGAAAGGTGTAGATGCCCAGAAACTGCCTGAAAACGGAATTGTGGAAGATATATTAATCGAAAACTGCACCATTGGCGAAGCCCATGCAACCCTAACCATGGGAAGCGAGTGTATTCATGCCCGCAACATTACCATGCGCAACTGTAAGGTAGATAATAACTGCCCCATTTTAAAGATGAAGATGCGTGGAGATACCTTTCAGCTTTACGAAAACATCACGGTAGAAAACATTACCGGTAAATGTGGCTCGATTATCGACTTAAATCCCTGGAAACAATTTTTTGACCTGGCGGGCAGTACAGCAAAACCCTTTGGTACCATCAGAAATATCAAACTTTCGAACATCAGGGTAGAGGCAGCAAAATTTGGCGAAATGGATGGCAATCCTGATGATAAAGTATCCGGTTTCCTTTTTAAAGATTTAGAAGTGATCACCAAAACGCCTTTTTTGAAAAATAAGTATCAGGATGTTCAAATTGATCATGTAATGGTAAATGGAGCACCTCTGGTTGTGAAACCTTAGTTAAGGCAAATCCGAAGTTTACCAGGCTATTGCATTAAAGCACTTCGGGAGTTTTATTGTTCGCACTCGTTTCCAAACGTGTGCGTAAATAGCATTACGATTGTATCGTTATAAACAAGCGTTAGTGGTAAAAAAATGCAAGATAACCTACCAATCCAGTTTCAGCAAGCCTACACCTTGCCTTGCCAATTCAATTTCAAATGCACCAGATGCCGTATCGAACTTCTTTGGTTTTCCGATCATTTTAAGCTGTCCTGATTTTTCTAATGTGGCAATCTGTTTTGCGTCAGGATTTTGTGGTGAGCCCATTTTTTTCCATTCCGAATAAGAATTGCTATTTTCGGTATCAATACGGTACTCGGTTATGGTTACGGTTTTAACAGGCAATTTATTCAATACAATAGAAACAATATCTTTTGAATTTGTTTTATCCTCGTCGTGGTAATTCCAAACCAATACCGCTGCGGTTTTCTGATCTTTGGTTGCCATTACACCAACGTCGGTTTGTGGTTTTCTGATACTCGAATCTAAAATAACATTTAACTTGTACATTCGGTTGCTTGTGGCTTCAACACGGTTGCCTTTCATCGTGCCAAACATCCTGAATACATTTAAAACCGGTTTATCGACACCGTTAGTGGCTAAATCCCTAAAACCAGCAAACCATGGTTGGTTTTCAAACTCAAACGACCAGGTAACAGCGCCCAATAAATTGATTTTATATTGATCAGTCAGTTCATAAAGTCTGGCAAATGAAGCTGCGGTATAACTCGAGTACATGGTGCCGTTGCGGTAGGCATTTTCTGGATTGGTACTCATGCCACAGGCGGCACATCCCTCAGGATCAGATTCGCCGATAATTACGGGTATATTTTTAAGTTGAGGGTATTTGCTGATGATCTTATAGTTGCCATCAATATTACGCAGCTGGTTTCTGACATTCATCACCACAGTACCATTCACTACCCTGGGTGATCCTTTGGCATGGAAAAGAACAGCATCCAAAGGCGAGCCTATTTTACCCGTTACGTAGTTGGTATCGTTTAGGCAGTGGTTTATAAAGGCATCTAAATACTTCGTTCCGCCGCCTGTAACATTGGCGCCACCAATTTTCGCAGTAGGTAGGGCTCGTTTAAGTCCATCTGCAGCGTAATCGTAAAGTTTAAAGAATTCGGCCTGGGTACCCTTCCAATAAGCGCCATCAGGCTCATTCCATACTTCCCAATACCAGCTTTCTACTTCTGCTTTGCCATAACGTGTAACGCAATGTTTTACCCATTCGTAAACCAAATTGCCCCATTTTTTATAATCTTTTGGTGGATAGGCCCATCCTGTTAAAATCTCATCATACCGGGCGCCGGGCTTCCATTTGTGCTGGTAAGGTTGAGGTTTGATAGATAGTGCTTCAGGCATAAATCCAATCTGTGCCAAAGGTTTCATACCTCTTTTTACATAGGTGTCGAAAATCTGATCAACAATTTTCCAATTGTAAATGGGGTTTCCATTGGCATCTTCTGTATAAGCGTTCGTCGATCCCCATTTTAAAGCTGGTGTGCCATCACCAGAGGTTAATAAATTGTGTGCCCTAACGTATACCGGAACAGGACTTAATCTGGAAATCTCTGTCAGTAATTTCTGCCCATCCTTCATATAAGTATAATTTGGTTCATCGTAACCAAACCATGCCCAGATCGGTTTCATTGGTGCAATGTTCCGGTCGAAATTAACTTCAATGCTGGCTTTAGATTGTGCATTCAACGTATGCATAAACGCGGTTAGGCTAAAGAATAGGAGGTAAGCGTTTTTTAATATTTTCATGTCTTATTTTATTTAATATTAGTCTGAGCGTAGTCGAAGCTTTTTTAATTGAATAAATCAAAAAAGATTGCCTTTATAACAGGTTTCTGGATAACAGTTGTTTAAAAATAGTCGTTGTAAAGTTTGGGCAAAATTTCCGAAGTCTGGCGCAGCTTAAGGCTGCTCGTAGATTTCTGCCTCGATAATACTTAAGCCACCTTTTAATTTCGTTTCGGCACGTTCAACGCCATCATCTAACTTTTTGCCGTTCACTTCTACACCAATATTGCTGTTCTCTTTTTCCTTGCCCGAACCCACCAGTTGTATGGTCACTGTTTTTCCTTTTATTGCGTTGAAGTTTGCGGTAAAATAACCCAGGCTCGGTTTACTATTGCCTTCGAAAGCTACTTTTCCATCAACTAAAATCCTTAATGGATAAATTTTGGTCCTGAAGCCATTCAATTTTAAAGAAACTGCCGATATACCGCTTTCTTTTGCCAGCGTGTATTTTATCCAGGCTGTTGCAACCTTTCCATCGTTTACCCAATCGCTCAGTTCATTGTCATCAAAACTTAAATTGGCTTTGTCGTTATTAGCTCCTGCTTCAGCAGATACAATTTTAACCGATTTACGAGTTACCGTGTAAGATGGATCAAGCGGCGTTGTACCTTTGCTTAAGTTCGGTTTCAAACCGTCGGCCGGCAGTTGAGCAGATAATCCGTTAGCCGTTTTAACCGCTAAAGTTTCAAAAGACAGGCTTGCTGTTTGTAAGCCTTCTGCCTTTGCCGTTAAATTGATCTTTCCAGCGGTGGTTGTCGACCGGATTAAAACGCGGTTTACGCCACTTTCAACCGGAAGATCTTTGGCTAAAATGTAATTATCGGGGCCCTGAGCCAAGCCTCCACGCCATTCGGCAGGGCCATCTAAATTAAAGCTTATCATATTAGAAGCCGTAGGACAGCGGTTTCCATCCTGATCTACCACTTCAACCTGAACAAGGACTACATCAGCACCATCTCCCTTAAAACCGCTTGGGTTTTTCATTGCGGTAAGTTTTAATCCTACTGGTTTACCTGCTGTTTTTAATTGTGTTTCGGCCAGTTTTTTCCCTGCTGCAGAATAGGAAATTGCCTTGATTATTCCAGCCTGATAAGAGATATTCTTAAAAGTGAATAGAAAGCCATTGCTTTTCTCTCCAAAACCTAGTGATTTATTGTTTAAAATCAGTTCAACTTTGTCGCCACTGGCCACCACATACACATTCTTTTTTACACCAGTTTTATAGTTCCAATGCCCGATTAAATGGATGCCTGTCTTTTTTGCATCAACCCAGCCGTCCCACATTACCTGATGTGCAAAGTAGGCATCTTTCGGAATGCGCATGGCATCCACTTCGCCGCTCCGGCGGTAGTTTTCTTCGCCACGGTGGTGGGTATTCGAATCAGAAAATATGATATTTACGCCGCCCGAACTTACCCGGGTTCCTGTTCCAGGGCGTTCCTCGTAATATTCGTTCCAGCGGATTACATCTTCAATGGCGAAGGAATCCTGGTTGCGGTTATAATCGCTGGCATCAGCATCCTTATACTTAGGTCCAGCGCCGTTTACGTGAAAAGGAGGGGAAAACTCATCCCAGTATTTCCGCAAGGCTTCATCTCTGGCATACTCCATAGACCATACCGGTTTGGTTGCACTTTTATTGATGTACAACATCTCACCACCATATTCGGCTTCAGGGATATCAAGCATTTCTCTCGACCCGATGGCCCTGCCGCCCTTAGGATCGTAAAGATTTCTAATGTCTTTCATTTCCTGCATATGCGCTGCACTGATCGATTCGTTTCCGCATTCGTAAAAAACGATACTCGGGTTGTTGCGGTTGTAGATGATGGCATCTGTCATTACCGCTTTGCGTTGGTCCCATCGCGTTCCGGTTACATCTTTTTCCGAATCTCCTGCAGGCATTGCCTGGATTAAGCCCACCCGATCACATGATTCTATATCCTGTTTCCAGGGGGTAATGTGCATCCAGCGTACCAAATTGGCATTACTTTCTACCATGAGGCGGTTGCTGTAATCGCTTAACCAGGGCGGTACCGATAAACCGATTGCAGGCCATTCGTTGCTGGTGCGCTGTGCATAACCCTTCATCATCAATACGCGGTCGTTTAAATACACCATACCGTTTTTAAATTCGGTTTTTCGAAAACCTGTTTTGATATTTAGTTCATCGATGATCTTACCTGCTGATTTTAATCTTGAAGTAACCGTATACAGGTAACCGTAGCCCCAGCTCCAAAAGTTTAAGTTTGTTACCAATGCTTCAGCTTTTAAGGTTAAGGTATCGCCAGCTTTGATGGTGGTTTCTGCAGATGTAAATGTTTTTACGGTTTTTCCATCCAGATCTTTTAACTCCACTTCATAAACCAGATTCTGATCCGTACTACTTTCATTTTTAACCTGCGATTCGGACACCACAACGGCGGAATTGCCTTTAATGTTGAAATCTTTGGCGTAGCAATAATTCCCGGTGGTTTTTAAGATAGAATAAAGTGGAAGGGTTTGATATACATTACCCGTTATATGCAAACGAACATTTTTAGAGATACCACCATAATTGGCATTAAAATTTTTGTCGTTCCATTGAAAGCCAGAGTTGGTGGCTTTTTCTCTATAATTCCAGGCGTTATCGATCCTTACGGCGATTACGTTTTCCTGGTTAGGGATAATGAAAGCACTGATGTCAAAACCAAAGGCCATTACACCATTCTCATGCCGGCCTATAAATTTGCCGTTCAGGTAGAATTCTCCTGCCTGCCTGATGCCTTCAAATTCCAGGAATACCTTGCTGCTTTGGTTGCTTGCTGAAAGGGTGAAATGTTTTCGGTACCAGGCAATACCGGTTGATAAATCTTCTATCGATTTTTTGAAGGCTTCATCCTCATTCCAGGCGTAGGGCAGGGTAATCGGCTTCCATGTTTTGTCATCAAAGTTGGTGTTTTCTGCACCGGATAAATCCCCTACATAAAGTTTCCAGCCTGGATTAAAGTTATAGGTTTTTCTGGGATTGGTAGCTTGTTGTGCTGTAGTAAAAAAGGGCAGGAGTGCAGCCATTAAAAAGATGTAAACAGGCTTCATATATTTGGTTAGGGTTTTAAGCTGATGAATAAGGGTTTATCGCGGTTGCAGGTGATTTCGCCGTTCAGATATTCCAGTTCTGCCAGCTGGATCACACTTCTTCTGGTAATTGCATTGTCGGTTCCTTTGTTTTCGGGTGTTCTTCCGGGGTGGGTAAAATAATAAACATAGGCTTTATCGCCGTTTACCACCACATCGGCATGTCCGCCCATTACACCGTCATCAGTTCCTTTACCAGGCCCCTGTAAAATGTTTTTGGGTTGGCGTTTCCAAGTTAACAAATCGGTTGAAGAATAAATACCCAGGCCGTTCCAGTTGTCTACAATCATCCAATAAGTGTTTTTCCAATAGAAAACTTTTGGTCCTTCGCAGCCTTTATCGCCGATCAGTTTTGTGTTTTTATCTTCCCAGTTATAGAGGTCTTTACTATCGGCGTAATAGATCGATTTGCCAGCCATTTCGTTGTTGTAATACATCCGCCAGCCTGTATTATCGGGGAGTTTAAATACGCAGGCATCAATGCAGCGATCGGAGGCGAGGTTCAGTTTCGATTCGAATTTCCAGCTGATGAGGTTTTTGCTGGTGAGATGAACAATATAGCGTGGGTGGCGCCAATCTTTAAAAACGCCGGGCACATAAGTTAAATACATGTGGTAGATCCCTTTATTTTCGATTACTTCTGGTGCCCAATGCGTATAATCAGTTAACCGGTATTGGATATCGCAGGTATCGCGGTATTTCCATTTTACCCCATCTTTTGATTCGGCAATACCGATACGTGTACCATGCACCCAACTTACGCCATCGAGGTTTTTAACATTGGCCCGCCGGTTGGTGTAAAACATAAACCACTTCTTTTCCCCTTTGTTCCAGATCACCACAGGATCGGCAGCGCCGTCATAAATAGGGTCGCCGAATAAGGGTTTTGGAACAGGCTGCGCCTTATTGCTTTTTTGAGCAAAAGTATATACCGAAAACAGCATCAAACAGGCAAGCAGGATTTTTTTCATCTCAAAATTGATCATCATGGGATCTTTTCCATACCAGTGGATTGAGCGCCATTTTAAAAGGGAAATATTTGGTTAAATGTTAAACGAGGTTAACACTTAAATTTAAAAAAGCCGTCCTGTGCTATCCTGTATCAATTGATTTAATAACCCCGCAAATGGCTTTAAAACAAATTCAAACGATTGAAATTACAGATGTTCAACCGCATATCGGGAGTAACAAATCCAATACCTGTAGATTATCCCCGCGATTAGGGGCTCAAAAAGGTAAATTTAAAATAGTTTTTTCTGACTGCACAAACCAACTTGATTGAGTTTAATCGTTTTGCTTTCAAAAATCCAACATGCTGTTTAGGAAAAAGTCTTTTTTGGGTTTCCCCTTGGTCTCTTGATCTTTATACCCATCAAACAGAGATAATCAAACAGGCAAAATATTCTTTTCGGGCAATTGGGAGAGACCGTAATATTGTGCCATATTTTAACAATGCAACCCATTGCAGGATGGAGCAGGACGGATTAATAAATTAAAACCCCTAATCTCGTATGACCAAATATAAATATCAATTAAATCTTTCCATATGAGCATTAAAAACCAAAGCCTGCAAGCATAGCTTTTTTGAGATATGTTATACCGATACGGCATAAGTTTATGCATCGGAAACACACGGCATCAAAAATACACCTTATTTAACTAACTATTTATTATCATAAAATGGGTAATTCATCCACATAATATAATGTTGATTGCCCAATAATATGTTCGCCTAAACATATAGCAGATTTCATGAAATATGCTATATGGCTAAATAACCAAATATTTACATAACCAATAAAACTATGGATCTTAATTTTTATCCAGAAAACCTCAACAGGCGTAAAGTCTTTTCGTACAAAAAAATCCTGATCAAGGGAATTTCTGCATTGAGCTTACTATGTGTTGTGAACACGGCCAGTGCAGATTCATTTATCCGTGAAGCATTACTTTCCAAAACAACTCCAAACATCTCTCTGAGCAAACGGGATGTTAGTTTTAAAGGAAAGGTTGTTGATGAAAAAGGCGAAACGCTGGTTGGTGTGAGTGTCAAAATTAAGGGTACCATGATTGTGGCATCAACTGATGTTAATGGTGCTTTTTCAGTTACTATTCCATCAACGGTGAGCAACCCGGTTTTGGTGGTTTCCTACGTTGGATACAACACGCAGGAAATACCTGTAACCGGAAAAACGACAATAACCATTCAACTGAAAAGTTCGACAAATGATTTGGACGAGGTTGTGGTTGTTGGTTATAATACAGTAAAGAAAAGTGATTTAACCGGTGCGGTAGTCAGCATTGGCGCCAAAGAAATCAGATCAAGGCCTGTAACCAATGCACTACAGGCCATGCAGGGTAAAGCTGCCGGTGTAGATATTACCTCAAATGAGCGGCCGGGCCAGGTTGGAGACATTAAAATCCGTGGTCTTAGGTCGTTAAAAGCCAGTAATTCACCTTTGTTCGTGGTAGACGGTATCCCATTACAAGCTGGTGGAATTGATGCAATTAATCCTAATGACATAGAAAATATCGACGTTTTAAAGGATGCCTCAGCCACTGCTGTTTATGGTTCACGAGGTGCCAACGGAGTGGTACTGGTAACCACAAAAAAAGGGAAAGCCGGGCGGTTAACACTTGATTATGTGGGTACTGCAACCATCGAAACTTTAAATGACAGGATGGAAATGATGAATTCGGCACAATATATCGATTTCCGCCGGGATGCATTTAGGGCACTACCATCTACAGACAGCAGAAAATATCCAACCGTTCCAACGCTGGCAAAAGACAGGGAAATTTTTGCCGGTGACCCCAATGTTCTTGCAAACATAGAAAAGGGCTGGGTAAACGGTACCTATGATGGAAGTTTAGTGCCGACTACCGATTGGGGCGATCTTGTAACCAGAACCGGAATTACGCAGGATCATGTATTGAGTGTAAGTGGCGGAACGGATAAAATGAAAGCTTACGGATCATTCGGCTATCTGAACCAGACAGGTACACAATTGGGCCAGGATTTTGAAAGATACAGCGGTAAGTTAAGTGTTGAGATTAATCCGGTAAAGTGGTTTAAAATGGGCTTAAACGTCACTGCAACTTATAGTTTACAGAATTATGGTTTCGTTGCGGCCAGTGCTTCGGGCGCGGGTAACATTTACGCAGCGGCACGCGGCATGCTTCCAATGGCTATCCCTTACGATGTGAATGGAAACAGGATCAATCTTCCTGGTGGCGATATCAACATCCAAAACCCCATTCTGGAAGCTGATTATAATATCAATTTACGCAAAACATTGAGAACCTTAGGGTCGGCATTTGCTGAGGTAAACATTTTAAAGGGATTGAAATACCGCATCAATTTTGGTCCTGATTTTTCTAATTTTTATAACGGAAAATACCAGGATGCAAAATCTGTAAACCGCGATGCAGGTATACCTGGATCGGTTAACAACTATGCACAGTTAAACCAGAGCAATAAATTCGCTTATACGCTCGATCACTTATTATATTATGATAAAACCATTAACAAGCATAATTTTGGCGTAACCTTATTGCAGAGTTCATCTCTGTTCCAGGATGAGTCCTCATCACTAACGGGTAGTAAAATAAATCTGATCGCACCGCTTTGGTACGGACTAAGGGCAGGAAGCATTACCGCTTTAGATGGATTTGATACCGATTTTAGAAAATCTACCCTCGAATCTTACATGGCCAGGATCAATTATAGTTTTGATAATAAATACCTGCTAACGGCATCCTTACGTTCGGATGGGGCCTCGCAATTGGCCGAGGGCAACAAGTGGGATTTTTTCCCATCAGCAGCTTTGGCATGGCGTATGGATCAGGAAGAATTTATGAAAAATATTAAGTGGGTAAGTCAGTTGAAATTAAGACTGGGTGTGGGCAGTACAGGTAATTCTGCTGTAGATATTGGTAGCACACTGGGTCTTTTGCAACCTTTAACCTATACTTTTGGGAGCGCTGCACAGATAGGATATGTTGCATCCGATGCATCTCTGGCAAACCCGATCTCATTTCCTAATAAACTGTTAAGCTGGGAAAAAACCCAGCAGTATAACTTTGGCGTGGATTTCGAACTTCTAAAAGGAAGAATCAGTGGCTCATTAGATTTATATAAATCCAAAACAACAGATTTAATTTTGCTGAAAAAGATTAATATCATTAACGGCTATCCTACCTCTTATGATAACATTGGTTCGACTAAAAACAAGGGGCTCGATTTAACCATAAATACCGTTAATGTAAGAACTAAGGATTTCAGCTGGGAATCTACCCTTAATTTCTCAACCAATAGAGATGAAATTGTAAAACTGAATGGTGGGGATATGGTTGCTGACCTTTTCTTTATTGGAAACGGAATTAATGTTGCTTACGATTTTGTAAAAGATGGTATCTGGCAGAATACCCCTGAAGACAAGATAGAGCTTGACAAATTTAAAAACAACGGGCAAATATTCTTGCCGGGAAGTATCAAGATAAGAGATTTAAACGGCGACCATATAATTGATCCCAATAACGACCGCCAGGTACTGGGGCGTTATACCCCGAGCTGGAGCGGAGGTATTACCAATACCTTCAATTATAAAGGTTTTGATCTTTCTGTGTTCATCATTGCACGCTATAATTTCCTTATTGCTACGGGTGCCGAATCACTGCAGGGCCGTTTTGCTCAGCGTGTACTGGATTATTGGACACCAAGCAACCCTACTAACGATTACCCGGCCCCTAATTATGGCAGTGCTGCCGGCGATCAGTATAAAAGTTCCATGAACTATCAGGATGGTTCTTTTGTAAAGGTCAGAAACATTTCGTTGGGTTATAATTTTGCTGAAAATATCACAAAAAAATTAACGCTTTCCAGATTAAGGATTTATGCACAGATGATTAATCCGGGGCTGATCTATTCGAAGGTTAAATGGATTGATCCGGATCTGGGTGGTTCTACTTTTAACAGAGGTGTTGTATTTGGTGTTAACGCAAGTTTTTAAGGAGTGAAAAAAATATTGATTATGAAAAAGATTATAAATTTAATATCGGGCGTGGTTTTGTTAGGCGGCTTAATGATTCTTCCCACTTCCTGTAAAAAAAGTTTCCTGGATGAAGAAGTGATCAACTCACGTAATACATCCGATTTTCAAAAAACAGAAGGATTAGATGGCCTGGTTATCGGAATGTATCAGAGTTTGAAATTCCATTTTAATTATACCTGGGCATATACCAGTACCAATTATGGGGTAGATGAGTTTACCGTTGGCGGAGATAGGACAGAGCAGATGTGGAATTCTTATGATGGAACCTTAAATTCGTTTAACTCGGATGTACAGGCTGTGTTTGATAACATGTACACTAATATTAACTCTGCAAATATTGTAATTAAAAATGTACCCATCTACTACACTGGTGCCAACAAAGACACCCGCCTGGGCGAGGGTTATTTTATGCGCGCTTTCGATTATTTTAAACTGGTAAAACAATATGGAGGCGTACCTCTGCAACTGGAATCATTAGAAACCATCAAGGATGAATTTACACGCAATTCGGCCAAAGAGGTTTACGAGCAGGTTATTCAGGATTTTATACAGGCTTATAACCTGCTTCCCGCTGTTGCTGCAGAAAGAGGAAGAATTACCAAATGGGCAGCCGCGCACTTTTTGGCGAAAGCATACCTGTTCCGTGCTAGCGAAATGAACAATGACTGGAATGGTGACACCAAAACGGCTGACCTGCAAAATGCCATTAAATATGCAGATCTGGTAATTAGCAGTGGCCAGCATAGTCTGGCAACCAATTATAGTGATCTTTGGAACTTTACCACTGTTGATGGTGCAAACGAAACCAACAAGGAAATTATCCTTGCTGCCCAGTTCTCCAACAACACCGCAACACAGGGAAGGTATGGCAACCAGATCCACCTGTATTATCCGTCAATTTATCAGACTCTTCCTGGAATGATACGTGATATTGCAGGAGGCCGCGAATTTCAACGCATGCGGTCAACTGATTATGCTTTGGATGTTTTTGACCGTGTTAACGACTCGAGATTCTGGAAAAGTTTCAAAACACGTTATGTTGCCAATAATGCTGCCAGCATCCCGAAATGGGTTAAGGGCAGTGCACCAACTCCGGCTCAGGAAGGGCAAGCTAAATTTGCAGTCGGTGAGGAAGCGGTTTTATACATTGTTAATAATGCAGGCGACAACAGGTATACCCCAATAGTTCCTGGTGCAGATCCCGCACTGTCAACAGATCTTGCCCGCCGTAAACCAACCATGTTTGTAAGGTATTTCGCAGGGCAACCGCAGAGCTATTTAAATGCCCATGGCAATTATACTGTGAACCAATATGTAGCTTTATCTAAATTTATGGATGGCTCCAGAAACCTTGTTGCCTCACAGTTCGGACAGCGTGACGGAATTCTGGCCAGACTTGCCGAAACCTATCTGATTGCTGCAGAAGCGTATGGACGATTGGGTCAATATGCCCAGGCCATTCCTTATCTGAACAGTGTGAGAGATCGCGCAGCCTATAAGGAGGGCGAAGACCGTTCTTCTTATGTTGACGGAGGAATTGCTTATAAAACAAATCCGGCGGTAACTTCAGCAATTGTTTCATATTCTGATAGAAACACTTATTTTGAATCGAACAACATTCCTGTAACCACTACAAATACATTGTCTTCAATGCACCTCAACAGTGAAGCTGATATTTTTAATTCCAGCAAAGATTTTTATGATAAAGTCGGGGCAAGTTCGAATGAAGATAAATTCAAAGCCTTTATCCTTGATGAGCGTTCAAGAGAACTGATGGGCGAATTGATGAGGTGGGAAGATCTTGCGCGTACCAAAACTTTGGTGGCACGTACGGCGGCATTTAACCTGGAGGCTAAACCGATTGCAACCAAACACTATCTGCGGCCAATACCTCAAAGTTTTCTTGACGTACTTAAAGTTGGGGGAGAACCTTTAACATCTGCCCAAAAACAGGCCTTGCAAAATCCAGGTTGGTAAAACGGTTAAATATTTTGAAAAAAATAGTGGTATTAATCTATTGTAATGTTTTTAAGGATTAATCCACTATTATAATCCCGATCGATTTACACTAATTAAGAGAAAAGTGAAGAGACAAACAATCTGCCTGATGCTGGTGTCCATTATCCTGGTATCTTTCATTCAAAAAACAACGGTAAAACTCCGCAAGATATACCTAAAGGTACCTTTTAAGATGTCGCCAATTACAGTTCCGGATTTTAGCAGTTGCGAAAAGTTTAACATTGTAGCATTCGGGGCAGTTAAAGGAGATATGGCCCGAACCACTCAGGCGATTGCCGGTGCAATAAGCAAAGCAAACAGTATTAATGGGGGAACTGTTATAGTACCACAGGGCGAATGGCTCACTGGAAAAATCCATCTCAAGAGTAATGTAAATCTCCATTTGGAAAAAGGGGCAACATTACTTTTTTCTGCTGACCCAAAAGATTATCTCCCCGCAGTAAATAGCTCGTGGGAAGGTATGGAGTGCCTTAATTACTCCCCTCTGATATATGCCTATAAATGCAAAAATATAGGTATCAGTGGTCAAGGGGAAATCAAGGCGCAGATGGGAACATGGTCAAAGTGGTTTGCAAGACCAAAGGCTCATATGGAAAGTATCAAGCGTCTCTATAATCTAGCCTCGGCATATGAACCTGTTTCCGCAAGGCAAATGGTTAACGATACCGCAAATCTCAGACCTCAGTTTATTCAGTTCAATCGTTGTGAAAATGTTCTGCTAGAAGGAATAAAGATCACTAACAGTCCGTTTTGGACGATCCATCCCTATTTGTGCAAGAACGTTGTGATCAGAAAGATTAATGTTTTTGCTCATGGGCACAATAATGACGGAGTAGATCCGGAAATGAGCCAGAATGTACTGATAGAAGAGTGTTTCTTTGATCAGGGCGATGATGCAATCGCGATAAAGTCTGGTCGGAATCCGGAAGGATGGCGACTGAAAACACCATCAAAAAACATCATTATAAGAAACTGTACAGTCAAGAATGGTCACCAATTGGTGGCCATAGGAAGTGAGCTTTCGGGTGGGATAGAAAACGTGCTGGTAGAGAACTGCAAGGTGCTTGATGGAGCTAAACTTAACCATCTGGTCTTCATTAAAACCAATGAGCGCATGGGAGGATATGTGAAAAACATATATGCAAGAAATATTACCGCTGGAAATATTGAACAGGGGATTCTGGGGATTGAGACAGACGTATTATATCAGTGGAAAAATCTTGTGCCAACTGTTCAGGTGAAACTAACACCAATTAAAGATATTTTTCTTGAAAATGTAAAAGCAGCGCACGTGAAATTTATATCACATGTTAAAGGGGAAAAAACATTGCCTGTTGAGAACGTTGTATTTAAGAATATATCTGCAGATACAATAGATGGCCAGAAACACATTCATGAAAATCTGGTTAAATTTAGAACGTCAGACTAGCCAATCCTGATTAGTTTGAGAAGTTCGTTCTTTAATTTAGAAAAGATGTAGGTATTTAAAGAGATGAAAACAATATTCCTTTCTATTTTGCAGGATATGTAATAAAAGTGCGAGGAAAAAAATGGAATGATCATTTAATGAGAAAAAAGAACTGCATGGTATTAAATTTGCATCGATAACAATTTCAGAAATTAAAAACATCAAATCATTTCAACCTATGAAACCTTACAAAACCCTCTTGCTCATTTTCTCTTTTTTGCTATGCGGACAGGCCTTTGCGCAAAATGATGCAACTATAACAGCCATACGCAAGGAGTACAACAGGATAAACGCGCTTAAGCTTAGTCAACAGCATTATAAATATGAAAAGGCCGGATGTGTGGAAGAGGGAAAGGTAAATTATTTTTTTGAGGGTAAAACCATTGTTAAAATAACCGAATCGGGATCAATTGGTGACGGATCATGGACGACCAGTTATTTCTATCGTGCAGGAAAGCCTATATTTTGTTTTGAAATGATTGAAGGTGGGCCGGCTGCGGGCGATACCATCAAAACAGAATACCGGATCTATATCAAAGACGGCCAGGCATACCGGGTATTGGAAGGAAGCAACGTGATGAAGGATGAAAATATATCTCAGGAACAGATCCAGCGGGCAAATAATATTTATAAGGCATATGCTACCAAAAAGTTTGGAGATGCGCTTTGCTTTTAAAATGTATCATTCCTGAATGCCTAATTTTGGTAAAGGATTAGCCTTAATGGAGCCCGGGGACTGAAATCCATCCTTTTTTAGTAATTTTGCAAAAATAAGCCCCGCCGTTTTGCTACATGAGCATCAGAAAATTGAGTAGAAAGATTTCGATTATATTCCTTTTAGCCATCCAGGTCATTTTTTTATTTGCCATTTTTCGTGAACACCTGCAGTCCTGGTGGTCTGTCATTTCGATACTGGTTATCTGCCCATTAATTCTTGTAGCTTATTTAAGGGGGCAACTACACCACCACGAGCACCAGTATGAACATGTTTTAGTGGTATGCTGGATCCCAATCGGCGCAGTTACCTCTTTTTACCTGAATCATTACCTATCCCTCGGACCGGTCATATCTGCTTCGGCCGTTGGTTTTGCGGGCTCTTTTCTCCCGTTATTAAAAAAAAGTTCTGAATATCTCCAGCAGCTGCCTGCAGCTGTTTACTGTGGCGCATTTATCGGGATGTCGAGCACGGCAGTTGCACCCAATATCCTGTTTGTACTTACGGCTAGTTTTTTTACTGCAATACTCATTATCGTTTCCAAAAGCCTTTTTTCGGGGGTTGGGGGCAAGCTGGGAACACTGGCCTTTGCAGGTGTAGTGATTACTTCCTTTATTTATTATCTAATTTCTTCCTATGCTTAACGGGTCAATATTGCTACTGGTAGGCTTTTTTGGCGCTATGCTTACCTTCTACCTGAGTGAGGGCTTAGGGCAGGGGCCGGTCCGTTCGTCTGCCATGTTATCCCTTAGCGTAGCACTGTTTTTTTACTTTTTTCCCCACATCACTGATCCTTACCTTGTAAAAAATATACCGCTGGTTTTTATCGGTTCATCCTTTATCGGAATGGTTTCCGGCCGCCTGGTATCCAGTTACCTGCTAATCGGTTTGGCAGGCGCAGTATTCTGTGTTATTTTTCTGAATACGAGCCGATTTTTTAACGGTTACGGGGGCGCACTGGGTATTTCAGCCTGTATTTCATTACTGGCCATTTTAAGCCTTCCTATTGTAACAAAAAAACATAGACTCACCAATGGTTTTGCAATACTGAGAAAAATGGTTTTCAAAATCCGGAGAAAGCAGTAAAGAAGCTCAAGCTGAATTTTTTCAGATCAATGTAAAAAGGGATCAAAATGAAACATTTTTATCCCTTTACTGGTTTATCGTAAACTAAATTTGAATCAAAAAATATCCATATGGAATATAGAAGATTAGGTAAATCGGGCTTACAGGTAAGTGCGCTGGGGCTGGGTAGCTGGCTTACCTTTGGTGCACAGATCAGCGATAAGGTTGCTGATGAGTTAATGGGGATTGCCTATGATGCAGGCGTCAACTTTTTTGACAATGCTGAAGGTTATGCCGAGGGGAAATCGGAAATGGTAATGGGGAAAATCCTTAAATCTCAGGGTTGGGAACGCGAATCCTTTGTTGTATCAAGCAAGGTGTTTTTTGGTACAGAAAACAAAGGACCAAATCAAATGGGGCTCTCGCGTAAGCATGTTACAGAGGCCTGCCATGGCGCATTGAAACGGCTTCAGGTAGATTATCTGGATTTATACTTTTGTCACCGTCCCGATAAAAATACGCCGATTGAAGAGACAGTGCTGGCAATGAATACTTTGATCCAGCAGGGTAAAATTCTATACTGGGGAACCTCGGAGTGGAGTGCAGCTGAAATTACAGAGGCCATTGGCGTTGCAAAAGATTACCGTCTTGTTGGGCCTGCGATGGAACAGCCACAATATAACCTGTTTGAAAGGAAAAAACTTGAGGATGACTTTCTGTTGCTTTTCAGAGATCATGGTTTGGGTACCACCATATGGTCGCCTTTAGCATCAGGTTTGCTATCCGGGAAATATACAAAAGGGGATGTGAAGGATACCCGTTTGGCAGATGCAAAACTGGGTTGGTTGAAAGATAATGTGTTGCAGGCAGACAGGCTTAAGAAGGTAGAAAAACTGCAGGAAGTTGCTGATCAACTAAATGTTTCATTGGCCAAATTTTCGCTTGCCTGGTGTCTTAAAAATCCGAATGTAAGTTCTGTTATCCTTGGTGCTTCCAAAGGAGCGCAGCTGAAAGAAAATTTAACTGCCCTGGAGGTAGTGCCGCTGTTAACCGAAAAAGTTTTAGAGCAGGTTGAAGAAATTATGGGCACAAAACCTAAACTGCCACAGTTTTAATCATTCATTAAATATAGTATTTGTTTAGGCACGATAGGGAAATTCTATCGTGCTTTTTGCATATCGGTTGTTTCATGCCCTACTTAAAATGTTAAGCCAGTTTTTTTTAGGAGTGTGAATTTTGAAAAAAGGTAAAACAAATGATAGGCAAATGGTATTGTTATGGAAAATATAAATGATGAGCACGATTAATACATTATCAAAAGACCTTCAGAAATTTGTAGATAAGTTTGAACCGAATAAGTTCAAAGTGATGGGCAGGGGTATCGAGGTGAGGGGAGTGAGCAATATCCATGATGCGATTGAAACGGCGAAGGGTATTATAGAAAAACTTAAGCTGAATCTACGGGTTTCGCACAATGCGGAAATGGTGAGCTATGGCGCATTTGAAGTATGCGTGTTATAAGTATACTTCTTGCGCCACCTATTAAATAACTATTCCGTTTTTTCCTGTCAGTTTAGCCGATGGAATTTTATTGATTTATCGGGTCGGGCTTCGGCTGTTTCGGTTTACGTATAAAAGTTGCAATCACAAAAATTACGAATCCAAAAAGCCAGGTTGAAAATAGCACGATAAAGAAAATCTCTCTGATGGAAGAATGAAAATATCCGGGTTGGTAGAACAGCCGGTTCAGGGTGTTGATTTTTTCAATTAATGCATTCCGGTCGAAGTTATTCCTGATCTGGTACAGCTGATCCTGATCTTTATCCCGAAAACGAAAAACATCCTGGGTGAGGGCTGCAGGCTTAATGGAAGATGCTATGTTGTATTTTTTCAATAGCGTATCCAGCTTTTTAAAAGACTGAAGTAGAGAATCTTTATTTAACTTATAAAGTAGTTTATATCGTTCTATCGCATTTTGTCGCTGTTGTTTTGCTACACTTTGATCGTTAACCGGACTGATCAGCATCTTGTTTTCTAGAAAAATACAAATGTTATCGTCGTATTGCGTATTGACTTCAGCTCCTTTAAATATAATTTCAGTGCTGTCCTTTCTAACGGTTTTTAATATGATTCTTTTCTGCAATTCTTTCTGATCAAAGCCAAACAGTTCTGAAGCAGCATTGGTTGCGCTTTTCAACTTTTCGTAACCTGAGGTAAGCATTTTTAAAGTGTCAATACTGTAATATGCAGATTGCAGACTAAAAGATTCCTTATCTGCCAGATCGTAGAAAACTGTATCCTTTACCTCAATTACCGGATAAGGTTTTGGATATAGGATATTGGTCACATTAAATAATGTTTCTGAATTGTAGGAAGAGCCAGGGTATAAAAAAGGATTTAAAACATTTAATAACGTTTTATCCGTGTTGAAGTTTTTCTCAGATAATTCCTGCTTAAGTTTAGCGTTCAGCCCGAAACTATAACTCATAAAGAAGGTTAACGACAAAAAGACTATCGGAAGCAGAACAGCCCCGATTTTAATCAGATTCTGGGCGTTGTACTGTTGCCTGGAGTGATTCCGGATCAGTAAAATAAGAATAGTCAGTAAAAATATACCAGTTACAAAGAAGTGAGAAATAGACACGTCGTCGTAAAATTTGAAACGATAAAATTCTGTGTAAATATTAATTTTGCTTATGCCTGCAAACTTAAAATAACCGTATATAAAGTAAGCTAAGTGTATTAGCGCAAGTACGATAACAGATTTTAAGAGAAACTTTTTTAGATTATGACTCATGTTGTTAGTGCTGATTATAGTCAATCCCGGCCGTAGGAAGGAAAGCCTTTTTTGTTTGTTAACCGATGTTACTGTTTCAGGATTTTTAATGGTATCCTGAGAAATTATGCATCGTTCCTTGACTTGATTTCTTTTTTTACATCATCATATCCTTTTTAGATGGAAAGGAAAATTGGCAAAAATACAAATGGTAAAAAAGTGAATATGCTTGTTCCTTTTCTTACCGTCATCATGATACCTGCCACCGTCATCACCAGAAGGGTGGCAATATAAAAGGATACCAGTGCTCCGCGTTTTTTCTTTTCGGCACTGAGTTCTGATAAGCTTAATTCAGTTAATATGGTCGTTTTCAAATGAGTTGCGTTTTTTATGATCTTCAAATATAATAAATGTCAGTGCATTAAAGAATATTGGCCAGGGTGTAGCCAGTTTTATTGATCACTAAAATCAGTTTATCTCCTCAGAGAAGTGAAAACCATAATAAAGGCCATAATCAATTTGCCTTGTTAGCCTGAATAGTATCTATTTTATGCCAATTTTGGGTAATTCCTGATAAGGTTTGTTATCTAAAATTGCCTGTATTGCGTTGGCGATTTCATAAACATTTCCCTGCCTTTGATTGGAGAGGATAATAATCGTCCGGCCTTTGGAAGTGTCTGTTGTTAATAGCGCCTGGTAATGTATGGCGCTACCATCGTGCGTATGAGTGATAACCTTATTACCTTTCACTTCACCGCCGCCCAGGCCAGATTGCTGATCTGCAGCAAAGGGAGTAATAATTTCGGCAGTGGATGCTGGTTTAATCAGGCAAAAGTTATTGATGCATTGCGACCATTTGTAAAAATCATCAATATTTAAACAAGTCCATCCCGAAATCGGTACTTCAAGGCCGTCCTGCTTAAATTCGTTGTTAAATGATCTGGCTATTAGTGGATCGCTGTCTACCGGATCAACCATACCATTTCCGATACCTGCAACTTTAAGCATGTTCTGCTGTACAAATTGGTTAAAGGAAATACCAGTTGCTTTCTCAATGATCCGCCTGCGTAAAAAAGTGTTATTGTTATTATAGGCATAGCGACTTCCGGGATCGAAATCGAGTTTTTCTAAGGATTGAAGGTCTTTCCAGTTATCGGCATCACTCCGAACGGTTTTATATTTTACTTCGGGTAATCCACTGGTGTACTGCAATAGGTTTTTAATGCTTATGGTGCTGGCCCAAACGGGAAGCTCAGGAAAAAAAACGGAAACTTTATCATGTATGTTAAGCTTGCCTTGTTCCTGAAGCATCATGATACCTACTGCGTCAAATTCTTTTGCTATAGACCCAATATGGAAACGGTATTGCGTGTTAAGCGGAATTTTTTTTGATGCATCTGCATATCCGATGGACTTTCTGATGATTACTTTTCCACCATCTGCAATTAATATATTTCCGTTGAAAGCTCCTGATTGATTTGCTTTATCTATAAAAGTATTAATTAAAGCCACTTTATTATCCTGTGCAAATGTCTGGTTTCCAGTTAAAAAGGCTGTTAAAAAAATAAATAAAATACTTTTATACTTGTTCATAGGTTTTGTTTGTCTTTAAGACATGGTATAAGTTTATTAGTTACATTCTCCATCTATTTTTATTAGGCCCATGTTCAGATCTGGATCAATCATCACCGCTAAATCAGGAGATAAACTAAAACAGGCCGCTTCAAAACAATTGAAACGGCCTGTGTGCTGATTATTATTGAGGATTTTAGCTAGAATGATGCTTCGTCACTTTTGGTGAAATCTTATGAAAAATGCTTTTATTTTCTTCGAGCTTAAGCTAGTTTAAAGAACGATATTCGTTGGGTGAATAACCCACATGTTGTTTAAATGAGCGGCTGAAATGCTGTGGATATTTAAATCCAAGTTCGTAGGCAATCTCGCTAACCGATTTGCTTGTATCAAACATTTTCTCCTTTGCAATATCCATTAGTTTCAGCTGGATGTATTCCTGTGCTGATTTTCCAGTATCTTTTTTGATTAAATCACCAAAATAGTTTGCCGAAAGGTTTAATTGTTCAGCACAGTAACCTACTGAAGGCAGTCCCAGTAATTGAGGTTTATCGGATGCAAAATATTCGTTGATCAGGTTTTCAAACTTTTCAAGGATTCCGTGGTGAGCGGTCTCCCGGGTGATAAACTGGCGATCATAAAACCTTATACAGTAGTTTAAAAACAATTCAATATTGGTTACGATCAGTGTTTTGCTATGTTTATCGATAGATTGAGATAATTCATACTGGATCTTGGAGAGACAATCCAGCACCAATTGTTTTTCCTTTTCTGAAAGGTGTAAAGCTTCGTTAACATCATAAGAAAAGAAAGAATATTCCTGGATATGCCTTCCTAGGGAGCTACCTTTAATGAGTTCCGGATCAAACAACAATGCCCAGCCCTTTGGCTCAAAAGTTTTAACCTTTGGCTGGACGCCAAGCACCTGGCCGGGCCCTACAAATACAAGTGTTCCTTCCTGGTAATCGTAATTGTTGCGCCCGTATTTCAGTTCTCCACATTCCAGTTCCTTCAAATATATTGCATACAATCCAAAATTAAAGGTTTGTGCAGGCATGGCCTTTGCTTTAGCCAGGTCAATTACAGTAATTAAAGGATGTAAGGTTTCAACACCACGCATTTTGTTGTACTGGTCAACGCTTTCTATTCTCACTATTGTATCCATAATCAATTGACTGTTTTGTTAATACAAAAATAAACATTCGCAACTACATGTTCTCATCCGGGAGCATACATCAGTAATAATGGTATGACTTGCAGTAATCTGTATAACAATTTCCATATCTGCGATGCCGAACTTTGTCTTATCGCCGGTAGGAACAATTTCTAACGGAACACTTTTAATAACAATTGAAATGGAAAAGAGAATATTAGGAAATAGCGGCTTAGAAGTTTCCGCATTAGGTTTAGGTTGCATGGGTTTAACTTTTGGCTACGGACCCGCAACAGATGAAAAAGAAGCCATTGAATTAATCAGAAACGCCTATGATTTAGGCGTTACATTTTTTGATACTGCGGAAGCTTATAGCCAGGGCGGAAATGAAATCGTATTAGGGAAGGCTGTAAAATCTTTTAGGGATAAAGTGGTTATTGCCACCAAATTTGGCTTTTTAGACGGCGATTCTACTAAAGGTTTGGACAGCAGTCCGGCAAGAATTAGAAAAGTGGTAGAAAACTCACTAAAGTTTTTGCAGACCGATTATATCGATCTGTTTTATCAGCACAGGGTTGATCCAAACATAGCTATTGAGGAAGTTGCCGGAACGGTAAAAGATTTAATTGCTGAGGGTAAGGTAAAACACTTCGGGCTTTCTGAAGCGAGTGCAGAAAGTATCCGTAAAGCACATGCTGTACAGCCTGTAGCAGCTTTACAAAGCGAATATTCTTTGTTCTTTCGCGAACCTGAACAGGTAATCCTTCCAACATTAGAAGAATTGGGAATCGGTTTTGTGCCTTTCAGTCCGTTGGGGAAAGGATTTTTAACCGGAGCCATCAATGAAAATACAACTTTTGATAAAGCCGATTTCAGGAATATTGTTCCGCGCTTTTCAGAAGAAAACAGGAAAGCCAATCAAACTTTGGTTGATCTGTTAAAAGCTATTGCGGCTGAAAAAGAGGCCACCCCGGCACAAATTGTACTCGCCTGGTTGCTTGCCCAAAAAACTTTTATTGCACCTATTCCGGGTACAACGAAATTACATCGTTTACAGGAAAATGTTGGCGGAGCATCTGTAATATTAACAAAAGCAGATTTGGAAAAAATTGAGTCTGCAGCATCAAAAATAACGATTCAGGGCGAAAGGTATCCTCAGCATCTTCAAAATAGGGTAGGCAAATAATCCGCAACAAAACCGCATCACAAAAAAATAAAATTATGGAAAATCAAAATCGCAGAAATTTCCTGAAAGCCGGTACCGCCTTAAGCGGCGCACTATTGCTTTCTCCTGCTTTAAGTTTTGCAGCATCTCCTGAGCAGGAAAAGGTCAATAGAGATCTGGCAAGTCCTTCTAAGCTGCTTAGCCGTACACTGGGTACAGGTAAAAATAGCATCAACGTTTCTGCCATGGGATTAGGCTGCATGGGCATGTCGTGGAACAGGAGTTTTGTCCCGGATCGGAAATATATGATCCAAATGATCAGAAAAGCTTACGAGATGGGTGTCAATCTTTTTGATACGGCCGAGGCTTATGGACCGTTCGTTAATGAGGAATTGGTTGGGGAGGCCATAAAACCTTTCAGGAAAGACATTACCCTATGTAGCAAGTTTGGTTTTGTATTTGAAAACAACAAAGTTACCCAGAAGTTCGACAGCAGGCCGGAACACATCAGATTAGTAGTAGAACAATCTCTGAAAAGATTGAAAACCGATGTAATTGACCTGCTTTATCAGCATCGCGTTGATCCTAATGTGCCAATGGAAGACGTAGCGGGAACGGTAAGAGATTTGATGAAAGAAGGAAAAGTAAAACACTTTGGATTAAGTGAAGCTGGGCCGGAAAACATTAGAAAAGCACATGCCATTCAACCTTTAACAGCTATACAAACCGAATATTCGCTGATGACAAGAGATCCTGAAAAGGACATTTTTCCCGTTTGCGAGGAATTGGGAATCGGCTTTGTACCCTATAGTCCGCTTTGCCGAGCTTATTTAACCGGATACATCAACGAGCGGACAAAATATGTGGATGGCAACGATAACCGTGGCTCGCTACCACGTTATGCGCCTGATGCCATAAAAGCCAACTGGGCGCTGATTGATGTGTTATCTTCGTTTGGCAATGAACGTGGGTTAACCGTAGCGCAAGTTTCGCTTGCATGGTTGCTGGCTCAAAAACCATGGATTGTGCCAATTCCGGGAACAACTAAACTGGCACATCTTCAGGAGAATATTTGGGCAATAGACTATAAGTTCTCCCCTGAAGAATTATCTGCTCTTACCACTGCCGTTTCAAAAATCGGGATTGTTGGTAACCGGTACCCAACCGCTCAAACAAAATGAATACTCATCAGGTAAAGGAAATCATCATGAAAAGAACATTAAACATTTCTGGCTTATTGATCGTGTTAGGTTGCCTTATATCATCATGCTCCAATGCGGAGGAAAAACCTGCTCAGGTAAAGTTATCTGCGCCACAAAAAATACTAATTGTTTATCTCTCTCGGACAAATAATACAAAAACCATTGCAGAAATTATTCATAGCAAAGTTGGAGGTGATCTGGTTGCTATTGAAATGGAAAAACCTTATCCTGAGGATTATAAAACAACTGTTGCCCAGGTGGCAAATGAAAATGAATCCGGATTTCTGCCACTATTGAAGACAAAGATTGAAAATATCGGGCAATATGACCTTATTTATATTGGCTTTCCAACCTGGGGCATGGCCTTACCGCCGCCAGTAAAAAGTTTTCTTCGGAGGTATGATCTTAAAGGAAAAACGGTTATTCCTTTTAATACAAATGCAGGATATGGCATCGGAAGCACTTTTGATACCGTTAAGGAACTCTGTCCGGATAGCAAGGTGATAGAAGGTTTCACGATGAAAGGTGGTATAGAAAGAGACGGAGTTTTGCTTGTAATTAAAGATGAAAAACGTAAGCAGGCTGAAACGCAAGTGGTAAAGTGGTTGCGGAAAATTAATATGCTGCAGCATTAAAAACGGAAAAAAATGAAAAAAGTAATCATTATAGGTGCAACAGGGAGCCTTGCGAAATTTGTTATTGAAGCACTGCAAACAATGCCTGATGTACAATTGACCCTGTTTGTGAGGGACAAGACAAAACTCGATAAAGAAAGTATAGGAAAAGCCGCCGTAATTGAAGGTGATGTACTTAATTATGCCGACCTTGAAGCAGCCCTATCGGGGCAGGATATTGTTTATGAAAATCTTGCGGGTGATCTGGAAACTATGACCGAAAATATTGTTAAAGCCATGAAAGAAAATGGTGTGAAAAGGATCATTGCCATTAGTGCTATCGGGATATATGAAGTACCGCTAAAGCCAGTGCTTGTTCCTTACAGGAAGCTGGCAGATGTGATTGAGGCATCAAAACTCGACTACACCATTTTAAGGCCTGACTGGTTTACGTACGGAAATGAGGTAGAATATGGGGTAACCAAAAAAGGAGAACCTGAAAAAGGCACTGCGATTTCGAGAAAGAGTATTGCTGACTTTGTAGCCAGATTGATTGAAAATCCCGATACGTATATTGGTGAAAACCTGGGGATAAGCAAAATTTAATATAATTAACATTAAAAAATAAAATGGAAGATTTAGAACATAAAGGTTTCAAAGCAGTGCCTTCTGAATATTTTTCGGGAAAAGCTTTTCTAAAAACTTTAGTCGCGGCAGACGAGGTAACCAATTGTAACATCAGCGATGTCGCTTTTGAAAAAGGTTGCCGCAATAACTGGCATACCCATCCCTCTAATCAGATACTAATTGTTAAAGAAGGGGTCTGTTATTATCAGGAAGAGGGAAAGCCTATCCAAAAGTTTGCTGTGGGAGAAGTGATTAACATTTTGCCAGGCATAAAGCATTGGCATGGCGCTTCTCCTGATGAACCAATGGTTCATATCGCCATCAATATCAACACGGATAAGGGCATGGTAAACTGGATGGAGCCGGTAACTGACGAGCAATACAACGGCTAAATAATGATCGTAAATATTCAGGAAGTGAACGAAGCTTTTGAGTAACATTTAATAAAAAAGCTGCCCCCAATGGAGGCAGCTTTTTATCATTTATCTGATTTAGGATACCTGCATATTAAAGGCTGAACTGTTCATCAACATTGGTGCCTCTGCTACCAATCCTTTTCCAAGGCTATCTGCCATCAGCATCATATTGCCCGGTGCACGGGCGGTGAGCAATTTGTTGGCGTTTGCCTGGTTGGCAACGGTAAACTTGGCAAATTCCGCTTCATTACCCGATCTGCCATTAATCTGTACATCAAAAATAGCCCTGGCGATTTCATCCTCTGTAAACTGGTAGAGTGTGAAGGATGCAGATACTTCGAGGTGTGTTAAACAGTTTTTACAGGCTACAACGCGCCACCTGCTCAGTACCGGTTCAGCGCCCAGGAAATGCCGAACGCCATCTATAGTAGCGTATGCAGAAAGTACGAAAGAACCATTTATTTTAGCCCGGTTGATGCCATTTATAGTGAGCACCTTATCGCTTTTGTGTACTTCCTGGGGTGCAGATGCCTGCAGTTTCAAAGCACTTGCCTGGTCGGTATCATCAAGCGAGAGGCTCTCGTATGTAAAGCCTAACTGGTTCTCTATGTCGAAAACATCACTCGAGCGGAAGTAGCGTTCTTGTCCGTTCTCCACCATTTTGAAAGGGAAAAGCGGCGAATCCATGGTCAGCTGCTCACTCGGTTCGTAACCAACAGGTGGCTGCTGCCCTTCATTATTGGTTCCCGGATATTGCTGATCGGCGGGGAAGCCTGGTACCGAAAGGTCGAGGTTGGTGGTAGCATTATGTTTTTTCTGCCACATCCAGAATATGCGGTCTACATTGCAATGGTGGAAGAAAAAAATTGGATCAAGTCCTGCCGTTTCGTTCTCACCCATATCGCCGTTGGCGTTTGATGGTACATTTGGGTTGGGAGAGTTGGGGTTGGCATCCTGTCCGGGCATATTAACGCCGCCTACCGAAAGGTGGATACTGCCATGTGGCGATTCAAGCGATTGTGCATTAACGTTATTGTATTTGGGATCGTTCCACTCGCTGCGGGAAGTATTGTTAGAAAATACCGTATAGCAAGGCGCATCAAGACTTTTTTTATAACTGTCGTATACACCGCCCCTGAACTTGCCTACTGGTGTAAGTGGATTTTTGGGGTTAAACTGCCCCGGTATTTCTACGGTACCGCTCAGCCAGCCGATCACGTTGTCGTTCAATAATTGAGTGGTCAGCTTCACGTTGATGGTGTTGGTACCCGGAATATAGTAGGCACTGTTATTGAGTTCGGCTGCTGCACGGTCGGTAGGTCGGCCCACCAGGCCTGATAGCGGGTACCGTACGGTTTCGTAACCCTGAGGTTTAGAATAAGAACTTACTTCCACATAATCGTGCAATGCCACTGGCAATACAAAAGATTTTAACGGATTAGGAATGGTTACATTATTCGAAAAAGTGAAATACTCATCGGTAAGAATGGGCGGTACGCCTAAGAATTCCTTGCTGCCATCCGGCTTGGTTATCTTATAGGTTTGGTCCCAGTAAGGAAGCATTACGCTTTCGCAGCCGGGAACGCTTTGTAGCGCTTTTTCCAGTTTATGCAGGTACACGCGGTGCCAGGTGGGGAAAAGTATATTGCCATGGTTGCAATAACCTCCCCAATAGCTTCCATCATAAGCGCCGCGGCCTACAAAAGGCTCCCCGTGGAAACCACCGAGCGTCATAAATGAATTGGGGTGATCAGCTGGCAGTGCCTTGATAAACTGCCAGGCCACTATAAGCTTTTCCAGCTCTTCGGGCTTGCCATTATTAAAATCGTTGTAAATGTTCTGAATCGACCTACGTACTTTTAGTGTTGGTTTCATTGGTTAGGTTTTTTATTGAATGGATATGTTTATGATTGGGTAATTTGCTGTTTGCCAAATGCAAAGCGTAACCGGCCTGCTGAAAGACTATTGAGCAGTGAACCGCCGATGATAAAAGCCATGCCAACCATCAGCAGGCTTTGTTCAGAAGGAAAAAGCACACGGGCCGCGATTAGCGATAGCGCACCAGGCAGACTGATAAAAAATGGAAGATAGCCTACCCTTGGCGCCCTGCGGAACAACAGGAACATGTGTACGCCCAGCATTATAAATAGTACCGGGAGCAGCCAGCCCATGTAGGGCAGCCTTGCAATACTGAGGGAGCCGAACATGCTCATGTATGCTGCCCAGCACATCGGGCATTTTGGAAAAAAGGCAATGAGTACACTCAGCAATGTAGAAAAGAAAGATTGCAGTACCGTTTTGGTTTTAGCAGGTGCCGGAGGCGGTACAACTGACTGTTTCTCTGCCGGAGCATTGCAGCAGCATTTGGGCGTTAAATCTAGATGGTTCATATGGGATGTTTTTTCTTGTTTAGTTAACCAGTTTCTGATATACGGCAAAGAAGAATGCGGCTACACGAGCCGGGCTCGTGCCGGTAGTAAATAGGAGTACAGCTATTGTAAATAGTATGGTTCACGGTGGAGCGGTAATTTTCTATTGCATTGATTTATAATGCGTAACCTAAAGGTAGAGCCTGGAGGAGTTAGAAAAAACCGTTTTAATACTGTTTTTTATATGGATTATTTTTTTATATTATCGTTTTAACCTGAAAGTGGTTTGTTACAATGATATTCCATTATCTCAGACATGGAGGCTAAAGAAGGGGGAAAGGTGAAACGGGCTTGGACCAACAAAAAAGCACGGCGGATAACATGTGATTTTTTATAAACTAAAGTTTAGTATAAGTTAACTATTATATGAATATTTGTTTACTTTAGCTAAACATTAATAATGCAATTTTGCTTTGTTGTTAGTGGTATAAAGATAACTGGCATGGCTTTTTAGTCTATAAAAAAATAATTATGAGTTTAAAAGGGATAAGTAAAGCTACAGTAGCTAATATGATCGGCTTGCTCGATCAGTTGGAAGAGCTTGAAGGAATAATTGGAAATGATCCTAAAAGCTGTGACCAAATCAGGGAACTGAAGTTAGACTTAATCGAAACCTACCATAAATATGAACGTATGGTTTCTGAAATAGCAGCCCAGGTGGATGTTTATCAGGACCTATATGGCAAGATCCGGTTTAGGTTTGTACCCGAAAAGCTGAAATCACTCAGACGGATTATTCCGCATGATAGTTACGAATTCGTTCTCCTTAAAAAGAGTATTCATAAAAGCCACCTAATCTAATACGAATGGTATTATGATTTTAATATTTATCAATTTATATCCGGCTTTTTAAAGCCAAAATCTCTATAATTTAATTTTATCATCTTTTTCTCTCCGGATGCAAACGATTTTGACTTTCATGAGTCGAAAATTGTCTTGTTGAGTGCTATTATAGTGCGTTTGTTCCTGTTTGTTTCTTTTTTCGTTGCATTCCGGCTATTTTATTAGCTGTTTTTTATAAATATTCTGGCAATTTTCTTTTATTGATCTGAAATTTTGTTTAGTATCATTAGTAATGAACTGTTTTTCAGTGGAATGACTGGGTTGAGTAGGTTTTAGCGCTTTTAATTTAAAGACTACACTTTAAGTTGTTATTTTCTTTACATAAGATCATACTTTGCCTGTAATATTTCTGTTTTCTTCATCAAAAATTCATCCTTTCATGTTGTGCGCTAAACATTTTCATAATGTGCTGCTTCTACTTTTGCGCAGCTAATCATTAAAGAACGCTTCATGAAAAAAAACTTACTAATTTTATTCAGGGCTTGCCTTTTGCTTGTGCTATTAACGCATACTTCAGGTTTATTTGCCCAACGCACCCAATACAGGGGTATTGTTAAAGATGATACCCAGGCCATTGTACCAGGTGTCAGTATTATGATCAAAGGGAGCAGAGGAGGAACTTCCAGTGCTGCTGATGGAACTTTTTCCATCTCGGCCGAGAAAGGACAGGTACTTATTATTTCTTCAATTGGTTTTACCACTCAGCAGATTTTGTTGGGAGATCAGTCAACCATAAACATCAGCCTGAAAAATGATGCAAATGTATTGTCTGATGTAGTTGTTACCGCACTTGGTATTAAAAAAGAAGCCAAAAAAATCGGTTACGCTACACAGGAAGTTAAAGGTTCAGATCTTGTAAAAGCCCGCGAACCAAATGCAATTAACTCACTGGTGGGGAAAGTTGCAGGACTAACCGTTGGTGGAAGTGCCGAGATGCTAGGCCGCCCACAGCTTGTGCTGCGCGGAAGTACCGATCTTTTGTTTGTAGTTGATGGTGTACCTGTAAATTCTGATACCTGGAACATCAGCGCAGATGACATTGAAACCTATACGGTTTTAAAAGGCCCAAATGCGGCTGCACTTTATGGTTCGAGGGGTCAGAACGGTGCAATTTTGGTGACAACCAAAAAAGGTTCGAAAGATGGGCGTGGGTTTACGGTCGATTTTAACAGCAGCACCATGCTGGAAAGTGGTTTTGTGGCCCTGCCCGAAACACAAACTCAATATGGCTATGGTAATGATTATAAATATGCTTATGGATCGGACCTGTATGATCTGGATGGTAGTTATAGAAGAACCAATATCTGGGGTCCAAAGTTTGATGGGCAAGGGGTAGCACAGTACAACAGTCCGCTGGATGCCAGTGGAAAAAGAACCTTAACACCATGGACGGCAAAAGGCGTAAATAATTTTGAGAATTTTATGGAAACCGGCTTGTTATCTACCAATAATGTTTCGGTAGGTGCATCCGGCGATAAATATGATTTAAGGGCATCGCTTACCCATACTTATCAAAAAGGCATGGCCCCGAATACAAAACTCAACATCGATAACTTTGCACTTTCTGCCGGATATAAGTTCAGCGAAAAATTACGCGTGGACGGAAGTTTGAATTTCAACTCGCAGTACACACCAAACATTCCGGATGTTTCTTATGGCCCCAACAGTTATGTGTACCAGTTTAAGGTATATGGTTCGACCAACTGGGATGTTGCCGAAGTTGAAGATTACTGGGGCGGCGAGCGTGGCAGAAAAGGACTTGTTCAGAACTTTGTGGAATACGGACGACACAATAACCCTTATTTTACTGCTTACGAATGGCTGCACAGCCATAACAAAACAGATATTAACGGTTATGCAAAACTGAGTTATAAAGTTGATGAGCATTTAAATTTTCTTGCCCGTACACAGATTACCACATGGAACCAGTTAAGAACGGAGAAAGTGCCACCATCTACCAATTTAAACCAGTATGTTAACGATTATGAGTTTAATAAAACCGGTGGTATATACAATATCTGGTATGGTGATTACCGCGAAGATCAACGTCGCTTGATGGAGCACAACCATGATGTATTGGCAAATTATAACAACAAAATAGGCAATTGGCTTGATCTCGGTGTATCGGTAGGAGGAAACCTGCGGACTTTCGAATACAGTTCTAACTGGGAAACAACCTTTGCGATGAATATCCCGAACGTGTATAACTTCGCCAACTCTAAAGGTCAGATTAAGGGGTATACATTTGGTTCAAAAATGCAGGTGTACAGCGGTTACTACTCAGTGGATCTTGGCATTAAAAACTGGTTGAATATCAATACCACTGGTCGTGTAGATGATCTTTCTACATTGCCAAAAGGACAAAGTACTTTCTTTTATCCGTCGGTTTCGTTAAGCAGTGTAATTTCTGATTATGCCAAGCTGCTTTCCTTTATGTCGTTTTTAAAAGTAAGGGCTTCATTTGCTGATGTAAAAGGTGCGCTTACCAATCCAACAATTGGTACAGCCTACCAGGCCTTAACAGGTAATACCGTAGGCTCATTATTGGGAGGCGGACTTTATGGAGGTTATGGAACCGAACTGATCTCATCGTACGACGGACCATCATACGATAACCAGAATTCTTACAGTTCTACTACCTATTATAACAATACACCATCAGTAGATTATTCTAAAAATATTGCAAACCCATCAATCAAACCCTTTAACGTAAAATCGTACGAAGCAGGTGTTGATGTTAAATTTTTGAAAAACAGATTGGGGGCAGAGTTCACTTATTTTACTTCGATAAACGGACCACTTATTTATCAATTGGCTTTGGCACCATCTACCAGTTATGCCACGAGGAGTGTAAACGCCATCACCTCGCAAAAGAAAGGTTGGGAACTTTCGGTTAACGGAACGCCTGTTAAAACATCAGGTGGTTTTTCCTGGGATGTAATGGCCAATGTGTCTACTTACAAAGAAACCTTAAAGGAGATTTATGGGGGTGTAGATGCTTTACCAATTAACGGACACAATTATAAAGTGGGCGAACGTTTAGATGCCTTTTATGGTCGTGCTTATGTTCGTTCTGCTGACGGGCAGGTAATCCATGATGCAAGTGGTTTACCATTGGCACAACAGGCAGGTATTAACAACAACCAGCTTTTAGGATATGCCAATCCTGATTTTGTATTTGGCTTAAACAACAGGTTTACCTATAAAAATTTAAGCTTCAGTTTCCAGCTTGACGGACGCTCGGGCGGAAAAATATTCGATTATGTGTATGCTCAGATGATGAATGCCGGTAATGCCATCGAACTGGTAGAAGGCCAGTATGGCGATGCCCGTTTAAAAGAATGGCAGAGTACAAATGGTGGGGTAGCCAACGCTACTGCAGCCATGGTTGGAAGCGGTGTTGTAATTACATCAGGTACACCGCATTATACAAATGGAAAAATCGATAACTATAACGAATTAACTTTTGCCCCAAATACGAAAGCGGTAACCTTAAGAAGTTATATCCAGAATGGTGTTTATGGCTTGTTTGATGAGCCATTTATGGTGAACCGTTCTTACATTAAACTACGTGAGGTGGTAATTGGCTACACTTTGCCAAAGAAATGGTTGGAAAAATCGTTCATCCGTTCAGCTTCATTCTCATTGGTAGGCAGGAACCTGCTTTACTTCGCAGAACGTAAGGATATCGACCTTGACCAATATGCTTCAGGATTTAATTTAACCAGCAGAAGTTTGGGTGGAAAACAATCGGATTTGCAGAGTTCTACCGCCCGTCGCTACGGTTTTAATATCAATATAGGCTTCTAACGCTCAAAAATTTAAAATATGAAATCTAATATATTCAAAATATCAGCAGTTGCGATGTTGCTTATCAGCACAATGGGCTGCCAAAAAGGAGATTTATTGCCCAACCCAAATGTTGCCAATGAAAATTCTACCATTCCTGCTTCATTATTATTAAATCATATTACCTGGAGTTTTTATAAAGGTGGAGGTTTTGTTGATAAGGCAGCAAATGCTGTTGAGGAAGATCCATTCGGGCAGGTAATGCGCTGGAACCAGTTTACCACTTCTTCTAACGCGTATTACCGTGGAGCAAATGCCTATGCATTTAGCAATACCGCCACTACTTACGACATTATAAGGTATGTGTCCAAAATGGAAAGTCAGGCTGCTACGCAGTTTAGCTCATCAAATACCATTTATGCTGCTCTTGGGAAATTTTTCAGGGCCTATAGCTTTGTCTGGCTAACCCAAAGGCTTGGCGATATTCCGATGACAGAAGCGGGCAATACAGCTATTTTCCAGCCAAAGTTTGATAGCCAGCACGATGTTTATAAAAACTCTTTACAGTTATTGGAAGATGCAAACAACATCATGTCGACACTGGTAACACCTTTAAATTCTTCTACTGCAGTAGGTGGAGATATTTTTGGACTTACGTATCTGCAATGGCAAAAGGTAATTAATGCTTACAAACTCAGGGTACTGATTTCGCTAAGCAAAAGAGCTGATGATAATGCTGATCTGAATATTAAAACACAGTTTGCGGCCATCATTGGCAATCCTGCAAAGTACCCAATCTTAAGTGGTAATGCCGATAACCTGAGCTTTAAATTTAATGCCACAGTAAACAAGTACATCTATAACCCGGATGAAACCTACAACCTTTTTGGCAACGTAAGTAAAACTTATCTGAATATTACCACAGTCAATAAAGATCCAAGGACTTTTATCGTTGCTACGCCGGCACCAGCTCAGCTTACGGCAGGTAAAACCGTATCTGATTTTTCAGCTTACGTAGGTTCTGATATTGCGCTTACACAAGCAGGTTTAGCTGCAAATGATGCACTGGGCATGTACTCTTATGTAAACTTCAAAAGGTATTATGCTTCTTTCGCAGGACCAGAAAGCCTGATTTTGGTTGGCTATCCGGAAATGTGTTTCAATATTGCCGAAGCCATTAACAGGGGTTGGTTAACAGGATCTGCTTCAACATGGTATAACAATGGAATTAATGCTTCGCTAAGTTTTTATGGCGTTGTTAACGGACAGAGTTATGCAGTTGGGAACCGGGAAGGTTTAACCCTTGGAACCGTGACCTTAAATACGTCAGATTTTCTGAACAATGCCAATGTAGTGTATAAAGGTGATAACGCCGATGGTTTAAAGCAAATTCTGGAACAGAAATATGTGGCTTTTTGGCAAAACTCTGGCTGGGAAGCATTTTATAACTGGAGAAGAACCGGTGTGCCGGCATTTTCAAACAACGGCCCAGGCATTAATCCTTCTCAAAAAATCCCGGTTCGCTGGCAATACCCTATTGATGAGCAGAACAATAACAATGCAAACTACAAAGCGGCTGTTGCCAGTCAATATGGAGGCAATGATGATGTAAACCAACTGATGTGGTTGCTTAAGTAATATTATAAATAAGTTTTTTAAAAAGATAAGGAGCGGCTCAATTTTCGGGGCAGCTCCTTATTTACCATTTAACAAATAGAAAATGAAAAAGAGCATTATCCTGTTTTTAAGCCTGGCATGCAGTGTGCAGTTTGCCCTTGCATCGGTTATTGATAGGACCAGAGCTGTTGCGGTTAAAGGTGCTACAAATTTTAGAGATTTGGGCGGTTACGAAACCAGGCAAGGCACTCATGTAAAATGGGGAAAAGTATTCCGTTCCGGAGAAATCAGTAAACTTACCGATGCAGATCTTTTACTGCTGAATCAAAAGCACATCCGTTTTGTGGTCGATTTTAGAAGCAATGATGAAGTGGTCAAAGCAAAAGACCGTTTGCCTAAAGATGCCGCTTATTTACAATTGCCGGCCGGGAGCGAAAACCTGGGCAGTTGGATGGCGCAGATGACTAAATTAAATGCTGCCGATTCGCTGATGGAATCTTTTTACGGACAAACCTCGCATTTGAAAGATAAATATCAGCCGTTTTTTAAAGCTTTGTTAAAACAGCCAGATTCTTCTGCACTGCTTTTTCACTGTACTGCAGGAAAAGACAGGACGGGTATTGGTGCAGCGTTATTGTTATATGCTTTGGGCGTTCCGGAAGAAACCATTTTAGAAGATTATTTACTGAGCAACGAATTCCGTAAAGAAGAAAATGAAAAAATGGTAAAAGGCATGGTACAGATGGGAATTAAAGAGCAAGTTGCCAAAGATCTGGCGGGCGTAAAGAAAGAATATTTAATGGCAACTTACAATGCACTTATTTCTAAATACGGAAGTGTTGATGAATTTCTTAAAACTGAAATGGAGCTGAGCAATAACGACTTGGCAACATTAAGAAAGAAATATACAAATTAGTGTTTTAATAAGAGACTGACTAACATTTAACTTATGATGGCACCAATGGTTATATTAAACCATTGGTGCCATTTTTTTATCAGCCATCCACATGCTTGTAGGGGGCGCTGTAGTTTGATTTTGCCCACCTGCCCTTTAAAATACTTAAAACTGAGTATAAAAAATGGAGGGCTAATTGTTTAGTTTTGATGTAGCCTAAACCAATTAGGAATATTTTTAAAGCCCCCATACGTTAAATTAATCTCTCATGTACAAGCTCATCCCACCAACATTCCTGCTGCTTTAAGTGTAATTCATCTGTGCAATGCAATTGAATGATTTAATTGCTGAATCGTTATGATACCTCACGGGAGGAGAAACGGATATCTGGCCATGGGTTTTCATATCATTTCTTTAGCTGTTCCAAACAACCATACCAAACAAACAAAATTTATGAAAACAGAAAACTACGATGTAATCGTTATTGGCGGAGGCGCCATAGGCTTAGCCACGGCCTACCAGCTTGGCAAACGAAAGGCCAAAGCCCTGATACTCGAGCAATTTACTTTTGTAAATCAGTTGGGTAGCTCTGCAGGTGTATCACGCCAGTTTCGGATTCCTTACCCGGATGAATATATGGTGCAGATGGCTTTAGACGCGCAACCTTACTGGGACGAACTGGAAAAAGAAACCGGTACCTCATTGCTTGATAAAGTAGGGACGCTCTGGTTTGGAGATCCCGCAGTACATTCAACAGAAGGAAATATTGCCGAAGCGGAAGCTGCACTAAAAGCATTAAACGTTCCGTATACTACGCTTACGGCAAAAGAAATAGAAGAAAAATACCATTTTAAAAACTTACCCGAAACCTATACCGGATTGTTTCAGCCGGATGGCGCAAGTATCAATTTCAAAGCCACAATCGAAACGCTTTTAAACCTTTGCAAAAAAGAAGAAACCGTTCAGTTGGAAGAGAATTCGCCTGTGCTTAAGATCAACCAGGTTGGTGAACTTTTTGAAATTGAAACGCCAAATGGCATTTACATCACTAAAAAACTGTCCATCATTCCTGGTCCCTACATCAATAGTGTAATCAACCTGCTCGATTTTAAAATAGAAGCAACTTATTGGAACATGTCGTCGGCTTATTTTAAAAAAACCGATCCCAATATACAATACCCAACCTGGTTTGTGTTCCAGAATGCAGTAGGCGAAAATGGCAATCAGTTTTATGGCTTCCCTTCGGTAGGTTGGGACCATCCTGAATACATCCGCGTGGCACCAGATTTTGTGATCGAACCCATTGAAGAACCAAGCGACAGAACATTAATCCCTAACCCTCAGGAGTTGGGTTATACGGCTGATTGGGTAAAGGAACATATGACAGGCCTGGGTACAGAACCTGAATATACTTCAACCTGTTTAATTGCCCTGAGCAAAATTCCAAATAAAGAACTGCTGATCGATTTCGCACCCAAATATGTACCGAACCATCAAAACATTGTGTTGTACGCCACAGGATGGGCAGCAAAATTTACACCTTTCTTAGGTAAAATTATGGCCGATCTGGTACTGGACGGACATACCGATTTTGACATTAAACCATTCCAATTAGGGTACAAATACTTTAAAGCATTTTAAAAACCATCTCAAATGAATAAAAACACGCCTTTAAATACAGGAAAGCAGCCTGATTTAAAATTAGAAGTAGCCATTATCGGCGCCGGAACTTCCGGTTTATATACCGCATACCGTTTGGTAACAGATAAAAAATATACCGCCAGCGAGGTACAGATTTTCGATATGAACGATAAGCTGGGTGGAAGGTTAGAATCGGTAATTATGCCGGGAATGAATTTTTGGGGCGAATTAGGCGGGATGCGTTACCTTACTTCGCAGGAAATTGTAACCACTTTAATTGAAGGTTACCCGCTTTCGGAGCCAGATTTATCAAAGCGTATACCGGTTTTGAAAGATAAAATGACACCTGTACCGTTCCCCATGGGCAGTCCGGCAGAACTGATCATGTATCTTCGGAAAGAACATTTTAAACAAGATGCCTGGACGGTTGCACAGGCAGCAGGTGAGAAACTAAGTACCCGCTATTACCTCAATGACGACGATTTCGGTTTCAGTTCGGATCAGCTTTTCAATAAAATTATTTACGAAGTTTTAATGGCCGATCCTTATGTGGCAGAAACTTATGGTAAAAAAATCATCAAAGGAGCTTCGATCTACGATTATTCTTTTGAATTAACGAGTGTAGATTGGGACGATATTAAACCTAAACTGGTATACAACTTCCCTAATTCGCCATACGATAAGCGTAAGGTAAATGACCTGGGTTTCTGGAATTTAATTAAAGATCAGGTTTCGCAGGAAGGTTATGAGTTTTTAGCCAATGCGGGTGGCTATTATTCGAATACCATCAACTGGAACTCGGCAGAAGCTTTTCCTTATATGGTGGGCGATTTCACTGCCGGAACGATTTACAAAACCATAGAAGAAGGTTATGATAGCATTGCTTATGCGGTAGCCAATGCCTATACCGATTATGAAGGCAGCTGCATCTGGTCGAAAAATAAACTGCTTACTTTCACCAAAACGCATCCTTTAACAGAAACGCATAAATACCAGCTCACTTTTTTAAACCTCGAAACCAATACCAAATGGAATGTGTATGCGAATACACTGGTATTGGCAATGCCGAGAAAATCGCTGGAGCTGCTGGATCAGGAGAATTTCTTTTTCAATGTGAACGAAAATTCTTACCTCAATTACAATATCCGTTCGGTAATTATGGAGCCTGCTTTTAAGATATTAATGGGCTTCCCATACCCATGGTGGAAAGATCTGGGTATTGATTCAGGTCATTCGATTACCGATTTACCAATGAGGCAATGTTATTATTTTGGTACCGATCCGGAAACCAACAATTCGATGTTACTGGGTAGTTACGGCGATATGGAAACAGAAACTTTCTGGAAAGCGCTTACGGATGATAAATTACTATTCGAGGTAAAACCTGCTAAATCGGCTTCTTTAAAAGAATTGCACCAACTGGATAGTGTACAGGCCACTAAACTAATGGTGGATGAATTAATGACCCAGCTGCGCGAACTGCACGGGCAGGAGGTAACCATCCCAGAGCCTTATGTAACCTATTTCAGGGATTGGACGGATGAACCTTTTGGCGCAGGATACCATGCCTGGAAGGCAGGTTATTCGGTAGAAAGTGTAATGCCATACATGCGTAAACCAGTAGAAGATGAGCAGATCCACATTATCGGCGAGGCTTATTCTGATCAGCAGGGCTGGGTAGAAGGTGCTTTCTGTGTAGCAGAAAAAATGCTGCAGGATTATTTTGGACTGGACAGGCCGGTGTGGTTAGATCCTAAGTATTATTTGGGTTGGTAGGGAAGGAAGTGATAAAAATTAGTGTATAAAACAAAAGGGTATTCAATTTATTTGGATACCTTTTTTGTTATGTCGGTTGCCGGGGGGCACGTTAATTCAAACCGCGATAATCGTCATTTCGACCGTAGTGGAGAAATCTTTATAGTTTACCTTTTAATATTTCTAATACGATCGTCATCCGATAGCTATCGGATCCCGCGCAGGAGGGAACCTTAATGCATCTAATATACTTTTGTGTTGCCCCATGCTCGGGCCTGCCTCGGTTCGCCGCCACCGAAGGGCTCTTACCTTTTTCTTGATAAAAAGGTAACCAAAAATCAAGGCTTGCATCCTTCCTTGTAAAAAGCTACGAAAATCTTGATTGCTGCAGTATCGAGGCTCTTACCCTTGCTTATCCCTGCGCACACGCTTGATACTGCCTTGGGCTGTGGGGTATGAAAAAGGAGTGCAAAGATTTTCGTGCTTTTTCCAGCGAAAATCTGCCAGGCCGATAGCTGGGCTTACAGGATTGTCCGTATTAATGATGCGATAAATCGTCATTTCGACCGTAGTGGAGAAATCTTTGTAGTTTACCTTTTGAAAATATTTATAAAGCGTTAGTCATCCGATAGCTATCGGATCCCGCGCAGGGGGGAACCTTAATGCATCTAATATACTTTTGTGTTGCCCCATGCTCGGGCTTGCCTCGGTTCGCCGCCACCGAAGGGCTCTTATCTTTTTCTTGATAAAAAGGTAACCAAAAATCAAGGCTTGCATCGTTTTTTATCTGATAATATTGTTTTTATAGGTATAAAAGATTGCTACGCAATTCCTTGTAAAAAGCTACGAAAATCTTGATTGCTGCAGTATCGAGGCTCTTACCCTTGCTTATCCCTGCGCGCACGCTTGATTCTGCCTTGGGCTGTGGGGTATGAAAAAGGAGTGCAAAGATTTTCGTGCTTTTTCCAGCGAAAATCTGCCAGGCCGATAGCTGGGCTTACAGGATTGTCCGTATTAATGACGCGATAAATCGTCTTTTCGACCGTAGTGGAGAAATCTTTGTACTTTACCTTTTAATATTTCTAATACGGTCGTCATCCGATAGCTATCGGATCCCGCGCATGCGGGAACCTTAATGCTTTCGCTATTAAGGTTTAATTTAAACTTATGTTTCTTATAGCACTTGGTCTTATATTTTCTTATCTGTCTTATATGGTGAAAAATGTAGTCTAAGTTTTTAAGCTCTCTTATTTAATGTCTTATTTTTCATCAGTGTATTGCACCAGCAAGTTAATAATGGCAGTTTTATCTTCGAGGTATTTATTACACATAAAAATTCCACCAAGCCCTGTTTTTGGATTAAAGAATAAAAAAGAACTCACACCAGGGTCGTCGCCATCGTGGCCAATGGTACCATTAGTGTACAGGTTCCAAAAAATGCCTTTGTTGCGTTTTGCTAAACTGATTCCTTTGGGTGGTGCCTTTGCAGAAAACTGCGGGCTAAACATAGCTTTGTAAGATGAATTTTTTAACAAAGATTCATCTCCATGGTAACCTTTAATCATAGCCATTACATATTTACCAAGCTCATACGTGTTGGTGCGCAGACCACCTTCGGGATAAGTAATAAAATGATAATAGGGAAATGGGGCATTTCGTTTATAATATGGCCGTGCATAATCTTTTAAATCTGCTTTATTCAGTTTCCATGCCGAACGGTTCATCCCAAGGGGCTTTAAAATGTATTTGGTAACAAAATCTGCGTAAGAGATGCCAGACTTGATTTCGATTAAATAAGCCGCCAATGCCGAAGCAATGTTGCTGTAACTGGAAGAAAGGCCTGGCGCTTCTTTTCCGAAGTTTTCCTGATGGTAATATTTTCCTTCAGTGGATAAATAGCTATACATAAATGTACCTAGCGCACTGTCGCTAACCTGTTGCCGGTAACCAAGATCCTGTAATACCTTATAAGCAGAAGTATCATAAGGAGCTAAATTGGTATCAAAATGATATACATTCGGAAAAACCGAAGGATTATCTACAATGCCCGAGCTGTGGTTGCTAAGGTGGCGGATGGTAATGATGCCATGGGGTGCATTCGGGTTAGTAATTTTAAATGGAAGTATGGTATTGATATCGGCATCCAGGTTAAAGTAACCCATTTCTATCGCTTTCATCAGGGCCACTGCAATAAAGGTTTTGCTTACCGAACCAATATTCTGAATACTATGAGTACTATATTTTATATGATGCTCCATGTTGGCATAACCAAAATCATGCTGGTAGACGATTTTATGGGCATCAACCAATACCACCGACATACCGGGCAAGCTGTCTTTCTCATAAAAATTCTGTAGTGAGGTGGTCAGCAGTTGTGCTTTGCTTTGGCTCCATGCAATATTGTTACAGGTTAATACAAGCAATGCTATACATATAAACTTCCATTCTTTCATGTGATCATGTTTTAATCTGCAGCAAATTTAAAGATCGGCCAGCTTAGAAGATTGTATAAAACCGAAATGCCCGGATGCAGGTAAAATGTAACCATTATGATCAAAGAGGGAAGGTACTTCGTTCATAATGCGCTGATAAGACCTGATAAAGTGAGACTGGTCGTAATAACCATGGCGATGGGCCAGCGCACTTAAATAACCGCGTGATTGAAACTGATCAAGTTCATCGATAAGTCTCCTGAACTGCAAAATCTGCTGAATCTCTTTTGCCGTAGGTCCAACAAGTTCTTTGAATTTCTGTTCAATGCGTCGTTGGGTATATCCTGACGGCAATGCCAGGTTGGCAACGCGGTGCTGTTGAGCAGGTAGATTTTCGAGCTGGTTAAAAGCCCATTGAATGAGCGATGTATTGGCGTTTCTTTGCAGGTAAATTTGGAGGTTTTTACAGAGTTCTGCTGCCACAACTTCTTGTGCTGCCTCATTTACACTCAACAAATTGTGGTAGAGCTTCATATTGAGGTATTCCAGACTGATCACCTTATTAACGAGATCTTTCATCGGAAAATTGGTAATGAGTGCAGGCAGCCACGGTTTTACCTGTGCCATTACGGCCCTGGTATGCGGGGATAACGTAATGCCGATGCGCCTGGTCATCTGCCCTGCAAGATAAATGCCTGCCGGCAAGTTAATTAATTGATCTCCGATTTTTAAAGAAACACCATTACCATCAATAAAAACAATGGTGCAGTAACCATTTGGAAGGGCATATTTAACTGGTGTGTAAAAGGGATTCAGAATATTGCTGAGTGTCCAGAATTTTTGGATATAGCCGTGATAACGGTCTGGAACAGAAAGCTCACTGTAATAGGTGCTCATTTTTTTTGCTGATCGGTCAACTTGCAATCGTATTCATACTAATATCTTAATTAAAAAATTGATATCAAATTTGATCTGCTATAAATAAGTTTTCTGAAAATTATTATAATTGCAAAAGTGCTGACGGAGCCATCCCAAACGCTTTTTTAAAGGCAAAAGAAAAGTGCGAAAGGTCTTCGAAACCTACTTGTAGATAAACCTCTGTGGGTTTCTCTCTATTTTCTCTGTGGTTAAAAGCCACGGAGACACGGAAAACACGGAAAATCCATTTCGTTTCATCTCTCTTTGTGATGTCATCCTGAGCGAAGTCGAAGGATCTGTTAAGAATGGAAATTTGAGATGAATAATGTAAAAGCTAAGCATCCAACTCTATTTCCTCTGTGTATTTCTCTCTGTTTTCTCTGTGGTTAAAAGCCACGGAGACGGAAAACACGGAAAATCCATTTCGTTTTATCTCTCTCGTGATGTCATCCTGAGCGTAGTCGAAGGATCTGTTAAGAATGGAAATTTGAGATGAATAATGTAAAAGCTAAGCATCCAACTCTATTTTCTCTGTGTATTTCTCTCTGTTTTCTCTGTGGTTAAAAGCCACGGAGACACGGAAAACACGGAAAATCCATTTCATTTATCTCTCTCGTGATGTCATCCTGAGCATAGTCGAAGGATCTGTTAAGAATGGAAATTTGAGATGAATAATGTAAAAGCTAAGCATCCAACTCTATTTCCTTTGTGTATTTCTCTCTATTTCTCTGTGGTTAAAAGCCACGGAGACGGAAAACACGGAAAATCCATTTCGTTTTATCTCTCGTGATGTCATCCTGAGCATAGTCGAAGGATCTGTTAAGAATGGAAATTTGAGATGAATAACGTAAAAGCTAAGCATCCAACTCTATTTCCTCTGTGTATTTCTCTCTGTTTTCTCTGTGGTTAAAAGCCACGGAGACACGGAAAACACGGAAAATCCATTTCGTTTTATCTCTCTTTGTGATGTCATCCTGAGCGAAGTCGAAGGATCTGTTAAGAATGGAAATTTGAGATGAATAATGTAAAAGCTAAGCATCCAACTCTATTTCCTCTGTGTATTTCTCTCTGTTTTCTCTGTGGTTAAAAGCCACGGAGACGGAAAACACGGAAAATCCATTTCGTTTTATCTCTCTCGTGATGTCATCCTGAGCGTAGTCGAAGGATCTGTTAAGAATGGAAATTTGAGATGAATAATGTAAAAGCTAAGCATCCAACTCTATTTTCTCTGTGTATTTCTCTCTGTTTTCTCTGTGGTTAAAAGCCACGGAGACACGGAAAACACGGAAAATCCATTTCATTTATCTCTCTCGTGATGTCATCCTGAGCATAGTCGAAGGATCTGTTAAGAATGGAAATTTGAGATGAATAATGTAAAAGCTAAGCATCCAACTCTATTTCCTTTGTGTATTTCTCTCTATTTCTCTGTGGTTAAAAGCCACGGAGACGGAAAACACGGAAAATCCATTTCGTTTTATCTCTCGTGATGTCATCCTGAGCATAGTCGAAGGATCTGTTAAGAATGGAAATTTGAGATGAATAACGTAAAAGCTAAGCATCCAACTCTATTTCCTCTGTGTATTTCTCTCTGTTTTCTCTGTGGTTAAAAGCCACGGAGACACGGAAAACACGGAAAATCCATTTCGTTTTATCTCTCTCGTGATGTCATCCTGAGCGTAGTCGAAGGATTTATCAAAAGGAAAATGTAAGATGTACGATGGAAACACTCAAATTGCATACCCTGCGTATTCCGCTTTGCATGCTTTGCGGTTAAAATTTTCACTTTGCCATGGGCGCCATGCTAACCAATGACCAATGACCAATGAACATTTTTCCAACGGTTAAAATTCTGCTTTACTAATAACCAGATTTTAATTATTTTCGTCCTGCAAGCATAAACCAAAACATGCCTTATATCCTTAACGTTTCCTTTGCTGATAAAGACGAGGCCAAAGCACTCGGGGCCTATTGGCTCACTGAAATCAAGAAATGGGTTATTCCTGATCATGTTGAAGATATAAACCGTTTTGCAAAGTGGATCCCTGCAGGCCGTTTAGATTGTATTGTAAGAAAACCTTATCTATTGGCCAAAGCCATCAGGATCTGCTGGAAGTGCGGACAGAAAACACCTGTAATGGCTCCAGCTGCGGTAAATTATTATCATTTACAACAAGTTGATGAAGATGATCCCGATGGCGGTGAGGTTGCCTGGGTTAAAGGCGAAAATCCGACACTTTTCAGTTATCTCCAGAGTGCAGATCTTCCTGCTATTGAACATTTAAAGAAAGTTCACCCACAGTTTAAATATAGTTTTTCAAAAGCAATCCAGTTTTCCTATTGGGCAAATACCTGCAAACATTGCGGCATATTACAGGGAGATTTTGAACTGCATGATGAACCAGGCGGACCGTTTTTTCCAATCGTTTATGATCCTGATGATATCGGGATTACATCCTTTGATCTGGAATATGATTATGCCATTGAAGGTGAATATGGCGGCCAGCAGTTTGAAGAAATGGATTTTTCGGAGTTTTTGCAGCGATAGATTAAAATGCCTCTCCAAGGCTGATGTAAAAACCGCTTTGTCGTTCTTCGCTTTTCACTTTTGTACCTATGCCATAGTCCATACGCACACTTAATCCTTTTGCCGGATCGAAAAAGTACCTTAAACCCGCACCCAGATCGGGCTTAAAATTATCCAATGCGAAACTGGTACGGCCCCAAACGGTGCCAGTACCTGCAAACAGCACTGCACCAAAGCGGTTGTTAAGCCTGTAGCGCAGTTCGCTTTGTATGGCCAGTAAATTCCGGTCGCGGTACCTGCCCGAATAGTAACCACGCATCATTTCGTCATTTCCTAACTGTGGTAGGATGTAAAAAGGAGAGTGGTCGCTCTTTAAGCCCTGATAAATACCCTGTGCACCCAGTACAAATTTTCCGCCAAGGTTCCAGAAGTTACGCACGTTTGCCCCGTACTGGCTTCCGGTAAAATTTGTGCCGCCAAAAAAGTCGGGTGCATATTGATAAGTAACCCTTCCAAAAAAGCCTTTGGTTGGGTAGTTGTTTGAGTTTCTGGTATCATAACTCTGCGAAAGACCTAAAAAGATTACTTTTCCACCGCGTTTCCCTTGTATTTCAGGCCGTTGGGTAAAAACCTTATCTGGCGACCGATCATCAAAAACATAATTTTCATATCCTAAAGAAATACCTGAGTAAAAATTTTTGATAAAAGTTCTTTCTAGGTCCAGTTTAATCTTAAAATCCTGTTGTTGCAATTTATCTTCATCGGCTTTTCTGGTGCGGTTGCCGATACCATAAAAATTAAAGGGCATTTTTCTGAAACGGATTTCTGCAATGGCATGGTAAATATTGCCTTTGCTCCAGGCATCACCCAAAATGCTGAAATTGTAGGTTTTTTTGGTAGAGTAAGAGGCTGTGCCCGAAAAGTTGGAACTCCGGTTAGTAGTATCCTTACGGTCGGCATAAAAAGAAAACAATGCACCTGTTCCAAATTGAAAACCAGTTTCCTGCGTATAACCGAGTACCGGAATAGGCATAAAGCTCGATTTCCGTGTGGTATCTTTCTCGTTTGATAACAGTTTCTTAATCAGTTTGATCTGGGCCGTACACTGGAGCATTATGAGTAAACATATTGCAGACAGCAGCATTTTTTTCATGGCGCAAATAAAGTAAATTATTTCAGAATTTTAATGAATTGTAAATGAAGGCAGACTGTTTTTATTCCGTTCTGTAACTTATTTTTTTACTTAGTCTGTTAATTTATTAAAATGTTCCTATTTTTAGACAGAACTAATTATTGATCACCTTTACAACAGGCGTTTTGCTTATTCGTTATAGAATGGTAAACCGCTATATTTTTATGCATAAAGCAAAGTCCTTTCTATCTAATCTGGTATACAATAAATTTTTCTGGCAATTTTTCCTTGCTGTTTTTATGCTCGGGATGGCCGTATTCTTTATCCGGAACCAGCACGTAGAAGTAATACAGATTACCAGGCAATTAGATACTGCTGTACCACTTTATATTGTGCTGGGTATTTTACTTACCGGCGTTTATATTGTGGCCCAGGGTCAGATGTATGTTCATAGTTTTAAAGCCCTTAATGTTGATGTTTCACTGGGCAATGCCATAAAACTTTTTTTAAAGCGTAACCTGATCAGTGTTTTTTTGCCTGCGGGAGGTTTTTCGTCGCTGATATTTTTTACCAGGGAAATTGAAGAGAAAGGGATTTCGAAATCCAAAATCCACTTATCTTCTACCTTATTTGCGTTTTGTGGAATCCTTTCGGTAGTTGTTGTCGCCATCCCGGTACTGGGCATCGCGCTGTTATCAACACGGTTGGGGCAGGTAGAAATTATCAGTTTTGTGTTCCTGTTACTTTTAACTGCATTTCTTTTTATAAGCATTTACTCCATCTCAAAAAAAGGATGGGCCTATCAGTATATTTCGAAGATCAGGCCGTCATTGGTTACCGTTTTTGATGATATGATCGAAGAACATATTAGCAGGAAGCAGTTTTGGCTAACGTTGCTGGTTTCTATCGCTATTGAGTTTATTGGCATCCTGCATTTATACATCTGTATGCTGGCGCTTGGTTTTCAGGCCAGTATTCCGGCGGCAATTGTAGGTTATATTGTCATGGTGATCCTGCTTATTGCATCACCATTTTTAAGAGGTTTGGGTACCATAGAGGTATCGCTTACCTTTATTTTAGGGCAGTTTGGTTTTCCGCTTATTGCAGCGGCAACCATCACATTGATGTTCAGGTTTTTCGAATTCTGGCTGCCTTTAATTGGTGGTATCATCAGTTTTATCCTCAAAAAAGATAGCATTATCTTACGTGTACTGCCCGCCTTTATCATTTTAATCTTGGGCGTGGTGAATATCATTTCTTCAATAACGCCATCCATTCCAACCAGGCTTAGGCTGGTGAGGGATATATTGCCCGAAGACTTGATTGTAACCAGTAATGCACTGGTGCTCATTTTCGGTCTCATATTGGTTATGTTGAGTATCTTTTTATTACAGGGATCAAAACGTGCCTGGTATGTAGCCCTTTCGCTTACCTTGTTTTCTATCATAGGACATTTATTAAAAGCTGCCGATTATGAAGAGGCCATATTGGCATTAATTGCAGGTTCGACGCTATTTTATACCCGCGATAATTATAAACTGAAACCGCATCCAAAATTTGTAAGGGTAAGTTACTGGGTATTTTTATATGCCATTGCCGCAGTTTTCGCCTATGGCGTATTGGGCTTCTATTTTATGGAAAAAAGGCATTTTGGTGTAGAATTCAAGTTTGTAGATTCGGTAAAAGCAGTATTGAAGATTATTTTTTTTGTTGATGATAAGGCCCTGAACCCAATTACCAAATTTGGAAGCCATTTCGAACAATCCATTTACGCCGCCAGTGGTTTAGTGATTCTTTTTATCATTTTTAGTTTGCTAAAACCATACTTTTTTAAACCTTACAACAGTCATGAAGATTTTACCGAAGCAGACCGTTTGTTAACTGAGAAAGGAAATTCGGCACTCGATTATTTTAAAACCTATCCTGATAAGTTCATCTATTTTAACGAGAACCGCACTGCATTTATCAGTTTTAAGATCACCCGTCACTTTGCCCTGGTATTGGAAGATCCTGTTGCGGGCAGTGATGAGGAAAAGATAGCGATGATCAAAAAATTTGAGGAAAGGTGTAAGGAGACCGGATTTATAGCCGCTTATTACAGGGTGCCTCATGAGTCGCTGTGTTTATATAAATCTATTGGCAAAAAGTTTATTCCGATAGGTGAAGAAGCTGTTTTAGACCTTACTGCTTTTACCATTGATGGGGGTAAGATGAAGACAACGAGAAGCGCGATTAACAGGTTAAGCAGCGAAGGGTTTATTTTTAAAGTGTATAATGGCCAGCAAAAAGAAGGACTTTTGCAGAAACTTCAAACGGTTTCTGATAATTGGCTTCGGGACTTAGATCAGAAAGAAGTGGCTTTTACCCAGGGTGTTTTTGATAAAACGATATTAAAAAACCAGACCATTTTGACGATAGAAGATGCGGAAGAAAAGGTTTATGCTTTCTTAAATCTTGTACCTGATTATGCACCGGGAGAGGCTACTTACGACCTCATCAGAAAGGAAACGGATGCGCCAAACGGGGTGTTGGATATGCTGCTGGCCAAAACCTTTTTATACCTTAAAGAAGAGGGTTTTAAAAGTGTAAATATGGGGTTAGCACCGCTATCGGGAATAAATGGTGAGGATTTTACCCAAAAAACAATTAAATATGCTTACGATAACCTAAAGGCTTTTGCACAATTTAAAGGGCTAAGGAAATATAAAGAGAAATTCTATCCTTCGTGGAATAAGAAATACCTGATATACAGTCATCACTACCATTTGTTACAGGTGCCCAATGCCTTAAAGCGGATTTCGGAAGGCAGTTAAGCTATAGTCCGGTTTGGATGGCAGAAACTACTTTTTTGGTATCGTTGTTAAATTTGTGCGATCCGGGGATAAGGCTTTTGGTAATATTTTTCTTATCAGGAATGGCTTTGTACAGATCACTGTCTTCATCTTCGCCAAAAATAAACAAGAGTTTTCCGCTGATTTTGTTGATTTCGGGCAACACCTTGTATTTGGCGTTTTTACTGCCAAAGCCCATCATATCTGATAAATGGATTACAAAATCAGTTGAATTGGATGGAGAAAGCAATATGGTTGATTTTAATTTTGGCTGCAGATCTTTTGGCAACCGTGGCGTTAAAAACAGGGCCGCATCTGCGCCGAAAGAATAGCCCAGAATCGAAAATTCATCTTTGTCCCAATTTCTTAAATATAATTCAATTGTGGCGTTCAGGTCTTGCGCCAATTTTTCGGGTGTTTTCTGATCCCAGAAATACTTTTTGCTATCTAAAGCAACAACCGCATAATTTTTATCATGGAGTGACTGTATAAGGCTTTGCGAAAAACTATTCATGCCACCATCGCCGCTAAGGTAAAAAATAATGCTTTTTGCTGTTGGTTTTGCTTTGGCTGTTAAGGGCAGCTTTGATATATCTTGCGCCTGACTAAAAAGCATGCAAAACATTAAAGTATAAAAAAGGGAAATTCTATAAATCATTTGATGTTTATTTCAATGCCGCTATTATTTTATTGTATGCAGCAGTTTGATAATGGTGGTTACCGGGAATACTATCGATTACCACGTTCTTTTGACTGATGTTTTTTAAAGGTTTATCCGTTTCCTCTTCACCATAAAAACAAAAAACGGGAATCGTTATTTTTTTGATTTCGAGATCAACCTTATAGGGGTAATTATCGCCCGATAGGTTGGTGAGATCGCCAAAATGGACTTTGAAAGATGTGGTAGCATAGGGTGAAAGCATTTCTAAAGCTTTAACATGCCTTTTAGCACGATATGGAAGCCTGCTGTAGATAAATGGTACCACATCTGCACCGAATGAGTAGCCGCATAAATAAATCTCACGGGTTTTATACTTAAAGGCGTATTTGCGGATCAGTTGAACAACATCCCGTTCGGTTTGCTCTGGTGTTTTTTGCTCCCAGAAATAATCCCTCGAATTAATGCCAATGGTATGAAAGCCATTTTCTGCAAATTTTAAAGAAAGCTCGTCTTCAAATTTGATCCAGCCACCATCGCCAGATAGGAAAATAAGGAGTTTCTTAGCCTGCGTATCTTTGGCAGGATATAAAAAAACAGGCAGATTAAATTCTTTACCTTCAATGGCATTGTTTTCGTGCACCCTGGCCCTTTTAAACAATGCGCAACCGCTTAAAGTGATTGCCAATAAAAGTAAAAAACCGATTATTCTCATGTTATAAAAATGTAAAACCTAACATAAAGGAAAGTCCGTGCGGATTGATATCCAGATCGTTTGTACTCATTTTGTATCCTTTTAATCCAACAGCTAAAAAGGTGTTTAATTTGGGTGCGATGCTGTATTTTGCACCAAAACCGGTGTAAACATAAAACCCTTCTTCGCTTACTTTGCTTTTAATATCGGGTGTAGGGTCTTCTGCAATGTCGTACTTGTTAAAGGAAATACCCAGTGAGGTTTCTACATACGGCCTGATCTTTTTGGTGGTTTTAAAGTTGTATTTTAAGTTACCGTATATGGGTAAAAACTTGAGTTTGTACAATACATAGCCATTATCGTGATGAATGGGCGTGGTGGCATATTCTATCCCAAAGCCAGGCTCTAAACCATTTGCAAAAAGGTAATTTACTTTTAACGATGGTGCATAGAAAAGATTACTGTGTGTAGATCTTAACAGCTCGAACGCAGGTGACACGGAAAATGTTCCGTTGTTGGTTTTCTCTTGTGCAAAAGAAAGAAATGGAAGGATAAGCAATAAATTGCCAATAAGTATTTTTTTGAGTGTCATTGTTTTTAAAATGTTACGGTAAACATAATAAAAAGCTTTGATTGGTCAATAGTTGATTGGGTTGGTTAAGCGGTTAATTGTTTAAATCGGTTAATCGACGCTCATAGATAGATTTCAATAGAAACGTCGTCATTCCCGCGCAGGCGGGAATCTTAAGGCTATCGCTATTACTATAAACGTAAAACTAAAATGCCCTTCGGCTTCGCCCAGGGTGACATTTCGTTTGAAAAATCGACTTTATTTATTAATTGTATAATCGACTGAGGACTCAAGACTAAAGACTCCAGACTAAAACTAAACCGGTAGTGTAAAACAAAACGTACTTCCATGGCCAGTGCTCTGCTCAACCCAGATTTTTCCGCCATGCCCTTCAATAATTTCACGACATACATATAGCCCTATACCAAATCCTGCAATGAGGTTATTATTTTGTCCGCGGTAGAAGCGGTCAAAAAGTTTTGAAATTTCTTCCTGTGGAATGCCCGTACCCTCGTCGCTAACAATGATTTTTAGCTGATCGCCTTCAATTGTTGCGGATATGGTAATCTGGGTGCCCATGTTTGAATATTTTACAGCATTACCAATCAGGTTATTGATTACCTGTGCCAGCTTACCCATATCACCGTTAATGTTTACAGGTGCCATTTCAGAAAATGCAAACCGGTGTTGGGTGTATAGCATCCGGGTTTCTTCGGCAATTTCCTGTAAAAATGTAGCAAAATAAAAAGGTTCTTTTTCGATAAACATTTTTCCAGATTCCAATCTCGCCAGGTTTAAAAAGCCATTGATCATGTTCGTCATCCGTCGACTCTGTTTAATCGATTGTTCCAATATCTTTTTTGTCATTGGATCTTCTTGTGCCGGATTGCTTTTTTCCATCAATTGGAGATAAGCAGTTAAAGAAGTGAGGGGTGTTTTAAGTTCATGACTTACCATGCCGATAAAATCATTTTTCCGCTGCTCATTTTGTTTAATTTCGGTAATGTCGCGCGTGGTACCTGCTACTGCTTCAACTTCGCCTTTATCATTAAGTATGGGGGTGAAAATATAATCGTAAACACGTTTCCCAAATAAAGCATGAGGAAAAGAAACTTCGCCACGGATAGCTGTTTTGGTGGCACGCACATGGTCTATTTCACGCTGGTGCATTTCAGCATGCCAGGGTTCATATCCATTTTCCAGCAAACCTTTTCCAATGGCATCATCCCAGTTTTTGCCCCACATCGAAAGGAGGGCTTCATTGGCATAGATAAAATTGTATTGAAGATCAAAAACATACATTAGGTCGGGTGTGCTGTTTGCGATGGTTTCATAAACCCGCTTTTGTTGCTCAGTGAGTTCTTTTGTCAGTTTAAGTGATTCTTCAGCACGTTTGGCTTCGGTAATGTCGCTGGCCGCACCAAACCACTCGCGCACTTTTCCTTCATGATCCAGAATCGGTACAGCGCGCGATAGTGTCCAGCCAATGCTGCCATCGGCCCGGAGCACCCGGTGTTCAAGCTGAAAAATCTTATTAGCCCTTCTTGCTTCTTCAACAGCTGTTCTAACCTGATCATGATCAAGCGGATGGATGTATTTAGCGATCCAGTCTGCCAATGGTTCATTGGTATCTGCTAAAAAATCCCTTCCTTCCAGTTGTTTCATCTCGCGCCAATCGGCGCTCATAATGTATACAATATCCGAAGTGGCCGTTATGAGCGCTCTAAAACGTTCTTCATTTGCAGCGATTGCTTTTTTACTGGCATATTTATCTTCAGTTAAACTGTTCATATTATTGGAAGGGAATTAATCTCAACACTAAATTACTTTTAAAAGCTGATTTTCAAAAAAACTCAACTTTGAATGACAATTATTTTCCATTTATAAAGATGAGTACTCCTAAAACAAAATATGTTATTTAACAGGTTTAAACAGACTTTTTTGCCTAATTGTTTGATTAGATTTACTTCCGTTTATATTTTTTTAGTTTTTTTTGAAAAAATGATGCAACACTATTGTACATGCTGCGACTAGAGAATAGAAACGTATTATAACAGATAAATTAAAAGCTCAACATTGCGCACTGCTGAACAGATAACCGATCAGGAATTAATTGTACTCTGCCTCGAGGGTAGGGAAGCAGGCTATACGGGACTTTATAACCGTTATGCCAGAAAGATCTATAATTCGATCAGCCGGATTGTGAGCCATACAGGCGAGGCAGAAGATATTCTGCAGGATATTTTTTGTACGGTATTTAGCGATGTGAGCAAGTTAAAGGGCGTACTTAGTTTCGAAGCCTGGGTAAGGCGGATGGCCATTAACCGCTCCATTTCACACTTAAGAAAAAGAAAAATAGCCTTTTCTGATCTGGGCGATATGGATGTTGAAGACGAAGGGATTAACGATAACGATGACGTGGAAATTTTCGACTGCAGGGTAGAGGATGTGAAAAAAAGTATCGAAGAACTGTCATCAGGTTATAAGACGATTTTAAACCTGTATGTGTTTGAAAAGATGACACATGAAGAAATTGCAGTGATGCTCGGACTTTCGGCCAGTACAGTAAGAACACAATACCACAGGGCAAAAAAGCGTGTTTTATTATCACTTAAAGACAAATGTTATTATGAATGATCAGATAAAGGATTTTGTGAAACAGCACCGGGAGGAATTCGATCATCTCGAAGCACCGGCCTTTGATATGGACCGCTTTAAGCGGATGCAGGTACAGCCTGAACAGCCAAAAGTCAAAAAGTTAAGATTTTTCAATAACAGCAAATGGCTGGTTGCAGCATCGGTAGTGCTGGTAGCGGCAACTGCATGGCTTTTTTTTTACCCGCAAACACAAGTAGAAAGAATTTCATATTCGAAAGGGGCTACTGCTACTTTACCAATCAGGCCTGAAGGAAAAACAGATAAGGCTTCAAGTGAGCAAAATACGCTGGTTCAAACCGAAAAGGTTAAACCAGATCAGCCTGAAACGATAAAGGAAAGGCCAAAATACATTAGCAAGGGTGATGAATATGCAGCATTAAAAGATAGCAGCTCGGCGAGTGTAAGGTTGCTGGCGATATTAAAAATCGAAAAAAACAACCGGATCAATAATAAAACGCTGGATATGTTATCGAAAACACTCAATCACGACGGGAACACCAATGTACGCCTGGCTGCCCTGAATGTATTGCAAAAATACAGTACCGATAAATATGCCTCAAAATTGCTGGTAAATTCGCTTAACAAGCAGGACGATCCGATGGTGCAGCTTGGCCTGGTTAGCTTTTTAGGCAAAATGAAGAATGTAGAAATTGGCGAAAAACTTTATGCGCTGGCCAATAACCCCGAAACTTTTGCTGCAGTACGCGATGAGGCCTACAGTGTATTATTAAATCAAGACAAATTATAAAAAAAATAAACAACAATAAAAATATGAAAAAGCAATTTATAGTTCTTTTTTCTCTGCTGGCCATCGCTGTATCGGCATCAGCACAGAAAGAATACAAATTAAACAAAAACTCGGGGCAGCTCAACCTGAATATTTCGGGCGCAATAGTGGAAGGTTATAGTGGAAATGAAATTGTATTTTCTATACCTAAAGGAGAAACTGAAGAGGTAGATGAACGTGCAAAAGGATTGCGTGCCATCAGCGGATCGGGTTTTAGCGATAATACGGGCTTAGGCCTGGATGTTACTGAAAAAGGTGGAGAAATTAATGTAAATGCGGTAAACAGGGATATTAAAGGCATATTAACCATTAAGGTGCCTCAAAACATTAAAATAGTTTTTACCAACAAAAGCAATGTGTATCAGAACGAGATTATTCTGAAAAATCTTAAAAGTGAAATAGAGGTTTCCACCAGCTATAACAAAATCAAGCTCGAAAACAACAGTGGCCCCATGAATATTAAAACACTTTATGGTTCGGTAGATGCTATTTTTACTGAAGCCATTAAAGGCCCGGTATCTATTGTTTCGGTATATGGTTATGTAGATGTGTCGCTTCCTGCTACTACAAAAGCAAATGTAGAATTAGGCACCAGCTATGGCAAACTTTACGCCGCTGAGGGTTTAAAAATAGCCATCGATAAATCGGAAAAAACAGACCGCAATGGGTTTACTTCTGTAAGCGGTAGTACAAATGGTGGTGGTCAGGTAACGATGATCCGTTCAGGTCAAACATTAAATACTTTAACCTCTTCTGCTAGTGGTGATGGTTTTGAATACAGCAGTAGCCGTAATGCTGAAAATATAAGAGGTAAGATTAATGGTGGCGGTGCTGACCTGATTTTAAATTCACGTTACAAAAATGTATACCTGAGAGAGAAATAACGTTCTCTTTAGGTTTTCCTTTTCACCTGTCTGAAGCCTGTTCTTGGCAATAAAGGCAACAAAGTATACTTTTATGAAAACAATATTATATTGGCTTTTAATGGCCATGGTGCCGGGTATTGCCCTTTCGCAAACCAAAATTAATAAATCTTATCCGGTTAAAAAGGGCGATGCAGTGTTACTCCGCTTCGATTATCCAAAGGTTGTACATGTTTCCAGCTGGGATAAAAATGAAATTGGTATAGAAGCTACGGTTAAGATCAATGATGGTGAAAGCGACTCGGCTTTTACCCTCGAGGAGAGTAGCACTGATGGAACGGTTACCATCAAAAATAAACTCGATATGGATAAAATTCCCGATGCTTATTATGTAAAGGAAAACGGCATTAAAACACGCTTAAATTCGAAAGCTGATCTTGATGCTTACATCAAAGAAAAAGGAGGTACTAAAATATCGAGCTACCAAACGAAGGATATTGAAATTACGATCAACATTAAACTTCCGGCCGGGATCAGCACCGAGATAAGCTCTGTTTACGGTATTGTAGAAATTAAGGATTTTAAAGGACCTATAAAAGTTGATGCAAGATATGGTGGTATTGATGCCAGTATTAACCAAAGTGCCATCGGTAAAATTAAACTCACCAACCGTTATGGAAAAATTTATACCGATATGGTGCTTAAACCGACAGAAATGAAAGAGGAAAATTTCTTTACTTCTTTAACGGCTGCTCCAGGTGTTGGTCCGAGTTATGATTTAAGTTCATCTTACGGCAATATTTATCTGAGAAACCAGTAAGGATGGAAGATGGGGAAGCGGTTAGTGTTTGGCGATAGGAGCTAATCAATCGCTTCATCCCTTTTTGTCATTCTGAATGCAATGAAGAATCTTTTTTCATAAAGGAATTAAAATCATTAAGAGAAATACAGAGAGCAATCGCTCGTTCCGTCATCTCTTTTTAGCTAGTTTCGTCATCTCGACCGCAGTGGAGAGATATGTGAGAATCGTCATCCCCGAGCAGACAGGGATGACGATCCTTTTATCAAAATCTGAGATGATGACAATTCGCCTTTAAACTCCCTTTCTCGGTGCGCTCTGTGCTTTCTCTCTGTGTACTCGGTGGTAAAAAATGCTAGCTTATCCTCCAAACTTACGCACCCGATAAATCAGCGATAACATAAAATATCGGCCCAGGCGGTTTACCTGCCTGTCCACAATCACGTTGTCAAACACATCTCTCGAGATACCCGAGTTCTGATCAAAAAGGTCAAATCCTTCCACACGGATGGCGGCCATATCGTTTTTCATGAATTTATACTCCATTGAAAGGCGTAGGAGTGTTGGGTTGCGCACCGCACCATTATCGAAACCGGAGTTGACCTGTTTGGTAAAATCGTAGCCTAAAGTAAGGTCTTTAAAAAAGTAGTTTCGGCCTTCTATACCGCATTCAAATCGGTTAGATTGACGATCGGCAAAACTATCGCTGGAGTAATTGGTGAGGTTTTGTGAGTAAGAAGTTTCTACCTGAAAATTGACAATGTCTTTTAAATCTACCCGAAACTCCAGTTCCTGGCGCCAGGATAAATTTTGTGCTTCAATCCGGCTGTCATCTGTAAAAGTAATGTTGTTGTTCAACTGACCAGAACCCGAGTAGCCAATGGTAAATTTCCGCTCTGCAGAAAGTGGTTTGCTGATGTTATAATCGCCCTGAAGAGTGTAATATCCATCTGCATTGATGTAGCTGGTAAGCTGGTTAACGGTTCCGGGCACACGCTGTTTTGTGGTTACAATCCTGTCGTTTGTGCGCTCATATTTAAAATTCGCCTGGATTATTTTCCCTGCATTCCAATCGGCCTGTTTATAATGTGCGTTAATGCTTTGGATAAATTCGGGCTTCAGGTTTGGGTTTCCTGTAACCACATTCTGGAGGTTCGAATTATCAGATATTGGCTGCAGCTGCAAAAATCCGGGTTGATTGTTCCGGCCCCAGTAGTTAATGTCGAAAGATTCCTGATTAGAGAATTTATAAGAAAAACGGCCAGAAGGGATGAGGTTAAACGAACGGTTAACCGTTTGGATATTGTTGCTCAGGTTCTCTCCACGCAATATTGCGGGCTGTGCATTAAGACCAATCGTATAATTGAGTTTCTCGCCGATGTAACGGTAATTTAAGCCAACTTTATTGGTAATAAACTGATAATCGTAAATGTTGCTCAGATTAGGGTTGAACACTTCATTTTCATCAACCACATCATAAGCATCACGCGAATTGTTTGTAGACGAACGGTTCCAGTTATAGTTTACCTCCAGAAAAGTTTTTTTCCAGATCGGTTCCATGTACGAAACACCTGCATTAAGTCCGAAATTTCGGCTGTCCTGATTATTCAACTGGTTTTGTAAAACAGAATCTGCCGCATTGTTATGTGTATTAATGTACCGGTTATATACATCCTTATAATTTTCTCCGTTCGAATAACTGATGCTGCCCCACGAAGTAATGTTACGGCCCTTTTTCTCAAATTTATGGTTAAAAAAGAAATTGGTGCGTGCATTAATATTTTTAGAAGTATTAAAGTTTGTACTTTGCCTGTTGGTAGCAAGCGTATCCTGAGTGATCTCCGAGCCCCCCGCACTGTTTCCGCTATTGTTGCTGTAAGAGAAATTTGGCGAAATCTTCAGGTAGTTCATCGTATCAATTTTGTATTCCAGATTGCCTCCAAACCAATGGTTATTGTTATTACTTCTGCTATTGCTGTTGGCATTTTCAAGCCGGTTTATTGGATTCTGACCGGCATCTTGTAAAACACTTTGGGTGTAGGTAGAACTGATGGTATTATTCTTATTGTTATTAAAGTTATATGATGCATCAGCAGAAAGCCTGGTACTAAACTCATTTTTATAATTCAAACCTAAGGCATTTCTGGTATTGATACCATCACCTCCGCCACCACGCATATTGGCGTTGGCCGATGTTCCATCAAAAGAAATTTGTCGCTCTCCTTTCATGCTGTTTCCCCTTATACTGGTATTGTAACGGTCTGAATTGCCCACCCCAGCCGATGCACGGGCAAAATATCCTTTCTTTTTATCTTCTTCAATGGTCAGGTTCAGTACCTTTTCCGGCTCGCCGGTTTTAATGCCGGTCAGTTTTGCCTGATCACCATAGTCGTCGATAAACTGTAGGTTCTTGATGATATCGGCAGGTAAGTTTTTAATAGCGGTGGCTACATCAGTTCCAAAAAAATCTTTTCCGTTAACGCGAATTTTGGTTACCGGTGCGCCCTGACTGGTTACATTACCATCTTTATCTACCTTAATGCCAGGCAGTTTTTTCAGCACTTCATCTACTGCATCACCATCTCTCACAGGAAAAGCCTTAGCATTAAAACTCACTGTATCTTCGGTTACTTTTACGGGTGGAACGCCTGAGATTACCACGCCTTCAAGAGTATTTGAAGATGGTTTGAGTTTAATATCGGTGATATTCAGTAGTGCACCTTTGTCGATCAGGTATTGTTTACTAAAAGTATCGTAACCAATAAAGGCAGCAGAAAGGGTAAACTGCCTGGACTTGATTTTACTCAAAATAAAGGTTCCATCGGGATTGGCTGAAGTGCCTACGCTATCGTTGCCAGATTTAATCCGTACTACTGCACCAGGTAGCGGCAAGCCTGCAGTATCCAGAACAATACCTTTTACGGTATAATTCTGTGCATAACTGTTTGTAAAAATACCCGCAAAGAGCAGGAGTAAGCAAAACGATTTAGTAAATACCCTCATGAATTATTTGTGTGTGCCATAAAAATACGGAGCAGTAAGCTAATCGCATGGAGCGTAATCAACATGTTACCAATGCGGTACAATGGAAGATGTATAACGGAAGATGGTTTATGTAGAGCTGGGGGTTTGAAGTCCATAGTCCTAAGTCTGGAGTCCAAAGTCAATTAACATTGAACCAGTTTGGAGTTTGGGGCTTGGAGTTGGGAGTCAGTTAACCGATTTCAACAATTAACCGATTACCAATAAACTAATCGTATTTTTACCATAATGAAGATAGTATTTTTTTCTGCCAAGCCTTACGACCGGGAGTTTTTTGAAAGTTGCAACGAACGTTATGATTTCGAACTGGAATTTTGGGAAACCCATTTAGGCCCTCACATTGCCGATGCCATACAACCGGGCACAGATGCTGTTTGTGTATTTGTAAACGATAAATTAACTGCTGAGGTGATTGCTGTATTGGCACAAAAAGGAGTAAAGATTATTGCATTGCGTTGTGCAGGTTTTAATAATGTTGATTTACAGGCAGCAAAACAGCACGGGATACATGTTTGCCGCGTTCCGGCTTATTCGCCACAGGCCGTTGCTGAACATGCTGTGGCAATGTTGCTCACGCTAAACCGTAAAACGCATAAAGCCTATAACCGTGTACGCGAGCAGAATTTTTCGCTTTCTGGCTTAATGGGTTTCAATCTTTTTGGCAAAACAGTAGGGGTAATAGGAACCGGGAAAATAGGCGCTGCATTTTGTAAAATCATGCTGGGCTTTGGTTGCAAAGTACTGGCTTATGATCCTTTTGAGGACGAACAGCTAAGAAATACGGGTATTAAATACCTTCCTTTTCATGAAGTGATTAAAGATGCAGATATTATTTCACTGCATTGTCCGCTTACACCGGAGAACCATTATCTGATCGGTTCGGCCAGTTTATCGGCGATGAAAAAAGGTGTTACACTGATTAATACGAGTCGGGGAGGATTGATTCACACGCGTGAAGTGATTGATGCACTAAAAACGGGGCAGGTTGCGGCATTGGGCATTGATGTATATGAACAGGAAGAAAAATTGTTTTTCAAGGATCTTTCTACCAGTATTATTGGCGATGATGATATTCAGCGACTGATCAGTTTCCCGAACGTATTGGTTACAGGGCATCAGGCTTTTTTTACACAAGAAGCGTTAACTGAAATTGCTGAATCGACACTTGGGACGGTTAAAGCTTTGTTGGCAGGTGATGGGGCAGATGAGGCTGCGGTTTTGGTATAAGCGGGTGGCGTTGGGCGTATGGCGGTTTGATTGATGGTTCATAGATTACATCATCATCTATAAACCATCAACTGCTTGAACATAACGCTATGCCCTTTGCACTTTCCTCTTTGCTGTTACGCGTAATATGAAGTATTCAGGTTGATATTCTTTTTTTCTGCATCCTCTATTGGCGCGTAGTTAGAAAGAATTAATGCTTCGCCCTTTTTAACACATACATCATGCTCGAAATGCACTGACGGACTCCCGTCGGCCGTTCTGATCGTCCAGCCATCATTATCTAAGAATACTTCTTTTTTACCCATATTGATCATTGGCTCGATGGCCATCACCAGGTTTTCTTTTAATAACATACCCGTGCCTTTGCGGCCATAGTTGGGTACCTGGGGATCTTCGTGCATATCTTTACCCAAACCATGACCAACCAGATCCCTCACCACACCATAACCTTGTTTTTCGTTATAGTTTTGAATGGCATAACCGATATCGCCTAAACGTTTACCTACTACCGCTTCCTTAATCCCTACAAAAAGTGACTCTTTTGTGGTTTTAACAAGATTTAATATTTCTTGTGATACTTCACCGATGATAAAAGTATAAGCGTGATCACCGTGGAATCCGTTTTTAATGGTACCTACATCCACCGAAATGATATCGCCATCTACCAGTTCATACTCGCTCGGAAAACCGTGTACCACCACGTCGTTTACTGAAGTAATAATATGGAAAGGAAAGCCATTATAATTATAAAAAGAGGGAACAGCACCATTATCGAGTATAAACTCATTGGCCAGTTTATCAATCTGTAGTGTAGTAATTCCCGGTTTGATTATTTTGGCTACTTCTGCCAGTGTATCGCTTACAAGTAGTGCGCTGATCTGCATCAACTCTACTTCTTCATTGCTTTTGTATAAAATCATTGCTGCAAATTTACAAAAAGATGCGGGTAAGCGGAAATGATGTGAGATGTAATACGTAAGATGGAAAATGCATGATGGAAGCCAAATTGTGCTTATTGTTGCAAGGTTGGAAAGTTGAAATGTTGGAAGTTATGTAAACTCAGATGTTCTAAAGTGGCTTAGGTGGTGTAAAATGAAGTACAATGGGAAATGGATGATGGAAATGAAACCGGTAAGACCTTATATGTTTCTTATATGCCTTATATGGTGAAAAAATTAAATGGATGATAGAAATGAAAACCGTTAAGCCTTATATCCCTTATATGGTAAAAAAAATACTTAGCTTTATTACGCTGCCATGTAAAATATCCTTCATCCTCCCACTATTTTTGAAAAATAAATAATACCATTACATGTCTACCACACCTATAAAAATATACCGTTCCAATATCGATTTTCTAGAACAGTTAAAAAAGAACAATAACCGCGAATGGTTTAACGAACGAAAAACCGAATTTCTTGCCGAGCAGGCCAATATCGAAAACTTTGCTTCCGCTTTATTAACCGAATTAAATCTTCATGATGTAATCGAAACCCTTTCCGGTAAAAAAAGTCTCTACCGCATTTACCGCGATACCCGCTTTTCGACAGATAAAACACCATATAAAACACATTGGAGCGGAAGTTTCAAACGCGCTGGCAAAAGCAGGCGAGGTGGTTATTATTTCCACATCGAGAAAGGAAACACTTTCGTAGGCGGTGGATTCTGGGGACCTTCGCCAGCCGACCTGAAACTCATCAGAGATGATGTTGCCTTTGATGCACAACCACTACGTAATATTTTGGGCGATAAAAATTTTATATCTTCCTTTGGCAGCCTAGCAGGCGAACAACTTAAAACCACACCCAAAGGCTTCGAGGCCGATCATCCCGATATCGATCTCTTACGTTTTAAACAATTTTTACTAGTGAAGAAATTTGATGATGAAACAGTATTGAGCGATAATTTCGTCCAGCAGATGGGGCAGGCTTTTAAAGATATGCGTCCATTTTTCGATTACATGAGCAGCGTGTTAAGTGGAGATGCAAATGGAGAATAGGGCATATTGCATTTACTTCCGACTCAAAACCAATAATTGCTTCGCGAACAATCATCCGCGAAGCAATTTTATATAATACCTCTTCTTACTGTCCTTAATTCCTTAATGGTAAAAATCGACTTCAGACTAAACCTTAAGGCTCATTCCGCCATCCATTACAATTTCTGCCCCTGTAATAAAGTTAGCAGCATTACCGCAGAAAAAAGTAACCATTTTAGCCACATCCTCTGCTTTCCCGATTTTTTTAAGTGGAATGCGATCAATCATCCATTGGTTAAGTGCGGCTAACTGTTCTTCATTAAGGCCTTTTTTATTCATAATTTCTGTAGCAGTTGGCCCCGGACTAACGCTATTCACTCGGATCTGCCTTGGTGCCAGTTCTACTGCTGCAATACGCATAACTGAATTTAATGCAGCCTTGCTCGACGAATAGATCGAACTATTCGGTAAATCCATACTTGCTGTGTTTGAAGATAGGAATACAACAGATCCACCATCATTTAAGAGAGGAATAAACTTGCTCAACGTAAAATAGGCACCTTTAAAGTTCACATCCATAATGGTATCAAAGGTTTTTTCAGTAGCATCAGCTATACTGCTCTGTTCTACTACACCGGCATTTATAAATAGGATATCGATTTTGCCAAAGGTTTTTTGAACTTCTGTTGCGAGTCCTTCAATCGCGTTAACCTGGCTCTGGTCTGCTATTAAACCTTTAACACCAAGTTCTGCAGCTGCTTTTTCAACTGCATCTTTTCTTCTCCCTGTGATGATTACCTCAGCACCTTGTTCTTTTAATTCTCTTGCGGTGGCATAACCAATACCACTATTTCCGCCGGTTACCAGCGCTTTTTTTCCTTTTAAATTATTCATGATAAAATATATATTGATGGATGCAAAAATATCTTTATATTGGTATACTTTTGTAAGTAGTATCACAGAGTATACCAGTTATGGAAACAGAAAAAAGAAATCAGATCGCAGCCGAAGTATTGTCTAACCCCCGTAACCAGCAGGAAGAAATACAGGCTTTACAGGACACGCTTTATGTTCTTGGTGGAAAATGGAAACTGCCAATCATCAATTCCATTTGTAATGGCAATAAAAGGTTCAGGGACATTGAAAGAAGTATTCCCGGCATTACCACACGGATGCTTTCAAAAGAATTAAAAGAAATGACGGCCAATCAACTGATCAAAAGAACTGTTATAGATGATACTCCGGTAAGCATCGAATATACTTCTACTGATTATTGCAGGTCTTTCGGGGATATCATCCTCGAAATGATCAAATGGGGAAAGCAACACAGGCAAAAGTTGAAAGAAGCGTAGGTTTTTTGGTTGATCGGTTAATTGTTTAAATCGGTTAATCGACGCTAAATGCTAAACTCCAGACTCCCGACTCCAAACTAGTTTATCGGTTAATCGACTATGGACTCCAGACTTAGGACTCCAGACTACCTTCCGACGCCTACCAAAACTAAACAAAGAAACATAAAACTTAAGCTGAAATAAAAGGTTGTAGCTATATACCTTAAACAGCTTATCCCATGAAAAAGAATGAAACTGGTGGCGATCCAAAATTCGCGACTAAAACAACGGCACAAGATGCGCCTGCTTTAAACGGATTATTTAAAGATGCCATCGCTGATCTATATTGGGCAGAAAATCACCTGGTAAAAGCATTACCTAAAATGATTTCGGCCGCTACAGCTCCCGAGCTTAAAAATGCAATCGAATCACATCTCGAAGAAACTAAAGTCCATGTTACCAGGTTAGAACAGGTATTTGAGCTATTGGGTGAGAAAGCCATCGCTAAAAAATGCGATGCTATGGAAGGTCTCACCAAAGAAGCAGAAGGTATTGTAGAAGAAACCGAGCCGGGTACCGCCACCCGTGATGTAGGTATTATCCTCGCTTCGCAAAAAGTAGAACATTATGAAATTGCCAGTTATGGCGGACTTTATCAATTAGCCACCACACTAGGCTTAACTGATATTGCCGATATTTTAGCGCAAACACTTTCTGAAGAAAAGCTGGCCGACAGCAAACTGACCGATATAGCAGAAAACGAAATTAATTACAAAGCAGCTGAAGAAGCTTAAACGAATAAAAATGGCTAAGAAAACATCAGATCAAAAAAATGCACTGCCACAGCAGGAAAACGATAAGACCAGAAAACTCGAATCGTTTACAGCCGATGCCAGTGGTGAGTTAATGACCACCAACCATGGGCTAAAAATTAACGACGATCAGAATTCTTTAAAAGCAGGTGAAAGAGGAGCAACCTTATTGGAAGATTTTATGCTCCGCGAAAAAATCACCCATTTCGATCATGAGCGCATACCTGAAAGGATTGTGCATGCCAGGGGCTCTGCCGCTCATGGCATATTTAAAGTGTACGAAGATATGGCTGAACTGACACGTGCTGCTTTTCTTTGCGATCCAGGTGCCGAAACCCCTGTTTTTGTGCGCTTCTCCACTGTTGCCGGTTCCCGCGGATCAACGGATTTGGCCCGGGATGTACGTGGTTTCGCCGTGAAATTTTATACACAGGAGGGTAATTTTGATCTTGTTGGTAACAACATGCCTGTATTCTTCATTCAGGATGCACTTAAATTTCCAGATCTGATCCATGCTGTAAAACCTGAACCAGATAACGAAATGCCGCAGGCAGCTTCTGCGCACGATACTTTTTGGGATTTTATTTCCCAGATGCCAGAATCATCACACATGGTGATGTGGGCGATGAGTGATAGGGCTTTGCCAAGAAGTTACCGCATGATGGAAGGTTTCGGTGTACATACTTTCAGGTTTGTAAATGCTAAAGGTGAAGCAAATTTTGTAAAGTTCCATTGGAAACCCCTTTTGGGTGTACATGCTGTAGCATGGGATGAAGCGCAGACAATTTCTGGTAAAGATCCGGATTTTCACCGTCGCGATTTATGGGATGCCATTGAGGCCGGCGCTTTCCCTGAATGGGAACTTGGTGTGCAGATCGTTCCTGAAGCAGATGAATTTAAATTTGAATTCGATCTGTTGGATCCAACCAAATTGATTCCGGAAGAGCTGGTTCCAGTACAACGTATCGGCAAAATGACCTTAAACCGCAATCCCGATAACTTTTTTGCCGAAACCGAACAGGTTGCTTTCCACGTGGGGCATGTGGTGCCAGGTATCGATTTTACCAACGATCCTTTATTACAGGGCAGGTTATTCTCTTATACCGACACGCAGTTAATCCGTTTAGGTGGACCAAATTTCCATGAAATTCCGATCAACCGTCCTGTGGTTCCTGTACACAATAACCAACGCGATGGTTACATGCGCCAAACCATAAACAGGGGCAAAACCAGTTATGGTCCAAATGCCATTGCTAATAATGATCCTCAACAGGTTAAAGCTGCTGATGGTGGTTTTACCAGCTATAACGAACGTATCGATGCGAAGAAAATAAGGGCCAGGAGCAGAAGTTTTTTCGACCATTTTTCGCAAGCCAGGTTGTTTTTTAACAGTCAGAGCGAAGCCGAGAAAAACCACATCGTTGATGCCTTAAGCTTCGAGCTTGGTAAAGTTAAAGCTGTGGAGATTAGAGAGCGGATGCTTGCCGTGTTGGTACAGATAGATAAAAAACTTGCTGCTGAAGTAGCTTTTGCCCTTGGTCTGCATATTCCAAAAATCCCGTTGGAAGATTTGAACAACAGTATTCCGGCAGATGGAAACCGTGCTGATTATGCTTCGTTAAATCCTGAAGGAAGTTTGGCAAAATCTGAAGCTTTAAGCATGGCCGGAACGATAAAAGACAATATAAAAACCAGAAAAGTAGCCATTTTGGCCGCTGATGGGGTAGATGGAGCTTCGCTAAGCAAAGTTAAAGATGCGCTGATTGCCGAAGGAGCAGTGGTACACATTATTGCGCCTAAATTAGGACAGATCATTTCGAAAGAAGATCAGCAGATTACGCCAGATGAAAGCTTTTTAACAGCGGCATCAGTGCTTTACGATGCCGTATATGTACCAGGTGGTGGCAATTCGGTAGCTACATTAGAAGCCGAAGCCAATGCGGTCCATTTTTTAAACGAAGCTTTTAAACACTGTAAAGCCATTGCGGCAGATGAAGAAGCACTTCAGGTATTGGAATCGACTTATTTTTTCAAAAAATTACCTGCAGAATATTCAGAAGAAACCGTTTTGCGGGAAGGCGTATTGGTAGGCAAAGATTTAAAAGCACTTACCGCTAGCTTTATCAAAATGATTGCGCAGCACCGTTTTTGGGACAGGGAAAATCCGAGAAAAATACCTGCTTAATTATAGTTCAACCTATAAAATGATCAGCGTGGCTAAGGCTACGCTGATCTAATTTCAAATATATCATGGAAGATCAATCTAACCAAAATATCATCCCCAAGCAATATACCGGGACTAGTATGGACGCTTTGGAAGAGCAATTTTGTTCGTCCGTTGAAGAAGCTATAACACTTTTTAACAGAACTTCCGCGAAACTTTTATCGGTAAACGATTGGGGTAAATATGCAGGAATGTCTAACTTTCAGCTGATGGATCCTCACGGCATTAAGGCCGAAAGAACTGCTGAAGAAGGAGATTTTATCCGGATCGATATCCCAGGTCCTGGCACTAACGTGGGGAAGGGTTACGACTGGGTACGTATCCAGGAAATAAAAAATATTGAGGAAGGAGAATATCAGGTTTTGGCAATTACAGTCAGGCCATGTGCGCACCCGCTCGAAACCGGAGGTAAAACGGCACATTTTTTAAAAGATACCGCAACATCTACCTTTGTAGTTAAAAGAAACGGCTTACACATTACCGCTGAGGAGCATGGACGAAATGAGTTACCAAATACCGAAACAGGAAGTTTTTACGATAAGGGAAGAAACTTCGTAGTGGGTATGGCTGCAAAACTTGGCCTATCATACCCTCAGTGGAAAAGCCTGGTTAAAGGCTTATTAAACAATTAAGTATCCTCGATATGTGCTTGTAGCATTTCAATCCCAACTTCATTTCCCTGTAGTGCAGCCAGTTCAACAGCGCGCTTTCCTGTTTTATCTGCAATAGTTGGATCAGCACCATGTTCGAGCAATAACCTTAATACTTCGTTCCTGCCAAACATTGCTGCAAACATCAAAGCCGTTCCTCCATTTCCATGCTGAAGATTTAAACTGGCACCGTTCTCGATCAGCAATTTTGCAATAGGTGTATAACCTTTAAAACTGGCCCCCATTAAGGCGGTGTTTCCGCCAAAATCTGCGGCATCAATATCCGCTCCTGCATCAATTAATATTTTGGCAGCTTCAGGCTGGTTATTATAACAGGCAATAATTAAAGGCGTATAACCTTTATCATCACGGTGGTTTAAATCTACACCTCTGTTAATCAGTTCATTTATAACATCCAATTCGCCAAGCCGGGCAGCGGGTATAATCAGTTCATTTATATTCTCCATGTTGCTATAACCCTTGTTATGGTTTAAAGTTTTAAGAACCGGATATTATCGCTTTAAAATTTTATTATTTTTTTTAAAACAAATTAAATCGCCTTGCGTTTATTGTATAGTTTGTTTGGTTAGTTTTATCGGTGGATGCCTATAAAACATCATTATATAGCCTCATAGTAATATGGGGCTTTCTCTTTTTCAGCTATTTTGGCGCTCCGGCCTTTCTTAACCAAAAAAATCCAGTTTCCCTTACTTTTTAACAAATGTTGTAAGATAATCTAAACTATTCTTCTAAAAGCACTGTTATTACTTTAAATTATCTACAATATATTATGGAAAATCAAGAAAAAACAGTGGAAGTATTAAACGACCTTATTCAAATTAACAACGATAGGGCAGATGGCTTTGATAAAGCAAGTGCAGATTTAAAAGACGAAAACATTGATTTAAAAGCAACTTTTGATAAATTTTCTTCAGATAGCAGGGCTAACGTAACCGAACTTGCGGGATTAGTTGGCAGAAATGGTGAAAATCCAGATACAGGAAATACCATCTTAGGCAGTTTGCACCGTGCATGGATTGACATTAAGGCAAGCTTTGGTGGCGATGACAGACACAGTATTTTAGCAGAATGCGAACGTGGAGAAGATGCCATTAAAAAAGCTTACCGCGATGCACTTCAGGAAAACGAACTGGGCGAAAACATTAGAGAAGTGTTATTAAAACAACAATCAGGTATCAACACCAGTCATGATGCCATTAAGGCCTTAAGAGATGCGCACGCAGCATTATAGAACTAATAAATAATATAAGCCGCCAGATTATAAACAATTTGGCGGCTTTCTTTTTGGCTAAAAATTACCTGGTTTCAGCTCGTAGGAACAATCATTATTTTTTCTGTTCCATCCTGTAGTGCTAAACAATTCTTTCTCACAGCATTTAAGAATTGGATACTCGTATTAGAAATACACCTGCTACCGTACTTTTACCTTTTTTATCTTTGGCTATTGGAAATTATAGAGATTTTAACAACATTTGTATAGTCTACTTTAACTTACAAATATGTATTACAACTGTTCGATAGTTGATGATGAACAGCATGCCATCGATGCGCTGAATGATTACATCAATGAAATTGATTTTCTGAAAGTGTCCAGTACCTTTAATAATCCTCTTGATGCTTTAAAAATCATTGGAAAAGGAGATAAAATAGATTTTTTGTTTTTGGATATCGATATGGATGGAATGGCAGGTACTGAACTTTCTAAACATTTAAGGGAAAAGGCCAGATTTGTGATTTATGCTTCTTCTAATCTGGAGCATGAGGTGAGGACGATCGATCCTAGCTTTGAATGCTATCTGGGGAAACCCATATCGATGAAACGTTTTACCAACACCATCGAAACATTGGTTAGGCTTAATAATCTTCCTATTAAAAACTGATATAATCTAACGCCTCATGATAGAACTCACTTACCTTTTTCGGCAGGAATTTAATAAAGATCAATCTTATCAGCTCATGCGGGCCAGCATGGAGGATCCATGGCTGGTATTATCCGGCAGTGATGTAATGGGTATAATCGATGAAGTTAAAGGGGAATGGCTTCAGATTGTAGGCGAGGGGATACCTCAGGCAGCTGTTGAGGCAATGGGCGAGTTGATCAGGAAACAGCAGTTTAGCTGGTTGCCACGCCTGATCAGTAAACAATGGCCAGATTATGTAATGGAAGTAATTGTAAAAAGCAAAAACCGATATGAGGTAATTTGCCACGCTGAAGCATGCATTAAATTGTTTAAGCAAAGATTTACACCAGGTATTCATGCCCTTGCTAAAAGGGAAGAAGAAATCGTTTTTAAAGTATCATCTTTTAATACCTCTAATTTTTACGAAATAACCAAGAGGCCAGCTATTGACAGGTATGTTTAATAAAACAATGCTATCAATGTATTATTTCCTGTAATTGATCTGGAAAAGCAGTTTCCAAAGCATTTTCTTTTATTGCTATACTCAAGGTATAAAAGCCTTCATCATCAATGCCGGCTGTCATTTCTGCTGCTCTGCCATAAGTATAATCCAATCTGGTTCTGATATTATCAAGTCCGGAGCCAAATCCAACCTCACTTTTTACCAGACCGGGTAAATTCCGGCTTTCTATTTTTAATGTCTCACCATCCATATAAATATCAATCGTAGCTTTGTTATCCCTGTCAAAAAGATTACCGTGTTTAAACATATTCTCTAAAATGGTTAACAATACCAATGGAATAAGCCTGATGCCAAGTACATCCGGCGAAAAGGCCAGCTCAATAAAAACCTGCCCCTGTGTAAGCTGATGTAGCTTGATGAGGTTTTGACATTGGGTAATCTCTTCATTTACTTTTATATAACCTTCCTGGTGTTCGGTAGTTGCTGCAAAACGCATCATATCTGATAGGTATACCATTACCTGTGCATCTTCGGGCGAGTGCTGCCTGATTTTTTGATGGATAAACTCAAAAGTATTAAAAAGCAGGTGTGGATTAATCTGTGCTTTCAAAAAGGCATTTTTCGACACTAAAAGTTCTTTATCGGTTCTCTCCTTATCCAAAAGCATTTGGAAGCGCTGTTTTTCGATACGCTCTTTTTCAGCTCTTTCGTTTAAATAACGCTTTAAGAAAAAGTAACCTGTGGAGAATAGCATAAAATATGATCCTCTGTAAAGAAGCTTAAATATTCTAACAGTAAGTGTTGGAAGAGTGCCAGTTAGTATATTCGTATATGTAAGGAGTAGGTGGTCAAGTCCAAAAATTAACCCAACATACAAACAGATTTCAAGTAAAACTACAGCGAGGATTTTCCATAATGAATAATTTGGGAAAGCAGTTACTTTTTCTAATAGCCAGGTATGTGCATAAAATAAAAAGATATTAAATGCATAGTGTATAACGTAATTACTAAAGGTTCCAACTGATCCAGCAAAAGCAAATACCATAATTGTTTCCCAAAGTATAAATACAACCCATGAAATAAGGTGTATTTTATATTTCGACAGCCAGTTTTTTAATGAGCTTTTGCTCTGGTTTAAACTATCCATAAAGACTTCTTTACTATATATGTAATCAATAATGTTACAGGATGCTGATGCTTCTAGCTTTCATAAAAAATTATTATGAGAGCGAAGAAGATCATCAAAAGAACACTGTTTATTTTTAAAAAAAATAACTATCAGGATATAAAATCGGACCCTACTACCTCTGATCCTACGGGCACTGGAACTACTTCACTAACAGGTATTTCTAATTTAACGTACTGTAAATAATATTTAACCAGCAGCCGCTACTTTTTGCGGCTGCTGATAATCAGTTTATCCGTAATAAACTCACGGAAATCATTATTATAAATATCGCCGACCGTAAAACTTGTCTGGTTCGAAAGTGTAATCCTCGTTCCATCTATATGCAGGATATGTTTAATCGCAATAATGTAGGCCCTATGCAGCTGTATAAAACCTTTTTTAATGCTTAACTGCTCTTTTACATCCTTTAAACTCAGGTAGGCAATAATTACCTTGTCTTTTGTATGTATTTTAATGTAGTTATGAAAACTTTCAAAAGCAATAATATCGGCATAACGTACCAGTACAGCTTTATGTTCTTCCGATTTATTTTTCACCAGAAAATAGGTCTCATCATCTCCACTTTCCAGCTCCTCTCCAAAAAGCCGGTTCAGGGTTAGTGCAAACTTTGCATAACCATAAGGTTTTAGTAAGTAGGCATCAGCGTCAGCCTCAAATGCCTCAAATGCATATTCCTGATGTGACGTTGTAAATATGAGTTTCCTGGTCTTCGAACGTACAGCTTTTGCTAGTTCCAAACCAGAGATCTGTGGCATTTGTACATCCATAAAAATAACATCAACCGTATCTATCTTTTTAAGTTCCATTAAGGCCGTTAATGGATCTGTATAACTCGCTACCAACCGCATATTCGGCGTATCTTCAATGTATTTTTCCAGTCCTGTTATCGAACTCTGCTGGTCATCTATGGCTATACACTTAATCATCTCCTAATCTTTCTTTTGCATACATAACGAAATTACACCTTTTCGCAACGAAAACAGAACGGTTCATACGCATTTGTATCGGGTTTTCATATTATTGGCTAAATTAATGTAAAAATGTGTATTATGAAACATACAGGAATGATTAAATATTGCAATTGAGCATAGATAATGATATAATGAAATGCCAGTAAATGGTTTTTGGGTAGTGATTGACAGCGCAAAAAGTATTATTTAAGCCTAAAAAGCGGTATTTTGATACCGTAAGACGCCTGTTTGCAGAAATGCCATCTGGTAATTTATACCATTTGTAACGAAAATAAACCGATCTGTGTAATCTGGTTCTTTAATAAAATTCTTTGTTTGATATTTGGATAAGGTTAGGATAAAGACTCTGATCAGAGTCAAATATAACGCTTGTTAAGAAACTTAACATAAATACGCTCATATCACTCTACCTATGAAAATCTATATTTAAATTAATTCTCTTTCCTATCTAAAATGACGCTCTCATTTTAGATTTGGATATTAGTCAGTTTTTCCCTTCCATATTATATTTATCCCGCTATAAATTGGAAACGATGCTTTCTTGCTACGTTACTATTTTTAATGAGCATATATTTTAGTAGAATATTTGTGCATTAATATCAAGCGATTTTCCATTCATAAAGCAAAAATTTACAGTATATAATTTTATTTATAATCAACCAATTTAGTGCCTAGTGTATTGTAATCTGTATTAATTAATATTTTTTCTTTTGTTTTTTATTGTAATAAATAATAAACGAAATAAAATATAAGAGCAATCTACTAACCTAAATATTAAGATTATGAAAAAAATGATGCAAATCGTGGTCTTGGCATTCGTATCAAACATGGCATGGGCACAAAACACAGGAATTGGCACAAAAAGCCCTACACATAAGCTGCATGTTAAGGATGTTTCTGATCCTATCCGTTTAGAAGGCTTAGGCAATGCAACTTCAACAGCCGGAACAATTGTAACTGACGCAAACGGTGTATTAAAAAAGAGGAATACGGATAACATTAGTGCGGTAAGAGTCACCGGGGACCTCATGCTTGAAGATGATAATCTTTACTATTTAATTGATGCGACCGAAGCAGCCAAAGAAACATTCGATAATTTAAATGAGTTTAACGGGAGTACCTTTACTGCTTCTCAAACCGGGCTCTACCAGGTATCATTTACCGGCAGATATTTGCAAACTTCATCATTTTATACGGGAGTAGTACGGATAGATTTTGGCGATAAGGTAGCCCCTCAAGAGTATGGAACTTTTGATATGGGCGGAATTAATCCCCCAAGATCTAGTTTATTAAATAAGTATCCATTATCGATAACAAAGAGTGAATTGGTGAAGCTTACTGCCGGACAGATTATTCAATTCAAAATGCTTACTTATGGAGCCCCTAGCAGCATTTTTGGCATTTCTGGCAGTTATGTGATCACTGTTAACCGGGTAGACTAAATAACAAATGGATTTTTTTAAAAAGGTTTATTATGAAAAAAATGATTCAAATCGTGGCTTTGGCATTCGTTTCAAACATGGCATGGGCACAAAATACAGGTATTGGCACAAAAGCCCCTACACATAAGTTGCATGTTAAGGATGTTTCTGATCCTATTCGTTTAGAAGGTTTAAGCAATGCAACTTCAACAGCCGGAACAATTGTAACTGATGCAAACGGCGTATTGAAAAAAAGGAATACGGATAACATTAGCACAGTAAGGGTTAGCGGAAACGTCACACTTTCAACTTCTACTAATACACCCGTATTTATTGATTCCACAGAACCGCCCACAGAAACATTCGATAATTTAAACGAGTTTAGCGGGAATACCTTTACTGCTTCTCAAACCGGGCTCTATCAGGTATCATTTACCGGCAGATATTTGCAAAACTCATCATTTTATACAGGATCGGTATGGCTATATGTTGGCAATGGGCCAAACCCTCCAGTATATGGAACTCTTGATATGGGCGGAATTAATCCAAAGGCATCTGGTCCTACTATAGTAAACTATCCATTATCGGTAACAAAGAGTGAATTGGTAAAACTTACTGCCGGACAGGTTATTCAGTTCAAAATGTCAACTTATGGTGCCTCTGTCAGCGTTTCTGGTACCTATATTATCACTGTTAATCGGGTAGATTAGCACAAGGAATGGATTTTTCAAGAAAAGGTTTATCTACAGTCTCCAGATAAGTGCTGCTTTGATCTGTTGAGTTTTTTTTGATGTGCGTATCGATTTTCTTAAATTCGTTGTCCCGGCATCATCTAAATAGCAAATTATGACTTTAAAAAATATAGTTCTATTGCTCAGTACAGTATCAACAGCACTTATTAGCGGACTGTTTTATGCTTATTCCTGTTCAGTTTTGCCTGGACTTACGCGTCTTTCTGATCTTTATTTTCTTCAGGCCATGCAATCCATCAACAGGGCGATCTTAAATCCTTTATTTTTTGTTTCTTTTATGGGTACGCTGATACTGTTACCCATTGGCGTTTGGTTTTTTAAAGAACAGGGTACTGTATTTTATTTACTTCTGGCAGCTGCCTTGCTTTATTTCGGTGGCGTTTTTTTAGTAACTGTAATCGGAAATGTGCCACTTAATAATTTGCTGGATGGAACAGACTTAACTAAATTGGATGCTGAAGGGTTAACAGCTTTGCGCAATAAATTTGAACCAGGTTGGAATCTGTTCCATAGGATTAGGACGATTGTTTCATTTATTTGTATTGTGCTAACAGCTTATGCAGCAATATTTAGTAGAAATGCTTAGTGTAAATTCTTATACCGCATCGTTACCTCAACCGGAGTGGAGCGATCTTTAGCGCCAATTAATTTATCGGAGTAACAAACCTATGGAAACGGAGCTGAACAACTGTTCAGACTCCGAATCTATTAACGCTCTCGATGGCTAATGTAGAAAGTTTTCTATATTGAAGGGCGTTCTTTCCTGTTCATTTTTCTTTCTACATCATTGTTCATCTTACAAAATCGCCAGCATTTTTTTTGAACGGTTAAAAGATATCGGCCAGGTATCGGCACTATTGCCAGAGGCTATGTTATAATATTCTTTTGCCTTTTTTTGATCACCCTGAATCAAGTTGACATAAGCGCTTAATTCAAAGATAAAGTTCTTCAACTTCGTATCTATTCCTTTATCAGCTGCTAAATAATTTAAAATTTCTCCTGCCGCACTTATCCGTTTATCATTGATGTGCTCTATCTTAAACCCACCGGGTAAAGCAAACCAATATTGCCAAAGCCCGCCATTGGCATGCTGGTTATAACTTTCCTTAATCAGTTGGATACCTACTTCCAGTAATACACTGTTAATGGTGCTATCTTTTGTTGATGTGCTTTTTTTACCTAAATCCAAATAATGGTTCAGGGTAGGCTGTAATCCTTTGATCGTAATCTCATCTAAAATCATTTCCTTGCGGTACATGGCCTTATCGCTCATTAAAAACTGTTCGTATGCAAAACTTGTAGGAAACCGGTCACTTAATTTCTCCAGTTTGTAGCCTTTAGTTAGTTCTTTCTTTAAATCGATTATCCAGGGATGTTCAAAATCGTGAAAGTTATATACCGTAATTATTTTACGTTTAAGATCGTAGATATTGGAATAGATGGTAGATAATTTTCCTTCCTGACGGGTGCGGCTCAAAATATCCCTGAAAAAAGGAACATTTAGGGCATCGGCTTTTTTTAATGCTTCATCCGAAATGTCATATCTTCTGCACACATAGTTTTTGGTTTTGAGTTTGCTGATGTCAAAATTGGTGTTGATCTGGTAAGAACCTGATTTGGTTAATTTTGTTCCCACATTGATGATCACCGAATTTCCGAGGGCGTCAGCAATTAATACCTGAGCACTTACAGCATAATCATATTTCTCCAGAAAAACCATTGCTTCTGGCACTGTTTTGCATTTTCCCAATATTTCGAAGAAAAGATCCCCCTGATAGATATTTTTAGGATGGAATTGGGCAGGATCGATGTTCTGTGCGGTAAAATCGTAAAACAATCCATATTCATTCATTGCTGCCTGTGCTTGCAGGTCAGGAAGCCCGAAACATACCGAACCATACCGGTCAGGGGTTTTTGGATTAAACCATATCCGTGCAAAGCCCATGTAATCATCCTCATTGGCTGCTGCATATACCTCGCCCTTTAGCGCATATGAGATTACAGTACAGGCATAAACGTTTTGAAATAGTATGGAGCTAACCATAAATACAAATAACAGTATCTTCTTCATTATTCTTGATTTGCTATCGCTAATGGCGAAGATTATGCCAATGCCTCATATAGCCATCCTGGCGTGTCGTAATAGGTTTTTTAACAAGAATAATTTAGGAGCCTGTTCATAAATGAACGGTTTTAGTTCGGAAACGAACATATTGATCGCAAGGTTTAAAATCCTTTTAAATCTGCATTATCTATAGGTATAAATGCAAAAGTAGAAAGCTATCCAGGCAGATTTCTCGGCTGCGTTGCACTCCGCTCGAAATGACGATACTTTGAGGCTTTCTCAGAGATCTATCTAGGGTAGTCGTCATCCCCGCACAGGCGGGAATCTTAATGCAATAAGCTTTCAGGTATCTTTAACGCCTTCCAATTACTACTTCTTCAATAGCGTATCAATCTCCGTATTAAATTCCTTTACAAATTCATCATAAAACTTTCCTGTTGCCGGACCGTTAAACCCCGTATGGATCTGCGCTACATTGCCCTGTTTATCGATGATAATGGTAGTAGGGAAAGATAAAAACGAATCAAGTGCCGGTAGCGATTGCGATACCACCTGTTTATCGGCAGTGCCTGCAAGTACCTGATCGTATTCAATGCCAAAACGTTCGCGGAAACGGGTCATTACTTTTTTTGCATATTCGGGTTCGGTAGAACGTTCGTAGTGTAGCGCAATAATTTCTACGCCGCGTTTTTTGTTTGCTTTATACCAGGGGGCAATAAAAGTGGCTTCATCAACACAATTAGGGCACCAGCTTCCGGTAATGGTTAAAATCACCACTTTGTTTTTGTATTTTTCATCCTTTAGCGAAATCTTTTTACCATTTACATCCGGAAAACTGAAATCGAGTGTTTTATATCCCGATTTAAGATAGGTAAGCTTGTAAGGATCGGGAAGTGCCGCGTCTTTATTTTTGGTTCCGGTAAAAGCCTGACTTCCCCTTGCGCCTAAAATTTCACCTGTTAAAGTTCCGTCTGGTTGGAAAGTACCTTTATAGTAAGCAGGAGAGGAGCCAATAAAACTCGAAAGCTGGAATTCGTTGCCTTCTACAACACCTTCCAGGTACCGCGAATCGCCGGTTATACGTAAAAATGTTCCGGTAAGTTTATTTCCGGTCTGTTTAAATAAACCCACTGTTTTTTCATCTTTACCATTAGGCGATTTAAAAACGACATCATAACTGCCAGAATAATCTGCCGTAGCAGTCTTATTAAGGGTTTCAAAACGGTAGTTTTTGCGCTCAGCCACAATGGTTAAAGGTTTACCTGCTTTATCCTGTTTTCTTAAGCTACCAGATAAATGGTCGCCATCTACCAGGGCAAAAGCCAGTTCATTATCAAACTGATCAAGTTTTACAAATAAAGAATCAGCCGTCTGTTTTACTAAACCACCTTCAAATCTTTCTTCCGCATTGCGGAAATATAATTTCTGTTGTCCGCTTTTTTCGTTGATTTCGAAATTGAACGGGATATCCAAACCTTCTTTTACTTTGGCAACCCCGCGCCAGGTACCCAACGCAACAAATGCTTTAGATTTTTTCTCTTTAGCTTTTGCCTGTTGATTATAGGCTAAAACAGCCTGATCCTGTGCAAAAGTTAAGGAGGTTGATATGGCCAGTACGGCAGTTAACAGGGGTTTTATGTTCATCGGGACTGTATTAATCGACTAAATTAGTCGACAAATATACGGACGAAATAGTCAAAGAAAAAATATTTGAATAAAAATCTATAAAAACTATAGGATAAATGGAATAAGTTATACCTTTGCACCAGTTATTTTAAAATACTTATCAAGAAAGGCGGAGGGAATGGCCCTGTGAAGCCTTAGCAACCATCTATTAAATAGAAATGGTGCTAATTCCATCCCAGATGAATCTGGGGTAGTTAAGTCAGTAGGTTGCGTTTATCCTTATAAAAAATATATGGAGCACTTCTGATTTAAGGGGTGCTTTTTTTTTGCCCGGATGCAATCTTGAAATTAAAAACGTTTATAGAAAATCATTGAAATGAAAAAAACAGACGAGCTAAAATCTATTGCTGCAAACCTTAACGCATGCTTCCGAATGCGCATGCCCTGTTAAAGTAACATTATTTTAACAGGCTTTTTAATCTAACCATTCCTTTTTATGCTTTAATAAAACGCGGTTTTTTATCGTGCAGGAATCGTTTTGCCAAAATTTTTATCCTTTATCTAATCATTAATTACACACACATGTTCAAAAAAATTAAATCGATAGCGTTTATATTGCTGCTCTTTATTACGCAGCAGTTATTCGCTCAAAATGCTACCATAACCGGAACGGTGAAGTCGGCAGATGGCGAAACACTGCCCGGTGTTTCCATTTTTATAAAAGAAACCAAACAAACCACCATTACCGATGGTAAAGGTGCCTTTAGCATTAATGCACCTGAAAAGGGCACATTGGTGTTTTCTTATATCGGCTTTAAAAGCCAGGAAATACAAATCAGTAAAAACGGATCAATTTCGGTCATCCTGCAATCCAGTGATAATGCGCTTGATGAAGTTGTGGTTACAGCTTTGGGTATTTCGAGACAGAAGAAATCGCTGGGTTATGCCGTTCAGGAATTAAAAGGACAGGATTTAGCCGAAGCTAAAGAATCTAACCTGGTAAATGCACTTGCCGGAAAAATTGCCGGTGTAAGGGTAACGAATAGTCAGGGGAGCATGGGTTCATCGCGTGTGGTGATCAGGGGGGAAACTTCAATAGCAGGAAACAACCAGCCTTTATTTGTGGTAGATGGAATTCCGGTTGATAACTCGCAGTTAAATTCGGCTGGTGCCAGGGATTACGCCAATACCATTTCAGATATCAATCCAGAGGATATCGAATCGATGAGTGTATTGAAAGGACCAAATGCTGCTGCACTATATGGCTCACGGGCTGCGGCAGGGGTTATCCTGATTAAAACCAAAACAGGAAAATCGAAAAAAGGATTAGGTATTGCCATTAATTCAAACGCGGTTTTAGAAACCCTGTTAACCCTGCCAGTGTATCAAAATGCTTTTGGTCAGGGATCGGAAGGCAAGTTTAGTTATGTAGACGGTGCAGGTAAAGGGTTAAATGATGGGGTAGATGAAAGCTGGGGACCGAAACTGGATGGAAGGTTAATTCCGCAGTTTTATTCCAAAGGGGTGCCTGTTCCATTTATAGCACATCCGGATAACGTACGAGATTTCTTTCAAACAGGCTATTCATTAAACAATGGGGTATCAGTTGCAGATGCAGGCGAAAAATATGATTACCGGATCTCCTACAATAATCTTAAACAAGTTGGTATTGTGCCGAACTCTGGACAGGGGAAAAATTCGTTTGTATTAAATACCTCATTAAAAATAACACCAAAATTAACTTTAACCGCTAACGCGAATTATAGTAAACTTAATTCAGATAATTTACCTGGTACAGGTGGTTCACGCTCAACCAGTACCATGTTGCAGTTTACCTGGTTTGGTCGTCAGGTTGATATTAACCAGTTAAAAAACTATTTGGATGAAAATGGAAAAACGTTTAACTGGAACAACAGCTATTATAGCAATCCGTATTGGGTAGCTTACGAAAATACGGTATCGCAAAACCGTAGCAGGATTATAGGAAGTTTAGCCCTTAATTATAAAATTATTGATGGTCTTGATTTCAATTTCAGATCAGGTACGGATTATTACAACGACAGGCGTAAAGTTAGAATCGCTTATGGTACCAATGGAACACCTTTTGGATCTTACACTGAAAGTGCCTTTACGGTAAGCGAAAATAATACCGATGCAACCTTAAATTTTAACAAACAGTTAAACGATGATTTTAGCTTAGAATTATTGGGTGGTGGTAATATCCGCAGGCAATACATCGAGCAGAACGACCAGAGTGCACCTAAACTGGCCATCGCAGGACTTTACAACCTTAAAAACTCACGTGATCCCTTGGTTTCATCCAATAATTTATCGCGTTTAAAATCATATAGTGTTTATGCATCAGGTCAGATCGGTTTCAGAAATTATCTTTTCGCCAATATCACGGCACGTAACGATTGGTCGTCTACCTTGCCTGCACAGAACAGGTCATATTTTTACCCCTCATTTAACGGAAGTTTTGTAGCAACCGAAGCATTCGATATTAAAAGCGAGGCACTTAACTATTTAAAAATACGTGGTGGTTGGTCTAAAGTGGGTAAAGATGCAGATCCTTACCGTTTAATCAATACTTATGTATTTAGTGCGCCATTTTATGGTAATCCTCAGCTTACAACAGGTTCTATCGACCTAAATCCTAACTTAAAGCCTGAAACGACCACTTCAACAGAACTTGGGCTTGAAGCGGTTTTCTTTAATAAAAGATTACGTTTCGATTTAAGTGCATATAATACGAATAGTTACAACCAGATTTTAGCTGCTGATGTAAGTCAGAGTACAGGTTTCAGCTCGAAATTGCTTAATGCCGGCAAAATCAACAACAAAGGGATAGAGGCACAATTGGGCATCACTCCAATCAAAAAAGCTTTTACCTGGGATGTTGATTTTAATTTCGCAGCAAACAGGAGTAGGGTAATTGAGTTGGACGCCGAAAAATTATTAACCAATTATGTGGTGGCATCAAATTCGGCGCAGGTAATTGCAACGGTTGGTCAGCCTTATGGATCATTGTTCGGAACAGCATTTTTAAGGGATGGTAACGGAAACATCATCGTTAATGCCACAGGTGCACCTGCTACAAACCCAACCAAACAGGTATTGGGGAAATATACGCCAGATTGGATCGGTGGTGTTTACAACACCTTCACCTATAAAGGAATCAGCTTAGGCGTATTGGTTGATGCCAGCATTGGGGGCTCTATTTATAACGGAACTTATGCTACAGGAACTTATACCGGTGTTTTAGCTTCTACACTTCCGGGAAGGGCAGCTGAATATGGCGGTATTTCTTATTACTATCCGGGCAATGATAAAGCTAACGGAACAGTCAGGGTAAATGGATCTGCACCTGCAGGCGTTACGGTGTATGATGACGGGATTATTTTTGATGGCGTAACCGCCGATGGCAAACGCAATGAAAAGATATTGCCTGCCCAACAGTATTACAAAACCTTCAGAAATATAGACGAAGCAAATATTTTCGATGCGTCTTATGTTAAACTCCGTGAGGTAAAATTAAGCTATAATTTACCTGCAAAATGGCTCCGTCCGTTAAGTTTACAAGGCGTTTCGGTATCGCTTGTTGGCCGTAACCTGTGGATTATTCACCGCAATACTGTTGATATCGATCCTGAAGTAGCCTTTAACACCGGTAACGGTCAAGGTTTAGAAAGTTTATCTAACCCAAGCACACGCAGTTATGGTATCAATCTGAATGTTAAATTTTAAATATTCCCATCATGAAAAATAAGAAACTATATATACTGGCCATTTTGGCAATTGCATTTTCATCATGCAAAAAAGAACTGGATGAGGTAAACATCAATCCAAATGCACCGGAAATTCCACAACCCGATTATTTGCTTACCGGAACCACAAAAATTACTGCTGATACCTACTGGGGTGTAACCAATAACATGAACTCGAGCCTGCTTTTTGCACAGCAATGGGCCAAAGTGCAATATACAGAAGAAGACCGCTTTATTTATTCGAACAGCAGTTTTACCGCATTATGGTCAACGGGTTATGCCCAGAGCATTGCCGGTTTTAATAAAATTATCGAACTGGGCGATGCACAGGGCAATTCGAACTATAAGGGCGTAGCGCTGGTACTAAGATCATGGACATTTTTATTGCTTACCGATGCTTATGGGGACATTCCTTATTCGCAGGCAGGGAAAATCAAACAGTTTGTTACCCCGGTTTACGACAAACAAAAGGATGTTTATTATGGTATTCTGAATGATTTAAAATCAGCACAGGCAGCCCTGGATCCTGCAGGAAAGGTTATTGCCGGCGATGTGATTTACGGCAATAATATTGCCTCATGGAAAAAGTTTGCCAATGCTTTACGCCTTCGTATCGCTTTACGCATTGCAGATAAAGATCCGGCCAAGGCCAAACAGGTGATTGATGAGGTACAGACAGAAGGAGGTGCTTATATCAGCAGTAATTCAGAAAGTGCAATACTCAAATATGATGTTTCGCCACAGCAAAATCCGGTAGCGGCTTCATTTGAAACCAGAAATGATTACCGGATCAGCAAAACCATTGTAGATAAACTGTTTTCGCTAAATGATCCAAGGTTACCTGTTTATGCCAGTAAAACGGAAAATGTTACACCGCAGGTTTATGTGGGGATCCCGAATGGCTCTACCAACTCTGAGGCCAGTGCAATAGGACTGGCAAATTCTTCAAAACCAGGTGCTTACTTTTTAGATGCCAAGGCACCAGCTGTAATTTTTAGTTATGCCGAATTGCTTTTTGATAGGGCAGAAGCAGCAGCAAGAGGTTTTACTACGGAAAATGCTGAAAATTTATATAAACAAGCCATCACGGCTTCGTTTAACCAATATGGTATATCTGGCACTACTGTAGATGATTATATTAATCAGGCTGCGGTACAGTATAATGCTGCCAATTATAAAAAATCGATTGGTGAGCAAAAATGGATTGCCTTATTTGGTCAGGGCTTGGAAGCCTGGGCAGAACAACGCAGGTTAGATTATCCACAGTTAACCGCTTCTGTAAATACCGTACTCAATGGTAAAATACCGGTACGTTTTATTTATCCTGGTACCGAGCAATCGTTAAACGGACAGAATTATAGAAATGCAGTAAGTAATCAGGGTGCCGATTTATTAACCACCAAACTTTGGTTTGATGCTTTTTAGTTTTAATTTGTAAAATAAGAGGAACTGACCTTAAATGCAACACGCTTTAAGATTCCCGCCTGCGCGGGAAAGACGATCACTCTCAATGTGATGTCAGATGTTACCATCTGACATTTTAAACAAAAAACGTCCCGATTTTACATCGGGACGTTTTTTGTTTTATCAGAGAAATAGGTATTTAGCCTCTTCAGGCTCTTTATTTCTGCAAGGCAGTCATCTAGCTAAATCTTCAGCGGCATTGCCAGCCCTGGTTTTCAGTTCTTCTGCATAACCTTTCGCTTTATCTGCCCATTGTGGTGCACGATCGAATAAGTCGTCAACGATCGATTGTCCGGTAATCGGATCTTTTTTTGTAATATATTTTACGCCTGCATATACTGCAGCGCCAATAATTGCTGTTTTTAAAATTCCCATGTTCTTTTCTTTTTTAGTTAAACATTTTGAGACCGTTAAAAGTTTTAGACAATTTTTAATTGCTGTTGTTACAGAGCGTGCTGTCAGATATTCCCATCTGACAGATTATAAACCATTTTGTATTTGAAATTAATTTCGGTCGGTGAAACACCAGTCGATAGAATCTATGTGCATCTGCGGCAACGATCATTTGCTTATATGAAACTTCAATTTCTTATATGGTAGAATAAAGGGCGTTTGAATTATACGCTTGCTGTTATAAAACTATGGCAATGGATCCTTCGACTACGCTCAGGATGACAAAACGAAAAAAAAATTGTTCTAAAAGTATTTTGTGTTAATATGCGTCTCCGTGGCAAATTACGCGTTGGTGTGCTGTCAGATGTTACCATCTGGCAGACAATAAACTATTTGTGTTTAAAATTAATTTCGGTCGGTGAGGCACCATTCGAGAGAATCTGTGTGCATCTGCGGCAACGATCATTTGCTTATATGAACCTTCAATTTCTTATATGGTAGAATAAAGGGCTTTTGAATTATACGCATGCTGTTATAAAACTATGGCAATGGATCCTTGGACTACACTCAGGATGACAAAATGAAGGAAAGAATTGGTCTAAGTATATTCCGTGTTAATCTGTGCCTCCGTGGCAAATTATGCGTTGATGTGTTGTCAGATGTTACCATCTGGCAGACAATAAACTATTTGTGTTTAAAATTAATTTCGGTCGGTGAGGCACCATTCGATAGAATCTGTGTGCATCTGCGGCAACGATCATTTGCTTATATGAAACTTCAATTTCTTATATGGTAGAATAAAGGGCTTTTGAATTATACGCATGCTGTTATAAAACTATGGCAATGGATCCTTCGATTACGCTCAGGATGACAAAATGAAGGAAAGAATTGTTCTAAGTATATTCCGTGTTAATCTGTGCCTCCGTGGCAAATTATGCGTTGATGTGTTGTCAGATGTTACCATCTGGCAGACAATAAACTATTTGTGTTTAAAATTAATTTCGGTCGGTGAAACACCATTCGATAGAATCTGTGTGCATCTGCGGCAAAGATCATTTGCTTATATGAACCTTCAATTTCTTATATGGTAGAATAAAGGGCTTTTGAATTATACGCATGCTGTTACAAAACTATGGCAATGGATCCTTCGACTACGCTCAGGATGACAAAACGAAGGAAGGAATTGTTCTAAAAGTATTCCGTGTTAATCTGCGTCTCCGTGGCAAATTACGCGTTGGTGTGCTGTCAGATGTTACCATCTGGCAGACAATAAACTATTTGCGTTTAAAATTAATTTCGGTCGGTGAAACACCATTCGATAGAATCTGTGTGCATCTGCGGCAACGATCATTTGCTTATATGAACCTTCAATTTCTTATATGGTAAAATAAAGGGCTTTTGAATTATACGCATGCTGTTACAAAACTATGGCAATGGATCCTTCGACTACGCTCAGGATGACAAAACGAAGGAAAGAATTGTTCTAAAAGTATTCCGTGTTAATCTGCGTCTCCGTGGCAAATTACGCGTTGGTGTGCTGTCAGATGCTACCATCTGGCAGACAATAAACTATTTGTGTTTAAAATTAATTTCGGTCGGTGAGGCACCATTCGATAGAATCTGTGTGCATCTGCGGCAACGATCATTTGCTTATATGAACCTTCAATTTCTTATATGGTAGAATAAAGGGCTTTTGAATTATACGCATGCTGTTATAAAACTATGGCAATGGATCCTTCGACTACGCTCAGGATGACAAAACGAAGGAAGGAATTGTTCTAAAAGTATTCCGTGTTAATCTGTGCCTCCGTGGCAAATTACGCGTTGGTGTGCTGTCAGATGCTACCATCTGGCAGACAATAAACTATTTGTGTTTAAAATTAATTTCGGTCGGTGAGGCACCATTCGATAGAATCTGTGTGCATCTGCGGCAACGATCATTTGCTTATATGAACCTTCAATTTCTTATATGGTAGAATAAAGGGCTTTTGAATTATACGCATGCTGTTATAAAACTATGGCAATGGATCCTTCGACTACGCTCAGGATGACAAAACGAAGGAAGGAATTGTTCTAAAAGTATTCCGTGTTAATCTGTGCCTCCGTGGCAAACTTATGTATGCAATTAGATATACCCCATAATTAGCATAATCTTTCTCAGTGGCATCATCAGGCACAACAATAAAATTTTTACTGATATATCTCTATTAAATTTATATATTTCGGGCAATTAACCTCCGGTAAATCGATTAAACCAAATATTACTGCATGAATAAGGAAAAGTTGTTCAATGAAATCAAAGATTTGAGCATCATAAATTCTTTCTCGAAACACGAACAGCTTGTACAGGGAATCATCAATGGCCTCAATCATAAACTGATTGCCAAAGGTGATATGTTGCCTTCGGTTAATGAAATGATGAGGGAAACCGGTTTTGCCAAAGAAACCATTGGCAAGGCTTACAAAGAACTGATCAGCAGGGGGATTTTAGAATCGAAAAATAGGATGGGTTATTTTGTAGCTACCGACGATACTGAACAGCACCTAAAAGTTTGTTTGCTGATTTACGCTTTTGATACCTTCCAGGAAACATTTTACCAGAATTTCCGCGATCATCTGGGTGATAACATCCAGGTTGATGTATATTTTCACCACAACAATTTTAGTGTTTTCGAATCCATTATCAACAGCAACAAAGGCCAGTATGGCTTGTATGTAATTGCACCGATAGAAAGTAACGAGGCCAAAGATGTATTGGAGCAATTGCCAAAAGAAAAATTATTGATTGTAGATCGTTATGTAAAACTAAAAGGCGATTATTCCTATATCGTTCAGGAGTTTGAAAAGGCTTCTTATAATGCTTTTTTAGAATTGGCACCCAGAATTAAGGAATTTTCGGAATTTGTTTTCTTCTTTAAACCTTCTTCTGCCGAGCCGAATGAAGTATTGATTTCCTTTAAACGTTTTATAAAAGAATTTAAGATCAACGGGGTAATCAAAAACAGTTATGAGGCAGGCAGTATTGCACCCGATAAGGTTTATTTTACCATACACAACCTCGAACTTTGGGAAATGCTGAAAGATACCAAGGTTAAAGGCTTAAAAGTGGGCAAAGATCTAGGAATCCTTTCGCATAACGATGATAATGTTAAAGAGATCATATTTGATGGGATTACCACTTTTTCAATCGATTTTGCGCACATGGGCCGCTTAGCTGCGGAGTTTGTGCTAAGCCTGAAGCCCATTAAACAGGTAATGGAGAATAAACTGATCAGAAGAAATTCACTTTAACACCATCGCGTGGGAACAACGGCCATCATCAGTTTTATCCTGTTCACGGTTTTAGCCGCGACCATCTCTTATTTCAAAACCAGAAAAACACAAAGATCAACAATAACTGGATTTTTCTTTGCCAACCGCACCAATGGTTTTATCATCATAGGGGCTTCGTTGTTTTTCAGCAACATCAGCGCTAACCAGTTTATCGGCGAAAACGAATCCGTTTACATCAATAACATGTCGGTAATCGGGTGGGGGATTTCTTCCATTTTTGCCATGATCATCGTTTCTGAGTTTTTTATTCCCATTTATTTTAAAACCGGGATCCGTACCATTCCCGATTTTTTGGAGAAACGGTATGATAAACAGACCAAAACGCTGGTTTCGGTTGTTTTTCTTTTCAGTTACATCATTAACCTGCTTCCATCAGTGCTTTATGGCGGTGCAGTTGCCTTTAGTAACCTGATCGATCTTTCCGGTTTTCACCTTTCCTATTGGGAAAGCATCTGGATATTTGTGTGGATTATGGGGCTGATCGGTTCTGTTTATACCATTTTGGGTGGTTTTAAGGCCATTACCATTTCTGATACCGTATTGAGTGCCGGTATGCTGATTTTAATTATCGCGCTACCATATTACGGATTACGTTATTTAGGGCAAGGCGATTTTTTCAGCGGACTTTCTACCGTACTCTCTACTAAAAAAGAACACCTTAATGCCATTGGCAGCAGTAAAGATGCCGTTCCTTTTTCTACCTTATTTACAGGCATGCTGATCGTAAACCTCTATTACTGGGGCATGGAACAGTACATTATCCAGCAGGTACTGGCAGCCAAAAGTTTAGAAGAAGGTCAAAAGGGCATTGCATTAACCTGTTTTGCCAAATTACTTTGTCCATTGCTGATCAATATTCCCGGCCTGATCGCCGTGCATCTTTATCCGGTTTTAACCAATACCAACCAGGTATTTCCCTTGTTGATTAAAGACGTGTTACCGCCGCTTTTAATGGGTTTATCGGCTTGTGTACTTTTTGGGGCTGCCATTACCACCTTTAATGCCGGACTTAACAGTTCGAGTACCTTATTTCTCCTCAATTTATATAAACCGTTTATGGAGAAGAAAGGCAAAATGCTATCAGATAAAAGTTTGTTGAGGACGGGGCGGTTGTTCCAGATTTCGGTGTCGCTGTTTGCCATGGTTTTTGCACCCTTTATTATCTTTTCAAAGCATGGTTTTTATGAATACCTGCAAAAAATAAGCGCTATTTTCAGCCTTCCCATCTTTACCATTATCTTTTTAGGATTTATTACCAAAAAAATGCCGCCTATTGCCGCTAAAATCGGTATGCTTTTCTTTATTTCCTGTTATGTAATGAGTGAGTGGGTATTTTCTATCCAAATGCATTATCTCCATACCCTTTCTATTATCTTTATTGTTACGGTTTTATTGATGCTGGGCATTTCGAAATTGTACCCGAACCAAAATCCATATCACCTGGTACTCGACAATAAAATTGCAATTATTCCCTGGAGGAATAGGCATTACTATCATATTGTATTAGTCTCACTAATGGCGCTTGTCTTTTTTATTTTCTCCTCTTATATACTTGCTTAGTCCTGTAATTCAGGTGTTTATATATTTCGTATAAGTGCTTGGAATATTAAATATTTTGTTTATAATTGTATCTGAAAATTATAGGATAGGATAGGATAGGATAAAATTTTCATTTGCTTGCGTTCCAGCGTTTTATTTCCTTTTTAAAAAGGGCATAACAAGTAAATAAAATGTTAAAGATCATTTATTCTAATCTAAACGATATTTTCATTAACCAAATAATCCCCAATTATGAGAAATTTTACAACTTATTGTGCAGTAATGCAAAGCCTACCTTCGATTGCTAAAGGATGGCCGACGGATCTACAAAGTCTTAAAGGACATTAATTTCTGTCGATCTACATCTATCTACAATTTTTTAATTCATCATTTAAAAGCTTATTAGTAAATGAAGCAATTATTTTTGTTTTGTAAGCACCTGTCGGTGTCTGGCAGGCTAAAAAATGCACTGGTATTGACAGGTTCGATGCTTGTATTTTTCCTGATTTTTATGCCTGTTAAAGGTTATTCCCAGGCAGGGAAGAAAACCATTACGGGTAAGGTTACCGATACGTTAGGGGTAGGGCTGCCCGGCGTAACCGTAGCGGTTGTAAACAAGGTTAACGTAGGTACGCAGACCGATAACAACGGGAAATTTGTACTTGATGTTGCTCCGGGCGAAATCCTCCGTTTTTCTTATGTAGGTTATCGCGAGCAAAGGGCAACAGTGGGTGCGGGTAACGTGATCAACATTAAACTAACCGAAGAAAATATGCTTTCTGAAGAGGTGGTGATTACCGCTTTAGGGCAAAAGCAACGTAAAGAAGCTTTGGTAGGTTCGGTTACTACAGTAAAAGTGGGCAACCTTAAAATCCCTTCCAGCAATTTAACCAATGCGCTTTCGGGTCAGATAGCTGGTGTAATCGGTTATCAGCGCAGCGGACAGCCCGGGCAGGATAATTCGCAGTTTTTTATCCGTGGGGTAACTACTTTCGGATATAAACAGGATCCATTGATTTTGATCGATAACGTAGAGTTAACGAGCTCGGATCTTGCACGGTTACAGGTTGATGATATCGAAAGTTTCTCCATCCTGAAAGACGCGAGTGCTACGGCATTATATGGCGCCAGGGGTGCAAACGGGGTAATTTTAGTGGCTACCAAATCTGGTAAAGAAGGTAAGGCTAAAATCAGTTTCCGGTTGGAAAATTCTTCCTCTCAATCTACTCAAAACTTGGAGCTTGCCGATCCGATTACCTATATGAGGCTCTTTAATGAGGCTACTATAGGCAGGGGAATGGATCCGATGTTTACACCGAACCAGATCATCAATACCCAGGCAACGGTAAATAAAAGCCCGGGTTATAACGAATATGTTTACCCTGCAGTTGATTGGCTGGGCCTGTTGTTTAAAAAAAGAACCAGTACCCAGCGTGCCAATATGAGTGTAAGCGGTGGCGGTGGTGTGGCCAGGTATTATATTGCGGGTTCTTACAATCTTGATAATGGTGTGCTTAATCAAGACGACAGGAACAATAACGATAATAACGTTAAATTCCGTAATTACCAGTTGCGCTCTAACATCAACATCGATTTAGGCAAAACTACCGAGTTGGTGGTGCGTTTATCGGGTAATTTTAGCGAATACAATGGTCCGTTGGCTACCGATGGTGGTTTTTCTACCGATCTTTATAATATTGCCGTGCATACCAGTCCGGTTATATTTCCGGCTTATTTCCCTGCTGATGCGGCCAATCAAAATGCACAGCATATTTTATTCGGAAATACTGGTGGTACAGGGGTAAACAGTATTTTGTACAATAACCCTTATGCCGCATTGCTCCGCGGACATAAAAGTTCAAGTGAATCGCGTATGTCGGCACAACTGGAACTGAACCAAAAACTCGATTTCTTAACAGAAGGACTTTCGTTCAAATCGATTTTCAGCACCAACAGGTATTCTTACTTCGATTCATCAATGGCTTATTCACCATTTTATTATAACGTAGGTTCGTATGATAAAGGAAGCAATACATACGTGTTAAACTGGTTAAACTCCGCTACCGGAGATCCATCTAAAGTTCCTAATATTGCACAGGAATATCTGAGCTATTATCCTGGCGATCCAAACATCAGTACCTTTCTTTATGGACAGGCTTCTGTAAACTACGACCATACTTTTGGTCAAAGCCATACCATTAGCGGTACATTGATCGGGACTGCCCAACAGAACCTTTATAACAACGCAAAAGATCCAAAAACCAATACCCGGACTTTACAATACTCACTTCCTTACCGCAATTTAGGTTTGGCAGGAAGATTAACCTACTCATACAAAAGCCGTTATTTCCTTGAAACCAACTTTGGTTATAACGGATCGGAGAGGTTTTCGGAAAATCACCGTTTTGGTTTCTTCCCAACCATTGGTGCAGGATGGATTGTTTCGAACGAAAAATTCTGGACAGGCGGAATTGCAAATGTGGTTAACCGATTGAAATTGAGAGGTAGTTTTGGTTTGGTGGGTAACGATGCCATCGGATCGCAACGCTTTTTCTACCAATCAGATGTGAATTTAAATGGCGGTGGAAATTATGCTCAATTTGGTTATAATGGTGCGGCTACCCGCCCAGGGGTATACATCAACAGTTACGAAAATACCGATATTACCTGGGAAACTTCGCGCCAAACGAACATCGCTTTAGAAGCTACGCTTTTCAAAAACATGAACATTATTGCAGAGGTTTATAATAACGATCGTTACAATATTTACATGATCCGTAAAAATGTGCCAAGTACACTGGGTTTGGAAGCGATTGATCCAAACACCGGTGCACCGGATATTGGTGCAAATATTGGTAAGGCGCGATCAAGAGGGATCGATTTATCGCTTGATTATAAGTTTAACGTAAATGCATTTTCTTTTGCGGTACGGTCTAATTTAACTTTTGCCAAAAATAAATACATCAATTACGAGGAGCCGCAGTGGGCAGAAGCTTACCGTTACACTACTGGTCAGCCTATTAGCAGAAACTATGGTTACATTGCCGAGCGTTTGTTTGTTGATGATAAAGAGGTGGCAAATTCACCAACACAGATTTTTTCTACAGGAGGCAAACCGCCAAGGGCAGGTGATATTAAATACCGCGATTTAAATAATGATGGTAAAATTGATGATGCCGATAAAGCTTACATTGGTTTCCCTCAATCGCCAGAAGTGGTGTATGGTTTCGGTTTCAGTTCTTCATATAAAGGTTTCGATCTATCAGCCTTTTTTACCGGACAGGATAGAATGACTTTCTTTATCGATCCGCGGAAAGTTAGCCCTTTTGTACCAAGTGATCAGCAATATATTTATGGTAATACACAATTGCTGAAAGATTTTGCCGATAACCATTGGTCGCCGGAAAACCAGAATTTGTATGCGCTTTATCCACGATTGGCGGTAAATGCTGCAGATCTGGAAAATAATGCACAAACCAGTACATGGTGGATGAGGAACGGCCGTTTATTAAGGCTTAAATCAGTTGAACTTGGCTATACACTTCCACAGCGTATTTCGAGTAAAATCAAGCTTAACTCATGCCGCATTTATTTAAACGGTTTAAACCTGATTACCTGGAGTCCATTTAAAATGTGGGACCCGGAGCAGGGCGGAAACGGTTTTGCCTATCCAATACAAAAGGTATTCAATGTTGGTCTTAACGTAACCTTATAATGAAAACGATAAAAACATATTTTACATACGGCTGCATCATGATGGTGCTGGGTACTTTGGTATCCTGTAAAAAGTATCTCGATATCACCCCCGATAACTTAGGTACGCTTGATTATGCTTTCAGGAACAGGAATGAAGCCGAAAACTATTTATATTCTTGTTATGCTTACCTGCAGCGCATGAATGATGCGGCTTCAAACCCGGGTTTTACGACCTCATCGGAGCTGATTTATTCTAACACACTCGATAATTACCAGGGTTTTAACCGTACAGGTTTTAACTTATTAAGGGGTACACAAACGACAGCAAACCCAGGTTTAAATGCATGGGATGGCAGCGAAGGCAGTTACAGCCTTTGGCGTTCCATCAGGATCTGTAACATCATGCTCGAGAATATTGATAAACCGATTGATCTGGGTGCTGCAGAAAAACAACGCTGGATTGCCGAAACTAAATTTTTAAAAGCCTATTATCACTATGTGCTTTTTAAAATGTATGGTCCCATTCCGTTAATTAAAACCAATCTGGCCATTAATAGCAGTACTGATGAAGTACGAGTTAAAAGGGTGCCAGTTGACGAAACAGTTGATTATATCGTATCTCTATTGGATGAAGCCATCCCTGATCTACCCGCTGTAATCAGCAGTCAGGCAACAGAATTAGGTAGGGTAACCAGTGTAATTGCGTTATCGGTTAAGGCTGATGTATTGGCAACAGCCGCAAGTCCGCTTTTTAACGGTAATCCTGATTATGTAAGCTTTAAAGATAAAGATGGAGTGAGTCTGTTTCCTGCAGCTTATGATGCGCAAAAATGGAAAAAAGCTGCTGATGCGGCAAAAGCGGCCATTACTGCTGCAGAAGGTCAGGGTATTAAATTATATACCTTCCAATCGCCAACAACAGTGGGTAAATTATCCGATTCGTTAAAAAGGGAATTGGATGTACAGAATGCCGTGACCGAAAAATGGGAGCTAAACGCCGAAATTATCTGGGCATCAAATCCTGAATTTAGCTATCAGGGTTTTGCAACACCAAGGCTTACTGCAAAATCGGCAGTAAACAATTTTTCTAATCCTTCTACTTTTTCTGCGCCGATAAGTACACAGGAACTTTTTTATACGGTTAACGGTGTGCCGATCAGCGAAGATAAAACCTGGGATTATGCAGGCAGGAATACCATTAAAGTGGGTGATAATGCCAGCCGTTATTATATTCAGCAGGGTTACGAAACCATTAAAGGTCATTTTGCACGCGAAACCCGCTTTTACGCCGATATCGCTTTTGATGGTGGGATCTGGTTTGGTAATGGAAGAAATAATCAGGACGATCCAGCCAATCCATTATACTATGTTTCGGCCAGGGGAACCGGGCTTGCGGCACCGAGCGATAACATCAGATTGAATATTACAGGTTACTGGCCAAAGAAACTGGTCAATTATGCCTCTGTGTATGATGATGGCTTTCAGCCTTCGGCATTCCGTTTACCATTGATCAGGCTGGCTGGTTTATATTTACTTTATGCCGAGGCACTGAATGAGGTAAGTGGACCAAGCACGGAAGTATTTACCTATGTTGATAAAGTAAGACAAAGAGCAGGTTTACAGGGCGTACAGGCATCATGGACAAACTTTTCAAAAAACCCGAATAAATTTAATACCAAAGATGGTTTAAGGCAGATTATTCACCAGGAAAGAAGGATCGAGCTGTGTTTTGAAGGGCAGAGCGGCTGGGATTTAAGAAGATGGAAAGAACTTCAGGCAGTTTTAAACAACCCTATACAGGGCTGGAGCATCAATAATGCCGATGCGATAAACTATTACCGTCCAACTACCCAGTTTATCCCTGTTTTTGGCTTAAAAGATTATTTATGGCCGATCAGAAGTTACGATCTGGTTGTAAATCCAAACTTAGTTCAAAATCCTTATTGGTAGTTTAAAATATTAAAGATATGAAACGTATTAAATATAGTATTTACCTGGTGCTTATCGTTTCCGTTTTGGCCAGTATTGCTGCCTGTAAAAAAATGGAAACTTATAACGATCCGGCTTCGTCTGACATGACCAAGCCTGGGGTGGTAACCAATATTAAAGTAGATAATTTTAATGGTGGTGCTTATATTACTTATTCTTTGCCAAATTCAAAAAACCTTTTGTATGTACTGGCACAGTATAAAATAAATGGTGTAACCACCAGAGAAACTAAATCGAGTTATTATTCTGATTCGATTATGGTGGATGGTTTTGCCAAAAAGCAGGGTTACGATGTTACCTTATATGCCGTAAGCAGGGCAGAGGTTAAATCTGATCCTGTGGTGGTAAAAGTTAATCCCGATACCCCGCCTTATTTACTGGCTAAGCCGACTATTAACGCCGAAGCTGATTTTGGCGGCATCAAAATTACAGGTACAAATCCAGCTAAAAATAACCTGGGGATTATCCTTTTGGGTGTTGGCAATAATAATGTTTCGGATGTAATCGATCAGCATTATGGCAAAACAGAGGTAATCAACTATTCCGTAAGAGGCTACGCGCCGGTGGCGAAGAAAATCGGATTTTATGTAACTGATAATTTCGGAAACATCTCTGATACTACTTATACAACTGTTACACCTTTCTTTGAAACCTTACTGGATAGAAATAAATTTTTCCAGTACAGGCTTCCTACAGATGGCGTGATTGCTTATGGCTGGGATCTTCCTTACTTATGGGATGGAAAAACAGATGGTAACTCTAACGGGTGGCACACTGCGCCGGGTGGTGCAATGCCTGCAATCGCTACATTTGGTTTAGGAGTAAGCGCGAAACTAAGCCGCTTTATTTTATGGGAAAGACCAGATGGTGGCGATAAGTATGCTTATGGGCACGGAAATCCTAAAGTATTTTCGGTATGGGGTTCTGATGCAGCTGCTCCGCGCGATGCGCAACTTCCTTTATCTGCACCAGAAGGCACCATTATCGGCGACTGGATCAATATGGGTAATTATAATTATCCCAATCCTCCCTCAGGTTTAGCGCCTGTTGCACATACCACGGCAGATAACGATTTTGTAAAAGCAGGTGTAAGTTTCAATTTCCCGTTAAGCAATCCAAAAGTACGTTATGTGCGCCTTTCGGTAAGTACAACATGGTCTAACGGTACCTTTGCTCATGCGATGGAAATGGCCTTTTACGGCGATCCACGGTAGTTAAGATAATATAAAAAGATAAATTTTCAGATATGAAAAGTATATATAAAATTAGCGGTTTGTTGTTATTGCTGGTAACCGTAATCATCAGCTGTACCAAAGATGATCTTGCCTTTAAAGAATACTTAAAAGATGGTGAAATTGTGTACCCGGGCCGCGTAGCTAATATTGTTACCAAACCTGGTAATTTACGAACAGGCTTGTGGTGGAATCCAAGTCCAGATCCAAGTATAACCAAATATGTGGTGTACTGGAACAACAGTGCCGATTCGGTAGTGATTACACCTACCACCCATAATCCACTGGATACGATTAAAGTAACCATCCCGAATTTGAAGGAATATACCTATACTTTTACGGTTTATTCTTACGATGCGCAGGGGCATAAATCGATCCCGATTGAAGCCAGAAATGTAAGGGTTTTTGGCCCATTGTATCAATCAGGCTTATTAAACAGACCTTATAATGTGATAGATCCTTACTTTATTAACAGCACCAATTCAGTACAATTAAACTTTAATACACCCGATACCATTAATGTAAATACTGTGGTGAGGTATACTAATGTGGCTGGATCAACAGTAGATAAAATACTTTTGCCCCGTGATACTTCGATTACCCTGAACGACTATAAGCCTGGTACTGCAATCCAGTATAAATCATCGTACATTCCTGGTAAAGGTTCATTGGATGTATTTGCTGTGAGTGATTTTTCAAACTTTCCTGATATCGTACCCAGATATGTGCTTTGTAACCGATCGCTTTTTAACGAAGTTCATTTACCAGGCGATGCGCAGACTTACGAGTCGGGTACCAGCATCAGTAAATTGTGGGATGGAAGCGTTGGTCCGCAGGGCTATCCGAATATTTTCCATAGCGCAGGGAACAGCGGTATGCCACATGTAATTACCTTCGATTTAGGTAAAATATATACCAATTTGTCCCGTATAGAAGAAACCGGAAGAGATTGTTGTAATAATCCAGATCGTTTTGAAGTTTGGGGAACTGCCGATCTAAGCAATGCCACCACAACATTATCTGCAAGCGATAATGGTTGGCCCGCACAGGCAATAAGTAAAGGATGGACGCTTTTAAAAGACGTAACCAGAACTGATGATGGAAAAAATGCTTTTACTTCGGAATTGGATAACGGAGGTAAACCGATTCGTTATATTCGCATCAGGATCAAGCATGTAATCAATGGCGATGGCAATTATAGCAATATGAGCGAAATCAGGTTCTGGAATATACAATAACCTTTTTAAACAGTTTTTTGCGAGGACTTTAACAGATGACGGTCATCTCGACTGAAGCATTTCAATACAATGGTCGTCATTGCGAGAAGGCTTTTTCAGCCGACGAAGCAATCTATCTTGCAGTAATCACAAGCAGAAAAGATTGCTTCGTCGGTACCTCCTCGCAATGACGAGTTTTCTATTGAAGTATTTTTATGGTAGCGGACAAACATTCGGGACCGTGCTTCATCCGACAGCTTTCGGATCGGGATAATTAATAAAGTACAACACACACAAATGAAAAATGAATTTTAAACAACTGACGGGTATTGCGCTCTTTTCGCTTTTCATCAGTAAAAATGCTTTTGCCCAGCAAAAACCATTATTGCTCTGGTATGATAAACCTGCCAAAATCTGGGAAGAAACCCTTCCTTTGGGCAATGGTAAACTCGGTATGACGCCAGATGGTGGCGTTACCAAAGAGAATATCGTACTAAATGATATTACCTTATGGAGCGGAGGGAAACAGGATGCCAATAATTACGAAGCCTACAAAAGTCTGCCGAAAATCAGGCAACTGATATTAGAAGGTAAAAATGATGAAGCACAGGAACTGGTTAACCGCGATTTTGTATGCGAAGGACAGGGTTCGGGGGGAGCAACCTGGGGTAAATACCAAACATTGGGCAATTTGCAGCTTGATTATCAATATCCAGGTGTTAAAGAAACAAAACCGGAGGTTTACAAAAGAACTTTATCGTTGGATAAAGCCGTGGCGACAACCGAATTTACGCTCAATGGCGTAAAATACAAAAGGGAATATTTCTGCAGTTTTGATGATGATGTCGATATTATCCGCATCACGGCCGATCAGCCTAAAAAGCTGAACTGCAACATTTCCATCAGCAGGCCCGAAAAAGCAACTTTAGCCACCCAGGGCAATGAACTATTAATGTTTGGTCAGCTGGATAACGGAACGGATGGAAAAGGCATGAAGTACATGAGCCGCGTGAGTACTAAATTGAAAGATGGTTCAGTTACGAGCGAAGGCAATGTCCTTAAAATAAAGGATGCGACCGAAATTATTATTTACGTTGCGGAGGAAACCGATTTTAAACACACCGATTTCGAAACGAGGGTGAAAAATGTTCTTCAGCAAGCAAAAAAGAAAGCTTACGCAGAAGAACTGGCCAAACATAGCGCAAACTTTGGCAAGCTGTTTAACCGCTTAAAAATTAATTTAGGCGAAGGTGAAGCTGCGAAACTGCCAACCGATGTAAGGTTAGATCATTTCTATAAAGATTATAAAAATGATGTTTCGTTAAGTGCATTATTTTTCCAGTTTGGCCGCTATTTAAGCATCAGCAGTACCAGGGTAGGACTTTTACCCCCAAATCTTCAGGGTTTGTGGGCCAATCAGATTAATACCCCCTGGAACGGCGATTACCATCTGGATGTTAACGTACAGATGAACCACTTTGCCATCGAACCGGCCAATTTATCGGAGCTAAACCTTCCATTGGCTGAACTGGTAAGGAATTTAACCGAACATGGCACAAAAACGGCCAAAGCCTATTACAATGCCGATGGCTGGATTGCCCACGTGATTACCAATGTTTGGAGCTTTACCGAACCTGGTGAAAGTGCGTCATGGGGAGCTTCAAATGCAGGTTCGGGCTGGTTATGCAGTAACCTTTGGGATCATTTCGCTTACAGTCGCGATTTAAAATACCTGAAAAGCATTTATCCGATCTTAAAAGGATCAGCCGCATTTTACCAGAGTGTTTTGATCAAAGATCCAAAAACGGGCTGGTTGGTTACTTCTCCTTCCGTATCGCCCGAAAATACTTTTTACCTGCCCAATGGGAAAACCGCAAGCATTTCGATGGGACCAACCATTGATAACCAGATTGTAAGGGAACTTTTTAATAACGTCATCACCGCGGCAAAACTGCTTAAAGTTGATGCCGCCTTTAGCGCCTCGCTAAAGGAAAAACTTAAATCGATTCCGCCAGTTGGCGTAATCAGCAAAGACGGACGCATACAGGAATGGCTGGAAGATTATAAAGAAACCGATCCACAGCATCGTCACATTTCGCATTTATATGGCGTTTATCCGGCAGGTTTAATCACACCAACTTCAACCCCGGCTTTAGCTGAAGCCGCCAAAAAAACACTCGAAGTTAGGGGAGATGATGGGCCAAGTTGGTCGATTGCTTATAAACAGTTATTTTGGGCAAGGTTACAGGATGGGAACCGGGCATTTAAATTGTTCAGGGAGATTTTAAAACCTACTTTGCGTACCGATATTAATTATGGTGCAGGCGGGGGCGTTTATCCGAATATGTTATCGGCCGGACCACCGTTCCAGATTGATGGTAACTTTGGTGCCGCTGCAGCCATTTCCGAAATGCTGATCCAGAGTCATGATGGTTTTATCGAACTGCTACCTGCTATTCCGGATGCATGGAAAGCCTTTGGCGAAATTAAAGGATTAAAAGCGAGGGGCAATTTTACGGTTAATATGAACTGGAAGGATGGTAAAATTACTTCTTATAAAATAGCTTCGGCAACACCGCAGAAAGTAAAAGTTAAAATAAACGGAAAACTGACTACAATAACTTCAGTTAAAATTTAGAACGATACATGATTTTTAAATTTTTATTCAAACATCAGGCACTTTTAATTTTAAGCATACTGCTCTTTTTTGGCAGATCTGCCTCGGCAATCATTATTAATTATGGTAAAACCGGAAAAATAGACTACAACCTTAAAGCCGGCACTTTTAATGTTTCTGATGGAACAAATCAACTGTTGTTAAATGGTTTTTCGCAGGCAGAATACCAGAAAACATTGCTCAGTTCTAAAACCTATGATAAGATCAACTATACTCAAACACCCATTAAAAATCGCTTTGGGACTGGTATTCAGCATATATTCTGGTTAAGAAAAAATGGTTTGCCTACCATGCAGCAGATATTTTATACTTATACCGATAAAAACTATTTTATAATCGAAATTGCGCTACAAGGTGTCGGTTTATCCATTAACCACATGGTTCCTTTAAAAGGAAACCTGATTAATCAACAGCCTTCGGATGCGCCCACAAGTTTATTTGTACCATTTGATAACGATACCTTCATTTCTTACAATGCCGTATCCTTAAAAGAGAATGTTAGCAATCCAAGTGCAGAGGTTAGCGCATTATATCACGATCAATCGCGTAAAGGTTTTGTAATCGGTTCTATAGATCACATCAACTGGAAAACAGGGATCATTACCGCGATGGATAACGACAAAAAAATCGGTATCCAAGCCATTTGTGGTTATACTGAAGAAAGCATTACCCGCGATAAAATTCCGCATGGTTATTTAAGTGGCAACTCAATCAGTTCGGCGAAAGTATTTTTCGGTGCTTTTGATGATTGGCGTTTGGGCATGGAAACTTATGCCAAACTAAACAGGATTTCGGAACCGCCTATTGTTTTTAAATGGAATAAAGCCACACCAGTGGGCTGGAACAGCTGGGGTGCCATGCAGGAGAAAATTACGCTAGAGAAAGCCAATCAGGTAACTGATTTTTTTGCCGATAGTTTAAAAAATTTCAGGAGCGGTGGCGTAGCTTATATCGATCTCGATTCGTATTGGGATAATCTGCTAAAAGGTGGCTTGACTGGCGATTACTCCAAACTAAAAGCCTTTGCCGATCATGCTAAATCAAAAGGGTTAAAACCGGGCATTTATTGGGCACCTTTTGTTGATTGGGGTTTTGCAGGCGGTGGCAACCGCAAAGCAGAAGGAACTGATTATACCTTTGGTGAGATGTGGACGAAAGTTGGCGCTGGTTATCACGATATTGATGGCGCACGGGCATTGGATCCAACGCATCCGGGTACACAGCAACGCATTGCAACCGTAATTAAAAAGTTTAAAGAATGCGGTTTTGAAATGATTAAAATCGACTTTTTAGGTCATGCCGCCATAGAATCCAATCATTTTTACGATCCGAAAATTACAACAGGTATGCAGGCTTACAAAGCCGGAATGGAGTTTTTGTTAAAACAACTCGATGGTAAAATGCTGGTTTATGCTGCTATTTCACCAAACCTGGCTTCTGGAAGGTATGTACACGTGCGAAGGATTGCCTGCGATGCTTTTAAATCGATAAAAGATACCGAATATACTTTAAACAGTGTAGGCAATGGCTGGTGGCAAACCTACCTTTACGATTATATCGATGCCGACCATGTGGTATTCTCTGATCAATCTGATCAGGAAAATACGGCCAGGTTTTTATCTGCAATTGTTACGGGTACCTGCATCACCGGCGATGATTTTTCACGCAAGGGTAAATGGACAAGCACGGCCCGGCGTTTGTTGAACAATACCGAGATCTTAAAGATTTTAGAGGATGGAAAAGCATTTGTTCCGGTAGAAGGGAACAGAGGAAAATCGGCTTCACAGCTTTTTGTTAAGCAGGTGGGTAATGTAAAATACCTGGCTGTATTTAATTATGGCGACGAAGCGAAGGATTTTAAAATTGATTTTTCAAGAATCGGTTTAAAAGCGGATAAATTATACAGTGCTGAAAATCTGATCAGCCAAAAAGTCGAAGCCTTTAAAAACAACCAAACGCTCAATTTAGCCGGAAAAGATGCCCTCATCCTTAAAATTATGCTCAAACCCTAACTTAAATCAATCCTCTATCTATAAAAACATTAGCGATTACTATTGAAAACACAAATGAACAGATCAGATCAATTTACAGGTTACATCAGGCATGGCGCATTAGCCATCGCCGTTTCCCTTTTTGCCATAACACAGCTTAATGCCCAAACCATTATACCTATCGAAACCGCCCATAATGCGCTGGTTTTACAGGCCGACGCGAAAAAAGATGTAAACACCATATTTTTTGGGAAAAAACTTGCCGATAAACAAGAATATGCACAGGTTAGCGGTCAGTATAAACAAACAGAAGATTATACCGGACAGTTAAATTCGGCTTACACGCCATCGGGATCAAGAAACCTGGTTGAACCGGCCATTAGTGTTACACACGCAGATGGTAATAATTCGCTCGACCTTAAATATGTTGATCATAGTGTTACCAAAATTGATGATAATGTAAGTTTGTTAAAGATCAGGTTAAAAGATCCGGTGTACAATTTCGAAGTAACGCTGTTTTATAAATCTTTTTACAAGCAGGATGTAATAGAGCAGTGGACAGAAATTAAACACAGCGAAAAAGGCACGGTTACCTTAAATAAATATGCTTCTGCCAACCTGCATTTAAAATCGCCACATTTTTGGCTCAACCAGTACCATGGCGATTGGGCTAAGGAAATGCAGCCTGAACAGAGCGAAATTACCCATGGTATTAAAACTTTAGATAGCAAATTAGGTACCAGGGCCAACCTTTTCCAGCCTTCGGTTTTTATGATATCGATGGATAAACCTGCGGAAGAGAATGAAGGAAATGTTTTGTACGGCGCTTTGGAGTGGAGCGGTAATTTCAAAATCGATCTGGAACTGGATTATCAAAATAACCTGCGCATTATTGCCGGGATGAACAATTATGCTTCGCCATACAGCTTAAAACCGGGCGAAGTTTTTGCAACACCATCTTTTTTATATACTTTTTCTGATCAGGGAAAAGGTGATGCGAGCAGAAAATTACAGAACTGGGCACGTAATTATAAAATATTGGATGGTAAGGGTAGTAGATTGACCCTTTTGAATAACTGGGAAGCCACTTATTTCGATTTTAACGAACAAAAACTGGCCGATTTATTAAAAGACACCAAAAAATTGGGTGTCGATTTCTTTTTGCTCGATGATGGCTGGTTTGGCAATAAATATCCACGGAATGATGATCATGCGGCGTTGGGCGATTGGCAGGAAAACAAAAAGAAACTGCCTAATGGCATCGCTTCACTCGTAAAAGAAGCTGATCATGTCGGAACAAGGTTCGGGATCTGGATTGAGCCCGAAATGGTGAGTCCTAAAAGCGAATTATACGAAAAACATCCTGATTGGGTGGTGAAACAACCCAATCGTCCGGAATATTATTTCAGGAACCAGCTGGAGCTTGATCTTTCGAACCCAAAAGTGCAGGATTTTGTTTTTGGAGTGGTTGACGATCTGTTTACCAAAAACCCGAAACTCGCCTACATTAAATGGGACTGTAATGCAGTAATTTATAATGCTTATTCTGCGCATTTAAAAAATCAATCGCACTTCTACATCGATTATGTAAAGGGACTATATAGCGTATTGCAGCGCATCCGTACCAAATACCCAACCGTACCGATGATGTTGTGCTCTGGTGGTGGCGGCAGGGTAGATTATGCTGCTTTACAGTATTTTACAGAATTCTGGCCGAGTGATAATACCGATCCGTTAGAAAGGATCTTTATGCAGTGGGAATACTCTTATTTCTACCCGGCCATCAGCAGTTCTAATCATGTAACCGACTGGGGCAAACAACCGATAAAATTCCGTACCGATGTGGCCATGATGGGTAAACTGGGCTTTGATATTGTGGTGAGTAAACTACCTGAAAAAGAACTTCTGTTCTGTCAGGATGCGATTAAAAATTATAATGAGGTGAAAGGCATTATCTGGCAGGGCGAGCAGTATCGTTTAGCCGATCCGCGTACAGGTAGTGTGGCCTCGATGTTATATGTAAACGAACAAAAATCGGAAGGTGTGATCTTTAACTACCTGGTAAACTACCGTTATGGAGAGGGAAGTAAGTATCCTGTAAAATTAAATGGATTGGATGCAACGAAAAAATACGAGATCAAAGAGATTAACCTTTTCCCGGGGACTAAATCGCCAATTGATGGCAGCAAAATTTACACAGGAGATTTTTTAATGAAGGTTGGTTTTAACCCGGTTTTAACTACCGATAGAACGAGTGTGGTGCTGAAGTTTGAGGAGGTGAAGTAATATAGTCCGTTATTAAGTATTAATCCGTCATTGCGAGGAGGCTTTTTCAGCCGACGAAGCAATCTTTCAATTATCGTTAGTACAGAGCGCTTTAAGATTGCTTCGTCGTTCCTCCTCGCAATGACGATATTCCGCAGGGTGAATTAATGAGAGGACCAAATGCGTTGATACTCCGTGTTTTCAGTGCATCCGCGGCTATTTTTAACCACCGAGTTCACAGAGAAAGATCATAGAGGGCATTGAGTTGGAGCGATTAACTTGATTCCATGGTTCGTGTCCTCACGCACCACTTGCAAGGGTTGTTGGTAACTATATTAAAGTAACAGGCCCTTCGACTCCACTTGTACAATACCGATTGCGTTTTATTCTCCGTGGTTTCCGTGCATCCGTCGCTGTTTTAACCACCGAGTGCAAAGAGAAAAAATCACAGAGGACATTGAGTTGGACCGTTAAATAATGATGTTGATTCCTATCCTGTGGTTCGTGTCTCCACGAACCACTTGTGTTAGAAATTAAAGACTTACAACTCATCCTCTCCATTCATAAATTCCCTTGGTCCTTTCCCAAACTGTTTTTTAAACTCCCTGCTGAAATATTTCGGATCATTAAAACCCACCTGATAGGCCACCTCATAAATCGTAAACCTGTTTTGTTTAAATAACTCCATGGCCTTTTTTAAACGGATCGATTTTACAAAATCATTTACCGAAAGGTTGGTGAGCTGTCTGATTTTTTTGTAGAGTACCGGTTTGCTCATACCGATCATCGAAGCCAGTTCTGATACCCCAAAATCTTCATCTGCAATGTGCTGATCGATATAGCCCAATAGTTTTTGCATAAAAGCTTCATCAACGGCATTAATGGTGAGTTCTTTTGGCTGCAGATGGATGTGTTTCAGGAACTTTTGGCGCATTACCTGTCTCGACATCAGTAAATTGCGCACGTTGAGCAAAAGTAACTCCGGACTAAAAGGCTTGGTGATGTAGGCATCAGCACCAGTTTCTAAACCGCTCACCTGGTGGATATGCGACGAACGGGCGGTAAGTATAATCACCGGGATGTGGCTGGTGCGCTCGTCCTGTTTAAGGCGGCGGCAAAGTTCGATACCATCCATAACCGGCATCATGATGTCGCAGATAATCAGATCGGGGAGCATTTCTACAGCCGTTTCCCAGCCCAGTAAGCCGTTTTCACTTTCGGCAATCTGGTAGTTATTGCCAACTAAAGAAGTGATTAACGATCTGATTTCACTATTATCTTCAACCACCAAAATGGTTTCAGCAGCCGGATCCATTTCTTTTTCAGGATTTATAACCGTAATTATTTCCTCCGCCTGTTGTGTGTAAAGGTCGGGGTGGGCAGGATAATCTTTTACCCCATCAAAAAGTGCCGTTTTGAAATGCGATTTCCCCTTTTTTAACTTTACGGTAAATTTGGTGAAACCCCTTAAACCAATTTCGGCAGGCGTACTTTCTACCGCAATGCTTCCCTGATGTTCCTCTACAATAGCTTTAGATAATGCCAGGCCAATACCAGAGCCAATCTGGCTCTGCTGCTCATCTACCTGGAAATAATCGCTAAACAAACCTTTAAGGCTTTCGGCAGGAATACCCAGGCCATTATCAGAAATACTGATGGTTACATCATCATCCAATTCGAGCACAGAAACTGAAATTTTACCTCCTTTATCGCAGAATTTAAAGGCATTGGATAAAAGGTTGAACAATACCTTTTCGAGCTGTCGTTTATCAAAAAACAGATTGATGTTTTCTTGTCCGTGTATAAATTCATACTGAATGCCATTAGCCTGCGCCAGATGAGAGAAGGAGATAAAAATTTCATTGATAAATTCGATGATATTATCTTCGGTAACATGCAAAGTAAGGTGCCCTGTTTCGGCTTTTCTAAAATCCATCAGTTCCGTTATCAAACGCATTAACCTGTTGGCGTTGTTTTTTATGGGAATTAGCTGCCTGTTTAGCTCTGTATCGGTTTGGTATTGATTGGAAAGATTTTCTAATGGGCCAAGAATCAGTGTAAGCGGGGTTCTGATCTCATGCGCCACGTATGTGAAGAAATTCAGTTTCATTTTCTGCATATCTTCAGTACGTTTTAATAATGCACGCACAAAAAGATAACGCACAATCAGGAACAATAATCCCGAAAAGAAAGCCAGGTAAATGAAATAGGCCCACCAGGTTGCCCAAAAGGGTGGAAGTACCGTGATTGTGAGTGATGCAGCTTTACCACTTGTGGTTCCATCGTTATTATTGCCCGTAACCACAAAGGTATAATTGCCCGAAGGCAGATCGGCATAACTTACACTCGGTACATCGGTTTTTGTCCAGGCTTTGCTATGGCCTTTAAGGATGTAACTGTAGCTGTTTTTTTCGGGTTTGATATAGTTTAGCAGTGCAAAGTCAATGCTGAAATTATTTTCATCGTGTTTAAAGATAATTTGTGGTGTGTTTTGGATAGCTTTCTTTAATATTCCATCGCCACCGTTTACCTCTACAGGCTGATTGAACAGTTTAAGTCCGGTAAAGGTGATGGGGGCAACATTTTTGTTGATGTCGATCTGTTTCGGATAAAACGCAGTCAATCCATCGTATCCCCCAAAGAAGAATTCGCTATTGCTATCTTTTAAAAAAGAATTGATGTTAAAATTGTTTCCTGCAAGTCCATCGCTTTTGGTGTAGTTGATAAATTTTCCTGTGCTGGTAACCAGTTTGGATAAGCCTTTATCCGTGCTGATCCATAAATTCTTTTCCTCATCTTCGATTATTCCAAATACATTGCTGTTTGGCAGACCATCTTTTTCATTATAATTCTTGAACTTTCTGCTTTTATAGTCGAAGATGCTCAATCCACCCAAAGCTGTTCCGATCCCGATATTTCCATTTTTCAACTGCATGATGCAATTGATATAATCTGACTTTAGACCTTTGGTATTGGCTTTATTCTGATAATAAGCTGTAATTCTTTTTGAGGTAGGGTTGTATACATATAATCCTGCCCGGGTGCCGATCCAGAGGTTTTTGGCCTGATCCTCAAAAATCACCTGGATATATTTATTCCGTATGCTTTTCTCTAAAATGCTTTTAACGGTTGTGCCGGCATACACACCATTTGTTTTAGATAGGGTAGATAAACCATCCCTGGAGCCCACCCAAACCATTCCGTTGCTATCTTCCGTTATTGCGATGACTTCGGCACCGCCAGGCGAATTTTTTACATCCTTAACATTGATTATTTTTCTGAAATTTTGCGCAGATGGATTAAAAACATACAAACCGCCACGGTGTGTACCCACCAATAACTGTCCCGTTTTATCGAGGCATAACGTTTTAATCAGGTTAGAGTTCAGTCCGTTGCTGTTGTTTGGTTCCGATCTGTAATAGGTAAAGGTATTTTTGCTGCGGTTTACATAATTTAAGCCGCCACCTTCCGTTCCGATCCAAAGGTTATGGTATTGATCTTCGGCCATGGCGCTCACAATATTGCTGCTCAGGCCCTGTTGTTTTTTCGAATTCCGGTATACTGTAAACGGCGTGGCGGAGGGATAAACCACATTAACGCCTTTATAAAAAGTACCTACATACATCGAACCGTTTAAATCCTGAAAAATACTGTGAATGGAATTTTGGCTCAGCCCGCTGCCCTGTTCCGGATCGTAGCGGTAATTGCTGAATTTACGGATATTGGGATCGAGGATACTTAAACCTTCCTGTGTGCCAATCCAGATGTTTCCTGTTTTATCACAGGTGAGTTTACGGATATCGTTATTTACAATTGAATTAGCATCTGTAGCACTGGTTTGGTAACGTGTAAAGGTTTTATGTTGGTAATCGAATAGGTTTAAACCATTGTAGGTACCCAGCCAAAGGCGCTTTTGTTTATCGATGACGATGCTTTTTACCGCGTTAGAACTGATGCTTTTTGTATCGTTGGCCCTGTGCCTGAAAATTTCGAAATGATATTTTCCTTTTACCTGATAAATTCGAACCAAACCATTAAATGTACCCACCCAAAGGTTCTGCCGGTCATCTTTAAAAACTGAAAAGATGAGATTTATCCCTGTTTTATGATCGGGTTTATCAAAAAGAAATTTTTTAAAAACCTGCTTTTCGGCATTAACGACCAGATTGAGCCCGTTATAAGTACCGATCCAGATATTTTGCTGAGGATCTTCGTATACACACTCTACCGAATCGCAGCTGAAAGATTTTGAAGAGTTTTTTTTGTTGATCCTGATAAAACGATCGCTTTTTTCATTGTAGAGATTTAATCCATTTTCGGTACCCACCCATAACCGTCCTTTGCTGTCGCTCAATAAGGTGGTAATTACATTATCCGAGATGCTGGTCTGGTTGTCGGAACTGCTATTGTAAATTTTAAAACGGTAGCCATCGTAGCGGTTTAGTCCATGCCGGGTTCCCATCCAGATCAGCTGGTTTTTATCCTGTGCGATGGCCATCACCGAATTTTGCGACAAGCCATTCTCCATCGTAAGGTGATTAAATACAATGGGCTTTTGCGCGTACAGGGATGTGCATATCAAAAGCAGCAGACAGAATCCTATTGCGCTAAAACGCGGCTTCATCATTTAGGTTAGTTTTATTTGGGATCGTGGTATTTCACTTTAAATATAGGGCGAACTGATTAAAATAGGGAAGAATTGCCATTTTTCTACCCTTTAATTTACAATTTTCGACCTTTTTCATTTTACGCCCAACTAGTTTTGGTAAAGCCAATACAAGGTGATAAAAGAGCATTCACCAGCAGTAATTAACCAATCCTGTAATTGGCTTAACCAAATTTAACTAACAACCAACGCTGTGGGCAAATCTGATATCAACCCATCCGATAGCCAACAGTAAATATTAACCAAACCAACCATGAAACAAAAATTACTTTTATTAAGCACAGTGCTTTTAAAGTTTAGGAGAATGTATGGGCATTTTTTGTCTGTATGCGAGAACCGACAGAAATGGATAACTGTATTTCATTAATGCTTGTCTTTCAAGTTTATTAAAATCAATATCCCTAAACAATCAACTCCTAAAATTTATGAACCTGTTTACACTTAAAAGGCATTGCCTGATGCCTGCACTTGCGCTGCTGTTTTTTAGCTCCTGCAAAAAAGACACTTACACCTCTGATGTTTTTGTAAAGAAACAATGGAAGGTAGACCTCTCTGCCACGAAAGTTTTGCCCGCCATTAGCGGCAGAACAGACCATGCGGTAGCAATGGTATACCTGATGGATAACATGGAAGTGCATTACGATATCTATTTCGATAAAACACTCGAAAATAATGATGCTCCCGGAAATGCCAAAATCTACCTCGGTACCGAAACCACTTCGGGTACAGTTTTTATCGATTTAAAAACACCTGCCTTTAATGCTAACCGCGAAACTTCGGGTTCGGTAGCGGTTGATGCCGCAACAGCCTCAAAACTGCAGAGCGAAAAAATATACCTGCAGATTTCTTCTACCCAACAACCCAATGGCCTGGTGCGCGGACAGCTTAATTAATAGGAAACCAAAACCAAACAAAATGATTAAAACAATTACTTTTCAAAATCGGGTGCCGGGTTTCAGAACATTATGGATAGGCTGTTTGCTTTTTGTACTGGGCAACAACATGTTGTATGCCCAAAAAATAAGCGACTCGCTGGTAAAAGATTCTGTGATGGCAAAACTGCCCGTGCAAGACAGGCATATAGATCAATGGTTTAAAACCATTTCCAAACTCCGCAACGTTGCCGGTACCACCACCATTTATAACGAAGATGTAAATACCACGCCGGTCTCGGATGTTACCAATGCCATTGCCGGAAGAATCCCGGGTTTATACAGCAACAGAAGCTCGGGCCGTACGGGTCCGCTCTTCGATGTTTCTTCTTTTACACTTCGTGGTCAGTCGCCACTTATTGTGGTTGACGGGGTAGTACGTTCGTTTACAAGTTTCAATTTGGATGATATTAAAAGCATTACTGTATTAAAAGATGCGGTTTCGGCCAATATGTATGGTTTGAGATCGTCGGGAGGTATTGTGTACATCACTACAAAAGATAAATCACTGGAAAAACCTTTCGAACTCAATTTTTCGGCACAATACGGTGTGTTGAACCAGTTTAAAAGACCAAACTTTATTACCGGTGGCAACTATGCCGAACTGTATAACGAAGCACAACAGAATACTTTCCCTGGTGCTGTACCAACCTATCCGGCCGATGTAATTGCTGCCTATAAAAATGGAACCAATAATCCTTTTTTACAGCCTAATAACGATTGGTACAATAGCATTTATAAAAAGAATGCCGCACAGCAGCGTTATGCCATCAATGCGGCTGGAAATGGGAAAAACTACCGCTATTATACCTCTGTAGAGCATTTCAGCCAGGACGGAAACTTTATTTCTGGTCCGGATAACAGCTACGAAACCACCAATTATTACAAGCGCTATAATTTAAGAACAAACGCACAGATCGATTTTAACGATAATATCCAGCTGGGACTAAACATTTTTGCATCGATAGAAAATAGTAACGAACCCGGCAGTTTGGCTTCGAACATCATGAACAATATTTATCAGACTTCGCCGCTGGGTTATCCTGCAAAAAATCCTGATGGTAGTTATGGTGGTAGCAGTCAGTATAGCAATAATATTTTGGCTAGCACGCTCAGTTCGGGTTATAATAGTTTTAACGAACGTTCTTTAAATGCCGATGTAAGTTTAAAATTTAAGCTGGATGACCTAACAAAAGGCTTATGGGCCAAGGGGTTGCTTTCGATTAATAATTATTACCTGCAAACGATTTCGCGGAGCAAAACATTTGCCATTTATTATCCAATCACTACCAGCACTGGTACCAGTTATACAAAGGTGGGCAGCGATGGAACCATTATTGCCAATAGTGGTGTGCCAACTTTGGGTACGCAGAACAAACAGACTTTTGTTAACGGATTGCTGGGTTATGATAAAACCTTTGGTAAAAGTACTTTGAATGTGCTGGGTACCTTTAACCTCACCAATCTGATTGATTCTTATACCCAGCTCAACCAGATTTATCAGAATGCAGGTATTAGTGCCAATTACGATTTCGATCAGAAATACCTTGCCGAAGTTTCGATGGTTTACAGTGGTTACAACCGCTATGCACCTGGCAAAAGATGGGGCTTTTTACCATCAGCAGGTTTAGGCTGGATACTTTCTAAAGAAGCTTGGTTTAACAATAAAGTGGTTAATTTCTTAAAAATACGTGGGAGCGTTGGCGAAACCGCCTGGGCCGATCCGGGGAATTATTATACCTATTTACAGAATTATACCATCGGATCAACAGGTTATAACTTTGGTGCTACGGCTACAGCCGTTTCGGGAAGTTTAGAAAACGCCCTTAAAAACCCAAACATTACCTGGGAGAAAGCTTTAAAGTTAGATGCGGGGATTGAAGCACAGTTTTTAAAGAACCGTTTAAACGTAGAGGTTAATTATTACAATAATAAATTTACCGACGAGCTGATTACGCCAGCAAATGGTTATGCTTCGGGCATTATCGGCCAAACCTATCCAACAGTTAACGGCGGAAGTACCCGATACAATGGGCTAGAAGCATCCGTTCAGTTTGCCGATCATGGAAAGGAATTCTCCTACTTCGTTAAAGGTAATTTTACCTATGCCAAAAACAAAGTGATCAGCAGGCAGGAAGGCAATTATCCTTACCCGTGGATGTATAGGGCAGGGCAACCCGTTACCACCTTCGGTTACGAGGCCATCGGCTTTTACCAGGTAGGTGAGGATATCAGCAAAACCGCCAATATCCCTGGTTATACACCAAGTCCGGGCGATATTAAATACAAAGACTTAAATAACGATGGGGTAATCAACTTTTTGGATACCAAAGCGCTTAACACCAGGCCAATCCTTTCTTTCGGCTTAAACTTTGGCTTTGCTTACAAAGGTTTTGATTTTAATGCATTGGTAGAGGGTAGGTTGCCACGCGAAATTTATTACAATCCATCGTCAATGCTGGCCTTTAACAACGGTTATGGTTATGTACTCGATTATACCACCGAGAATCGTTGGACGCCTCAAAACCCGGTAAATGCAACGCTGCCACGTTTAACGCTTGGCAACAATACCTACAATACCCAAACTTCTAGCTTTTGGTACAGAAGGGCCGATTTCATCCGACTTAAAAACGTAGAAATAGGCTACACCGTGCCAGTTAAATTACTGGCAAGGGCAAAAATAAGCAACCTGCGGTTTTTTGTTAACGGTTATAATCTCCTCACCTGGAGCAAACTCGATTATTTCGATCCAGAAACAGGTTTGTCAGGCTTTGCCAACTACCGCATTATCAATGGTGGTTTATCACTTAAACTATAAGCGTATCCAAGATGAAGAATTTTAATAAAATTACCCTAATATATGCCCTGTTTGCTATTCTAATTGTTAATGGGTGCAAAAAAATGATCGAAGACGGACCTTTGGAAAATGCCAGTAAAGACCTGGTATTCGATCCAACCGATTCGCTAGGTGTTTATGCCGAGGCTTTCCTCAACAATACCTACTCGAGTTTACCAAGTGGTTTTAACCGCATATCGTCCAACATGCTCGATGCTGGTACAGATGATGCCATTCCATCTTCAACCTCTGCACAGGTGCAGTTCTATTCGAACGGTGCCTTTAACCAGGTAGCTTTGCCCGATAACACCTGGGATGCCAATTATGCGGGCATCAGAAAGGTGAATGTTTTTCTGGCGAATATCGATCAGGTGCCCATTAAAACCGCGGGATTTAAAAAACGATTTAAGGCAGAGGCACGTGCATTAAGGGCCATGTTTTATTTCGAACTGATTAAGCGCTGGGGTGGCATACCCTTGATTGGTAACCGGGTTTTCGAGCTCAACGATCAGGTAAACCTTCCGCGCAATAGCTATCAGGACTGTGTAAACTACATTATTGCCGAACTTGATGCCGCGATGCCCGATCTGTTGGGGCCAAATGCAACCAGCGGCTATACCACCATCTATTTTGGTCGCTTTACCCGCGGTGCTGCCATGGCATTAAAATCGAGGTTACTGTTGTACGTCGCAAGTCCTTTAAACAATGCCGGTAACGATGCCGCAAAGTGGAGTGCGGCTGCATTGGCAGCCAAAGCGGTGATGGATAGTGTAGCAGCAGGCAAATTTGTTTATGCTTTATCAACTTCTACAGCAACCGCCCATTACACCACCGCCAATATGAGCGCGCTGGCCCCGTCTGCTTCATTAACCAATTATGTGGCAGGGGTAAATAAATTTTTAAACGTATTTTCTTCCAGGTATAATGCCGAAATCATATTGCCTTATTTGAGGGGTACCACTACCGATGTAGAGCAAAATAACGAACCTGTGGGATATACCCGCCAGGGACAGGGATTAACCAACCCCACCCAGGAACTGGTTGATGAGTTTGAAACTTTTGCCGGTAAAACCATCCAGGAAACGGGTTCGGGTTATACGCTCGCCGCACCCTATTATAACCGCGATCCACGTTTGGCCGGAACGGTTTCGTTTGATGGCTTATTCTGGCTTAACCGTAATGTGCAAACTTATGATGGAGGCAAAGACAGGCCCAAAGGATATGGAAATGCCGTATCGGATGAAACCAGAACAGGTTACTACCTGCGTAAATTTATGACGGGCACCACCAGCGAAAGTGCCTACACCGCACAGAACCATAATTTCCCGATTTTCAGGTATGCTGAAATCCTCCTGAACTTTGCCGAGGCCCAAAATGAGGCTGTAGGCCCAGATGCCGATGTATATAAAAGCATCAATGCCATTAGGGCAAGGGTAAATATGCCGGCTTTACCAACAGGCCTTACCCAGCAACAGATGCGCGACCGTATCCGCCACGAGCGTAGGGTGGAAATGGCTTTTGAAGAACAGCGTTTCTGGGATATCCGCCGCTGGAAAATTGCCGAAAATGTACTCAACGGAACATTACATGGAATTAAGGGTACACTAAACGGTACCACAGTAAGCTATTCCATTGTTACAGCAGCGCCTACCAGGTTCGAAGCGGCTAAAATGTACCTCTATCCGATACCATTTAAAGAAATGGCATCCAACAGCAACATGGTTCAAAATCCAAACTGGTAGCTAACAAACAACATGATGAAAAGATTTTTAACATATATCATATTATTATCGGCCCTTTTGGTGCAAACCGTATACGGGCAGGTAGGAAAAACGGTTTCGGGTATAATTTCCGATAACCGCGGCCCGATACCCGGCGCCAGCATTTACGAAAGGGAAGCTACGGCTAATGGCACTACTTCCGATCAGGATGGAAAATTTACCTTGCGACTTAAAGGGGCGAGCGGCGTACTGATTATTAAATCGGTAGGTTATTTAACCAGAGAGATCGGAACAGGGAGCAGAACGAGTGTAAATATTACCCTCGAAGAAGATGCCAAAGGACTGGAAGAAGTAGTGGTATTGGGTTTCGGTGAAAAAGCCAAAAAAATAACCAATACGGGTGCGGTAAGTTCTATTTCGGGTAAAGAAATAAGACAAAGCCCTACAGCCAGTATCCAGAATTCATTAGCAGGTCGTTTGCCTGGGTTTTTCTCTCAACAGAGAAGCGGTCAGCCCGGTAAAGATGGTGCCGCTTTTCAGATCCGCGGGATCAGCACCTACCAGGGAACCACTACACCATTGATTATTGTGGATGATATTGAAGTAACTGCCGATCAGATCAATATGCTAGATCAGAATGAGATTGAAAGTTTAACCATTCTAAAGGATGCGTCTACAACGGCTGTTTATGGTGTGCGTGGAGCCAATGGAGTGGTGGTGGTGCGTACGCGCAGGGGAGAATCGGGTAAGCCACAGTTAACTTTCAGGCAGGAAACCGGTTTAACCCGCTCGGCCGTGAATTTTAAAACCAACGATGGTTACACCACCCTAAGGATGCTGAACGAGTATACCACCGAGCAATATATGGATCCGGCTACGCAATACCCTAAATTTTTTGGAGGGAATAACCTCGAACATTACCGCCTGCAGGATGATCCCTATAATTATCCGTTTGTAGATTGGTGGGATGAACTCACAAAAAACTTCAGCATGCAGAACCGCAGTAACTTCGATATCAGCGGTGGTACCCAAAAAACCAAATACTTTGTTTCGCTGGGTTATTTTAGTCAGGGTGGGATGTATAAAGATTTTACCAAAGATGAAGGTTACAATGGCGATTACCAGTTCGATCGTTACAATTTTCGCTCTAACGTAGATTTGGATCCCAATAAAAACCTGCATATCCGTTTCGATTTGTCCGGTAGGTTTGGCGTAACCAATTCGCCCAACGATTCGCCCGGAAACGGTGGTGCGCCAACCCTGCAATACTTGTGGAACGGGCAATTATCTGCTTTTGGTTTTCCGGCCTATAATGCCAATGGTACTTATGGCGGTTCTACCAGTGGCTCGACAAAAATAAACCCAATAGCCAATTTAAGATGGTCGGGTTATAGCCGCGATTACACCAATAACCTTGGTTTTGTAACGCAGGTAGATCAGAAACTAAATTTCATTACTCAGGGACTAACCGCGAACGTATTATTATCATACGCCAGCGATTATAGCTTTAACCGTTCTTTAAAAAGAAGTTCATCAGAAATCCCGACTTATTATTACGATGCAAATACCAGCAGTTACCAACCTGTGGTAAATAACCTGTACCGTTTGGGCAAGTTAACTAGGAGTGGCGGTTATACCGGATCGAACCGTTTAACCAATCTTCAGGCCTCATTAAAATACAACAGAAGTTTTGAGAATCACAACGTAAATGCTTTTGTATTGCTTAACCAGACTACAAAAACAGAAGAAACGAGTGCTATTGCCTACGATCCGTACAACGTAAGAGGCATAGTTACCTCTTTCAGTTATAATTACAAACAGAAATACCTGCTCGATTTTAAAGGTGCCTACAATGGATCCGATAAATTCCAGTCGAGCAAAAAATACCAGTTTTTTCCGGCGGTAAGTGTGGCTTATAATATCAGCGAAGAGCCTTTTTTTAAGAACAATATCAATTTTGTTGATAATTTAAAATTCAGGGGATCTTATGGTATCGTGGGTAACGATGGGATCGGATCTTCCGTATATTCTTACGAAAAAACTTACGTAGGTGGAAGTGGAAAAGGCTATATTTTTGGCGAAACAGGCAATACCACTTATGGTGGTTTAATTGAACCAACCCTTGCCAATACCGAAATTACCTGGGAAACCCAGCGCGATGCCAATATCGGATTAGAACTCAGGATGTTTAAAGGTCGTTTGGGCTTGAATGTTGATTTTTACAAGAAACGCCGCGAAGATATTTTAACCCAGCGTGCATCTGTTGCCGCTGCATTTGGGGCTTCGCTGCCTTATGTAAACCTAGGCATAGTCGACAATAAGGGTTACGAAGTAGAGCTGACCTATAAAGACAATCTGTTCTCTAATAAACTTTCTTATTTCGTTAATGCGCAGATCAGTCATTCCGAAAATAAAGTGATTTTCCGCGATGAAGGTGCTGTACGCTACCCTTGGTTAGGTTTAACGGGAAAACCTGTAGGTGCATTGTTCGCTTACCAGGATGCAGGGCTTTACCAATCACTGGCCGATTTATATAACAGTCCGAAGTTGATTACCGCCACACCATTAAGTAATTTATCGCTTGGTGGCGTTAAACTGGTCGATTTAAATGGCGATGGCATTATCGATCAGTACGATTTAGGTTATATCGGTACCAACCAGCCCGAATATATTGCCGGTTTAAGTTTTGGTTTCTCGTATAAAAACTTCGATTTCAGTACCCTTTTTCAAAGTTCATTCAAATATTTCATCAATATCAACCGGGGAGTAATCGGTTATAGCCGTCCCGAAAACCAGTCTATTCCTTATAATTTGGGTCGCTGGACACCCATTACCCGTCAGGATGCTACATTTCCGGTACTGGCAGGCAGTGGCTCCCAGAATGGCGTATTTTCTACTTACTGGACAAAACGCGGAGATTATATCCGTTGGAAAAACGTAGAAATCGGTTACCGTTTACCTACTTCTTTTGCCAAAAAACTACACATGAACAATATCAGGGTATATGCAAATGGTTATAACCTCGGCCTGCTTTACACGGCACTGCCTGTGTTTATTGATCCCGAATCGATTACTGGAACGGCTACTTCTACAAACCTTGGCGATGTGAACGAATACCCGCAACAGAGCATATTCAATTTTGGGATCCAGTTTGGACTATAATTCAAAAAGATAAAGAAATGAGAAGAAAATTTTATATCATCAATATCATTGCATTAACGCTATTTAGCCTTGCTGCATGTAAAAAATCGAGTTTTTTGGATAGGAAAACAGAAACTTTAACCGAGGATAAAGTTTTTGCAGATAGTGCGCTTACCATTGGTTTTGTAAACGATATGTATGCTTATACAGGGCAGGATATTGTTTTGCAGCGAGCAGGTTATATTACTACCTCGGGCAGTAACGATTGGGCCTGTTTTGATGAGCAGACCAGTTTGGCATTAAGTTATTACAGTACGCCACAAACCGGGGTAATACAGGGAACATATACAGCTACCAATTACTCGCTGAACAACTATTGGACCACCTATTATAAAAAAATCAGGCAGGCTTCCTTGTTTTTGCAGAATATCGGTAAAACACCTATTTCCGCAGTGCGTAAAAACAGGTTAATTGCTGAAGCGCGTTACCTCAGGGCTTTCTTTTATATTGCATTGATCCGTTTTTATGGGGGAGTGCAATTAATGCCCGATGTTCCGCTCAATGCCGAAGATATTTTAATATCCAAACGGAATACCTATAAAGAATGCGTTGATTATGCCGTTGCTGAGCTGGATGAAGCCGCAAAAGGTTTGCCTAATGCCTTAGCGCAGGAAGCCGCCGAGTACGGACATGCCACCAAAGGTGCTGCGCTTGCTTTAAAAGCAAGGATGTTATTAACCGCTGCAAGCCCTTTGTTTAATGGGAAATCGCACAGTACCGATGCTACCTTGTTACCTTATATTACCTATTCGGCAAGCTACAATACAGCACTTTGGCAAAAAGCAGCCGATGCACTGAAAGCGGTGATCGATCTGCCAGATTATGCATTGGTAGAAGATAATGTAACCCGCCCGGGACATGGTTTCTGGAAAATGTTCATCAAAGGCAGAAAAAACTCCGAGGTAATTACGCCTTTTGTGGTTTCTTCCGGAGCGGTGAGTTTTTTGGGTGGTACAAACTTCGAATCTTACCGTTTCCCAAGGAGCCGTCAGTCTACCACTTATACTTTTTGCAACCCAACCGAGTTTACTGTAGAAAATTTTGGCACAAAAGAGGGGAAGGCCATTGATGACCCTACATCAGGCTATAACCCCAATAATCCTTATGTAAACCGCGATCCACGTTTTTATTTCTCGATTATTTACAACCAGGCACCTTTATGGAAAAGCGGTTCGGGTACTACCTTGGTTCCGGTTGATATTTATTTTAACAAGGCCACAAATGCATTGGCAGCGGATGGTATCCAGGCCTATTATACCAAAACAGGTTATTATTCGAGGAAAATGGCCAACGATTCTACAGGTACATCGGCCAGTATTGAAAGATGTTTGCCAGTAATCCGATTGGCAGAAATGTATTTGGGGTATGCGGAAGCATTAAATGAGTTGGGGCAAACGGAACAGGCGGTTTCATGGCTGATTAAAATCAGGAAGCGTGCAGGGATCACCGCGGGACCTGACAGCCGTTATGGCATTATTGGAGGCATATCACAGGCTGCATTTAGAACACTCCTTCAAAAAGAATCGGTAGCTGAGTTTTTCTCTGAAGGCCACTTTTGGTACGATACCCGCCGCTGGCGCACCGCAGAAATAACGGAAAGCAAAAATATCATGCAAACCTATATTTCAAAGGAAACGAACGGAACATTTACTTACGATAGAACAAAGCTGGCATTATCGGTTAACTGGCAACCACGGGCTTACCTGGCGCCAATACCACAAACGGAAATTGATAAGTCAGCTACGCTATTGCAGAACCCAGGATGGTAAGAGCGTTTTAAGTCCGATTAACCAATATACAATGAACCCAACAACCAACATCAGAACACTCGAGCCCATTATATTCTACTCTGGTAAACAGGATGAATTACAGATTTTTTTAAGCGAAACCGAATTTGGCGAACTGATTATTATTTCACTTTCTGATGATCAGCTTTTAGTGAAAGAGGTATTATTAGAAGAAACCAATGAAAAACTCGAATGGAAACAGGATCATAAAGGGCTGCGGATTTCTGTGCCAGAAGGATTACAAAAAAGCGGAGGGAATATGGGGCGTGTGTTGAAGGTTACTTTTTAAGTCCGGAAGAGTCGTCATTGCTTCGTCGGCTGAAAAAGCCTTCTCGCAATGACGACTCTTGGAGACTTATACATCGCCCCGGAACTTCTCTGTCACTAATATTGATTTTTATGCAACAAGTTATTCCTCGAAATGACGGAAATGCATGACTAATAAACCAATTGCAAGTGAACGAATGAACCATTGACCAATGAACCAATAAACAAATCAACCATAAAAACCATTAACAATGAAAAACAAAAAACAACTTTGCTTTGCCTTGCTGCTAACGATTTCGACCGGCATTTTAATGAGTAGCTGTAAAAAAGCTCAGGTTTCAGAACCAGGAACCAACCAGGCAAAATTAACTAAATCGACGCTAAGTACAACTACTACGCCTGGCTTTGTAACCAATACCAAAAACCTCAACATTGTCATGTTTGTGCCAACTGATAATCCGGCACTTCCTGATTACAAAACCAGGTTGACGACATTGTTTACGCATTTTCAAAATTGGTTCCACACCGAAATGTTAAGGTACGGCTATGATAAATATTTGGGTTTAGCCAGGGTTGATTCAACCAACCTTATTAAATTTATAGAGATTCCTGCCGCAGGACCACAGGCAGATTATCCTTATGATTCGAGCATATCGGGAAGCAAAATCCTGAATGAAATAAATGCCTACAAAGCTACTCACGCGTCAGAATTTTCAAATTCTTCTCACATGCTCATTTTACTGCCACAGCGAACCGATGGAGGCGGGCAACCATTTTACGGATTGGGCAAAAATTGCTTTGCACTGGATAATGTAAACATGGCGGTTGATAAAATTCCTAACCCTAACTCCAATTATTTGGGTGGAATGCTGCATGAACTAGGTCATGGCTTAAACCTTCCGCACGATCATGCCAAATACGCTTCAGAAGAGCCTACTTTGGGTACTTCTTTAATGGGATCCGGAAACGTAAGTTTTAGCAAAGGTCAGCCTACATTTTTAACCGAGGTTGATGCCGCCATTTTAAACCGCAACGAGGTTTTTCAAAATCCATTACCCATAGAAATACCTTACGAAAGTGCTACAACCACTATTAATGCCAATGCAACTTTTAATAGCACGTCTCAGGCCTTCAACTTATCGGGTAGTTTTACAAGCAATAAGGAAGTTACCGATATTTTGGTTTATATGGATCCCAATGTAAACAACGAAGGAACAGGGGTGAATAAAGATTATAATGCCGTTACCTGGAGGTTTACACCCGGAACAGGAAATACTATTGCCGGAAGCATTCCATTAAGCGAACTTTATTATAAAACTAATGAGCCCTATGAATTAAAGGCCAAACTTTTGCTTAAAAACGGAAACGTAATTACCCAAACTTATACTTTCTCCTTTTTAAATGGTGTACCACAGGTTGGGGCAAACGGTTCTGCTAAATTTTACCAGAACGCCAGTTATGGAGGTTATGGCATATCATTACCTGTTGGCCAGTACACCACCGCCGATCTGATCAGCCGTGGCATAAGCAATAATGATGTCTCATCTGTTAATGTAGGTTTAGGGGTGAAAGTGATTATGTATGATGGAGATAACTTTACCGGAAGCAGCATTGAGTTAACCTCTTCGAGCAGTTACGTTTCTACTTTTAACGATAGGGCATCATCCATAAAAGTGATTGCCCTTTAATTTTTTTATGCTTAAAACAGACTTATATTTAATGTTTCAAACCCTAAAACAAAAATGAGAAAACCGCTTTTTTTAAGTCTGTTATTTGTACTGTTTGTCCAGCTGTTGTTTGGACAAACAGTGCGAAATAGTGCATTGGAAAAATTCAGAACTGATAAATTCGGACTTTTTCTACACTGGGGACTGTATGCCCAAACTGCGGGCGACTGGAAAGGCCATAAAGTTAAAGGTGGAGAGCATTTTATGCTTTATGAGCGTATCCCCGTACAGGAATACGGAGCTATTGCCAGTCAATTTAATCCGATAAAATTTAATGCAGATGCATGGGTAAAACAGGCCAGGGAAACAGGCATGAAGTATATCGTTTTTACGGCCAAACATCACGATGGTTTTGCGATGTACAATTCGGCAAGCAGCGATTATAACATTGTAAAACGAAGTCCCTTTAAACGCGATCCGATAGCCGAACTTGCCAAAGCCTGCAAAAAATATCAAATTACCCTTTGCCTTTATTATTCTTTGGGCAGAGATTGGCAAGATCCCGATGTGCCCACCAACTGGCCGGTAAAAGCGGGCAGGAGCAATACCTGGGATTACCCCAATGAAGATGCAAAAGTATTTAACCGCTATTTCGAAAGGAAGGTTAAACCACAGATTACAGAATTGTTAACCAACTACGGCCCAATTGGCATACTATGGTTCGATACCCCAGAAATGATCAGTAAAAAAGAAAGTGCCGAACTTAAAGCTTTAGTTAATAAACTGCAACCAAACTGTTTGGTAAACAATAGAATTGGAAATGGATATGGCGATTTTTCCATTTCAGAGCAATCATTAACGCCATCATCAAAAAAAGCATGGGAATCCTGCTTAACCATTGGGCAGAACTGGGGCTATAACAGGCACGATAGTGTTTGGAAATCACCGGAAGTATTAATCCGGCACCTGGTGGAAGTGGTTGCCAATGGTGGTAATCTCTTGTTAAATGTCGGTCCTAAAGGAGATGGAACTTTTCCTGATTGGGCAACCGAAAGATTAAAAGCGGTTGGTAAATGGATGGATGTTAACCAGGAAGCCATTTACAATAGTCATCCCTGGTTGGCTGTAAAAGAAAATACCAGGGAAATAAAATACAATGTCAGTATCGAAGAAAGTAAAAACGCCATTAAAGATGCTGTTTTTGATGGCACGCCCAAAAATATCGTCCCCGACGTGTATTATACTAGCAAAGATAAAGTGGTATATGCTTTTTTAAGAAGCTGGCAATCAACACATGTAACGCTCAAACAAGTCAGTAAAGATAAAATTAGCATTAAAAATATTGAACTATTGGGCAATAAAGGAAAGATTCAATGGGCGTTAACCGATCAGGCACTGAAATTGAATTTGCCTGAAAATTTTAAAAAAGGAAATCAAATTCCTGTTTATGTGTTAAAAATAACAACCAATTAATGAGGTTTATATATCTATCAATTATACTATTTGTTTATGCGTCTGCGCAAGCACAGCAGCAAGCAACTATTATTCCTAGGCCTGCAAATTTTGTAAACGGTACCGGGTTTTTTAGCCTGAATAATAAAGTAACGATCGGTGCCAATAACGAGAAGTTAAAAGCAGTTGCTTATTATTTTCAGAACGAATTATTAAGTCAGAAGGGAATTACCATTCAGCAAAAAAACAGCTCTGCCGATATTATGCTGGTGTTAAAACCAGCGAAGAAAAATGCAGATTCAAACGCTTATCAGGTCAGCATTAAACCTGATCGGATCACCGTTTCTGCTTATCATGCCCGGGGTATTTTTTATGGAATGATTTCGGTGCTTCAGCTTGTGTTAACCAGTAAAAACAATCAGCTTCCCGTTGCCGAAATAACGGATGCACCAGCTTACGGTTGGCGGGGTTTTATGTTGGATGAATCACGTCATTTTTTCGGTAAAGAAAAAGTGAAATCGATTTTAAACTGGATGGCTTTTTATAAACTCAATACTTTTCATTGGCATTTAACTGATGAGCCTGCCTGGCGTTTGGAAATTAAAAAATATCCAAATTTAGCACTCATTGGGGGTATTGGCGATTACTTGAATCCTGATTTGCCTGCACAGTTTTATACCCGGGAGGATGTCAAAGAAATTATTGCTTATGCTGCAGAACGTTATATTCAGGTTATTCCGGAGATCGATATGCCCGGACATGCCACTGCAGCCAATAAAGCCTATCCCGAATATTCCGGAGGTGGTTCGGCAGGGCATCCCGAATTTACCTTTAATCCCGGACAGGAGAAAACGTACACTTACCTCACTGATATTTTAAAAGAAACCAATGTGCTTTTTCCTTCAGGATTAATTCATTTAGGTGGCGATGAAGTGAGTTTTGGTAATGAAAAATGGAATAGCAATCCGGATATTTTAAAACTCCGTCAGCGCGAAAGCCTGAAAGATAATGCTGCGGTAGAACATTATTTTATGAAACGTATGGCCGATTCCTTATATCAGCTCAATGCAAAAGCCATTTTTTGGGACGAAATGGCAGATGCCGATCTTCCAAAAGATAAAACCATGATATTCTGGTGGCGACAGGAAAAACCTGAACAACTTCGTACTGCTTTAAGCAAAGGCTACTCAACCGTTTTATGCCCAAGATTGCCCTTGTATTTCGATTTTGTGCAGGATAGCACACACCAATACGGCAGGAAATGGAATAAATTGTATAACCCGATTGAGCAGGTTTATGCTTTCGATGCAGCTTCTTTTGCGTCTAATGCACAACAAAAACAATTGATTTTAGGTATTCAGGCCAACCTTTGGACAGAAACCGTAGGTAATAATGCCCGTTTGGATTACCTGCTTTTCCCGCGGATTGCTGCCCTTGCGGAAGCAGCATGGACAGCCCAGAATAAGAAAGATTTTAAAGCTTTCAGCACTAATTTAAATCAACATTTAATGCTTTATAATAAAGCTGGGTTGTATTATTATGATCCTTCAAAAACATTACTGCACCCCGAAATTCCCGTGAAAAGAAAGAAACCATTGAACTATAAAGATTAATACGCACAAAATTTGAATATGAAAAATATATTGAAGTCTACATTGCTTGCTATTGCTGCCCTAGTTGCTGTAAACCAAGCATACGCACAGTGGACCGGACAAAAAAACAAACCTGCCAAAGAAGTTGAGGTTAAATACGGCACCTTAACGCCACCTCACCGTACAGATGCCGATATGCAGGCTTTTCGTAGTTACGGTTTGGGCCAGTTTATCCATTGGGGCATTTATTCCATCGCCGGTAACGAGTGGAACGGGGTAAGTGCAAGGGGAGGTGCAGCGGCTTCAGAATGGATCCGTTCATGGGGTGGACCCACTGCGCCAAAAGATTGGACAAACACTTACGATAACCTCTACAAGCAGTTTAACCCGAAAAATTTCGATGCCAAACGCTGGGCCAAACAGGCAAAAGACATGGGGGCGAAGTATGTCATTTTTACTACCAAACATCATGATGGTTTCGCACTCTGGCCTACAAAGTATTCTGATTATAATATTTCGGCATCTCCTTATAAAAAAGATATTGTAAAACAGATTGTAGATGCTTATACTGCCGAAGGCATTGATGTTTACCTGTATTTTTCTGTTTTAGAGTGGAATAACCCCAATTATATGGGCAAAGCCCCAAAAACAGATGAAGAAAAAGCAAAATTTGATAAGTTTCTGCAATATACCCGCAATCAGCTCTTAGAACAGTTGGACAATTATCCTAAAATTAAAGGTTTCTGGTTCGATGGTACATGGGATGCTTCATGGAAAAGCGCTTACGAATTTACCTATAATCTGGAAAAAGAACTCCGTGAAAAACATCCGGGTTTAATTATCGGTTCCCGTTTCCGTAATGATGAGCATGGATCACGTCATTTCGATTCAAATGGCAATATTCTGGGCGATTATGAGCAAGGCTGGGAACGTAAACTGCCGGCTGAGTTTGAATGGTTAAATGGTAATGATTGGGATGCAGTAATGACCATTCCACCAAATGGCTGGGGTTATATGAAAGATTGGTCGGGCATTTACACCAAAACCACTGATGATTTATTGGATATGCTGATGCATTCGGTATCGATGAACGGCAATTTTGTGCTAAACTTTGGTCCGGATGGGAATGGGAACATGCATCCGGAAGAAGATACCATTGCAAAGGAAATTGGCCAATGGATGAAACTAAACGCCGAAGCGGTTTATGGTGTTCGTCATGCAGCATTAACACCTTCAAAACTGGGTTACTTTACCCAAAAGGAAGATAACCTTTATCTAACTGTTTTCAATCAGCCTGTAAATGATATAGTGCGTATTGCTGTGCCTAAAAATGCCAAACAGGTTCCGGGAACAGCCGAGCTTTTAATTGGTGCTAAAAAATTAACGCTAAAACAGGCTGATATCGGCTTGGATCTGGATAAGAATACTTATTACGATGTAATGCTTCCAAGTGATTTTCGGTCAAACAGGGCATTTGTAATTAAAATGAAACTGGTAGCGCCTAAGGCGAAATCAGCGAAGCTGATGGATGCGAAGATGTAATTAAAATAGTTCGTCATTGCGAGGTACGAAGCAATCCTACAAGTAAGGATTGGACAAAAATAGCGAAAGCATTAAGATTGCTTCATGCCTCGTAATTACGATTCCTTATATAAACAAATAATACAACTTGAGGAATACAAACCTCAATTATACAGTAGAATGAAGATAGATACCTCCAGATTTAGAAAATCACTATTAATTACCTTATTTACCTTAACGGCTGTCTTGGCATCAGCCCAACAGCAAGCCAGGATTACATTACCTTTTAATGTCGATTGGTTGTTTAAAAAAACAAAAGATAGTACCACCACAAAATGGGAAAAAGTTACCCTTCCGCATACCTGGAATGCTGTAGATATGCAGACCACCAAAAATTTTTACGAAGGCGAAGGCATTTATAAGAAAGATTTCGTTTTTGGAAACGAGTACAAAGACAAACGTCTCTTTTTAAAGTTCGAAGGTGTGGGGCAATTGGCCGAGGTTTATGTAAATAATAAATTGGTTGGCAAGCACAAAGGATCTTACAGTGCTTTCTGTTTAGATATTAGCTACGCAGTAATCATTGGTAAAAGTAACACCATTATGGTTAAGGCGAACAATACAGCAAAAAGAGATATTATCCCCGTAAACCATTTCCTGTTCGGTATTTACGGCGGCATTTATCGTCCGGTTGAACTGATTGCAACAAATAAACTCAACATTACCACTACCGATTACGCTTCGCCAGGGATTTACATCTCGCAGAAAAATGTTTCCGAAAAATCAGCTGATATTGCGGTTGAAGTTAAAGTAGAAAACAAATTGGCTGCTGCAACCGATGTATCGATCAAAACCACCATTTATGATAGGGCGGGGAAAGACGTGGCACATCAAACTGAAAACTTTAATGTAAACACCCAGGGCAGGCAGGATTACATCCAGCAAATGACTGTTCAAAATCCAATACTTTGGGATGGTTTCAATAACCCATATTTATACAAGGTAGTTACGCAGCTAATTAAAGATAACCAGGTAATTGATGAGGTTTCGCAGCCATTGGGCATCCGTAAGTTCGAACTGTTAGCCGGAAAAGGCATGATGCTCAACGGAAAACGTTATAACATGTATGGCGTTTCGAGGCATCAGGATCGTTGGCAATATGGCAATGCCTTAAGCAATGCGCAGCATAAAGAAGATTTGGATATCATTAAAGAAATGGGCGCTACCACGATCCGTTTGGCACACTATCAACAATCAGAATACCTTTATTCGCAATGCGACAGTATGGGTTTTATCATTTCAGCCGAAATTCCATTTGTAAACACCTATACAGGCGAAGAAGGTGAAAACGCCAAACAACAGTTAACAGAGCTGATTAAACAGAATTATAATCACCCTTCCATTTATTTATGGGGTTTACATAATGAAGTGTACGGTAAAACACCTGCTGATTTTCCTGCGGTACTCACACGCGATTTAAATGATCTGGCTAAACAGATCGATCCTTATCGTTCTACCATTACGGTGAGTGGTTATGGTGAGATGGATCGTGCAACCAATCTTAATGCCGATGTGCAGGGCATGAACCGTTATTACGGTTGGTACGAAGGTAAAATAGGCGGTTTAGAAAAATGGGCAACAGATCTGGAAGCGAAATACCCGAATAATAAGGTCATTTTATCAGAATATGGTGCCGATGGCAATATTTTGCACCAGCAGGAGCAGGCCGATTTAAAAGACACCTACAATTACACCCTGCCCGATTATCCGGAGACCTACGAAACCAAAACCCACGAAATCCAGTGGCCCATAATAGCCAAACATCCTTATATACTGGCTTCTTATGTGTGGAATATGTTCGATTTTGCAACCCCAATGTGGAACCGTGGCAGCATGCCCGCCCGCAATATGAAAGGTCTGGTAACCTTCGACCGTAAAATAAAGAAAGATGCTTTTTACTGGTATAAAGCCAATTGGAGTAAAGAACCTGTACTGTATTTAACTGAAAGAAGGGCAAAAATACGCAAACACCAGGTTACCGAAGTGGTGGTGTACTCGAATATTGGTGCCCCAAAATTATCGTTAAATGGAAAAAAAGTGAACGTGGAACCTAAACTGGTTGATGGCAATGTGTTATATAAATTCGAAAATATAACCCTTAAAAAAGGTATAAATACAATTGAAAGCACGGTAATAAAAGATGGCAAAACCATAAAAGATAGCATCAGCTGGGATTTCAAATAAAGATTTAAATGTAAGCCATGGTATGCTGGTTTGATTAGAATGTCCAAAATTTACCATACACCGTTTAAAAGATCAGATTGGTTACCTGATATTTTGCGGTAATTACATTTATTTGGTTAGTTAATGATTGCGTAACGATGGATGTTGTTGCGCAATCTTAATTTTATATTCGGATTTTTTTAACCGCAAAGTTCGCAGATAATTGGGCGCGGAGGTTGTAAAGTTGGGGTGTGATATAATACAGGGATGGATCGCGTGGGATACTCCGTGTTTTCCGTGAATCCGTGGCTATTTTAATCACAGAGTTCACAGAGGACACCGAGTTGATACACTGATTCTGTGGTTGGTATCCCCACGCATCACTGCGCCAAGTTATTTCAGCGAAACATTAACTTAATGACCCCTTCGACTCCGCTCAGGGTGACACAACGAAAGGATAAAATTAACAGAACACTCTATGTTTTCCTTAAATTCTATACCCATAGCCAATCGCTTAACGCAATTCTCTCTTCAATAACTTAACTTAAACTTAATATTGGAAAGCTAAATTTGCGCTCAATTGTTATGAGAAAAAAATTACTTTACCTGCTTTTATTGCTTCCCTATGCTGGTTTTGCGCAAGCACCATCAACCGCATTACTGGGAACAAAAACACTATACTTACCAAAGCAAACTAAATTTACGCCTGTACCCAACGGCTATAAAGCGGTGTACATCAACTTTGTGGGCAGGCATGGTGCCAGGCATTTAACCAAGGATATTAAACTTTCTTATGCCTACGCTACCGTATCAAAAGCCGATAGTTTAAATGTGTTAACTGCGGAAGGGAAAACTTTAAAACAGTTCATCTTAAACCTGGGCAAAGAAGAAGAAAACCATGTGGCTTCTATTTCCGAAAGCGGTGCAAACGAGTTAAAGGGTATTGCTGAAAGGATGTTCACGAACCAGAAAAATGTTTTCACTTCTGGCGAGAAGGTTTTGGTTTCGACCACTAAAAAAGGACGTACAAAAGAAAGTGCGGAAGCTTTTCTGGCCGGACTTAAAACCAAATCTGCTCCTTTAAGCCAGAACATCACTTTTAATTATGCAGATGATGATCACCTGCGTTTTTACGATTTTTCTAAAACATACGACGAATTTAAAGAAAACGGAAACTGGACAACTGCTTATCAAAAACTTGCTAAGGCAAAAAAACTAAATGATATTGCCAACCGTTTTGCCCAAAAATTCTTTAAACCCAATTACCTGGCGAAGTTAAGCCAGACCGATAAAATCAATTTTGTAGAAGATGTTTATGGTTTCTATACCATCCTGAATGCGGTAAGTGCCGAAATTAAAGCAGTAGGTTTAACCCCGAAAGACCTCAATTTTAAAGCTTATTTTACTCTGGCCGATTTAGCTGCATTAAATACTTTGGGCAATGCCGAAGACTTTTTAAAGAAAGCCCCGGGTTTAAACAATAACGGCATCCAGGTGAGGGTAGCTGCACCATTACTGGCTGATTTTATCAATACGACTGATGCTTATCTAAAAAGCAAACCTGTTATAGCCGATCTGCGTTTTGCGCATGCCGAAACCATTGCACCTTTTGCCGCATTAATGGGCATACATGGTGCAGCTGAAGCTACCAGTAATATTTTAACTTTCGAGCAGGTGTGGAAAGCCGAAAATGTAATTCCATTTAGTGCAAACATCCAGTGGATTGTTTATCAGAACCCAACTAACGGAAATTATCTGGTGAAGTTTTTATTAAACGAAAAAGAAGTTGCCATTAATGGTTTAAGCACGAAAACGTTTCCATATTATAGTTATGCAGCGGTAAGGGAACATTACGTTAAAAAGCTGAAAACCTTAAATTTAGGCCTGCAGGATAATCCACACGAATATTTACTCAAGTTAAAGTAATCGTAATCGGGGTGCCGATTCCTTAATAAAATCACCATAAAAAATTAACATAAACTTAATCTGTTTAGGTGTTAGTGTTAAAGTTCGAAGAGTTCCTTTGCGGGTAAATAAAACCCCTGTATGAAGAAACTCTTACTTACACTTTTTAACGTGATTTTATGCCTCGTTGCACTTGCCCAGAACAATGGTACAGTGCGGGGGATTGTAACCGATAAAGATTCAAAAGAAACCTTAATAGGCGCTACTGTAACGCTTAAAAACGAAAAAAAAATCTTTAAGCTTGCCGTAAGTACCGGCCTTGACGGAAGTTATGTTTTCAAAAACGTTCCTGCCGGAAAATATGAGGTGGAAGCCAAGTTTGTAGCCTATAAGGATGAAGACAAGGATTTTGATCTTAAAGCCGGAGAAACTAAAATTATTTCACTTCAGATCGAAAGCAAGTCGAGCAGTCTGGATGAAGTAAAAATTTCTGGCAAATCTGATGAAGGAAGTGATTATAAATCGCGCTCCATCGAACGTAAATCCGATCAGGTATTAAATGCAGTTTCGGCCAGAGCGATCGAAATTTCTCCTGATTTAACCATTGCCAATGTTACCCAAAGGGTTTCAGGCGTATCTATCGAAAGAAGCAACAATGGCGAAGGCCAGTATGCCATTATCCGCGGTATGGATAAACGTTATAACTATACCCTGGTTAACGGTGTAAAAATCCCAAGTCCTGATAATAAAAACCGTTACGTGCCATTGGATATCTTCCCCGCTGATATCGTAGACAGGATGGAGGTTTATAAATCATTAACCCCAAATTTAGAAGGTGATGCCATTGGTGGCGGGATTAACCTGGTTTTAAAAGATGCTCCTGATCGTTTAACCATCCGTGCCAATGCGGCTATAGGTTTAGCAGGAACATTTGCCATTAAAAACAACTTTACTGCTTTTGATCATGCTGGAAGTGCAAGTTCATCCCCACGCATTGCCAATGGAAACAATTATTCTGCAAATATTTCAGATTTCTCTAACGGTGGTTTTAATTACGAAACCAAACATACACCTGTATCCACCGTTTTTGGATTTAGTATTGGTGGCCGTTCTGCTAATAAAAAGTTTGGTGCATTGGCGGCGGCGAGTTATCAGAATACTTTTCGTGGAACCAGCACGGTATTTTACGATACTGACGTAGACCGTTCTACCAACGAACCTGCGTTAAAAAGTGTGCAGAGCAGAAGATACAGCATCCAGCAGGAACGTACCGGTTTACATACCAAGTTCGATTATAAGTTCAATAAAGCCAACAAAATCGATCTTTATGCTTCTTACATGAACCTGGCACAAAACGAATTCCGCTTTCAAAGTGATACTACCCTTAATTTGGGGAGGGTTGGAGCAGGAACAGGTCGCGTAACCAATACCTACAGAAGCACCCGAACCGTACAACAGATTTTTAGTGCCAATTTACATGGTGAGCATAAACTGGCTGATCACCTGGAAATGAACTGGTCTGCAGTATATGCTAAAGCCACCGCAAATCAGCCTGATCAGGCTACTTTAACAATAGTAACCGGCCGGACAGCTATATTGGACGCTGCAGGGAATAAAATAGGTTCGGCACAAAACCCTGCTTTATTTAATTCAACAGGTGCAGCAAGGTCGCATATATGGGCAAAAAATGCCGATGAAGATAAAACCGGTTACCTGAATTTTATCTACAAACCAAAAATCGGCGATACAAAAGTCGAATTCAGTGTAGGTGGAATGTACCGCGATAAAAAGAGGACGAGCGATTACGACGATTATACTTTAGCAATTTTAAATACTACACAGGCTTACGATGGCAACATCAATAACAATGCTTTTAGGGTACAAACCGTAGGTGGATCGCCAAACAACCCATTAAATTATACCTTTAATGAAAAAATTGCAGCAGGTTATGTGCAGTTTAAGTTTACCCTTGGCAAATTGCAAACATTGGGCGGTGTACGCTACGAAAATACCCGGCAAGATTGGGTTACTGCAGCCAATGTAAACCAAACAGTTGGTGCAGTTGGTTCAAATAAATATGCTGATTTATTGCCAAGCTTAAACTTTAAATATGCTTTAGCTGATAAACAGAATTTACGTTTATCTTATTATTCAGCAATTAGCCGTCCTGGATTTTACGAGTTAATTCCACATACAGGTGGTAACCCTGATGCTGATTATCAGGAATTGGGCAATCCCAATTTGAAAAGGATTACTTCTGATAATTACGATCTGAGGTATGAATTTTTTCCAAAACAGTTAGATCAGTTATTGGTGGGTGTGTTTTATAAAGACATTAAAAACCCAATTGAATATGCTTTGGTAAACCAGGCTACCAGTATATTTTATACCGCAGGAAATTTCGGTAATGCTTCTAACTATGGTTTTGAGATGGATTTTACCAAATACATCAGCAAATTTGGTTTCCGTGCCAACTATACCTTTACCGATTCCAAAATTACAACAACCAAAACGGTTTTATATAGGGATGCAGCAACAACTTCTTTAACACAACGTACCGAGGAACAAACCCGTCCGTTACAAGGACAATCTAAACACATCGGTAATTTATCATTATTATTTAAAGATGCCGTTTCAGGTTTAGATGCACAGTTAGCAGCGGTTTATACAGGGGCAAGGATTTACACTGTATCACCTTATCTGGATAACGATATCTGGCAAAAAGGTACCGTTACTTTAGATCTTTCAGCAGAACAGAAAATATCGAAAAGCTTTTCGGTTTATGTAAAAGTAAACAACCTGTTAAACACCCCATCCGAACTGGAGATCAGAAGACCATATCAGGTAACTACTGCTACGGTTAATCAGGATGTGGCTAATCAAACTGTTGGGGAAAATGTTTTTATCCGTAAAGATGAATATAAACAATTCTATTTATTGGGCTTACGCTATAAATTATAAGATCATGAAAAATATTTTAAAATCATTATCCGTTTTCGGATTGGTTATTTTACTGGCTTCATGTCATAAAGATGAACTATTAACACTATCTGTTCCGGTAATACAATCGGGATCCCTGATTACTTCCGAAAACCTTCCTGGTGGAAGCATTAAAGGAACCATGCAGGCCGGAAAAACCTATTATTTTGATAAAGACATTACTGTAAATGATGGTGATACTTTATTGATGCAAAGCGGAGTTACCTTAATCGCTGTAGGAGATGGTACCAAAGATAAAGCACCTCAAATTACCGTTCATGGTACTTTGATCAGTTTAGGTACCAAAGAAAAACCAAATTATATCACGGTACAAAATGCGGCAACCTACCATACCGAAGCCAGCGCAGCAAAATACGATAATGTATTTAAAGGTTCCTGGGGCGGTATTCTAGCTAGTCCGGCACCTGTTACAACTGCAAAACCAAATCCAAAAGGTGGTGATGTGATTATCAAATGGACGCACATCGAGTTCGCAGGTGCAGCATCTTACGGTAACGATGCATCTATATATAAAGATGGTGATGCCCGTTATGCCATTTATTTCGCCAATATCGAAAAGGATTTTATTTTAGAAGACAGCTGGATTTTTGGCAGTGCAGATGACGGAATCAGAACGGTTGGTGGTAAAATATCGATCATGAGAAATACCTTCGAGCTTTGTGGAAGGGCTGGTGGCGAATGTTTTAACATGAAAAGCGGAACTGTGGGCGATTTAGCCTATAACATGTTAATTGGTTCGGCAACCAATGCGCTTAAAGCTTCAAATTCTGGTGGTACAACCATTCAGTGTAATGTGAATATGTACAACAATACCATGACCAATTGTGGTTTTCGTCAAACTAAAACCGGTCGTGGAGGATCAATCAATTACGAGCAAGGTGCAAGGGGTTTAATTTATAATAACCTGATCTCGAACTGCCGTTTTGGATTAAGGATGACAACCGATGCCGATCTGGTAAATATTAAATACAATAACCAATATTATTATGGAAGCACATCGGGTATATTGGCCCAGTTCTTAGCCAGCGATGGTGTCGCTAAGGCTCAATCAGCAGATATTAAAAGCGCTACAGCAAAAGATAAAAACCCATTGTTTTTTAGTTATAATGCAGATCAATACGATTATACCACAAACCCAGGGCCGATAGCAGCAGCCTCAATGCCAGCTTACATTACCACGGTGGGAACATCAAATTTCGGTTTGCAAACTAGCTCACCCGGACGCAATAAAGCCAAAACAGATTTTACGCCAATGGCCGTTGTAAAAACCACAGGTAACTTTGGTGCAATTATTACCCCTCCGGGAAATGATATTGGTGCTTACCAAACCGATGGAACAGGAAACCAGCATTAATTCTTAGATAAACTAAACTACTTACTGGTCTTAGCATCCCGCTAAGACTTTTTTGTTTGTTTTTGCCACGGAGGCACGGAAAACATAGAAGGCTTTTTGAATATAGATTTTGCTAAAGTGAAATCTTCGAACATTCAAAAGCATTGAACTCCGTTACTATTCGGTATTTAAATAAAAAGGGTCGTCATTGCGAGGAGGAACGACAGCCTGCCCCGATTTCTCGGGGAAGCAATCTTTCATACTTTAATAGCGATTATAAGAAAGAGCTTTTTCCATCCCTTAATATTCAATTAAAACTACAGGCCTTATTTAACTATTTCATAACCCTATCTCCTCATCTAGTTAATAGCTTCATTTCATCTTTGTAAATAGAATATCAGGATCAGGCTCCTGATAGATAATCCTGAGGTGAATAATTAAGCTAAATGATATGAGATTGGTTTCATGCGTAGGTCTTTTAATGATAATACCGGCAATTGCGCTGTTAACCCATAGCAATGAGCCTCAGATTAATAAATTAGGTGCTGTTGAAGCGCATCAGCAAAATAATGTTGGAGCTATAACACCTAAAAAGACATCACGAACTGATTCTGCACAGTCTTCTAAAACTGATCAATTGCCTGCTCAAAACCAACTTAATTTTACGGCGAAAAGTGCTGTTAAATCCACACCCGTACTCACTGATAGTAAATAAGCATTATTGCTTTATCAAAATATGAATAGAAGATCGTTATTAAAAGGTGGCTTATTGGCCGGCTTAAGTGTACCACTCGTTGGGTTAAAAGATGTAATGGCCGCTCCGGTTGGCGGTACAAAGAAAGCAAAAAACATCATTATGATGGTGAGCGATGGAATGAGTACCGGTACCTTAAATATGGCCGATCTGTATGCCAACCGAGCTTATGGCAGAAGCAGTAAATGGTTGGGCTTATACCGCGATAACAAAGCTGTTCGCGCTTTAATGGATACCGCTTCGGCAAGTTCGATGGTTACCGATTCTGCTGCGGCGAGCTCATCATGGGGTGGAGGGATGCGTGTTAAAAACGGTTCTTTAAATGTTGGGATGAATGGTGAAAAACCTCAGCCAATCCTTCAGAAATTTAAAGAAAAAGGCAAGAAGGTAGGTTGTGTAACCACCGTTCCGATTACACATGCTACGCCGGCAGGATTTTGTGTGAATATTGATAACCGTGGTGGACAGGACATTATCGCCGAAATTTACCTTGGCCTAAAATTCGACGTGATGATGGGTGGTGGTAGTAAATATTTCGGGGAGCACAGAGCAGGAGGGAACCTGATTCCAAAATTCCTGACCCAAGGCTATATGGTGGCCGAAAACAGGAACGAAATGCTGGCTTTAGATAAATCGAAACCTGTTTTAGGTCTGTTTGCAGAAGACGGACTACCTTATGAAGTAGATCGCATGCACGATGCTGAACTGCAGAAAACAGTGCCATCATTGGCCGAAATGACCATGAAAGCCATTGAGTTAATGAAAGACCATAAAGATGGTTTTGCCCTTCAGGTTGAAGGTGGAAAGGTAGATTGGGCAGCCCACTCAAACGATTTGGGCGGATTGATTTTCGATCAGCTGGCTTTTGATGAAGCAGTAGGTAAAGTAATCGAATTTGCCGAAAAAGATGGTGATACCCTAGTGATTATCACCACCGACCATGGAAATTCGAATCCGGGTTTGTTTTATGCAGACGAAGCCAATAAAAAGTTCGATAGTCTTCAACGTTTTAAGCATAGCAATACCTGGTTACTTGCACAATTGAACCAATCGTTCAGTGAGCAGAAGATTATGGAGATCATTAAGGAAAACCAGGGTATTGAGATGAAGAGCGACGATGTTAAATCGCTGCTAAGCCATTTTAAAGATATTGTTCCCGGTCAGTTATATAACGAAGCCAATCTTCCTTTTTATGAATATGGCAAGATTTTAGGTAAATACACCGATGTACAATGGGCAGGAATGAACCACACCGGAGATTATGTAGAATTAACCATGTTCGGCCCCGGATCGGAACAGTTAAAACCTTTCGTTAAAAACTACGAACTGCACAACTTCATGTTAAGAGCCGCCGAAATGCCAGAACATTTTTTGATAGGGAAATAGTTCATTAGTCATTTGTGCATACGATATTCTTGCGTGGTGTCAGATATTCCTATCTGACACTGCTTTAAATCTATAAATTGTAGATATTATAAATATTTCTAAATGTCAGATGGTAACATCTGACAGCACATTTTATCACTGTCATGTTACCATCTGACTGCTCGTTTTGCGATCTTAGACTAAGGACTAAAGACTCCGGACTTAAGACTAAATTCAAGCCTCCCACCAGGTTAAAGGAAACTTAATTTCATCAACAGAGCTGGCAATCATATCAGGTTTAAAAGCGTAATGGCCTAAAGTATCTTTGCTCGATATGCCCGAAAGGACCAAAATGGTTTTATAGCCCATTTGTACACCACCCTGGATGTCGGTTTCCATTGTATCACCAATTACAGTTGTTTCACTGGTTTCCAATCCTAAAAATTTACGTGCCGAGCGCATCATCACCGGACTTGGTTTACCCGTAACAAAAGCTTTTCTGCCGGTGGCTTCTTCAATCATGGCCGTAGTTGCAGCGATACCCAAATTGTTCCATCCCGGTTTTTTGGGTGAGGGATCCCTGTTGGTGGTAATAAATTTTGCCCCTGCAAGGATCATATCTACCGCCCGCTGAACCATTTCGAGCGTAAAATTTCTTCCTTCGCCCAATACCACAAACTCAGGGTCGGTATTTACCAGTGTGATGCCATGATCGTGTAAACTGCTCAATAAACCACCTTCTCCCAATACATAAGCCGTACCTTTGGGGCTTTGATCCGAAAGAAATTTAGCCGTAGCCATCGCACTCGTATACACATGGCTTTCTTCAACTTTTATTCCCAATCCTTTTAATTTGCGTACTACCTCTAAAGGGGTTCGCTGACTATTGTTGGTCATAAATGCGAAGGGAATCTCTTCGTCGATTAAGTTTTTAATAAATTTATCTGCTCCGGTTATGAGTGCCTCTCCACTATAAATCACCCCATCCATATCTATTAATAGTCCTTGTTTCATGTTTTTGTAGATTTAATCTGCTTATATACAAACTTAATGTTTTCTTGTTCAATCAACGTTAAATTATAGTTTTTGAACTTTCAAAATTGGATAATTCTGCCGCTTTCCATGGCTTGTTTTATTTAACATAAACTTAATATACCGGCTGTAGCGTTACCCTATTTTACATCGTATCCTTTACAAAAACTAAATGATGAAAAACGCTATCAAAACAACTGCTATTCTTTTAATTGTATTTGCAGCTTTATCCAGCTGTAAAAAGAAGGTTGAAGATCCGATGGATTTTATAATTGAAGATCAAAATTTAACCGCTTGTCCGGTTGGTACAACATGTCACTTTCAGTATGCAAATAATGCTTCGATGGATGGTAACTGGCTAAATACAACAGTTGGGCAGTACCGGATTTTTTGGGCCAGGAATGCAGGGAATTATACAACAAGCTGGATGTACTTTCAGGCCCCTATGACCGGCGATAAATTTTTATTGAACGATGCAGATGTGCAGGCCGGTAAGGTAAAATTCGTCTCTGGCTGTCCTGCATGTTTTGGTATCGAACTTAAAGCGTTAAAAGGAACGGTTAAAGGAATAAAGGTGGCAAAAAATAATGCCGAACCTGAAAAATGGTTGTTAGAATCGAAGATTGTATTATCTGCAATAGGATCATCTGATGTACCTTATGATACCATTTACGTTAAACAATATTATTATCCTTCAATACAATAGTTAACAGGTTTTTAAATGTACATCGGTGCCATTTTTCGCCAATAATGGGGGCGGTGTGCATTGCTTTCCCAGGTGTGGAACTGATTGGGTACACCTTTCTCCCATAAGAGGCTGCTGAGGTGCTGGTTTCCGCTTAAAAATGGATCTGTTTCGCCTACAGCTAAAATAATTTCCATATTTCTAACTGCTGTAAGCAATTTATCATCATTTAAGTTGGCCAGGTATTGCGCCGGCATGTTAAAATATACTTTTTCGTCGTGAAATCCATTCAACAGATCCCTGAAATCGCCAATACTATCCGTTAAATCATATCTGCCACTAATACCAACAGCTTTTTTAAATAACCAGGGATATTTCATCGCCAGATTGATGGCATGATAAGCACCCATGCTACAACCAGCTGTTTCTATATAATTACCATCATTCTTCTGGTAGATCAGCGACATTACTTCTTCTAAAAGATATTTTTCGTACTGTAAATGGCGCTCAATCCTAACGGAAGGAAATATATCATCATTGTAAAAACTTTCGCCATCAATGCTATCCACACAGAAAACCTGGAGTTCGCCATTTTCGATCTGATGACTTAGCGAAGCAATAATTCCCCAGTTTTCGTAATCATAGAATCTGGCCATTCGGGTGGGAAAAAAGATAACCGCACGTCCGCTATGCCCGAAAACCAGCAACTCCATATCGCGTTGCAGGTTATGGCTGAACCATTTGTGGTATTCCCTGTTCATCTGTTAAATCTTGATGGAAAAATAGTGCTCTGATGTTACCGGGATATTAATTAACAGTAATGATTTAACCTAATTTTTCTTTAACGACCTCGGTCCATAAACGGTAACCTTCCTCGCTTAGATGCAGACCATCGTGATCGTAAAGTGAGGCATTTGGATTGCCCGATTTATCCAGCATTTTCTTAAATACATCGATAAATTTCCAGTTTCCGTTCAGTTTGATAATCTCGCTCTCGATAAGGTTATTGGTGTACCTAAACTGATCGGCAATATGCCAGCGGTGGATACTTGGTTTTAAAGAAATAAAATAACAAGGGATTGTTCCAAATCTTAGGTTAACTTTAACCATCAACTGTTGGAAAAATATGAAAATCTCTTCAGGGTTTCTGCCATCGCCCAAATCATTATCCCCGGCATAAACCACCAATGCTTTTGGCTTGTAATCGGTCATAATCCTCTCGAAAAACCATACACAGGCAGCTAAGGTAGATCCTCCAAAACCCAGATTGGTTACTTTGGTAAAGTCGAAATCATCTTCCAGGCTGTTCCATAAACGGATAGACGAACTTCCATAGAAAATAATCCCGGGATGCTCACGGTCTAAGCGATGCTTTCGTTCTAATTGCTTAACCTCTTCTTCGTACCAATACATGTTGCTAAAGATAAAAAGATCTGCCTTTTATAGGAACGGGGGATGTGTTAAGTTTGTGTAAAGACGGTAGGTTGGTTAATCGGTTAATTGTTTTAATTGGTTAACTGATCCCAGGCGCCGAACGAGAAACGCTTTATTTAATACTTTGCTCAATTGCCATAGACAGAATCCATTAGTCTGGTCGTCATCCGATAGCTATCGGATCCTGCGCAGGCGGGAATTTTAAAGCGCTTGCATTACGATTCCTCGCAACCTGCAATTCGCAAAAAAAGCTGTCATTCATATTGATTTTTATACAATAAATTATCCATAAGTGACCAACCAGAGATTCCCAACTGTACTACCCTTCGACTCCGCTCAGGGTGGCAATCTAGTGAAGAATCGATGTATCTGGTAATCGTATAATCGACTCTTCACTAAAGACTCAAGACTTCGGACTAAAAATCAACTTCCTGATCGAAACCAAATGGGAAAACAATACGATAGGTACAATAAGGCCCGGAAGCAAGGTGAATGGAAAGTATAATAATGCAATATTCGGCCGTGAAAAAGCAATTTGTTGTGTCGGAAATGGTGCCGATAATACCGCTGTACTTACGATGTTTGCTAATAATAACAGGCAAATGATGTTCCATGCTAATAATACCTTTTTATTAAGCACGTTTTTAACATAACCAAAATAATAAATCAGGGGAGCGGTAATGCCACATAAAATATCAAAATTTCTGCCTTCAAAAGTCATCACCTCTGGTACCGCTTCATGGAGAAATAGCCAGTAAAGTGTTAATTCAACAGGTATTCTGATGATATGTAATATCGTCAGTTTGCCAATATCAAGTCCCGCAATAAAGTTCTTACCATTTTTGGTCAGAAAAGTAATAACAATAAGTAAAATAGGGGGTAAAATGAGTAACATAAATCGGGGAGGCATTACATACGTTACCTGATAAAAAGCCGAAATGCTCAATATCGATTGAATCATCAGCCACAAAGAGAATATGCTGATTAAGCCCTTTGAAAAACCAGCAGCCCTAAAAAATAATATTAAAGTAAGTAAGGCCGTTAATGCAAATAAAATGTAGAGTGATGTAGGTAAATGTTCCATGAGTGAATTGTTTACACAAAAGAACCGCTTTTAACTCCTGTATATCTTAGCATTTGGCAAGAAATGCCTATTAATGCTTTTTGGCAAATTCTTTTCTGATTCTGCTGAGCGAAGTATCTGTTATACCTAAAAAAGACGCAATATTTTTTAAAGGGGCATGTTGGAAAATATCAGGATTTGATTTTAGCAACTCAATGTAGCGCTGTTCGGCCGTTTCGGTAATCATAGAGAGCATTCTGCTTTTAAGTTCAGAAAAGCCTTGCACAAGTATCGATCTTCCGAAATCCCTAAACTCAGGTATACTATGGAAAAGTTTGTTCAATTGAGCAAAAGTAATAAACCAGCCCTCACACTCGCTTAATGCCTGGATATTTTCCTTTGATTTTCCTCGTTTAAAAAACGAGGAAACCTCGAATACCATCTGGGCCAGGCTCATAAAAATTTGTAGTCACCTCGTTGCCCTCTGTATCATATACAAACGCACGGAGGTAGCCTTTCTCCAGAAATAAATATTCATCGCATATTTTTCCAGCTGAAAGCTGAAATTCACCTTTAGCTAATTTTTTATAGGTGAAATGTTCAGCAATTTGCTGGTATACAATAGGTGAAATGGCATCTACCTGATTAAAAAAATCGATCAGTTTTCCTTTCGTCATTCTCGATAGTATTTAAGCTAATATAAAAATAATTAAAGTGACTCTGGTTAAAAGATGTAAGAGGTAAAATGGAAGAAGCATGATGGAGGTGGAGTAATAACCAATAATCAGTTTACAATTACCAAGAGCGATCGCTGAAGATTGGTTAATCGGTTAATTGTTGTAATCGGTTAACTGAATCAAAGCGCCAAATGCTTAATTAAAATCCCATTCTCCACTACCATAGACAGAATCCATTAGTCTGGTCGTCATCTCGACCGGAGCAACGCGAAGTGGAGAGATCTTTGAATTATGTTGCAGAAAAGTTTAAAGATTTCTCCATTGCGTTACTGATGAAACCTGTGAAACAAGTATGCCATCAGTAAATAAAAAATAATGCTTAAATCGTTGATATTCAGTATAAATGACAATACTATTTAACTTAAACCCTACTATTTTTAGATTAACCTTTATACATTAAATAACCCTCAGAATAACCCTTTAATTGAATAATCAATATATACCAATTGCATAATCGACTTAGGGCTCAAGACTCAGTACTCCGGACTAATCTAAGCAACTCTTCCCATCTTCTTCAATATCCTAAAGTGCGAACGCAATGCGGATAAGAAAGTGGTATTTTCATGATAGGGCAGCCCGAACTCCAACGCTGTTTGTTTAACAATTCCTGAAATCCTTCCATAGTGCACATGGCAGATTTTAGGGAAAAGATGATGTTCTATCTGTCGGTTTAAGCCGCCCAGAAGAAATGCTGAAACACGGCATTCTGTAGCAAAGTTAGCGGTGGTACGCATCTGGTGTTCCGCCCAGGCCTCTTCCATGTTACCTTCCGCATTGGTTAAAGGGAAAGTTGTGCCTTCTACTACATGTGCCAGTTGGAAAACGAGTCCCATTGTTAAGCCCTGGGCCATGTGTAATATCACAAAACCAATTATAACCTGCCACCACAATAGTGGCATCACCAGTATGGGTAATCCGATAAAAACAAAATAGTAAAGGAATTTGTAGAAAAACAAGTTAAAATATTCAACTTTCGGGTGCTTGCTCTGGTGAGCACCAACACTTTTCTGGAAAAATTTTTTATAATCTTTCCTGAATACCCAGGATAGCGAGGCCAGGCTATATAAAGGAAAAGCATACCATTGCTGAAAACGCTGGTGTGGTTTTAATTCATCTTCATTACATATACGGATCAGTCCTGGCGCCACTTCAATATCTTCATCATGCCCGGGAATATTCGTATAAGTATGGTGTACTACATTATGCGTAATGTTCCAAACATAAGGATTAGCCCCTACCATGTTAAACAGAAAACTGAAAAACGAATTGGTGCGTTTAGAACTTGAAAAAGAACCGTGAATGGCATCGTGACAAATGTTGAAACCGATAAATGCACAGGTTGCGCCCAGCAAAATGGTTAATCCCGTAAGGATGAGGGTGTGTAAGGGTAAAAGCAGTATAATTAAATACAGTGCCAGAAATACCGTAAGGAAAAGACAGGCCTTAAACCACATCAGTTTATTGGCATTGGTACTTCTGTTGTTCTCTTTAAAGTCGTTGTTTACCCTGCGGCGTACCTCAGCGTAAAAGGAGTTTCCCGATAAACTTGGGAATTTTGCTTTTAATTTCATGATCTTGTACTCTTATCTACCCCATGTACAAGGTCGATACTCCAAGTTCATTAAGCTTTTTTGTTTCCTCAAGGCAATTTGCCCTGTGTCTAATACAAACGTAAACCTGCTTGTTTTAGTTTTTCAACGAAGGTAATAACTTTAGTTATTGATTTACCTACATGAAACGTTAAATAAAATCGCCATTTAGTTAAAAAAATGTTTCATTTTGGCTAAATCTTAATATGATGATGGTGTAGGGGAAAGGGTGGTCAAAAATATAAGGCAATATGCTTTTAGTCCTCACAATTTTTGCGGGATATAAAACCTAATGAAAATACAAGCTACTCGCTGTAATTCCTCTTATCAGCAGCATAAATATGGTACCAGATGTACAGAATCCATATTAACACCACTGTGCTGTAAACCAGTTCAGGATCAAATGAATCCTTTGTAAGTAACAACGCAATGGAGGAGATCAGGGCAGTCAGGAAGAAATAAAAGATATTTTTCATAACGTACTGATTTAATGAATGTTGGATTTAGTAAATATAATAAAATATCTCTTATTTACCAAATAGAAATGGCGATAATTTACTTATTTCTGAAAATTGATTGTTTTTAATGGTTTTTAGCCTGCAATTTCCTGTGATTATTATGGTTTACCCTGTTTATTTTTCAATCTAACTGCTTTTCTTGTAAAGAAATGCTAATTCCTGATATCTTGTGAGTCGCATAATCCAATTAACACAAAATTGTGGCAAAAGGTAATTTAGATTTTTTTGTATGTTTACCACACAACTAACCAAAAAACAATAACACACAAAATGATCAAATTTTCTCTTAGCTTAATTTCCTTCGCTTTGTTCTTCTTTGGAATAAAAAGCTTTTTTCAAGAACCAAAGGTGCAGCCTGTACCACCATCAGAATTAACCATAACCAACTTCGCTGGTCCCGATGTTACGCCTAGTCCGGCTTGTTTGGCCGTTGCCCCAACAGGTGAGGTATATGTGGGTGTTGATATGATCGGCTCCCTGGGTAAAGACCCGGGCAAAGGCCATATCCTTAAACTCATCGATAAAGACAATGACGGCAAAATGGACCAGCATATTGATTTTGCTGAAGTAGATAATCCCCGCGGTATTATTGTGCAGGGAAGCCAGGTATTTGTATTACATACCACCTTTTCTAAAGAAACAAAACAGGCTACAGGCATGAGTTTAGTTGTTTTTGAAGATAAAGATGGCGACGGAAAAGCCGATGGCCCTGAAAAACCGCTTATCGAACACATCAGTAATGCAAAATATATCCGCGAACGTGGTACCGACCATGCCACCAATGGCATCAGGATGGGAATTGACGGCTGGATTTATATTTCTGTTGGCGATTTTGGCTTTCATGATGCGGTAGACCGTTCAGGTAAAAAACTGACCATGTTAGGCGGTGGTATTTTGCGTGTACGCCCGGACGGAACCGAAATGGAGGTTTACACTCACGGTACGCGTAATGTATATGATGTAGCCATCGATCCATATATGAACGTTTTTACACGTGAAAATACCAATGATGGCGGAGGATGGAACGTGCGTTTTTCGCATCATATTCAATCAGGAGAATACGGTTACCCGGTTTTATTCCAGAATTTTACCGACGAAATTATTCCTGCATTGGCCGATTTAGGTGGTGGATCGGGCACTGGTGCTTTATTTATGGATGAGCCGAACTGGCCCGAAAAATATAACCACGTACCAATGATGGCTGATTGGGGCAGAAGCATGCTTTATATCCACAGGGTCACAGCTGATGGGCCAACTTTTTCCCAAAAGGATGAAGAATTTATCAAGCTCGCACAGATTACCGATCTGGACGTAGATGGATCGGGAAGACTTTATCTTTCAGCCTGGGATGGAGCAGGTTATTCAGGAAGCCCTGATAAAGGATATATTATCCGTGCTGTGCCAAACAACTGGACTTATAAAGCTTTTCCGGATGTTAAGAAACTTTCCATTAAAAAGTTAACAGAATTATTAAAATCCAATAGTGCAGTTGCACGTTTAAACGCTTCGCAAGAACTGGTTTCGCGTAACAATAAACAGGCAATCGAAACGGCTTTAAAAACTGCTTCCGATCAAAGTTTAGCGCTCGATGTGCGTATCGCTGGCTTATATACTTATGCACAGCTGACCAAAGAAAACGGTATTGAAACTTTAGTCGGATTTACAAAAGACAATGCTTTAAAAGAGTTTGCCTTAAAAGCACTTGCTGACCGTAAAACTTACGTTAGTAAAGTACCTGTTGAACCGTTTTTAGAAGGATTAAAAGATGCTTCGCCGCGTGTTCAGGCGGCTTCGATTATTGGTTTAAACCGCTTGGGCAGACCAGAAGTTGCCAATGTACTTTTACAAACTAAAGTTCCGGCTTCATTTGTAGCGCCTGCAAAAGGCACCGAAGGTCCGCATGCTACGCCAAATGCAGCCATTATATTGCCACACCTGGCAGTACGAGCTTTGGTTGAGCTCAATGCTGTTGATGCGCTGCTCGCTGCTGTTAAAACCGAAAACTCAACACTTGCACTTTGGGCATTGCGTTACACGCATGATGAAAAAGTGGTTAATGGTTTAATTGCTAACTACAAACAATCCACAGATGAGAAATTGAAACAGCAGATCCTGGTTACTTTGGGCCGTTTGTATAAAAAAGAAATTGCTTACGATGCTTCCTGGTGGTGGGGCACACGTCCTGATTCGCATGGTCCTTATTTTAAGGCGGTAAGTTGGGAAGGTTCACCTGCTATCGAGAAATTTTTGAAAGAGGAGGCAACAAAAGCTGGTGCACAAGGCAAACAGTTTTATGTTGATTTAAATTCTCGCCAGAGGATGGACATCGCTGAATTTGCCGAAGAAGAAAAAGTGGCTGCAACAGAAGAACCAAAAATTGATCTCGAAAAAATCAAAAATAAAAAAGGTCAGGTGGGTAAATCATCTATTGAAGATGTGTTGTTAGCCATCAATAAATTACAGGGCGATCCTTTAAAAGGCAGAAATATATTCAACAACCAGGGCTGTATCGCCTGCCATAGTTTAAGCAAAACCGAAAAAATGAAAGGTCCGTTTATGGGGCAGATTGGCTCGATCATGAATCGCGAACAGATTGCAGAATCGATTTTAAAACCAAGCGCTTCTATATCGCAGGGTTTTGCCACGGTAATGATCACTGCAAAAGGCGACCGAACTTATATGGGCTTTATTACCGAAGAAACGGCTGCTAAAGTAGTGATGCGTAATATTGCAGGTGAGGTTTTCACCATCAAAGCAGGTGATATTTTATCACGTAAAGAAATGGAAAACTCCATGATGCCAGAGGGTTTGGCCAATTCTTTATCTTACGAAGAACTAGCCTCTTTGGTTACCTTTTTATCAGAACAGAAAAAATAATGAATGATGGCATTTCCGGTCGTAATACCGATTCGGAAATGCTTTTATTATACAATGGTGCTGCTAAAGCTAGTTCCTGCGGATAATAATAATTTCCCCGTTAACCAACTGGAAGATATAACTGGAAATGCTCACCGACTTAAAAATTGCAATACGAAATACCAGACCAGACTTCTTCTCGAAAGTGATTTCCTCACCGATATAAATCTTATCTAATTCTTTTATAGTCGTTTCCACAGTAATCACCATGTATTGGTAACATTGACATATTGGTCTTGTTTTGAGAAAATGAGTTATTCTTATTCCTTAAAGGAGTATTTATTAGTTCATTGGTCATTGTTTAATTGGTCGCATCGTCATCTCAACCGGAGCAACGTGAAGTGGAGAGATCTATCCAGATAGATTAGCTTCGCTGAGCAATCGTGGTTCTCGACTGCGTTGCATCCGATAGCTATCGGGTCCGCTCGAAATGAAGGTAACTCGAGGGTATTTTTATACAATAAATTATCCTTCAAGGTAACAAACCGAAGAATATTCAATCTTCTCCAAACTCTCAACTCCAAGCTAATCGACTTCCAACTATGGACTGCTGACTCCGGACTTTTTTGTTATTTCCCCGCAATTTTTATAATAAAACTTGGTCAGTTGTTTTGGTTTAAAAAAACAAAACCTACATTAGCGATTAAATCTATATATCTAGTCGATGAGCAGATCGGCCAGGTTTGACTACCAGTTATGGATAACCATTTTTTTGAACAAATATTTAAAAACCCACTTGAGCAACACAATATACCACCGAATGAAGTAATATCCCGTTGGGCAGAGAAACTGATCCAGGTACTTTTTCCGGAAAATGCACCCAAAGTATTTTCAACGATTGAGGAAGTTAAAGAGCAGGTATCAGCTTTAGAGCTCGAACTTTATGATATTATTTCGGCAAGTTGTAAATTAAGGAACAGCGAGTGTAAAAATGCAGCAGGTCAGTTTTTTGCAGAACTACCAGTGCTATACCGTGTACTAAATACCGATATCCTGGCCATTTATGAAGGCGATCCGGCGGCACAGAGCAGGTTCGAAGTCATCAGGACTTATCCCGGTTTTTATGCCATCTGTTTTTACCGGATTGCTCATTTACTATATAATTTTGGGATACCCTTGGTGCCCAGGATTTTGACTGAATATGCCCATTCTAAAACGGGAATCGATATCCATCCCGCAGCCAGTATCGGTGAATATTTTCATATCGATCACGGTACCGGAATCGTAATCGGCGAAACCAGTACGATTGGCCGTTATGTAAAACTGTATCAAGGGGTTACCCTTGGTGCGTTGAGTGTGAAGAAAACATTGGCTGGCAGCAAACGCCACCCAACAGTAGAAGACCGGGTTGTGATTTACTCAGGCGCCACCATATTGGGTGGCGAAACCATCATCGGGCACGATAGCATCATTGGGGGTAATGTATGGCTTACCGAAAGTATTCCAGCTTTCTCCACTGCATATCACTCACCAATCATTACCATAAGAAATCATAAAGAAACCAATTAATACAAATATAATGGCAGGAATAATCGATCTGATCGGAAATACGCCAATGGCTGAGCTTCAAAAAATGAATATCAATCCGGCTGTAAAGGTTTTTGCAAAATTAGAAGGCAATAATCCGGGTGGTAGCGTAAAAGACAGGGCGTCGCTCAACATGATCAGAAGTGCGATAGAACGTGGCGAAATAGCAAAAGGCACTAAATTGGTCGAGGCTACAAGTGGTAATACGGGAATTGCATTGGCCATGATTGCCAGTTTATACAATTTAGATATCGAACTGGTAATGCCAGTCAATTCTACCCGCGAGCGTAAGGTGACAATGGAAGCTTTTGGCGCTAAGGTAACTTTATTGGAAAGTATTGAAGATTGCCGCGATTATGCCGAAGAGAAGGGCAGTAGCAAAGGATATTTCCTGTTAAACCAGTTTGCCAACCCGGATAATTACATGGCACATTATAAAACCACAGGCCCCGAAATATGGAAAGATACCGAAGGGCAGATTACACATTTTGTAAGCTCAATGGGAACAACAGGTACCATCATGGGCTGCTCGAGGTTTTTTAAAGAAAAAAATAAAGCCATTCAGATTGTAGGCTGTCAACCTACAGAGGGATCCTCTATACCAGGCATTAGAAGGTGGCCGACAGAATACCTGCCAAAAATATTCGAACCCGAGCGTGTTGATCGTGTGATGGACATTGCGCAGGAAGAAGCCACTATCATGTCGAGGAGGATGGCCAGAGAAGAAGGTTTATTTGCGGGCATGAGCTCGGGTGGTGCCTGTGCAGCAGCACTAAAACTGGCTTCAGAATTGGATAAGGGAATTATCGTATTTATCACCTGCGACCGTGGCGACCGTTACCTCAGCAGTGATCTGTTTGGCTAAACACAAAATAACTAGTGTTTTTCTTGTCTCATGAGCATTTTTACCCTTTGGATAATGGTTTCCATTTCAAATGGCTTTTCTATATAATCATCCCAATGGGCTTTATAGTAAGAATTGTGCTGAAAGCCATTTCTGGATGACATTAATAATATAGGAATGGCTGCATGTACCGATAATTTTAATTCGGTGCATATCGACCGTCCATCGGTAGTGTTCAATAATACATCAATTAAAATTACGTCGGGTGCAAAATTCGCTACTTCCGAATGTAAATCTATTGTGCTGGTAAGCCCGAGTACAGTATAGCCTTCAAATTCGAAGATCATCTTTATCGCTTCAAGCGTTGCATGATGATCTTCGATAATTAATATTTTAGGTGTGTTTAAGGAGCGCATTTAAGAGTTTTAAGGATAACTGAGGCTGCCGGTTCCCCGCTTTTTTAGCAATAATTCAAAAATTTTCGAATCCGATTTGGTCAGGCTATCCAGCGAGTTGCGCAGGCTCTGGTTAACGAGGCTCAGGTTGGTAAACATCTTCCGCAGGGCTTCATTTTCATCCCTCAGTTCCAAAAGCTCATTGGCAACGCTTCCAAACTCTCTTATCCAGGCATCAAATAAAGGTTTGTCAATAGCCAGTTCAGCGCAGATTTCTTCAGGTTCCCGACCATCATAAAATTCCTGGATACAACCAATAATTTGGGCAGGTGTGTTGTTTGGTTTCATAGTTTGTTTAATATGCTGTTATGCAAAAGGATAAACTGTCCCGATTTACATCTTAAGCAGCACAGCATTATTTTAAATGTTACATTATAGAGATAGGGACAAAGGAATAGCGCGTTTAAGGCTGATCAAAATTTTTATCTACGCAGTAATACGCAGTGTTTTTAAGTTGTTGGTTTACAGTTATAAAAATAAAAGAGCATTGTGATTCATTTTCCTGGGATATGGTATTTGATAAATTAACGTTTTTACTAAGCCATGCCGTCAGTCGTGTAACAAATCATCCCGGATAAGACCGTTTCTGTCGACATGGCTAAAATTTGAGTGCAATTCAGACAAAAAGATTAGTCCGTTTAGTTTATACGGCATCGCACCGTGTGCACTCTTTTATGCTATATGCAAAGAGGGTGCGGTAGCTGGTTTTAGCTCATACGCATTTCTACGCAACATTGTTCAATTGGTTGTAGTAAAGCGTTTTATGTGGTCTTGTTAAGTTAATAGTTAAAGTAAGGTAAAAGACTTTTAAATGCTATTTTTGTATATTATTTAGGACGATTTGTTTAGGTTTGACATCCAGGACTGCATATTCATTTCTCCGTCGATCCCTAACTTTTTCCGTACCCTGTATTTACGGCTTTCCACTGCACGTACACTCAGTTTGCAGGTCCGGGCTATTTCTTTGGTATCAAAATTTAACCTGATATAAGCGCAAAGCTCTAACTCTGCAGGTAGGAGCTGTGGTGCAATCCGGAGCAATGATGTTATAAACTGGTTCTCTGTTTCTTCAAACTTTTTCATAAAAGAAGGATCATGTGATTTTGCAAGCTCCGTGAGCTCTTTTAACGATAAATGCTCAACAGGTTTTTCGTTTTTCTGATTGAGCTGTTTACGGTAGCTTTCCATCTGTTCGTGCATCAGGATACGTTGTTTGCGGAAATGTGCGTTGTGACGGGCCAACAACCTCAACCGCTGTCCAAAAAGCCCTAAACTAATCAATATCCCTTCAACAATCACTGCCATGGTGAGCAGGTTGAAACTATAAGACTGAAAGGGAATGATGGCCATTAAACAAAAAACCAGGTAAATAGAAGCCAGGGCTACCGGAATCCAGCCAAACACATAACACCATATCAGCGGATTATTTTTGGCATATCCGCGTATGATAATAACCTGAATACTGCTGAATAGAAAAAGTAAGGAGGTTAATAAAAATAATACCTGCGTAAGTAAATTGGTAAAGCTCCGTGCATCCCATAAAGAACAGATCAGTATGATGCTCCAGCCAAATAACAGTACGTTAAATATCTTATTAAGCTGTGGTAACTGCCGTTTAAGTTTTAAGAAATGATTGTTGAACAGGATGGTGCAGATGTAACCCAGCGCTATAAAAAAATGGGCATGTACCAGGATAAAGCTGGCTACTGCCTGTCCGAACAATAAGCCATAACCTTGCAGGTAACAAACCATTACAATAAAGTAAAGCAAGATAACACGGGCGATGTACAGGGCAAAAAGTTTGCTCCGCGTAATGATGTACATGAAAATATGAAAAATAAGGATCATCAGCGCAATCCCCACATAAATCAGTTGGATACTATAAGCCTTAATAAGTGCGTGGTTCAATACCGATTCGGTAACCAGTTTAGCAGGCACCAATAGGGTATTCATGGCCTGCATCCTGATATAGATATCGCCAACGGGTGCTTTAACCTGTTGTAAGGAAAAGGCATAACCCGTACCCAATAAAGCATCGCTTTTTTTGAGGTTAAACATGCCAGAACTGATCAGCCTGACTTTTCCCTCAGCATCCCGATAATATAAGCTAATAGAATCGATATTGGCATAACTGATAAAAAGATAAGGTTCGGTTTGGCTGTTCCGTTTAAACCTGAGCTTCATCCACCACACCTTTCCCCTGGTGCCGCCATTAAAGATTGCTGAAGTCCCTTTTGAAAAACGTGCTGGCTTAAACTGCTCTACCTCCTCGAACGAAGCTTTTCCAAGGCTGTCCTGCCAATAATATCCTGATCTGCCAACATTAACAAAGGATTGCTTCTCTACCTGGATAACCGGTTGAGCAATGCACAGATTGTTTTCGATAATGAAAACGATAAGAAAGAAAATGGTCTTCATTAATTAAACCAATGTAAAAGAGTTGGGATGACCTATTACAAGGGAGAAATTATGGCTTTATAATAGAAAAACCAAATTTAATCTTAAAAAAAGAACAATCTGCCACCATTTGCCGTTCAGTACAAAAGTTGTATTTTAGAACCAAGCCAGAAATATTTATGCACCAACTGATTATACAATATGCTTTTTTACTTGCGGTAATTCTTTTTGTTGTAATGCTGGCGCAAAAAATCAATGTGGCTTATCCCATTTTATTGGTTATTGCTGGCCTGGCTTTAAGTTTTGTACCTATTCTTCAGGATATCCAGATTGAACCTGAACTCATATTTGTGATTTTTTTACCACCTTTATTATACGAAGCAGCCTGGAATACCTCGTGGAAAGATTTTTGGAAGTGGCGGCGGGTAATCAGCAGTTTTGCTTTTCCAATTGTTATTTTCACCTCCACCATTGTTGCTTTAATTTCGAGCAGTTTAATTCCGGGCTTTACTTTGGCCCTTGGATTTTTATTGGGAGGGATCATTTCTCCGCCGGATGCGGTATCTGCTTCAGCCATTCTTAAAAATGTTAAAGTACCCAAAAGGCTCACCACCATTTTGGAAGGAGAAAGTTTGCTGAACGATGCGTCAAGTTTGGTGGTTTTCCGCTTTGCGCTGGCTGCGGTAATGACCGGAAGTTTTGTATTTACCGAGGCTGCCGGCAACTTCGTAATGGTAATTGTGATGGGAATTTTAATCGGTATTGGGGTAGCACTTGTTTTTTATGCCTTGCACCGATGGTTGCCAACGACTACGAACATTGATATCATCCTTACTTTTTTAACGCCCTATGTAATGTATATGACAGCGGAGGAATTTCACTTTTCGGGAGTGTTGGCAGTAGTAAGCGGAGGATTGTTCCTTTCTTCTCAAAGAGATCGTATTCTTACCCATCGGAGCCGTTTGCAGGGCATAAATGTTTGGGAAGCAGTTGCTTTTGTGCTCAATGGTTTTGTTTTCTTGTTGATTGGTTTAGAATTTCCTGTAATTATACATGGTTTGGGCAGCGAAGGCCTTTTACCCGCCATCCGTTATAGTGCCATTATTTGCATGGTTTTAATTCTGGGGCGATTGGCCAGTACTTATGGTGCCTTGTTTTTTACCCGCTTTATTAGTCGCTACATTACCACAGCAGATCCAAACCCTGATTGGAAAGCACCATTGCTTTTTGGTTGGGCAGGTATGCGGGGTGTGGTTTCTTTAGCAGCCGCACTTTCTATTCCCGTGGCTTTAAAATCAGGCGAAGCCTTTCCTCAGCGCAACCTGATCCTGTTTATAACCTTTAGTGTAATATTGGTTACACTGGTATTACAAGGTTTAACATTGCCCTGGCTCATTAAATGGGTGGATATGCCCGATCCCGACTATACCGTTTCTTTTGAACAGCAAAAACAGATGGTGAGGAAGAAATTATCCATGCTATCACTCAAAATCCTGGATGAAAAATATCACGATGCGCTCGAAAATAATGATATGATCAGGTCGATAAAAATCCGCATTGAAGCCGAAATGGAATTGCTTAGGGATTGGGAGAAGGAAGAAAACCCGAAGAGGGCCGAAGATTTTTACCACGATTACCGTTTAGCGCTCGAAGATATCATGACAGAACAGCGTACCTTACTAAAAGGCCTAAATAAAAAGGAACAGATTAATGATCAGTTGATCAAAGAACAGTTAGAACTGCTCGATCTGGAGGAAGAAAAACTGCGCAGGCATTTTAGTCAGCGTGATGAGTAATTGTTAATTTAATTTTGAACGGAACTAAAGATGTTTAAAACTTATAGCTTCTGTCACTTCCAATCACCAGATTAAATAATATATTTGCTAATTAATTTAGTAAGTATATGTCGGTAAAGGTTAACATCACTTCAAAAGGAATACAAAAGGTACTGAAAAACTATAACGAGAAACAGGCTATTGCCGAGTATATCTGGAATGGTTTTGATGCCAATGCCGATACCATAGAAATAGATTATGTTGCCAATGCCCTGGGGCTTTTAGAAAGTTTAACCATTGCTGATAATGGCTATGGTATTAATTTTGAACGTTTGCAGCAAAAATTCGATCCCTTTTACGAATCAGAAAAATCACTGCAAATTGTAGCACCAAAACACACTTCAAAAATGCATGGGCGTAACGGGGTAGGGCGGCTTACCTTTTTTACCTTTGCGCATGATGCCACCTGGCAAACCACTTACCAATCTGAGCAGGGCTTTCGTTACGGTGAAATAAACATTAGTACTGGCGGCTTAAATAGTTATAGTCACGATTTTACCGCTAAGCCAACAACTACTGGTAATACAGGAACCACAGTCTCTTTTACCAACCTTCGTATTGGGGAGCAAGAAATGAAAGAACTGATATTGCCTTATCTGATCAATGAGTTTTGCTGGTTTATCGAACTGAACAAGCATAAAAACTATTCAATTATCGTAAATGGCGAAACTTTGGATTTTAGCAGTAATGTAAGAACATTAGAAGAGTTTAATCTTTTTTATCCAGATACCTCGGTTACTTTTAAAATTAAATATGTGCACTGGAAAGAGAACCTTCATAAAGAATTATCTAAATACTATTTTCTGGCAGGAGGGGAAGAGATTTATAAAGATTATACCACATTGAATAAAAAAAGTGACGATTATTTCCATAGCATTTATATTGACAGCGATTTTTTCAGGGATTTTGATTTTAAGAGTTTCGAAAACGAAGGACAGGTGGCCATATTCGGCGCAGCTAAATCTTCTCCTGAATACCGTTTTTTAATTAAAGAACTTACTGCGTACCTTAAAGAAAAGCGTAAACCTTTTTTAAAAGAATATGCAAGTCGACTGATCGAAACTTACGAACAGGATGAAATATTTACTGTTTATACCAGTGAAAGTGAAAAACAATTAAAGAAACCAGCACTGATAAATTTAATTAAAGCTTTGTACGAGATAGAGCCTAAGTTGTTCAGCAGCTTAAATACCGATCAGAAAAAGACTTTAGTTCGTTTGATCGATCTTTTGTTGCACTCAAATCAACATGTTCAGTTGTTCGAACTATTTAATGGATTGATGGAGCTGGAAACCGAAGAATATGATGAACTGGCTTTACTACTTTTGAATAAAAGTTTAGTATCGTAATTTTATCATAACTATTATGTGTATAATCATTAGGTATGAAGCAATCTTTATTGCATAGCTTGAAAAAGCTACCTAATGTTTAAAAATCCAATAAATCTTTCGGATGGATATCGAGCCCTTTGGCCAGTTCAAAGATGGTAGATAACTGAACATCAAATTTACCATTCTCGATTTTAGAAATATTGCTATCGTCAATGTCGCAGTTTCTTGCCATTGCACGTAAACTCAAGCCCTTACTGTTTCTAATTTTCTTCAAATTGAAACCGAAATTATTCTGAATAATTGAGCTTTCCTTCTTAATCATCGAGGTTAAATAGTTCGAAGCTCAAAGTCTCCAACTTATTTAAAATATTTGCGGTTATATATTACCGTATTTTAAATTATTTTTTTATATTTGATTTAATAACAAAGTATCAATAAGGGATTTAAGCCAGTATGGCCTTTACCGTTAATCGGGATAGCAGCTTAGTTATGTTTAACATGTTATCTCTGTTATCATTTTAGAAGGTTTGTGCATTTGCCTTTTTCGTTACGCCATTATTATATATTAAAAAATGAGACAGGAAACAAACGTAATCAACAATCCGTTTGCCTTTTATCAAGGCAGCTTTCCTGCTTTTCCCATATCCCAAAATCATCCTACGTCCCATGTTAGTATTCCACAGAAATGCCCTTTTAATTGGTTATACCCTTTAAAGCCAAAAAGTCCTGTTTGAGTACTTTTTTGCCCTATAACAACAGTTAATTTATTAAGGTCATAACTGTTGTTTATAGGGCATTTTTCAGCTCTAATTTTCTTATTTAATAAAAAAGGTTTAATCGCCCGCCAGTAGATCAGGATGTTTATTGGCCTGCGGAATTACGATTTCTGCTGCTTCTAAAAGTAGGTGGATGGAATCGTATGGCCTAAAGTTAAAATTATTTCATTCAAATAAAACATGCGGAAAAGTATATTTTTTAACGTATTGGCATCGCTATGCCCAAAAAATGAGCCTTTTCAAGGTTTAATCTTCTTCAAAAACTTGCTATTAAAGCCGGTGTATCAGCCTGATAATGAAGGCGGTGACGCCTGTTCTTTCAGCTTTCGCCCCTGTAAGCTGCTATATCAAAAAGCAAACGCTGGTTGCTTCTTCAAATCGAATAATTTATAACCCAATCTAACAATTATGAAAACTAAAAAAAGGATGGGAGCCTATCGAAAAAAGAGCTCTCTTGTTAAAAGCGCAAGCTTCTGCCTGCTCTTATTTATCGGACTAATCGTCGCTCGTTGTGCCAAAGACAGGTTAGTAAGTGATTCTGGTGGAATTAAGACCCTCTCTGTAAATTCACCGGATTTGAAAACACGTTTGGATGCCATTAAGGATTCCTATGAAAAGCAAAAACTTCAGCAAAAGCTTCAACCTGATCAGAGCGATAAGCTATCATGGAGTCCAGATTGGGAACATCCCCATATTCAGTTGGTAAATGATAGTGTTTCTTATGTTTTTTACCAATTGCTGGGCCAGGTGGTGGTTAAGGGGAAAGCTGAACTTGCAAAGCAGGTTAACGGTAAATTATACCTGATGGTTAAAAATGAATCGGAATTTTACAAAGCTTTTTACTATGATCCAAAAGCCAATCCAAATGAAAAGATAGGTAAGGATACAAAGGAATTTGATTTGAAATTGTTTACTGGAAATCTCATACTATCCAGCCTGCAGAACGGACAAAACTACATATTAGATTATTCGAATGGGCACCTCAGCGATTCCTATCAGAAAAAAGGAGTGCTTGCAATAAAAAAAATGCAGTCGGTTAAAGGTACTACTTCATATTGGCAGCAAGAATGTAATCAGGTAGTTCGGAATTGTACATATTCTTCATTGGCGCCCAGCTGGTGTGGCGGAATAGTGAATATCGTATTCAGTGCTACCTGCAGTTGGCCCCAGTCAACTTGCGGAGATACTTATTCACTAGTTGATTCTGATGAAGGAGTTGTTTGCGAAGATAAGTGGTTTCCGGATCCACCTGAACCAATTGATACTGGTGGGGGCGAAGGTGGTAATGGAGATGGAGGCGTACCAAAGAGTGAGGTTAAATACGATAATCTCCTAAAGGATTACCCATGTATGGTAAAAGAAGTATTAAACAAGTTAGAAACCAACCAGGCATATGCTAAACTGATTCAACCGTTTGAGGAAGTTAAACTTCCAGATGGTACAACTTTTGTTATGCAGGGTTTCCCAAATTTGGAATATGATTCTTCTGTACAAGATTATGGTGCTAGTACACCTGATGGTAAAACAAAATATAGTTTAGCCCACACGGGTCAGGTTACGGCAACGAGTTCGAAAATCCAATTTAATCAGGCGGCCATCAGCAATGCATCACAATTGTTGCTACAAGTAACAGCCATACACGAAACCGGGCATGCCTATATTAATTATTACCTTCAAATGGGGAAATTTAGCCACCCTATAGATATAGAACGCTATTCTACCTGGGCCATTAATATTGTTAATTTCGAAGATATTGCAAAAACTTCGGCCGTCGATAACAATTTCAGGGATCATTCTATAATGCTGGAAACATATTTCGATAAGATTTGGGGTATCTTAAAGGATATAAATGGTTCGGCTTACTCTGATAAGGAATACCAAATGGCCGCATTGTATGGGTTAGATAATCCTGGTGATACTCCAAAAAACCCATTAGTTAACGGGGTAAATTTATTTGATATTTACAAAGGAGTATTAAATAAATCTTATAATAATATAAAAACAAAATATGGTATTACAGATGCTGAGGTAAATGGTTTTAATTTAGCTAATCTGAAAGATGTTTCTGCAGATAAAAAATTACCTACCGATTGTCCCAAATAAATCTTTTAGCATGAAAAAAATACTTTTATTTAGCCTTTTAATCATTTCATTTTATAAGGCTTCTTCGCAAAATAGAAAAATATATTTTCTGGCTGATACCATAAATATAGCTAAACAGAACCGGTTCCTGAAAATTGAAACACAGAGTTTTTTTGAACATCACTTTACTTTTTTTTGCAGGTGTACACCCCCATATAAAGATTTTACATCCTTTTATTACTACATCAAAAAAGGAGATAAAATGGCAGAAACCGTATCTAAAAAACCTGATTATGATTATTTAAGTTTTAAAGAGTTTATGGATATCCTGGCAGAAACCAGGGGTTACCTGAGTGGTATTTACGAGCTTTATATTACCGAAGTATTACCCGGCAATAAATATAGAACCAATATAGTAAGTCAGGTTCCTTATCGGGTACCAACTGAGGATAAAGCGTCAGTTAAAGAAAACAGGTAGTAAACTTAAGAATGCTTTAGTCAGTTTAAGCGAGTTATTTACGTGAAAGCCATCCACCAAAAAAGGCCGCTATTTATAGTGGCCTTTTTAAATTTTCGGTCTTTATGGACTAAGATGTTAAAAGAAAATGCCAAAACCAATTGGTATCGGTACGGATAGAAATGCTGGGCCAAAAGGGCCAAGACTAAATCCTTGTCTGGTATTCTCTTAAAAGCTTGTAAGTTTTACTCGCAATTCGAAAAAAACTATCGAAATCATAGAAGCTATCAAATATAAAATGTAGAAATTTTTCCTCACTTCTACAGTATATGGGAATTGTATGTAGTTGTATAATGGGTATTTATTATTATAAATGCTGATTCATAATTGCGAATAATGGGCCTGTAATGTAAATAGAGTACATATCAATTTGAAAAGCGATATATCATTATAAAAGTGGATGCAGAATTGTAAATAGATGATATGTTGTTATGAAAAAACTGGTATATCAATAAAGAAAGGAGGAATGTTATTTAAAGAAAAATCTGTTCAATTACTGTGTCATTGGTTAAATCTGTGTCCAGTTGAGAAATATCATTTATCAACAATTAACCACATCAAATTATTATGAAGTCAAAAAAATGGATGAGTCATTACCCAAAAAAAGACTCTATTACTAAAATCGCAAGCTTCTGCCTGCTCTTATTTATCGGAATAATCGTCGCTCGTTGTGCCAAAGACAGGTTAGTAAGTGATTCTGGTGGAATTAAGACCCTCTCTGTAAATTCACCGGATTTGAAAACACGTTTGGATGCCATTAAGGATTCCTATGAAAAGCAAAAACTTCAGCAAAAGCTTCAACCTGATCAGAGCGATAAGCTATCATGGAATCCAGATTGGGAACATCCCCATATACAGGTGGTAAATGATAGTGTTTCTTATGTTTTTTACCAGTTGCTGGCCCAGGTGGTGGTTAAGGGGAAAGCTGAAGTTGCAAAGCAGGTTAATGGTAAATTATACCTGATGGTTAAAAATGAATCGGAATTTTACAAAGCTTTTTACTATGATCCAAAAGCTGATCCAAATGAAAAGATAGGTAAGAATACAAAAGAATTTGATTTGAAATTGTTTACTGGAAATCTAATACTATCCAGCCTGCAGAATGGACAAAACTACATATTAGATTATTCGAATGGGCGCCTCAGCGATTCCTATCAGAAAAAAGGAGTGCTTGCAGTAAAAAAAATGCAGTCGGTTAAAGGTACTACTTCGTATTGGCAGCAAGAATGTAATCAGGTAGTTCGGAACTGTACATATTCTTCATTGGCACCCAGCTGGTGCGGCGGAATAGTGAATATTGTATTCAGTGCTACCTGCAGTTGGCCCCAGTCAACTTGCGGAGATACTTATTCATTAGTTGATTCTGATGAAGGGGTAGTGTGCGAAGATAGGTGGTTTCCAGATCCGCCTGAACCAATTGATACTGGTGGGGGAAGCGGTGGTAGTGGTGATGGCACAACTACAACTACTCCCGAAGAATTTAATCAACATATTAACCTAGATGAACTGAGCCCCTGTGCATCTTCAGTAATGCATTCACTAATGTACCAGACTGAAGGTTCAGTAGTTGCCATGATTCAAAAAATTTCTGGTGAAGTGCCAGGCTACAGCTGGACATTGAAGGCTGGCAACCTTGCTGTAGATACAAATGGGGAAACTAAAAAATCGAATGGTGGGGCAACTACAACAATAGATGTGAGCAAATATACCAATGGCACAGATATGGCACTGGCAAGAACTTTATTACACGAAGCAGTGCATGCTTATCTTGTATCTTATTTTACTAAAAATAATACATTAGCTAACCTTTCTTATCCGGAAATGCTAGTGGAATGGATTAAACTTGAAAAAAAGGATATGAATGTGCTGCATCATATTGAAATTACCACTGAGTTTAAAAGTGATATTGCGAAAGGATTAATGGAATATGGAGATTTACATAACTATACTTTTTCGAGTACAGTAGAAAAAAACCAGTTTTATAGCGATATGGCCTGGGGTGGTTTAGAAGCTACTCCTGCTTACAAAGCGCTTTCTAATACTGAAAAGAACCGTATACAAGATACTATACAAGCAGAACAATATGGTAAAGATAGAAATGGCGACCCTAAAGCCGGAAAAGGAAAACCTTCAGGCTGTTAAACATGATTATTATGAAAAAGCAAATATTTAGTTTATCAATGGTTTTAATAATTTTGTTTGGTTGCACTTTAAACCGTTATGGCAGATATACAAAAAAAAAATTTAAGACTAAAAATGACAAGGTTATTGTTATCGGTACGATTTATAGAAGAAATAAAAGCAAAGAAATATTGCCTGGTGCTGGAATAAAATCTGCTGATACAGGGCAACTCATCCTATCTGATCGCGACGGAAAATACCGGATTGAACTGCAGGAGGGGGAGTATCGAATTCATGCTACAGCTGTAGGCTTCGAATCAACATCTACTAAACCATTTAAACTGGTGAATGGTGACTCCATCGTGGTGGATTTTATTTTAAAAGAAGTACCCAGCGTATTTGTCGATTAGATCCTTATAAGATATTTTAATTGTAACTTTAAATTGTTTCTACAAATAAAAAAATACCTGCCGATTGTCCAAAATAAAATCTTTTAACATGAAAAAAATACTTTTATTTAGCCTTTTAATCATTTCATTTTATAAGGCTTCTGCGCAAAACAGAAAAATATATTTTCTGGCTGATACTATAAATACAGCTAAACAGAACCGGTTTTTAAAAATTGACGCAAATGCTTTTGAGCATGAATTTACATTTTTTTGCAGGTGCACACCCCCATACAAAGATTTTACGTCCTTTTCTTATATCATAAAAAAAGGAGATAAAATGGCAGAAATCGTATCTAAAAAACCTGATTATGCTTATTTAAGTTTTAAAGAGTTTATGGATATCCTGGCAGAAACCAGGGGTTACCTGAGTGGTATTTACGAGCTTTATATTACCGAAGTATTGCCCGGCAATAAATATAGAACCAATAAAGTAAGTCAGGTTTCTTACTCGCCACCAACTAATGATAGTGTGTCAGTTAAAGAGAATAGGTAATAAAACCTAAGAAATGCTTTAGTCGGTTTAAAGCGACTTATTAAAGTGAAAGTTACCCACCAAAAAAGCCACTATTTATAGTGGCTTTTTAAATTTTTAGTCTTTATGGACCAAGATGTTAATGGAAAATGCCAGTACAAATTAATATTGGTACGGATAGAAATGCTGGGCCAAAACTAAATCCTTGTCTGGTATTCTCTTAAAAGCCTGTAAGTTTTACTCGCAATTCGAAAAAAACTATCGAAATCATAGAAGCTATCAAATATAAAATGTAGAAATTTTTTCCCACTTCTACAGTTTATGTTAGTTATGTGTGGATGTATAAAGTATTCTGTATTGTTATGAATGCTTTTGTGTAATTGTAAATAATAGGCTTTTAGGTTGAATAGACGGTATATTATTGTAATGGTGGATGTGCTATTATGAAATTGGATGCATAATTGTAAATGAATGGTATGCTATTGGAAAAAGGTCGATCCTATAAGTTGTGTAATTAATTAGATCTGTGTTTAATCAATTCAGAAATATTATTTATCAACAAATTAAAAGATGCCCATGAAAAAGATCAGAACAATTGTGTTTCTTATGGTACTTATATCATTTGGAGCAAATGGAAAAAAAGTGGTAACCAATGACAGCAAAAAACATTTTAATAAATATTTTTTGATCGATGTCGAGGACCCGACTTATAAAACTACAGAGGTGAATCTAAGTGCGGAAAAACTTTATAGGAGTAAAGATCAGATTAGGTTATACAATATAAGGTTTGATTCGCTTTCCCTGATATTGTTCACGGTCTTCAATCCTGGGAACGGTTTAAAGGAAATAGATATCAAAGCAGGAGGTAGAAAAATAATAAGCCTGCAAGACTTGAAAAATATATTCGCCAATGGCTTTTCAGAATATATGAAATCCGGGGGATATAATGACAGCTATTTAAAGAGATGTGACATAGGTATCATTATCAGGAAAGGCAACAAATTTTTTGAAGCATCAGACGCATTTGCGGAATATTTCAGGATTAATGAACAGGCACTTATATTCCCCAATTCAATGGGAAATATATTTATCAATACCCTGTCACCTGTATTATCGGTAAAGGATTTTGAAGATAAGTATCGGGCAGTTTATGGTGGCTTCTCGCCGAACTGTATAGCATCAAAAAAAACATCGGGTACAACAAGCCTGAAAAGACCATTGGAAAAGCCTTTGCTTTTCAACTCCGGCAAGGTAAAGATCCTTGGGTACGATGCTTATAGGTTCTGGCAGTTTTCTGATTGGCCGACCATCGATTCGGACAATCATAAAAGAGGTATTGACCGTTTTCTATTTGTAAAAGGGGTTGGGATAATAGGTGGCTCCTATGACGCATGGTACGAGCAGGCTGGCACAGCAGGCCTCATTAAAAATTATGTGCAGGAGGATGTCATGATACCGGTATCTTTAGATGATATAAAAACAAATTAAATAGTTTAGCTGGCAGTATGTTTTTTTAATTAGTAAGGGGAATGAAGTACCAATTGCCAAAAATTAAATCTTTTAACATGAAAAAAATACTTTTATTTAGCCTTTTAATCATTTCATTTTATAAGGCTTCTTCGCAAAACAGAAAAATATATTTTCTGGCTGATACCATAAATATAGCTAAACAGAACCGGTTTTTAAAAATTGACGCAAATGCTTTTGAGCATGAATTTACATTTTTTTGCAGGTGCACACCCCCATACAAAGATTTTACGTCCTTTTCTTATATCATAAAAAAAGGAGATAAAATGGCAGAAACCGTATCTAAAAAACCTGATTATGATTATTTAAGTTTTAAAGAGTTTATGGATATCCTGGCAGAAACCAGGGGTTACCTGAGTGGTATTTACGAGCTTTATATTACCGAAGTATTACCCGACAATAAATATAGAACCAATATAGTAAGTCAGGTTCCTTACTCGCCACCGACTTATGATAGTGTGTCAGTTAAAGAGAATAGGTAATAAAAGCTAAGAAATGCTTTAATTTAATCTTAGTTGAGTGAAAAATATGCCGCCAAAAAGTCTCTATTTTTTGACGGCTTTTTTATCAGATCTTGATCGTTACTTAACTGGTAGGGAGGAAGAAAGCGACTCTTTGTGAAGGAAAACCTTCTGGCTGTTAAATGATGATTAATATGAAAAAGCAAATATTTAGTACAGTTATAGTTTTAATGGTTCTGTTTGGTTGTACCTTAAAAAGGTACGGCAGGTATACAGAAAAGATATTTAAAACAGCAAATAGCAAGGTTATTGTTACAGGTACTGTATATGATACTAATAAAAGTAACGGAACAATAGCTGAGGCTGGAATAACTTCTGCTGATACAAATTATCTCACCAAAACTGATAACAACGGTAAATATCGCATTGAATTGCGGGAAGGCAAGCATATACTTCGTGCTGCATTTATTGGTTTTAAAATAGCCTCCACAAAGCGTTTGAATCTTGTAAAAGGTGATTCACTCATGCTTGATTTTATATTGAAGGATTCAAAAGAAAAAACAAGAAATTAGTTCTTAGAAATTCTTTTAGCAATTTTGTTGGTCTTTACTTATGATTAGAAGAGTGATTCTCCTTGCCAGGTCATTTAAATTGTTTAATATTAAAGCAGGGGAGTTTTTCGCTGTTTAATCTGAATTGTTATAAGACTAATGTAGGAGTTTTACCCTGATAAACTCATTGCGGCAAGGTCAAAAACAAATTCAGAAAGGGAATATAGAAATCAATCCGGTTCAACTGGAAAAAACGCGTGTAAACGATGATGAGAAATCTAATTTTTAAAGCAGTAATGACCTTTAGTTTATATTGCGCTGCGCCACAGAGTACCAGTAATCTAAAGGATGAAAACGTTATTATAAATAAAGTTATCGATATTGTATCTGAAAAGGATGTTCGTCCTAAATCTGTTCTCATTGGGGAACAAATTTTATCAGATTTTGATCGATACTTAACTATATGGGGAGGTAAAAATAGCGACTCTTTGTCTTTATTGATAAATGGTAAATGGAATTATTTAAAGCAGATACGAAGGCATTCATATTCCAAGGACTGGCGAAAAATTTCGACTTCCAAATCTGTAGATGGTAAGAAAATTATCACTAAGAATAAGAAAAATGAAGATATAGAATTTAGTCCGGTACAGTTTTCGCCTGAGGGTACTAAGGCATTTGTGGTATATAACAGGTCTTTTAAAAATATAACACAGGCAACTGTTTTCTTCTTCTTTGAAAAAAAGAATGGTACATGGGTTCACAAAGGCCATTATATCCCTTTTCTTGATTAACACCAATATGCTTCTTACTTCAACTAATATTCCAAATTGCTGCGTTATTTATTTAAGTAACGCAGCATGATACATTGATCTTAAATATTCGAAAAATATTTTCTTTGCTATTAGAATAAATAATTACGGTTTAACTTTACCCAGGCTAAATTTAAAGATGCTTCCTAAACCGGGTTCTGATTCTACTGCAATTTGTCCGTTAAGTTTTTCTACCAGATTTTTAACACTGGCCAGCCCAATGCCGGTTCCTTTCTGGTCAAAACGGTCTGTTTTATTCAGGGTAACATGTTTATCAAATATCTTTGTTAAATGGTGGTTATCAATGCCAATGCCATTATCGTGTACTTCAAAATGATATTGGTGATCACTTTCCTCAAACACGATTTTAATTTCAACTGCTGCTTTATCGTTATACCTGATGGCGTTGGTTAACAGGTTTAAAAAAATCTGTTCAACAGCAATAATTGAGCAGTAAATGGGTTGTGTTAAAGTAGGGAAGGTAATATTTACCCCGGTATCAACTTTAATCATTGTCGAAATCCTTTCCAGCAGTTCATTCAGGTTTATTTCAGCCTGTGCAGAGGTGAGTAACTCCGGTTTAAAAGAATAGTTAAGCATGTCGTCTACCAGGTTCAGCAATTTCTGTGCAGAAGAAAGGCTCATGTCTACCAGTTTCAGGTTATCGGTATCACCCGTTGTAATCAGGCGTTTCTGCAGCATTTGCGAAGTCATTTTTATCGAGCTCAACGGGTTTTTAATGTCGTGAGCTGCAGAAAGTGCAAACTGCCTGATAAATTCATTCGTTTCTTCTAATACACGGTTTGCTTTTTCCAGTTCAACAACTTTTCTTTTAAGCTCTAATTGCGTCATTACCTGTTTAGCCAGGATCCTGAGCGACTTTTGCTGCTGTTCACTCAGTTTGCGTGGTTTACGGTCTATTACACAAAGTGTTCCTAAGGGGAAGCCCTCACTATTAACCAGGGGTACGCCAGCGTAAAATACAATATTCGGGTTTCCGGTTACCAATGGATTGTTGGCAAAACGGTGATCGAAACGGGCATCATTTATAATCATCAGCTCTGTTGGCTGCATAATGGCATGCGAACAAAAGGCTTGTTCTTTAGGTGTTTCGGTAGTATCCAGACCGAAATGACTTTTAAACCATTGTCTTTTATCATCTAATAAGCTAATGAGGGCAATTGGCGACTGACAGATTTCGGAAGCCAACACCGTAAGCTCATCGAGATCCATATCCGGAAGCGTATCCAAAACCCCGTAAGAATGTAAGGATTTTAAGCGTAAATGCTCATTTTTAGGTTCTGGAAAGACGCTCATGGAGAGGTGTTGAAAATTTATTTTTTTTGAAATCAGACAAATGTATAAATTAAAATGATCTTAATGTCTTGTCCGTGTACTTATACGTATTCCTAATTGATCTTTTTATAACTACATGTATCGGCATGAATGCATAGATTGACCAGCATTTTAAAGATAAATTGCACAAACCTTTGTGATTTTAATATTATATAATCATTTTTATAGCTAAACATTAGTCTCTATGCCATTAATAAAGATGATTTAGGCTAAATATGATCAGGTTTCTTGATATGGCAGAACAGCGTGCATATTTTTCTACAGATTATCCGGTAAATATTTATGCATTAAGCGAACAGTCGGTTACTGTGGAGTTTGGAACATTAATAAGTGAAGAATTATTGAGCTTAATTACTGGTTTTAACCAGTTTTTGTTACAAAATCCCTTTCCCGGATTAATTACAACTGTGCCGGCCTATGCCAGCTTAGCCATTTTTTTTAATCCCTTAATCGTTGCTGCATCTGATCTTCCCGGCAAATTTTGTTACGATAAAGTAGCACAATACCTTAAAAATATCGGTCAAACAAAAAGAGCAGAATCCCACCTTGCAACCGATAAAGTAGTAATCCCCGTTTGTTATGGAGGAGATTTTGGTCCGGATATTTTAACCGTTGCAAAAACTAATCATCTCAGCATAAACGAAGTGATTGAAATTCATGCTGCCGGGCTTTATACTGTGTTTATGATCGGTTTTGTGCCGGGTTTTGCCTACATGGGCGGGATGGATACCCATTTAACTACACCACGAAAGGCTGTTCCTGATGCAAAAATACCAGCTGGTGCTGTGGGGATAGCAGGTACGCAAACCGGTATCTATCCTATGGAAACCCCCGGAGGATGGCAGATTATAGGAAGAACCCCATTAAAAATGTTCGATGTAGGCCGCCCACAACCTTCGTTATTAAAAGGGGGAGATCAGGTTACCTTTAAGCCTATTGCTAAAGATGAATTTAATATGATGCTGCAAAATGAATATGAAAATCAGCATCATTAAACCTGGTATGTTAAGTACTGTACAAGATCTGGGCAGGTACCGGTATCTTTCGCAGGCAGTGCCTGTTTCTGGTGCGATGGATCAGCTGGCACACCGGCTGGCCAATAAAGCAGTGGGGAACGATGGCGGGCTGGCAACCATCGAATTTAGCTACGCAGAAGCATCGTTTAAGGCCGAAACAGATGTTTTGGTGGCTTATTCGGGGGAAGGGGCTTTTCTGGTTTTTAACGACGAATTAATGCCTGCAGAAAAGCCATTGTTTTTTCGCGCAGGCTCCATTGTAAAATTTATTGCCAATCCTGTTGGAGTTTGGACCTACCTGGCTGTGGCAGGAGGCTGGAATGTGCCCGATGTGATGGAAAGCAAAAGCACTTACCTTACGGCTGGTTTTGGTGGATTAAGTGGTAGAGCGCTCCGAAAAGGAGATGTTTTAATGAATAATCAATCCGTAAGCCAGGTTTCTGAGCAGATATTTGATCAGCTGATTAAAAAAAGAATTATTTATCCAAACTGGCGCATTTCGCGCGAGAGTTTACTGCCTCAGGATAGGCAAACGGTTCGGGTGGTACTGGGAAATGAAATCAATTGGTTCGACGCTAACTCGATCATTTCCTTTTTAACCAAAAACTATAGCATTGATAGGAAAAGCAATCGCATGGGCTATCATTTATCAGGAACACCATTGGTGAGGAAAGTTAACAAAGAGCTGCTCAGCACGGCCGTAGCGCCAGGAGTGATCCAGGTAACGGGAAGTGGCGATTTGGTGGTATTGATGGCCGATTGCCAAACAACTGGAGGTTATCCGCGTATTGCACATATAGCTGCAGTAGATTTACCTTTATGTGCGCAGCTAAAACCCGGCGATGTGATCCGCTTTTCTGAAATTTCAGCCGATGAAGCAGAAGAACTATATTTTGAGCGTGAACACGATTTAAGCTTGATTACCACGGCGATAAGCCTTAAATATATTAAAATATGAAGATGATCGATCTTAATTGCGATATGGGTGAAGCATTTGGGAATTATGCCATGCCCAACGATGATCAGCTGATGGATTATATTTCATCAGCAAACATAGCCTGTGGTTTCCATGCCGGCGATCCTGGAGTAATGCAGCAAACTGTTGCTTTGGCCGTAAAAAAAGGAGTGGCCATTGGCGCGCATCCTGGTTTGCCCGATCTGCAGGGGTTTGGTCGCAGAGAAATGAAGATTACTGCCAGCGAGGCCTATCAGCTCACCCTGTATCAAATTGGTGCTTTAAGTGCTTTTGTAAAAGCCGCTGGCGGTAAGTTAAATCATGTTAAAGCACATGGCGCATTGTACAACATGGCTGCAAAAGATGCAACATTGGCGAAAGCGATTGTTCAGGCCGTTTACGATTTCGACCCTGATTTAATGCTTTATGCTTTAGCAGGGAGTAAAATGATTACTGAAGCAAAAGAGAAAGGAATTGTAACCGCTTCAGAGGTTTTTGCCGATCGTACTTATCAGGATGATGGCACACTTACGCCGCGTTCGAATCATAATGCGATAGTAACCAGTGAAGAAAATGCCATTAATCAGGTGCTCAATTTTGCTTTAAAACAAGAAGTAAATAGTGTAACAGGTAACCGCATTGAGGTTGTTGCTGAAACAGTTTGCCTGCATGGCGATGGCGCACATGCCGTAGCTTTTGCCAAACTCATTGCTGAAAGATTAAAAAAAGAAGGTATTTCCATTAAAGCGCCAGGCAAATGAAATCAAAATATAACTGGAGTGTACTGTTAGGTGCCGCTTTTTTAATGGCCTCATCGGCAATTGGTCCGGGGTTTTTAACACAAACGGCTGTTTTTACCCAGCAATTGGGGGCAAGCTTTGCTTTTGTGATTCTGCTATCCATTATTTTAGATGCCATAGCACAGCTGAACATCTGGCGGATTATTGCTGTTGCAGATAAACCTGCACAGGATATTGCCAATAAGGTATTTCCTGGTTTAGGTTATTTTATTTCTTTTCTTGTTTTTCTGGGTGGCCTGGCCTTTAATATCGGCAATATTGCAGGTGCAGGATTAGGCCTAAATGTACTGTTCGGCATCAGTGTAGGGCAGGGTGCGGTAATCAGCGCCATTATGGCCATTGGGATTTTTATTTATAAAGAAGCAGGCAAGGCCATGGATGTTTTTGCCAAAACCATGGGACTTATTAAAATTGTGTTGGCTTTAATTATTGCTTATACCAGTTCGCCGCCATTGGCAGAGGCCGCATTGAGGGCCGTAAATCCTACACAGTTTAGTTTTACAGCCGTCCTTACCATAGTTGGTGGTACCGTTGGTGGTTACATTACCTTTTCGGGTGCTCACCGTTTGTTGGATGCGAGGCAAACCGGAATTCAAAACCTGGGTGCCGTAAATAAAGGTGCATTAAGTGCCATAGGATTGGCTTCGGTGATGCGTTTGTTGTTGTTTATTGCGGCTTTGGGTGTGGTGAGTAAAGGTTTTACTTTAGATCCTTCCAATCCGGCAGCATCGGTTTTTAAACTGGCCAGTGGTGAGATCGGTTATAAGATTTTTGGGGTAGTGATTTGGGCAGCAGGGATATCTTCGGTAGTAGGCTCGGCCTATACTTCTATCTCATTTATTAAAACTTTCCATCCGCTGATCTTAAAATTTAACAGGGAAATCATTATTGCCTTTATATCCATTTCCTGCGTTATTTTTATACTAATTGGTAAACCGGTTAAAATATTACTTGCAGTTGGTGCAATTAATGGTTTCATTTTGCCTATCGCTTTGGGGATAATGCTTATTGCCGCCTATAGAACAAAAATAATTGCAAATTACAAGCAGCCTATCTGGTTAACGTTAACAGGGTTGGCCGTGGTACTCACCATGGTTTGGATGAGTTATGGTACCATTTTACAAATGATTAACGGAGAATAAAAATTATACAATGAATAAAATCACAAAATATTTCTTTCTTTTCTCTCTTTTAACTTCAACCGGTTTTGCGCAACAGGCCGGACTGAAAATAGCGGTTGAGCCAGGGGTTTCGCTTGCACTGGCAAATGCCCGAAGTGCCAGCATCAGTAACATTCAGTATCAGCTTCACTTTACTATTCCTGCTGAACAAACGGCTCCGATTCAATCAACAGAAAGTATTGATTTTAAGTTGAATAAATTAGATCAGTTACAAATTGACTTTAAGCAAAGTGCAGATCATTTGAAAACAATTGCCGTTAATGGAAAAGCAATAACTATCGAGTTTAAGAATGAGCACATTCTCATAGATCAACAGTATTTAAAGCCTGGTAATAACCACATCGAAATCAGCTTCATTGCGGGTAACGAATCGCTGAACAGGAATAAGGATTTTCTATATGCGCTTTTTGTTCCTGATCATGCCAGAGCAGTGTTCCCTTGTTTCGATCAGCCAGATTTAAAAGCTAATTTTTTACTTTCGTTAACCGTTCCAACTGATTGGAAGGTAATGGCTAATGCACTTAAAAAAGATTCGTTAAAGCAGGTGAATGCGATAACTTATCATTTTAAAAATTCGGATAAACTGCCTACTTATTTATTCTCGTTCACGGCGGGAAAATACACCTGCGTTAATCAGAAAATGAAAAATCGGGAAATGGAATTTTTACACCGTGAAACCGATTCGGCCAAAATCAAATTTAGTGTAGATTCTATTTTCATTGCCCATCGCGATGCCATCGATTTTTTAGAAGAGTGGACAGCCATAAAATATCCTTTTCAAAAGGTTGGTTTTGTAGGGATTCCCGATTTTCAATTTGGTGGTATGGAGCATCCGGGCGAAGTACAATATAAAGCATCGGCTTTATTTTTGGATCAGGGCGCAACCAAAGATCAGTTTATTTCGCGTTCCAACCTCGTTTCACACGAAACAGCGCATATGTGGTTTGGCGATCTGGTAACCATGAAATGGTTTAATGATGTTTGGATGAAAGAAGTATTTGCCAATTTTATGGCGGATAAAGTAACCGAAAAGCTGATGGGTAAAAGTACTTTCGACCTTAAATTCCTTCAGGATCATTATCCGGCAGCTTATGGTGTAGATAGAACATTAGGCGCTAATCCTATCCGCCAGCAATTGGATAACCTCCAGGAAGCCGGCTCGATGTATGGCAACATCATTTACCACAAAGCACCAATTATGATGCGTCAGCTCGAACTCTTAATGGGTAAAGAAAATTTTCAGAAGGGGATCAGGGAATATCTGAAAAAATACGCTTACAGCAACGCTACATGGAACGATCTGATCGCTATTTTAAGTAAATACGCTAAAAGTGATCTGTACAGTTGGAACAAAGTTTGGGTAAATGAGCCGGGCAGGCCAGTTTTTAGTTATGATGTTAAATATGATGGCGATAAAATTAGCGATTTAAGCCTTAATCAAACTGGCGAAGTTGGCGGACAAAGGGTATGGCCACAATCTTTTACCGTAAAGCTGGTTTATCCTGCCTATAGCAAAGTTTTGACTATTAATGCCATAACGGCCAAAACGATTTTAGCAGAAGCAAATGGCTTTCCAAAACCGCAATATATTTTGTTTAATGCCAATGGGGCAGGTTATGGGCTTTTTCCGGTTGATCAACACATGGTCACTGATGTTTATCGTATTACCGATCCGCTGGAAAGGGCTTCAGCTTACATCAATTGCTATGAAAATATGCTTTCGGGCAAAAGTTTTAAGCCTTACGAACTTATGGTAATACTGCTTAAAGGAATTACGGTAGAGAAAAATGAAATGAATCTGCGTTTGCTCACGGGTTACATGACCAATATTTACTGGACATTTCTCACCGCAGAAAAGCGGGAATCTATTAACGTTTTAATGGAGAAAACTATTTGGAACACCTTAGAAAAAGAACAAGTGGCAAACAATAAGAAAATCCTGTTTAATGCTTACCAGAACATTTATCAAAGCCCTGATGCAGGAAAACGTTTATATGATATCTGGTTAAAACAATCAGCGCCGGAGGGCATCAAACTTCAGGAAGATGATTACAGTTCACTAGCTTTAACCTTAGCGCTTAAAACAGATACGGCTAATGCCATCTTAAAAGAACAGTTATCGCGGACAAAAAATGAAGACCGTAAGAACAGGCTGATTTATCTAATGCCTGCTGTTTCCTTAAATGCGAAAGAGCGGGATAATTTTTTCAATAGCTTAAAAGACCGAAAAAACCGCCGGAAAGAAGCTTGGGTAACTACAGCTTTGGCTTATTTGCATCATCCGATCAGACAGGTTACATCAGAAAAATATCTTAAAGAGAGTTTAGATTTATTGGAGGAGATACAAAAAACCGGAGATATATTTTTCCCTCAATCATGGTTAGCTGCTATATTTTCAAGTTATAATAACAAAAATGCTTATGCTGTTGTACAGGAATTCTTAAAATCGCATCCTAATTACAACCCTAAATTAAAAGATAAGATTTTACAAGCTACCGATAACCTCCGTAGAGCGCAGCAGATTGTGCATTAATATCATTATATCAGTCTTTTGTAGCTGAATTTGTTACATACAGGCTTACAGAGAATTTATACTTTTGTCGCGAGAGCGTTAATTTAGATTGAAAGGGGTAAACATGAATTTGTTTGCTCTTTTCTTTTTTAATCAGCCGTCATCTCAACTGCGTTGCACCCGATAGCTATCGGGTCCGTTCGAAATGACGACACGCCGCGGGAGGTAGTTGAGGTAAAGTTCCTAATTAAAAGACTCCGTCTGGCTATTCAGATCATCCAGTAAACTGGTTAAAACCATTTCTCTTTTATCTTCAATTGAAAGATCATCCTGGATATAAACAGTAAGGTTCGTGTTGTCTGCGGCTTGAGTATGCATGAGTTAGGGATTTATGTTTGTCAATTTAATGTCTACAATTATCTAACGTCGATTTTTGAATATGGTTTGTAACTTTTTTATTTGAACTTTAATAATAACCTGCTTAAGAATAAATCATCTCCGGTCAAACATTGGTCTGCTTATTTAGGTTATAATAACAACAAAACAAATCCTATCCATGAAACATTACGACGCCATTATAATCGGAGCGGGGCAGGCAGGCACGCCATTGGCCAAAAAACTTGCTGAAGCAGGAAAAAAGACAGCCATTATCGAAAAAAGATTGGTCGGCGGTACATGCATTAATGATGGTTGTACGCCAACAAAAGCCATGATTGCTTCTGCCAGAGCCGTTTATCAGGCCAAAAAGGCATCTGAATTAGGTGTTGAGATTGGGACGGTTAAAATTGATTTCAAAAAGATAAAACAGCGCAAAGATGATATTGTAGAACAGTTTAGGGCATCATCGGAGAAAGGAATCAACAATACCAAAGGACTTAAGCTTATTTTTGGAACGGCTAAATTTAGCGGAGAAAAAGAACTCACCATTGCCCTTAATGATGGTGGCGAAGAAAAGGTAACTGCGGATTGGATTTTTATCAATACCGGCGCAAAAACAGCCATACCTGATATTGAAGGATTGCATGAAATTGATTACCTTACATCGACAACAATTTTAGATATAGAAACAGTTCCAGAGCAACTGGTGGTTATCGGTGGCAATTATATTGGGCTGGAATTCGGGCAAATGTTTAATCGCTTTGGTAGTAAAGTAACCATTTTGGAAAAATCATCAGGCATATTAGCAAAAGAGGACCAGGATATCGCATCGGCCCTTACAGAGATATTAACCGACGAAAAGATCGAAATGATCACCGATGTTAAGATTGATAAAATCAGCAAGGATAAAAAACAAATCCATATTGCGCTCCAATCTGGTAAAACCAAGAAAAATATTAGTGCAAGTCATATCCTCGTTGCCGTTGGACGTATACCACAAACCGTCGATTTAGGACTCGAAAACTGTGGTGTAAAACTCGACGACAAAGGCCATGTGCTTGTGAATGAAAAATTAGAAACCAATATTAAAGGAATTTATGCGCTTGGTGATGTTAAAGGTGGGCCAGCCTTTACACATATTGCCTATAATGATTATACTATAGTTTACCGTAACCTTATTGAAGGAACAAAGTATTCCATTCACGATCGACCTGTGCCGTATTGTATGTTTACCGACCCTCAACTGGGAAGGATAGGTATTTCAGAAAAAGAAGCAAAAGAAAAGAAACTGAATTATAAGGTTGCTGTAATTCCAATGTCGCAGGTTGCCCGTGGCATCGAAACCAACGAAACATTAGGTTTAATGAAAGCGGTTGTAGATCCGGATACAAAAGAGATTTTGGGTGCAGCTATTTTGGCTTCAGAAGGTGGAGAGATTATGTCTGTGCTCCAAATGGCCATGGAAGGCGGTATTACTTACGATAGGATCAGGTATTGTGTTTTCGCACACCCAACCTATACCGAATCGCTGAATAACTTATTTATGAAACTCGATAAATAAATATGATCGAATTAAAAGGGATAAGTAAGAAATTTGGAGATACCCAGGCGGTAAATCATGTCTCTTTTAAGGTGGCCGAAAAGGAAACATTGGTACTGTTGGGTACCAGTGGTTGCGGTAAAACTACTACCTTAAAAATGATCAACCGCTTAATCGAACCCGACGAGGGACAAATTTTCATTAATGGCGAAAATATCACTGATCAGGATCCTGATGTGCTGCGCAAAGGAATTGGCTATGTGATGCAGAATATCGGATTATTTCCGCATTATACCATTGCAGAGAATATTGCGCTTGTGCCCAAACTTTTAAAATGGGATAAGGAAAAAATTAATAGCCGTACACAGGAACTCATCCAAAAACTTCATTTGCCGGAAAGCACGCTGGCAATGTATCCGCATGAGTTAAGTGGCGGACAGCAGCAGCGTGTAGGCCTGGCCCGTGCGCTGGTTACCGATCCATCAGTATTGTTGATGGATGAGCCCTTTGGAGCCTTAGATAACGTTACCCGCACCAGTATCCAGAAAGAATTTAAAGCACTCGAAGAGCTGAAAAGAAAAACCATTGTGATGGTAACACACGATGTTCAGGAAGCTTTTGAACTGGCAGACCGGATCTGTTTAATGGATAGAGGTGAAGTAGTTCAAATTGGAACACCTAAAGAATTACTTTACCAGCCGATAAACGATTTTGCAAAGAAATTCCTGGCTGGACAAAGACTCGCATTAGAATTTAAAGTAGTTAATATACAGCATATTTGGACTTATTTACCTAAAGAGATAATTCAAGCTGGTGAAAGTAAGTCTGCTGACTTAAGCGTATGGGATGCCATGGAATTATTAAGAAATAATAATCAGTCAGAACTTTTCTTTTCAGGTGCTGATCAGGCAATAAAATCGATCAATTTCGAGCAGTTAACCAAAGGATTTAACCAATACCAAAACACACAGCTGCATGAATGAGCAACAGCAAACCTTATGGCAATTTATGTCGGGGCAGTCTGATAAATTGCTCAGCCAAACTTTACAGCATGTGGGTTTAACCTTTATTTCTTTAATCCTCGCTATTGCGATCGGTTTACCTTTGGGCATACTGATTGCCAGAAAGAGAAAACTTTCGGGAACGGTTTTAGGCATTGCAGGTGTATTGCAAACCGTACCAAGCATCGCTTTATTGGGTTTTATGATTCCGGTTTTAGGAATAGGTGCTAAACCGGCCATCGTTGCACTGCTTATTTATGCCTTATTACCGATTATCCGGAATACTTATACCGGTATTATTGGCATCGATCAGCATGTTAAAGAAGCTGCCAGGGCCATGGGGATGAGTAAGGGCCAGATTTTATTAAAAGTAGAATTGCCACTCGCTATGCCAGTTATTTTGGCTGGTATCCGTACCGCAACCGTAATTAATGTTGGTGTGGCTACTTTGGCTTCATTTATTGCAGCGGGAGGTCTGGGTGAGTTTATTTTTGGTGGCATTTCGCTCAATAATACCAATATGATTTTGGCCGGAGCCATTCCAGCCGCTTTGTTGGCCATTATACTTGATGCTTTGCTTTCCCTAATTCAAAAAATGGATTTTAAGAAATTGAGGAAGGCTTTATACATTTTTCCCATTGTTATTTTGGTTTTGGGCGGTTTTTATGCTTTACCAACTGCTTATGGCTCTACTTTAACAGCTGGTTTTACCCCCGAATTTATGGGCAGGCAGGATGGCGACCTCGGATTGAAATCAACTTATGGTTTAAAAATCCATACCATCGTGATCAGCGATGCGGTGATGTACAAAGCCGCTTTTGCAAAAGAACTGGATGTGATTAGCGGTTATTCTACCGATGGCCGTTTAAAAGCTTTCGATCTCAAAATCTTAAAAGACGACAAGAATATTTTTCCGCCTTATTATGCTGCGCCGATTGTTCGGGACAAGGCCTTAAAGCAATTCCCCGAACTGGAAAAAGCCCTGAATTTACTCTCCGGGAAAATTACAGATTCGATCATGACCGATCTGAATTACAGAACAGATTACCTCCATCAGCAGCCAGAGCGGGTGGCGAAGGATTTCCTGATCAGCAATGGCTTATATAAAGCGCCTAAAAATGGACATAATGGTACCGTGCGGATAGGTTCGAAGATTTTTGGAGAGCAATATATCCTTGCTGAAATGTATAGCATGCTGATTAAAGGAAATACAGATTACGATGTAGCAACTAAAACCGGATTGGGCGGAACAAAGATCTGTTTTGATGCGTTAATGAACGATCAGATCGATTTTTATCCAGAATATACCGGAACTGGTCTTCTGGTTTTGCTACAGCCCGACCCAAAAATCGCGAAGGAAATGGCGAACGATCAAGAGAAAACTTACAACTATGTAAGCGCTGAATTTGATAAAAAGTTTAAAATCAAATGGCTCAAACCAATCGGTTTTAATAATTCTTATGCTTTAATGATGCGGCAAAAACAATCAAAAGAATTGGATGTTAATAGCATCACAGATCTCAAAAATTATCTAGACAAAAATTAATGACACTTGTAGAAGAATACTTGCAGATTAGGAAATATTCCGAACAGATTTGTGAACCCTTACAAACCGAAGATTATGTAGTACAACCTGTTGTGGATGTGAGCCCGCCCAAATGGCATTTAGGGCATAGCACCTGGTTCTTCGAAACCTTTATATTGAAGTCGTTTTCGGTTAACTATCAGGTGTATAACGATGATTATAATTTTGTTTTCAATAGTTATTACGAAACTGTCGGTAATCGCGTAATCCGTACCGATCGGGGCAATTTAAGCCGCCCAAGCGTAAACGAAATTTATCAATACCGGGCTTATGTGGATGAGGCTATGGTTAACTTTTTGGCTGCTCCCTTAACAGATGAAGTAAGAGAGTTGTTGATTTTAGGCTTTAATCACGAACAGCAGCATCAGGAACTTTTGCTAACGGATATTAAATATATTCTAGGTAATAATCCGCTTTTTCCGGTGTATTCAAAAGATAAAAAAGAGGTTCTAGTCAATGAAACAGCATCTGGTTTTATCAATATCCCGGAAGGGATTTATGAAATTGGGTACGAAGGAGATGATTTCAGCTTTGACAATGAATTAAACAGGCATAAAGTTTACCTGCACGATTTTTCTATTAGTAAAACATTGGTCAGCAATGCTCAATTTTTAGAATTTATTAATGCTGGTGGTTACGAAAACTTTAATTACTGGCATGCTGAAGGTTGGGATTGGGTAAAGAGCCACCATATCACATCGCCTATGTATTGGCATTTAATTGATGGAGAATGGTTTAATTACACTTTGGGAGGACTTTCGCCGATTGATTTGAGTGCTCCCGCGAGCCATGTAAGCTATTACGAAGCTTATGCCTACGCCAGTTGGAGAGGCATGCGTTTGCCAACCGAATTTGAATGGGAAGTGGCGGCAAAAAACTTTAATTGGGGCGAAAGATGGGAATGGACCGAAAGTGCGTATCTCCCTTATCCTGGTTTTAGCAAAGCGCCAGGGGCCATTGGTGAATACAACGGCAAGTTTATGGTCAGTCAAAAGGTGCTCCGCGGGGCATCAATAGCCACTCCGGAAAATCATTCACGCATTACTTACCGAAATTTCTTTCATCCGCATTTAAGATGGCAATATACAGGCATACGCCTGGTAAAATAAAATTAGTATGAGCACGACCACCATTGAAACAACAACAGACAACAAGACACAATTTCTTCAGGAAACCTTAACAGGATTACAATCTGAACCGAAATTTATGCTCTCCAAGTATTTTTATGATGCTATAGGCGACCGTATATTTCAGCAAATTATGGAGATGGAGGAATATTATTTAACCAATGCAGAAATGGAAATTCTCCAGTATCAGTCTGCGCAGCTTTCGCAGGCCATATCTGCCGATGGAACTGCCTTCGATCTGATCGAATTGGGTGCTGGTGATGCCACCAAGTCCATTCATCTGTTAAAATCACTGCTGGATGATCAGATGGAATTTAGTTATGTTCCGATTGATATTTCTGAACATGTAATTTCAGATCTGGAAGAGAATTTGCCTAAAAAACTTCCTGAATTAGATATTAAGGGATTGAACGGCGATTATTTTGATATGCTTAAAAAAGCCACTGAATTATCTGATCGTAGAAAAGTAGTATTATTTATGGGCGCAAATATTGGCAACATGACAATTGCTGATGCTGAAAGTTTCTGTTCTTCGTTAAAACAGCTGCTTTCTCCTAACGATCTGCTTATTATTGGTTTCGATCTCAAAAAAAATCCGCAACAGATTTTGGCTGCCTATAACGATAAAGGTGGAATCACGAGATCGTTCAACCTCAATTTGCTTCAACGCATCAATAAAGAACTGGAAGGCAATTTTAATCTTGAACATTTTGAGCATTATGCCAATTACGATCCCGCGTCTGGTGCCTGCAAAAGTTACCTCATCAGTTTAAAAAACCAGATTGTGAATATTGGTCGTAATGCCATTCATTTTTCCGAAAATGAGTACATTTTTATGGAAATCTCACAAAAATATTCCTTAGGTGATATTGATCAGCTTGCAGAAAAAGCAGGTTTTAAACCGCTGCAACGTTTTTTTGATCAGCATCAGTATTTTGTAGATGCCATTTGGAAAGTAGATTAGTTTTTGCCGTCTAAAACTTGTAAAAGGCGATTTAAATCTTCTTCCGTATTATAAAAATGGAACGAAATTCTAGTGCCTGTTCCTCTGGGTGAACAGAGAATTTTAGCTGCAGCGATTTTATCAACCGTTTTTTGCTCCAAAGGCATACTCATAATGGTTGATTGATATTTTCGATTTAATGTCCAGTCTGGAATTAATCCTCTTGAACTGAGTTCCAGTCTTGCTTTGTTGCAAAGTGTTTGATTGGTTTTTTCAATCCAATCGAAACCGATGGCGTTGAGATAATTTAAACTTTCATTTAAAGCACCAAAGTTTAAGCTATCTAAGTGGCCTGGTTCGAAACACATCGACAAATGATCTTTGCCTTTTAAAAATGGCGCAGTTGGCAATGCTGCAAGCTTGTTATTGATGTAAATGGCATCTTTCATCTGGTTGGAAAGAAAAGCATAACCATTTCCATAGCCACCCAACAGCCATTTATAACCGCTGCCGATTAGGGCATCCAAACCTGATTTTTCGAAGTTAAAATCAACGGTTCCCAAAAACTGAGTGCCATCGCCAATCAATAAAAGATCGGGGTAGGTGGTTTTTAATTTCCGGATAAAATCATCGTCCATTCTTAAACCACTGATGTATTGCACCATGCTAAAAGCAAATATGGTAGGTTTAAAAGTATCAATCGCTTTAATAATGTTATCTTCAAGATTTTCATCAATATGGATCATGTGGTAATCAAATCCCATGCTGATAACCGGGTAACTCACCGATGGATATTCCTCTTCGAGCAACAGAAATCGATGATTTTTATCCAATCCGCTTAATAAAGTATTAAAACCGACAGAAAAATTTTGCACTAAAAAGGTGTTTTCTGGTTTTGAATCAAAGATTTTGGAGATATTGTTTCTAAGCTCACCGATTACCGGTAAGTTTTCCATCCTGAAAATACTGCCCCCAGCCACAAATGCTTCATCATGTTTACTTCTCCAGGCTGCTAAATTGGTTGATAATATACCAGAGTTGGCGGTATTTAGATAGGTGTAGTTTTTGAGGATCGGAAAAGTTAGGTTCATGCCCAAAATTAAAAGAATTATGCATTAAATGGTTATCAGTTTAGCTGAAATTCAATTTTATACAAACCTATGAGAATCACGTTTGTTAGGTTAGTACAATCCTTAAATTATTATGGAAAATCAAACATCGATACTCGTTACAGAACTTAAAAAAATGTTAAATGGAGGTGGGGCACATGTTGGGCTAAAAGATGCCGTTGCAAACCTTCCTTATGAACTTTTGGGCGAGAAACCTCACAGTTTGCCCTATAGCATCTGGCAATTGGTAGAACATATCAAAATTGCTCAGTGGGATATGCTTCAATTTAGTAAAGATGGTACACATCAATCACCAAAATGGCCGGATGAATATTGGCCAAAGGAAACCGCACCAATGGATGAAGCAACCTGGAATAATACACTTAAACAGATTGATAGTGACCTAAAAGAATTTATTGCTTTATTGGATTCAGCTGATTTATTTGAGGCGATTCCGCATGGAGATGGACAAAGTGTGTTGCGTGAAGCTTTGCAGATTGCAGATCACAATGCTTATCATATCGCCGAAATTGTGGTGATCAGGCGTTTGTTAGGTGCATGGAAAAAATAATGAATTTGTCTCGTTTGGGTGCATCATTTGCCGCTTAAGCAACCAGTTTATACAGTATTATTCACCTAAATTTAACTATCTGTTCTCACAAAATGATTTAAAAAGAAGGTTATGTTAGAAAATTCAAAAGCATTCAGTTCGTTTTCTGTAGATGATGTACAGAAAGCAAAAGATTTTTATCAAGGTGTATTGGGTCTCGAAGTTAAAGATAATCCAATGGGGGTAATCGAAGTGGTAGTTTCGGGATCATCAAATGTATTGCTCTATCCAAAACCAAATCATGTTCCGGCAACTTTTACGGTACTTAATTTTCCGGTCGAAAATATAGGGCAGGCTGCTGATGAACTGATCGCCAAAGGGGTGAAGTTCGAGATTTATAATCAGGAATCGATCAAAACCGATGAAAAAGGCATTTCGCGTGGTAACGGCGGACCAAATATCGCCTGGTTCAGAGATCCGGCAGGCAATATTTTATCCATTTTGGAAACGGTATAGTCTACGATATTCGAGATTTTGAACTCTGGTTTGTGGAGTTAAGGGTTTTTAACCACAGATGTACACAGATAAACACGGATTTATATATCTGCGTTTATCCTTTTTATCTGTAGTTAAATTATTTTTAATGACATTGTACGATGAATTCTATGTGCCGTCCCAGTGGGACGCATTATCCATTTTGAAGACGGCTTAGTCTATAATCTTCGAGATTTTGTACTTTGATGACATGTGCCGTCCCAGCGGGACGCATCGTGGGTAGCAAATAATTTATTATTTGTGTCGTTACGTAGGAACGTTTTGTTGTAAGGATTTATGGTTTCGGTCTGTGAGGACACAACCTAGGATAGAGCGGACCAAATATCGCCTGGTTCAGAGATCCGTAAGGTAATATTTTATCCATTTTGGAGACGGCTTAGTCTATAATCTTCGAGATTTTGTACTTTGATGACATGTGCCGTCCCAGCGGGACGCATCGTGGGTAGCAAATAATTTATTATTTGTGTCGTTCTGTAGGAATGTTTTGTGATGGTAAGGATTTATGGTTTCGGTCTGTGAGAACACAACCTAGGATAGAGCGGACCAAATATCGCCTGGTTCAGAGATCCGTAACGTAAATATTTTATCCATTTTGGAGACGGCTAGTCTATAATCTTCGAGATTTTGTACTTTGATGACATGTGCCGTCCCAGCGGGACGCATCGTGGGTAGCAAATAATTTATTATTTGTGTCGTTACGTAGAAACGTTTTGTTGTAAGGATTTATGGTTTCGGTCTGTGAGGACACAGACCGAGGAGGTAGTGGTTAAAATATATTCTATTCAATGGTCGGTGACTCACCGACCATAAATTAATCCAGATTAGTTTGATAGCGCATAACATTGGTGCGCGATTTCGTATTCCTCATTGGTTGGAATAACCAGTATTTTTACTTTTGAGCTGGCATTATTAATTTCTTTCAGTTCCCCTTTGTAGGCTGTGTTCTGAGCAGGATCTAATTCAATGCCCAGGTAGTCGAGTTCGGTGCACACGGCTTCACGCATATTGCTGTCATTTTCGCCAACTCCGGCCGTAAAGATAATAGCATCTATTCCATTCAGAATGGCGGTATAAGCGCCAATAAACTTCTTAATGCGGTAAGCATATAACTTAAGGGCTAAAACTGCGGCAGCATTTCCTTCATCTACAAGTTTTCTGATATCACGCATATCGCTCGAACCACCCACACCCAATAACCCTGATTGTTTGTTAACTAAAGTACTTAATTGTTCTAAGGTATATCCCGAATGTTCCATCAAATGAAAAATTACCGATGGATCGATATCTCCTGACCGCGTTCCCATCATCAATCCACTTAAAGGCCCGAAGCCCATGCTGGTATCGATAGATTTTCCGTCTTTAATTGCTGCCATGCTACAGCCGTTACCCAGATGGATACTAATGATTTTTGTTTCAGCTTTATTTAACCATTTAATGGCCTGTTCGCTCACATATTTATGGCTTGTGCCATGAAATCCATATACCCTGATACCATGTTCTTTATAATACCATTCAGGAATGGCATAACGATAAGCTTTTTCTGGCAGGGTTTGATGGAAAGCGGTATCGAATACAGCAATCTGTTTGGCATTTACGAAAGTCTGCTCGGCAACCTCAATGCATTTATAATTCACCGGGTTGTGTAGCGGAGCAAGCGAAAACAGTTTTTTGATCTGTTTTTTTACTTCATCTGTAATCAGGGTGGCGCCTGTAAAATGCTCTCCACCATGTACCACACGGTGGCCAACCGCGTTTATATCATCGGGGCTATTAATTACGGCATATTCGCCATGGGTTAACAAAGCTAAAACCTGCTTCAATCCTTCGCCATGGTTGGCTATAAATCCCGATTCTTCAATGCTGTGCTTTTTACCATTGCTATAAACGGTATGTTTGATAAACGAACCTTCGATGCCAATGCGTTCTACCAGGCCGCTGCAAACAGGGGCCTTTTCGGGCATTTTAAAAAGTTGATATTTTAAGGAACTGCTTCCTGAATTGATGACTAAAATGTTCATATTAAATGTCTTGGCATTGGATTGCTGTAATCACAACGGTATTAAAAATATCATCTACGGTACAGCCGCGACTTAAATCGTTAATGGGCTTATTTAGTCCCTGTAACATTGGGCCAATCGCCAATGCGCCAGTTTCGCGCTGTACAGCTTTATAAGTGTTGTTTCCGGTATTTAAATCGGGGAAAATGAGTACACTTGCCCTTCCGGCCACTTCAGATCCCGGTAGTTTTTGCTTACCGACCAATGGATCTACGGCAGCATCATATTGTATCGGGCCTTCAATTTTTAATTCCGGATGTCTTGCTTTAACGATTGCAGTAGCTTCCCGAACACGTTCTACATCTTCACCCTCTCCAGATGTTCCGGATGAGTAAGAAAGCATAGCAATACGTGGTTCTATGCCGAATTTAGCACTGCTTTCTGCCGATGAAATAGCAATTTCTGCCAGTTGTTGGGCAGTAGGGTTAGGGTTAACTGCACAATCGCCAAATATGGCTACACGCTCAGGCAGGCACATAAAGAAGATTGAAGATACGACCGATACGCCAGGTTTGGTTTTAACAAATTGCAAAGCTGGCCTGATGGTATGCTGGGTAGTATGTACCGCGCCCGAGACCATTCCATCTGCATCACCTTTGTACACCATCATGGTCCCGAAATAGGAAACATCGGTCATCATGTCCCTCGCCATTTCGAGGTTTACATTTTTGGCTTTGCGAAGCTCATGCAGTGTATCAACATAATCGTTATAATGTGTCGATTGCGCCGGATCATGTATCCTTAAAGTATTTACATCTAAATTCAGGCCCAGTCGTTTTACACTATTTATAATTTCAGCAGGATCGCCTAATAGTGTGATGTCAACAATATCCTGGGCAATCAGTTTTTCAACCGCCTTTAAAATACGTTCGTCATTTCCTTCAGGTAGAACAATGTGTTTTTTATCCCGTTTAGCCCATTTAACCAATTGGTACTGGAACATGTGTGGCGTAATGCCTTGATAACTAAAGGTAATAATCTTATCGTCAAGCGCTTTAATGTCTACATATTTTTCGAAAAGCTCAATCGCCAGGGCAATTTTCTTTTTATTTTCGATGGTGATTTTAGAATGGATACCCCCGATGGTTGTAGTGGTTTCAAAAGTTCCCTTTTGTACGGCAATAATCGGAATGATGGTTTGTAAACCTTCAATCAGTTTAATGATAGGCTCATCCGGCAAACTGCCCGCAGTTAATACAATCCCTGCAATTTTGGGGTAATTGGCCGATAAATTGGCCTGTAAAGCACCTATAATAATATCTCCACGATCGCCAGGGGTAACAATAAGCAGGTTATCTTTAATATGCCTTAAAAAATTGGGCAGCATCATGGCGCCCGTTACGAAATTATCAACCTGGTTATCCATTAGTTCGGCCCCAAAAAGCACTTCGCCGCCCAGTGCCAGGGTAATTTCTTTCATGGTAGGACTTTGCAGTCCGGTTTCAGTTGGTATTACCGCAATCAGCAGTTCTGCTGGTAACTGGTTGGTTAAGGCCTGCTTGATACGTTCTGCTTCTTCCGGATTTACCATATTGGCTACAACGCCTAATACTTGTACATCCCGAAGTAAGAAATTACGGTAAATATTAATGGCCGTTTTAAAAAGCTGGCTGGCCGTTTTATTTTTTCCAGATACCACGATCAATACCGGGGCACCCAGATTTTTGGCCATTAAAGCATTCGATTCAAATTCAAAAGCCATGCCTTCACCCAGGAAATCGCTACCTTCAATTACCGTGAAATCGTAATTATCTTCCAGTTTTTTATACTTGCTGATGATGGTATTGATGATGGCGCCGCTGTCTTCAGATTGGTGGAGCATTTCCTGTCGGGTAAAAGCAAAAGCATCTTCATATTTAACCGGAAGCGAGAAATAATCCAGCATGGCTTCTACATGTTCATCTCTCTGGTTTGGGTCGTCTTGTGCTATAATAGGTTTAAAATAGCCTACTTTTTGGGTTTTGGCCAATAGCATATTGATCATTCCAAAAGCAATAACTGATTTTCCGGTATAGGGTTCGGCCGAAGCGATGTATATATTTTTAGTCATAAAATAGGGAACAATTAAAGCAATAACCAATTAGGCCCAATATAGTTGGAAATATTTATTTTAAAAATTTAAGACGGTTAAGTTTTTAGAGACAGTAAAAATAATTCAAAATAAATTTGCGAAACCGAATGGTTGCGACTGAAGGGTTGATAATAATCTTTTTTTATGAGAACTGGGATTAATATTCCGCGAATAATAAATAGGAGATAATTCTTAATAATTAATTTGTCATTCTGAATGCAATGATGAATCCTTAACTATAGAATTTTGTAGCTAAATTACTTTTTATAGATCCTTCATTTCATTCAGGATGACAAATTGATCGATTCAAATAGAAATGTCGGCATCTTGACCGAAGCAAAGCGGAGTGGAGCGATCTTTCTTGACAGATTTAGATTCGCTGATCCTTTGGGTTTTCGATTGTTTCGCACTCCTCTAGAAGTGATGTTAGCCCCAGGGAATTTTTACGCGTATATTATTGTGTTGATTGTTATACTGTAAATTATCTTTCAGGATGACAAACTGATCGGTTCTGATACGATGGATTAATCGTAAAATCATACCTTCTGCATTCATAAGCTATTGCCATAGCACTCAACTGTTTTAGTTCTTCATTTTCTGTAGCAGTGAGACTGTATTTCGAAGATAATAGCGCAATGCGGTTGATGACTAATTTATAATCAGCGTCATTTAGAATGGTTTCCATCTGTTGTTGTTAAAATTTGTGTGGGATCAAAAATCAACAAGAGAACAATTTTATAAAAAGAAAAGTTTTAAACGGATGTGGAAATTTTTTCTTGATTTTAAGGCCTGATTTCTAAGCGTTCGACTCAATCAAAAGTTTCAACATTTTTAACCTATGGATAATCGGAATATTCACTTTTGCCTCCGGATTTAGTTTTAAAGGCGTTAAATGACTTTCCAAAAAATGTTCATAATCGGTAATCACTGTAGCTTCGTTAAGATAAATGGGCACCTGTTGCTTTCCGGCCTGGGCAAAAAAATCTTCTAATTGCTGTATTTCTGGGATGGTCATGAGGCAAAGTTAGTAATTTAGTCCTTAGTCTTATAGTCGGAAGTCCGAAGTCGGAGGTTCGAAGATAAAGTTTCAAAAAAAAATCCACCCAGCTTTTTCTGCGCTGTGCCTTTTCTCTGCGTTCTCTGTGGTTCACTAGGCGCCAAACTCCAAACGCTCCGCCCCAACTCCTTGCCGTACTAAAATAATTAGCTTAAATTTGTTTTCCCTTAGAAATTGATTTGTGTATGCTAACCGCATAGAATGGATAACAGTGAAATAAAAAAAGATATTCTTCCTGCTCAAGTTCCTGATATTGCAGCGCTGAAGAAAGAGTATTACCGTAAAGAAACCGCTTGGCACCGAGATTGGAAGCTGGCTTTCCCATCTTCCTTCAGGGAGATTGCCTTTTACGATGCCGCAAATACGGACATCCACCGTGCTGATGTATTTACGCCTTCTGGTTATACCATAGAATTTCAGAATTCGCCGATTACAGCGGCTGAACTCCAGAGTAGGGAAGCCTTTTATCCTAATCTGATCTGGGTATTAAACGGTAAAAAGTTTAAAGGTTTTAAAATCCTGAAGCACCTGCCTGATGTGGATGATCCTAAACTGGCAGATTACGAATTTTGCCATTCCGATCACCTTTCTATGGTGCGAAAAGCAGAGGTAGCGCAAGGAATAGCCAATCCTAAAATACTTAATTTTTATCATCCCGAGCTTAAAGATATCAAACTGACTTCTAATCTATACTCTTTTTGCTGGAAACAACCACATAGTGTATGGTATTTAGCTACCGCAAAAATAATTGTAGACTTAGGTGGACATTTTTTGTATGAGCTAAAACAACGGAAACAATTAAATGGAAATTATCCTTATCTAAAAATCATCAGCCGGAAAACCTTCATTAACTGGCATACCCCGCCAGAATTTTAAACCTCAAATCATTTAAATTTGCGGTAGAACTATATCATACAGTATTGTAGGCTAATAATTACATTTAATATGTGTGTAAGTGTCTTCATTGAATTTGAAGATATTTTGATATAAATCAAGATTATTCCTACTCGAATTAAGGTTACAAGTATTATTTTATAAGAATAAATTAGCTATTAGGCATATTTTTGGCAACACTATCTAAAAATATTAAATAATGCAACCATTTAATACCGCTCAACTCAAATGCATCATCATTGATGATGATCAGCTCAGTATCGATGTTTTAGGCAATTTTATTGCCCGTAATAACGAATTAACTACCATTGCTACTTATACCGATCCAATTGAAGGCATTATGGCCATCAAAAAAATAAATGACCTGGATATTCTGTTTCTGGATATTGGGATGGAGGTTTCAGGCCTTGATGTGGCCAAAGTGCTACGAGATCATGTCCGCTATCTCATATTTGTTACCGGCCATGAAAAATACGCATTGGATGCTTTTGCTGTTTATTGTGATAAATTTATCGTTAAGCCTATTACTTATGAAAAAATAAACTCGGCCATAACAGACATTATGAGGAGAGACAGCCGGTAATAGATAACGTATTAAATCTCTTAAAATGAGTGAAGAGATTTAATACGTTTGAATAAATTATTTCATGCTATCGTTAATCTTATTGATCATTACCAGGTGGCTTTGAACAATAGGAGCAGTTTTGGTGGCAAATGCTTTCAGATCTGCATCTTTACCATCTTTCGATTCATCTTCCATCAATTTTAATGTCGATTTGTGTCCGCTAACCATAGCATCAACATAAGCTTTATCGAAATCTGAGCCTGTTTTCTTACTCAGGTCTTCCATTTTTTTCTTATGCTCATCGTCAACTGTACTTGGTAGGGTAATGTTTTTCTGTTTTGCAATGGCCATAAGTTCTGCATTGGCCATACCATGATCTTTAACCATCATGGTTGCAAATTCCTTAACTTGTGCGTTGCTGCTTTTTTCAAGGGCCAGTTTACCTAATTCTACTTCGGCCATGCCGCCAACAGCTGCCTGGGTAGTAAATTTAGCATCTGCATCATCTACTGCAATTCCTCCCGTAGCTGCAACGTTCGAAGTGGTGTCTTTTGCCATGTTTAAACTATCGGCACTTTCTTTGGCATCTTTATTTCCACCACCACAGGCCTGAAAGGCTAAGGCTGAAACGGCCATTACATAAATTAACTTTTTCATATACATTGGTTTTGTTGTACATCAATAACATGCACTAAGGCAAAAGGGTTTTAACCTTTTTTTATTAAGGAAAATTGGCACTAATCTTCAGTTGATCAGTAAGGTTAAAGAATTTTGATCAATCGGAGAGGTGTATCAATCGAACTAATGGTTAATTCTTATTTGGACTTGATCTAAATAGAGGCTATATTTGCGGCAGATAAGAAAGCCACACGGTTCGGACCCGTGTGGCAAAACCGGAATCCGGCTCACCTTTAATCTCTAATTAAAAGCCATGCAAATTAAGAAAATTTTGCTATTGGGCATGCTATGTGCCTGCGTAATTTTTACTTCTGCCCAAAATCGACTCTCCAGCATTTCGGGCCAAATCAAAAGTAGTTCTGGCGAACCCATCCCAGGCGCTACGATTAAAATCCACAAAACCAATTATGGTACCATCACAGATCAAAAAGGGAGTTTTAACATCCTGAATATTCTCTTTGGTAATTATACCCTTCAGGTATCGGCAATCGGTTTTAAAACACAGAAAAAAGAAATCAAGGTAACTGATGGTGCGGTTGCAAATTTCAATTTTAGTTTGGACGAATCATCAGAACAGATGGAAACGCTGAATGTAATCGGTCGCACGGCTAACCAGCAGGTGAACCGTCAGGCATTCAATGTTACCTCCATCGATGCCAGGAAACTGCATAACAGTACGCTTGATATTTCTCATGCTTTAGACCGCGTTTCGGGCGTAAGGGTAAGAGAAGCCGGGGGACTGGGTTCGAGAATGGATTTTTCATTAAACGGTTTTACGGGCCGGCAGGTAAAGTTTTTTATTGATGGGGTACCGATGGATAATTTTGGTTCATCATTCCAGATCAATAACATCCCGATTAACCTTGCACAGCGTGTAGAAGTGTATAAAGGCGTAGTTCCCGTTTGGTTGGGCTCTGATGCTTTGGGTGGTGCAATTAATATTGTAACCGATAATACCATGAAAAGTTATATGGATGCCTCTTATTCTTATGGCTCGTTCAATACGCATAAAACGACTATAAATGCTGGATATACCGCTACATCAGGTTTTAAACTGCAGATCAACGCTTTCCAAAATTATTCTGATAATGATTATAAAGTAACCACCGACGTGGCAGCTTTTAACGGTCAGTATTTTAGAAACCAGTTGGTTAAACGTTTCAATGATACTTATCATAACGAAACTTTAATTGCCAGTGCCGGTGTGGTAAATAAATCATTTGCCGATCAGTTGATGTTCGGGCTTACCGTTGGACAAAACTATTCGGAAATACAAACAGGAGCAAGGATGATCAGTGTATTTGGCGATTGGCACAGAAAGGGTAGTATTTTAATGCCTACCGTTAAATACGCCAAAAAAGATTTATTTACGAAAGGTTTAGATCTTCGCGTAAACGGAAATTTTAATTTTGGTACTGAGCAGAATATCGACACGGTTTACCGCCGTTACAACTGGTTTCAGGATTATAAAGAATATCCTGGTGCAGGTAGCGAACGCGAACGTTCGATGTATAAATTTCGCAACAATAACGGATTGGCTACTGCAAACCTGAGTTACACCATTGATGAGCACCATTCATTATCGTTAAATAATGTGTTTAACAGTTTTAACAGAAAAGGTGCTGATGAGCTTTATCCTGATGCTGAAAAATACGAACAGCCACGCATTAACAATAAAAATGTACTGGGTTTGGGCTATAAATACAGTGCTTCAGAAAAATGGAATACTTCGGTATTTGCGAAACAGTTTTATCAATCTAATAAATACGCTCAAAGTTATAATCCAAGTGGTAACTGGGGTGATATAGCTTATTTAACGCAAAAGAATAGTTATAGTAAAACGGGTTATGGCATTGCATCTACCTATTTTATCGTTCCAAATTTACAGGTTAAGGCATCTTATGAGAAAAGTTACCGTTTGCCAGAAACCGATGAACTTTTTGGTGATTTATTAAATCTGGAGGGAAATATCGATCTAAAACCCGAACAAAGCAATAACTACAATTTAGGTTTTAGTTATCAGGCACAATTAAATAAAATCCACCGTTTCAGTTTTGATGGCAATGTAATGTACCGTGATGCGAAAGATTTTATCAGACCATCTTTAAATAACAACCAAACCAAGCAGGTGATGGGCAACCTTGCCGATGTAACTAATATCGGTTTTGAATCTGAGGTAAGGTATTCATTCAAACAGTTATTTACAGCTGGTGTTAATGTAACCTATCAGAATTTACGAAATAATACGCGATTTGAACAAGGACAAACGATGGAAAGCCCTTTGTTTAGAGACCGGATTCCGAATATGCCATACCTTTTTGGGAATGCAGATGCATCGCTTTTCTTTAACAACTTTGGTAAAAAAGGCAATACGCTAACTCTGGGTTATAATGTGCTTTACGTGCACGCTTATTATCTATCGTGGCCAAGTCAGGGTACTTCTGATACCAAATATGATATCCCCAGACAATGGATGCAGGATGTAAACGCCGTTTACACTTTGGGCGGTGGCAGATACAACATCGGGTTGGAATGCAAAAATCTATTGGATAACCGCATTTACGACAACTTCTCGCTGCAAAAACCAGGCAGGGCATTTTACGCTAAAGTGAGATACTTTTTTAGCAACAACAGATAACCGCAACCTTAAAATATTATAACATGAAAACTAGATATATACTACCTTTTTTAAGCTTATCATTCATCATTCTATTTTCTGGCTGCGATAAAGAGCTGGATTCATCAGAAGTGGTAGATGTAGACACAGAACTTACCGGTGCAACCAAATTTGTGATCTCTGCAACGCCTATAGGTACTTCAGGTATTGCAGATTATTTATTAACCGCAAACTCTTTAGAGTCGGGTATGATTACCACTCAAGGTAATGGAATAGAACAGGATGGATCTTACCGTTATTACCTCACCCACAAAAACCGTTTTTTTAGTTTATTGTATGGACAGGGAAATCCAGGTGCTGTAACCTCATACCGACTGGATGGTACAGGAAAACTAAGCAAGTTGACCAATTTTCAAAGTGAAACGGTGCATCTGTTTGCACCTGTGAAAGATGATGTATTTACCATCAAAGTTCCCCGTTCGGGAAATGAATTTGCGACTATGTTCAGGATCGATGCGCGTAAGTATCAGATTGTTGGTGAACAGCAGGTAAATATTGTAAAGCTTGCTGGGAATGGAGAAAGGGCTCACTTTACCTGGGCAACGCAGGTTGGAGAAAAACTTTTTGCGCCTTATATGAGTATTAAAGGAGCTGCGCCAGATGTTTTTGGTACCTCTTACCCTGATAGCTCCTGGGTTGCGGTTTACAGTTATCCTGATTTAAAATTAGAGAAAATAATCCGCGATAACCGCACGAGTTATATCGGTGCTTATTTTGTAAACGGTTTGGTTGAAACAGATAATGGTGATGCTTATGCTTTCTCATTTGCAGCGGCAACCAATGCAGGTGTTTCCACTTCTAAAAATCCATCGGCCGTTATCCGCATCAACAAAGGGACTACTGAATTTGATAAAAACTATTTCTTTAACGTACAGGAGGTTTCTGGCGGTCACCATATCGCTGGGCAGACTTATTTAGGTAATGGCATATTTATCCTTCAAATGTATCCACAGCCTAATTCATTGGCAGGAACGGCAAGAAAATTTGCTGTGGTTGATGTCATCAGCAAAAGCTTTAAATGGGTAACCGGCATTCCTGCTGATATTACCAGAACAACAACCATTAATAATTATGCACCAAAAGATGGCAAAACAGGATACATAGGGATCACTACTGCCAGCGAAGGAAGTTATGTGTATGTATTTGATGCAGAAATTGCAGCTGCAAAAAAAGGTTTAAAGGTTGAAGGTGGAACAATCACTGCAATAAATGCCCTTCAATATTAACTTAAAACTTTCACCCCTAACAAAACAGAACAATGGCAATGCGAAATAAAACTACTCCGGCAAAGAAAAAAAATAAAGATTCGTTATTTAACAGAATCAATAAATGGCTTCACCTCTGGCTTGGCCTAATTTCGGGTATCATTGTTCTTATTGTTTGTGTAACGGGCTGTATCTGGGTTTTTAACGAAGAAATTACAGGTTTACTGGAGCCTGAAACCAAAATTGAAAAGCAGGATAAACCTGTTATCACGCCATCACAACTGAGTGCTATTGCTTTTAAACTTTACCCTGAAAAGATTCCTTCTTATGCGCAATATCAGCAAGGAAGGGTGATCAATTTAAATTTGAGGGGTAAAAAAGATGAAGGCAGAAGAGGTGGCGGAACAAGTTTAAAAATAAACCCTTACACTGGCGAAGTGATCAGTAAAGTGGTACATAAAAAGGGTGAGGTAGATTTTTTCAGGTTTATTCTTAATGGTCACCGCTTTTTGTGGTTACCTTATGCCATCGGCAGGCCAATTGTTAATTATGGAACCATGATATTTGTGGTGTTATTAATTACCGGATTGATCTGGTGGTACCCTAAAAAATGGAACAAATCAACCCGAGATAAAAGTTTCAAAATTAAATGGGGCGCCTCATTTAAAAGGGTAAACCTCGATCTGCATAATGTACTCGGTTTTTATTCTTTAATTTTCCTCCTTTTTATTGCTTTAACCGGAATGGTTTATGGCATTAAATGGTACAGCGAAGGTTTATATTGGGTAACCTCTGGCGGAGAAAAACTAGGTGATTTTCAACGACTCGAATCAGATTCTTTAGCATTAGGTAAATTTTATACGCCACAGAAAGCAATGGACCTGGCCTGGCAGAAAGTAATTACCCGTCACCCGAAATCGCAGGGCTTTTACTATAATTTTCCTGATACCTCAAAGGCAAAAGCAACGATCAATATTACGGTTTATCCCAATACAGGGCAGTTTTATAATAACATTGGTTATACTTTCGATCAGCATACCTTAAAAGAATTTAAACGCGCAGGTGTTTATGCAGTACCTTACGAAGAAGCAGGGTTTGGGGGAAAGTTGCGAAAAATGAATTATGATATTCACGTTGGCAGTATTTTAGGCTTCCCGGGTAAGGTGATGGCTTTTTTAGCCTCCCTAATTGGCGCAAGTTTGCCAATAACCGGTTTTTTGATCTGGTATGGTAGGAAGTTCAAGAAAAAACCCGCGAAGAAAGAGCCTGTTTTAACTGAAGGAGGGAATAATAAGCCCAATTTTAAGCCGGGGGCTAAAATTCCGGTAAAAAAGGTGGAAGAGGTTTTGGGATAAGAGTTTTTGGCAGTAGATGAATACAGAATTATAGGTATTTGAAAGAGATGGTCATTTAGAGGAAAAATTTATTTTATAAGAATCTTCATTCTCAACCCGATTGGGAATCGTAATGCAATAGGCTTTAAGATTCCCGCTTGGGCGGGAATGACGACCTTTCTAAAGAATCATGTTGTTGGTAATCACTTCTAATGAATGCAGGCAAGGCTGTAAACAAATAAAACCCGGATCTTCGTCCGGGTTTTATTTGTTTTAATGCTTTACAATTTTACCTTTTTAGCTTTTGGTTCAGGTTTTTCGGGTAATTGTATCGATAAAATCAAATCAATGCTTTCCGAATTGGTTTCATAATCGGCTGCAATTTTTTCCCATCTTTTTAGTTCTCCCTGTAAGGTTTCGATTTCCTTACCTAATGATTCGATCTTATTCTGGATTGATTTTCTAACGTTAGTATTTGCCATAACACAAAATTATCATTTGAAGGCATATCTTCGAACTTCTTTTTGCAAGTTGTATCAATAAAAATTGCTAAGTGTTCTATTTCAGTGGGTTTTATTCTCAGAAAATTTTCAACAATGGTTAGGAAGAGGACAATTTATCTACAGCGATTGATTAATGAATGCGTTAAATGTTTAAATTGGTAATCGGTTAACTGATGCCAAATGCACATTGCTAAGTGCCTTATTGGTTCAATTGCAATTTCACTGGCCGTTAGTTTATAGTCCAATTCGTCATTGCGAACTGAAGTATTGGGATAAGTGGGCAGTGTGAAGCAATTTTTTATACAGTTTATTGGTAGGATTAATCCGTTAATCAACTTCGGAGTTTCGACTAAATGCATTCCGAAGTCCAAACGCTCAACTATAAACTAAATACCCTTCAACTCCGCTCAGGGTGACTAATCTAGATAATCTACTATGGACTAAAGACTCAAGACTAAACTAAAAATACTTATCAAGCGTTAATCCATAAGTGAGATTTAGGTTTTCACTATTGGTGATATTCAGCTTATTGTAATTTAGCGCAGTTGTTAAACTGATCCATTTACGGAGTTTTAATCCGAGGGTTGCTGACGAACGTATAATATAATCGCCTTTTCTATCGAAAGAGTTTTGCAAAAAGTGATTCCCATCAATAGTAATCAATTCCCTGATCATAAAGTGGTATTGTAACCTTAAGGAATTTCGGTAGGTATTGTAGCTATCGCCAACAATTAAGCTACTTTGATCAAATAATACCCCATCACTCAGGTTGATATAGGCATTGGGTTTGTCTAATACGCTATAAGCAATGCCACCGCCCGCAAGCAATTGGTTTTTTAATTTTAACGAATAACTGGTATTGTAATTCACCAAACCCCAATAATAAAAATGAGGAAAGGTTTTATATAGATTAAAGTTCAGCGTAGTCGAAAAATCATTATTGGTTAAGTTGTTGTTCTGTTTGCCATAAAGCCATGCAGAAGTAGAGTTTAACACAAAACTTTTCTTTTTCAATCCAAAATTTAATGCGTTGTTTAATAAATAAGCACGGTCTTCATTTGTGCGGTTAATCGATCCGGTTGAAGTAAGCAGTAGGTGGTAATTGGTACTATCTGTATATTGAGCGTATGACTTAAAAAACGATATAAAAAATAAAAATGGCAGTACAATAAACTTCATAAGCAACTTAACATTTATCGCTATCAATATGTTTAGTCTGAATTTAATTCTGGTCGTACCATTTGGGTACAGGTATATATTCCCGGTTCCAGATGATTTCATTATTTTCATTTTTATAACCTGCGGATATCAATACGATACGTGGCTCTTCTTCTACAATTTCTTTTTTAAACTGATAAGCATCAATGGCTAAATGCTGATAAAGTTTATCCTGTTCTATTTTATTTTCTGTTAATAGAATCAAAGCATTTTCGCCTGTTTTAAGGGTGTAAATAAATGTGCCTTTTACTTTCATGATATTTTTTATTTGAAGACAATAAAAACCACGATATGTTTTGTTCATCTTTATTTAAAGACTATATAAAGTTCCATTCACAAAAAAGCCCGCAAGCTTTAACTTGCAGGCTTTCGCTGATTAATATAAGCAGATTAGTTCAACGTTAATTCAATTACCGGGATTTCAAAATCCGGCTTTTTCTTTGGCAGTTTTAATACGAGTGTATTACCTGTTGATTTTTCATTGTCGATCTGTACCTCCGAATTATCATGTAAAAACTGGGCATATTTTGCTTTGTCTTTATAACCTTCTAAGGCGAAAGTACCTGTATTTGGGTATTCGAACAGGTGTACATATAATTTTTTAGTATCCTGATTATAGGTGAGTTTAACACCTTCAGGCGCTTTAAATTCGGCAGGAGCAAAAGTACAATGGTAAATCGATTTCGAATTGGCATGCATCCAAAGCCCTAAACTATCTAAAGCGGTATTGGCTCGGCTGTCAAATTCGCCACGGGCAGTAGGACCAACATTCAATAATAAATTACCTCCATTGGCTACCGAAGTGATGAGTAAATCCAATAATTTTCTGTTCGTTTTCCAGGTATTTTCATCGCGGTGGTATCCCCACGATCCGGAGAAGGTTTGACAGGTTTCCCAAACTTTTCCACGGTATTTCTCCAGTTCTTTCGGACCAACCTGTTCAGGGGTTTCAAAATCGGTACCATCTTCGTAATCGTTCAGGTCTAAGCGGTTATCTACAATAATACCCGGTTGCAATTTTCTAATCTGTTTAAGCAACTCTACCGATCCCCAATCGTTGCGGCCTTTGCCATATTTGCCAGGATAGGAGAAATCGGCCCAAAGAATGTCGATTTTTCCGTATTTGGTGAGCAACTCTGTAACCTGGTTATACAGGTATTTACGGTATTTGGCCATATCCCTGTTTTTATTCAGCGCTGCATAAGCTTCATCGCTTTCTGGTTGCGGTCTTAATGGGTGATATTTGTCGACAGGAAAATCGGGGTGGTGCCAATCGATTAGCGAATAATAAAAACCGACTTTTATACCTTCTGCTCGGAAAGCATCTAAAAATTCTTTTACCAGGTCTCTTTTAGCCTGTGTATTCGTAGCTTTATAATCAGTGTATTTACTATCAAATAAAGTAAAACCTTCATGGTGTTTGGTCGTTAATACCGCGTATTTCATCCCTGCAGCTTTAGCTTCTTTAGCCCATTTTTTTGGATCAAATAAATCGGGGTTAAACTGATCGAAATATTTCTGATAATTCTCGTTGGTAATCCGTTCGGCATTTCTCACCCATTCGTGGCGGGCAGGTAAGGCATAAAGCCCCCAGTGGATGAACATCCCGAAACGGGCATCTGTCCACCATTCCATTCTTTTTGTTTTTTGTGCTGCGGTTTCGTTGCCTAATCGTTTTTGGGCAAAGCCGGGTAAGGTTAAGCTTAAGAACAGCAAAAGGGATAAAATAGGTTTTCTCATTTGTGATTGTTTTTGGTTAGGATAAAGTGCTAATTTACTGAGCTATGGGCTTTAAAAATGTTGGGATATGAGCAAAATATTAAGTTAAATTGGTTTAAAAATTCTGCTGGAGATTTGAGTACAGGAAAACTTTGCCATCGAAATCTTTGTTTAAAGAGCGATAGTAAAATATTAACCTGATAAAGCCAAAGCAATGAAAACTCAAAAAACGCCAGCTAAACAAAATAAACAACCGGGAATTGAAGCCAGGATGGATCCTAGGCCTGAAGTAATCAAAGCTGATTATAAAGGAGCTGGAAAGCTTAACGAAAAAGTGGCATTAATTACAGGCGGCGACAGTGGGATTGGTCGTTCGGTGGCGGTGCATTTTGCAAGAGAAGGTGCAAATGTGGCCATTGTTTACCTGGATGAAGACATTGATGCAAAGGAAACCCAAAAAATGATTGAAGCTGAAGGTAAAAAGTGTTTATTGATTAGGGGTGATGTTAAAAAACCTGCTTTTTGCAAAAAAGCAGTAGAATCGACGGTTAAAAAATTTGGGAAGATCAATATTCTGGTGAACAATGCCGGTATGCAGGTGCCGCAAAAAGACCCGAAGAAAATTGACGATAAACAACTGGAAGATACTTTCCGTACCAACATATTCGGTTATTTTTATTTTGCAAACGAGGTATTGGAGCATTTTCACGCAGGCGATACGATTATTAACACCACCTCGGTAACCGCTTACCGTTCGTCGCCAAACCTGATTGATTATTCATCAACCAAAGGCGCAATTACTTCTTTTACCCGTTCTCTGGCTACAAATCTGGCTAAAACAGGTATCCGGGTAAATGCTGTTGCACCTGGCCCGGTATGGACGCCGCTTATCGTTTCAACATTTGATCAGGAAAAAATAAAATCATTCGGCTCTGAAACGGCGATGGAAAGGGCAGGGCAACCTTCTGAATTAGGACCAGCCTATGTTTTCCTGGCTTCTGATGATGCCTCTTTTATTACCGGACAAGTGATTCACGTAAACGGTGGGGAAGTAGTAAATGGTTAATGCTTACCTTTAGCCTAAATAACATACTATGGCATCAGATCAACCAAAAGATTGGCGTTTTAAACTGCACGAGGTAATTTACGAATCGAATACCCCAGCGGGCAAAGCCTTTGATGTTGGTTTATTGATCGCCATTTTTTCCAGTATTATTGTCGTAATGCTCGATAGTGTGGTGAGCATCCACTTAAAATATGGGAAACTGTTCAACATTACCGAATGGATTTTTGCAGCTCTTTTCACCATCGAGTATATTTTAAGATTGGTCAGCATCCGGAAACCGATCAAATATGTATTAAGTCCTTTAGGCATTATTGATCTGGTTGCACTACTACCATCTTATTTAAGCATATTTTTTATCGGTGCACAATCGCTACTTGTTTTCCGGGCCTTGAGGTTGCTCCGGGTATTCAGGATCTTTAAACTCGGTCACTTTTTAACGGAGATCAACTTTTTAACCCAGGCCTTAAAAAACAGTGTACGCAAGATCAGTATATTCCTGCTTACCGTTTTAACCATCACCGTGATTCTCGGTTCAATTATGTATCTGGTAGAAAAGCGTGAAAATGGGTTCTCCAATATTCCGGAAAGCATTTATTGGGCCATTGTAACCATCACTACAGTAGGTTATGGTGATATTTCGCCCATTACACCGCTTGGTAAATTTGTCGCTTCTGTAGTCATGCTTATCGGTTATGCCATTATAGCGGTACCTACCGGAATTATTACCCACGATATTGCCGTTGCTTCACGGCAGAAAAAAGAACTGCCGGAATCTTGTCCGAGCTGTAGCAGGGAAGGACATGATAGCGATGCCTTGTTCTGTAAATATTGCGGATCATCTTTATTTAAATAAAAAAAAAGCCAGACTGATGATCAATCTGGCAATGTTCATTCATGTGTACGTTTCTGATTTATAACATTTCACTATTATCTTCATCATAAGCATTCGGGTCTTTATCCAGTTCCTCAATGTCTGATTCGTTGTAATCCTCAGTTTCTTCCTGGTCTTCCTCATCCTCTTCATCTTCAGGCCCTTCAATTTCTTCGTTTAATTGTGTGCCTTCGCCATCTGCAAATGGGACCTCATCTTCAGTATATTCATTATCATCAGGTTCCGGCATGGTATGCCCTTCAGCAGCATTTCCCTGCGATCGGTCGATCTGAAACTGTTCGATGTTTTGAATTTCTTCTTCTGGTTGATTATTTTCTAGATTTTCCATGGTATGTTCTTTATAAATAGAACAGGTTTAAAACCGATTAAGTTTAAACAAAATATATTTTTTAAATTATTGCCACTGTTAGTTTCCAAACAAGGTGGGTGATTTTTCAAACTTTTTAATTGCTGCTAAGGTTGTAATACTATACACCAGAACCATTTAGCCATGAAAAATCATCTTTATACCATTAAAACAGCCGCAGTTGGAATCGTCATTTCAGTTATCTCGTTTAGTGATCCTGCTCAGGCCAGTTTACCGGATCATATTACGATCAATCAACAAGATAGTTTAACAACAGCCGGTTTTTTGCAGCAGGCTTCTGTTTTAGGGACGAAAGCATTATTGACCGGAAAACTGGCCTTTGATAATGCCACAGATAAAAAAATCAAATCATTTGGTCAGATGATGGTTATTTCCCATACCAAAGCCAATGAAGAACTCAGGGCGCTGGCGAAACTTAAAAAAGTTGATCTGCCAATGAGTTTGCCTGAAGGAGGACAACGGCCTGATGGAAGGGTGGATTCATCTCCCGAAAACCTCAGGGATACTTCACGCACTAAAAATGCAGCAGGCGAAGCAGGCAATACAGGGCAATCGAAAAAAACAGGGAACGGCGAAGCCGATGTAACTAATGCAACAGAAAAACTTAAGGGCTTAAACGGAACTGCTTTTGATCAAGCCTATATAGAAATGACGGTTGCTGATCATCAAAACGCAATTGCATTGTTCGAAAAAGCTTCCCAAGCTACCGATAGTGCTGTAAAAGCATACGCCAATAAATATTTACCGGAACTGAAAAAACACCTGAAACAGGTTAATGCTTTAGCCGGAAAATAATTTTTCAATAGCATTCAATAAAATAGAAGGGCTGGTTTAATTTATTAAGCTGGCCCTTTGCTTTTATGGTGTTTTTCAATCTACCGCTTAGAAATTTAGGGGGATTACTAAAAATATCTTGCGAAATCGAAAACTGTGGTTAACTTTATTTAACTAAAACGATTTATCTAATCTGTTTAAAACACAAAGACCTAATCAAATATGAGAAAACACTTATCACTATCTATTTTATCACTGTTTTTTACAATAAAGCTATTTAGCGCACCAATTGAACTCTTATCGCCCGATAAACGCATTAAAATATCGATAATTATTAAAGATAGGATTGGTTATGCCGTTACTTTTAATGGCGATTCTTTTTTGGCCGATTCATATCTGCAGTTAAATCTGGATCAGGCTAAACTGGGTGCCAATGCCAAGCTGATCAAAAAGACACTTTCTACGGTCAATACTACTTCAAATCCGGTAATTCCACTTAAAAATAGTAGGGTGGTAAACTATTATAACCTGTTAAAACTCGATTTTAAAGGTGATTTCAGTGTCGAATTCAGGGCTTATAACGATGGGATTGCTTATCGTTTCATCACCAATAAAAAAGACTCGATCACAGTAAACAGCGAAGATGTGCAGCTCAATTTTAACGATAACGTTAAAGCCGCATATCTCGAAACTGGTAGTTTCAAAACTGCTTACGAGATTCTCTACCGTCAGGATGAGCTTGGAAAAGTAAATAAGGATAAAATGAGCGTACTGCCAATTTTATTTAATACCGGTAAGTACAAAGCCTTATTATCTGAGGCTGATCTTTATGATTACCCATGTTTATTTGTAAAAGCAGTAAATGATAAAAGTATTGATGCTGTTTTTCCTAAAGTACCTCTGGCTTTTGGAGAAGATGGAGACAGAAGTAAGAAAATTTTAAATGAAGCCGGTTATATTGCCAAAACTGCTGGAAAAAGATCTTTTCCATGGCGTTTTTTAGTTATTACTGATAAAGACACCCAATTGGCAGCAAACCAAATGGTGTATAAATTGAGTACACCCAATCAATTACAAGATACCAAATGGATAAAACCTGGGCAGGTTACCTGGGAGTGGTGGCACAACGCTTATGTTTATGGGGTCGATTTTAAATCGGGTTATAATCAGGATACCTATAAATATTACATTGATTTTGCTTCTAAATTTGGCATTCCTTACATCATTATGGATGAAGGATGGGCTAAAACCACCTTAAATCCGTTTGAACCTAATCCAACCATCAACCTGCAGGAACTGATTGCTTATGGCAAACAGAAAAATGTAAAAATCGTACTTTGGTTTACCTGGCTGGCAGTAGAAAATAACTTCAATATATTCGAAACGCTTGAAAAGTGGGGCATTGCAGGGGTGAAAATCGATTTTATGGATAGGAGCGACCAGTGGATGGTGAATTATTATACACGTGTTGCCAAAGAAGCGGCCAAACACCATATTTTAGTAGATTTTCATGGCGCATTTAAACCTGCCGGACTTGAGGTGACTTATCCCAACGTACTTTCGTACGAAGGAGTTGTAGGAATGGAACAAAACATTGGAGGTGGCCTGGCTACACCCAACAATAACTTATTTCTGCCCTTTATGCGTAATGCAGTGGGGCCAATGGATTATACACCGGGAGCCATGCGTTCGGCACATAAGCAGGATTACAAACCAAGCTGGGTAAATACCATGAGCATTGGTACAAGGGCGCATCAACTGGCCATGTACATTATTTTTGAAAGTGGCTTTCAGATGCTGGCCGATAATCCTTTCAATTATTTGCACGAGCCGGAAACCACTTCGTTTATTACCGGTGTTCCGGTAACCTGGGATGAAACCAAAATTCTGGAGGCAAGCGTGGGCGAATATATTGTTACGGCCAAACGCAAAGGCGAAAAATGGTTTATTGGTGCAATGGGCAATGATCAAATGCACGATCTAAAAATTGAAACCAGTTTTTTAAAGCCAAATATGAACTACCAGATTACGCTAATCAAAGATGGGATCAATGCAGATTTTCAGGCCATGGATTTTAAACGCATTGTAAAGCCGGTTAAAGCAGGCGAAACAATTGATATCAATATGGTGAAAGATGGTGGTTTCGTAGCGGTGATTGAGTTAGTTAAATAGTGTAATTATTAATGTAGTATTGTCGTTCTCACACATGCGGGCATCTTAATGCAAATGATCACCTTAATGCATTAAGATCCCCAATCAACCCGATAGCTATCGGGTTGGGAATGCCGACTTTTCAATAGGTCATTGAAACTCCCTTTTTTATATTGGAAAAAATAGCTGCTATGCTAAAGGATAGCGCTATCCTTTGGTATAGTGATAGCTTTTTGATACTTCGTATCCATAATTTTGTCGGGCACAAAAAGGCAAAAAAAATGAAAATATTACATCTTATATCAAGCCCAAGGGGCGGAGCATCTTTCAGTGTTAAATTGGGAAATGCCATAGTCGAAAAATTACAGGCTGCAAATCCTGATAGCACTTTAACTACCCGTAATTTAGCCGAATCTCCATTTCCACATTTAGAAGAGGTCCACATTAATTCTTTCTTTACACCGAAAGAAAACCATACGCCGGAGTTCGCAGAAGCTATAAAACATTCTGATGAGGCCATTGCCCAGCTTAAGGATGCCGATGTACTGGTAATCGGCGTGCCGTTGTATAATTTTGGTATTCCTTCCACTTTAAAGTCATGGATTGACCACATTGCACGTGCAGGTCAAACATTCAGTTATTCTGAAAACGGTCCGGAAGGTTTGGTAAAAAACAAAAAACTGTATTTAGCAATATCATCGGGTGGTATATATTCAGAAGGGCCGATGAAAGCTTACGATTTTACTGAATCTTACTTAAGAGCTGTATTAGGTTTTTTAGGCATGACTGATATTACAGCATATAGGGCAGAAGGCTTAAGTATACCAGATATTAAAGAGGTGGCATTAGATAAAGCCATTGAAAGTATAGTATTTTAAGTTCATTGTTCAATGGTCATTAGTTCATTAGTCATTAGTTCATTGGTAAATTCGTTGATTGTATAAATCGACTGAGGACTGAAGACTTTGGACTAACGACTAATGACTTTGGACTAAACTAAGCTGCTAAGTATTTCTCAACCCTGCTTGCAAAATCATTCAGATCAAAAGGTTTATTGATAAAATCTTCCGCATCACACTTCGCTTTAACCGCATTTAAATGGTTATTTGCCGACATCATCATCACCGGGATGTTGTGCGTTTTAATGTTCCGTTTTAAGCTATTGCAGATGTCCAGCCCGTTTCCGTCAGGTAGCATGATGTCTAAAATTACCATGTCTGGTATATGTTTGCCCATTTGAAGCCAGAAATCGTTCGTATCGGGACAGGTTCTTACTTCATAAAGTTCTTCAATCAATAAGAATTCGATAATTTCCCTGATGTTAGGGTTATCTTCAACTACATAGATGCACTTTTTCATAAGCTCTACTTTTATAATACTATTAACCTGTCTATTTATCAGATGTTTAAAGGAGTTATGCACAATGTTGAAGTTATTAACCTCTGCATAATTGATGTCATGCTTTTATACAATTTTCACCTTTACTAAAAAAAATACAATAATAATTTTTATTACTAATTTTTTTAGTATAAATTTGTGTTAGAGAGATCGTGATATGTTAAGCATAGGCTGGCATATTAAATTGATTATTTAAACAAAAGACCATTTGTCACATTTGTTTGCCAATATTTTTCTATGACCGTTACCGTTTTACCCATATTCGAAACAGATTTTAAACCGGATGCTTCATTAGGCAAAATTATGAATGAACGATTGCGGATTGCTGCGGCAGATCTGCAGGATATTCATTTACAGCACCTGCATGCAATTGGGCAACGGAGCGATGATGTAGTGGTTTATTTGAGCTACAACCCCAAATATAAAATGAGGTGGCGGGTAGTAAATGATGTTCCGGAAGAAGTAGAAGGCTTTGTGACACAAATTTGCGGTAATTTAGGCTACATTCAATGGAAAACAGCTGGAATTAACGTTTTTAAGGGGAGTGAGTGATAAAGATTTTCAATCAATGTACTGTATATAAAAAAAGAGTTACCAATCAGTAACTCTTTTTTTGTGAATTTTTCAGCGGTCGTCATTCTCGCGCATGCGGGAATCTTAATGCAATATGATTTTTTTTATAAGCTTTAAGATTCCAATCAATCCAATAGCTATCGGGTTGGGTATGACGGCAGCGCATAGATGTAACGAATAAATTAATTAAACTAAAAACCCGCCGCCTAATAAATCGTTTCCTTCGTAAAATACAGCCGATTGGCCTGGTGCAATTGCCGAAACATTATGATCGAAAACTACACGCATTTTATCTTTTTCCTGAACAATTGTACTTAACATACCCGCATCTTTATAACGGATTTTCGTAATGACATCATTCATCGGTTCTTCAATGCTTGCGTATTTAACCAGGTTTACATTACGTACCATGGCTTCTTTACGTTCCAGTTCTTCAGCCCTGCCTAATACAACGGTATTGCTTTCCGGCAAAATCTGGGTTACAAACATTGGCTCGCCGAATGCTACGCCCAGACCTTTACGCTGACCGATGGTGTAAAAAGGATAACCTTTATGTTGCCCAACCACCATTCCATTGCTTAAAATGAAATTTCCGCCGGCTACTCTGTCTTCTAAATCTTCTACTTTATGTTTTAAGAATGCCCTGTAATCGTTATCTGGTACAAAACAGATTTCATAACTCTCCGATTTTTTTGCCAGTTCTTCCTGTCCCATATCTAAGGCCATCTGTCTGATGTCAGATTTGGCAAAACTGCCCAAAGGAAATTTCGTACGCGAAAGGTTTTCCTGAGAAACACCCCACAGTACATAAGATTGATCTTTGTTTTCGTCTTTTCCTTTCGAAATTACATAACGGCCGCTATCTTGCTGACGGATATTGGCATAATGCCCCGTTGCAATAAATTCGCAGTCCAGTTTATTGGCACGTTTTAAAAGCGCTTCCCATTTAATGTGTGTGTTGCATAGTACACATGGGTTTGGTGTTCTTCCAGCAAGGTATTCATCAACAAAATTGTCGATTACATAATCGCCAAATTCATCACGGATATCCAAAATATAATGCGGAAAACCATAGTTTACGGCAAGTGTGCGGGCATCGTTAATGCTATCCAGCGAGCAACAGCCAGTTTCCTTACTGCTGCCGCCAGCGCTGGCATAATCCCAGGTCTTCATGGTCAAGCCAATAACCTCATAACCCTGCTCATGCAACATTACAGCCGCTACCGAACTATCAACCCCGCCACTCATGGCAACCAGAATTCTACCGTGTTTACTCATCTTAAAAATATAAGGATGCAAAAATAAGGTTTATTTAGCTGAAATTATTTAAAGGAAGTCAGTTACTTGTAAAAAGCGGCGACTAAATTGCTCGCGATAATCTCTTAGTTGTGCTCAGGTGGCTTAGGTGATCAATATTATCTTGAAAATGAGCGGTTCAGTATTAATGGCTTCCGTTAGCCCTGCTATCGCTGCAAGTCCTCGCTGCGCTGTGGGCTTTTCGTTCTATCAGGTTTATTTAACAAAGGTTGCGGTTTAAAACGCATAAACCTCGCAGGTTTTCTAAACCTGCGAGGTTTCAAAACCCAATAAATCGTATATTCAACAGTCTAAAATGTATTTTTTGTTTTACTTAAACGTTTTAGTCTCGCGTTTTATGCATATTTGAAGATAAATTTATACCTTAGAATTTTCAACAAACAAGCTAATTTTAAACCAATATGATTAAAAAAGTTATCCTGCCATGTCTTTTGCTTTCAGCGATGATGGCATCGGCACAGCAGAATCTGGTGCAGTATGTTAAGCCCATTATCGGCACCTCTAAAATGGGACATACCTATCCGGGTGCTACAGTTCCCTTTGGTGCGGTGCAGTTAAGTCCCGAAACGGATACTTTATCTTACGAAGTAAACGGAAAATATAACGGCGACGTGTACAAATATTGTGCGGGTTACAAGTACGAAGATAAAACCATTACCGGTTTTAGTCACACGCATTTTAGCGGTACAGGCCACTCTGATCTTGGCGATTTCCTGATCATGCCAACACAAGGAAAGCTACAATTAAACCCTGGCACGGCATCAAATCCTAAAGGCGGTTACCGCTCTGCGTTTTCTCATGCCAACGAAGTTGCAGAAGCAGGTTATTATAAAGTGAAACTGGATGACGATAACATCACCGCAGAACTCACCTCAACAACAAGGGTAGGGATGCACCAATATACTTTTCCTAAATCGGATCAATCGCATATTATTCTCGATTTAATGGCTGGTATCTATAATTACGAAGAAAAAACCGTTTGGACTTACGTTCGTGTGGTAAACGATACTTTAATTACAGGGTACCGCCAAACCAATGGTTGGGCGAGAACGAGAACGGTTTATTTTGCGATGAGCTTTTCTAAACCATTTAAAAGCTACGGACGTAAAAGTTACGATGCCAAACAGGCTTACAGAGGTTTCTGGGGTAAATTTAACCAGGAACAGAACTTCCCTGAAATTGCAGGCAAGAAGTTGAAAATGTTCTTTGATTTTGATACACAAGAGGGAGAGAAGGTCAAAATTAAATTTGCTTTGTCTCCGGTTAGTCAGGAAAATGCTTTAGAAAACATGCGTGCAGAAATTTCAGGCTGGGATTTTGAAAAAGTAAAAGCACAGGCACAAGCTACCTGGAACAAAGAGTTGAATAAAATCCAGGTAACTACTTCTAACGATAATAAAATAAACTTTTATACCGCTTTATACCATGCTTACATCAATCCAACAACCTATACTGATGTTAATGGCGAATATAAAGGTTTAGATCAGGGTGTACATAAAGCTGATGGTTTTACCAATTATACCACTTTCTCGCTATGGGATACTTACCGCGCTTTACATCCATTCTTCAATATTACACAACCGGGCCGCAGTAATGATATGGTAAAATCGATGCTGGCGCACTACGATCAGAGTAGTTTGCACATGTTGCCCATTTGGTCGCATTATGCCAACGATAACTGGTGTATGAGCGGTTACCACAGCGTTTCGGTAATTTCTGATGCGATTATCAAAGGAACTTATACCGGCGATGCCAATAAAGCATTGGATGCCTGTATCGCTACAGCTAAACACCGCGATTACGAAGGTATTGGCTATTACATCGATAAAGGTTATATCCCTGCAGAAAAATCGGGCATTTCAGTTTCAAACAACTTAGAGTATTCTTACGATGACTGGTCTATTGCGCAACTGGCCAAGAAATTAAACCGTATGGATGTTTATGATGAGTTTATTAAACGGTCTAACAACTGGAAGAACAACTATGATAGTGCTTCTGGTTTTATGCGTCCGAAACTGTCAGATGGAACATTTAAAAAAGAATTTGATCCAAAAGATACCGAAGGACAAGGTTTTATTGAAGGAAACAGCTGGAATTACAGTTTCTTCGTTCCACAGGATCCTGCTTCACTGATCGAAATGATGGGCGGTAAAAAGAAATTCGCCACCCGTTTAGATACTTTATTTACCATGCATTTACCTGACGAGTTTTTTGCGCATACTGAAGACATTACCCGTGAAGGTATTATCGGAGGTTATGTTCATGGAAATGAGCCGGCACACCATATTGTATATTTTTACAACTGGACCGATCAGCCATGGAAAACACAGGCACAGGTTCGTCATATCTTGAACATGCAGTATAAACCTACTGCTGATGGTTTAGGTGGAAACGACGATTGCGGGCAAATGAGCGCCTGGTACATGTTTTCTTCTTTAGGGTTTTATCCCGTAGCACCAGGTTCTGATGTGTATTCATTAGGTAGTCCTTTGGTTAATAATGCGATTATCAATTTAGAGAACGGCAAAACTTTCACGGTCGAAGCCATTAAACAAAGTGATAAAAATGTATATGTAGAAAAAGTTTTATTGAACGGCAAAGAAATTACCGATCATAAAATCAAACATGCAGACATCACCAATGGCGGAAAGCTTACTTTTTACATGAGCTCGAAACCGAAGAAATAGCGATACATCACTTCAGAATTGAACCGTTGACTAATTTTTGGTCAGCGGTTTTTTTTGTTCATTTGTTCATTGGTCAATAGTTCATTAGTCGATAGTTTGATAGTTCATGGTTGATAGTCTAATAGACTACGGACTGCCGACTTAAGACTTTGGAATAATTAATCATCTTATCCAATAACGCCTTAATGTTCTTAACTTCTTAATGATGAAAAAGATTAGTGCTTAATTCGATTCCGTGCTTTCAGTGCCTCCGCGGCTAAAAATACACGCCAAATCTTTAAAGTAAAATCACCAAACTACCCGCTACAATCATCCCACCACCAATTAATGTCTTCGTATCAATCGGTTCTTTTAAGATTAAAAAAGCCAAACCCATTGCAATAGCCACACTTAATTTATCAATCGGCGCTACTTTAGAAACATTACCCGTTTCGAGTGCTTTAAAATAGAAAATCCACGATAAACCTGTTGCCAAACCCGATAAGCCTAAAAAGATCAGGTTATTTTTGCTCAATGTTTTAAGCTGGGAAATTTCTCCGGTTGCTAAAACAATGCCCCAGGCAATAAACAGGATGACTATCGTTCTGATAGCCGTTGCCACATTGCCATTAACGCCTTTTAGTCCAACTTTGGCTAAAATGGCCGTTGCAGCAGCAAACAAAGCAGAGAGTATTGCATAAAATTTCCACATGATTTAAATTTTAATTTAAAATACAAAATATTTATACACTAAGTAAAGCATCGAATCTATAGAAATTCTGTAGCGCTTAGGGGTAAGTTTAAAAATAAATTTTGATAGCTGATTTATCTATCGTAATATTGCGATATAAATTATGGGACTTACAAAAACAGAAATCTTTACCGAAGAGCAAAATCAAATGGCAGCTTTGCTAAAAGCGATGGCCCATCCTGCCAGGATAGCTATTCTTCAGCGTATACTCAAATCAAATACCTGTATTTGTGGCGATTTGGTTGATGAATTGGGCTTAGCACAAGCGACCATTTCTCAACATTTAAAAGAGCTTAAAAATGCCGGCATTATACAGGGGACTATAGAAGGGGTGAGTGTTTGTTATTGTATTGAGCCTAAAACGTGGAAATTACTTCAAAATCAACTAGGCAATTTCTTTGCTTCTTATAAAGGCGAACAAAACTGCTGTTAAATTTTTTACCTAAATCAATCGTTAAATTGCAATATTATGATTAATAAATTTTCAATGGAATGGGGCGGCTTCAAAGCTGAACTTCTACATTATCCTGAATTGCTGTTGCAGTTCCAGTATGCTGCTGATAAGTGGGTAAATGCCAATTATCACATCACTGAAATTAAGCAAGCACCAATTACCTCAGTGGATTGCGGAGGGGTGATGAATGCCTGGACAGAAATTATTGTGCAGTTATGGGAGCCTACCGAAGAAGAAGAGGGCAGGGCCATGCAGGTTAAAAAAGCATTGTCAATTATCGACCTGGTAGAGAGTAAACTGGCTTTGAATCCAAAAGGCATTGTAAAAATTGAATTCGGTAATTCAGAATTTGATACCAGACAAATGTATCCCGGTGAATTTAAAATCGACGGCGACAATCTGATTATAAACCTAACGCCCGATGCCACACAATGTAAGGCGATAAACCGCGGTGGAAGTTGTGGTACCACAGAAACGGGTGAAGAATGTTGCGCACCTGCTCAGCCCGAAAAAAGAAAAATCGAATTGATTAACCTCGCTGCTGATCAAAATAGTTGTACACCGGGCAGTGGTTGTTGTTAAGAATTTAAATTTTAAAATAATGAAAAATGTATTGGTGCTTTGCACAGGAAACAGTTGCAGGAGTCAACTGGCAGAAGGGTATTTAAAATATTTTGCTCAAAACATAGCTAAAATCTATAGCGCGGGTATCGAAGTACATGGCGTAAACCCCAGGGCAATAAAAATAATGGCCGAAGACGGGATCGATATTTCCAGCCAAACATCAAACAATATTGAAGAATACTTTAATGTTACTTTCGATTATGTGATTACGGTTTGCGATCATGCGAAAGAAAGTTGTCCGTATTTCCCAACGCAGGCCATAAAACTTCACCATAACTTTCCCGATCCGGCTAAAGCAATAGGTACTGAAGCCGAAATTATGGCGCAATTCAGAAGTACAAGAGACTTGGTTAAAGCTTACATAGAGGATTTTGTAAATGAAAATTTAAGAGGATAATATGTCTGCAAATGTTTGTGTACCGGTTACTCAACCTAAAAAACTAAGCTTTTTAGACCGCTATCTAACCCTTTGGATTTTTTTAGCCATGCTATTTGGAGTGGGGCTGGGTTATTTATTTCCTTCATCTGCAATATTGATCAATTCCTTTTCCAGTGGAAGTACCAACATTCCTTTAGCAATTGGATTAATCCTGATGATGTACCCGCCCTTGGCAAAAGTAAATTACCAAAACCTGGGCGAAGTATTTAAAAATACGAAGGTTTTGGGGACTTCACTAGTTCTGAATTGGATCATTGGGCCATTTTTAATGTTTTTCCTTGCGATTGCTTTTTTACATGGTTATCCCGAATACATGGTTGGTTTAATTATGATCGGTTTGGCCAGGTGTATTGCCATGGTGGTAGTTTGGAATGATCTTGCTGATGGGAACCGTGAGTACGCTGCTGGTTTAATCGCACTGAACAGTATTTTTCAGGTATTGTTTTATAGCCTGTTTGCCTGGTTTTTTATTACAGTTTTACCTCCGGTATTTGGGTTAAAAGGGCTAGCCATCAATATTTCGATTACCGAGATCGCAAAAAGTGTTGGGATTTATCTGGGGATTCCTTTTTTGTTGGGTATTTTAAGTCAGAAACTACTGCTGAAATGGAAAGGTGAAAAATGGTTCCTGTTAACTTTTATTCCAATGGTTTCGCCGGTAACCTTAATTGCCCTGCTGTTTACCATCGTAGTGATGTTCAGTTTAAAAGGAGAATTAATTGTGCAGATCCCAATGGATGTGCTGCGAATTGCCTTGCCATTGGTAATCTATTTTGTGGTAATGTTTGTGATCAGCTTCTTTGCAGGTAAGTATTTCGGTGCAGATTATAGCAAAAGTACCGCTATTGCTTTTACCGCTACCGGCAACAACTTCGAGTTGGCCATTGCAGTGGCCATAGGTGTATTCGGCATTCATTCCGGTCAGGCTTTTGCTGGTGTAATCGGTCCGCTGGTAGAGGTACCAGCTTTGATTGCGCTGGTTAATTTGGCGAAATGGTTTAGAAGGAGATATTTTGAAGGGCAAAATCAAGTAGAAAAGTCGTCATTGCGAGGCACGAAGCAATCTTAAAGCGTACGCTGGTAGCGATTGTTGTAAGATTGCTTCGTCGGCTGAAAAAGCCTTCTCGCAATGACGACTGCGGTAAATATTAAGCGCCAATCTCTTCGAAATTGGTCGCTGTTGCCAGATATTTCCAATTCGCCATATCTCTTTGTACATCTGCAATTTTAGCATCCGCAACCTGATAAGCATCAGGCCCAAGGAATAAATGCAATGGCGGATTTTCGCTTTTTGCAGCTTCAATAATAACTTCAACCGCTTTTGCCGGATCACCAGGTTGTTGGTTGTTGATGTCGTTTTGGTGTGCAGCCTGCGATTCGCGTACCTCTTTATAAGCATCAATTGGCGAACTTGGCACTGCTAGTGATCCTTCTGTTAGAAACGCCGTTCTGAAATAGCCTGGTTCTACCACTGTTGCTTTGATTCCAAGTGATTTTACTTCAGCCGCTAATGATTCCGTAAAGCCAACTACTGCAAATTTTGTGGCACAGTAGATTCCGAAGCCTGGGAAATTCCCTGAAAATCCACCAATCGATGAAATATTGAAAATATGCCCCGATTGTTGTTTTCTTAATTGAGGAAGCACTTTTCTAATTACGTTTAACGAGCCGAAAACATTTATGTCAAAATTTTCTCGCGATTCTTTATCGCTTAATTCTTCCAATGCGCCAACCATGCCGTAACCAGCGTTGTTTACCACTACATCAACCTGACCAAATTTGCTAATGGTTTGACTCACTGCAGCTTCTACGCTGCCTTCGTTGATCAAATCAACGCTTAACGGTAAAAAGTTTTCGTGTTCACCAACAGCTTTGATTAAATCATTTAAATTTCTTGAAGTTGCGGCAACATTAATGCCGTTGTTTAATAATGTTTTTACTAGGGTTAATCCCAGACCTTTGGACGCGCCCGTTACAAACCAAACTTTTTGATTTTCCATGATATTGTTTTTTAGAATGAAATGAATTGATTGGATTGTATCATAAAACTATTTTCGCTAAAGCTTGTCACGTTGAGCCTCCCGATAAAAAATCGGGACAAGTAGTCGAAACGCCTTAGACAGTTTTATCGCAGGTCTTTCGATAAGCTCAGGATGACAATTCTATATTTATGATACAGCCTCTTTTTGAAAGCTAATTCGCCATTAGCTAATGATTAATCGTCGAAATCTGTCGAAATCGTGATGGCTTTCCAGTCTTTAAACTCTTTTGCTAAAGCTTCTATTTTACTGTTTGCCCTCTGGAAGGCATCATTTCCTAATAGTAAATGGATGGGGGGATTAGGCATACTGGCCAGCGAAATCATGGCAGCAGCGGCTTTTTCCGGATCTCCAACTTGTTGGCCATCCATTTTTAAATACTTGTTGTGTATTGCCCTTACTTCTTCATATTCAGCAATTGGGTTTGCAGCCAATGTTAGCGAATCAGGAGTTAAAAAACTCGTTCTGAAAGCTCCGGGTGAAACCACAGTTATTTTTACCCCAAATTCTTTAAGGTCTTCGGCCGATACTTCCGATAATGCAATAACCGCCGATTTTGTTGCAGCGTATATTGCCCAGCCAGTTGCGCCAGCAATGCCTGCAATAGATGCAATGTTGATGATATGCCCTGAGTGTTGTGCTCTTAAATAAGGTGAAGCTTTTCTGATTACATTTAACGTTCCGAAAACATTAACATCAAAACTATTGCGTGTTTCGGCATCAGTTAATTCTTCAATGCTGCCTCCGATGCCATAGCCAGCATTATTGATCACCACATCAATCCTTTCGAATTTTGCAATGGTCGCCTTAATTGCATCCTCCACACTTTGTTCGTCGGCCAGGTTAACAGCCAGTGGAAGGAATTTTCCCGTATCAGCATTTACAGCTTTTTTAAGCTCATCAATATTTCTTGAAGTAGCCGCAACATACTGGCCAGCTTTCAATAATTGATTTACTAAACTTAATCCTAAGCCTTTTGAAGCTCCGGTAATAAACCAAACTTTTTTCATGCCCATAATTTTCTTCTTTTTCTTAACACAAAATTACAGTACAAATGGCTTCAGCTTATTACGTTAATCAAACTTATGATTACGAAATTCAAACAATTCGATAGGAAGTAGGGGTATGGTTGGTCAGTTTTTTAAAAAAGTTGTTAAAATGTGTGGGTTCTTCGAAGCCCAGGCAATAGCCTATTTCCGATATGTTCCAGTCCGTATGCTTTAATAAAGCCTTTGCTTCGCTCAATAAACGTTCCGTAATGTAATTTGTGGTGGTTTTTCCGGTAGTTTCTTTGATCGCCCTGTTTAAATGGTTTACATGTACCGAAAGTTGCGCTGCATAATCTTTAGCCGAACGCATGGTGAGCCTTTGTGTTGTGGTTTCAATCGGAAACTGGCGTTCCAGTAACTCTGTAAATACAGATGTAATTCTGGTATTTGCATCTGTATGTTTAAATAAGCTTTCTGATGGTTGTGTTTTTAAAGCAAAGTGAGTAATCTCAGTGATGTAATTCCGAAGCAGGTCATATTTATAGATATAATCTGTATTGATCTCTTCAAACATTTTGGCAAAAATAGCCTCTATCTGTTTGTCCTGTTGTTCATTCAATATATATGCAGGTTTTCCGCCAGGGGTAAACATGGGTAAATCGCCGATGTTTCCACGGATCTTTTCCGTAAAAAAAGCTTCAGTAAAAATGCAGAAATAACCGGTTACATCACTTTGTTTTCCACTGGCCAGTTCCCAGGTATAAGGAACCAGGGGATTGAAAAAAATCAGCGCTGTTCCATCTATCTCGATACTTTTATCGGCGTAATGGTATACATTATGACCACGGGTAAGGCAGATCTTATAATAATCCCTGCGGTTGTAACTCATCGGTTTTGAGTCGTCCCTTAAACAATCTTCCAGTTTAAAAACGTTAAAATGCCCAACGCCATTCTGTAGATTATCCGGCATGAAACTAAATTTGTTCTGATAAAAGTCTTCTATGCTTTCTGGTTTATTCATAAATCAAAGTTACAAAATTCAAACGTAAAACAAATAATGTGCTTTTATCTGTTGGTTAAAACGAATCATAAATCAAATTGCTTCATGTAAAAGGAGATTGTAATGATAAAATAATTTGTGATTAATATACCGATTGGTATATATTTGTGTCGTCAATTCAAAACAACATGACCAAAGCAGAAAAAACGAGAAATTTCATTGTAGAGAAAACCGCACCGATTTTTAATATGAAAGGTTATGCAGGTACTTCTTTGAATGACATTACGGCTGCTACAGGTTTAACCAAGGGTAGTATTTATGGAAACTTCGCCAATAAGGATGAAGTAGCACTGGCAGCTTTTGATTATAACCTGAATAATGTATCAAGCAGGATAGAGGCTGAAATGAACCGGCAAACCAGCATAAAAGATAAGCTTTTAGTGTACATCGATATTTATCAGAAATTTATTGATGGCTCGGTGTCTGAAGGGGGCTGCCCGGTTTTAAATACTGCAATTGATGCCGATGATACCCATCCCGAATTGCGGGGAAGAGTGTTAAAAGCTGTTTTAGACTGGAAAAATAAAATCGCTAAACTGGTTGAAGCCGGGATTGCCAATAAAGAAATCAATGTAAATCATAATCCCGAACAAATTGCCTTAACCATTATTGCCATGGTAGAAGGAGGAATCATGATTTCTAAACTAACATTAAAAACCGAATACTGGAACCTCATTATGGGCTCTTTAAAAAAATATGTAGATAGCCTCGGCTAAAAATTTTTAACCAAAAATATACCGATTGGTATTTAATTATGGAAAGAAAAAGAACAATAACCTGGGATGATCCCATGAAAGGTGCAAAAGAAGCCATGCAAATGGATGGAATTGCTTATTTACAAGCCATGAGTGATAACAAATTTCCTTTGCCGCCACTTTTACATACGCTGGATTTCAGCGTTAGTATAATTGAAGCCGGAAACGTAGTTTTTGAATTTACACCACAGGAATTTCATTACAACCCGATTGGTACTGTACATGGTGGCGTAATCACCGCCATTTTAGATTCGGCGATGGGCTGCTCAGTACACTCGCTTTTACCTGCCGGGAAAGGTTACACTACTTTGGAGCTTAAGGTGAATTTCCTGAAAGCCATCACCATTAAAACTGGAAAATTAAAAACCATTGCTAAAGTGATTAACCTGGGTGGCCGGACTGCTTTGGTAGAAGCACAGCTTGTTGATGAAAATGATACTGTTTACGCCCATGCGGTGAGCACCTGTTTAATCTTAAAATTTTAAAAAAAATATAAAATGAAAACTTCACAAAATACTGTTTTATTGATCGGCGGAACTGCCGGTATCGGTCTAGAAATCGCAAAACAATTAACTGCTTTAGATAATCACGTGATTATTACCGGCAGAAACCAGGAAAGACTGGATGCAGCTGCTGCATCACTACAAAATGTAACCACCATTCTTTCTGATGTAAGCAAAGCCGGAGATGTAGATCAATTGGTAGAAAGGATCAAAGTAGATTTTCCTCAGTTAAATATCGTGATTAACAATGCCGGTAGGGCAATTCTTTACAATCTCACTGATCAAAACCAGGATGCTTTTGCAAATGCAGAAGATGAAATGCTGACCAATTACCTGTCTATTATCAGGATTAACCAAAAATTATTGCCAGTTTTAAAGGCACAGGAAGCATCGGCCATTGTAAATGTATCTTCAATTGTGGCTTACGTTCCTGGTATTACATTACCAACTTATGCCGCCAGTAAAGCAGCACTTCATTCATACAGCACTTCTTTAAGGTTAAGTCTGGAAGAAACATCGGTAAAAGTTTTTGAATTGATGCCTCCATTGGTAGATACCGAATTCTCAAAAGAAATCGGCGGACATAATGGTATCAAACCATCTGTTGTAGCTGATGATTTATTGGCTGCTTTGGCAAATGATGAATATGAGATCAGGGTAGGTGATACAGCTAAGATTTACGAACTGTTCAGACAATCGCCTGTTGATGCATTAAACGTAATGAATGCCAGCAGAAGGGCCAATATTGATTCGGTTCAACATTAACCGTAAATAGACAGGCAAGGATTTTCCTTTGCTTTTATTATGACATTTTTCACCGCAGGAATGCTTACTTTCGCGGCAATAAGTGTAAAAACTCAAATGATCAGCCATATTGCATGGTTTGATCATTTGAGCTTAGTGACTAAAAAAAATAAAATGAAAAGAGTAGTAGTAACAGGTTTAGGTGCGATAACCCCGCTTGGCAATACTGTTGAGCAATTTTGGCAACAGATTTTAGCTGGTAAAAGTGGCATTGGCCCAATTACAAAATTTGATTCGAGCAAATTTAAAACGCAATTTGCAGGTGAAGTAAAGGGGTTTAACCCTGAAGAATACCTGGAGAAAAAAGAGATTAAAAAGTACGATCTGTTTACCCAGTACGCTATCGGTTCGAGTGATCAGGCGATAAAAGATGCGGGATTGGATTTCAGCACCATGAACGATGATCAACTGGCAGAAGTTGGGGTAATCTGGGCAACCGGAAATGGTGGCATCGGTACTTTTGAATCGCAATTGGAAGAATTTCATGCCGGAGACGGAACACCAAGGTTCAATCCTTATTTCATCCCGAAAATGATTGTGGATATCGCTGCCGGAGCGATTTCTATCCGTCATAAATTACGCGGACCAAATTATTGCACGGTTTCAGCCTGTGCATCATCAAATACCGCGATTATCAATGCATTTGATACCATCCGTTTAGGAAAAGCAAGTGTAATGATTGCTGGTGGTTCTGAAGCAGCGTTGACCAAATCATCAGTTGGTGGATTTAATGCTGCCCAGGCTTTATCTAAAAACAATGAAGATCCTCAGGGTGCTTCTAAACCTTTTGATAAAGATAGGGATGGTTTTGTGATGAGTGAAGGTGCCGGTGCTTTGGTTTTAGAAGAACTGGAACATGCTTTGCAACGTGGTGCTCATATTTATGCTGAAATTGTTGGCGGTGGAATGGCCGCTGATGCCTATCACTTAACCGGAACACCTCCTGATGGGATTGGTGCTGCGTTGGGTATGAAAAATGCACTAAAAGATGCCAATATTACTCCTGATAAAATTGATTATATCAATGCGCATGCTACTTCAACCGGTTTGGGAGATTTAAGTGAATTAAATGGTATTAATACGGTTTTTAATGGTTTACCGGTGGTAATAGGTGCCACAAAATCGATGACAGGTCATTTATTGGGTGCTGCAGGTGCCGTTGAAAGTTTGATCAGTATTCTTGCAATCAGGGATAATGTGATTCCTCCAACCATTAATACTAAAAACCTGGATGAAAACATTCCGAAAGGCTTGAATATTGTATTGGGCGAGCCAATTAAAAAGGAAATCAATTATGTTTTAAACAACACTTTTGGTTTCGGTGGACATACGGCGAGTACGATTTTTAAAAAGTATGAAGCCTAGTTAGATTTATAGATCGTATAATAACAATGATTTACTGGTCTTAGCGTCCCGCTGAGACCTTTTTTTGTTGCAGTTTGTTTTGCCACGGATGCACGGAAAACACGGGAATGGAAAACTCCAATTCTGTCATTCTGAACGCAGTGAAGAATCTTTTTAGCTAGAGCAACGGAACGCAGAGATTCTTCGTTGCACTCAGAATGACAAAATCTTATATAAATTCGTCCTTTCTCGACTGAAACGCAGTGTAACGGAGAGATCTATCTCGAGACAGATTTCTCGGCTCCGTTGCACTCCGCTCGAAATGACGATTCTATTTTAATTGTGTCGATGGGTGGAAAACCAATGCCTGATGAACCACTAAACCTACTTATTCATCAATAAATTAACCATTTCCTTTAACTCTTCTACTTCTAATTCCAGTTTTTCGATGCGGTTTTCCAGTTCGGTGGTATCAAATTGTTGCGCTGCAATGGTTTCGGTTTCTAATTCAGTAGTGGTTTCAGCTTGTTCTCCTAACAGGTGAATGAAACGGGCTTCCTTTTGTCCGGCTTTTTTAGGCAGTTGTTTTACGAATGCAGGCTCATCATCTGATAGTTTTTGAAGCTGTTCCAAAACTTCTTCTATACTTTCAAATTCGTATAACCTGCCCGAGTTACTATTGATTTCGCCTGGTGTTAATGGGCCACGTAAAAGCAACAGGCAGATAATGGCCAGTTCTGAAGGTAATAATGGGTAAACTATCGCTAAATTATGTTTGTATTTGGTTGCACGGCTCGATCCTCCTGTTGCAGTCGAGATCAGGCCTTTTATTTTAAGTTGGTTTAAAGTGAGGGTAATGGTTTCTTCATCGTAATTTACCACAGGATTTCTGGAACTTTTTTGGTTACATGCAGCCGTTAAACTGTTTAAAGTCATCGGATAATAATCAGGCGTGGTGCGGCTTTTTTCTATTAAAGCGCCTAAAACGCGTTGCTCTTCTGCAGATAAATCGGGGAGTGGTTTTACGTTGTCCATTTTATAAAAATATAAATTGAATGAACATTATGGAAATTATTTTGTTAATGTTTTATTTCTAAGGAGTTATCTTAAATGTTAACGATAGAATAATTCTAAATTTCTGATTTACTACCATTTGAGCTATAGAATTACGAACTTAGAAAAACATCCTAAAGCTAATCTCATCCAATTATGAAACCTTCTGATCAAAAACCAAATCAGGGCGACAGCAGGCGCGATTTCCTTAAAAAAAGCTCCGTAATTACGGCCATTGCCTTAACACCGGGCATCGCGGTTAAAGCAGCTGAAAATAATGCTGATGAACGTTTTGCTGAACTTTTTGAGAAAATTCCCTTAAATCTGACTGTAAATAATAAAGCATATAAAGCATTGGTTGAACCAAGGGTGACACTTTTGGATTACCTACGTGAAGAATTGCACTTAACCGGAACCAAAAAAGGCTGCGACCACGGTCAGTGTGGTGCATGTACGGTACATGTAGATGGACAGCGGGTAAACTCCTGTTTAAGTTTAGCGGTGATGAATGAAGGAAAGAAAATTACCACAATAGAAGGTTTGGCCGATGGAGATACGTTACACCCTATGCAGGCAGCTTTCATTAAACATGATGGTTTTCAATGTGGTTACTGTACATCGGGGCAAATCATGTCGGCAGTGGCCTGTATCCGTGAAGGACATACTAGTTCGAGGGCGGAAATAAGTGAATACATGAGTGGCAACATCTGCAGGTGTGGTGCTTATCCGAATATTGTTGATGCCATTGTTGATGTGAAGGAAGGAGGTGCAACGGTATGATCAATTTTCAATATTTAAGAACGACTTCGGCTAAATCAGCCATTGCTTTATTGATAAAAGATAAAAACGCTAAATTTTTGGCTGGTGGTACCAACCTGATCGACCTGATGAAAAGAGGCGTTACCGCACCCGAAAAGCTCATTGATATCAATCATGTTCCGTTAAAACAGATCGAACAGATAGGAAATAAAATCCTCATTGGGGCTTTGGCTACCAATACGGCTGTTGCAGATCATGCTTTGATCAAAGAAAAATTGCCATTGCTTTCATGGGCTTTACAGGCTGGTGCTTCAGCACAGTTACGGAATGTGGCTACAGTGGGAGGGAACATGATGCAGCGTACCCGTTGCGGTTATTTTTATGATACCGAAATGCCCTGCAATAAACGCCAGCCAGGAACAGGCTGTGGTGCAATGGAAGGTTTTAACCGAATGCATGCCATCTTTGGAACTTCCGAAAAGTGCATTGCTGTTCATCCTAGCGATATGTGTGTGGCCTTAACTGCTTTAGATGCTGAAGTGGTGCTCGCCAATGGTAAAGGTGAACGTAAAATAGCTTTTAAAGATTTTCACCGCCTGGCGGGAGATACGCCACAGTTGGATAATAACTTAAAGGCGGATGAAATGATTATTCGTGTAGAAATCCCGATGAATAACCTTGCTAAAAACTACCATTATTTAAAAGTACGCGATCGTGCTTCTTATGCTTTTGCATTGGTTTCGGTAGCAGCGGCATTTGAACTGAACAATAATAAAATTACCGATATCCGTTTGGCTATGGGCGGTGTTGCACACAAACCCTGGCGTTTAACGGCATCCGAAAATTTCCTGAAAGGAAAAGAAGCTACTTTATCGAATTTCGAAAAGGCAGCAGAATTAGCCATGACGGGTGCTAAAGGTTTTGGTGAAAACAATTTTAAGCTTAAACTGGCTCCAAATACAATTATCGAGGCGTTAAATCTTGCAAAATCGAAAGCTTAGTTATGGAAAAGAAAATTTTAAAAGATGATACCGATCGTGTAGATGGAATTTTAAAGGTTACCGGACAAGCTAAATATTTTGCAGAATACGAACTTCCTGGTTTAACTTATGGCGTATTGGTAACCAGCACCATCACCAAAGGAAAAATTACGGGACTTGATACCAGGGCGGCCGAAAATGCCCCTGGTGTAATTGCTGTTGTTTCGCATTTAAATAAACCATCGGCAGCCGCTTACGAGCAGGAGGGTGGTCCGCAGATGAAAATCTTTTATACTGATAGGATTTTTTACAATGGGCAACCTATTGCCATTGTGGTGGCCAATACTTTCGAAAGGGCAACTTATGCAGCTTCTTTAGTAAAAGCAACTTATGCCAAAGAAGAATTTAATACCGATTTTGCAAAGGCTTTAAAAGATCCTAAAGCAAAAAAACTGCAAGGGCAGGCCGATTATAAACGTGGTATAGAAAATGCCTATAAAACAGCTGAAGTAAAACTCGAAGAGCGGTATTTTTTACCGATTGAAACGCATAACCCAATGGAACTGCATGGGATTATTGCCGATTGGCGTCCGAACAACCAGCTTACTGTTTATGCTAAAACCCAGGGTGTAAAAGCCACTCAGGGTACTATTGCCAATGTTTTTAAAATTCCGATGGAAAATATACAGGTAAATTCGGAGTTTGTTGGTGGTGGTTTCGGTATGGCTTTACGTACCTGGCCATTAGAAATTGCAACAGTAATGGCCTCCAAACTTATCGGTAAACCGGTAAAGGTGGTCATTACGCGGATGCAGATGTTTACCATGGTGGGTAACCGGCCCGCCGCCATCCAAACCATTGGTTTGGGGGCCGATAAAAATGGAAAATTAACAGGTATCACACACCGTGCTTATGGCGAAACTTCTACTTATGAGAATTTTACCGAAGGTGTAGTAAACATGGCGAAGTTTATGTATCAATGCGATAATGTAAATACTTCTTATGCCATTGTTCCCGTAGATCTTGGTGTGCCGATATGGATGCGTGGTCCTGGTGAAGCAACCGGAGCTTTTGCTTTAGAAAGTGCGATCGACGAAATGGCGCATGCTTTAGATATGGACCCTTTGGATTTTAGGATCAAAAATGATCCTGAAACCGATCAACAAAAAAACAAACCTTTTTCAAGCAAGAATATTAAGGAAGCCTATAAAATCGGTGCCGAAAAAATAGGCTGGAGCAACCGGAAAAACAAACCTGGCAGCCTGGTTGAAGGACCATGGCAAACGGGTTATGGCGTAAGTGTCGGCGTATTTAACGCCAATAGAGGGAAAGCCAGTGTAAAAGGAGTTTTAAAGGCAGATGGATCGTTGCTTTTACAAAGTGCAACAAGTGATATCGGCCCGGGTACTGGGACCGGTATGACATTAATTGCCAATAAACTAATGAAAATCCCGGTGAATAAAATTACTTTCGAGCTGGGCGATTCTTCTTTGCCACCTGCTCCAAGTCAGGGTGGTTCTGCTACCTTATCTACTGTAGGCTCGGCTGTAAACGATGTTTGTGTGGCTTTAAAATCGGCCATTGCCGAGCTGGCAGCAAATTCGAACATGGATGCAACAGCTAATTTTGTTGAGGTATTAAAAAAGAACAATTTACCTGCTATAGAGGTAACTAAAGAAAGCCAGAGTGGTAAGGAAAAAGATAATTATTCGATGTATTCCTTTTCGATCCACTTTGTGCAGGTAAAAGTTCATGCTTTAACGGGTGTGGTAAAAGTGAGTAAAATTGTTTCTGTTGGCGATTCGGGTACTATTGTGAGTCCGAAAACAGCCCGGAGCCAGATGCTGGGTGGTGCGGTAGGCGGTATTGGTATGGCTTTAACCGAAGAATCTATTATTGATCACCGTTACGGAAGATACATCAATAACAACTTTGCCGATTATCATGTTCCGGTAAATGCCGATGTACCAGAAATTGATGTCAACTTTATCAACAAACCCGATCCATATATCAACCCGATGGGTGCAAAAGGAATGGGCGAAATTGCTTTAATCGGTTTTTCTGCCGCAGTAGCCAATGCGGTTTTTAATGCAACCGGAAAAAGAATAAGAACGTTGCCAATAACGCCGGATAAGGTATTAGGTTAGTTTAGACCTCGCAGGCTTTTAAACGATACAATCGTTTAGCTATCTATTCGATCCTTCGGAAATGAGCGTAAGTGTTTTTCTAGCTTAAATCGTACTACGGTACTCGTTATAAACGAGGATTATAGAGCGTTTTAACTCAAGAGGCAGGTTTTGCGTTAGGGATTGTAAGGGTTCAGTGCCGATTTTTTATCGGTACCGGAGCGAAGCGTAGCCCTGAAAAGCCCGACCTAATCCCGTATTTCACGGGATTAGGGAACGCCCATATTAGTTTCTAATTATCAATTGGCAATTTCAGTTTACCTTTCCGTTTAGATGTCGTAGTTTTTTAAAACCTGAGAGGCCTGTAATTGCAACAATATGGCACCTGTTGAAATGAACCCGCGCTGACAAAGCATAATGCTTAATCTTCTAGCTTTGAACAAAATTTAAATATATATGATAGCTGCAAAAGGATACGCTGTTCACAGCCAAACCGATAAATTGGCTCCATGGAATTTCGATAGAAGGAATGTTGGGCCGAAAGATGTATTAATAGAAATTTTATTTAGTGGCATCTGCCACTCTGATATCCACCAGGTAAGGAGCGAATGGGGACCAGCAAGATATCCGATGGTTCCTGGACACGAAATTGTTGGCCGCATTACTGAAGTGGGATCAGCGGTTACTAAATTCAAAGTAGGAGAATTAGCAGGGATTGGCTGTATGGTAGATAGCTGTAAAGAATGCCCTACATGCAAAGGCGGTCAGCAACAGTTCTGTGAGAAAGGCGAAACTGTTTGGACTTACAATAGTGTAGAACGCGATAAAACCACACCAACTTATGGCGGTTATTCGAACAAAATTGTTTGTACGGAAGAATTTGTAGTGCATGTTTCAGATAAATTACCTTTAGCAGGTGTTGCACCATTATTATGTGCTGGCATTACCACCTATTCGCCAATTAAGCGTTGGGGAATTACAAAAGGACATAAAGTTGCGGTTTTAGGTTTGGGTGGTTTGGGCCACATGGCGGTTAAATTTGCGGTTGCCTTTGGTGCCGAAGTAACGGTTTTAAGTACCTCTCCATCAAAAGAGGCCGATGCGAGAAATTTAGGAGCGCATAACTTTGTGATTACCAAAGATCCTGAGCAATTGAAACAATATGCCAAACATTTCGATTTCATTATCGATTCGGTATCTGCACCGCACAATTATGAAATGTATTTCAAATTATTAAATGTAAACGGAGTGCACATCTGTGTGGGTATACCTGCAGAGCCGATAAAATTCCCAGGTTCGGGTTTAATGCATGGTAACCGGGTTTTAACAGCTTCTAGCATTGGTGGGATAGAAGAAACACAGGAAATGCTTGATTTCTGTGCAGCGCATGATATTGTTTCGGATGTGGAAGTAATTAACATCAACTACGTTAACGAAGCTTATGAACGCGTACTGGCCAGTGATGTGAAATACCGTTTCGTAATTGATATGGACACATTGTAATACTGTTAAAGAAGCCAGGTTCTTAAGCCTGGCTTCTTTAATTTTAGAAGATTAAGAGCCAATTTAAAATTAAATAGAATGTTTGTCTTAGGGTGATTAATTGTATAAAAATCAATATAAAAGACAGATGGATTTAAAGAAGATGTGTACCCGAAATATCGTCATTTCGACCGCAGTGGAGAAATCTTTTAAATTTTAATAACTTGATCCAAAGATCTCTCCATTTCGCTGCGCTACAGTCGAGATGACGACCATTCTATTAGAATTTGTTAATGATAGCGTAGTCGAGAACCATTTCTACGCAATGATAGAAGTTTTTGACTACGCTCTGTGTGATAAAAAGGCTTGTACATTTGTTATAAAAATTTAAACAAGTTGTAATAAGTCTTTTTAATAATTTACGAATAAAACTTTAGCCTTCAATTGGATCATTAAAGTTGTCCTTCATATTGATTAAACCTTTTGCTAAGCCTGCTTTTCTCTTTTTGGTATTATTCGCAGATTGTTCTTTAACGATTAAAGAATCGATGTAATCTGAAACCCGTTTTTTTAATTCAGTAGGTAAGTCAGCTAGTTTTGTATATAATTGAATATCAGTCATCATATCAAATATAAAAAAAAATATTTATGACTATTCAGGTTTCAAAAAATCGATATTTCTTTTAAGTCCCGCATATTTGGTGCGTTTTACCGCCGATCCTTTAAAAACCTTTTTAAAAACATCATCCGTAATTTCCGTTAAATCTTTAGCATTCAGGTCCAATAAACCATTTTCAGGTTTAAAAGCACTTTCATTGTGCGCTTTCGAAAAACGGTTCCAGGGACAAACATCCTGACAAATATCGCAACCGAACATCCAGTTGCTCATTTTATCCTTAAACTCATTTGGGATTTCATTTTTGAGCTCAATGGTGAGGTAGGAGATACATTTAGTGCCATCTACAACCTGCGGGGCAATAATAGCATCAGTAGGGCAGGCATCCAAACAGCGGGTGCAGCTTCCGCAATAATCGGCCTGATATGGATGGTCGTAATCCAATTCCAAATCAACAATCAGCTCGGCAAGGAAGAAAAAAGAACCATTGGTTTTACTGATCAGGTTGGAGTTTTTCCCGATCCAGCCAATTCCCGATTTTTTTGCCCAGGCACGGTCTAATACCGGAGCAGAATCTACGAATGCTCTTCCCGAAACTTCTCCGATATTTTCTTCTATAAAATGAGTGAGTTCCTTTAGTTTCTCTTTGATTACAGTATGATAATCTTGTCCGTAGGCATATTTAGAGATTTTTGGTGCGTTCGGATCTGATTGTTTTTCTTCGGTATAATAATTTAGCGATAAAGAAATTACCGATCTGGCGCCTTCAACCAAAAGTGTCGGGTCGAGGCGTTTATCGAAATAATTTTCCATGTATTTCATCTCGCCATGGCGGTTTTGATTGAGCCATTTTTCTAACCTTGGTGCTTCTTCTTCCAGAAACTCGGCTTTAGAAATGCCACAGGCCATAAAACCCAAACGAAGGGCTTCATCTTTAATCAATTGGCTATATTTTGCAGAATTGTTGTACACCGAACTACAAAGATAAGGCTTAGGATTTAAAACATTTTCATTTATCGCTTGTTCTAAATACAGAAACTAAATTAATTGATTATCGCGCTTCCTGATTTGGATTTTACCTGAATGGAAGGGCTTTTTAAAGATAAGATATGGAAAACATCGATCCACAACATACGGAATCAGGAGAAGCTCCTAAGCCGATTGAAAAAGATTACGAAAGTCATAAACAAGATCCAGGACCGGCAAAACCAGCTGTTACCGAAAAAGATGAAAATGGTGGTGGACAGGCCCTGAAATGGGTACTACCAATAGCCGTTATTATTGGCCTGATCATCTGGTTTATAATGAGAAAATAATTAGCTTTAGATTAAAATGAAAATGCCGGCTCATTAATTTGACCGGCATTTTTTATGGCTGTTATTTTAAGAGTTTAACCTGATAAAGGTCTTTCCTGCGGTCTTTCAATACTTTTACTGTTCCGTAGTGGTGTAATTCGTCCAATAAGTGTAAATCAACATCTACTACCAAAACCATCTCTGTATTTGGCGTAGCTTCAGCTTTAATGGCATTGGTTGGGAAAGCAAAATCAGATGGTGTAAAAACCGCAGATTGCGCAAACTGAATATCCATATTGTTTACTTTCGGTAAATTACCTACACAGCCGGCAATGGCTACATAACATTCATTTTCTATTGCTCTGGCCTGTGCACAATGGCGAACACGCGTATAACCATTTTGTGTATCTGTTAAGAAAGGAACAAAAAGGATCTGCATGCCTTGGTCAGCGTAAATACGGCTTAATTCAGGGAATTCTACATCATAACAGATCAAGATACCTACCTTACCACAATCGGTATCAAAAACCTGAACCTTATCCCCACCAATCATCCCGTAATATTTCTGCTCATTGGGGGTAATATGGATTTTTCTGTATTCATCTATTTTACCTGTGCGATGACAAAGGTAGGTGGCATTGTAAAGTTTGCCATCCTCGATCAGTGGCATGCTACCTGTAATGATATTGGTATTATAACTTAATGAGTATTCGTGCATTTTTTGTACAATTTCTTCCGTTTTTTCGGCAAGCTTGCGCATGGCCTCAATTTCCGGCAGGTGATTGTAAGGTTGGAGTAGCGGGGTATTAAATAACTCGGGAAACATCACGAAATCCGATTTGTAGCCACTCAGCGCATCAACGAAAAATTCTACCTGCTCATAAAATGCCTCCATATTAGGAAATAAACGCATTTCCCATTGTACTAAACCTAAACGGATGGTCATTGCAGAGCGGGCAGAAGCATCTATGCCTTGATAATAAATATTGTTCCACTCAATTAAAGTGGCATATTCTTTAGATTCTTTATCACCTGGTAAATAGTTCTTCAATACTTTTCTTACGTGAAAATCATTGGAAATCTGAAAGGTAAGCGTTGGATCGTAAATTTCCTTAGATTTTACCTTATCAATGTACTGCCTCGGACTCAATTCATTTGCATATTCATGGTATCCGGGGATCCTGCCACCAGCGATAATACTTTTAAGGTTTAAACTTTCGCAAAGCTCTTTTCGGGCTTCATATAACCTTCTTCCCAAGCGCAAGCCACGAAATTCAGGGTGAACGAAAATTTCGATACCGTAAAGCGTATCCCCATTTGGATCGTGCGTAGAGAAGGAATAATCTCCTGTAATTAGTTTGTAAGTGTGACGGTCTCCATATTCATCATATTCTACAATAATGGCTAACGAACAGGCCACCACCTTATCATCAACAGCAATACAAAGTTGTCCTTCAGGAAAAATATTTAAAAGTTTGGCGATACTAGATTTTGGCCAGATGGAACCACCCATACTGTCGTAAGCCTGAAGCATAGATTCTTTTAAATCTGCGTAATCTTCGAGCGTTAGTTTACGTAATTCAATATTCATAATGTTTGATTTCTACTTTAATGAACAGAAAAAGGGCTTAAATGTTCAGATGGATTTTATTTTTTAGTAAATGGTTCAGAGTAGATATACTTTCGACAGCAGTACAGTCGCGAAATCTTTCAAACAGGGGCTCTGGGTTAGCCGCGTTTCGTCATTCCCAACCCGATAGCTATCGGGTTGATTGGGGATCTTAATGCTTTACTCGGGTGCATTAAGATTCCCGCCTGTGCGGGAATGACGGCTAATTTTTTCTAGGTTTTTATCCTTTCGACTGGATCGGAAAGACTCAGCCTTTTAAATAAAAATCAAAGATCTCACCAGACGCTCGAAATGACGGCCTAACTAGGAATAGCAAAGATGTTAAAACAACTTCCCCGTTTGACCCGGATAATTCTTCTTTAAATGTTTATAGGCCGCTTCAGTAACCTCCCGGCCCCGTGAGGTACGCATAATATAACCTTCTTGTATCAAAAAGGGTTCGTAAACCTCCTCAATAGTGCCTTCATCTTCTCCAACGGCAGTTGCAATGGTTTTTAAACCCACTGGACCACCTTTAAATTTATCGATAATGGTAACCAGAATCCTGTTATCCATTTCGTCTAAGCCGTGCTCATCTACATTTAATGCATTTAATGCGTAGCGGGCAATTTCGGTATCGATATTTCCATTTCCTTTTATCTGTGCGAAATCCCTTGTTCTCCGTAAAAGTGCGTTGGCGATACGGGGTGTACCGCGGCTACGGCGGGCAATTTCGTAAGCACCTTCATCGCTGATCGGTGTTTTTAATATCTCAGATGACCGTAAAACAATTGTCGTTAATAATTTGGCATCGTAATAAGCTAAGCGGGCATTAATACCAAAACGTGCCCGTAATGGAGCGGTTAACAAGCCGGAACGGGTTGTCGCGCCAACAAGTGTAAAAGGGTTAAGGGATATCTGCACCGAACGGGCATTAGGGCCGGTTTCGAGCATAATATCGATCTTAAAATCTTCCATGGCCGAATACAGGTATTCTTCTACCAGGGGCGATAAACGGTGAATCTCGTCGATAAAAAGAATATCGCCTTCATCTAAGCCTGTTAACAAGCCTGCTAAATCGCCAGGTTTATCTAAAACAGGACCAGAGGTTACCTTAATACCCGTAGCCATTTCGTTGGCGATGATATGTGAAAGAGTGGTTTTACCCAATCCCGGAGGGCCATGTAAAAGCACATGATCTAAAGCTTCTCCACGGAGTTTTGCTGCCTGAACAAAAATCTTCAGATTCTCCATCACTTTTTCCTGTCCCGTAAAATCTTCAAAAGCCTGCGGCCTTAAAACCCTTTCAATATCACGATCGGTAGGGGTTAAGTTGTTTGCTTCAGGATCCAGATGCTCATTCATACAGCAAATATAAAATTAAATGCTAAAAAAATTAGGATTTTTTAAATTTATCCGAAACTACCAGATCTTTTGAGCCCGCTGTGTATTGATAAAAGCCTTCGCCACTTTTGGCGCCCTTTTTACCTGCAGCAACCATATTTACCAGTAAAGGGCATGGCGCATATTTCGGGTTGCCAAAACCATCATGCAGTACTTTTAAAATGGCTAAACAAACATCCAGACCTATAAAGTCGGCCAATTGCAATGGACCCATGGGGTGAGCCATTCCTAATTTCATTACGGTATCGATTTCGTAAACACCCGCAACACCTTCGTAAAGTGTGTAAATGGCTTCATTAATCATTGGCATTAAAATGCGGTTGGCTACAAAACCAGGGTAATCATTTACTTCTACGGGGACTTTCTCCAGGTTTTGAGAAAGCGACATAATGGTATTGGTCGTCTCATCACTGGTGGCATAACCGCGGATAACTTCAACCAGTTTCATTACCGGAACAGGATTCATAAAATGCATCCCGATTATTTTATCTTCTCTGCCAGTTACTGCAGCAATCTGCGTAATGGAAATGGAAGATGTATTAGAGGCCAGAATGGCATTTGCAGGAGCATGTTCATCTAAATCCTTAAAGATTTTAAGTTTCAGCGCTACATTTTCAGTAGCAGCCTCTACCACTAAATCGGCATTTTGAACGCCGTCTTTTATTGAAGTATAGGTAGTGATATTGTGAAGCGTAATGTTTTTCTGCTCTTCGGTTAAGGTACCTTTGGTAATTTGCCTGTCGAGGTTTTTGCTAATCGTTTCTATGGCTTTATCTAAAGCAGATTGGTTAATGTCGATCAGGTTTACCTGATAATTAAATTGTGCAAAGGTATGGGCAATACCGTTTCCCATTGTACCAGATCCTATAACTGCGATTTGTTTCATCTTTTAACGGATTTAAAAAAGCGAATTTACTTATTTGTAACTGAGTTACGTTAATCTTTGCTTATTATAAAATTGAGTCGATTTGAAGGTTTTTGATTGGTGAATTTGTTGTTTTTGTTGTAGTATTTTAACTTTTGAAGTTTGTTTTGATTTTGTTTATCTTTTTTACGGTGTTTTTGAATAGTATTTTTGTTGTTGAGTCGGTTTATTAGTTAAAATCTAATATTTTTTGTGCTTTTTTTATCTATTAGTAAAAAATATTTAAATTTTTTGTTAAAAAGTATCATTTAACATTGTTAAAACGTTTTATCGATACAAAATATCTGTTCGTCGTTTCTTAAAATTTTAGTTGTTGCCATTCTTTTTTATTAGAGGCTGAATTATTAATCACCGCATTTGTTCGTAACGGACCGGATCTCCTCTCATTTTCCGTGTATGGTGAAAAATTTAACTAACCATTTTACATGTTTCAATTAAAGCTGGGCATTGGCTTCTGTTGCGATTCTTGTTGTGATTAATTTTTCAGACACATTATTAACTTATTAAACTAAAAATGTAAATGAAAAGAAAACTACTAAAGTGTTTGTTGTTCTTTATTGTTTTGCTGGCAACCAAGGTTTCGGCGCAAGAAAGAATCGTTACCGGGGTGGTATCGGCCAAAGAAGACGGCTTACCACTTCCCGGGGTAAGTGTAAAAGTGAAAGGAACAAACAATGGCGTAACCACTGGAGCCAACGGAGTTTATTCCATCAAAGTATCATCGGGTGTTCAAACCCTTGTATTTACTTTTATCGGTTACAAAACAAGAGAACAGAATGTGAATGCCAAAAACCTTGACATTACGCTCGAATCTGATGTAAACAGTCTGGATGAAGTGGTAATTGCAGCCGGAGGTATAAAAAGAACGGCCAGAGAGCAGGGGTATGCTTCTACCAGGATAGATAACGAATCGTTAACTGCTGGTAAATCGCCAACCATTGCCGGAGGTTTGGTAGGTAAAGTGCCGGGTTTGCAGATTAACGCTGTTGGTAGTGGCGTAAACCCAAGTTACCGTTTGGTATTGAGGGGTAACCGCTCCATTACCGGTAATAACCAGGCGCTTATTGTATTGGATGGTGCTGTAGTACCAAATGCCATTTTGGGAAATTTAAATCCCGATGATATTGATGATATCACCGTATTGAACGGTGCAAGTGGAGCCGCTTTATATGGTTCTGATGCATCTAACGGTGCCTTGATCATCACCACCAAAAAAGGTAAAATCGGAACACCGGTAATCAAAGTGGCTAATACCACAGTATTGGAACAGGTGAGCTACTATCCATTATTGCAGAACCGTTTCGGGTCTGGTTCAACTTCCGGTGCACAGGTGTACGATCCGATTGAAAACCAGCAATATGGTCCTGCATTTGATGGAACATTGAGGGCCATTGGCCGTGTAACCGAAAGCGGTGCGCAACAGTACACGCCATATTCGGCTACCGATGATAAATATGATTTCTGGAAAACAGGGGTATCTAACCAAACCGATTTTTCGATTTCATCCGCTGATGAAAAATCATCAACTTACTTATCTGCACAGTATTTAGATGGATCTGGAACCACGCCAAAAGATAAATACACCAGGGCAGCCATAAGATTTAATGGTTCGCGTAATTTTAGTAAAAGATTTACGGCAAATTATAATGCCAGTTATACACAGAATAAGTACGATATTACCAGTGCAACTTCTACAGTTTATGATAACCTCTTAAATACACCTGCACAGATACCTTTATTGTCGTATTCAAACTGGCAGGATGCAACGGGCTGGGGCAATCCTGATAGTTATTATAATGATTACTATAAAAACCCTTACTGGTCTATAGATAATTACAGGCAAAATACCACCAACGATTATTTGACCGGGTTACTGGAGTTGAAATATAAAGCGGCTGATTGGTTGGATTTTACTTACAGAGCTGCTATCTCTAACCGTTATTACAGGAACAAGAATAGTACTACAGGTTATAATTATACGCAATACACTTTAGATCATTCTGCTAAAACAAACCAAAGCAGTGGTGTGAGTGATGAAATGCTTAACACGAGTAACTTTAGTACCGACTTTTTTGCCAATATTAAAAAAGATGTGAAAGATTTCTCTTTCAATGCTTTGCTTGGAACATCTTTAAAAAGTTATGTTTATAAAGATCTTAATGCTTCAGGCAGTGGTTTGCAGGTAAGTGAACTGTATAATTTGGGTAACATTACCGGAACACCATCTGCTGGTGAAGCGAATTACAATACGCGTCAATACGGGATATGGGCCGATGTAACTGTTGGTTATAAAAAATACCTGTACGTGCATGTAACAGGCAGGAACGATTGGGTTTCGGTGCTTGCTCCGGCAAACAGATCATTTTTCTATCCTGCAGCAGATGTATCGTTTATCCCGACTGATGCTTTTAGTTTCCTGAAAAACAGTAAGGTTATAGATTACCTGAAAATCAGGGCAGGAGTTTCAAAAGTAGGTAACGTAAACGTGGGTAATACTACAAATGGTGGCGCTTACTCATTGCAATCAACCTTCGATTCTCAAACGGGTTACGGTTATGGTACAGGTTATACCCCTAATAATACTTTAGTGTCGAATAATCTGAAGCCAGAAATTACGACAGGTTATGAAGGTGGTGTAGATTTTAGATTATTTAAAGGTTTAGTTGATGGAACGGTAACCTATTATAATACCAGCTCTACCGGGCAGGCCATTACAGCTGGCGTTCCGGTAACTACAGGTTATAACTATTACCTTTTAAATACCGGCGAATTAACTAACGAAGGTTTGGAAACGGCACTGCACTTTACGCCGATTAGAAAAGGAGACTGGAAATTAACCCTTGGCGGTAATTACACTTACAATAACAATAAACTGGTATCGCTTTCTAACGATTTAACCCGTATTGGGGTGAGCAACAGTTCAACCATTTTTGGTCAGGTGGGTAGTGTTTATCCGGTAATTATCGGGTCTGATTATATCCGCGATTCGGAAGGCAGGGTAGTGGTTGATAAAAACACTGGTTATCCTGTAGGAAAAACTGAAGGAAATATTTTGGGTAATACCATTCCTAAAAACAGATTAGGGCTCGATTTTCAACTCTCATACAAAAGTTTGACCTTATCTGGATTGTTTGAGTACAGGTCTAACTATGTACAATATAGCACGGCAGGTTCTACTTATGACTTTTCTGGTTCATCGGCCAGAAGTGCTTATTACAACAGAGAAAAGTTTGTTTTTCCTAATTCATCATATTACGATTCGGCCAGTGGAACTTATGTAGCCAATAACAGCGTTACGGTATCAGATGGCGGTGCTGGCTTTTGGACGAGCAGCAGTTTGTATTCAAGTGTAACCAGTAACTATGTGTATTCGGGAAATTACTGGAAATTAAGGGAGCTGGCATTGGCTTACAAACTTCCTTCTTCTGTATTACGCAATGTGAAATTTATTAAATCGGCAACAATCAGTGCGCAGGGTCGAAATTTATTTATCTGGTTGCCAAAATCGAACGAATATGCCGATCCTGATTACAGCAATAACGGATCAGACAGTAACGCTGTAGGTATTACTTCATTATCACAGACGCCTCCAACAAGATATTATGGCGGAACTATATCATTAACTTTCTAATGAAAAGAATTATGAAAAGATTTTTAAAATTAACAGTCCTTTTAACTATCATTTTTGCCGCTCCTGGCTGTAAAAAGAGTTACCTGGATATCAACGAAAATACCAATTCGGCAACTTCTTCTTCTCCAGAACTGGTTTTGCCTGCTACCTTAAACAATACGGCCTCAAATTTTATTACTTACTTTAATTATGGTGCGTGGATGGCCGGTTATCAGGCCAATGCGGGTGGTTATTCTTTTTCCGGATCGACTTTTTTTACCTATAACTGGAACTCCGGAACAAATAATGGCCTTTTCAATGGCGCGTTTTCTGATTTAAGAAGTTATCAGTATATCATTACTTCAACTTCTGGCGTAAGCAAGTATGTGCTGTTTAATGCTGTTGCAAGGGTAATGAAATCCTATTATTATCAGATTCTGGTAGATGAGTATGGTAATGTGCCCTATACAGAAGGTTTAGCTGGTGTTGATAACCTTACGCCACATTATGATGATGCAGCAACGATTTATAAATCGTTGGTAACAGAAATCGACGCTGCCATTGCACAGCTTAAAGCCAATGGATCGAGCACTGTGGTAAAAGCTTTAGGTTCGGCAGATGTGATGTTTGGAGGCGATGTTACCAAATGGATTCAATTTGCAAACAACATTAAATTGCGCATTTTAACAAGGGCACAGGATGGGCCTTTAGCTTCTTTTGCCGCTACTGCTTTTGGTACTTTTTCTTCAGAAGGTTTTTTAACCAGTGATGTACTGATCGATCCAGGTTATGTAAGCACAAGTGCGCGTCAAAATCCACTATGGAATACTTATCATTCAACCTACACAGGTAGTAATGGCGCTTATGCAGCTCAGCAAATCCCAACAAAATGGATCTTTTCTTTTTACAACGGCACAAAACTAAGCGACGCCACACGTGGTGCGCTGATTTATAAAAATTATGCGGCTAACACTACACCAACCAATCAATTGGGCAACGAAAGTAACGTGCCTTCGTGGATTTCTGGCTACCCGGCCTGGTATATTGGTACTGGAACAGCTTTAAGTGCCCCTGCAGCACAGGGAATAATAAAGAGCAGAGTAATGGGACAATTGATTATGCCTGCTGCCGAAACTTACTTTTTACTTGCCGAAGCAGCTTTAAAAGGTCATACTTTATCAGGTGATGCAGCAACCAATTTCGACAACGGGATCAGGGCATCTTACAATTACCTTCAAAAATCGGGTGCAACCACTACATCGGCTACCAGTGCTGTTTTGGATGCCTATCTAACAGCTTATAAAGCAGCAAATTCAGGCAGCTATCTCGTTAACTACAGTTTGGCAACTACTGCAGCACAACGTTTGGAAGCTATTATTACACAAAAGTATATTGCCCTTAATTTTGTAAATGGTTTCGAAGCCTGGCAGGAATATAAAAGAACAGGTTATCCGGCTATATCGGGCACGGCAGCAACTACAACTTTTGTGTCGTTGCAGTCATCGGCTACAGCAGCAGACCGCTTGCCTGTACGAAACCTGTATCCAACTACAGAGTATAATTTAAATCCGAATGTTCCCACTGGTTTGAACGCTTATACTTCAAAAATCTTTTGGGACGTAAATACTAACTAGTTTTTAGATATGAAAATAGATATGAAAAATTATAAAAAATTAGGCTTTGCACTGTTGGCTATGGCAGTGGGCTTTTCATCATGCACCAAGCAGGATGGTATTTATGCCGAAAATGGATCTAGCGGTATCGTAGAATTAGCTGATCTGCCTTCGAGAACAAGTTCTACCGCTTATGCTTCGGTAACTAAATCTTTTGATGCGGTAACAGAAGTAGATTGTCCGATTTTAATCAACTATACTGGCGTAAACGGCGCATCAGAAGATGTAACTGTTACTTTAGGACTTGATGCTACAATAGTGAGTGCAATGTCGACTTCTACTGCTATTTTAACCAACCTGGATGCTAGTTTGTACACTGTTCCATCTTATACCGTTACCATACCAAAAGGACAGAAACAGGGCATATTTCACATCAAACTTAAAACAAGCGCATTCGATTTCAGTAAAAGTTATGCTCTGGGTGTAGTGGTTAAATCTACTTCAAGCGGAACCGTTAGCGGCAATTATGGAAGTGGTTTATTTAAAATTAATGCCAAAAACGCTTACGACGGGATATATACAGTTGGAGCAGGAAGCAGCGTAACGCGTTATACAGCCCCCGGAGTACCTGCAAACGATGCCTTGAGTGGAAGTATTGCCGGTAACCCGAATTTAACCCTGAGCACCGTAAGTGCAACAGCGGTAGAAATTACCAATTTAAAATGGGCCGGCGGAACATCAGGCGTTTCGGGTATCGATAACCTTAGGGCTACGGTAGATCCTGCAACAAATCTGGTAACCATGACTTCTTTGGGTAATACCACACTTGCTAATATAGCTGGTAAAGACAATAAATACGATCCGGCTACCAAAACGTTTACGTTAAACTTCAGGTGGAACCCAACCAGTACTACCCGGGATATGACATTGGTGATTAAGTACGCAAGTGCGAGGTAAAAGTTTTTGAAAATAAAGTAATTAAATAGAATAACTCATTTCTATTTGTCACGTTGAGCCTGTCGAAACGCCTTAAATAAGTTGATTTTATGTAAGGCCCTAAACAAGCTATCATTGACAGACTCAATAAAAACTCGTCATTGCGAGGAGGTACGACGAAGCAATCTTTCCGGCAAGTAATTCTTGCAAGAAAGATTGCTTCGTCGGCTGAAAAAGCCTTCTCGCAATGACGATTTCTTCGCAGCTTATTACAACGAGATAGTAACCCGTTAATACTAAATTTTTACTTTTTGTTTATGCTTTAAAATACTGATTAACAAAAATATAACGTTAATTTTTGTTAAATAAAATGTAACAGTTAGGATGTGTTTTGTTTATCGACACAAAGCAATTATTCATCGATACCTGCTTCATTTTAATGTCTTTTTTAAGGATTTTTGATCCATCAAGAAAAACAAAAAAGCAATAAAATTGCTTATAAAATAAAGAAAATTACCGTCGGTATTTTAAAAATGAAGACGTTTTAATAAAGACACTTCCTAGTAAATTTAGGTTAGTTAATGATTAGTTATAATAGAGATCTTGCTGGATAGCCGATCTCTATTTATTTTTTAAAACAATTTATGGTGCTAACCTGGTTTTGCTCCAGGTACCTTTTATCAGTTCAAAGTTTATCCTGTCATGTAACCTGCTTCTTCTCCCTTGCCAAAATTCGATTCTGGTTGGTTTTACAATATAACCACCCCAATGTGCAGGTTTAGTAACACCCTTATCGGCACTTTTAGCTTTAAGTTCTTCAAATTTTTCTTCCAGAAATGATCTGTTTGGAATAACCTGGCTCTGTGGCGAAGCAACAGCTCCAATCTGGCTGGCAATTGGTCTGGTATTGAAGTAAGCTTCAGAAGTTTCTTTATCTAATTTTTCTACCGTTCCTTCAATTCTTACTTGTCTTTCCAGTTCAGGCCAGAAAAATACCAAAGCTGCATAAGGATTGCGTTTTAGTTCTTTCCCTTTGGCACTGAGGTAATTGGTGAAAAACCTAAAGCCGTCTTCATCAACCCCTTTTAACAGCACAATACGGGCATCTGGACGCCCAGCTTTATCGGCTGTAGCCAAAGTCATTACATTGGGTTCATATATTTGGGCATCAACCGCGTGTTGAAACCACTTTTGAAACTGGACAATCGGATCTTCATCAACGTCAGATTCATCCAGCGAAGCGCTTTTGTAATCTTGGCGCAGGTTTTGTAGAAATTCATTTGTAACTTGCATACAACAAAAATAGGCATCTTTTACGGTGTAACAAATGATTATCATCATGCTGAACAATATAAAACCAAAAACAGGCCGCTTACTCATCTCAGAACCTTTTATGGCCGATCCCAATTTTAAAAGATCTGTGGTATTGTTAACCGAACATGGCGATGATGGTACGGTGGGCTACATCCTCAATCAAGTAGGAAACCTGATCCTGAACGATGTAATCCAGGACTTATGGGATGCAAAAAACTATATTTATTTCGGTGGACCAGTTGCTGCGGATACCTTACATTTTATCCATAGGTGTTATGATAAATTGCAAAGTGGCGAACCTATTGGAAATGGTTTGTATTGGGGTGGGAATTTTGAAACACTTAAAATTCTCTTAAATACCAATGCTATAAGCCAGGATGAAGTGAAATTTTTTATGGGTTATTCAGGCTGGGGCAATGGACAACTTGATCAGGAAATAGATCAAAATGCATGGATGGTGAGTGATACTTTTAATCCGGATCTTATTTTCAGTAACGACGATGAAAAGCTATGGCGAGATGTAATTGTAAACCTGGGGCCGAAATATGCACATATCAGTAATTTTCCGGCAGATCCGAGTTTGAACTGATCAATTAACAGCTGGCAATTTGCAATTAACAGGTTTTAATTTGTTTTAAAATAAAACAATAAATATTTATCGTTTTATTTTAAAATTTTACTATGTTTGTTTCATACTTAATTGGATTTATTATGAAACTTTCAGAAAGTAAGGTGATTAGAGGGTTAAATGGCTTTGCCAGTTTTGCCTTGGTTTTGTATATCATTATTTTAATCGTTTCTGTATTCAATTCCGGCGTGCCAAATGCAACTAAAGGAATAAAATGGTATACTGTATTCAATGTAAAGGCCGAAGAAAAGGTTGAGAAGAGTATGGTCTCTGCTGACGATGGTTTAAATAACTGGTTTAATAGAGGTTTCCTAGTAAGCGAAACAAAAATGTCATCAGTATCGTTGCGTTTCAAATCATATTCCGACTTATTTTCATTTTCAGCCATTATTTTTCAGCTCGCTTACCTCTGCTATTTCCTGTGTATAGGCTTTTTAATCTTGCTTATTAAACGGTTTTTTAAATCACTTACTAAAGACGAGGTTTTTACCAGAAAAAATGTTTCAATTATAATATGTTGCAGCGTGGTACTGATGTTATTGCCTAGTTTACGATGGATTACGCAAGAACTTTTAATTAATTGTATCAACAATTTAAAGCTTAATGATTCGGGTTATAACATTAGCAATGGTGTAGGTTTATTTGATACAGAAACACTTATTGGATTGGTATTATTGGCTTTTGGTCTTGCTTTCAAAGTTGGGGTAGATATTAAACAAGAAAATGAAGCATTCGTATAAATCTAAGCCATGCCTATAATTATTAATTTAGATGTGATGCTGGCCAAACGGAAAATGTCGTTAACCGAACTTTCTGAAAAGGTTGGGTTAACCATTGTAAATCTCTCCATATTAAAAACAGGAAAGGCTAAAGGCGTGAGGTTTGATACTTTAGAAGCGATCTGTAAAGTTTTAGATTGCAAGCCAGGCGATATTATTGATATTGAATAAAAACGGGCGATGAAAAATCTAATTACATCGCCCGTTTTATTTTATGGTTGGATAGACTAATGACTGGTGACTTAAGACTCAAGACTATCAGCGCTTTCCTCAACTTTTCTTCTCAACTCATCTTTATAAGCCTGCATTTTAACCGTTAAAGATTCATCAGCTGTAGCTAAGATCTGCGTAGCCAGTAAACCTGCATTTTTAGCCGCATTTAAGGCTACTGTAGCTACAGGAATGCCATTTGGCATTTGTAAGATTGATAAAATACTGTCCCAACCATCAATAGAATTTGATGATTTAACCGGTACACCGATTACCGGTAATGTTGTGATAGAAGCCACCATGCCAGGTAGGTGTGCAGCACCGCCTGCACCGGCAATAATTACCTTTAAGCCCCTGCCTTGTGCTTCTTTAGCATAATTAAACATACGTTCTGGTGTTCTGTGCGCAGAAACGACCGTGATTTCATAATTTATTCCAAATTCTTTTAATACATCAGCAGCATCTTGCATTACTGGCAAATCCGATTTGCTTCCCATGATAATTCCTACTAAGGCCCCTAAATCCCCAGAAGGGGACTTTGAATTTCCAACGTTCATATATGTCGTTTAATCTTATATTTATTTGTCCTTTAAGCTTTTTTGTATTACCACCCTGCTATTAGTTCCCCCTTCAGGAGGCCAGGGGGCTTAAGCGATTACTTTTAATGTTTTTTGTACAAACCTTGCTTTTTCTATTGCTTTATCTCTGTCGATATCTACAATGGTTACATGGCCCATCTTGCGAAAAGGTTTGGTATATTTTTTTCCATATAGGTGAACATAAACACCATCAATGGCCAGTATTTTTTCTAAATTTTCATATTTGGCCACACCCTCAAAACCCTTTTCGCCAAGCAGATTGATCATGATGGCATTGGTAATACTGCTGGTATCGCCAAGTGGCAGGTTATAAATTGAGCGTAAATGCTGTTCAAATTGAGAAACATAGTTGCCTTCAATAGTCTGGTGACCACTGTTATGCGGACGAGGGGCTACCTCATTAACCAATAACTCTCCATCTTTGCAAACAAACATCTCAACCGCTAAAATCCCGGTGATGTTCATTGCCGAAGCGATATTTTTAGCAATATTTTCTGCTTTTTGCTGCAAGCTTTCAGCAAAAGTTGACGGAGAAATCAAAAACTCTACTAAATTGGCTTCCGGATTAAATTCCATTTCTACCATTGGGAAGGTTTTCATATCGCCATTTGCGTTACGGGCCACAATTACGGCGACTTCTTTTTCAAAATCGACTAATTTTTCAATAATACAAGGCGCATCAAATGCTTTATCCAGATCAGCAGCACTATTGATTTTCATCACGCCTTTACCATCATAACCATCTTTCCTCAATTTCAGAATGTAAGGAAAATGAAAAGGACTATTCTCCATATCTTCCTTGGTATTTACAATCTGGAAAGGGGAGGTAGGAATGTCATTTTCTTTAAAAAACTGTTTTTGTACACCTTTATCCTGAATTAAACGGATCACCCTCGATTGAGGAAAAACTTTTTTGCCTTCTTTTTCGAGCTGCTCAAGCGCATCGATATTTACTTTTTCAATTTCGATGGTAATGATATCGGCTTTCTTCCCGAAGTTATAAACGGTGTCAAAATCGGTAATAGAGCCATTTTCGAAATAATTTGAGATATGTTTACAGGGAGCATCAGGATCAGGATCTAAAACCAATGTGCTTACATTGTAGTTGATTGCCTGTTGGATGAGCATTCTGCCCAATTGTCCGCCACCTAAAATACCTAATTTTAATTCGCTAATCTGTTTTGCCATGCGCTTGAAAATAATGCTATTTTTGCACAAAAGTAACCATAATAAATTTTATTGATGAATGCTGATGCAATAATTATTGGTGCAGGTGCTTGCGGATTGATGTGTGCGGTGCAGGCAGGCTATCTGGGTAAAAAAGTAATTGTGCTCGAAAAAAACGAAAAACCTGGCGCCAAGATTCTGATTTCTGGAGGCGGCCGGTGCAATTATACCAATCAATTTGCATCAGCTGAGCAGTTTATATCTGCCAATCCTCATTTTATTAAATCTGCCTTTACCCAGTGGACGGTTGATGATACCATCAGTTTTTTTGAAACTTATGGCATTGAGGGCAAAGAAAAAACTTTAGGACAACTATTTCCTGACGATAAGAATGCAAAAGATGTGGTGCAGGTTTTTACGTCTATTTGTGAAGATTTCGGACAGGAAATTAGGTGCAGTGCTGATGTAAAGGATATTGAAATATTACCTGACGGCTTTAAAGTAAGTTATGAGAAAAACGGTAAAACAGTTGTTTTAACGGCAGCTAAACTGATAATTGCCGCTGGTGGTTTACCGATTCCGAAAATGGGGGCTACCGATTTTGCCTTGCGTTTTGCCAGAAAACATGATTTAAAAATAATTGAAACTGCGCCAGCTTTGGTCCCCTTAACCATTACTGGCAAGGATGAAGAGTGGTTTGCGCAGCTTTCGGGCAATTCTGTTTTTTGCGAAGTCAGCAATAATGAAATCTCTTTCGAAGAAAACATTCTTTTTACCCATTGGGGGTTAAGCGGTCCGGCTATTTTGCAGATTTCTTCTTTCTGGAGGAGGGGTGAAAGCATTAACCTGAATCTGTTACCCCATCAGGATATCGCGACATTATTGGATGAAGAAAGGAAAACAAATGGTAAAACTTTATTGTCGACGCTGCTGAGCCGGATTTATACCAGGAAATTTACCGATGCTTTAGGCAAGTTTTTGCCTTTAAATAAACCTGTTGCTGCATTAACTAAAGGAGAAATCGATTTAATTGAACAAACGATCCACCACTTTAAAGTGAAGCCCGCAGGCGATAAAGGTTATGATAAAGCCGAGGTGATGCGTGGCGGAATTGATACCAACGAAATTTCTTCTAAAACGCTGGAGTGTAAAAAAATCCCGAATCTGTTTTTTGGTGGCGAATGCTTAGATGTAACCGGTTGGTTGGGTGGTTATAACTTTCAATGGGCCTGGGCCAGCGGTTTCGTAATTGCACAGCATATTTAAGGGTTGTAAGTCGCTCTACTTAAATGTCCTCAGGAGACTAAGGTGGTCAAATATTATTTTGAAAATGAACGGCTGTAGTGCTTCGGATTTGCAGCCCTGCTATCGTTCCAAGTCCTCCCTCGTTCCTCGCTCCGGGCTTTCCACTTTATCAGGTTTATTTAACCTAAAACACTGGTTATTAAGGGATAGTTAAAATAAACCTCGCAGGTTTTCAAAACCTGCGAGGTTTGAAACTTACGATTAAATTTAGTAAATTTGATATACTATGGAATCATTAAAAGATATTATTTCAACCAACGCCGATATTTTGGGAGGTTTACCTGTTTTTGCAGGTACAAGAGTTCCAGTTGAAACCTTATTTTTCCATGTCGAAAAGGGAATCACCATTGACGAATTTTTAGAAGATTTTCCAAGTGTTTCTAAGAAGCAAGTTATTAGTGTTTTAGAAGTTGCTAATAAATTGATAACATCAGATCATATAGATAAAATCTATGAAATTGCTTCTTGATGAAAACCTTCCCAAAAGATTAAAAGAACATTTCGAAGAACATGAGATTTATACTGTTCGCGACATGGGCTGGAACGGTGTTACGAATGGAGAATTACTGAAATTAATGATTGCCGATGAATTTGATGTATTGATTACTTTTGATAAAAATCTTCAGTTTCAACAAAATTTTTCAAAATATACACTTCCAATAATCGTTTTGAATGCATTTGATAATACTTATCTGACACTACAAGAATTTATACCTCAAATTTATTATTACTGAAATCGAATCTTAAAGTTGGCACTAACATAATCACCTACAAATAAACATTCGGCATAATTTCCCAGGCCCAAGGCTTTTTAAATGTCCTAAACGTTCTCAGTTCAGAAAAATATAATACTTCACTTGTTCTGCGGTTTGCAATATCCCTTCTGTGCAGGTTACCAACGGTGGTAAATAATTCACGTGTTTTAAAATCGTAAACCCTTTCAGTCATATCGCCACTGTTTTGATTAAAGTAAAGATTGATGGCACTGGTTAAAAACCAATCTTTGTTTTCGAATTTAAAAGTATAGCCCAATTCCCAGCGCCACTCTGATCCTCCTTGAAAACGGAGATAAAGTTGTTGGTCTTTAATCGCAATTTGCTGTAGTGGGTCTCCCAGTTTACCACCTTCTTCGGAGCGTAAAATGAAATCGTTATTTTGTGTAGATAAACTTAAAGCACCTGTCGATTTATCTTTAAAAAATATGGCCAAAATCCTCGGTTTTTGTGTTTCCTTTATAATCGCGCTGCTATTGTCGCCATAAACCCTTGTTTCATCAATCGGTTTGTTGTATTCAAAAACTACCGCTAAATCTTCTGAACCATCATTATTTAAATCGCCGTGAACTTGATCTATAATCATCCAGTTTGGCGGAGTAAACTGTTCAACAGAAGGTTCTTGTGCTTTGATTTTTGGAAAAATAAAAGTTTTTTGCGCAAAGCCGATTTGTGCACAGAGCATCAGGATGGATAAATAAAAAACTTTCATTCAGATAGAAAAAGGTATTGATGTAAGGTTAAAACGTTTGGTTTGTGCTTTTAGTTTGCCATTCAGCTCAAAGACCAATACAGCCACGGAATCACAGAAAACATTGAAAATTAATCGCAGTTTACCTTCAGCTAGTGTAATGGTGCTAAAATTACACCGCTAAACTTCCAAAAATCCCGTACTTTTGCATAAAAAACAATTCCTTTTGAAAACCGAAATATTTGCCATTACGCCGCCGTTCACCCAACTGAATACCCCATATCCAGCAACGGCGTATATAAAAGGTTTTCTAAATACCAAAAATATCAGTGCAACCCAAGCCGACTTAGGGATCGAAGTAATTTTGAAATTGTTCTCTAAAAATGGTTTACAAGATTTATTTGGTCACACTGAGCAGGGTGAAAGTGTAACCCGAAGACCAAAAAGCGATAATTCAAAACGTATTTTCGCTTTACAGGACGAATATTTAAAAACTATTGACGCAGTAATTGCATTTCTGCAGGGAAAAAACCCAACATTAGCTTTGCAGATCTGCAGCGATGATTTTTTACCTCAGGCTTCCCGTTTTTCACAGTTAGAAGAGTTAGACTGGGCTTTTGGAGCCATGGGCACCCAGGATAAAGCAAAACATCTGGCCACACTTTATCTCGAAGATATATCCGATTATATTGTAGAATGTATCGACGAAAATTTTGGTTTTAGCCGATATGCCGAACGTTTAGGCAGAAGTGCGAATTCTTTTGATGAATTATATAATGCATTATTAAAAGAACCTACTTACATCGATCACATCCTGATTTCGGTTTTAAAAGAGAAAATTGAAACGGTACAGCCTAAATTATTTCTGATTTCAGTTCCTTTTCCTGGCAATCTGTACAGTGCTTTTCGCTGTGCACAATGGATAAAGGCCAATCATCCTGAAATTAAAATTTCTATGGGTGGTGGTTTTCCGAATACCGAATTAAGATCGTTATCAGATGCAAGGGTCTTTGAGTTTTTCGATTACATCACACTGGATGATGGAGAGCTTCCGATAGAACTTTTATACCATAACATCACACATCCTGTTCCGGCTGAAGCCCATTTTTACAAGAGGACTTTTTTGCTGGAAAATGGCAAAGTGCTTTATCGTAACGATGCCTTCAGAAATGACTACAAACAAGCAGATATAGGCACACCCGATTACACAGGCCTGCTTTTAGATAAATATATTTCAGTAATTGAAATTGTTAACCCGATGCACCGCATGTGGAGCGATGGGCGCTGGAACAAACTCACAATGGCGCATGGCTGTTATTGGGGTAAATGTACTTTCTGCGATATCTCTCTTGATTATATTAAAGTTTACGAACCTGTTGCTGCTAAATTAATTGTAGACCGGATTGAGGATCTATACGCCAAAACGGGACAAAATGGGTTTCATTTTGTGGATGAAGCAGCTCCACCAGCATTGATGCGTGAAGTGGCTTTAGAAATTATCAGAAGGAAATTAGCCGTTACCTGGTGGACGAATATCCGTTTTGAAAAGAGTTTTAGTCAGGATTTATGCCTGTTACTTAAGGCTTCAGGTTGTATTGCTGTTTCGGGTGGACTGGAAGTAGCATCAGATCGTTTGCTGAAGCTGATCGATAAGGGCGTAACGGTAGAACAAGTGGCCAGGGTTACCCGCAACTTCACTGAAGCAGGGATTATGGTGCATGCTTATTTAATGTATGGCTATCCAACACAGACTATACAAGAAACTGTTGATAGTTTAGAAATGGTACGCCAGTTATTTGAAATGGGCATACTACAATCGGGTTTTTGGCATCAGTTTGCCATGACGGCACATAGTCCGGTAGGTATGTACCCCGAAAAATTTGGCGTAGTAAAAGAAACCGAAGTGATTGGAACTTTTGCCAACAATGATATTAACTATACCGATAAAACAGGTATCGATCACAATAAATTCAGCTTTGGGTTGAAGAAATCGCTTTTCAATTTTATGCATGGAATCTGTTTTGATTACGAACTGCAGGATTGGTTCGATTTTAAGATCCCAAGGACGAAAATCCCAGCTGATTTTATTGAAAAAGCCTTAAATGATGGAGATCATTTTAATACCAAACCTACCGCAAAAGTAGTATGGATAGGAGGGAAACCTTCGGCTGATTATTTCACCAAATCGAAAAAAGGCAATACCTGGGAAATGGCTTCGCTCACTTTTCATGATAAAAAGGAAACTTTTACCGTTCAAACCAATAAAAAAGAAGGCGAATGGTTAACTTCCATTTTAAATCAAATTTCGATCTCGAACGAAAAAGTATTTACTTTTCAGGAGGTTAAAGCCGATTTTGAAAATGAAATGGAAAACTTCGAATTATTCTGGTATTCGAAACCCATCAATACCTTAAGAGAATACGGCCTTCTGGTCCTATAAGGCGCTTATGCTCGTCTCCAACAAGCGTAAAATAGCCTTACGATTCAATGCGTCTTTCTATCGCGGCACTCGTTAGAAACGAGCGCAAACACCACTAAATTACAGCTTCATTTTAAAATGCGTAAGAAAATAGATAATACAGATGAGTATAATCGAATTTAAGATGAGTAATAACCACGAAATAATGGATTTCCGGTTTTTCATCAACGCTATAAAAGATGTGATGTAAGCCATCGCAATAAGCGCAAGGAATAAGTTTACAGTCTGGATGCCCAAAATGTAATAGCCGCTATAAGAGAAAACCAGTATGCTTAATATTAAGAATATAACTGAAGCGGTAGTATAAAGTTTATTTGGTTTCATATTGATTTAATTTACCACCTAAAGAACATCAACTTAAAAAAGTTCATGTTCTTTAGGTAGCTTAAAAATGTATAACTTAATCACAATGCGGAACCGTAAATGTCCAGGTTTCTGATTCGCCATTTGGAATGATGTAACCATTTCCCCTTGCATTTTCGAACCAAAGTTTGCCTCTTAATTTTTCTCTTGTGCCCACTTCATTTAATGTTGCACTATCGTAAAGGCGGCCATTGATCATTACATATTTAATTTTTTCCGAATTTCTAATATCATCTAACGGATTGGCATCCATTATAACCAAGTCTGCCAGTTTACCAACCTCTAATGAACCAATTTCTTTATTCATACCCAAATAGCCTGCGCCATTTAATGTTGCGGCCCTAATGGCCTGCAGCGGACTAAAACCACCTTGAACCAACATCCACAGTTCCCAATGCGCACCTAAACCCTGGATTTGCCCGTGTGCACCAAGATTAACTTTTGTACCACCATCGGCAATCTGTTTGGTTGCTTTTGCAATATCGATGTGGTTATAATCGCTGTATTCAGAAGTGGTCCTGCGTCTTGCCCTCGCATCTATAATGGAGCGTGGGGTATAAGTCATCAATTTTTCGTTTTCCCAAACATTGGTTCTATCGTACCAATAATTTTCGCCCCATTGACCGCCATAGGCCACAATCAGAGTGGGAGTGTAGCCCACTTCGGTATTGTTCCAAAGCGTAGTTACATCTTTATACACCGGTAAAACCGGGATACTGTGCTCAATTCCGGTATGCCCATCGGCAACCATATTCATATTGGTGAAAAATGTTGAGCCGCCTTCAGGAACAACCTCCATTTTTAACTGTCGTGCGGCTTCTAAAATCTGTTGGCGCTGCTCTCTACGTGGCTGATTATATGATTTTACCGAAAAAGCACCAACGGCCTTTAATCTGCGTAAATTGGCTAAAGCATCGTCTAAACTGTTAATCACCACCTTAAAATCACCATCGGCACCATATAAAATTGATCCTGTAGAATACACCCTCGGACCAACCATTCTACCTGCTTTAAGCATTTCGCTTTGGCTAAAAACCATCTCAGTATTACTTGATGGATCGTGCGAAGTGGTTACCCCAAAAGCCAGGTTAGCCATATAGCTCCAGTCGCTCTGAGGCGTAATTCCGTCCGGACTGGTGCGTAAATGAGCATGAACATCAACTATGCCAGGCATAATGGTTTTGCCATTTACATCAATCACTTTGGCATTGGCCGGAATGGTTACTGCATCTGATTTTCCAATTGCGGTAATTTTGTTTCCATCGGTAAGGATGGTTCCGTTTTCAATTACTTCATCACCTTTCATCGAAATAATCCGTGCGCCTTTTAAAGCCACAATTCCGGTAGGGATATCGGATTTTAAAACCAGGTTAATATCGATTGATGATGCTTCAGTTTTTGGTGTAGTTCCATCAAAGTTGAAAGCGCTGTTTACATCAATGGTAAAATATTTTGGTCCTAAGGTCCAGTGCAGGTTTTTGCTATCAGCACTCCATTGTATGTAGGTTCCGCCATCGGTAGTTACTTTGGTAACCGGAATCGCTTTATTTCCTGCAGAGGCATCCTGGGCAGTCCCCACATTGATCATCGGTGTGATGTAAACATTAAAAAGCTCGTTAAATGCTACCCATTTGTTATCGGGACTGATGACGAACTGATTGGCGTATTGTGAAGTAAAATGCGTCCTTTCATTTGCGCCATTTAAATCGATACTTTTTAATGCTTTTTTACCATCTGCATAACTCTGGAAATAAATGCGGGTATCTGTATTGTTAAACTGTGGACGGATGCCATTGTCAGAAATTAAAGTTTTTGCTCCTCCGTTGGCCGGCATCATGAAAATACCGGTTCCACGGCCATAATTGTAACCCAAAACATCATTTCCGCTTCCTTTTCTAAATACAATCCTATCGCCTTTGGTCGAATATTGCGGAGAATAATAAAAGCCTTTTTCATCGCTAAGGGTAATGGTTTTTCCTGATTTTAGATCTGTCCTTTTTATAGCTCCGCGTAATTCGTCGCTCCAGGTGGTGTAAACAACATATTTCCCATCCGGACTAAAAGCCGGTTCAAACTCGAAATCCAATCCACTAGTTAACCGCTCTGGCGTTCCTACTGGTAATTCTTGTTTATATAAAAATCCTGCAGCATTAAAAACTATTGTTTTGCCGTCAGGTGAAGTTGTAAGCTGTCTCAGCATTTTGGCTGAAAATTCATTGCTGAAGACCTGCTGCTCAAAATGTAAAGCCTGTTGCACGGTTTGAATGGTATTGGCCTGAAAAGGAATGGTGCTGTTGATCAATGTACCTATTTCAGTTTTTCTGATTTTACCCCTGGCGTAAAAAACGATGCTTTTGCTGTCTGGTGTCCATGCGAAATTCGGGTAAACACCAAAAATAGCCCAGGTTTCCTGCTGATCGTGTGATAAATCTTCGTTTACCGGCCATTCTTCACCTGTTTTAAGATTTTGAACATATAAAGTAGATTTTAACCTTACCCGTTTTACAAAAGCGATCAGATTTCCATCAGGCGAAACCTGCGGACGGCAGGCGCCACCTTGTTCATTAATCAAAGTCGTTAATTTTCCTGTCGTTAAATCAAGCTGACGAATGGCATAAATGGTACCGTTGGGATCTTTGCTATATTCGAAGTTTGGGCCAGGGCTAACATCTTCACTAAAATAAACATACCTTCCATCTGGCGAAACATTAGGCTCTCCAGCATCCTGCTGATCATTTTTACGTTTGGTTAACTGCACACCATCGCCGCCATTTATGCTGTACATCCACATTTCACCGGCACCTAACGATCGGCTTGCGGTAAAATGTTTTCTGGCCACCAGGTATTCACTATTAGGCATCCAGGTTGCATTATTCAATAACCTGAAACTCTCTTTGGTAATCTGTTTTTTACCTGAGCCATCACGGTTCATGATCCAGATATTATCACCTCCGCTTTTATCACTCGTATAAGAAATGTACTTTCCATTAGGGCTAAACCTTGGCTGCACATCCCAGGCCGCGCCTCCGCTAATCAGTTTTGCACCACCACCAGTTATCGGCATCACATAAATATCGCCTAATAAGTCAAAAACAATTTCCTGTCCGTCGGCACTTACATCAAGGTTCATCCAGGTGCCTTCATCTGTGTTTAGGGTGAAGTTTTTTGTAGTGCCCTGGTATTTTTCGATATCCCATTTTTTTTCCTGAGCATAAGAACTGAAAAATAATAGCGAAAGAGCAGATAAAAAATAGAGGTGTTTCATTATATATTGGATGGTTATTTGAATAATTCGTGTATTTTTCTTTGAAGTAGTTTTTTATCGGAATGTATTTATCTCACCACTGGTGAGAGTTTTGATGATTTAATTAATATTTCAATCTGAATAAATGGAGTTTACTAAGATCGTCATGCTGAATTTATTTCAGCATCTTTCTTGCTATTCAGACCCTAAATGAATTCAGGGTGACGGTGCTAAGGAAAACATTTAATCAGCAAATTGCGTTTCCAACATGGAATCTGTCTTATATGGCAAAGTTAATAATCTTTTCTAAAGATGATTTTTTCAATTTCTAACAATAATAAGTGGCGATTTTGGATTAAATGTATAGTTTTGATACCGCCGATTTATGACAGCAATAGAGATTTTACAAAAATATTGGGGACACCAGGCTTTCAGACCACTGCAGCAAGACATTATTACCTCGGTTTTAGAAGGAAATGACAGTTTAGCGCTGTTGCCTACGGGTGGTGGCAAATCGATTTGCTTTCAGGTTCCTGCCTTAGTCAAAGAAGGAATTTGCATCGTAGTTTCTCCCTTAATTGCCTTAATGAAAGATCAGGTAGAAAACCTCAAATCGAAAGGAATTGAAGCGATTGCCATCTATGCAGGGATGGGGAAACGTGAAATCGATATTTTATTGGACAACTGCATTTACGGCAAAATTAAATTTCTTTACCTGTCTCCCGAGCGTTTATTGGCTGATCTGGTGCGTGTGCGCATTTCGTACATGAATGTAAACCTGATTGCGGTTGATGAAGCACATTGTATTTCGCAATGGGGTTACGATTTTAGGCCTCCCTACCAACAGATTGCAAAACTCCGCGAAATTCTTCCTAATGTTCCGGTACTGGCACTTACCGCCACGGCAACTGATTTTGTAAGGAAGGATATTATCGAGAAACTGGAAATGAAAGACCCGCAGGTTTTTGTTAAAAGTTTTGCCAGGGACAATCTGAGTTACGTGGTTTTTGGTAATGAAGATAAATACAAAAAGCTGATCGATATCTGCCAGAATGTGAAAGGAACAGGCCTGGTTTACGTGCGTAACCGCAGGGAAACTGCTGAAGTAGCTAATTTTATTAATAGAAACCAGATTAAAGCCGATTTTTACCATGCCGGGTTAGAACGCGATGTTCGTTTCCTGAAACAGGAAGAGTGGAAAAACAATAAAACCCGCATCATGGTGGCTACCAATGCTTTTGGAATGGGTATCGATAAAGCTGATGTTCGTTTTGTGGTGCATTTAGACCTGCCCGAAAGTCTGGAAGCTTATTATCAGGAAGCGGGAAGGGCAGGACGCGATGAAAAAAGGAGTTATGCGGTGCTATTGGCTAATCAGTCTGATATTTTGGGATTAGAATCCCGATATTTAGATAGCTTTCCTTCACCGGAAGAAATCAGAAAAACCTATCACTACCTGGGCAATTACTTTCAATTGGCATTTGGTGCTGGCGAAGGTTTAACCTTTAATTTCGATATTGCCGATTTCTGTAAAAGGTTTAATGTAAGTGTATTAAAAACAATTTCTGCACTTAAATTTTTGGAGCACGATGGTTACCTCACCTTATCAGAAAGTGTTTTTCTGCCTTCAAGAATGATGTTTATCGCCAGTCATGAAGATGTTTACCGTTTTCAGATCGAAAACAAAGCTTATGATGGCATTATCAAAACCATTTTACGCTCACATGGCGGCGCTTTTGATGGTTTTGTGAAAATCAATGAAGCCGATCTGGCCAAAAAAACCGGACTTTCTTATAAAGAGATTGTCGCGCTCCTTAATAAACTGCAGAGCATCGAATTGCTTACCTACACTCAACAAACCGATCAACCGCAATTGCAATATGTTAGGCCACGGGTAGATATGGATCATTTTGACCTGGATGTAAAATACCTCGGACTGAGAAAAGAAATTTTGCATAAACAGATTAATGCGGTGGTAGGTTATGCCTCGTCTAATTTGTGCCGAAGTGTTCAGTTGCTTAACTATTTTGATGAACACCATGCTACAAAATGTGGTGTGTGCGATGTTTGTCTGGCAGAAAAAAGAGCCGAGAACCAAAGTCAAATGGGCGAGGAGATCGAATTTGAGATTGTTTCTTTACTGCAACAGCAACCGCTTAGCCTTGATGATCTGGTTACCAATATTAAAAATGGTGCTGAAGCTGAAAGAATTGATGCAATTAGAGAATTATTAGATGCGGGTAAAATAAAAACAGATGGGAAGAAATATTATCTTTAGATGTGAGATGTGAGATATGAGATATGAGATATGAGAAAAATGCCAGTTAAGTTACCAATAAAGTATTAGTTTTGTAATGAACTATTTAATCGGTGGAATCAAATTAATCAACGCAATCACCAGCGAAGCGAAAAAACTAAATGATAACAAAAAACAATAAGAAGACCATCCGCTCATGGGCATTCTTTGATTGGGCAAACTCTGCCTATAACTTAGTCATCACATCTACCATTTTCCCGGCTTATTACACCATTATTACCACCACAAAAGAGCATGGCGATAAGGTGCAGTTTTTCGGAAGGACTTATATCAACACTTCTCTTTCTAATTACGCCTTATCATTTGCGTATTTGATTATGGCTTTTGCTCTGCCAATGCTTTCATCTATTGCAGATAGAAGGGGGAATAAAAAATCCTTTATGAAGTTTTTTACCTATATGGGTGGATTAGCCTGTATCGGTTTATATTTCTTTAAACTGGATACCCTCGAAATGAGCATTATTTTATTCGCTCTGGCAGCTATGGGCTATATAGGTGGGGTATTGTTTAGCAACTCCTACTTGCCTGAAATTGCAACAGAAGAGCATCAGGACCGTGTAAGTGCACAAGGTTTTTCTTATGGCTACATTGGTTCGGTAATATTACAATTAATCTGTTTTCTGTTTGTGTTAAAACCGGAATGGTTTGGCATTAACGATGCATCATTTCCACCCCGACTGTCCTTTTTACTGGTTGGTGTATGGTGGATTGGTTTCTCGCAGATTCCATTTAAAGTACTTCCAAATGGAACCCCGCAAAATGATAAAGTAAAAACAAACATTTTTAAAGATGGTTTTAGTGAGCTATCTAAAGTATGGGGACAGCTAAAACAGATCAACAAACTGAAGGGATTTTTATTTTCTTTCTTTTTCTATTCGATGGGTGTGCAGACCATTATGCTGGCAGCAGCAGGTTTTGCCGAAAAAACCTTAAAATTAGGAACTGCAAAACTGATTGCTGTAATATTAATTATTCAGTTAGTAGCCATTCCGGGTGCTATGCTGATGTCGTTTCTCGCTAAAAAAATAGGCAATGTTAATGTGCTTATTATGGTTGTTTTAGTATGGATTGGTTGCTGTGTTTATGGCTATTACATTACAACTGAATATCAATTTTATTCATTGGCAGCAATTGTGGGTTTAATAATGGGTGGAATTCAATCTTTATCGCGTTCTACTTATTCTAAATATTTGCCTGTTGATACAAAAGATAGCACTTCATTTTTTAGTTTTTACGATGTAACCGAAAAATTAGCCATTGTAATTGGTTTATTCAGCTTTGCATACATTGAAGATTTAACCGGAAATATTCGCTTCTCAATTATTGCTTTGGCATCATTTTTTATTGTTGGATTAATCTTTTTAGTGCTTTTAAGAAAAATCGAACGTAAAGAATCGCTAAAATTGTAAGTTTGCAGTCGTTTAGAATATGATGAAAGTAGAATTATTTGTGCCTTGTTTTGTAGATCAGTTATATCCGGAAACTGCTTTTAATACCTTAAGGTTATTGGAAAAATCGGGATGTAATGTTACTTACAATTCAAAGCAAACCTGTTGTGGACAGCCGGCATATAATGCGGGTTATTGGGATGAAGCTAAAGAAGTAGGCACAAAGTTTCTGAATGATTTTACTGAAAATACTTATGTGGTGGCACCATCTGCGTCGTGTGTAGGCATGGTGAAAGGTGGATTTAACGATCTGTTTACCAATACTATTGTGCATAATAAATGCAGAAGTCTGCAATCAAACATCTGGGAGCTTTCTGACTTTTTGGTTAACGTAGCCAAAAAGGATTATTTCGGTGCTGAACTGGAAGGTAAAGCGGTTTACCACGATTCTTGCAGTGCTTTACGCGAATGCAAAATCAAAGATGAACCCCGTCAACTGCTTTCGAAAGTACATGGTTTGGAGATGATCGAAATGGAAGATACCGATATGTGCTGTGGTTTTGGTGGTACTTTTGCCGTAAAGTTCGATGCCATTTCATCTGCCATGGCCGAGCAGAAAGTTAATCATGCTTTAGCTCAACAGGCAGATTACATTATTTCTACCGATCTATCTTGTCTTTTGCACCTTCAGGGCTATATTGATAAAAATAACTTGCCAATAAAAACCATGCACATTGCCGATGTGCTTTGTAATGGGTGGTTGGAAAGTACAGAATATTAACCCCCAACCCCTAAAGGGGAGCGACCAATCCCAGGCTGGTGGCTCATCAGTCAATTTATAAACTGGATTTTATTATTATCCATGGTCTGTGTCCTCACAGATCATCATGGTTATAATCAAAGATTTCGGTCTGTGAGGATACTGACCGAGGAAAATATCGGCCTTTAACTAAATTCAGGATAACGAGCAATTAAACCTGCGAGGTTTTCTTTTAAAAGAACCACTGCTTTTTTTAAAATAAACCTGACCGTCAGCGTTATCCCGATTTAAAGACCAATTTTAAATTAAACGGTATGTTCTATCGGGATTAAGCAGAGGGCGGGACTACCGCCACCGAAGAACCACTGCGATTGCTTTTCAAAAAAACTTCCTCCATGGTCTGTGTCCTCACAGACCATCATGGTTATAATCAAAGATTTCGGTCTGTGAGGACACAGACCGAGGAAATAGATGCGATTTTACTTTTATCCCATGGTCTGTGAGGATACAGACCGAGGAAATATCGGCCTTTAACTAAATTTAGTATAACGAGCAATTAAACCTGCGAGGTTTTCTTTTAAAAGAACCACTGCTTTTTCTAAAATAAACCTGACCGTCAGCGTTATCCCGATTTAAGATCAATTTTAAATTAAACGGTATGTTCTATCGGGATTAAGCAGAGGGCAAGACTACCGCCACCGAAGAACCACTGCAATTGCTTTTCAAAAAAACTTAATTGTAAAAAATAAATTACAACTGCCATTAAACAGTTCGATCTGCTAATCTTGCTATTGATTTTAACACAATTTAACATGCTTTACGTTATAATCTGCAATACCTTTGTTAAACCTTTTAAAGGCTTTCGTATCTAACAGACAAAACAAAATCATAATGAAAAAAATATTCATCGCTTTATTAGGAGTAATGTCGATTGCAAGCGTTGCAAGTGCACAAAAAAAGACTTCCGGAGCAATACAGTTTGAAAATACCATCGATCCGGCCGCTATGGCATCAGCCAGCGGTATACAGTTAACCGACCAGATGAAAGCCAGAATGCCCTCATCAAGTAAAACCAACTTCGAATTATTATTTACCGCTACAAATGCCAGTTATATGCCTGTTGAAGAAACGGAAGATAGCAATGGTGCAGGTGGCGGTGGCGGCGGAATGGGCCGAATGATGATGCGTTTTGGTGGTGGTGGAGGCAACCGCGAATATTATTATACTTTCGCAGATAAAGGCCTTACCGAGGTTTTCGACCTGAACGATACCACGTATTACATGCCAAGTAAGTTAACTTTATCTACTTCCGGTCCGATTGGCTCTATGAGGATGGGCGGTGGAAATCCAAACGATACTACAAAGGCAAAACCAGCTCCGGCACCAACTGTTGAAGTGGTTAAAACGGATTCTACCAAACAGATTTTAGGCTTTACCTGTCACCAGGCAATTGTAAGATCTACCAGGGCAATTAAAATCCTGGATATGGATAAAAATGTAGTGGAAGAAACTAAAATCTGGTATACCAAAGATTTAGGCTTCGATTTTTCTCCAAATCCAAATATGTGGACAGAAGGTGCTGTTTTGGCCATTGAAGGTAGGGGAAACAGCTCGATTGCCAAAAGCATTGAATATAGAAATGTAAGCTCGAAAGATGTAACCGCGCCTAAAAAAGCGAAATTGATCACTCCTGAAGAATATAAAACTAAAATGGAGAACATGATGAAACGTTTTAGACAGAACAGGCCAGGTGGTGGCGGTCAGGGAAGAGCATTTGGAATGAATTAATTAAAGACCACCATAATTTTCTATCAGGCCCTGAAGCTTTTAAGCTTCAGGGCTTTTTTTGTATCATTTTTGAATATTATGCTTCATCTGCCTTCGTAATTTGCCATATAAAATGAGAATGGTTATTATTGAAACAAAATTAAATAACCTAACCAAGTGATTACAGCAGAAAAGACTAACCTATTAGCAACCAAACAGCATTTTGAGATTTTAGATGGATTAAGAGGCGTAGCAGCCATAATTGTGGTGATTTATCATTTTATGGAAATCGCCATTACCGATTATAACAAGAATTTTCTGTCGCATGGTTTCCTGGCCGTCGATTTCTTTTTCTGCTTGTCGGGTTTTGTAATCGCTTATGCATACGATAACCGTGCGCCACATATCGGCTTGCTCCAGTTTTTTAAGTTGAGGTTAATCCGTTTGCATCCGCTGGTTGTTATAGGTTCAATTTTAGGACTGCTAACCTTTTTGTTCGATCCATTTAGCGATTTTTACAGCATTTATGGTTTTGGAAAAACGGCTTTGTTATTTTTAGCTTCAGCCTTTTTAATTCCTTATCCGGTAATGCCTGAACGATATACTAATCTGTTCTGCTTGAATGCACCGGCCTGGTCACTGTTTTGGGAGTATATCGCTAATATTTTTTACATCCTCATCCTTTACAAACTAAATAAAAAAATATTGATTGTTTTGGCATTAGTTGGGGCGGCATGGCTTGTTTATATCGGTGTAAAGGTTCCAAATGGAAATTTAGGCGGCGGCTGGGGCGGACAAAATTTTTGGGATGGAGGAGCTCGGGTGCTTTATTCTTTCTCTGCCGGTATGCTGGTTTACCGTTTCAACTGGATTATTAAAAACAAATTGGGCTTTTTGGGTGTGAGTGTGCTTTTGCTTGCTGCATTTCTATTCCCTTATGCCGATCGTTACAATTGGATTACCGAACCGATAATTGTATTGTTTTATTTCCCGTTTTTGGTTGCCTTAGGTGCTGGTGCAGCATTAAATCCATCTTCAAAAAATGTTTGTAAACTTTCTGGTGAAATATCATATCCCTTGTATATGACACATTATCCGTTTGTTTGGGTTTTCTTAACTTATGTTGCCGTGGTTAAACCTGCAATGTCAACCTTATGGGTGGTTATTCCTGTTTCGGTATTGATTTTAATTGTTTTAGCTTACCTCATCATGAGGTTTGTAGATATTCCATTGCGTAAATATTTGAAAACCAAATTTTTGATTTAATGGTATGATTGTTTTGTGGAGAAACGAACCATGGCGATAGTAATAATTAACAAGGAGTTAAGAGACAATAAAATATGAAATCATTAAAACTTACTTTGCTATCCCTTTCCTTAATGCTGTTGTTTAGTTGTACGTCATCAACCAGCGATTATGCCTATAACGAAAAAGTAACGTCCATATTTTTGCGCCAGATGAGGCAGATCGACGAAACAGACAGTGTTTTTAAGGATACTTCGAAAGTTTATATGAAAGGATTTCCGGATTCTATTTCCTTATCGCACAAAGCAGATAACCTGGTCAACAATTCAAAAATGGAACTTGCCGATATTGCTGATTTAAAACCAGGTAAAGCAGCCGAAAAATTTAATGATGGGGTGGTAGCCTACCTTAAAGCCATAAACGATTATGGAAAAACCGCACAAGAAATGTTGCGGGCAAAAACCATAAACGAAAAGAAAAAATTATATGATCAGCTGATGTTGAAGTACGAAAAATTGAATACATACCCTGACCATGTACTGGCAATACAAAAAACATACCTCAACGAAGTTGGCCTGCAAGCCAGGTAGATTTTTAAGTTATTCTATCAATAACAGTATAAATTTAGTACCTTTGCACAAAATAAAATCACATTGTAAGTGATCTTTAAAACTTTTTTATTTAAAAATTAAATCATAGTTGTAGATGATTAACATTACTTTACCTGACGGTTCTGTCCGCCAGTATGAAAAGGGCACTTCTGCCCATCAAATTGCATTGTCAATTTCTGAGGGCTTAGCCCGTAACGTATTAGCCGCTGAGGTTAATGGCGAGGTTTGGGATTCAACAAGACCAATCGAATCTGATTCATCAGTAAAATTGTTAACCTGGAATGATACTGCTGGAAAATCAACTTTTTGGCATTCATCGGCCCACTTAATGGCTGAGGCTTTAGAGGCGCTTTATCCGGGTACTAAATTTGGTATCGGTCCGGCAATCGAAACTGGTTTTTATTATGATGTAGACTTTGGTGACCGTGAATTTTCTTCGGATGATTTCAAAGCTATTGAAACCAAAATGATCGAACTGGCCAAACAAAAGGAAACTTTTGTGCGCGAAAGTGTAAGCAAAGCTGATGCGGTAAAATATTTTACTGAAAAAGGCGATGAGTACAAATTGGATTTGATTGATGGCCTGGAAGATGGTAAAATTACTTTTTACAGTCAGGGTGCATTTACCGATTTATGCCGTGGTCCGCACATTCCGAATACAGGTTTTGTAAAAGCTGTAAAACTGATGAATGTGGCCGGTGCTTACTGGCGTGGTGATGAAACCAAAAAACAGTTAACCCGTATTTATGGGGTAACTTTCCCTAAGGCGAGCGAGCTTACCGAATATCTTTTGATGATCGAAGAAGCTAAAAAACGAGATCACCGTAAATTGGGAAAAGAACTTGAATTATTTGCTTTCTCTGAAAAAGTAGGAATGGGTTTACCATTATGGTTACCTAAAGGAACTGCTTTGCGCGAACGTTTGGTTAACTTTTTAACTAAAGCACAGGCTAAAGCAGGTTATGAGCAGGTAGTAACACCACATATTGGTCATAAAAATTTATACGTAACTTCTGGTCACTGGGAGAAATACGGTAAGGATTCGTTCCAGCCGATTAAAACGCCACAGGAAGGGGAGGAGTTCTTCTTAAAACCGATGAACTGTCCGCACCACTGCGAGATTTATAAAACAAAACCGCGTTCTTACAAAGATCTTCCGGTTCGTTTTGCAGAGTTTGGTACGGTTTACCGTTACGAACAAAGTGGCGAATTACATGGTTTAACCCGCGTACGTGGCTTTACTCAGGATGATGCACACTTGTTCTGTATGCCAGAGCAGGTTAAAGAAGAATTTAAAAAAGTAATCGATTTAGTGCTTTATGTATTTAAATCATTAGGTTTTGATAACTATACTGCCCAGGTTTCATTAAGAGATCCGGAAAACAAGGCAAAATACATCGGTTCTGATGAGAACTGGAGGTTATCTGAAAATGCAATTATCGAAGCAGCTGCAGAAAAAGGCTTAAATACCGTTGTAGAATATGGCGAAGCCGCTTTCTATGGCCCTAAGCTAGATTTTATGGTGAAAGATGCTTTGGGTAGAAAATTGCAGTTAGGCACCATTCAGGTTGATTATAACCTGCCTGAGCGTTTCGAACTGGAATATACTGGTAGCGATAACCAGAAACACAGACCGGTAATGATCCATCGTGCACCATTTGGTTCGTTGGAAAGATTTATCGCCGTGCTGATCGAACATTGCGCCGGAAACTTCCCGTTATGGTTAAGCCCGGAGCAGTTTATTGTTCTTCCTATTTCAGAAAAATATGAAGAATATGCAAAAAAAGTTTTAGATGAGCTAAATAATTCCGATATTCGCGGGCTGATTGACTTCCGGGATGAAAAAATCGGTCGTAAAATACGCGATTCGGAAGTTAAAAAGATCCCATACATGCTCATTATCGGTGATAAGGAAATGGCAGAAGGAAAAGTTTCTGTACGTAAACATGGTGAGGGAGATTTAGGCGAAATGACGTTGGAAGAATTCAACAATTTATTAAGAAAAGAAATAACAGTTTAAATTAAAACAGTACAAATTTGGCATTAGGAAGACCAGGATTTAACAGGGGACCACGTCCACCTTTTAAGAAAAAAGAAGCAGAGCATAACATTAATCAGTATATAAAATCGCCCGAAGTGCGTTTAGCTGGCGATAATGTTGAGCCGGGGATTTATCCTTTGGCGAAAGCTTTGGCGCTTGCTGATGAACTGGAATTAGATTTGGTAGAAATTTCTCCAAATGCAGTACCACCAGTTTGTAGGATTATAGATTACAGTAAATTTGTTTACGAACAAAAGAAAAAGCAGAAAGAGATTAAATCTAATGCTAAACAAACTGTAATTAAGGAGATCCGTTTTGGTCCTAATACCAACGATCACGATTTCCAGTTTAAACTAAAGCACGCAATAAGCTTTTTAGAGAGCGGAGAGAAGGTTAGGGCTTATGTGCATTTTAAAGGAAGGGCAATTGTGTACAAAGAACAGGGAGAAATTTTATTGTTAAAATTCGCCCAGGCTTTGGAAGATGTAGGGAAAGTAGAGTTGTTACCTAAGTTAGAAGGTAAACGTATGTTCCTGACAGTTGCGCCTAAAGTAGCAAAAAAATAAAAATAGGTTTATAAATTAAAAAACAGGTTATGCCAAAAATGAAAACCAATTCCAGTGCTAAAAAGCGTTTTTCGCTTACTGGAACAGGTAAAATCAAAAGAAACAAAGCATACAAAAGTCACATCTTAACAAAGATGAGTACTAAACGTAAACGTGCTCTTGGAAATGCAGGAATTGTAACAGATGCAGATTCAGGTAACGTTAAACGTATGCTTTGCATCGGAAAGTAATTTATTAATTTCACCAGGTATCAGGCATTAAAGTTCCTTAAATTGGACGCCGCTTACCAAAAAACAACTACAACATGCCACGTTCGGTAAACGCAGTAGCTTCGAGAAGAAGAAGAAAAAAAATCCTTAACCTAGCCAAAGGCTATTGGGGAGCAAGAAGTAAGGTTTATACTGTTGCTAAAAACACAGTAGAAAAAGGTTTGCAATATGCATACCGTGACCGTAAAGTTAAGAAAAGAGAATTCCGCGGATTGTGGATCCAACGTATCAACGCTGGTGCACGTCAACACGGTATTTCTTACTCTCAATTAATCGGTAAACTAGCTTCAAAAGAAATCGGTTTAAACCGTAAAGTATTGGCTGATTTAGCAATGAATCACCCAGAAGCTTTCAAAGCTGTAATTGATGCAGTAAAATAGAAATTTTCGCTTAGGCGATAATCATATTTAGAAAAGGTTCCGATGCAAATCGGGACCTTTTTTGTTTTGTCGGATAGACTTACGAGGTCTACCTGCACCATGCCTATCAGACCTCGTAAGTCTTGTAGCGCACACTTATTACTTCGGTAATTTCTTCTAAAGACGTCACCCTGAATTCATTTCAGGGCCTTTCTTTAGGTGTAATTTTATTTCATGGCATAATAGATGCTGAAACAAATCCGATAGCTATCGGATCAGCATGACGATCGCTTGGAAACGCTTAGCGCCAAACGCCATGCGCTTATCCCAAACTATTCGTAAACTTCATTCTGATGCCGCTCTGAAAGTTCTGGATAATCTTGAAAATTTCAATCAATGTTACCTTTTCGATTTTAGTTAAAGCATCAATTTCAATAAAGTTGTTTGGTGCAGCCTGATCGTTGACAATCAGATTGGCCTGGTGTTTTAAACGTAAACCCATCAGGTAATAGTAGGATTGTGAGAGTTCATTGTATTGCGCTTCGCTAAAAACGCCTAATTCTTTCAATGCTTTTAATCGTTCTCCGGTATTTTCTTTTTGGAAAATCCTGTTCTGTAACGCATAAACCCTTGCCAGATCGACAATAGGTGTCATAGCCGTTTTAATGTCGAATACTTCTTTCTTGTGGATTTTCTGCGTTCTGATGTTCCTGAAATAGGTAAGTGGTGGTTCGTAAAGTAAAGCATTTTTGGCCAGGTATACATAAAACTTCTCAATGGGTTTCTGTAGTTCCTCATCAACAAAAGACCTTAAACTTTGCATAATGTCTAAATCGCCATATATTGCCCTGCAGTCGAAAAAAGCTGCAAATTTTACGGCAGCTTCTGGTAAAGCTTCTTCAATCCAGTTTTTATAATTGTATTTCCAGTGAGAAAGAGAATGCGTCCAGTTTGGGTTGGTGGCCATGTAATCACCGTCGCAATATACAAAACCTACAAAATTTAGTTTGTCAGAAACCTGTGTGGCCAAATCAAGGAAATAGGAGCGCACAGCGGCCCTGTTATCTTCAGAAGTATCTTCATAAATAATGGCATTGTCCTGATCGGTTTTAAGGCTCAGTTCCTTTCTGCCTTCGCTGCCTAAAACCATGAAAACAAATTTAGCAGGTGGCGGTCCCAGTTTATCAATTACTTCTTCAATAATTTTAAAAGAAATGGTATCGGCAATGGTAGTTACCACTTCATTTACGATTTTAGCATGCACACCCCTGGCTAATAACTGGGCAACAATATTGGGTACTTTTTGCCATTTCAGTTTCAAATCGCTGGTATTTACAGCCGATTTTACAGATTGAATAAAAACCAACGGAGATTCGGCCTGTTCGCTCAAAAGCCTGTTCCTGCTTAAAAAGCCAAGATAGTTGCCATTATCGTTTACCAGGAGGTAACGCGATTTTTTACTAAACATCATCAATATGGCTTCGTATACATAAGCCTCAGGCGAAATGGTGACGATGTTGGTATCCATTACCGCATCAATTGGTAAATTGGTGTCCAACTGCCTGGCAATCACATCATCTCTCAGCGTAATATCGGTTACGAAACCAAGGTAAACATTTTGATCATTTTTAATAAAAAGACAGCTGGTTTTATGTTCTGCCATTTTAATTGCAGCTTCAAAAATAGGGGTGCCGGGACTGCAACTCACAATTTTTTTGAAAGTGATATCCCCTATGCGGGCAGTATAAATCTGATCTGCTAATTTATCTTCCATTAAAAAATCCCTGTAAAATCCTTTTAAACGAAAATGATTTTTTCTTTTCCTGATTAAAAGTGTGTTCTTGCTGGTAAGCTGAAGTTAAGCTTATTTTATCTGTTTCTAAAAGATGAAAAAAGATTTTGGCTGTATTCAAAGCATCTGATAATGCATTGTGCACATTTTCAGGTATTTCGTTAAATAAAACTGTATAAAATTTGTCGAGTTTTAAGTGGCTGATTACTGTATTGGTAATGTATGGCGAACTTGCTTTCATGGTACAGAAAAAAGGCAGGTTTTTAAATGTACTTTCTTTGCCGATACGGTTTAATTCTACATTCACCATGTGGTAGTCGAGTTCGATAAAGTGTCCGATTACTAAAGGCTGGTATTTTTCAATATCCCGGGCAAATTCCAGCATTACTTTTTCTTTCTGCTCGCCGTGAAGCTGTAGATATTCTGGAGTAATCTGATGGATTTTTAATGCGGCTTTATCCATTTTAATTCCATCACTGTTGAGGTAATGGTTTGCCCTTTTAATTTCTTTGTGCTGCTTATCGTAAATAATCCAGGCAATCTGGACGATATGGGGCCAGTTTTTTTCGTTTGTATAAGGTGCCGACCAGTTTTTGGGTAAACCAGATGTTTCGGTATCAACAACTAAGAAATATTCCTGCAATTTTAGATGGTTAGGTAAATAGTAGCATGATGTTATTTCAAAGATAATTATTATTCGGTAGCTGCGTAACAGAAAATATTTATAATTCGGTCGTCATTGCTGAGAAGGAACGACGAAGCAATCTGAAAAGATAGATATTAAAAGATTGCTTCGTCGGCAGAAAAGCCTTCTCGCAATGACGACTTTTCTTTTTTAATTTTATTCATAAGAATTTTTCCGAAGAAATAACTACTTACTAATCAACAAAAATGCTACAGCTGCTAATACCGATCCGATAATCGGGCCAACAATAGGCACCCATGCATACCCCCAATCGCTGCTGCCTTTGCCTTTCATCGGGATTAATGAGTGAACAATCCTGGGGCCTAAATCCCTTGCCGGGTTGATGGCATATCCTGTTGTTCCGCCCAAAGCCAAACCAATTACCCATACTAAAAAGGCTACTGGAATAGCACCCATCGAGCCTAAGCCAATGGGCATTACCGTTTCTTTTGTGCCCATGCTGGCATCTGTAAAGTGAAAAATCACAAATATGAGTACGAAAGTGCCAATAATTTCTGAAGCTAAATTTGATAATTTATTTCTAATGGCTGGTGATGTCGCAAAAGGCGCAGCTTTTAAACCCGCATCATCTGTAGCATCAAAATGATCTTTGTAAATAATCCAGACCAAAAAAGAACCCGTCATTGCACCAGCCAATTGTGCCAGGATATAATAGGGTACCAAGGTCCAGCTAAAGCCTTTTCCAATAGCCAAGCCTAAAGTTACAATAGGGTTTAAGTGTGCTCCGCTGTATGGGCCAGCTACTACAACACCTACAAATACAGCAAGTGCCCAGGCGGTTGTAATTACAATCCAGCCACTGTTATTGCCTTTTGTACCCTTTAATACTACATTCGCTACCACACCATTTCCTAAGAGCATCATTAAAGCGGTACCAATAAATTCTGCGAGATATATGTTCATAACAATTAAAATCTTATCAATTTCCTAATTAATCTTCTGCATTTACCCTGGCCGCTTTTACCGCCCTGTTCCAGCCTTTTATCCGTTCGGTATTGTCTATGCCTTCTTCAGCGGTGAAAGTCCTGTTTATTTTCCACTGGCTGCGAATCTGATCGATACTTTCCCAGAAACCCGTAGCCAAACCAGCCAGATAAGCGGCACCAATAGCGGTTACCTCGGTAACTTCCGGCCTGATGACTTTACAGTTTAAAAGATCTGCCTGAAACTGCATTAATAAATCGTTGGCCGTAGCGCCGCCATCCACCCGGAGTTCGGCAATGTTTACGCCTGCATCAGCTTCCATGGCTTTTAACACATCCATGGTTTGGTAGGCAATACTTTCTAAAGCTGCCCTCGCAATGTGCGATTTATTTGTCCCCCGTGTTAATCCGGTTATTGTTCCACGGGCATGCTGATCCCAATGTGGTGCTCCTAAACCTGCAAAGGCAGGCACTACATATACACCATCGGTATCTTTTACTTTTTTAGCGAGGGTTTCTACATCTGCCGATCTGGAAATAAAACCCATTTCGTCCCTTAACCATTGTACAACCGCACCGCCTATAAAAATACTGCCTTCGAGTGCATAATTTACTTCTCCGTTAATCTGCCAGGCGATGGTGGTTAAGAGGTTGTTGGCAGAAATTTTGGGCTTTTCTCCAATATTCATCAGCATGAAACAACCTGTGCCATAAGTGTTTTTTACCATACCAATTTCGGTACACATCTGACCAAAAAGTGCCGATTGCTGATCGCCGGCTATGCCTGCTATTGGAATTTTAGCCGCCAGTATTCTTCCGGCGGTTTCGCCATAAACCTCGCTCGATGATTTTACCTCTGGCAGCATTGTTTTTGGGATGGAAAACAACTCGAGCAGTTCGTCATCCCAACTTAAAGTATGGATATTATAAAGCATAGTGCGCGAGGCATTGGTTACATCGGTAACGTGTTTTTCGCCTGCGGTTAATTTCCAGATCAACCAGCTATCTATCGTGCCAAAAGCCAGTTTTCCTGCTTCAGCCTTTTCTCGTGCACCTTCTACATTTTCCAAAATCCACCTTGCTTTGGTGGCGGAGAAATAAGAATCGATGATTAAACCCGTTTTTTCCTGTATTTTATTGGCTAAGCCTTTCGCTTTAACTTCATCGCAATAGGCAGAAGTACGCCTGTCTTGCCAAACAATGGCATTGTGGATGGGGAGGCCGGTTTCTTTATCCCAAACCACTGTGGTTTCACGCTGATTGGTAATGCCTATGGCAGAAATATCGTTTACGGTAAGACTGGCTTTAACAATTACTTCGGTAACAACGGCCAGCTGTGTAGACCAGATTTCCATTGGATCGTGCTCCACCCATCCGGCTTTAGGATAAATCTGTGTGAATTCTTTTTGTGCAATGGCAACAATTTCACCATCGTGGTTAAAAATAATTGCTCTCGAACTTGTGGTTCCCTGATCGATAGACAAGATGTATTTGCTCATAATTAAGAATTTGGTTAGCGGACTATGCCTTAACGGTTATTTAATAGGTTGATGATAAAGGTAACCATCGGCTAATTTATTAAAAGTTTCAATCTGTTCGTTTTCCCAGTTTCGATCTGCGGATAATTCTTTGGCCAGGAGTGAAGCTACCCTCGGCGCCATATCTTTTGCAGCCTGGGCATCAATAAATAATACCCTCAGCCTTCTGCTTAAAATATCTTCTACAGTCTCTGCCATTTCATTCCTTGCAGACCAAACTACTTCAGCTTCTACAAAAGGAAAAGATGGATGTAACTGCTGCCCAAGGCTAGAATCTTGTTTGATTAAAGCCTCAATTTTATTACGGTCTGATCCATATATCGATAAATGATGATCTTCTTCGATCATTTGGCTGCCATGGATGCTGAGATTTTCGGTTACGCATGCTTTCGGTTCTAAACCTGCGTGTGTAATGGCTAAATTAACAGTTTCTTCAGCCATGCGGCGATAAGTGGTCCATTTTCCACCCGTTATGGTAATTAATCCCTTTGCCGAAACAATCAGTTTATGATCCCTACTGATTTCTTTTGTACTATCCCCATCGCCACTGGTAGGTGCAGCCAGGGGGCGTAAGCCAGAAAATACACTCAATATATCTTTTTCAAGGGGTTTGCGGTTAAAATAGCTTGCTGCAGTACCCATAATAAAATCTACCTCTTCTTTCAAAGCCCGTGGCTCGAGGCTGTGTTCATCCAATGGGGTATCGGTGGTGCCTACCAATAAATGTTCGTGCCAGGGAACAGCAAATAATACACGCCCATCAGAAGTTTTAGGGATCATCAAAGCCGATTCACTATTCAAGAAGCCTCTTTCCAATACCACATGCACACCCTGACTGGGGCGAACCATCTTTTTTGAATTTGGATTGTTCATATGCAGAATATCATCAACAAATACACCTGTGGCATTAATCACTACTTTGCCCTTAAACTGTGCTTTTAAACCTGTAATCGTATCTTCTGTTTCGATCCCAGTAACGTTTTCGCCATCTTTTAATAAACCGGTTACTTTGGTGTAACTTGATAATGAAGCACCTTTTTCGATAGCGGTTTGAGCGATATTGATGGCTAAACGGGCATCATCAAACTTTCCGTCGTAATACCTGATGCTACCTTTTAAACCTTTTGCTTTAATGCCCGGCATCATGGCCAGTGTTTCTGCCTTAGAGAAATATTTAGATTTTCCGAAGCTGTATTTTCCTGCCAGCCAATCGTACAGGGTAAGCCCGGTTAAATATTTAATAATGGAAAACCAATTGTAGCAGGGGATCAGGAATGCCTCTTTATGTACCAAATGTTTAGCGTTCTGTTGTAATAATCCACGTTCTTTAAGTGCATGTCTCACCAGGCCAATATCTCCCTGGGCCAGATAGCGTACGCCTCCGTGTACCAGTTTAGTGCTCCGGCTTGATGTTCCTTTTGCATAATCAGCCTGCTCAACCAGTAAAGTTTTATAACCCCGGCTAGCCGCATCAAGTGCTGTGCCTAAGCCCGTTGCCCCGCCACCAATGATGATCAGGTCCCAATTTATGTTTTCTGCAATGAGCGGCTGATGTAATCTTTTCATTTTTATGTTTAAAAGTAATAAAACGAAACAATACGCAATTATACGAAATCATAATCGGAATAATATAATATCTCTGTTAAAAATTTATTAATTATTTGTTCAAAATATTTTAAAGAATGTTTTTATTGCTAATTTGCAGCCTGCAAATTAAATATACTATGATGAATTTGGCTGAGAGGCACCAGTTTATTTTAAGTCGCCTGCAACGTGATCAGTACATAAACGTAGTGGATTTATGTAAGGAACTGAAAGTGTCGTCGGTAACAATAAGAAAGGACTTAAAACTACTTGAAGATAAAAGCCTGTTGTTTAGGACCCATGGCGGGGCTACTGTAAATAATCCATATACTGTAGACCGTCCGGTTAATGAGAAAGAGAAAATACAATCTACCGAGAAGAACAAAATTGGTATAGCTGCTGCTGCGTTGTTAAACGATAACGATTCTATTGTGATTGCGTCGGGCACCACTGTGCTTTATTTTGCTAAGAACATTGCGCCCGCAACAAACTTAACCGTGGTTACCTCCGCATTAAATGTAGCTTTAGAATTAATGCGCGAGCCCAGCATTGAAGTGATCCAGCTGGGTGGCCTGCTTAGAAAAAGTTCCTCATCGGTAATGGGGGCTTATGCAGAACAGGTTTTACAGGATTTTTATTTCAACAAGCTGTTTTTAGGCGTAGATGGGATCGATCTTGACTTTGGATTAACCACCACGAATGCCATGGAGGCACATTTAAACCGTAAAATGATCGGCGCTTCACAAAAAACAATTGTACTGGCCGACTCAACTAAATTTGGTAAGAGGGGCTTTGGAAAGATATGCGGATTAGAAGAAATTGACCATATTATCACTGATAAAGGAATTTCTGAACAAATTGTAAAACATTTAGAGGGCTTGGGTGTTACTGTTACTATCGTGTAGCGCATTCCACGCGAACGGTACATCCCAAACATATAATTTGAACATGGAAAAAAAACGAATACACATTTTAGAAGACGATCAGGAGATCAGAAACGTGATTGAAATCCTGTTAAAGGAAGAGGGTTTTGAATTACAGCTTTCCTCATCATTTGCAGAGCTGAAGAAAAATATCCAGGATGCAATGCCTGATCTTTTCTTATTAGATGTTATGTTACCAGATGGAAACGGAGCAGAAATCTGCGAAGATTTAAAAACTGATATTTTTACCAAACACATCCCGATTATTGTAATGTCTGCACAGAACAATAGTGAGCAAAAAGCGATCGATGCATTTGCAGATGATTACATCAGCAAACCTTTCGATATTTACGATGTTTTGGAACGCATTAATGCGCAGTTAAAGAGAAGTTCGGAAAACAGGACTAAAGTTTAGTTGAAACAGGATATAAAAAGGAGAGAAGCTTAACCGGCTTCTCTCTTTTTTTGACTAAAAATTTTCTAGTATTCGATTACTACCTTGCCAATGGTTTTACCGCTTTCCAATAAGCGATGAGCTTCTTTTAAATTTTCTACAGTAAATCCTTTCAGGGTTTGGTTTAAAGTGGTTTTAATTGTGCCATTGTCGAATAATTTGGCCAGTTCATTTAAAATATGGTGTTGCTGTTCCATATCGTCAGTTTGATACATGGAACGGGTGTACATCAGTTCCCATGAAAAGGTAACGCTTTTATTTTTTAATTTGTTTAGGGCGATAGGCGTGGCTGAGCCTGTTATGGATACGATATGGCCTTGCGGTTTAATCAGCTCTACCAACGCATCCCAATAACTATTCAGGTCTACAAAATCGAGTATAAAATCTACTTCCTTAAAGCCTGCTGCACGTACTTCTTCAACCAGGTTTTTATGATCTACCACTACATCGGCACCCATGGCTTTACACCATTCTTTTGTTTCTGGCCTCGAGGCTGTGGTAATCACTTTTAAGCCGCTTATTTTTTTCGCTAGCTGTATGGCAATGGAACCAACGCCACCTGCACCACCAATAATGAGGATGCTTTTTCCTTTATCTTTTTGCTCACTGATGCGGATGCGGTCGTAAAGTGATTCCCAGGCGGTAAGTGCTGTTAATGGCATGGCAGCTGCTTCAGCGTCAGTTAATGATGCGGGTTTTAAACCTACTATACGTTCATCAACCAATTGATATTCGGCGTTCGAACCACTACGCGTTAAATCACCTGCATAATAAACTTCGTCTCCGGTTTTGAAAAATGTAACGCCTTCGCCAACTGCTTCAACTGTTCCAACAGCATCCCAGCCAATTACTTTGGGGGTTTCCAGAACTGTGTCTTTCTCGCTGTTCTGGCGGATTTTAAAATCAACCGGATTTATGCTGATGGCCTTTATTTTTACGAGCAGGTCGCGTCCTTTTGGCTGTGGAACAGGTGTTTCGAATGCGATAAAACTTTCGCTTTCGTTTATGGGGAGTGAGGTTTTAAATCCTATTGCTTTCATGGCTGATCAATTATTTTAATACTAAGTTATTCTTTTTGTATGGCAAATATAAACTGATATAGTTTTATAATACGGTATAAATTTGCTTTTAATTGGTAAATTTGCGCCTTAATTAGTGTAGGATGAATAGCGAAACTTTATACGAGCCCTTCGAAATTAGTTATCAAAAATTAGATGAATGCCCTAAAAATGGCCATAAACATCTGTTTTTTGAATTGGTTTATATCCTCTCGGGTACCGGAAAGCAGTGCATCAATAACAATAAATTCGATTACCAGGCCGGACACATGTTCTTAATTACACCAGATGATTGCCACTCATTTGAAATAGAAACTACGACTGAATTTTTCTTTCTGCGCTTTGGGAATGTGTACCTACGATCGAAGGATTTTCATACCGATGACGTGAAAAGATTAGAGTATATCCTTCAAAATGCCAGTCATCAGCCCGGTTGTATCCTTAAAAATTTTTCGGATAAACCTTTAATTAATTCGCTTACCGAAGCCATGATTGCAGAATATGTAAAGCGTGATCTTTACAATAAAGAATTGATTGGCAAAATGGTTGATACGATGATCGTATTGGTGGCACGTAATATTGCCAAATACCTGCCAGCCAACATTAAAGAAGATTCGGAACAAAAAACATTGGCACTTTTAAACTACATACAGGCCAATATTTATAGTCCGGAGAAGCTAAGGACCGAAAAGTTAAGTATCGAATTCGGCATTTCGGAAAACTATTTTGGTAAGTATTTTAAAAAACAGACTAACGAAACCCTGCAGCAGTATATTGCCAATTTAAGGATTAAACTAATAGAGGCCCGTTTGCGCTTTAGCGATATGCGCATCAATGAAATTGCTTTTGAACTCGGTTTTACCGATGAAAGCCACTTAAACAAATTCTTCAAATCGCAAAAGGGAATGAGCCTTAAGGCCTTTAGGAGTTCAGTTGCGAGTTGATTATTTCCGCAGTTTAGTACATTTGCCCCTTTTCCAGTATAGAAACGGTGTGTGAAAGGTTCTGAATCATTTTTTCTTTTAACTCGATCGCTTTATTTTTTTCGCTGATCAGCATTTTTAACCGCTTAATTTCTTCCTGCGATTTTCTTTTTTCCTCATGAGAAAGGTTAGAGAAGAGCTGGCCATTTTCATAATAGGCCAAAAAATTATAGTTTAATATCTCACTGATACTTACCAGTAAACTAATATCTAAGCTTGCACTGTTTATAATCTCCTGCGTTTTTGTTTTGCTCATGGCAAGGTTATCCGCCAATGAAGAAACAGTAACACCCTGTTGCTTCATTTCCTTCCATATCATCAGTCCAATATGTACGCTCATCTTCTCTGTTAATGTTTATGGTGAAATTAAATAAAAGACACTGTTTGTCGTTAAGTTTTCTGGTAATGATAATTAGTCTAATTATGTACTGCAAACAGTCGAATGAAGATCTATACTTCGAGATACAGTGTCCCCTCAAAAATTGTTCTGCATCTTAAAAACTGATAGGCTTAATGCGAACAATAGGAGTCAAAAAAATAGATTTTAATCTTGGTCATCAAGGCAGCCAACCTTGATGACCAAAAAAAGTGATCGTGCTCATTTTTTGGTTTGAGTCTTATCATCACTACATCCATTAAAGCAAGGTAGTTTTGCTGTAGAAAATATTTGGCCTTTTGAGATATATAGAAAGCCGATTTACATCAAGAAACACCATGCTACATTCATTCCATATTCCCGTTTTGGGCTTGGGTTATTCCATTGATACCCCATTAAAAGTTGCCAGGTATGGCATTTCTTCTGTACTATCTATCGTTGATGATGAATTGGTAGAGCGTATGCGTGCTTATCACTCAAAAAACAGATCGGTTGGTTTTAAGGCGATTGCTAAAGGTGAAACCGATAGCCGTAGCCGGCGCATTACCGCATACCTCAACTTTTTATCCGATTGCATCAACCAGGATTTTAAAGCTTTAAAACAGCAGGAATTTACTGAGGGGAGTGATATTTGCCGCTATTTCGAGCTTTTGCCCGATAATTCAAAGTTAAAACATGGTTACGAACTGATGATGGAGTATCCCGAAGGAGAAGCAAAGCAAACCTTTCAATCCGTACTGAAAAATGCCATGCGCATGGGAACCATAGATGTAAATATCATGGCCAAGGTAGATAAAATGAACTATTTGCATGGCGAATATTCGGGCGATACGAATACTGATGCATTATCTGCATTGCGTAGTTTTGCCGAAAGTAAACTCTGTGCTTCTGTGGTGCTTTCTGCGGGAATGAACCCGAAATTATACAGTTACATAGAAAATTTTGAAGACTTTTTTCCAGATGAAAAGGCTTTGCTGAAAAAGAAAATCATCTTAAAAGTAAGCGATTTCAGGTCGGCCCTGATTCAGGCTAAGTTTTTGGCGAAAAAAGGACTATGGGTATCAGAATTCAGGATCGAATCGGGTTTAAACTGTGGTGGCCACGCGTTTGCCACAGAAGGCTATTTGCTGGGACCAATTCTGGAAGAATTTAAAAATAAAAAAAGCGATATGTACCAGGAGCTTTTTAACATGTATAAACTTGCCCTGGCACAAAAAGGAATCTATACCGAAAAACAGCCTAAACAACGGATCACGGCGCAAGGCGGAATCGGAACCGCGGCAGAGCATAAATTTCTGTTGCAACATTACCATCTTGATGCCATTGGATGGGGAAGTCCGTTTTTATTGGTGCCTGAAGTAACCAACGTAGATGCCGGTACATTGACACAGTTAGCTGCTGCAAAAGAGGACGATTTTTACTTGAGTGGTGCTTCTCCGCTGGGTATCCGGTTTAATAATTTTAAAAACAGTACAATGGACCTTCAGCGGGCAGAAAGGATCGAAAAAGGCAGGCCGGGAAGTCCCTGCACCAAGAAATACCTTTGCAACAATACCGAGTTTACCGAACAGGCCATTTGTACTGCGTCGCGGGAATATCAGCATCTAAAAATAAAAAGCCTTAAAACAGCTGGTCTATCGGCACATGAATACCAAAAACAGTTTAACCTGATCACCGAAAAAGTCTGCCTTTGCGAAGGACTTTGTTCTTCCACTTACCTAAAATATAACATCCTTAAACCTAAAGAAAGTACTGCCGTAGCCATTTGCCCCGGACCAAACCTGGCGTATTTTTCTGATGTATATTCATTTGATGAAATGGTTGACCATATTTATGGTAAAATCGACCTCCTGAAGCAGGTAGAACGACCGCATGTATTTATCAAAGAGCTTAATCTTTATATTGATTATCTTCAGCAGGATATTAAACAGCAGCTTCAGAATTTCAGCGATAAAAAAATAAAACAGTTAAATGGATTTAAACAGCAACTTGCTGAGGGGATTAATTATTACAAAAAACTTTTTAATGAAGTTGCAGATCAGGCCTCAGGAGAGCTAAAAGGTTTATATGAACAGCTGGCGAAATCGAAAGATAAACTGGATGCACTGATTGTTGGATAAGGAAAAAAGATCGGTAATAACTTTTCTATATTTACAACGATATACTTGAAGCGTTAAATGGATAGGTCGAAATTTTTAGATGCAATTATTGAAAATGCCATTGATGGGATTATTACCATTGATGATAGGGGGATTATAGAACATTTAAACCCCGCTGCGCTTGAGCTTTTTGGTTATGGAAGGGAAGAACTGGTGGGTAAAAACGTATCGGTTTTAATGCCCGAACCCGATCATTCGCGCCATGACGAATACCTGTCAAGGTACGAACATACCGGGCAGAAACATATTATCGGTATTGGGAGAGAGGTTTCTGGTAAACGTAAAGACGGTTCGGTTTTTCCATTCAGGCTGGGCGTTAGCGAGATCAAATTTAGCGACCGTAAAATCTACACGGGTTTTATCCACGATCTGAGTAAGGAAAAAGCCAACGAAGAGCAGATTAAAAGTTATACCGAAAAACTGGAAGTTAAGATAAAGGAACGTACACAGGATCTGGTTAAGCTGGTATCAGAACTCGAAATGGCCAAAGAAAACATGCGGGCACTTTTTCAGAAGGAAAAAGAACTCAATCAGCTTAAAACGAGGTTTGTTTCTATGGCTTCGCATGAATTTAGAACACCGCTAAGCTCCATTCAGTTGTCGGCTTCCCTGATTGATAAATACACCACTAAACATGATGTGGCCAGTGTAGAAAAACATACTTTAAAAATCAAAAATTCGATCAATAACCTCACTACGATCTTAAACGATTTCCTTTCGCTTGAAAAACTCGAAGCAGGGAAAGTAGAAGCATCTGCACAATCTTTTAACATCATCAGCTTTGCCGAAGAAATAGCAGAAGAGATGCAAATGATGACCAAACAGAATCAGCATATTATTTACGAACATACCGGCACAACAGCTGAAGTATATCTCGATCCAAACCTGTTGAAAAACTGTGTGATCAACCTGATTTCGAATTCGATAAAATATTCTGGAGAGGATACGCTCATCCAGTTCAATTCCATTTTAAAGGATGATGAACTGATTTTGGAAGTAAAAGATAATGGTATTGGTATTCCGGAAGCTGATCATAACAACCTGTTTGAACCTTTTTTCAGGGCGCATAATACCGGCGATATTCCTGGTACGGGTTTAGGCCTTAATATTGTAAAAAGATATGTAGGCCTGATGAATGGAACGGTAAGCTGCCAAAGTGAACAAAATTCGGGTGCGGTTTTTACGCTTATTTTTCCGTTTAACAAAGAATTTAAAGTTTAAGATCCATTCCATGAGTAAGAAAGTTTTGATAATTGAAGACAATAACGACATCAGGGAAAGTACTGCCGAAGTGCTCGATCTGGCTGGATACGAAACTTTTACCGCTAAACACGGTAAGGTAGGCGTTGAAATGGCTTTGCAGCACCTGCCAGATGTAATATTATGCGACATCATGATGCCTGAACTGGATGGATATGGCGTTTTATATCTTTTGAACAAAAACCCGAAAACCGCCAATATTCCTTTTATTTTCATCACAGCAAAAACAGAACGGGCAGATATGCGAAAAGGGATGGAAATGGGGGCAGATGATTACCTGACCAAACCTTTTGATGATATTGAACTTTTTAAGGCGATAGAAAGCAGGTTTAAGAAAAAGCAGCAATCGGCAGGTTTTAACTCGGTTGCAAACGATAGTGAAACGGCAATGGATGAACTCCGTAAAAAAGGAAAATCAAGACCTGTGGGTAATAAACAGATTATTTACGTTGAAGGCGATGAACCAGCCCACCTTTATTATATAAGCAAAGGGCAAGTGAAAACCTACAAACGTTTTAAGGATGGCAGGGAACTTTCGTCAGGGCTTTACCACGATGGTGATTTTTTTGGCTACGAAAGTTTATGCAATGGTGAAGTTTATGCCGAAAATGCAGCAACCTTAACCGAATCAGAAATTATCCAGATTCCCAAAGCCGATTTTATGGAATACCTGCTCAATCATCAGGCGGTATCCAAAACCTTTATCCATTTATTATCCGGAAACGTACGCGATAAGGGAAAACAAATGCTTCAGCTGGCCTACTCTTCGGTAAGGAAGCGTGTAGCAGAAGCATTGCTGCAGGTTGCAACAAAATTTGGCGATGGCATTGCTGATAGCTGCACCATCCGTATTTCACGCGATGATCTTGCCGCCTTGGTGGGTACGGCCAGCGAAACGGTAAGCAGAATGCTGGCTGATTTTAAAGACGAAAAACTGATTGATAAAACTGGTAATGCTATTAATATTCTATCTATCGAAAAACTGAGGAATATTAAACAATAGCGTTCATTAGTCATTGGTTCATTAGTCATTAGTTTATTTGGTTAATTGTTTAAATTGGTTAACTGAACATTAGTTCATGTCAACTCGGTTAATCAACTCCCAACTTAATTTATTGATCATTAGTCAATCAACTCAAGACTATGGACTCAAGACTAAAAAAAGTAACCAGTATCATTTTTTTCTCTAAGCATTCTCATCTGTTACCTTACCGTTAGCCCATAGTTTTGTATACATAAATACTGTATATGAAAGCTATAGCTTACAACATTAAGCCCGATGAAAAGGAATGGTTGGTACTGGCCAATTATAAAAAACACGATATTACAATCATTGCTAACAGCTTAACCGCCGATACGCTTTCATTTGCAACCGGAAAGGAAGCCTTGTTGGTTTTTAATAACGACGACCTCAGCGAAGCCATGATTTTGGGGCTAAAAGCGCTTGGTATCAAATACATTGCCACCTCATCTTCCGAAACCGACCACCTTGACTTAAAAGCCGCAGGTTTTGCCGGAATGAAAGTCGCAAATGTTCCACTGGCATCAAAAGATGCCGACCCTAAATTAAGGATGGAACAGGTGGTTAAAAATCTCGATCAATGGGCTGCGGGTAAATGCGTAGGCAAAGCCTGCTGTTGCCAGAACGAATGTGCAACCATTAAAGCGTTAAAATAATGGAAACTGCTGCACTGCTTAAAAAATATAATGTTGCTGCGCCAAGATACACCAGTTATCCAACGGTACCATACTGGGACAATGAAAACTTCAATCGAAAAGATTGGTTAACAACGGTAGCCAAAACCTATATCACGTATAAAGAAGAGGGGATAAGTTTATACATCCACCTTCCATTTTGCGAAAGCCTGTGTACCTACTGTGGCTGCAATACCCGTATTACCAAAAACCATTCGGTTGAGATGCCATACATCCTTGCTGTACTAGCTGAATGGCGCATGTATGTAGATGCTTTGAAAGAGAAGCCCAAACTAAAAGAACTGCACCTGGGTGGGGGAACACCAACTTTTTTTAGTGCAGAAAACCTCGGGCTGCTCATTAACGGCATTATGCAAAATGCAATCCTGGCACCCGATGCCGAACTCTCTTTTGAGGCGCATCCGGCCAATACCACCATTGAACATTTAACAACGCTTTACCAACTTGGTTTTAAAAGGTTAAGTCTTGGTATTCAGGATTTTGATCCCAAAGTACAGTTTTTGATCAACCGTTTTCAAACGCCGGAGCAGGTTGCGCTAATTACGGTACAGGCTAGGGCAATCGGCTATACTTCGGTTAATTTTGATTTGATTTATGGCCTTCCGGGACAAAGCATTTATGGATTAACGGACACCATAAATGAAGTTATTGCAATGCAACCAGACCGCATTGCATTTTACAGTTACGCACATGTGCCCTGGTTAAAACCCGGCCAAAGGCATTATACCGAAAAAGATATCCCTGTGGGAGATGAAAAATTTGCACTTTATCATTTAGGGAGGAAATTACTTGATGATGCAGGTTATAAGGATGTGGGGATGGATCATTTTGCACTGAAAAGTGATTCTTTATTCCAGGCGATGATAGAACAGAGGCTTCACCGGAATTTTATGGGCTACACCAATCAGCATACCCACTTGCTCATTGGATTAGGGGTTTCTTCCATCAGCGACAGTTGGACCGCTTTTGCACAGAATCCCAAAACGGTAGAGGCTTATCTGTATAAAATGGAATCGGGAATACTGCCTGTAGAAAAGGGACATTTCCTAACTGATAAAGATCTGGAGGTGAGAAAACACATCCTCAACATCATGTGCAAAGAAAATACCATTTACAATGAAGGTATTCCTGAAGCTGTATATAAAAGGCTTTTACCCTTATTGCTCGATAAACTGATCAGTGTAACCGAAAAGGAAATCAGCATTACCACAAAAGGAAAATCTTTCTTAAGAAATGTTTGTATGGCATTCGATGAAAAATTATGGCTTAAGCAGCCGAAAACCCAATTATTCAGTTCATCAATTTAAAAAATGATTACAATGGAAGATCAAAGTAAAACCACAATCAAAGCCATTTGCTACCACTGTGGAGAAGATCTGCCCAAGGTAAAATATCAAACAGATGATAAAGATTTTTGCTGTGCGGGTTGTATGTCTGTTTTCAAGATCCTTTCCGAAAACAACCTTTGCAATTATTATGTGTACAACAATAATCCAGGCAGGCAGTTAAAAAATGAAAGCCATTTAGCCTACCTCGACGAGCCTAAAATTATTGATCAGCTGCTCGATTACAAACATGAAAGTTCGGGCATTATTACCTTTTACATCCCCGCCATCCACTGCAGTTCCTGTATCTGGTTATTAGAACATCTTTATAAAATTAACACTGCTATATTCAGCTCACGGATCGATTTCCTTAAAAAACAGGTTACCATAAGCTTCAATCATGAGGAAATCTCTTTGAGGCAGCTCGTAGAAACCTTAAACCAGATTGGTTACGAACCCTTAATCAGTCTTCAGGATGTGGTAAAAGCGCACAGCAGTTCGGTTGATAAAGCTTTAGTACTGAAAATCGCTGTTGCAGGATTTTTAATGGGTAATGTGATGCTTTTTAGTTTTCCCGAATATTTTGGCCTTTCGGGTTTTGAAAAACAGTTTCAGTCCTTATTCGGCTGGTTAAACCTGGCATTTTCTATCCCTGCTGCTTTTTATTGCGGCCGCGATTATTTTACCTCTGCCATTACCAGTATCAAACACAAACACATCAATTTAGATACGCCTTTGGCACTGATTATTGCGGTATTGTTTTTACGCACCGCGTTTGAAGTCATTTTTGCCACCGGGCCAGGTTTTGCCGATACCTTAACCGGTTTGGTTTTTTTGCTCCTTATGGGGAAATGGCTCAAACAGCGTACCTATCACCACATTTCTTTCGACCGTGATTACCGTTCTTATTTCCCTATTGCTGTTACTACTTTACAGGGCGGTAAAGAAAAACCCGTATCCATCAACGAAATTAAAACGGGCGACAGGTTGTGGATCAGAAATGGAGAACTGGTGCCTGCAGATGCCATTTTAATGAAAGGCGATGCCTGGGTGGATATGAGTTTTGTTACAGGCGAATCGGAGCCTATACATAAGGTGCTTGGCGAAATCATTTATGCAGGAGGGAGGCAAACCACCGAAGCCATAGAACTTGAAGTGATCAAACCGGTTTCGCAGAGTTACCTTACCGGACTCTGGAATAACGATAATTATAAAAACAACATCGAAAAACAGAATTTCAATGATTCTGTCGCGAAATATTTCAGCCTTGGTGTTTTTCTCATCGCATTTTCAGCTACAGCTTATTGGTTGTTTCAGCACGATAGCCACAAAGCCTGGTCGGCATTTACCGCGGTTATTATTGTGGCTTGTCCCTGTGTACTGGCTTTAAGCACGCCATTCACTTTATCTGCAATCTTATCTGTTTTTGATAAGAAAGGGTTTTATGTGAAAAATACAGATGCCGTTGAAGAACTGGCCAAATGCGATACCCTTATTTTTGATAAAACTGGTACATTAACCAGTAATGAAAATGCCGAAATTTCTTTTAGCGGATCCTTAACAAAAGAAGAAAAACGGGTTGTGGCTTCGTTGTTGCGTAACTCCACCCATCCTTTAAGCCGCCATATTTTAAAGGCTTTAAACGTAGAAAGATTTTATTCACTTAACGATTATAAAGAGGTGGTGGGTAAAGGTTTATCGGCTCAGATCAACCATCATGCTATCTATGCCGGACATTTATCCATGTTGCCTGTAACCGTAAAATCGGTTGGCGAAACAGGGGTGCACATTGTGATCGACCATACTTATAAAGGTTATTTTGATATCAAACAGCAATGGCGGCCCGGACTGGCACAGCTGGTTTCGAAACTCTCCAAATTTAACCTGCAGGTGTTGTCGGGCGATACGGATAAGGACGGTTCCATACTGACAACCATTTTTCCGGAAAATACTACCATCAGGTTCCATCAACGGCCACACCAAAAACTGGATGCCGTTTTAAACCTCCAGGAAAGCGGGAATACCGTATTGATGCTTGGCGATGGCTTAAATGATGCCGGCGCCTTAAAGCAGAGTAATTTTGGGATAGCCATAACGGATAACATCAATAATTTTACCCCAGGCTGCGATGCCATTCTGCAGGGTGGCGGATTGAACCTCCTGCCGCATTTCATCCAGCTCAGTAAAGATGGACTTAAAGTGATTAAAATAAGTTTTATCATTGCCATTGCCTACAACTGTATTGGTATTTATTATGCCGTACAGGGAACACTTTATCCATTGGTTGCTGCGGTGCTGATGCCCGTTAGTACCGTTACCATCATATTATTCACCACGCTGGCCACCCGCTGGTTTGCCCGTAAAAATAAACTGATATGAATATCCTCTACTTTTTGGTGGGTTGCAGCGTTTTAATGGCACTTATTTTTCTGGGTGCCTTCTTTTGGGCTTATAAAACCGGTCAGAACGATGATGTACATACCCCGGGTATTCGCGTATTGTTCGATGATGAGGTGATTTCCGAAAAAAGTGAAGAAGATCACTTTTCCAGCTAACCGCCATCATCCTTTATCTGCCTGCCGCAGGATACCTTTGGTGTACAAAACATACAAAATTCCGCTTCTATTATGCAGCTAGAAAAATTTACTTACGATAACAGGATTGTTCGAAACTTTGGCATTGCCACCCTGGTTTGGGGAATTATAGGGATGACCGTTGGACTGCTTGTTGCCATGCAGCTCTTTAAACCGGCAATGAACATGGGCAGCCAGTACACTACTTTTGGCAGGATCAGGCCTTTGCATACCAATGCAGTGATTTTCGCTTTTGTGGGGAATGCCATTTTTATGGGTGTTTATTATTCGCTTCAGCGTTTACTTAAAGCCAGGATGTTTAGCGATGCGCTTAGCAAGATTCATTTTTGGGGCTGGCAGCTCATTATCATATCGGCCGTAATTACCCTTCCGCTGGGTTTTACCACCTCACACGAATATGCCGAACTTGAATGGCCAATCGATATTGCCATTACCATCATCTGGGTGGTTTTCGGCATAAACATGTTCGGTACCATTATTAAAAGGAGAGAGCGCCACCTCTATGTGGCGATATGGTTTTACATCGCCACTTTTGTTACCATTGCGGTATTACACATTGTAAACTCTTTTGAATTGCCCATTTCTTTTATGAAAAGCTACTATGTGTATGCAGGCGTTCAGGATGCATTGGTGCAGTGGTGGTATGGGCACAATGCCGTAGCATTTTTCCTCACTACGCCTTACCTGGGTATGATGTATTATTTCCTACCAAAAATGGCTGGCAGACCTGTTTACTCTTATAAACTGAGTATCCTGCACTTTTGGTCGCTCATTTTTATTTACATCTGGGCTGGTCCCCATCACTTATTGTACACCTCATTACCAGGTTGGGCACAATCATTAGGCGTTGCTTTTTCCATCATGTTAATCGCACCAAGCTGGGGCGGTATGATCAACGGTTTGTTGACCCTTCGTGGCGCCTGGGATAAAGTAAGAGAAGATGTGACCCTTAAATTTATGGTGGTTGCCCTTACCGCTTATGGTATGGCCACTTTTGAAGGTCCTTTATTATCGCTAAAACAGATTAATGGTGTAGCGCATTTTACCGATTGGATTGTAGCCCACGTACATGTTGGCGCTTTGGGCTGGAATGGCTTTTTAACATTCGGTGTATTGTACTGGTTAATTCCTCGTATTTATAAAACCGAACTCTACTCAAAAAAACTGGCAGGTTTCCACTTTTGGATCGGTACGTTGGGCATCCTTTTTTATGCCATCCCGATGTATTGGGCAGGTTTTACACAAGGTTTGATGTGGAAAGAATTTACCCCTGAAGGTTTATTGAAATACCCTAATTTCCTGGCCACAACATTGCAAATTATCCCAATGCATGTTTTACGTTCAATTGGCGGTGCACTTTATTTAACAGGTGTAATCGTAATGACTTATAACCTGGCCAAAACCATGCTGGGGGCTAAACTTGTTGCCAATGAAGCTGCCGAAGCCATGCCTTTAACCAAAATTGTAGTAGATAGTAGTCCTGCCGATAAAGCCTGGCACAGGGTATTGGAGCGTAAACCAATGAAATTTATGGTGCTTTCGCTGATTATAATCCTCATCGGGGGAATGGTAGAGATGATGCCAACTTTTACGATCCAATCTAACGTGCCCACCATTGCAAGTGTAAAACCCTATTCAGCGCTCGAGTTGCAGGGCAGAGATCTGTACATCAGAGAAGGTTGTGTAAACTGCCATTCGCAAACCGTGCGACCTTTCCGTTCAGAAACAGAACGTTACGGAGAGTATAGCAAAGCCGGAGAATTTGTTTACGATCACCCGTTTTTATGGGGCAGTAAACGTACCGGACCAGATCTTCACCGTGTAGGGGGAAAGTATTCTGATGCCTGGCATTACAATCACCTGGTCGATCCTACTTCAATGTCGCCGGGCAGTATTATGCCACCATACCCATGGCTTATCGAACAGCAACTGGATATCACTACCACTTCAAGTAAAATCAGGGCCATGCAAACATTGGGCGTTCCGTATCCCGAAGGATATGACAAACAGGCCAATGATGATTTAAAAATTCAGGCCGAAAAAATCGCTTTAGACCTGAAGCAGAACAACATTAAAGTTAAAAGCGACCGTGAAATTGTGGCCATCATCGCTTACCTGCAACGTTTGGGTACCGATATTAAAGCCAATAAAGAAACCATTCCTTCAAATCAATAAAATATGTTCAACCAGATCAAAAATTTAGCCGGTGGCGAAATATACCTCGTTACCTCTCTGCTTATGTTCATGGTGTTTTTTGTAATCGTGGGCGTTTACCTGCTCAAATTAAGTAAAAAACATATTGAAGTAATGAGCGAAATTCCTTTACAAGAAAATCAGCCTGATGTATATGAAGAAGATTAAACTATTGTTATCGTTCCTGTTTTTATCAATTGTAGCATCTGCTGCTGAGGAGAAAACTGCAGAGGCTGTAATACCTTCTCAGCCTGGATTAGGACTGAGCCAATCTGAAATACTCATTATACTGCTTTTGCTTTTTGCCCTGGTACTGCTTTTTGTTTCGGTAACGCTGCTTAATGCCTTTAAGGTGATGTACCAGGAACAGTTAAACCCAACTCAATACCGCGAACCTGTAAAAGAGGAGGTGCTCGATTACGATAGCTGGTTAAAACAGAAAACGGTAAAACCTTCTGTCTGGGCAAAATTATTGGGTTTAAAACCTATTGAAGAAGAAAAGAACCTGGTGATTGATCATGCTTATGATGGCATTAAAGAGCTGAATAATCCGGTTCCTGCCTGGTTTAACTTCCTGTTTTTTGGTACGATGATTTTCGCTGCTGGTTATCTCTTTTATTACCACATCGGTGGTTACGGCGATCTGCAGGATAAAGAATATGAAAATGAAATGGCCAAGGCACAGGTAGAAAAAGCAGCTTATCTCGAAAAATCAGCCAATACCATTGATGAAAATTCCGTAAAATTTGATAATACCCCAGCGGTACTGGCAGATGGGAAAACCATATTTAACACCAACTGTGTAGTTTGCCATGGTGATAAAGGCCAGGGGGTGATTGGCCCGAACTTAACCGATGATTACTGGTTGCATGGCGGAGGCATCAACAATGTGTTTAAAACGATTAAATATGGTGTTCCGGAAAAGGGAATGATCAGTTGGGAGAAAAACCTTAACCCTAAACAGATCAGTGCGGTTGCTAATTTTATCTTGTCGTTAAAAGGAAGCAATCCGGCTGGTGCCAAAGCTCCACAAGGCGAAAAATACGAAGTGAAAGATGTAAAAGATAATGAGATGAAAGCAGCGAAGGACAGTGTAAATCAAGCCGATGTTACCAAAAAATAAACCGGAAAGCAAGGGCAGGAATTTTATTTACCCTAAAAAACCGTCGGGTAGATTATACACCTACCGGAAATGGGTAAGTTATGCCCTGCTGTTATTTTTGTTCTCCTGTCCGTTTTTAAAACTCAATGGCGAGCAATTGGTGCTGCTGAATTTCATCGAAAGGAAATTTGTCTTCTTTGGATTGATTTTTACCCCACAGGATTTTTACCTTTTTGCACTCGCCATGCTCATCTTTATTATCTTCATTGTATGTTTTACAGTGGTATTGGGCAGGCTATGGTGCGGATGGGCCTGTCCGCAGACCATTTTTATGGAAATGGTGTTCCGTAGGATAGAATACTGGATAGAGGGTGATGCCAGTAAACAAAAGAAACTTGACGAAGGCCCCTGGAACGCAGAAAAGATATGGAAAAAAGGAAACAAACATTTCATTTTCCTGCTGATCTCTTTTGCCATTGCCAATACCTTTCTGGCTTATATGATCGGTTCGGATGTACTGCTTAAAATTATCACTGAACCCATTCCGGGCCATGTTTCGGGGTTTATATCCATCTGGCTGTTTACCTTTATATTTTATGGCGTATTTGCCTATGTACGCGAGGTAGTATGTACCGTAATCTGTCCTTATGGCAGGCTTCAGGGGGTGTTGCTTGATAACCAGAGCCTCGTGGTAGCTTACGATTTTACCAGGGGCGAACCCCGCGGACGTTTACAACGAAATACACCGGAACAAAAAACTGGCGATTGTATTAATTGTGGGCTCTGTGTACAGGTTTGCCCTACGGGTATTGATATCCGCCAGGGAACACAGCTTGAATGTGTGAATTGTACCGCCTGCATTGATTCTTGTAACGAAGTCATGTTAAAGATAGGCAAACCCAAAAACCTGATCGGTCTCTTTAATCAGGATTTTATTGCAGCGCGCAAACCTTATAAAATTGGATTAAAATCTTATGGTTATGCTGCGGTTTTATTCGTGGTATTAATGGTTTTCTCTTCACTGATTTATAAGAGAGAAAACATCCAAACCACCGTTTTAAGGGCCAGCGGTACTTTATACCAAAGCAGGGGGACTGATAAAACCAGTAACCTGTACAATGCAGAGCTGGTGAACAAAACCAATAAGGCGGTCAAATTTTCTTTCAGGTCGCAGGATAGTGGTGATCAGATCGATTTTATTCAGCATGCAACTGTTTTGCCTAAAGAAGGAACCGTGCACCTCACGTTCTTTTTGGTCAGGAAAAATAGTTCGATTAAAAAATATAAAACAGATGCGGTTTTCGAAGTACTTGCCAATGGCGAGGTTTTGAGTACCGCAACAACTAGTTTTTTCGCACAGCCGGAAAGCGAATGATTGAATGAAGAGTGAGAGAATGACTGAATGTTAACGATCGAATATGGGGTTGGCCTTTAAACATTCACTCATTCAAAATTCAATCATTAATTTAAAAACAAAACGTATGAACTGGGGAACAAAAATAGTAATGGGGATGGTTGCATTTATGATGTTTATCGTGGGGATGGTAATTTACATGTTCCATGTGCACGGTAGGGATGCCCTGATCGAAGAAAATTATTACGAAAAGGGAATCAATTACAATGCAGAATACGATGCCAAACAGAATGTATTAAATGACGATGCGAAGCCTAAAATTACCATTATCGATACCCAAATTGTAATACAGTTAAAAGACAGTGCGCAATATGAGCTGGTACTGATGCGGCCTGCCAACAGCGACGATGATGTTAAACGGAAAGGAAGCACCACCGGAACCTCACATCTTATCCTGGTTGATAGAACAAAAATGGCTAAGGGCATGTGGTTTATCAACCTATCATGGCGTGTTGAGGGCAAAGCATATCTGTTTAAAAATAACATTACCTTATGACAGACTATTTGCCATTGGCATTTTTAATGGGGCTGTTCGGAAGCCTCCATTGCGCGGTAATGTGTGGACCGATTATGCTGGGCATGCCATTCAGAAAGCAGGATTTTTTTGATAGTGCGGTTCAGCTTTTCTTATATCAGCTGGGTAGAATTGCTGTTTATACCATTTTAGGTTTGCTGGTCGGTGTTTTAGGAAACAGCATACAGCTTTTCAGCGATCAGAAAACGTTGAGCATGCTTATTGGTTCCGTATTAATTCTATTCACCGCATTACAGTTTAATAAAAGTTATAGAAACCGGTTTTCAACGCTTCAGTTAAAGGCTATGAACCCACTCAGCAAATTAATGGGGAAGGTGTTCAACTTAAAATTATGGGGATTGTTTGCGGGCATGCTTAACGGCATTATCCCCTGTGGGATGGTTTACCTGGCACTTGCAACGGCATTAAATACGGGTGATGTTCAATCGGGTGCTACATTTATGTTTCTTTTCGGCCTCGGTACCATGCCATTAATGCTCATGATCTCGCTTGGCGGTATCTTTTTGAAAAAGTACATCCGTTTTAATACCAATAAGCTTATTCCCTGGCTAATGCTTTTTATGGGGGCTTTACTCATTATGCGGTCGGCCGATCTGGGTATTCCGTTTTTGTCTCCAAAAAATACAGATGGCTATGGCCATTCGATAGAATGCAGATAGATAGGTTTGGAGTTTGAAGTCGATTAACCGATTTAATCATGAGCCGTTTAGATAATTAAGAATTAATATTTATATGAATTTTATAACACGGTCGTCATTTCGAGCGGACCCGATAGCTATCGGGTGCAACGCAGTCGAGAAATCTGTGTAGATAGATGTTTTTTACGAAAATTCGGGACTGCGCTACATATAGATCTCTCCATTTCGCTACGCTACATCCGATAGCTATCGGATCGAGATGACGACCATTCTATAGGATTTTGTCTATGGTAGAGTAGTCGAAGCAGTTTTCAGTTGGCCGTTTGCAGTTACTAATGACCAGTTAACCGATTAACCAATTTAAACAATTAACCCAATGAACTATCTATCTTTATTATACTTCCCCCTGTAATCTAAAGGCGATAAGCCAGTATATTTCCTGAAGACTTCACGAAATGCTTTAACATCTGCATAACCCACCTCGTACATCACTTCATTAATTGTTTTTCGGCTGGTTTCAAAAGCTTTTTTAGCCATTTCGATTTTAACCCGTTGCGCATACTCAATAGGGGTGTTTCCAGTTGCTTTGATAAACCTTCTGTCGAAATTCCTGCGACCAACATTGAATTTTGAAGAGAGGTCGCTGATTGTGATTTTTTCTTCCAGATTATGCTCAATATAGTTTTGGGCCTGTTTCACAATTTCATCTTCGTGTTTTTTCTGACCGTTAAAAATCGTGAACTCCGATTGCGTGCTGCGGTCGATCTCGATCTGGAAAACTTTGGAGCAATAAATAGCAGTTTGCCTGTCGTAGTATTTTTCGATCAGGTATAAAATCAGGTTTAGAAAGGAGTAAGCTCCGCCATTGGTATAAATGCCACTTTCATCCGTAATCAGGTGATCCGTTTGCAAATTTATTTGCGGAAACATCAGGCGAAAATTTTCAGCAACCGACCAGTGTGTAGAACAAACCCTTCCATCTAACAGGCCCGACGCTGCAAGCAGAAACGTACCGGTACAGATGGTCGCAATTTCAGCACCCAGCTGATGCTGTTGTTGCAACCAGTTAACCAAGGCTTCATTTTCTTTCAGCGCAAGTTCATAATTGTGGTTGAGGGAGGGCACAATAATCAGGTTGGTTTTCGCAATTTCTGCAATTGTAGTGTGTGGCTTAACGGAAAACAGACCCGCATTAAAATCTACCTGTTGCGATACCCCGGCCAGCTGGATGTGGAACAGCTCCTGTTTTGTATTGTTTTTCCAGTAAAGGTTTGCCCTCGAAAAAATCTCGTAGGTTCCGGTAATGCTACTCAAATTATTCTCTCCATTGGGTACGATAATCGTCAGGTTTTTCATGGCTGTTTATTTACCCAAAGATAGGGTATACTGTTGTCCAAATCAACCCGCTATATTGTCTATTTAACACCCTGGCAAATTATAAATTCCTCTATTACTTTGTATATCAACTAGAAAAGATGTTCATTGATTTTAGCTGATGCCTCAAAAACCGAAAGAAATGAAAATAAAAGTCACGATTGCACCGCTTATATTAACAGTACTGCTCAGCTGCCAAAACCTGACAGGAAAGCCTGCCCAACAAAAAGACCTAACAGAAACCACTCACCTAAAAAAAACAATTATGAACAACAAAGACTACACCACACAGATTGTGGTAAACAAAGATCCCCAAACAGCATTTAAGGCCATCCAAAACTTCAGGGGTTGGTGGTCAGAAGAAATTCAGGGCCAAAGCGATGTGCTCAACGAATCCTTTTTTTACCATTATAAGGATGTGCATTTGTGTAAACTGAAACTTATCGAAAAAATTCCCGGTCAAAAACTCGTTTACCTGGTATTAGATAATCAGTTCAATTTTGTGAAAGATAAAAAAGAATGGATTGGTACGAAATTGATTTTTGAGTTAATCCCGGAGGGCGAGCAAACCAAAATTGTATTTACACACCAGGGTTTGGTACCCGAATATGAGTGTTATAAAGTTTGCCATGATGCATGGACTGGCTACATTCAGGGCAGCCTGAAGAATTTTATTAAAACAGGAACAGGAAAACCCAATGGTAAAGAAGGTGGCATTAACGCAGAACTTGTTAAAAAATGGGGTTTACCAGATAAATAATAGGTGCACCAATATTGGGAAAACAATGATCAGTTTATTGAAATAAAATGGAACAGCAAAAAGATTATAACACTTCAATTGTGGTTGATAAATCTGCGGAAGAAGTATTTAATGACATCAATCAGGTTAGCGAATGGTGGCAGGGAGAAATTAAGGGAGACACCAGGGAAGTGAATGATGAATTTACCTATCAAATGGGCGACGTTCATTTTTCTAAACAAAAAGTGATCGAATCACTGCCCGGAAAAAAAGTGGTGTGGCTGGTAACAGAAAGCGAAATCAATTTTGTGACCGATAAAAAGGAGTGGGTAGATACGAAAATCGTATTCGAGATCAGTCCTGAAGGAAACAAAACCAGGTTAACTTTCACCCACAAGGGACTTGTACCAACGATCGAATGTTATGGAGGATGTTCAGTCGCCTGGCAAAGTTTAATTGAGAAAAGCTTGTTCAGCTATATTCAAACCGGCAAAGGTGTAGCGGTATTTTAAAATCTGCGGTAATCTGTGTGATCTGCGGGAGAACCTTTTGTTTGATTGGTTCCCGCAGATTTAAATTGATTGACGCAGAATAGCACTTAGGTCATCCTGAGCGAAGTCGAAGAATTTTACCATATAAGAAATATAAGTTTACATGATCTTATATGGTAAACAATTAATCTTTAATCAAAAAAGGTCTTCGACTACGCTCAGACTGACAAAATGAATCCTCATTAACATAAGTCTTAGTGATTAGGCCTGATGTGGGCTGATTGACTTGTGCTTTAAGGCTTTTAAATGAATTAATACATTGTTTAACGAAAGCACAAGTCATCTAATCCTAAGTAACCTAAACTTGCACTAGAAAGGGCAATAATATTCTAAAAAATCAAGTATAAAATTATTGTACTCTTCACGCATTGGCAACTCGAAATCAGTATACAGCACCCGTTTATCTGCCGATACATATTCACTGGTTTTGGGATTAAACCCTTCTTTTTTTATATTCTTCCAATAAAAACCGATTCCTCTTTTTTGCCAGGCAGGGAGGTTGTTAAAATTGATGCCATATTGAAATAGTAATTCATTTTTAGCCGCAATGCTCATTCCTTCAATTTTAGAAGAAGCTTGGTTTCTGCTATGATTATTCTGTCTCAACCTCCAGTAACAATGTGCATTTAAGGCATTCCTGTGCGCATCTTCGCTGCGCCATCTGAAATAATCTTCAACTAATTTTTTATTGGGAAGTTCAGATATACGACAGTCAAATGCGCCAACATCTCCCAAAATTGAGGAAAATTTAGCACTGGCTTCGCCAGCCAAAACGGAAATATATTTTCTTGCCTTTCGCCCAAAAAGATTTTCACTTGGGTGAAATAGCAGCGATATTTCATCACTTTGCGTATAACCATAAATGATATTAAAACCGCAGTTCATCAGATGTTTTACGGTTTCAACCATCAGATCCCGAAATTTTTCATCAAACGGCGCTTCAAACTGGTGCACTTCCTTGGTAAGCCTGGTAAACCCCCGGCCATCAATTCTGGCAATCATGTACATCTCAGGCAAAATACAACGATCCTGAGCGGTTTCATAAACCCTCATCTTAGCATCCAAATCATCAAATTTCATCCGACCATGGTTTAATAGTAAAAGAGTTATTTTCAGCCGTTACATAATATAGTTCGTCGAAACCCTCATTCATTGATGGTAAGCTCAACTTTTTAAAAGTTCCCCTAATACCAATTTCAGGAATTTTCTCTTTGCCAAATCGTTGATTATTACGTTCGACAGCATTAGTCAGTTTTGATTGAAAATAATATCCCGTTACTTTGAATTTGTTTGCCTTGGCAATGGTTATATATTTTGCTCTTTCTTCTAGAGAAGGATTCGTATTATCAACCACAAAAGGTTGAGAGGTGAGGATGCAGGTTTCAATAAACCTGAGTTCCTTATTTCTCGTGTTTAATAAATCTAGGGAGATGCGTACATGCGTTTTAAAAAACTTCTCTTTGAAAAAAGTAGTTTTTCCAGTTGCCTGAATGCCACAAAATATAATTGCTTCCATCTTCCTAAAGATTTGGTTTTTATGGATACAAAAAAAGGAAGAATTATTGTTAATTCTTCCTTTCATTTGATGCGGAGAGCGAGGGATTCGAACCCCCGGACCTGTTACAGTCAACAGTTTTCAAGACTGCCGCATTCGACCACTCTGCCAGCTCTCCGCTGCAAAAGTACAAACTCAGCTTAAATCTGCAAACTCAGAAAGCGTTTTTTTTATATAAACTTGATAATTACTTAACACAGAGGGAGAAAAAATTATTTCTTCCGGATGTTTTCTTCAATTGGCTCCGATTTTTTGAATAGATTGAAGGTAGGGCGGATGATTTTAACACTCCTTTTGCTTACATCAACACTGGCATTTAATTCAAAACCGATCAATAAAATGAGCGAATTGAGGTAAAGCCATATCATCACTACAATCAACGTTCCGATAGAGCCGTAAACCTTATTGTAAGAGGCAAAATGATTGATATAAAAGGAAAATCCCCAGATGGTAAGAAAAGCCAGTATGGTGGCCAGCCATGAGCCTGCACTGAACAAGCGCCATTTTTTGGTGTGCGAGGGTCCGTAGCGGTATAAAATGGAAATGGTAATGAAATACAGAATCGCTAATAGTGCCCATCTCGTAAATTTGATGGTATAAACCAAAAAACTATCTTTTAAGTGTAGTTCGTCGTTGATTTTGTTCAAGAGAACTTCGCCTAAAGCCATCGCACTGATGCAGATGATGATTGAAAAGCAGATGATAACCGTTAAGATCAATGCAATTAAACGTTGTTTTAACCAGCCCCTGGTTTCGATAATCAACGATGATTTGTTGAAGGCCTTCATCAGGTTTTTAACTCCATTGGTCGCAAAAAAGAGTGCCGATAAAAAACCGAAAGATAACAAACCCGTATTCTGCTTTTTGATGATGTCTTTTAGCGTAGTCTCAAAGGCATCAAAAGCATTGTGGGGGAGTACCAATTGGATCAGGTTTAAAAGCTGATCCTGGAAACCCTTTATCGGGATAAAAGGAATTAAGGTAAACAAGAAGATAATGCCCGGGAAAATGGCCAGCATAAAACTGTAAGCCAGCGAGGAAGATTTGTTGACGAGTGCATCTTTACCGATTTCGCGAAAGAAAAACGTAGCAACTGTATATAAGGGGAGTGGGCTAAATCCGGGCAAAATACATCCCTTAGTCCATTCTATAAACCTGGAATAGAGCTTAAGATGTAATAATTGCCGGTGTAACCATTCCATTGTAGCTGTTAATTAAAAAATACCGATAACTTTTCCATAAAGTTTTCGGGAGGGTTGGTGGGCTTGTTTTTCTTCATGTCTACAAAAACAAGCGTTGTCGCCCCAATGTTGATCAGTTCTTCATTTTCATTGTACAGTTCGTATTCAAAGAAAATGCGGATACCCGGCAAAGTTTTAATAATGGTTTTAACGGTAATCTCCTGATCGTATAACGCTGGTTTGATGTATTTGCATTTCAATTCCAACACAGGCATCATAATGCCGTCAGCTTCCATAGAACTGTAGCTCATGCCTAAACTCCGCAACATTTCTACACGACCCACTTCGTAGTACTGTGCATAATTGCCATAATACATATAACCCATCTGATCGGTTTCGCCGTAGCGCACCCTGATTTTTGTACTGTGGCTATACATTATTTAAAAATATTTCTTTTGTTTAAAGCCTCGCGGTATTTTTTTGCATTGATTTCGTGTTCTGCCTTGGTTTCAGCAAAGTTATGGTAACCCGAGAAATCTTCTTTGGCACACATGTAAATGTAATTGTTTTTATCACGGTTTAACACGGCGTCAATGGCGTTAATACTTGGCATCATAATCGGGCCCGGAGGCAAACCTGCATATTTATAGGTGTTGTAAAGCGATTGTACCTGCAATAATTTTCCGGTCACCCTTTTTACGGTAAAATCGTTATTGGCGAAAATCACTGTCGGATCGGCCTGTAATAAAATGCCTTTGTTCAGGCGGTTTAAATATAAACCTGCGATGATGGGCATTTCTTTATCGTAAAGCGCTTCGCCATCAACAATGGAGGCTAAGGTATATACCTGTGCAGGCGTAAGATTTAAGCTTGCCGCTTTTTGTTTACGGTCGGCATTCCAGAATTTATCGTATTCTTTGTGCATGCGCTCAAAAAAGTCAACCGGCGAGATATTCCAGTACATTTCATAAGTGTTCGGGATGAACATCGCATACACATTATCCTGGTTGAAGCCGTATTTGCTGATCAATGCAGTTGAATCCAATACACGGATAAAACTTAACGAATCGGCTTCAAGGTTACTAGCCAGGTAGGCCGCAAAATTTTCTTTCTTACGGATATTCTGGAATTTCAGTTTAACAGGATCCTGATTTCCGGCTTTGATCAGGTTAATCAGCGAGCGGTTGGTCATGCCTTTTTTCAAACGGTAACGGCCGGGTTTAACGCTTGTTGCCAGGTTCATTTTTCCGGCAGCGGCAGTAAAAGATCCGATGTTCTTTACCAGGTCTTTCTTTTTGATTTCGGCAAGCAGATCGTCATAGCTACTACCCGTTTTGATATATAAATATTTTTGATTTTCGGTAATGTTAGGGGCAAAGTAAAGCCTGTAAATGTTCAGCGCAAAGTAACCGGCAATTAGAATAACAATCAGCGCAATTATAATTGCGGCTTTTTTGCCTGTGCTCGTGGTCTTTTTTTCTACTTCAGTCATCTGTATCGTATGCGTATGTTATTGTTGTTTATTGGATAGTGTAATGTTGATTTTAGTGCCTAAAGGTACTTTTGTTAACGAATCAACTAACATGGGGTCTTGTTTTATAATAATGGCAGCAGCACTGTCGGTTACTGCTCCTTCATAAATAATGGTACCTAAACTGAGGTTCGAGCCCCTCAAACTAAACTTCGCTTCATCCATGGTTAAGCCCATCAATTGCGGAATGTCTACTTCTTCATTTCCACGGCCATCACCCAGTACCAGGTTAATTCTCGAACCTACCGGAACAATTTGCCCGGCTGCAATAGGTTGACCGCCAAAAGAGGCTTCCAGTACCACATCACGGCTTACATCCGGTTTGTAGGTGGTATCGCCCAGTTTTAACCTCGAACTTTCAATAATCGCCTGCGCTTCACGTAAGGTTTTAAACGCAATATCCGGGAATTTTGTATTTGGTGTTTTACCCGCATTAATGGTTAAATAAATGGTACGGTTATCTTTTACAAAAGTATTGGGGTCAGGATCCTGGTCAATTACAATCCCGGCAGGCTGATCCATGATAAAAACAGAATCTACTTCGTATTTTAATCCGGCATCTTCCAGTTTTTTTACTGCTTGTTCAAAAGAAAGACCCTTTACCATAGGCACATTTAATCCTTCGCCATGTTTGGTGTAATATCTTAAGCTAAAAAATGCAATCAGGAGCAATGCAATAACGGTAATTACGGCAGCTAAAATGTTGTTTCTAAACGATTTGGTTTTTAAGTAATCTATAAATTTAGACATGTATCTTAAATGGGGTTTATGCGTATAAGCTCAAATGTAACTATTTTAATTATTGATTGAATTATAGAATCTAAATCGCCATCCAATCATTCGCTAATTCAATCCCTCTCTCTTCAATAATTGTTCCGTTAATGTGATCAAAGCACAAAGATATTTATATTTTTGGGGATATATTTATATTCAATTTCTATTTATAAAAGGATTTCTGACATGAAGAAAACTATTGCGTTGTTAACAGGCGGTACCACAGGCGAATGGGTTGTTTCGGTAAAAAGTGCAGCAACAATTGCCCAGAACATCGACCCTAATTTATACGATGTTTATAAAATTATGCTGAACGAAAAAGGATGGTTTTATGAGCCGGCTGATTCTGTTAAGATTGAAATTGATAAAAATGATTTTTCCTTAACGCTTGATGGCCGCAGGATAAAGTTTGATGGTGTTTTTATTGCCATTCATGGTTCGCCTGGTGAAGATGGAAAATTACAGGGTTATTTCGATATGCTCAGTATTCCGTACACCACCTGCGATGCCTTAACTTCATCAATTACAATGAACAAAGGTTACACCAAGGCCATAGTTGAAGGGATTGATAACTTGTATACGGCGAAATCCGTTCAGATATTTAAAGGCGGAAATTACAGTTTAAGCCAGATTAAACAGGATTTAAGACTGCCTTATTTTGTGAAACCCAATAGTGGCGGGAGCAGCATTGGCATGAGTAAGGTAAAACACGCCGATGACCTTGACGAAGCCATTGAAAAGGCTTTTAAAGAAGATACCCAGATTTTAATTGAGGAATTTGTAAGCGGAAGGGAATTTTCGATCGGTGTTTTTGGTGCCGAAGGAAAAATCATTGTTTTACCCACAACAGAAGTGATCCCACAAAATGAATTTTTCGATTTTGAAGCGAAATATACGCCCGGTGCTACAGAAGAAATTACGCCTGGACGCATGAATGAGGAAGAATTGCAACGTGTGCAGCAAGTGGTTACATATGTATATAAAAAACTAAATTGCAGGGGAGTGGTGCGTGTAGATTATTTCCTGGAGCATGAAACTGGTAAATTTTATTTTATCGAAATCAATACCATCCCCGGACAAACGGCCACAAGTTTTATCCCGCAACAGGTAGCTGCGATGGGCATATCGCTTAAAGAGTTTTATACCCGTTTAATGAAGGAAACATTGGGTTAATGCATTGAGTGAAATAGTCATTTCGACCAAATTCCTTGGTCTGTGTCCTCACAGACCATCACGGTCATTAAGCGCAAATGAGGCGCATAAAATTAAAAATTGCCACGGAGACACTGAGAACACGGAAAATATAACTTGTTACGGGTTGCTCAAAATAAGCGCCGGAGCTTATATTTTCTTACATGTCTTACATGGTTTAAAAACAGGTGCTATAATGTTTTCCCATATAAGACATATAAGTTAATTGAAGCTCATAAGTTCAATAAACATTACTCAAATACCATTGTCTGTGTCCTCAGTGACCATTGTGTTAATTAAGCGCAAAAAAGATAGAATTGCCACGGATGCACTGAAAACACGGAAAATATAACTCTTTTCCGGTTTCTCAAATAACCGCTCTGAGCTTATATTTTCTTACATGTCTTATATGGTTTAAAAACAAGTGCTATAATGTTTTACCATATAAGACACATAAGTTCATTGAAGCTCGTAAGTTCAATAAACATTACTCAAAATACCATGGTCTGTGTCCTCACAGATCATCGCGTTAATCAAGCGCAAAAAAGATAGAATTGTCATGGAGGCACTGAGAACACGGAAAATGTAACTCTTTTGGGATATTAAAAATTAGCCGTACTGAGCTTATATTTTCTCGTATGTCTTATATGGTTTAAAAAAAGAGGATACCCTCCCGGATATCCTCTTTTTTTGATAGTTTTTAAAAGATTAATACTTGTAAGCAATTCCTTTTTTAATGTTTTGCGAACCACCCATTCTGTTAGATGATGAACCTACTGTGCTTTTATCGTCAGTTAAGAAAACAAACGGACAACCAATTTTAGCAGCTTCCATTTTTAATTTTTTCTCTGCTTTTTTATCGCCTGTGTTTCCGGTGTGGTAGTTAATCAAACCAGTTTTACCCCTAACTTCTTCTACTTTTTTTAAGCCTGTTGAAGCTGCTTTGTCTTCTAAAATAACAACCTTTTCCCAGTCTTCTTCGGTAGATACTACAATTTTTTCGGTAATATTTTCTACTCTTCCGCTTTTACCGTAAACAATTTTTTCGATTGCATACTTTCCTAAGGTATTGTCAGAATCTTCTCCATCGTATTTAAATACAACATCGTATTCTTCTACCTTAACAACTTTACCTTTGATTGTTTCTCCATTGTGTTTTGTAATTACATCAACCTGCGCTTTGGCAAAAAATGTAGTTAAAACGAGAGTCATTAAAATGATGATTTTCCTCATACTTTTTGTTTGTTTGATTTTTGCCCAAAAATATAAAAAAACATGATTTTACAAATTAAAATATTTCATTTAAAGGGGAGATTTTCAAATAATTAGATGAGAAAGAAAAATTCAGACAAGAAAGATTCAAGATTGAACTACAACGCTTTCGAATTAATAAGATGCGTTAAGATATCTTGGAGCTTAATTTTCTTACATGTCTTATATGGTTTAAAAACAGGTGCTATAATGTTACCATATAAGACATATAAGTTCATTGAAGCTCCCTGTTTCAATGAACTTATAATTTATTAGTGCTCAATCTGATTAATACAATCAACTAAAGCTTTAACTTTAATTTCAGAAGTTAATTCGTAACGGTATTCATCCTCAATACTACCCATTTTGGTTTCGGTATTTCTGAATTTCATTTTACTGGCTACAAATTCCTTTGCCGAAGCATGAAATTCTGTTGCTCCCGTTCGGTTAATGAGTTGCTGGATGTTGCCTTCATTTATTCCGGCACCAGGCATGATTGTGATCCTGTCATTTGCCTTTTTAACCAATTGAGATAGTTTTTCTGCACCTAATGGGGCTGAAGATGCACCACCAGAAGTAAGCACCCTTTTAATGCCGAGTTCAATTAAATCTTCCAGTGCCTGATCCATATTGTTACTCATATCAAAAGCCCTGTGAAAAGCTACAGCCATTGGTTTAGCCAATTCGATCAGTTCGGCACACCTTTCTTTGTCAATTGCACCATCTGCTTTCAGTATTCCTATAACAATACCTTCACAATTTAATGATTTGCAGATTTTTATATCTTCTTTCATTAACTCAAATTCTGTGTCGGAATACAAAAAATCGCCACCCCTCGGACGGATAATCGGCCAGATTTCGATGGATAGGTTTTTCTTGGCTAATGCCAGCTGACCATAACTTGGTGTAGTGCCACCCTCGGCCAGGTTATCGCAAAATTCAGCTCTTTTAGCACCGCCATTTTGAGCAGCCAATGCTGAAGCATAGGAATTTGCGCAGACTTCTAAACAGGCATTTTTTGTGATTGAATCACTTTTCATTTAAATGGATATAATTTGAATTATTCTTCTGTTTCTACAGGGCCTAAAACAACCCAGCCTTTTGGCGATTTATAGGTATTGAGTAGCTGCGTTGATTTTCCACCATCCGGAAACCAGCATACCTCAGTAATTACCCAATGGGAATCATCAATTTTTTGCCGTTCGGGAAAAGCATTCTGAAGACCGGAAACATCAGGAAAGCCATGTTCTTCCATATTATTGATAAAAGATAATTTAAGTACTTCTGCTGTTTCAGTGATGATGTCGTTATCCAACTCCATTTTCAGGTTGGAAAGCATGATTCTTGCTTCCTCAAAGAAATCTTTAAATGTTATTGCAGCATCAAGATCTTTAGCATTATAAGCATTCTCCAGAGCTAATATTGCACCTTCCGGAGTATCAGCGTTTGCCCTAAAATAATCTACACCTTCATCAATATACAAGCCGACACTACTGTCGAATTCGGCCTTATCTTTTTCTGGTATACCGTCTCTGATCGCTCTTATGGTATAACCGCCAATTAATCGGCCATTTTCAATACTCATCCAGTCTGATATCAGGTCGCGATCGATCCCAATCTTCTGGTTTAGTTTAACCGTACCCACACTTACAGGTTCGTTACCTACTGTACCAAAAAGATTACCTTCATCATCAAAATGAGGTTCAGTAAGCCAAATATGCTCGCTATTTTCGCCATCTATAATATGAACTTTAACAGAGAAATAGGCATGATGTGGCTGAGGATGGGCAAGACTTTCTTCAAAATACCAAAGCGTTAAATTCGCCTTTTCAATTGCCCAGTTCATGCGTTCATCTTCGCTAGGCACATAAACCATGTCTGGTTCGTCCTTGCGTTCTTCTACATTCTTTTTTCCGAAAATTTTAGATAATAAGCCCATATTAGATTGCGTTTATTTTGTTCGATGGATATGTATCCTAATAATAGCTTTTACCTTTAATTAAAAGGTCCTGTTTTTCTGCATTGCAAACCGCATAACTAAAGCCTTGCTGAATGGCATAAGCGCCGTATTCTCCTTTTTTATTGATGGCTAAAAAGCCAACCTGTATGTTTTTAGCTGTTTCGGGTTTCTTTTTGATGATGCGCATAACGGCTTCTTTACAGGCTGCTTCCGGACTATAACCCTGGCGCATCAGTTCTACCACTAAAAATGAACCTACATTTCTCACTACTTCTTCACCCACACCGGTAGAGGTTGCCCCTCCAATTTCATTGTCTACATACAAACCTGCACCAATAATTGGACTATCGCCAATCCGTCCATGTAGTTTGTAGGCCATACCGCTGGTGGTACAGGCGCCAGAAATGTTTCCTTTGGCATCAATCGCTAACATCCCGATGGTATCGTGGTTATATTGATTTCCTGGTAATTTTTGCGGCGCTGCTTTTTCGTAAAGTTTATTTTCAATATTCATTACGGGCGCATATTTTGCCGTTTTTAACCATTCTTTCCATGCTTTTTCGCTTGCAGGAGTTAAGAGATTTTCTTTTTTAAAACCCTGTTCTAAGGCAAACTGCAAAGCGCCATCGCCGGCCAGCATTACATGGGGCGTTTTTTCCATTACTTTACGGGCCACCGAAATAGGGTGTTTAATATATTCGAGTGCTAAAACAGCGCCGCAATTACCTTGTTCATCCATAATGCAGGCATCAAGGGTTACACGTCCATCACGATCTGGCAAACCACCATAACCCACCGATTGATTTTTTTCGTCTGCTTCCGGAACCCAAACACCTTGTTCTACAGCATCCAGCGCACGTCCGCCTGATGATAGTACTTTCCATGCATCCGCATTTGCTGCAATCCCGAAATCCCAGGTAGAGATCACAATCGGGAAATTTGCTGCTTTTGAATCTTTTTGAGGAAGCACTTCAGCTATGCTGCTTTTATCAATGGCAAGCAATCCGGCAGATAGGGCGGATGCTTTTATAAATTTACGGCGGTTAAACATTAGTTTGGTTAATTGTTAAAGGAGGTTAATTGTTTAAATTGGTTAACTGGTTAATTGTTTGATTGACGAATTGTTAGATTGTTAAATCGATCAATCTTGTTGTCTGATTATTGTGATTTGACCATTGGTTATTATCCATTAATCGTTTTACTTATTGCCTGAACATTGCGATTTGATTATTGGTTCTTAATTAATCAATCGTAAACCTATCCGCATCCTTTAAAAACGGGAACTGCCTTCTCACTTTAACCAGTTCTTCATAATTGATGCTGAAAGTGTATAAATCCTCATCTTCTGGCTTGTAATAAACGGTATTTCCGTAAGGATCTAAACACATGGATAGTCCGCTATGATAAATCTGGTTGCCATCATGTCCAACACGGTTTACGGCAATCACATAACTTTGGTTTTCGATAGCCCGGGCAGGAATAAGTGCTTTCCAGTGTGCCGAGCGTTTATCAGGCCAGTTGGCAACAAGAAGCAAGATGTCGTATTCCTGATCTACGTTTCGCAACCAAACCGGAAAACGTAGATCGTAGCAGATGGCCAGTCTGATTTTCCAGCCCTTAAGCTCAACAATAAGTTTCTCTTTGCCCGGACTAAAATGCTCATCTTCATCACCCATGCCAAATAAATGGCGTTTATCGTAATGCTGATGTTTGCCATCTGGTTCCATCCAGATTAAACGGTTATAATATTGGTTGTTTTCTTTTATAATTAAGCTTCCTGTAACCACACAATTGTACAGATCTGCCATTTTTTGCATCCATTGCATGGTTTTTCCACCCATTTCTTCAGCCAATGCTTCCGAATTCATGCTAAAACCGGTATTAAACATTTCGGGCAAGATAATGATGTCGGTTTTTTCCCTGACACCCATTGATAGCCTCAACGCCAGATTTAAAAGGTTTTTTTCAATGTTTTCCCAAAAGAGATAAGCTTGAAAGACAGTTACTTTCAGGTTTTCTATTTGAGTGTAAACAGGTGCTTCCATTTTTAATGTTTTAAACTGGTTAAACGTTTTTTAATTTCTCTGCAGCTTGGGCTAGTGTAGCATTTTCTTTGGCAAAGCAGAAGCGGATGATTTTATGGTCGGTCGATTTCTGATAAAATGCCGAAACAGGAATGGTAGCTACGCCAAATTCTTTAATTAAGCGCATACTAAAGTCGGTGTCTTTTTCATCGCTGATATCGCTATAGCTTGCACACTGAAAATAAGAACCGTTACAAGGCAAAAGTTTAAAACGGCTCTCGGCCAAAAGATCTCTGAAATAATCACGTTTCTGTTGAAAAAAACTGGCTAATCCAGTATAATTTTTCGGTTCTTTAATGTATTCGGCAATAGCCTGCTGCATGGGACTATTAACGCTGAAAACGTTAAATTGGTGTACCTTCCTAAATTCCTTCATGAGTTTTTCAGGTGCCAGGCAGTAACCGAGTTTCCAACCGGTAGCATGTAAAAGTTTGCCGAAAGAGGCCACAATAAAGCTTCGCTGCTTTAATTCAGGATAGAGCATTACACTTTGGTGTTTTTGTTCATCATAAATTAAATGTTCATAAACCTCATCGCTTAAAATTAAAATATCGGTACCACTGATCAGTTTAATCAACGATTGCATATCGTCTGATGATAAAATACTTCCGGTAGGATTCTGCGGCGTATTTAAGATGATCATTCTGGTTTTGGCAGTAAACAACTTTTTAACCATGTCCCAATCTATACCATAGGTAGGAGGGGCAAGCTCGTAAGTTTTAACCAAACCACCCAAAAGTTTTACTGTGGGTGCATAACTATCATAAGCAGGTTCAAAAATTATCACCTCGTCGCCCGCATTAATGATGGCTGCCAATGCGGTAAAAATGGCCTGCGTTCCACCTGCCGTAACGGTGATTTCCGTTTCTGGGTTATATTTTACTTGATAAAGTTTTTCAACTTTCTCTGCAATGGTTTCTTTTAAAAAATTATCGCCCGGCATTGGCGCATATTGGTTAAAACCATCTTTCATGGCTTTGTTTACCAATTCAATAAGTACTGGGTCGCAGGCGTAATCAGGAAATCCTTGTGATAAATTAATGGCATTGTGTTCTGCCGCAAGTTTACTCATCACCGAAAAAATGGTGGTACCTACACCAGGAAGTTTAGATTGTATATTCAGCATCGTATAAGCGAAAATAGGAAAAAAAAGCTTAATGCTTATACAGGATTGCCAATATGATCAAATGACTTACACTAAAATTTAAGCTAAGCTTATTAAACCCTTTGTTTCAATTCGCGTCAATAAAAATAAATACAGAACCAAATAAGCTGCTGATGAACATATTTGTATTATTTCAAATATATTTCAGCTTATTTAAAATTATTCCAGATAAACTATTTTCTTTGCATTAAAATCTCAAAAATTCCTAAATGAAATTTAAACACTTAGCCGCCGTATTTTTAGTGGTCATCACTGCATCAGCATTTGTGAGTCCTAAAAAAGCTTTAAGAACATTTGTCTCCAACTACGAAAATGTATTGGGCACTTCTTTAGAATTGAAATTCAAAGCAAGTAATCAGGCCGATGCTGACCTGGCAGAAGAGCATGCGCTTAAGGAAATAGATCGTTTAGACGATATTTTAAGTGCCTACAAACCGACTAGCGAGTTTAGCAAATGGATAAAAAACGGAAAACAAACAACTAAAATTTCACCAGAATTATTTGAGGTTTTGCAACAGTTTGAGCATTATAAAAATGTAACCAACGGTGCTCTTGATGCATCGGCAGCCCTAATTGGCAATGTTTGGAAAAAAGCTTCGGCCGAAAACCGCTTGCCATCGGCCAATGAGCTGGAGACCGCAGTTAACCTGGTTAAACAACAGCATTATGTACTGGATGAGAAAAATAAAACCGTTACCCGTTTAGATGAGGTGCCTTTAGCTTTAAACTCTTTTGCTAAAAGTTATATTATCAATAAAGCTGCTGATCAGGCCATTCAAACTCCCGGTATCGAAAACGTAGTGGTGAATATTGGCGGCGACATGGTGATTAAAGGAAACCAATCAGAAAACATCGAAATTGCCAATCCAAAGACTGATGCAGAGAATGAAGCAGCTTTGAATAAGGTTAAAGTTTCCAATATGGCGGTGGCAACCAGTGGCAACTACCGCAGGGGTTTTAATGTAAATGGAAAATGGTATTCGCACATTGTAGATCCACGTACAGGAAACCCAGCATCAGAAATTATCAGCGCTACCGTTATTGCTGCTGATGCCAGTGAAGCAGGTGCTTTAGCTACTTCTTTTAATGTATTATCAGTTTCAGAAATCGAGGCTATAACCGCAAATAGAAATGATATTGCCTACCTATTGGTGACTAAAAACGGTAAAGAAATTAAAAGCAAAACCTGGGCGAAATATGAATTAGCCTCAGATAAGCCAGTAATTACGTCAGCTAAAGTTAATAAAGCAGATAAATCCTGGAATACGAAATACGAACTGATCGTAAATTTAGAACTAGCCAATATCGAATCGACCGATGGAAAACGTGTTCGCCGTCCCTTTGTTGCCGTTTGGGTTGAAGATGCTGCAAAAACACCAGTACGTAACCTGGCCATCTGGTACAATAAACCACGCTGGTTGCCGGATTTGAAATCGTGGAACCGCGTAAATGGCGATGAATTTAGAAAAGGAGCGGAAGGGAAATTGAGCTCAACCAGTTCGGCTACCCGAGGTCCCGGTAAATACAGCTTATCATGGGATGGAAAAGATGATAGCGGAAAACTAGTAAAAGCTGGTGTATATACTGTTTATATTGAAGTGGCCCGCGAACATGGAACCTATCAGGTTATTTCAAAAGAAATGAAATTTACCGGCTCCGCACAAAAAGTAGAATTAACCCCAAATACAGAATTAGCCTCAGCATCCCTTGACTACAGAAAAATCGCAAAGTAATATGATCGCTGCCCCTAATGGTCTTGGGAAAAAGCCGGTAAAAAAGGATAGCGGAAAAGGCAAGGGGAAAAAGCGTTTAGCTGGCTTATCGCGTTGGTTACATATTTATTTATCAATGGTGAGCTTTACCATATTGCTGTTTTTTGCAGTATCGGGCTTAACCTTAAACCATGCCGATTGGTTTACATCTGGTAAAGAAGTAGTTGCTAAAGATTCTGGTTCGGTAAATTTAAAATGGGTAAACCAGGCGGATACCAATAAAATAAATAAGCTACAAATTGTAGAATTTTTCAGGAACAAACACCAGGTTAAAGGCGCATTGAGCGATTTCAGAATCGACGACCGCGAACTGAGTTTAACTTTTAACGGGCCCGGTTACCTTGCCGATTCTTTTATCGACCGCGAAACAGGTAAATACGAATTAACCACCACCAGGTTTGGTGCGGTGGCCATAATTAACGATCTACACAAAGGAAGGGATTCGGGTAAGGCATGGTCGTGGATTATTGATATTTCTGCAGTACTCATGACCTTAGTATCCATCTCAGGCATTATCCTGATCTGTTTTATTAAAAAGAAAAGATTAAGCGGCTTTATTATCGCGGCAGTTGGAACAATAATCTGTTATTTGATCTACAAATTATTTGTTCCTTAATTAAATTAGATGTTCTCAGGTGGTTTAATTAACCTACCCAAATATCGCCTTAGGACATCTATTTATCTATATGGTTAATAACAGGCTATTAATTAAGCTATTGTTTGTAGTGTTGATCCTGTTTCTCTCACAATTAGCGTATGGTTTACACCGCATTTTAAAGCAAAATTGTTCCGTTGGTGCCCCACTGGGAAATCAAAAGCGATAGGATAGTTGTATTCCTTTACTTTTTCTAAAACGATTTCATAAATGGTTTTACCAAATTCTTCACCTGGATCATCAGGCTTAACCTTAAAACCACCAACAATCAAGCCCTTTAAACTTTTTAGTTTCCCGCTGCGTTTTAAATTCCAGAGCATTCTGTCTATACTATAAAGGTATTCTCCTGTATCTTCTATAAAAAGTATTTTGTCTTTTGTGTATAAATCAGAGTTGCTTCCCGCTAAGGTTTCAATAATACTCAGGTTTCCACCAACTAAAATGCCATCAGTTTTTCCTTGCCGGTTATTTAGGTTGGCAGGAGCGGTGTACCCCATTGGCTCACCAATCAAGGCATTTTTTATAGACAGTATGGTTTCAATCTGTATCAGTTCAGCTTTGTTCCAGTCGTCGGGGAAGCTATTGCACATTTTAGAATGGATGGAGGCTATGCCATAATTTTTAGCCAAATGGCAATGTAAAACGGTAATGTCGCTAAAACCGATAATCCACTTTGGATTTTTTTTGAAGGAAGAGAAATCGAGTTGATCGATAATGCGCACTAGGCCGTATCCGCCACGGGCACACATAATGGCCTTTATATTCGGATCATCAAGCATATGCTGCAAATCTGCTAACCTTTCTTCGTCTGTTCCGCCATAAGTAAAATCGCGTTTACCAATACTATCACCAGTTTTTATGGTAAAACCCCAACTTTGCATCTGTAAAACCGAAGGCTGAATCTGTTCGAGGGTAATGTATCCCGCTGGACTGGTTATTCCAATTATATCGCCAGGTTTTAAATAGGGTGGGATTTTAAAAGATGAACTTTCATTTTCTACAGTATTTGCCAGTGTTTTAAAAGCCGGAAGTACAGTTGCAGCTGCGATAAATGAAGAAAGGAAGTGTTTTCGGTTCATCTAAAATAGGAATGTAAATGTTGATTTGGCTAATATAAGATTTAAAATTTTGGCATAAAAGAAAAGGGATTTATATCCATAAATCCCTTTTTTAAACCAAACAAATTAATCTGTAAAAGATTAGTATAATGTGAATTATATAGATAACCATGTTTGAAATAAAATGTTTTGAGATTTTAGAAAAAAATGTTTTTATTGTTCTGAACGTATCGAGGAATCTGTCAGTTATATGCAGAAAAATTTCTGGTCTGGTAGTTTCTTAATTATTTGATTGTTCAATGTTTGAAAAAGGTGATTTTGTTGATAGAGATCCTTTGCTGTACCATTATTGACAGATTCCACTAGATGGGTCGTCGTTCCTTCTCAGCAATGACGGCCTCATGCAGCCCACCATTTGCCAATAAAAATCTGTTACTGATATTGATTTTTATAAAAACAAATTAATTCCCAGAATGATAGTAACTATATAAAATTAAGGGCTATCTCTCAAGGATAAATAGGTCGCCATAAAATAACTTTTATGAGATAATTATATTTTAAATCACTGTATCTGCTAAATAGCCCTGATGGAAACGGAAATACTTTTTGGCACCGTTATATTTTATTTTAGAAAACTGTCCAAAAAGATTGCAGTATACAGCAGGACCAAACCTTTACCATAAGCACTGAAACTGCGCTTCTAAATATTTAAAAAAAAATGGAGCATGATAATTAATGCTTTAAAAGTTAAAGGCTATCCCTCGCGGATAGCCTTTGCTAACAACAAAACAAATATAAGATAACCAAATCTTACCTGATTGAGCAGAATCAGGTAAAGTGCTATGAGATACACTTTGCGGCCTAGTAATGGATTCGAACCATTGTAAAGGGCCTAAAACCCCAACCTTCCAATCGGTCAACTGGCCTTGTTTTTATAACTGTTTTAATGCCAAATAATCCCTCAATTCTAAAATCTGTTCTTTAATTAAACTATCTTCGTTCTTTAAATATTCCTGCTGATCTTCTTCCGTTTTTAATGGAAGCGTAAGCGCCTGATATTCATCTATAGTGGGATATTGAAAATAGATTGACATAATTTTAGCGTTTTAATTGTTCGACATTGTTTTCTTTATGATTAATGTTGAGCAAATATATAAATAAGTATATAATATCTATGGATTTAGTAGTATTTATTTTTGATAATCTTATAATTTATTCATTATCAGGAGATTATTTTTATTTTAATTGTAGTATAAGGGCTTAGATTTATAATTAAGGCAATTTTTTAGTACAAGTAATCAACTGCAAAATTTAATAATCATTTTAATTTAGTCGTGTTCATTTAAATGGCTTTAAATTCAATTTCAGAAAAGCTAATTATTTTAAGGATATTTGCAGTTAAATCATTAAAATAGTAATTGTGTCTTTAGATAAATTAAAACTTAGCAAACCACTTGTAGCGGCAATGACTGATGCAGGATTTTTAACTCCAAAAGAAATCCAGGCCAAAACCATGTCGCGTATTTTAGGTGGACAAGATGTTATAGCGGTGGGGCCGGAGGGTTCGGGAAAAACAACAACCTATGTTTTAGCAACTTTAATGAAATTAAAGTATGCCTTTGAAGAAGCACCAAGAGCTCTAATTTTAGTGCCCGATGCAGAACATGTAGATCATGTATTGGAGCAATTTAAATTACTTAACCGTAACAGCACTTTCAGAATTTTGGGAATCGATAGCCGTGGCGCTGTTGATACTCAAATGAACGAGATCACCGACGGTTGCGATATTATTGTTGCAGTACCCGACCGTGCCCGCGCTTTATACCTGAAACTGGCATTGAATACCAATAAAATCCAGTTGTTTATTGTTGATAATGCAGAACTGATTGTGAAAAAAGGTTTACAGTTGCCGGTTGTAGAACTGGCTAATAGTGCATATAAATCACAACATGTGGTGTTTACGGAAGTAATGCACGAAAAGTTAAATCTTATGATTTCGCCTTTCATGAAAGATTCTGCTTCAACGATTGAAGTAGACGAAATTGGCGAGAAACAAGCTGAAGTGCACCAGCAAATGTTGTATCAGGTGCCAAATTTCAGAACCAAGCTTAATCTGTTAACTTTATTGTTAAACGATACCGAAGTTTTTGATAAAGTAGTTGTTTTCGTAAATACAAGGTTAACCGCACAAACCGTATATAAAAATTTTAATCATAGTAAAGAAGGAGAAATCAGTATTTACCGTTCATTGTTTTTTGATGATAAAGGCTATGATGACATTGAAGATTTTAAAGAGAATCCGGATGCACGGGTATTAATTGTTGCGAATGAGAATTTAGGAGAACTAAATATCGAAGGTATTCCTTTTATCCTGCACTTAGAATTACCTGAACAAAAAGAAACTTTAATTCAGCGCATTGTAAAACATGGTGATGAAGATGTAGTGGCGATTACTTTCTCTACCGATATTGAATTGATAGAGGTGAAAAAGATTGAACAGGCCATCGGACAGAAACTGGAGGTAATGGAATTGCCAGAAGATTTAAAAGTGGTTGATGCAGGCGCCAAACCCAAGAAAAAGAAAACTGCCGAAGAAGATGAAGATCCAGAACGTGGTGCAGCTTTTCATGAAAAGAAAGCCAGTAACTTAAAAAACTATAATTACAGCGCCGGTACAAAAGCCAAAATGACTTATAAAAATAAAAAGGGATTGTCGTAGATAATAGGCTAACGTTCGTTTCTAATGAGGATTGAATACAATCGTTTACAACGATAAAATCGTAGCAATATTTCTGCACTCGTTTGGAAACGAGCGCAAACAATAAAATCGTAGCACTCTCCCTCATGCGTCATTCCCGTGCAGGCGGGAATCTTAATGCGAATATTGTGCCGTTTATTGTTTGCAATCATTCATCAATATATCAAAAAAGCTCCTCAGAAATTAATCTGAGGAGCTTTTTATTTAATCGTTATTTACGACTAGTATAAAGTAAACTCTACACGACGGTTTTGTTGACGACCAGCTGCAGTTTTGTTTGTTGCAATTGGTTGATCAGGTCCGTAACCTGTAGCTTCAATTCTTGATGCATTTGCACCTTGAGAAACTAAGTAAGCTTTTACTGATTCAGCTCTGTCTTTAGATAAACGTAAGTTTAACTCTCTGCCACCAGTATTATCAGTGTGACCAGCTAATTTCAAGCTAAAGTTTTTCTCTACCAATAAACCAGCAACACGGTTTAAAGTAGCGAATGATTTAGAACGGATAGTTGATTTACCTAAATCGAATTCTAAGTTAGAAATTGCATCTCTAACTACTTTACGGTCTGCTTCAGTAATTACTGTAGTTTCTTTAATGATCGTTTTTGGAGCTGCTAAAGGACATCCTGAACCATCAACAACAGTACCAGCTGCAGTACCTGGACATTTGTCAAATTTGTTTGCTACACCATCGTTATCGTCATCACCAAGATCTTTAGCGTATTGCTCTCTATCACGTTGTGCATTTTGCTCAGCAGTTGATAGTGCTCTTCTTAATTCAGAACTTTCTTCAGCACTTTGTTTACGTAAGTTAGCTAATGCGCTATAATTTTGCAACTGAGGTTTGTCTGCACTACCCAAAGCAAATTCTAAACCTGCGTGAGCATAAGCAAATCTGCTTTTTGGTAAAGATTCAGGAGATTTGATGAAATTAACATCATAACCTAAATCAATGTTGATCCCTTTTGCAACACCTAATTTAACACCTGCACCAACCGGGATAAACCAACCTTCTCTGCCTTTACTTTCGCTTACAATTGCACCACTTGTGCTGTAGTCAGACGACATGTAACCCGCACCACCTTTTAAGTATGGAATTAAAACTGCGTTTTCGTTGTTAATGTTGATATTGGCAACGTTAAAAACAGCTGTTAATGCTCCAGACCATTCAACGCTTTGTTGAAAATCGGTAGTTCCATTCGTAGATTTAATGTTTCCTCTTAAGAAATCTGCTTGTAAACCTAATGATGGTAAAATCTGTTTTCTAACATTTGCACCGTAACCGATACTTTTAAATTCTTTGGCTCTAACACTTCCTGATCCGAAGATAGTATTAGGAGATAAAATTCCGCCATGTACACCTACACTCCAGGTACGGAAAGATTTTTCTCCAAATCTTGTACCTGTTGTGGTACTTGTTGTAGTTGGTGTCTCCTGGGCAAACAATTGTGATGATAAACCTAATAGTGCAACCAACATTGTTGATTTTGTAATTCTCGTATTCATGTTCTTCTATTTTTTAAATATTAGTGTCTTAACAGTTTTTTTATCGTACTGTTTTGCATGGACTAAGAAAAAATCTTGCCAAATACTATATTTTTTATGCAAATAGCATGTTATCAGAAGATTAGCATGTTAAATTTATTTCACAAAAAAGTTACTTAACGATATAGATTGAAGGAGTTTTTGTATAGTTTTCTATACAAAACAGGTTTTGGGATCATTTTTTAATAGTTGAAATTCTACTTGTCTGAAGGATTTTTTTTATCGTTTAACAGCATATCCAACGTTTTTTCGATTCTGTTAATACGTGTTTTTTCCTGTTTTGCTGAAAGTACCCAGAGTACATATTCTTTCCGATGACTATAGGCAAGCTGGTTAAAATAGGCTAAAGCCTGGGGATGATCTGTCAAAATAGCTTGTAAATCATCAGGAAGTTTAACGGTTTTATTTGCCGGATCTATATATTCACCATATGGGTTAATTTTTATATGGTCGTTTCTCATTCCTGATGGTTTTACTTCGCCCATGAGTTTTAGGCGTAAGGCAGTCCATGTTTCGTTAACAGCTGCAGAGGCGCAAGGTGTTAAGCCAAAAGTATTCAGTTCTTCCCAACTCTTCATCAAATCGAGATCAGATTTTATTTTTGAGGATTTTTTGGGATAGAACACCCAGAAAATGGTTTTAGCATTAATATGCTTCAGGTTGCTTTGGATCTGTTGATTAAGCTGATCTTTATTTACGGTAAAGGTAATTAATTCGTTAAAATCTGCTTCTTCATCGTATTTAAAGGCAATATCAAATGGAATGTTACCAAATATAGCTGTTGCATATTCAGGTGCATCAATTACCTTAACTATATAGCCTGATTTTACCTGAAGTTTTTTTAATAACAAATTTTCCATTTCTGAAGTTTAAAGAAGCCACGGAGGAACGGAAACACTGAATAATTTTTCAGATTTTTATTTCTATCGACGCTGTGTCCGTTGTGTTTTTTTCTCCGTGCTCTTTGTGGTGAAAAATAGATGATTACAATCTTAATTTAGCAAAGAAATCCCAGAATACAATCCCGGCAGAAATTACGATATTAAACGAATGTTTTGTTCCGAATTGTGGGATTTCGATGCATTCATCAATTTTTGCCATTACTTCATCACTCACGCCATCAACTTCATTTCCGAAAATCAGTGCATATTTTTTATTTGGATCGGGTTGAAAGGTATTTAACATTGTGCTATTTTCAGCCTGCTCAATAGCAATAATTTCATAACCTAAAGCCCTTAGTGCATCAACAGCCTGCAAAGTATCTGTATAGTGAATCCAATCTACAGATTGGGTGGCGCCTAAAGCTGTTTTTTCAATTTCACGGTGTGGTGGCTGTGCAGTAATGCCACAAAGAATCACTTTCTCTAAGGCAAAGCCATCAGCAGTACGGAATATAGAACCTACATTGTGCATACTGCGCACATTATCCAAAACCACTACAACAGGCAACTTTTCCTGTGCCTTAAACGCTTCAATATCAGGACGGTTTAACTCGTCTAATTTTAATTTTCTCATTATTTTTTAGAATGATTTCACAGATGGAAGGATTACACCAATTGGACATAATTTCTGAACTGTATTTATCGATGTTCATCTGTGGTTAATATTTTTATAGCTTAGTTGGGCCACTACCAATTTTGCTGATATAAATGGCTGCAGGATAACCAATTTTAGCTACATAAAAATCTGTTAAATACTTTGCAAAATCTTCTTCGTAACCTTTTTCCAATAAAGCGATGGCACAGCCGCCAAACCCTGCACCCGTCATTCGGGCACCAATTACATGCTCATAATCTGTGCAAAAATCTACCACAGCATCCAGTTCTTTTCCACTTACTTCGTACAAGTTTCTTAGAGATTGGTGCGAAGCGTACATTAAGCGGCCAAATTCTTCAAGGTTACCACTGTTTAAAGCTTTTGCAGCCAAATGTACCCGGTCGTTTTCTTTTACCACGTGAGTAGCCCGGTTTAATATGGTTTCATCGGTAATTACATGACTATGCAGTGCAAATTTCTCGGCATTAAGTTCGCAAAGGTAGTGAAGTGTAATTTCTTCATTCAATAACTTTAAAGCTGTTTGACATTCGGCAACACGTTCATTGTACTTAGAATCTGCCAGTTTGCGCGGTTTATTGGTATTGATGATGGCCAGCACATAATTGCCAAGGTCAACATCAACCATTTTATATTTTAAAGTCTCACAGTCTAAAACAATCGCTTTGTTTTTTTCACCAAAAGCAACCGCAAACTGATCCATTATGCCTGAGTTAAGGCCGATAAAATCATTTTCCACCCGTTTAGCCATCTTAACAAGTTCCAATCGGTCGTAACCCAGGTTAAAATAATCGTTTAAGGCATAAGCTGTAGCAATCTCAATTGATGCAGAAGAAGAAAGTCCCGATCCAATAGGTATATTTCCATAAAACAAGAAATCCAGTCCGTTGATCTCTTTTCCATCTCTGATCATTTCATTAATTATACCAATAGGATAATTGGCCCAATTACTACCGTCTTTTTCATTTAGAATATTACTTTCAACAATTGTTTCCATTTCGAAATTCAGGCTCTTAAACCTAAATTTATTATCGTTATTCGGGGCAATGGCCAACCAGGTTCCAAGGGTTATGGCACAGGGCATTACTAAACCGCCGTTATAATCAATATGTTCGCCAATGAGGTTAACACGGCCAGGTGTAAAATATATAGCGTCGGACTTTTTATCGTATTGCTCGGCAAATTTTTCCTCAAGGTTAATGTTCATTTGGCTAAAATATATTTATTAAAAGCATTAATAATAGTATGTTTGTTTAGGAAACAAAAGCCCTAAGTTACAATTTATGAGCGTTCAGCAAATACCTACCGGAAAAATTATTGATGGCGAAGAAGTTATCGCAATCGAACTAACCAATAGTAAAGGCACTTATGTTAAAATATTTAATTATGGTGCGATTATTAATAAATTCATCGTTAGAAACGCCAAAGGCGAGATGCAGGATATTGTATTGGGTTTCGAAACTTTCGACGAATATCTTAATCCAGATTACTTAACTCATTACCCATATTTAGGTGCTATTGTAGGGCGTTATGCCAACCGCATTAAGAACGGCCGCTTCACTATTGATGGAGAAGATTATCAACTGGCACAAAATGCAGGTACCGACACTTTACATGGTGGTATAGAAGGTTTTGACAAAAAAGTTTGGGATGTTATTGAAGTAGGTGAAGGACAACAGTCATCTGTTACCTTACAATATGAAAGTGTTGATGGTGAGGAGAATTTCCCTGGCAATCTGATTATTGACCTTACTTTCGAACTTACTGAAAATGATGAGCTGATTTTAAGTTATGAAGCAGAAACTGACCAGGCTACTGCAATTAATTTAACACACCATGGTTATTTTAATCTTGCACCAAATGGTGGAAATATTAAAAACCATAAACAGCAGATTTTTGCGTCAAATTACCTTGAACAGGACAGTAATTATTCGGTAACGGGTAAATTAATCCCTGTTGAAGGTACAAACATGGATTTTACAAAATCTAAAGCGATAGGGCAGGATTGGGATGAGGAAGAGGGCTACGATCAAACTTATGTTTTGGATAAAATCTACGGTGATTTATCGCTGGCAACTAAAACAATTGAAGAAGAAAGTGGTTTAGTTTTAAGCGTATATACAACAGAACCTGTAGCACATCTTTATACCTCAAAGTATCTGGATGTTAAAAATGGTAAGGGTGGAAGGGATTACGGCAGCTACGGTGCTTTTTGTGTAGAAACACAGCATCACCCCAATGCCATAAACATCCCTGAATTTCCAAGTACCATATTAAAACCAGAAGATTTGTATACGCAAACAACCATTTACAAAGTTTCATTAAACAAATAAATTATGTTCACCATCGAAAACATCCGGGCAGCAGAATCAAAAATTAAAACTGGTGCAGATTTCCCGCAGTTTATAAAAGAAATTAAGGAATTGGGTGTTAAGCGGAACGATGTTTATGTAAGCAATGGTTTATCTATCTATTTTGATGATGAAGATAATGCACAACAGGTAAGTCCTGATGGATACCCAGCTCTAACTATCAATGAAGAATCTTCTGCCGTAAAGTTGGAGCATGCTTTAAAAGTTCATCAACAAGGTGAAACAGATTATATTACTTTTTGTAAACAGGCTGCAGATGCGGGAGTGGAGAAATGGGTAACCGATCTGGAAGAAATGACCTGCACTTATCTGGATACAGAAGGAAATGAACTTGTGAAGGAGAAAATAAGAAAAGTATAAAACATGTAGGGGTCCGAAATTTCGTGCCTTTTTTATTGCGCTACGATCGTCATTTAGAACGAAACATTATAGAACAGTCTTAGTGGAGTCAGATGTTACCATCTGACTTTTCCATTTTTATTTGTAACTCTCCTGATTGTTTATTTTAGCGTTTTATAAATATAGCGATCAGTTGCTTTTTACCACCTAAGACATCTTAGTACATCTGAGGTTATATTGGTGATTGATCCGCCTTAATTAAATCCTTTCAAGCACCGTTTTAATGGCTTGTTCTACAATTTTGTTAGGCTCATTACTGAATTCGAATTTTACACGACTGGCCAAAATAGCATTTACTGAAAGTGCTTTATGTCCCAAAACTTTAGCTAAAGCGTAAATCCCTGCTGTTTCCATTTCTAAATTGGTAATGCGGTACCGGTTGCTCTGAAAACTATTAATAAGTCCGATAAAATCAGGAACTGCATTTTTTGCCCTTACTATTCTGCCTTGTGGAGCGTAAAAACCTGGGGCTGTAACAGTAATGCCATGAACCATATCTTTACCAATGGTATTTAACAAGCCTTGGTCTGCAGCCGTTAAGTAGGGGTTGATATTTTTTAAATGACCAAAATGTATCTTGATGTCATCCATTAAAAGTTGCTCATCGCCAGATAGTTGCTGCAGGTAATAATTCATTAAAGCATCCATTCCTAAGCCATGAGAAGAGGCTAAGATAGTGCCCATCGGGATATCAGGTTGTACAGCTCCTGATGTGCCTACACGGATAATATTCAGAGAGGTCAATTCTTTTTTTACTTCCCGGGTTTCAAAATCGACATTTACCAGCGCGTCCAGTTCATTAAAAACGATATCAATGTTATCTGTACCAATACCCGTTGAAAGCACAGTAACCCTTTTTTTACCTATATAACCAGTATGGGTTATAAATTCCCGTTTACCTTTTTTAAATTCTATCTGGTCGAAATACTTGCTCACTTCGCCAACGCGGTCCGGATCGCCAACAGTAATTATGGTATCGGCAATATCTCCCGGCAAAAGATTTAAGTGGTATATGCTGCCATCAGGATTGATGATTAAGTCGCTTTCGGATATTTTCATATTTGGTTTGTTTTTGCCAGCAGATTGTGCTCGTGAAAACAGATTTATCTGTGTTGATCCTTTTTATCTGTGGTTATTAAAATAAGTTCTAGTCCCTTTATACATTTTTTTGTTCCCGCAGATTTCACTGATCAACGCAGAGCCAATGCCTGTAGTTATTAAATGGTGTGAAGATATTTTAGTTTAACACCTTCAATTTTATCAAATCTACTCAAAACCTGGTTGAGTTGCGATTTTCTTACCTCAAATTTTAAGATACAATTGATGTCAAACTCCTGTGCTAAAATCTGTAAATTTTCTTCTTTGCTCAATTTCATTACATCATTCATCTGCAAGTATTCGAAATGGGCTTCATACACATCATTAACCGTTTTGCTAATAATTTTTGAAGATTTAATGGCTTCTATACTAGCGTTTTTGTAGGCGTTAATTAAACCTGGAACGCCCAATAAGGTGCCGCCAAAATACCGTACAACTACAATTAATATATTGGTAATGTCTTCTGATAATAAACAATTTAGGATTGGCCTGCCTGCGGTACCAGAAGGTTCACCATCATCATTTACCCTAAAAACAGACCGATTAGGCGTTAACCTGTATGCGTAACAAAAATGATTAGCCTTTGCATTAGCAGAACGCAGGTTCATAATGATTGGCTTTACTTCTTCTTCACTGCGGATTGGGTAGGCATAAGCGATAAATTTGCTGCCTTTATCACGAAATATACCTTCTGAAGCACTTTCGATTGTTTTATACGAATCATCGAACAGCATTTTGCGATAGGGTTATAAAGATAACAGCTGCGATAGCCAAAACTATTCCTGCATAATTGAGTTTACTTAACTTTTCTTTAAAAGCAATTACGCCTATCAGGGTTCCAACAATAATAACGCCTAAATTCATAGCGGCAAATACCGTAGATGGATTTTCTGCCAGTGCCTTATGTGCTTTCATGTAGAAGAGTATGTTCCCGAAATTAAAGAGACCTAAAATTAGTCCGCAAACAACATTAACCAATTGTAATTTTATTTTGCCAGAAATGACCATAGTGATTACAATTAGCAGCGATACAATGAATGAAAGGCAGAAAACGGTAAAAAGTGAGGTGGTGTAAGGAAGTTCTTTGTACAGGGCAATCTGTTTGAAAAGTACATCGATTACGCCGAAGCCAACAAAAACCGTTATAGGATATAATAAATTTCCTTTGCCCTCTTTTTGATCTGATTTACGAAGAAAGGTTAAGATAATGGCTACAAAACCGATTGCTAAACCAATGATTTTATAATCGTTAAAATCTTCTTTAAAAATAAAATATGCTGCCAGTATGGGAATAAACAGTGACAAACGTTGTGCTATATCTGTTTTAACAATCCCCAGATTTTTAACAGATGCGGCCAGAAATAAGAATATTGACGGCAATAGTACCGCCAAAGCGATGTATGTTGGCCATGGGGCACTATGGGTAACCAGTTTTATTTCTGGTTTAAAGAAAAGAAAACATAAAGTTAATGCAGCGAGGTAATTTACGGTAACGGCCTGGATGATGCTGATCTGGTACCGTTTGGCAAGCTTTAATAAAATAGCAACTGTAACACTACAGCAGATGCTTAAGATAATGTAAATCATTTATTTATGTCGTTTATATAGATAGAGAGTTTATCATTTTCAACCTGGATATGTTCCTTCAGGTTTCCATTTATGGTGGGTGAAGGAACGCCATCCGTCCAGCTGTTTGATGAGGTGAAGATACGGGCTTCATCCCAAAGATTAGCAGATAAAAACTGATTTAATATATTCGCTCCACCTTCGATAATTACTGATTGTATATCCATTAAATAAAGCTGAAAAGCAATCTTTTGCGCCAGGTAAAAATGCATGTCTTCCATTTGGATGTAATGGATATGATCTGCAACATCCGTTTTAACCTCATTGAAAATGATGGTTTTCGCTTCATTATTAAAGATATGATTGGATTGCGGAACCTGGAGGTTTTTATCAATCACCAAGCGGATGGGGTTTTTGCCTGGCCATTCTCGTGACGTTAACTGTGGATTGTCCATTATGGCGGTTTGTTTGCCAATCAAGATGGCATCTTCTTCAGTACGCCACTGGTGCGCCAATCGTTTGGCCAAAGCGCCGCTGATCCACTTCTGATGACCATCTTTTGTTGCAAAATAACCATTGGCTGTTTCTGCCCATTTTAAAATGATGTAAGGCCTTTGCTGTTGTATCCTGGTGAAAAATCTTCTGTTAAGGTAACGGCATTCTTCATCTAAAATGCCGCTTAATACTTCAATTCCAGCATTTTTAAGTTTTTCGATGCCTTTGCCATCAACGCTAGAAAAAGGATCTCTATTACCGATCACCACTTTTTTGATCTGGTGTTTTACAAAAAGATCTGCACATGGAGGAGTTTTGCCGAAATGTGCACAAGGCTCAAGACTAACATAAGCAGTGGCCTTCTTGAGTAGGTTTTCAGCTTCGTCTCCATACTGATCGAATACCGCTTTTATGGCGTTTGGTTCTGCATGTGCTTTTCCGTATTGCTGGTGATAACCTTCGCCAATAATTTTATCATTCAGTACGATTACACAGCCTACCATTGGGTTCGGACTTACGTTGCCCATACCTAAGGCGGCTAGTTCCAAACAGCGTTTTATAAAGAATTCATCGCTCATTAGGGCAAAAGTAGTAAAAAAAGAGTCATAGACTTATCAAAACAGATTTGTTATCATCTCAAATAAGTAATTTTGCTGTTCATGAACATAGGAGCGCTCGAAGAGCATTACAAATTGGAACTCGCACCCTTGTACGAAAGCGATGAGGCGAAAACATTATTTAGCCTGGCTGCTGAGCAGGTTTTAGCTTTGTCTCCCGGTGTATTAATGATGCAGAAAGATACAGATGTCAGTTTCATTAATATGCAGAAATTTTTGAGCATTCTTAACGATTTGCAGATCGGAAAACCCATTCAGCATATTTTAGAAGAAGCCCATTTTTATGGTCTGGTTTTTAAAGTTAACGAAAATGTATTGATACCAAGACCTGAAACAGAGGAATTGGTGGAATGGATAATCTCAGTTTGCAGTTCACAGTTTTCAGTTAACAGTTTTGCCCCCCCGAAAAAGCTGAGGCTACTAGATATCGGAACCGGCTCCGGATGTATACCAATCACCCTTAAAAAACACCTACCGAATACCCGGGTAGCTACATTAGATGTGTCTGCTGATGCTATCGCAGTTGCAAAAGAAAATGCTGCACAAATAGGCGTCGAAATCAATTTTATAGAGGCAGATATCTTAACGTTTCAATCTAAAGAAAAGTATGATATAATTGTGAGTAATCCTCCATATATCAGGTATTTAGAAAAAATTGAAATGCATAACAATGTACTTTTGCACGAACCCCATTTGGCTTTGTTTGTAAGTGACGAAAACCCGTTGATTTTTTATAAAGCAATCGCTGATTTTGCAAAAACCAATCTAAAACCTAACGGACAACTTTTCTTTGAAATTAATGAATATTTAGGTAAAGAAACAGTTGAAATGTTAGATGGTAAAGGATTTAAAAATATTGAGTTAAGAAAGGATATGCAGGGAAAGGATAGGATAGTGAGGGCAGGGGTTTGATGAAGAATAGTCGGAAGTCAGAGGTCCGAAAGTCTGAAGATATGGTGCGAATGAGGACACGCTAAATCCAACTTTGTGTCTTCGTGCCTTTGTGGTAAAAAAAAGCCACAGATGCTTGAAAAACATGGAAAATTATCGCTTTGAGTAGGCACCTTAACCATTAACCATAATCCATAAAACCATCAACAACTCAAGCCCTTGGATGAAATTGCGTAATTACTTCCCTTAAATAATCGCGGTCTATATGGGTATAAATTTCTGTGGTGGTAATGCTCGAATGGCCCAGCATTTCCTGTACTGCACGTAAATCGGCACCGCCCTCAATTAAATGCGTAGCGAAAGAATGCCTAAAAGTATGCGGACTAATCGTTTTCTTTAATCCGGTGGCTAACGCGAGGCTTTTAATCAGGTTAAAAATAGAAATCCGTGAGAGCTTAGCGCCAAAACGGTTTAAGAATATAAAATCCTCGTTTCCTTTTTTAATGTTTGCATGCACCCTAACTTCGTTAATGTAAATATCGAGCAGTTTTAACGCTACACCACCAATGGGTACCAAACGCTCTTTATTTCCCTTTCCAATTACTTTAATAAATTCGATCTGAGGAAATAAGCTGGAGATTCTGAGTTCTGTTAATTCGGTAACACGTAAGCCACAACCATACAATACTTCCATAATTGCTTTGTTACGCATCCCTTCTGGTTTTGAAGCATCTATTGCAGCAATCAGTTCGTTAATCTCATGTATGTTGAGCGTGTCAGGTAATTTTCGGCTCATTTTGGGTGCTTCCAATAATGCAGTAGGATCATTGCTGATCACATCTTCAAGCAATAAGTAAGAGAAAAAAGCTTTTAGTCCCGATATTACCCTTGCCTGCGTACTTGCAAGCATGCCCAGTTCATTTAACCATGAAATGAAAGATTTTAAGTCAGTTATGGTTACATCTGTCAGTTTTGGCTCTTCATTTAAAGATTGGAAATATTGGATCAGCTTATCAATATCATTGAGATAAGCTGCTATAGAATTAGCAGATAGTGAACGCTCTAGCTTTAAATACGACTTAAATCCTTTAATATATGATGGCCAAAGCATGCTTTTATATGAGATTTTTTATAACATTGCAACGTTACAACATTTAACGTTACAACAGACAATGAAAATACAAATTATTAACGGGCCAAACTTAAACTTATTGGGTGTTCGCGAGCCATCTATCTACGGAAATACCAGTATTGAAGACTACATCAAAGAATTAAAATCGGCTTATCCGGAGATCGAAATTGAATATTACCAAAGTAATGTGGAAGGCGAAATTATTAATAAATTGCATGAAGTGGGTTTCAGTTATGATGGGGTAGTGCTTAACGCTGGTGGTTATACGCATACGTCTGTGGCCATTGCAGATGCTATTGCTGCTATTAAAACGCCTGTTGTTGAAGTTCATATTTCGAATATCTATGCCCGCGAAGAATACCGCCACGTTTCGTTGACGGGGAAAAATTGTCAGGGTGTTTTAACAGGGTTTGGAATGAAAGGTTACCGTTTGGCGATCGAAAGTTTGTTGGTTTAATCTATTCTGATATTAAACTGTCAGATGGTAACATCTGACAGCACTCAAAGAGAATAATCCTCATTTCGAGCGGAGTGCAGCGCAGTCGAGAAATCTTTAAAAAGGTCGTCATTCCCGCGTAGGCGGGAATCTTAATCTTTAGGCTTATGGCATTAAGATTCCCAATCAACCCGATAGCTATAACGTTGGGGATGACAAGGCTCCTTATTTCAACTTCGAGAAATATTTAATTTTCTTAATAAAAAATGCCCAAACAATGCTGTTATTGTATACACCGGTATGTTTGGCGTACTCTTTTTGAATCAATTTTCTTTTTTTATTTGTTTTTGATAAGGATTTAAGGAAGTGCCAGTGTCCTTTAGTTACTGCCATGGTGAATTTTGGTTTCCCGGTCAGTAAAAAGTGCCACCAGGCAATAAAATCGATAAACATCCGGATGGTAATCCTGAAAATTGCATCACCTGCAGGGAGGTTCTTCTGCATAATGATGAGGTTGTTCCTGAAATTGAGGTAAGTTTTAAACGGATTTTCCGTCTGCAAAGTTCCGCCGCCAACATGGTACACTTCAGCATCCGGACAATACATAATTTTGTAGTTCAGGTTTTTTAAGCGCCAGCATAGGTCTATTTCTTCCATGTGGGCGAAAAGATCGGCATCCAATCCACCAGCTTCTCTCCAGCATTTGCTTTTAATAAAAAAAGCAGCTCCACTAGCCCAAAATACCTCTTTTTGTTCATTATATTGACCGTTATCAAACTCATAAACATTAAAAAGCCTTCCACGGCAGAAAGGAAAAGCATAAATATCAAGATAACCTCCGGCAGCTCCTGCGTATTCGAACTGGTTTTTGTTCAGTTGCCATTTAATTTTAGGCTGTGCAGCTGCAATCTGGGCATCACTTTCCATTAGGCTAATGATAGGTTTAATCCAGTTTGGAACAACTTCGACATCCGAATTGAGCAAAATGAAATAATCGGCCTCTACACGTTCTAAAACTTTATTGTAGCCTCCTGCAAATCCATAGTTCTGATCGTTTTGGATAATTTTAACAGTTGGGAAGTTTTCTTGTAAAAATGAAACTGAATCATCTGTTGAGGCATTATCGCCCACAACAATCTGTAGGTTATCATATTCGGAAAGCAAAATTCCGGGTAAAAACTGCTTTAAATATGCTTTTCCATTCCAGTTTAAAATTACAACGGCTACTGATGGGTTCATTCTTTTTATTCGGGTTTAAATTTCCAGCGCTTATGGCTCCAGAGCCAGTATTGGGGCTGTTCTTTTATAATATTTTCTAAAAATTTAAAGTGCAGGTCAGTAATCTCAAATTCGTCCATTTTAGCAGGTTCGAGGCACATGGGCAACACTTCTATATGGTAATAACCTTTTTTTACCACATTTACCTTAAAGTAATATATTGGTCTTTTGGTAGATTTTGCAATTTTTTCTACACCTAAAAGTGCAGCAGTGGGCTGATTTAAAAAATCTGCGAAATATTTGGTTTCTTCCCTGGTGGGTGATTGATCGCTTGCGAAACACAAAAGCGTAGGTTCATTTTTGTACGCCGCCATGCCGCGTAGCGTTTGTCGCATAGCAATGAAAATGTTTCCATACTTGGTGCGCATACAATCAAACCAGGTTTCGAAAATTTTATTTTTGATGGGTTTAAAAATAACCATGGTTTTAGCCGAAATGCTCAAGCCAAGTGCTAAAGTGCCTAATTCCCAGTTGCCATAATGGCCTGTACAAGCCAGTACACTTTCTCCGGCTTTAAAATGAACTTCCAATTGTTCCAAGCCAGTAAACTTTACCCTTTTTAAGGTTTCAGCTCTCGAAATACTGGTCATTTTAATGATTTCAAAAATGAGTTCGGCCAAGTACAGGAAGAATTTTTTCTCAATGGCTTTTATTTCAGCAGCAGATTTTTCGGGAAAGGACTGGGTTAAATTTTGTCTGACAACTTTTTTTCGATAGCCTATAACGTAATAAAGCAGATAATATAGTAATCTTGCAAAAAAAAACAGCAAAGGCAGGGGGAGCAGCGACAACAGGTATAAAAAAAATACGCCAACGTGCGCAATCCCTCTTTTAATCATTATTTTTAAAACGTTTCAGCTACAAACATAAATTTTCAAATGCAGAATACAGCTATACTTCCATTATTTTATCTTCCACCAGTAGGTTATTTTAGTTTATTGCAAAAGCTTGGGGAAGATTTTTTAGTTGAAAAACATGAACATTTGGCAAAGCAGACTTACCGTAACAGGGCCAGTATTTATTCGCCTAATGGCAAATTGGATATTACCGTCCCTGTGGTTAAGGGTGCTAAAACACATACGAAAATGAAGGATGTACGGATTAGTTACGATTTTAACTGGCAGCGTTTACATTGGTTGAGTTTAGAAAGTTGCTACAGGAGTTCTGCTTATTTCGAGTTTTACGAAGATGAACTATCACGCTTTTACCAAAACAAGTTCGAATTTCTGTTCGATTATAATTTCGAACTTTTAGAGTGGCTGAACAAAAAACTAAAATTGAATAAAAGTTTTGAGGTAACGAGCGAATATTTTGATAATATCCAACCAGAATTGGATTTCCGTTCCATTATGAACCCTAAAAAACAGGAAGATATTGTAAACAATAAGCCATATTATCAGGTTTTTGAAGATAAACATCAATTCTTACCCAACTTAAGTATTGTTGATCTGTTATTTAACCAGGGTCCACAGGCCCGGCTATATTTGTAACATATGGGAAAAAACAAGCCACGCAATCGCCATAAACACTATAAAGTTCCTGCCCCTGGTACCAGTCCGGGTTTGTATGCCATTGATGAAGAGGCGTTAAAGCCGCTCATTGTATTGCATACTTATAATGATAAAAGTTATAAGAAAACCGAACTGGAAAATATCAATAACATTGATAAACTGATCGAGAACAAAGATTTTTATTACTGGTTCGATATCAAAGGCCTGGCTGATCCCAATATATTTGAAACCTTATATGCTAAACTGGACATTAGCAGGCTCGTGCTTGAAGACATCACCAGTTCATATCAGCGACCCAAACTGGATGAATACGATAATGATAAGTATATTTTTTCGGTAAGCAGGCATTTATATTTGGGTGAAGATAATGTACTCTGCAATGATCAGATCTCCTTTATTTTATCAGAACGAACACTAATTACCTTTCAGGAAAGTTATGCTGATTGTTTCGAACCGGTTAGGAAACGTTTGGAGATAGGAAAGGGCAACATCCGCATTGGCGGCAGCAGTTATTTGATGTATGCGATTATGGATGTGATTGTAGATAATTATTTTACGCTGTTGAATTTTTGGGGCGAAGAATTAGATGCGATTGAAGACCGTTTATATGATCATCCTGATAAGAGGATCATGTATGATACACAGGCTATTAAAAGATCATTAATTACCATAAGGAAAGTAGCATGGCCAGAAAGGGATAAGTTAAATGATATTATCCGTACCGATAGTCCTTTAATATCCGATCTGACCAAAACCTATATGAAAGATGCTTATGATCATTGCATCCAGATCATTGATTTTATAGAATCGTTAAAGGAGATTGCCTCAGCCAATATTGATATGAATTTATCGATCATCAGTAACCGGATGAACGAGATTATGAAAGTATTGACTATCATTTCGTCCATATTTATTCCGTTAACCTTTATTGCAGGGATTTACGGGATGAATTTTAGCAGGGAAGATCCGGCAACAGGAAAAATACTGAAAGATAACATGCCTGAATTATATGCGGCACATGGTTATTTATACACCTGGATTGTGATGGCAGTGATCGCAGTTTTACAGGTGATCTATTTTTGGCGTAAAGGTTGGTTTAAATAAAACTTTATTTTTAAAATGTACCAGTTTTTGGTAACTTTAGTAATATTTTAATATTAAAACAATGGGACGAAATACATCTATGGCTTTAGGAGATCATTTTGAAAATTTTGTTGATGAAAGAATTTCCGAAGGAAGATTTAAAAATGCAAGTGAGGTTATTCGGGCAGGATTAAGATTATTGGAAGATGAAGAAAACAAGATCAAAATTTTAAGAGAAGCGCTTCAGGTGGGAATTGATAGTGGAATGGTTAAGGATTTTGATCCGAAAAAACATCTTGAAATGTTGAAAGCCAAAAAGAGGAAAAATGGCTAAGTTCTCTCTTAGTAACAAAGCGCTTGAAGATTTAAGTGAAATTTGGGATTACACTTATGATGTTTGGTCTGAAAATCAAGCAGACAAATATTATAAGTTACTGATTGGATTTTGTACTCAGATTGCAAAGAAACCTGAAATAGGTAGAAATTATAAGGAGACAAACCAAAATGTATTAGGATTCAAAGCTGGTGAACATATCATTTTCTATCTGATAATTGATAATGGAGAAATCGAAATAGCTAGGATTTTACATGCTAAGATGGATTTAGGATCTAAAATGTCAGAACTTTAATTGTACTGTAAATGGTTAGCATTAAAAATCAATTATTGTAAAAAATCAATTTTTAATATTTGTAGCTTTAGGGCGTTTTGGTTAGGTTATAGATGCAGTCATTCGAAATAGATAAAAGCGACGTACTCAAGGTTAAAAATGCAATTTTAGCTGGCGATGAAACTTTAAAAATAGTTTTAGAGGAATACCATGCCTCTGAAATCGCGATTTTGTTCGAACGTTTGGATAAATCCGAACAGCGGCATATTATTAACCTTCTTCCGGCAGAGATCGCTTCCGAAATTATTTCGGAAATGGATGAAGAATCCCACCCGGAGGATTTACTCTTTGAGCTTCACCCCGATAAACGTACCGAAATTGTTGAGGAGCTGGATTATGATGATGCAACAGATATTATTTCGCAACTGGAAGACCACGAGCAGAAAGAAATTCTGGAAGATCTGACAGAAGATCATGCTTCAGAAATCAGGAACCTTTTAACCTACGACGAAAAAACCGCCGGTGGTTTGATGAACACAGAACTGATTTGTGTAAACATCAACCTCACCAAAAAAGACGCAATTGACGAGATCATCCGCCAAAGTGAGGAAATGGAGGAGTTTTATACCATTTATGTGGTAGATGACGAGGAGATTTTTAAAGGTATTGTTTCGTTAAAAGATATCATCAAGGCAAAACACAATGCCAAAATAACCGAACTGGTTAAAATAGATGCCGTTTATGTTCATCCTGATACCGACCAGGAAGAAGTGGCCAATTTGATTTCCCAATATAACTTAACCAGCATTCCGGTAATAGACGAACACCAGAAATTATTGGGAAGGGTAACTTTCGATGACGTGATCGATGTAATGGAGGCAGAAAGTACCGAAGATATCTTGAAAATTTCAGGGGTATCAGAAGATGAAGAATTAAGTGGTAATTGGGTAGAAGCGGTGAAATCGCGTTTGCCCTGGTTGATTATCAATCTCGGTACGGCTTTTTTAGCTTCATCGGTAGTGCGTTATTTCGATCCGACCATTAAATTGATCCCTTCTTTAGCAGCCTACATGACCATTATTGCCGGAATGGGCGGAAATGCGGCCACCCAGGCGCTTGCTGTAACCGTGAGGCGTATTTCACTTTACGATTTAACAGATAAACAAGCTTACAGAACTGTTTTAAAAGAGTTTACTGTAGGTTTAATCAACGGTGCATCTAACGGATTAATCGTATTTATTTTTGCTTTCTTTTTTGATGGAAACCCGATGCTTGGTTTAGTTATCTTCCTGGCTATGACGGGTAATCTGATCATTGCAGGCATTACTGGTGCAGGTATCCCGCTTATTTTAAAAAGGGTAGGTATCGATCCTGCCATTGCATCCTCTATAATTATTACTACTTTTACCGACGTTTTTGGTTTCCTGTTAATTTTAGGATTGGCCAGTAAACTTTTACTATAATCAGGATCTGCTTGATTTTTGGATTTCGGTATCTTTATCCGAAAGACTGGATACAGCACCTGTTAATTAACTAAGACGAATAAAATTAAATCTGTAAAATCTGATCCACATGCAAACAACAAGACACGATTGGACAAAAGAAGAAATATACGAAATTTATAACAGGCCATTTTTGGATCTTGTTTACGAAGCTGCAAGCATCCACAGGGAAAATAAAGATTACAATGAAGTTCAGGTAAGTTCATTAATCTCGATCAAAACCGGAGGTTGTGCCGAAGATTGTTCATATTGCCCGCAAGCTGCCCGTTACCATACCGAATTAGAAGTACAGCCTTTAATGCAGGTTGGCCAGGTGGTTAGTGCTGCAGTTAAAGCTAAAGAAGGTGGCGCATCACGTTTATGTATGGGCGCTGCATGGCGCGAAGTACGCGATAACCGCGATTTCGACCGTGTAATTGAAATGGTTAAAGCAGTAAATGATATGGATATGGAAGTTTGCTGTACTTTGGGCATGCTTACCGAAAGTCAGGCACAACGTTTGGCGGATGCTGGTTTATATGCTTATAACCACAATATTGATACTTCAGAAGATGATTATAAACGCATCATCTCAACCAGAACTTATGATGACCGTTTAAATACCATCAAAAACGTACGTAAAGCGAAATTAACAGTTTGTAGCGGAGGTATTATCGGCTTAGGTGAAACGGTCGAAGATCGTGTTTCGATGTTGCAGACTTTATCAAACATGGAAAAACACCCTGAATCGGTGCCGGTTAATGCTTTGGTTCCGGTAAAAGGAACGCCATTAGAAAATCAGCCACGTGTTCCAATCTGGGATATGGTAAGGATGATTGCTACAGCACGTATTGTTATGCCAAATTCAGTAGTGCGTTTATCCGCAGGTAGAAATGAGATGAGTACTTTAGAGCAGGCTTTTTGTTTTATGGCAGGTGCAAGTTCTATTTTTGCAGGCGATAAATTATTAACTACGCCAAATCCTGCTTTTGTAGATGATATGGCGATGTTTGAATTATTAGGCTTAAAAACCCGCGATGCCTTTAAAAATGGCCGCCCGGCGAATACAAGAGTTGCAGAAGAAGCTGTTTAATTAAAAATATAACGAAATCAAATAAAAAACGCAGGCTAATAGCCTGCGTTTTTTATTTATTATTTTATTTTATCTTCCTGCTTTATTTTTTGATCCTGTTCTGTAATCAATTTATGCTCAGCCTCAATTTTTTTATGTTCTTCCATCAGCTGCTCGTCTTCCTTTTTCATTTTATCATGGTCAGCTTTAATTTGCTCATCACTATTTCCGCCAGCAGCATGTTCTTTTTCCAAATCAGCATGTAACTTAATAAGCTCGGCATGCTTTTCAATTAATTGTGCATGTTCTGCCAGTAATTTACCATGCTCAGCTTCAATTTTAGTATGTTTATTGCTCGCTGCTTCTTTTAATTCTCCATGAATTTTAGCAAATTCGGCATGGCCGGTTTCTAATTTGGCATGAGCCTCTTCTAAGGTTTTGTGTTCGCTTTCCAGTTTTAAATGTTCTGCTGATAATTCTTTCTCCAATTCGGTATTTTTACCACTGCATGCTGCGAAAAACACTGTTGTTGCAAGAACAATAGTTTTAGACATTTTAGTTAATCTCATTTTTTAATATTAATTTGTTTAGAAAATTTCCGTTATTTTTTCACGCAAAAATAACTTTAGCGATACCGGTGAACGCCGATATTCGTATAATCGCAGTCACATCTTCTAAAGAAGACGTTCAGGTTAATAAATAAAAATTGGGATATTAAATTTATGCACCAGGGATTGTGCAACTATACTAAGAGCTAAATATTAGCCAAGATAGGTAAAAATATGAATTTTACGAATCAAGGTTTTTCTTCTTGATAGGCCGACTAAAGCGGGAGTGAAGTCTTTTTGATGATAATTCATTAAGACTAAATGTTAACTCGTGAAAAAGTCCCAATTAAAACCGGGACTTTTTTGTTTTGGACCATTTGTGGTGCCAGATATTTCTTTCAGCCACAAAATTGAATGGTAAACAGCTATGACACCTTATACTGCAGTTACCCTTACTTCTATATTTCCTTTTGTCGCTTTAGAATATGGGCAGGCCCTATGTGCTTTATCGGCTAAGGATTGTGCTTCTTCATGAGAGATTCCAGGGATATGTACATCCAGATCTGCCGAAAGCGCAAATGAATTCCCATCCTTATTAAACGAAACCAATACCTTAACATTAGCTTCGCTAACATCAACACCTTCGCGTTCGGCTATAGAACCTAAGGCACCTAAATAGCACGGTCCCCATGCTGCCGCAAATAATTCTTCAGGGTTGGTTGCACCACCTTGTCCACCCAGTTCTTTTGGTTTTCTTAAATCGAAATCTAAAATTCCATCGCTCGATTTAACGTGTCCGTCTCTTCCTCCAGTAGCTGTTACTTCAGCCGTATATAGCTTTTCCATAATAATATTCTTAATTGATTTAGATTAACAAATTATAGTTGTCTTTGTTTTTATATACTCCAAAGACTGCTTAAACATACTTTAAAGTGTATAAATGACAATTGTATGAATAACTTATAGTCATTTCATGTAAAAAACCACATGTTTCATCAGCTCATAAGCCTCTAAAAATCCAGATTAAATGAGTACAATAATTTATTGTAGGATAGACTAGGATAATTTAAATAGGCTTAAAAATCAGTTGATTACAGTTATTGTATTCTATTAATTCGGTGAAAGTAAATGGTTTATTATACTCATTTATTGGTATCGGGTTTCGTGTAAAAAAGCGCTGCTTTATCTTGACACCAAAGCGCTGAACATACTAAAACGATATTTTTATATCATAACTGTTTAAAATCATCCCGTTGTTAAATCGATTGTTTCTGATGTTGCTTATAGCAAGTTTTGCTATGCCATCTAAATTATGTGCGCAATCCTCTCCGGAGAATATCGGATTTGAAAATGGAAATTTTCAGAACTGGAAGATTTATGCAGGCTCTATTGCAATCGAAAATAATCAGAATGTAGTCACGATGAATGAAGTACCCAAACCAATTTCGGGAAGGCATACCATTATTAGTAACAAAAACCTCGTAGATCCTTATGGTGGTTTTCATTTGATCCCACCTTCTGGCGGAAACTATTCGGTTAAGCTTGGAAACAATGTTACCGGTGCACAGATTGATGGAATATCATACCTGATGACTGTTCCAGCCGATCGGCCGGAATTTACATTAACCTATCAATACGCAGTTGTTTTAGAAGATCCCGATCACGAACCCTTTGAACAACCCCGGTTTATTGCCAGAATAAAAGATGTGGAGAAGAATGAATACATTCCATGTGCATCATTTGAATATGTGGCTACTTCATCATTGCCAGGCTTCAAAAAATCAGCAGCATACGAAAGTGTTATTTATAAAGATTGGTCGCCCGTAACCATTAATTTATCCGGTTATCAGGGCAAACAATTGCTTATTGAATTTATCAGTACCGATTGTTCGAGGGGGCAACATTTTGGCTATGCTTATGTAGATATCAATAATGTATATGGAGATTTAGTTACCGGCAATACTTATTGTGCCAGTGCCGATGTGGTTAGTTTATCAGGCCCGAGTGGTTACCAAACTTATAACTGGTATAGTGCAGACCGGTCAATAAAATATGGTTCCGGACAGTCGATCAATATTAAACCGAAACCTGCTGATGGCTCTCGCATTCTGCTTGATTTAGTCCCTTATACAGGTTTTGGCTGCCCTAGCACAGTAAGTACAGTAATTCATGGAATAGATTATGATCTTAAGGTTTTAAAGAAAGATGTGGTATGCCAAGGTGCTGAAATTGACCTTTTAGATCCGAAATATATTCTCAACAAATCTGAAGGTTTTACTTATCTGGCTTATGAAGATAAAGATTTAACCAAGCTTATAAATGGTCCGGTTAAAATAGTGGCAGATAAAACTTTTTACATTAAAGGAACCAATAATAAAGGCTGCGAAAGTGTGGTTCCGATCGATATTTCGATATTCAACGCGGCAAACATCAGTACCAAAAATCCTGATGCGGTTTGTTATTCGGAAAGTGTCGACATTACAAATTCAGCATTATATCTCGGTACTTTAGAAGGGATTAGCCGATCTTATTTTTTAGATGAGGCAGCTACGAAAGCCATTTCCGATCCACAGCACATCAATAAAACGGGCAGATATTTTATCAAACTTTCCAACCAAATCGGTTGCAGTAAAATCATCTCTATTGATGTAACTGTTAAGGATAAACCCGTTTTAAAAGTGACCAATCCGAAACCTGTATGTATTCCGGGAAAAGTAGATATTACTTCAGCCGATCTCTTTTCAGGGAGTGATGTAAGCTTTAAGTACAGTTTTTATAAGGATCAGGAATTTAGTGATCTGCTTACCGACCCATCACATATTGAAAAACCGGGAACTTATTATGTAAAGGCAATTAATGCTGAAGGATGCACGGTTAGTGATAAAATAGAGGTTGTGATCAATGATTTGCCTGTGTTACATGTTAGAAATCCTGATGCGGCCTGTTATCCTGATAAAGTAGATATTACCAATCCAGCGCTTTATATGGGTTCAACAGCAGATTTAAACTATTCGTTTTTTTCCGATGAGGCACTAACCAATAAGATTACTTTTCCTAAAGCAATTGCAAAAGCTGGCACTTACTACATTAAAGCTGCAAATGATGTAGGATGTTTTGCTACGGGTAAAATACAGGTGAATTTTAATACCGCTCCAATCATCGTGCTCCATAAACCAAAAGCAGTTTTTGATAATGGTTTTATAGATTTAACAGCATCAGAAATTACCAAAGGAAGCAGCAGCTTTGTAAAGGCGGGCTATTTTGAAGATGCCTATTTAAAACGTCCCATAGCTGATCCCACAAAAGTGAACAGGGCAGGAGTTTATTACATTTCTATCCAGAACGAAAATGGATGTATAACTTCTGCTCCGATAGAAGTAGATATTCTGCCTCAGCCCAAAATTGTTGTTCCAACCGCATTTACCCCTCAAAAAGATACCAATAACCGTTTATATCCATTTTTAGTGAGCATCCAGAAACTGATCAGTTTTAAGGTGTACAATAAATGGGGGATATTGGTTTATCAGAGTGACACTTTAGCCAATGGGGGCTGGGACGGGCAGTTTAAAAGCCAAATGCAGCCTTTAGAAACCTTTTCTTGGTTCGCAGAAGGAATTGACACATTTGGAGGTAAATTTCAATCAAAAGGAAAAACTATACTCATATTATAATGCACAGACCGCTACTCATTTTATTTTTGTGCCTGGCTACAATATGCTGTTCGGCACAAGACCCGAAGTTTTCGCAATACTTCGCGGCTCCTTTAACTTTAAATCCGGCATTTACGGGTTTTTTTGATGGCGATTATCGTGTGGCTGCCAATACCAGGCAACAATGGGGTAATCTTGGCGATCCCTACAATACCTATAGTGTTTCGGGCGATTTGAAATTGGTTGAAGATGAAAATTTCATCAATAGCTATTTCAGCCTGGGATTGAGTGGATTGTTTGATGAATCTTTAAATAAAGCCTTAAAATCGCAATACATTAGTGCCAGTGTTTCTTATTATCAGTATATGGATGAGGAGCATAGGTTTAAATTCGGTTTAGCGCCTCAGGTATCTTACGTTTCAAAATATTTAGATTATAACAAACTTACTTTTGCTTCTCAATATAATGGCGATGGTGGTTTTAATAGCGCAATGCCCAATTATCTTGATTTAAAAAACGATAAAACATCATATTTTGACCTGAATATCGGCGCCAATTTTGCCGCCAGTTTCGATTATTGGAGTTTTGCCGTTGGTTATGCGCAATATCACCTTACAAAACCTCAGGAAGCGCTATTAAGTAATAGTACCGATATTGTTTCAGCAAGGAAAACCGTTAATTTTGGTTTGCTTTATCTTCTAAATAACAATATAGATTTAAATGTAACAGGCGTTTACAATGCCCAAAAAAATAATAGGGATATGATTTTTGGAACTGTTTTAGGACTCAAACCTGGCGATGAAACCAAAATAAAGCTGAATTTTGGCATGTGGTACAAATTTAACGAAGCTTCATTTTATCCCTATATTGGCGTGGTCATGGGAAATATCAGCGCCGGAATGAATTATACGGTTTACGGGAGTAAATTATTAAGCGCTACACCACGTACTTATGAACTGTCTTTCATTTACCGGCATAATAATTTTAAGGGTTTTAAAGTGCCTTGTCCTAGGTTTTAAGAGTAGTTGTTATTTAGGTCGATAGATCATGGTTTTATAGTTGATAGCCAAGGCGTTTAATCTTCAGTGTTTTCTGAGCCTCGTGGCTATTCTTTTTAACCACAAAGGCACAAAGCTTGATTGAAATAGTTTTTCTCTGCTCCATATCTTCCGACTTTCGGACATCTGACTCCTGACTTAATTCCGTTTTCCTGACCATTAAGAAATTAAGGACATTAAGAATTTATCGGTAGATTCTAATACGCCAGGCATTGATCATTGAACTTTGGTTATTTGATCCCCATCTTACATATCACTTCTTCCATCAGTTTTTAAAACAGCTTCAACTGCTCATTACCTGGTGGCTTTTCTTTTCCGAAAATTGTTCTGCCTCCGTACTTCCAGCTATCGGCCCTTTCTTTTTGGATAACTTTTTCAAAATCCATATTGGGTACGAAATCTTTTTCCGCATTGCGGGCAATTTGATGCAATGATTTTATTGCCTGTTGCTTATCCGAGTTGCCTATTTTTGCTTTTTCTACCGCGTTTCTTAAAACTTTTATCGTTTCGTCGTATACATTAACCGGAACTGGAAATGGATGTCCGTCTTTTCCACCATTTGCGAAAGAATAACGGGCAGGGTCGGTAAATCTTGAAGGCGTACCATAAATCACTTCACTAACCAATGCCATTGATTGTAATGTTCTCGGGCCCATACCTTCAAGCAACAACAATTCCTCAAAATCATTAGGTTTCTTTTCCTGTGCCAGCCATAAAATACTTCCCAGGCGTTTTAAGTCTATATCTTTCGATCTCACATCATGATGATTAGGCAATACCAAATTTTGTATTTCACCCAGCATACGCGTTGGCGATTCGGCTGTGATGCTCATCATGCTTTGTCGGGTTTTGTCTGCATCATTTGAAGTCAGGTTTAAAATTTTACCCTGATTAATACCACAAATACCCGTATGTGGTTCTTCTACAAACGATTTTAAATTTTCAGAATGCCAATGGTATCTTCTTGCCGTCGAACTGCTATCGCTCATGCCTTGCTGTACTACCGCCCAATCGCCATCACTACTTAGAATAAAACTATGAAGGTATAGTTGAAAACCGTCTTGAATGGCTGTATTGTCGACCTTGGCGCTCAATTTACTTGCCCGGACAAGTTCAGTACCATTTAAACCCGTTTTGTCGGCTATTCTTAACAGCTCGTTTGGGGTTTCCCTGCTGTGTTTTCCTTTTCCACCACAGATATAAATGCCCAGTTCTTTAGATAGTGGATTGATGGATTTCTTTAAAGCGCCCATTACTGAAGTGGTAATGCCAGACGAATGCCAATCCATACCCATTACGGCTCCCAAACTTTGAAACCAAAATGGACTGCTTAAGCGGCGTATCACCTCTGCTTTTCCATATTCTAAAATAATGGCTTCAGTTATTGCAAGGCCAAGGGTTGCCATACGTGTAGCAAGCCACGGTGGTACATGGCCATAGTGTAGGGGTAAGTCTGCGTTTCCTGATCTTTTCAATACTAACAAATTTAGTAAAATGTATTTGATAAAACTAATTTTACTATGGAAATCATGGAAATACAGAAATAAAACAGTTTAATTTTCCATCCAGAATACAAGAATTTCTAAGTCGCTCGTCATTCCCAACTTGATTGGGAATGACGCAACGAGAAAAACGATTAACAATATTTTTTGTTAATTTATAAACTTCATTAATCGTAAAGCTTCATTTTTATATATGCGGAAATTCTTACAACGCTTATTTAGTTCCTGGATCATCCGCATGTCGAATAAGTTTGGCTCAAGGCCCGACCGTGCACGCATTCACAATGCCTTAAGTAAGCTTTACAAAACCATTAATCAGGAACCCGGGAAACGTGGTTTGATTTTTGAAATTACCGATGCCGATAAATTCATCATTTTATCAGATCAGCACAAGGGTGCCCGCGATTATGCCGACGACTTTACGCTCGCAGAAAAAAACTATTTAAAAGCGCTTGAGCATTACAATCAACATGATTTTTATTACATCAATTTAGGCGACAGTGAAGAACTTTGGGAAAATTTACTGGAATCGGTAATCAGGCATAATAAAGATACTTTTGAAGCAGAGAAAACTTTTATCGCTAAAAATCGCTTTACCAAAATATTTGGAAACCATGATCTGTATTGGGACAATGATCCTTTGGCAGGTTTTAACCTCAACAGGATCTATGGGAAGAAAATCCCAATTTATGAGGGTGCTATATTGAGAATGAAAATGGAAGTAAGGCAATTTGATATTTTCCTCACTCACGGACATCAGGGTGATTTACAAAGCGATGGAAACTGGTTTAGCAAGTGGTTTGTGAGCACCATCTGGGCACCTTTACAAGCTTACCTTCAAATTAATCCCAATACGCCAGCTTACGATAATCAGCTTAAAACTGCACATAATGCCATGATGTACAGTTGGGTAGCGGAGCAGCAAGATATGGCTTTAATAACCGGGCATACGCACCAGCCAGTTTTCGCTTCATTAACACATCTGGAAAGAATTTATGTGAAAATAAAGTATGCGAAAAAAAATAAAAATACAGATGAACTTGCTTTTTTAAATGAAGAATTGCACAAAAGGATTAGAGAAGAAGATAAGCCGCCACGCCTGGGCAAATACAAGCCATGGTATTTTAACAGCGGATGTTGTTGTTTTAGCGATGGCGATATTACCGGAATTGAGATCGAAAACGGTTTTATCAGGTTAATTAAGTGGTCGTACCATAAAAATGCCATACCGGAAAGGGTGTTGCTTGAAGAAATGAAATTAAGTGATTTATTTGAGGCTATTTAATGGGCAGCGATACAAAAAAAGTTGTCCCTAAATCTTTTCCTTCACTTTCCACCCACAATTTTCCTTTATGGATCTCTATCAGCGCATTAGCCGTAATCAGTCCTAAGCCATAAACATTTTCATTTTCGGTAGCTATAGCGCTCAATCTAGGGAATTTTAAGAAAATTTTATCTAAATCTTCAGCAGTTAAGCCAACACCGTGATCTTTTATCACAATAGTAATTTCATTTTCAGCTATTTGATGAGATACGATGATTTCTTCTCCTTTAGGAGAAAATTTAATGGCATTATTAATCAGTTCGCTAAAAATAACCTTCAGCTTATCCAGATCCCCGAATATTTTTAATGGATTTACGATGTTGATGGAGATATTTATGGCTTTTCTTTTAAGAATTAAATCTAAATCGATTTTTACCTCTTCGAGTATCTCTTTCAGATCAACTTCTGTTTTTTTAGGCTTAAAAGAGTTCGTTTCTTTACGTGCGCTGCTTAATATACCGTTCAGGTTGTCGATCATTCTTTTAGCTTGTGCATTTACTTTTCCTGCAATCGTCGACGCCCTTTCATCAACACCTGGTATTCTTCCCAATAATTCAGATTGAAGCGAAATGGTGGTCATGGGGTTTTTAAGATCGTGGATAAGCACATGTAAACGGTCGTCATAAGCCCTAAATGTTTTCCTGATCGCAATCCTCGATTCCAGCTTTTCTATCACCATATCAGCCAATAATTTCAACATATTGAATTGTTTCTCTGTAGCCTCTCTGGGTTGGTCATCAGCAACGTAAATCTGACCAATATCAAAACCATCAGGCGTGATGATTGGTGCTTGCACATAAAATACAGATCCATTAGACGATGATGAACCAATCTGCGATTTTACAAATATATTTTTTGCAGCTTGAAAACAGATACCTGCAGAAGGAACCTCAAAAATGGCTGCAGCCAATTGCGTTAACTGATCAAAAGCACTTTCGGCGGGTGTATCCAGGATATCGTAATAACCTAATTTTGCTACACGTAAGGTTTCATTTGGATGAGGGTTGCTTTCTGCTTGTTCGATATGCATTTAGGCCTTTTTGATAGGATAAGAATGAAAAAACTAAAGGTAAAGATTATGATAATAATGTAAACAATTAAGTCGTAAATTCCGTTAATATATTTTGCGGTAAAATAGTGCGGCAAAGCGTAAAATTACTATCAAAACAGCTTAAACGATGAGATTATACATAGAGCGTAAACCGGTTAAGGTTAACCCGGATACTAAAAGAGTTATTGCCCGTTTTTTTTTCAACGGAGAGGAGAGAGCATTAGAAGTAATTAGAAAGGTTTTAGAGTTTTCGGACGAAAAGGTATTTTCGCTGATTTCGCCTATTTTGCAGGAATATTCTAAAAGGCACCGGAACATCACCAAGATTTTGACCCGTCACTGTAAAAAATTAAAAAAGCAGTTTATTGCCCTGGGGACAGAGTTAGAAGATGTTGATGAATATACCAGATTGCTTATCGGTGCCTATTTTACACACGAATATTCGATTGAATCGGCAGCATTTTTTAACCCGAGTATAGTAGATGATCCCGATCAGACTGACCTGGTTGAAGGTGAAAAAAGGGTAATTATTAGTTTCAGGGCTGTAGGTGAGGGGCACATTTCTTCCATTGTTTTCCGCCGTGCTTTGATCGATAAAAACAACAATATCCAGGTTTTACCTGTAGGGAATTATGTTGATGAGGCTGAAGTGGTTAAAAATGCCATCTACGTTAAAAAACTCTTCCTGAAAAAGGCAGCTTATGCGCAGATAGATCCTTCTGTATTAGAAGAAATTGAAGCGAAACTGGACGATAAGTTTGAATATACCAGTTTGAGCAATATTATAAAAGATTCGAAAAGCCTGCATAAGGAAAATCCGACCCGTTTGATTGAATACGATAAAGTACTTTGGCTATCGGATACTTACCATACGATTAGTTTTTCGAAAGATACCGACATTTCGGACCGGGTGATTTTTCCGATTTCTGAATTTGAACGCAAAGGGATTGAAGATGCCCGTTTTGTGAAATTTGTTAAAGACGATGGTAAGGTATTGTATTATGCAACTTACACCGCTTTTGATGGTTCTTTAATTATTCCTAAACTGGTACAAACGGAAGATTTTTACGAGTTTAAGGTAATCCCACTTTATGGGGATGGCGCACAGAATAAAAACCTGGCTTTATTTCCGAGAAAAATTAAAGGAAAATATGTAATGATGAGCCGCATAGATGGCTGGAACAATTACCTGATGTTTTCGGATAAGGTTAACGTGTGGGAAAACCCAATCCTGTTGAAACAACCGCGTTACGATTGGGAACTGGTACAAATTGGTAATTGTGGTTCGCCAATTGAAACGGATAAAGGCTGGATTGTGATTACCCATGGGGTTGGTCCGATGCGCAGGTATTGTATTGGTGTAAGTTTATTGGATCTGGAAGATCCGAGTAAAGAGATTGGTCATTTAAAAGAGCCTTTAATTATCCCGAATAATGATGAACGCGAAGGTTATGTGCCCAATGTGGTTTATTCCTGCGGATCGATCATCAGCAACGGGGAGCTAATTATCCCTTATGGATTATCGGATTACAGTTCTTCGTTTGCAACGGTAAATTTAGAACTGCTGTTGAATAAGTTGTTAGAGAATAACGATAAATAGTTATGATATTTCTTTTCAATGGTCTGTGTCCTCACAGACCATTATTATAATCAAAATTTCGGTTCTGTGAAGACACAGACCTGGGGCTGGGCAGGTATGAATCTAACATCCTAAGAACCAAAGGCTCAGTTTAAATAAACCTGATAGAACGGAAAGCCCGAAGCATACTGAACCCTGATTTTCAAAATAATATTGATACCTGAGTTATTTTGAGCGACCCCGATAACTATCAGGTGCAAAGCAGTCGAGACTAAGATTGCTCAGCGAAACTAAATCTGTCTTAATAGATCTCTCCAATTCGCGTTGCTCCGGTAGAGATGACGATCATTCTATTATATTCTGCTATAGATATCTCATTTAAGCATTGGCTGGGTTATTTTTTAAAAAAAAGCTGATTCATTTCTGAGCCAGCTTTTAGTATTTCCAAGACAAATTTAATATTAACTATATTTATCTGCCTCCACCAATGGGGAAGACAATGTTTCGTATTCTGCTTCTGCAGCTTTAAGGATGGCCAGATGCGAAATAAAATAAGCCAGCGTACTTTCAGCCCCCTGGTTTCTATTTACGCTATTAAATTGTAAGCCATCTGCACAACCGTGTGTTTCAAAATCGTACAATGGAATGTGCAGGCTGTTTTTACCTAAAAACCATTGGTAACTTGTGTGCATTAAATTCAGGTATTGATCATCTTTAGTAATTTCAAAAGCTTTGGCATAGAGTAAAACCATTGCCATGGTTTCTAAGGCCTGTTGATCGTAAATTGGATTTTTGCCATATTTCTTCATCCAGCCTGCATTTCCAACGGGATTAAGGTATCCGTTTTCGAAAGAGAAACTGTTTAAAAATGCAATGCTTTCCATCGCAATTTTGTAGGATGTTGCATTTCCGGTAACCTCATAATGATGAAGTAGTGCTAGCGGAAGTATGGCATTATCATAAGTAAGAATATCTTCAAACCAATGCCATTCGCCATCTTTATGTTCTTTATAAGAGGCAATCAATGAGCTGGCAAGCAAGTTAATCTCTTTAACGATCATTTCATCGCCCGGGTGTGCGCATAAGTAATAAGCCAATCCGATAATGGTATTCGCTTTGCCTCTGATGTACTTTAACGCTGAAAAATGTGGAACAGAGTGCGAAAACAGCTCTCTTCCGAACTCGCGATAAGAATTATTTGGCGCACTGTTAACCAAATACCCAAGAGACCATATGGTGCGGCCGAAAGAATCTTCAGAACCTACTTCATCCAGGTAATTACGGTTAAAACTTAAAAAATTTCTGAAGTTGCCATTATCTGTTTGCATGTACTGGATAAAACTCAGGTACACTGGCATAAACCTTAATGCTTTTGGGTTTTCTCCCTGCTCTGTAGCCATTAAAGCCATAATCAAAGCCCTTGCATTATCATCAATACAATATCCTTCTTTTAAGTTTGGGATGCCAAATCTGGCATGTTGTATAATTCCGGTATCATCGGTTAATAAGGAAATATGGTTCAGGTTTAGTACTGGCATACTTTCAATATCGATAATGGGAGGAGTAATCCTTTCTGCTTTCTTTCCAGTGGTTAAGGCTTCATTTAACACATTCAGATACACCGTACCAATGGCAGGCCAACGGAGGTTTAAACCATATTCGTAAGCATTCTGTCTCAGTTTTTGATATTTATCTTTATCACTTAAAAGTTCATTTACAATACTGGCCAGTTGTGAGTCGTTTTTAAAGTTAAATAGTTTCCCCCTGTTATCTGCCAGGAGCTCCTGTGCATGCCAGTAAGGAGTAGAAACAACAGCTGCACCTGCGCCAATGGCATACGATAAAGTACCACTGGTAATCTGCGCCTCGTTTAAATACGGTGTAATGTATAAGGTACAAGCCGTTAAATACTGATGCAGCTCTTCTTCAGAAACAAATTTATTAACGAAGGCAATGTTATTTTCTACGCCTAAATCTTTTGCAAGTGCTTTTAAACTATCACGGTATTCTTCGCCATTGTGTTTTACTACACCGGGATGGGTATTGCCCAAAATCACATATAAAACATCAGGATGTTGTGCTACAATCTCAGGCAAAGCTTTAATTACTGTTTCTAAACCTTTGTTTCTACTAATCAATCCAAAAGTAAACAGCACTTTACGATTTTTAAATAATTCGCTCTGTGCAATTTCATTATTCGGAACCGGTTCCAAATCAGGTACACCATGTTCTATTAATTTAATTGATGCTTTTGGAATTTGATAAATGCTGGTTAAAAACAGCACTGCTTTTTTGCTCATCACCACAATTTTTGAAGATTTTATTGCAATCTCTTTAATGATGGTCTGCTGCATAAAATTTGGTTCTTTTAAAACCGTATGTAGAATGGTAATAAACGGTTTTTTTAACCTGTTGATCAACGATAATAAAAATACACCGCTATTACCGCCATAAATGCCAAACTCATGTTCAATAATACAGCTGTCTACATCACTGTTATTAATAAAATTTGCAGCTTCGATATAATCCTGCTGATTTTGCTGGCGGATTACGAATTTTACTTCCTTAGGGTACTGATGTTCATTTACATCATCAGATTCATTTAAGGCAACAACAAAACTGTTTTGTGGGTTATAGGCAGGATTTAAACTTAATGCATTAACCAGGTTTTGGTTAAAAGTAGCCAAACCACATTCGCGTGGAGGGTAGGTAGATATATAGGCTATTTTCATATTTCAAATAGGGTTGATACTTAAATAACATCGTATTATCTAAATAGTTTGTGATTTCCTCAATTTACGCTTAATAAACCCAAAACAATATTATTTAGGCTCTTGTTAGTAAGTAAACAATAACTACGATGAGATCAATATGGAAAGGCTCTATCGGGTTCGGTTTGGTAAACATCCCAATCAAGCTGTTTTCAGGTGTACAAAACAGTAACCTCGATTTAGACATGCTCGACGAACGCGATCATGCAAAAATTAAATTTTTAAGGGTAAATGAAAATACCCACAAAGAAGTCCCTTACGAGAAGATAGTAAAAGGCTATTTTTTGAAAGACAAATATATTGTACTGGATAAGCACGACTTTGAGGAAGCTGCTCCCGAAAAGACCAAAATTATCGAACTCGAAAACTTTGTGGATCTTAAAGAAATCAATCCGGTTTATTACGAAACTTCTTATTATACAGAGCCAGAGAAACAGGGTAAAAAAGCTTATGGTTTATTATTAAAAGCTTTAGAAAAATCAGGGAAAGCCGGTATTGCCAGGTTTGTACTCAGAAATACCGAAAACCTTTGCGTAATTCATCCCATGGAAAATGTGATCGTGATTACCAAAATCAGGTTCGAACAGGAAATCAGAAGTTTATCAGAGATCAATAAAGTAGATGATATAACTATTACCAAAAAGGAAATGGATGTTGGTTTAGCTCTAATTAAACAATATAGTTCAAAATTTGACCTGAGCTCATTTAAGGATGATTATAGTAATGAACTGTTAAAAATTATCAGGGCTAAAGCAAAAGGTAAACGGGCAACGGTTAAAAAGATGAAACCTCAGAAAGCAACGAGTGATGATCTTTACGATCAGTTGATGCAGAGTTTAGGGTCGAAGAAAGGAGCATAGGAGTGTTAAGCGTTTTGTAAACGCTTTACGCCAAGCGCTAAACGAAATCTTTCTGGAGCTAAACCTTAGGTTTTGCTCCAGAAAGATTTAACTATTTAAAAACAGCTTTCAATTGATCAGCTGCATAAGCCTGTGCGGCTTTTGCTTCTGGCACCAGGATAGCCATTCCAAAGAATTCGTGTGTTACCCCTTCATAATTTTTACTGTCAACCTTTACGCCTGCAGCTTTTAATTTATCGGCCAGCATTACGCCATCATCATGTAAAGGATCAATTTCTGCAGTAATAATGGTGGTAGGCGGTAAACCTTTTAAATTGGCATTAACTAACGAGATTTTTGGATTTTGTGCTTCAATCATCGTGTTTAAATATTTTTCTGTAAACCAGCCCATCATGGCTTTATTTAATGGTTTTGCTTTTTCGTACATTTTATAAGATGCTGTACTCATATCTGCTTGTGCAATCGGATAAACCAAAACTTCGTGTACTGGGATCATGATGTGTTTATCACGGGCCATGATCGATACATTGGCCGCCAAATTTCCTCCGGCACTTTCACCTACAACTGCAATTTTAGCGGGATCGGCTTTTAAGCTCACCGCATTTTTCACTGCCCATTCGTAAGCAGCAAATGCGTCGTTATGTGCAGTAGGGAATTTGTTTTCAGGTGCTAAGCGGTAAGCTACCGAAATTACAACAGCGCCAACCTGCTCTGCCAAAGCCTGTGCCGATGCATTGTATACATCTAAATTAGCAATTACAAAACCACCGCCGTGATAATATACGATTAGTGGATAGGGGCCGCTTCCTTCTTTAGGCGTATAAACGCGTAAGTGGATTTTTCCGCCACTAACATCAATATCTTTACCCATTGTATCTACTTTTGGTGTAGGAATGGTAATATTATTCTGTTTCACAAGATCCATCACCGCGTCAGTTGGCGTATGGTTTTTACGGGCATCAGTAGCACTTAAGGTTTCAATAGGTTTATCACCATAACTGCTTAGTTTTTCAATTACCGTTTGCATTTCGGGTTTTATGGTTTTGCCCCATTCGGGTGCCGGGCCTGCAGGTTTTAAGCCTGCCGCTGCGGTAGAATCAATTATGGTCGAATCTGTTGTAGTAGTTGTTTTTGTGCTGCTCGTACATGCCGCAAGCGAAACTGCCATGCCGCATATCACTGCACTAAGTTTTAATGTGTAGGTTTTCATAGGTTATTTTTATGTTTTATTTTAATATGCTTCTATAACAGTATCAATCAAATAAGTGTTTTTGCTGCCTTACAACTTTTTAGAATTTAACTAAATAGCAAACATCTTGGTGAATTAACTTGTTCTTATAGAAAATATAAATATGCTAACGGAAATAACAGGACTGCCAGATCATATTTTTGGCGTAAGGGCAACTGGAGAAGTAACCAGCGACGATATTAAGGATGTATTATTAACCGGCCTGAGAAGAACAGCACAGCGGTTTAAAGAAATAAGATACCTGCTTGTTTTAGAGACAGATGTGAAAAACTTCACTGCAGGAGCCTGGATACAAGATGCCAAAGCGGGCATCCAGAATTTTACCAAATGGAAAAAGATTGCTGTGGTTAGCGCAGAAAAAGGTGTTGAATGGTTTACCGACATCTTCACTGTTGCTACACCAGGTAAATCGAAAGGCTTTAAGCCCGAAGAATTAGAAGAAGCGAAAGCCTGGTTGGATACTGAAGATTAATGTTTAAAAAAATAAACTATGAAAAATACTAAAACAGCCGAAGAAAGTAGCAAGGCTACCGCACCGAAAAACACAAAAGCAAAAGGTGCTGATGATAAAGTAACATCAGCTAAAGATGCCAAAAAAGTAAATGTAACCAAAGATGCTCCCGTAAAAAATAAGAAACCTTAAGAAATAAAATCCCTAGTACATGAAGATTGATGCTGATAATATTGATCATTTTTATGATAAAGCCTACGATTGGATAATTGATAAAGGGCCGTCTGTAATTTTAGGCATAGCCATACTTATTTTGGGCTTATGGCTGATTAAACTATTGGGAAAATGGATGCAGGGGGGGATGCATCGTAAGGATGTAAATCCATCGTTAAGACCTTTCCTTACCAGTTTAATGATCATTACCTTAAGAATTTTATTGGTACTTACTGTAATGCAGATTATCGGCATTCAGCTCACTTTCTTAACCGTATTAATTGGCGGCATGGGTGTGGCTGCGGGCCTTGCGTTATCGGGTACACTACAAAATTTTGCGAGTGGCGTATTAATTTTGCTGTTAAAACCTTTTGTTGTAGGCGATAATATTATTGCTCAAAGTCAGGAGGGAACCGTAACATCCATACAGATATTTTATACCATTGTTAAAACATTCGATAATAGAACCGTAGTTATTCCAAACGGAAAACTATCTAACGAAGTCATTATCAACATCAGCAGGGAAGGGAGCAGGCGTTTGGATATAGAAATGAAATTTAGTTATGGCATTGATTATGATCAGGTAGTAGCTATATTTAATAAAACCGTTGATGAGTTTAAAGATTGTTTGAAGACACCAGAAAGAAGGATCGGTGTATCATCACTGGAAGACAGCGGTTTTAAAATAAGCCTCAATCTTTGGGTAAATGCACACGGTTTTACTGATACAAAACTTTCGTTTTTAGAAGTACTGATGAAAAATTTGAAACTTGGGGGAATAAAATTACCTGGAATGCCCGAATAATGACTATTTCCTTAATAAAGCATAAATTTTATCCATTAATTCATCTATGTTGAACGGTTTTGCCATAAAATCATCGGCAAGTAAATCATCAACAGCATAATTGTTCGCATTATAGCGGGCAGAAATCATTAATACAGGAATATGTTTTGTAGTCGCGGTATCCTTAAGTTCTTTTAAAAGCACTCTACCATCAGCATCAGGAAGCATGATGTCCATGATAATCACATCAGGATTAAGTTCACGAACATGGGTAATAAAATCTGCTCCTTTATTTAATCCGGCAACGTTGAAAGCTTCGCTTTCTAAAATAAGGGTGATTACATCTAGGATTGCATGGTTATCTTCGATAACCAAAATATTCTTCTTGGCCAAGTTTTGGATGATTGTTTAAATTTCAAACAAATATATAATAAAAAACAAATCCTAAAACCGAATTCTCTAAATTAGAGACATTCTAAAAATAGGCTTTATATTTGTTAGCCCGTTAAATCTAATATTTTTGCAACATTAATATATCGTATGACTAAATTTTCTGTAGACCTAACCAATTGTGATCGGGAACCGATTCATATCCCCGGTAAAATTCAATCACATGGTTTTCTTATAGCGGTTGATAAGAACACTTTTTCTATCACTTATCTCAGCGAAAATACAGGAGATTTTTTAAAAGAACAGGCAAAAAACCTTTTAAATCAGTCGCTCTCCAGCTTAAATCATTTTATACAACAGCACAATCCTGAATTTGACATTGAAGATCTGTTGAAGTTGGGGATCATCCGCAAAAGTTTTGATGCCATTAGTCCTCATCCGGTTGAGATTAATGGAAACCCTTTTTACCTGATTATTTCTCCTTCAAATGATAACTGGTTGCTTGAATTTGAGCCCGTAACCTTACAATATGATATTCAGAGTTCGATAGGCCGTTCAGCATCATCCATGCTCCAGGGCAAGAGTGTTTCCGCATTATTAAGCAGTGCTGCACTTGAAGTTAAAAAACTGATCAATTACGATCGGATCATGATTTATAAATTTTTGGATGATGGTCATGGTGAGGTAGTAGCAGAAGAGAAGGAAGATAACCTAGAACCTTTTTTTGGTCTGCATTACCCTGCATCTGATATTCCTAAGCAGGCAAGAGAACTGTATAAACTCAATTTAACCAGGTTAATTGCAGATGTAAATACCAACGATTCTCCAATTATCACCTTTAAAGAAGATCAACCGCTCGATTTAACCAACGGTGGTTTGCGCGCGGTATCACCAATACACATTCAATATTTAAAAAATATGGGTGTGCACTCGAGTTTTAGTATATCCTTAATCTCGCATGGTGAGCTTTGGGGTTTAATCGCCTGTCATAACTATAGTCCAAAATTTATCGATTATAAAGCACGGGAAGGCTCTAAACTAATCGGACAGATTCTTTCTTCAGCATTAGAGTACCGCCAGGAAGAAGAAGATGCTGAAGTAATAAAACAGTTTAAAGATACCGCCAATGTATTATCAGAGCATTTAAACCGCGATAAATACCTGGTTGAAGCCATAACTACACATAAAACCAGTATTTTAGATGTAACCAAAGCTGGTGGTGTGGCTATTATTTTCGAAAATGAACTTAAAACAATTGGAAATGTACCATCAGATGATGAAATATGGGAACTTTCCAATTGGCTAAAAATTTCGAGTGACGAATCGATTTATTACACACATCGTTTACCTGAAATTCATTCTCCGGCTAAAAAATACAAATCTATTGCTGCAGGGATTCTTTCCTGCACTTTAAACAAAGAACTGGGCGAAATGATCATCTGGTTCAAGCCTGAAATTATCAGTAATGTAAACTGGGCCGGGAATCCCGAAAAACCAGCAACACCGTCTGAAAATGGCCTGTTAAGTTTATCACCAAGAAAATCTTTCGAAATTTGGTCACAGGTGGTTAATAATACTTCTGAAAAATGGCTTGCAGAAGAAATTGCTTCTGTGTTAAGAATCCGCGAGATTATCATTACCGATATCAATAAAAAAGCCAACGAAATCAGGCAGCTCAACGAAAAATTGCAGGCCGCATACGAAGAACTGGACACTTTTAGTTATACCATTTCCCACGATTTAAGAACGCCATTAACCTCTATAAAAACTTATGCTGAACTGTTGCTGAAAAATAAAAGCATTGATGAAGGCGGTAGAAAGATGTTAGACAGGATTTTGAATGGTGCCAATAAGATGAACTTTCTAATCAAAGAAATCCTGAATCTGGCCAGGGTTGGGCGTTCTGATGTCATTTTTGAAACGGTTGAGATGGATCCGTTGTTAAAAGAAATTAAAAATGAAGTGCTGACGGCTTTTAAAGCAGACAACTCCGAACTGATTTTAGGGCAATTGCCAGATTTAAATGGCGATAAAACAATGATTGCTCAGGTTTTTACAAATCTGATCGGTAATGCTGTAAAATACTCTATAATGGCCGATAAGCCCAAAATAGAGGTTACTGGTTATATTGATGGAGGAGAGGTTGTTTATGCAGTTAAAGATAACGGTATAGGAATTGATAACCGATACTACGACAGGGTGTTTGAGCTTTTCAAACGCATGGACAATGTTAAGGATATTGAGGGAACAGGAGTAGGCTTAGCTATTGTAAAAAGGGTTGTAGAAAAACACAACGGAAGGGTTTGGTTTGAGAGTAAGTTAAACGCAGGTTCTACCTTTTACGTAGCTTTTAAAAACAAATAAAATGAAAACGCCGGATATATTTTACGTGGAAGATGATATGGACTATGCATTTTTTATGCAAAGTGCCGTACAGGAAGTGAAAGATACACTTAATTTAACCATTGTTGAGGATGGTGCAGAAGCTTTACAGAAATTACAGAATTTTGCAGATACTAAAACAAAACCAAAACTGATTTTGCTGGATTTAAACCTTCCGGGTTTATCTGGGCTTGATCTGTTAAAGTTTATCCGGGATATTCCTTACTTAAAAACAGTTCCTGTAATTTTGTTTTCTACATCAGATAATCCTGATGATGTAAAAGCATCGATAGAATTTGGGGCTAACGCTTACCTGACCAAACCTGATGGATATGAAAACCTGGTGAAGTGTGTGCATTCCGTACACGATTTTTGGTTTAATCAACATTTAAGGCTAAATTAGAATTTATAAAACATTTATAGGGAGATTCGGGTATTAAACCCGGATCTTTTCTTTTTAAGATCATTTTAAAAAAATAATACCACGATATGATTGCCAATTTATTGAGGGCAGAAACTGCAGAAAACCATAAAGCATTAGAATCGCTAATGTTTGTAAACGAAATTATGAACAATTCATTAAGCATCGATCAGTATAAAAAACTGTTGATGGTTAATTATATCATTCATCAAAAATCAGAAAATACATTAGCCAATATGCTTGATGCTGATATTGCCGCAGCACTCGAAATGAATAGCAGGCTAAAGCTTGCTGCATTAGAAAAAGACTTAAATTATTGGGGCATTGATAGTTTAACTTTGCCTGGTTTAAATTTTGAACTGTATCTTCCACAAAAAAATACTGCAGAAGTTTTAGGCGCTTTATATGTGCTGGAAGGTGCAACATTGGGCGGAAACGTGATTAAAAGGCATATTTTGGCTAATCCGAACTTTAAAGATCATGAAGCTGGTTTAAATTACTACGGGGTTTATGGCGAAGAGTTAAGCACCAAATGGAAAAATTTCGTTTCTGTACTGAATGAACGTGTTGTAGAAGCCGATTACGAACGTTGCATTAACAGCGCCAACCAAACCTTTAATAACCTGATCAACTTATCAAAACAACTCAGTTAGCTCGTCGTATTTTGATCTTCTAAATGTAAAAAATAGGCCTGTAATAGTTTCAGGGCATTTTTTTTGATTGTGAAAATGTGCAAAACTTCTTTCAAATAAATATTTGCTTTCTGTTGTTAATTCAAGGTAAATATGTATTATTGAAAAAATAAATTTTTTAAACCTTAAAAACATCAATTAGCGATGGAAAAATTCTCAAAAGTTAAAGCTGCTGTTGCTGCTATTGAAGCAGATGTAGAAAAATTTTATAATGCTGGCAATGCAGCTGCTGGTACTCGTGTGCGTAAAGCAATGCAAGATCTTAAAGTTTTAGCACAAGAAATCCGTGCAGAAGTAACTGACAAGAAAAACTCTGGAAAATAATATTTCGCGAGTAGAAACAAAAAGGGTTCTGGTATGCCAGGGCCCTTTTTGCGTTTAGGTAGGATAGAGACTTATCAGGCCTGATGAGGAGCACGCAAATGAGACCTCGTAAGTCTTTAAGAAAGCCCCTAAAAAGATAAAGCTCCCCATCGCGGAGAGCCTATATCCAACTAACAAAACATATTTTTTTAATCGAAACTTCTGAAATTTGATCGTTATATAGCACATCAGATTTCAGAAGTCTTTCGACGAATTATCCTTTTTTAACCAACTTATACTCGATTACTGGTTTACCACGCGTGCCTGCATCTCCAGCGCCCATAGAAATGAATTTTAATTTGTAAACATTGCCTGCTGCATCTTTTATTACATAAAAAATATCTGTTTTAACGCCTGTTGCAGGTGAAGTGCTTCTCCAATCTGAACCAATAGCAGTTCTTTCGTTTTTAAAATTTACAGCGCTAATGTTCGATTCTTTAAAGTCTGCATAACTCACAGTGGTTGTTGCTACTACGCCTGCACTAACACCATTCGAGTTATTCAAGAAAATCAGGTCAGAAAAATTGTACGGTACCAAAACATTTGAGAACAAGGTTTGATATACAGAGTAAGTCCAAACCAAATCCCAATTGGCTTTCTCTGGCTGCGCATTAACAATTGCGCCATTGGTAAGCGAAACGAATTTGAAATCAACGTTTCCATCTTTAGGAATATCAACAGTTGTAAAATTTGTTGTTTCTTTTATTTTGCCATACTGTAAAGTGTAACCTCCCGATGCATTTCTGGTTACTTTAAGCTTGATCCATGATCGAGCAGCAATACCGCCACCCGTACCACGGTTTAAAATAATAATTTTATTATCAGCAGCTGTAGCAGAAACTGCCGGAATTACGGTGCTTGAAAGATTGCCGTTAATCGCATCGAAATAAGCAAAATCCGTATTCGCAGGGTTGGCCTGATTAACAGCTAGCGTTAAACCCAAGGTATCTGCTTCACTTACTGTAGCAAGACTTGCATTAGATGCGGTAATTACCTTTGCACCTGCGCCTGTGGTATTATTTAAAATAACCCTAAAATCAGCTCCACTATAAAAGCCTAAATCCCAGGAAGATCGCAGCACTGGAGTTTGTTTATCTGTACTAAAATCTACATAAACACTATTTCCTGCCGCACTTCCTAGTTCGGTACCTACTAATCCATTAAGTGTTAAAGTACTACCGTCTGATGGTGGAACAACTATGATGGGTTCATCCGTGTTTTTTTTACAAGCTGTAAAGGTTATCGCCAAAAGTGCAATAGTGAGTGTTGAGTTAAATTTGTTCATGTTTATTGTAATTATGTTGTTTATGATTAAAGTACATCCAGGTTATAGCTTAGTCCCAATACATAAGATCGGCCATAGCTATAAGGTACAGCACCGCCTGCGCTATGCGCACCGCCAGTTACAGTTGAGGTATTGGTTAATTGGGTAACATTAAATAGATTTTTAACACCTGCATTGATGGTTAGCGAACGGAAGAGGTTTTTGTTTAACATTAAATCAGCAGTATGGAAATCGCCGATTTTTGTCAGTTTTATATTGTTGACACTATTTTCTGTTGAAAGCTGATAGCTTGGCAAGCTTCCTGTGTATTTGTAAAATAAACTGATACTACCACGTATTTTAGGAAACGTATAAGTAATGTTCGAATTGATTTCCGTAGCCCATACAAATTCAGGTATCTCAATATTATTATCGTTACTGAAACCACTATACCTGCCGATGTAAGATATACCAAGTGAGGCCCGAAGATTATTTTTATAAGTGAAAACATTATCCAGTGTAGCGCCTGTGGTTTTGTATCTCGATATATTAACAAGGGTAGTTACGGTATTATCAGTAGGGGAAGTAGCAAAGTCAATCCTGTTGTTAACCAAATTGTAGAAACCAGTTAATGTAGAGCGGAATTCAACATCCTTGTGGCGGATACCTGCCCAAACTAAAGAGCCGTTAAAACTGTTCGATTCTTCTGCTTTTAGATCAGGATTTCCTAAAATGTTATGACTGGCATCAACAAAATCATAATATAGTTCCCTAAGGGCAGGAGAGCGGAAACCTTTTGCATAAGCTAAACGCAGATCCAGATCCTGGGATAAAATAAATTTGGCATTTAAAGATGGAATTACAGGAGGGGCATCATAAATAGAATTTTTGATAAACCTTAATCCTGGTCTGATGTTTACCATATCACCTAGTTTAATTTCGGCGGTAATAAATGCTGCATAATCATTAATTACTGGCGATCCCTTGATTCTTTGTCCGCTGGCTGCATCTCTGTTGTATTCGAAACCAGGTTGAAAGGAAACCGATTTATCTAAGCTGTAAATGGCTGTAGCCCTAAAATTGGTAGTATTAAATTTTGCGACGTCCTGCTCACCAGCGCCTGTAGATAAGACTTCGGTATTGTTGGTAAAATCATGAATAACCGTTTTGGTAGCACGGTCGAGATTGGTAAAGCCTGCAATAGCTGATAATTGCAGCTTATTACTGATTTTATATTCAGATTGAAGCTGTTGCGTATATCGATGCGTGGTATAGGTTTGCAGTAATCCCTTATAAGTGTTAGGGTTTAATCCATTTCGTACATCAATATCTTCTTTCAGCCCATCTAAACGGTACCAGATGCTGAAATTGTTATTGCGGTAGCCGATTTTGGTATTGCCCAGATATTGTTCTTTTGGTTTCCATCGGTTGGTAACTGCGGCAACTTCGCTTATTGTAGCTGTTTTGCTTGCCAAATTCCATCCGCCGAAATCGTTATGGGTAAAACCTGCCAGTATACTCCAATGGTTATTTTTCCAGCTGGCACTGAAATTCTGGAGGTGGTTTCCTTTTCCTGATAAAGCTTCATACTCGTTGCCGGCAGTTTCTTCCTGAACCCTTGCAGATAGATTTAATGCTGATTTTGTCGGGTTTTTAGTGATAATATTGATTACTCCTGCCAATGCATCGGCTCCGTAAACTACCGACATCGGCCCTTCTACAATCTCAATCCGCTCAATGGTATTAATATCGATCTGGTTTAAACTTTCGCGTGTATCCGATCGGTCTGCCATAGGTATCCCATCCAAAAGTATTTTAACGTTTCTTCCTGTCATTCCCATGAGCTGGATGTCGGTGGTGCCCAATGTTAAATCATTACTAAAACGAAAACCCAGTTCAGTGTTTAAAACCTGCTGCACGTTGGTAGCAGCCCTAAGTTTTATCCGTTCAGCAGTAATGGTTCTGATGTTATAAACAGAGTTTCTCAAAGTTTGTGGCCCATATTGGCCAGTAACAACTACATCTTTTAAATCATTTGCCTTGGTGGTATCAACTTTAATTTCTTGAGCCACAGTAACAAATCCGCAAAGCGATAAGGCAATTGATAAATATATTCTCATTTATTTAGACTAATTATAAATAATTGTGCAAATTTGTGCATAATCATAAAAAACAGATAACGTTAAACGGATAATTAATACCGCTAAACGGATTAAATCATGATGGAAATTAAAGGCTCAGCAAACGGAAATACCATTTACAAAAACATTTATCCTGATAATTTTGAAGGCAATAATCCGGTTGACGAATTTGCTTTTGACTATAAAACCGAAAATGCAAGTCTGGAGATAAAAGAGAAGTGGTTTAAGGGCACCCACATGAGTTTAATAAAAATCAATCCTGATTTGCCTGAAGATTTTCTTGTCGAATCTTCCCAGCAACTTGTCGGTTTTTTATTTTGCCTCAATGGTGTAATTAACTATAATTCCAGCACTCAACAGGATAATTTCTTTTCACTTAATAAGCACGAACAAGACATTAATTTAGGATGTATTGATAAAATAGTATTCAAGGCAACTGAGCAAACGAAATTGCTTTACATACAATTTACAGAAAGCTATTTTGATAATATGGCCGCAATCGAACCTTTTACGCTGCTATCACAAGGATTTCAACAGTCCATTAAACCTGAAACCAGTTTAATATTACAGCATATTATTGATTGCAAACATGAGGGGAAAGCGAAACACTTGTTTTTAGAAGCCAGGATATTAGATTTGATCATTATGTACCTTAACCAGAATCAGGTGCAACAAAGCATCACTTTTAAACAGGAAGATATCAATAAAATTATGCTGGCAAAACAACTGGTAGAGCACGATCTGCAAAGGCCAAGCTCATTGATAGAACTTTCGCGTAAAGCGGGCATTAACGATTATAAGCTTAAGAAAGGTTTTAAGGAATTAACCGGGCATACGGTGTTTGGTTACCTGTATAAAATCAGGATGGAAAAAGCACATTACTTCCTGTCGAAAGAAAAAAAGAGTGTAAACGAAGTTGCTTTTTTAGTAGGCTACAAAAATGCACAGCACTTTATTGCGGCTTTTAAAAAGAAATACCACATTTTGCCCGGTAGTTTAAATAAAAACTAAAAACTCAGCGCAAACGTTTGTTTACTCTTTTACTTCGTTCACAATCAGGTCTGATTCTACAATGGTATTGTAATAAGCCTGGTTCTCTGAATTCGGACTGTGGATCAGATCCAGCAGGATGTTTGCCGCTTTTTGTCCCTGTAAATAGGGATATTGTTCAACAGATGCCACAGGCGAATTATCCAGATAACTGATAATGGGTAAGTTGGCGTAACTCACGATATCAAAATCGTTGATCACATTGAGTTTTTTGAAATATTTGATCAGAAAAAGTGCTACATAATCATTAAAGGCAACAATTGCCGTAGGTTTTCTTTTATGGTTTAAAAACTGGTCGGCTGCCTCGATAGTGCCTTGTTCGGTTAAATCGCAGTTTACCACCAATGAAGGATCAAACTTTAAGCGGTTAAAGTTAATGGCCTGCATATAACCATCTTTACGTTCTTCACTGGCATATAAAGTACTTGGACCATTAATCATACCAATACTTCTATGACCTTTTTTAAGAAGATAATTAACCGCTTTTATGGTTGCACTTTCTAAACTGCAGGCAACATAATGTACATTTTTAAAAGGAGGGATGCGGTCGAAAAATACTACCGGGATATTAAAAGAGTTTAGTTTCTCAAAATGATCAAATTTTGAGGTGTCTTTACTAATGGATACCAGTAAACCATCAACGCGCTGATTTTTCATTTTTTCAACGAGTTTTACCTCCTGCTCATAATTATCGTGCGACTGGGCAAAAATAACCGTGTAATTTTTTTTGATCGCTTCATCCTCAATTGCTGATATGGCGATAGAAAAAAAATGCTCAGAAAGTTCGGGCAAAATTACACCAATCGTGTAGGTTTTACCTTTTTGAAAAAGGATTGCAGCATTATTGGGCTCATAATTTAGAGACTTGGCCAGTTGTTTAATTTTCTCTCTCGTTACTGCTCCGATACTGGGATGATCATGTAATCCTCTTGAAACACTAGAAGGTGAAATGTTTAAAATCCTGGCTATTTCTTTGATTGTGGTTGGCTTCGATTGCATTGTAAGTGCTAAACTACATTAAATTTCTTCAATATGTAATATTACAAAATTAATCAAACGTTTGCGTTGTTTTTTTTCCTCATTTCTTTTCTCCAACTTATAAATATCAATACATTCGGGGAACGAAACGAACATAATTCCTGGAATTAATAACATCAAATTTATAGGTAGAAAACAATTTGATTTGTTTAAAATGAAAATGAGGCATTATAATTAATGCGTATTTATAAAGGCACACCCCCAATGATTAACAAAAATGCCCCTCTTTTGAGGGGTGTTTAAAATAAAAAACGAGAAGTGTTCGTACCACTCCTCGTTAAAAGGGTTATGCTCCTGCAAGCAGGATACAATAAGTTATCTAAGCTATATGTTAACCCAAATCAAAGGTATATAATTTAGTTGTTTTTTTAACAGCATTTTTTGTTAATAAAACTGTTTTTTTTGACGATTAATATAATGCCTTTAATAAGAATTTTTAACCAAAATAGATCATAGTAGCAGAAAATAAGTACCATAAGGCTAAAACTCCATAAAACATTATCATTCCGTAATCGATCCGTACCTTTTTACACTGCAGTAAACTTTAGCCTCAATAAACCATATCTAATATTTATTAAATTTAACATTGGGTTAATAGTGATGTCCTTTCTTTGACATTCTTTAAAACCTTAATTAGTTGTTTATCGATTGTATATGTACGAGGAATTAGAAAGTAATTTTTTTCTTCTGGTAAAAATGAATAAAAATAAGGCATTTAACCTCGTGTTTGATGCTTATTGGAGTGCACTTTACAAAAAGGCATATAAAAAGGTTAATTGTAGTGAACTTGCCCAAGATCTTGTACAAGATGTATTTGTGAGTTTATGGGACAAGATCGAACTTTTAGACGCCGAAGGCAGTGTATTGGCTTATTTATTTGCAATTCTCCGCAATAAAATCTTAAAGCTTTACGAAAAAGACGAGGTTCGCTTGAGATATGCACTAAGTGTAAGTTCAAGAGCAGTTCCTGCTGATGTTCATGCTCAGAATAGCATCCTCGAAAAAGAATTAAAAAACATTATCGATGCAGAAGTAGAGCGCATGCCATTGCGCATGAAAGAAATTTACCTGCTAAAAAGAGAAGATGATCTTTCTATCCGGCAAATAGCAGAAGATTTGTCATTATCAGAGCAGACGGTAAAAAATCAGCTCCAAATGGCTTATCAACGTCTGCGTTTGAGGGTTAAAGCCTACGATTCTTCTTTGGCCATGCTTGCCCTGTTTATCGCCAAACATTTATAACAGCTCTTCTTTCTGGCTGTATTAAAGCGACCACAGTACATATCAAAAATAATTTAAATAATTATCACAACCGTATGGTACTTTTTATCAGGTAACCGTATATCATTACAAAAGCCCCAGTTTTGAAACCTGACGAAATTAGATTTTTAATTAAAAAGTACAACAGCCAAACTGCTACACCAGATGAAAAGAAATTGGTTGAGCAGTGGTATGACGGTATTGGTGGTGAAGAATTAACTCCGGTTCAATTTAATGAGGCAAGGGTAAAGGAGCAGGTTTTTGAAAAAATTACTTCGACAATTGAAGGTAAAAAAAACAAGCAAAATCCAAAAAAGATTAAGTTATACCATTCGATGTTTTTTAAAGCCGCCATTTTTATTGTGACTTTACTGGCGGGAATCTATGTGTATTTAAAACAAACGGAAAACGCCGCCTTGCCAACAGGTTCTTTTAAAACAACTAAATCGAAAATAATTCCTGGCGGAAACAACGCTATATTGTTATTGGCCGACGGATCACAAATTGTTTTGAACAAAGCTTCAGATGGCCGGATTGCAAACCAATCGGGTGTTCAGGTGATCAAAACAAAAAGTGGCGAGCTGCTTTACCGTTTCGCGGGTAATACGAATGCTAAAACTGCAACAATTAATACCGTAAGTACACCCCGGGGGGGGCAGTACCATTTAATCCTGGTTGATGGAACTGAGGTATGGTTAAATGCAAGTTCTTCAATTAAATTTCCGATGGCTTTTGCGGGTAATGAGCGCAAAGTGGAGGTTAGTGGGGAAGTTTATTTTGAGGTGGCAAAAAATAAAGTGAAACCATTTATTGTACACACCGATCAATCTGATATTAAAGTTTTAGGAACTCATTTTAATATAAATACATACGATGATGAAGAATTCCAGCGCACCACATTGCTGGAAGGAAGTATCGAAATTAAAAAGGGAAATTTAAAAGCAATTATAAAACCTGGTCAGCAAGCGAATATTAATGGAAAATCTGAGCTGATTAAGATAAATGAAGTTGAAGATCCTGAGGCCATAATCGCATGGAAAAATGGATATTTCCAATTTGAGAAATCGGATCTTCAGTCGGTAATGAGGCAGGTTTCGCGCTGGTATAATACCGATGTGAGTTATAATGGCGCTATTCCAACCAAACAATATACCGGCAAAATACCAAGAAGCATTAATGCCTCAAAACTTATCGAGATGCTTTCTTATTCTGGCATTCATTGTCAGATAGAGCACAACCAGATCACTGTAAACCCTAAATAAAACCAAACCAACAAACTATTAACCGAAAAGATATGAAGAAATAATATACACAGAAAAATCATTCAAGTTATCTCTCTAATAAAGGAGACAAGAGATGTTCGTACCATTTCCTGTTGCAGTTAGAGATAAACAAGTTCTGTGCCAGATCAGTCTGCACGCAGAATACAATAAGTTATCTAAGCTATAATGTTTTAACCCCAAATTCAATCATGAATTTTAGTACTTTCTTAAACACCGTATTTAAGATGCGGTGTAAACCTGCACAATTAATATTGGTGATGAAATTAACAACAATATTTTTATTAGCAAGCCTCTGCCAGGTAAGCGCAAGCGTTTACAGTCAGAATATTACATTGAAACAAAAAAATGTTTCAATGGAGGTCATCTTCAAGTCGATAGAAAAACAAAGCGAGTATGTTTTTTTATACGATAATTTAGAACTTTCTAAAACGCAGAAAGTTACTGTTAATATCACCAATTCACCTGTTGAGCAGATTTTGGACTTATGCCTCAAAAATCAACCGCTTAGTTATAAAATATTCGATAAAACAATAGTGTTAAGAAAAAAAACCGATGATCTAGTGTATAAGTCGGTTTTTTTTGAAATCATAAACGGAAAAGTAACCGACGAAACTGGTCAGCCAATTGTAGGAGCAAGTATCTTGGTAAAAGAGTCAAAAATCGGTGCAACAACTGATGCAAACGGTATGTTCTATTTAAATGCATCGAAAGGTGCAACCCTGGTCGTTTCATATATCGGTTATAATTCACAGGAAATTATCGTAGGAGATAGTAAAAATTATAACGTTTCTTTAGTCCCAGCTGTAAGTAATTTAACTGATGTGGTTGTTACTGCTTTAGGTATAAAACGTTCTGAGAAATCATTAGGCTACGCGGTACAAAAAGTAGAAGGTAATACATTAACATCGGCTAAAGGAGTAAATGTAGCCACATCCTTAACCGGGAAAGTTGCCGGTTTAAATATTAAAAACAGCACAGAGTTTGCGGCCAATCCCTCCATTGAGCTTCGGGGTGCTAACGCATTATTGGTTGTTGACGGAGTGCCGTACACCAGTTTATCTATCGATAATATTTCTCCTGATGATATTTTAGACATCAGTGTTTTGAAAGGAGCAACAGCATCTGCTTTATATGGCAACAGGGGCGGTAATGGTGCAATTATGGTAACTACCAAACGGGGAAATAAAGAAGGAGGCCTCGTGGTAGGTTTTAATAGCAGTAACATGTTTTCGTCTGGCTTTTTGGCCTTTCCTGAGGTGCAATCTTCCTATAGTTCTGGTAGCGGAGGAAAGTATGGCGTAGGAGATTATGTTTGGGGAGATAAACTGGATATTGGCAGAACAGCAAGTCAATATAACCCCAGTACATATAAATTCGAAGATATGCCATTGGTATCAAAAGGAAAAGATAATCTGGCCAATTTTTTACAACAGGGCTTTATTTTAAATAACAATTTGAGCATCAGTCAATCCGGTAAAAACGGAAGTATGCGTGCTTCATTTTCTCATGTGTATAACCAGGGGCAATATCCAAACACCAAACTGAATAAAATTATTGCCAGTATCTCCGGCGATATAAAAGCAGGTAATTTTAGTTTAGACGGTGGTTTTACTTTTAATAAAAGGTATTTCCCTAATAATATAGGTACAGGCTATGGTGGTGGCGGATATTTATATAACCTGGTGGTATGGTCGGGAACTGAATATGATGTACGCGATTATAAAAATTATTGGGTTGCCGGTAAAGAAAACATATTGCAAAACTGGATGGAAAATACCTGGTATGATAATCCTTACTTTATTGCGAACGAAATTTTGCGTAGCGATGATTATAACCTAACCAATGGATATGTTAATGCGAGCTATGATATTAAACCCTGGTTTAAGGCTATTCTCCGCTCCGGCATTGATACCTACTCGCAAACCAATGAATACAGAAATGCCATTAGTGCGGTAGGTGGCTGGAATAAAAAAGGTTACTATAGTATAACCAAAACCGATGCATTTAACATTAATAACGATTTAATATTAACGGCTAATGGAAAAATTGGCGATTTTCGGATTGATGGTTTAATAGGGGGAAGTTTATATTACCGCCAAAGCTCGTCTCTGAATACCGAAACTCAAAATGGAATAACGGTGCCCGGCTTTTATTCCATAAGAGCATCGGTAGATCCAGTTAAAAGTACACCTACCGCCAGTAAGAAACAGGTGAATAGTTTATATGGAAAAGCTTCATTTTCTTATAAAAACATCGCTTTTGTAGATGTAACCGGTAGAAATGACTGGTCATCTACCTTATCTCCCCAACAACGTTCTTTCTTTTATCCATCGGTTTCGGGCAGTTTAATTGTTTCTGAATTAATAAAGTTTCCAGTATGGGTAGATATGGCCAAACTACGCGGTTCATGGACAAAAACAAAATTTGATTTGGATATTTATGCCTTAAATAACAGTTATAGTATCAATACTAATGTTTGGAATGGAGCAAGCACAAGCAGTTATCCTACTTCAATTAGAGGGGCAGATATTTTACCACAAACCAATAGAAGTTATGAATATGGTGCAGCTTTCGCATTCTTAAAGAATAAAATACATTTCGATGCAGCCTATTTTAACACCTTATATTACAATAGAACAATTTCATCAACGGTAAGCAGTAGTTCTGGCTTTAACAGCGTATTAATCAATACAAAAGAAGAGTTAAAAAGAAAAGGAGTAGAGTTATCGGCCGACGGTACGATAATATCTAATGGTAATTTTAGCTGGAATACGGGCTTGAACTGGTCGACTAACAGACGGTATTATGCCAAATTAGATCCGGTATACTCAAGTAAACAACAATGGGTTACCGAAGGGAGCAGGTACGACTGGGTAAGCGGAAATGAATATGACAGGGCACCAGACGGACAATTAATTTTACAAAACGGATATCCTACTGATAGTCCACGTGCTACTGTATTGGGCTATTCAGATCCCGATTGGATATGGGGCTTTAACAATACCTTTAAATATAAAAACCTGAGCCTGTCTTTTTCATTTGACGGAAGGGTTGGTGGTAAGGCTTACAATAATATGGTGGGATACATGTGGAGCTCGGGTACTCATATTGATAGCGATAACAGCTGGAGATATGATGAAGTAGTAAACGGTAAAGAAACTTTTAAACTCGATGGTGTTAAAGTAGTTTCAGGAACAACTACAAGAGATACTTACGGTAATATTCTTACTGATACCCGTGTGTTTGCACCAAGTACCGATGTTATATCCTATGAGGATTACTCAAGGAACTACCGTGGTGTACAGGATTACTTTACCCAAACCTTCTTTAAGTTAAGGGAGCTTTCCTTAACCTATAATATCCCGGCAAAATTTATCAAACATGCGGGGATGAAGAGTGCGTCTATAGGTTTTGTTGGTCAGAACATGTTATTATGGACTAAGGAGTGGAAATTCTCAGATCCGGATGTTGGAGGAGATAATTTGAATTCTCCTTCAATTAGGTATATGGGTTTTAATGTAAAAGCTAACTTTTAAAACAACGAAAATGAAAACATATCATAAAATATTCTTTTTGGTGCTGATGAGCTTAATACTTTTTCAATCGTGTAAAAAGTTTGATGAAATCAATACCAATCCAAATTCGCCTGTTACTACCACAGCTTCTTTATTAGCCACCAACCTGATTTTAAACATTACACGTCCATCTGAAGGAAATAAAACATCTTCGGCAATGACCAGTAAACAGATGGCCTGGGGAGAATTACCACAGGGCGAGCAGTATAATAATTATGGAAGTGCAGGTTTTGGTACCATAACGATATTAACCAATGTTCAAAAAATGATCAATGCAGCGGCCGTGGCTGATAAACCGGCTTACACCGGTCTGGGTATGTTTATTAAGGCCTATAAACTATATTATTTATCATTAAATGTTGGAGATATTCCTTATTCGGAAGCATTGAATGGTGAAACTGGAAATACACAGCCCAAATACGATACTCAAAAGCAGGTAATGCAACAAGTATTAAAAGATTTAGAAACATCGGCAAATTCTTTTGCAGCAGCGAAAAACTTTACCGGAGATCCTATTTTTAATGGTAATGTAGATAACTGGAGAAGGGTTGTTAATGCTTTTCGCTTAAAAGTATTAATCAGTCTATCTAAAAAAGAAGCTGATCCTGATTTAAAAATTAAAGAAAGCTTTGCACAGATTTTAACTACCCAGCCTTTATTACGCAGCAATAGTGATAACCTGCAATTGGTATTTTCTGATAAAGCAAACCAAATTTACTGGTTCAATAGTACGATTAGTAAGTTTACGAGTTATGCTATGGTTTCCTCTGTAATGACAGATACTTTGAAAAAATATAACGATTACAGGTTGTTTTACTACGCCGCGCCATCGGTATATAAAGTACAAACAGAAGGAAAATTACCCAGCGATGCTGATGCCTATATAGGTACCGACCCAACAGCTGTATTTTCTAGTGTATCTGCCGCATATACTTCTAAAAAGTATTCACAGCTTAATTTGCGCTATACGGGTTATGCTCCTGGCGAAACTTTGGTACGTATAGGCTTTGCTGAGCAGAATTTTATTATTGCAGAGGCAATTGTAAGAGGTTGGGCAACCGGAACGGCTAAAAATTATTACGAAGAAGGCGTAAAACAGGCCATGAATTTTGTTGTAAATGTTACACCTGATGATGTGAAATACCACAGCGGTAAAAAGATTACCCCGGCATATATTGGAACTTACCTTGCCGACGTAAACGTTGCCTTTTCTGCAGCTTCCGATAAGCAATTAAAGCAGATTGCGATACAAAAGTATTTGATGTACTTTATGCAATATCCGTATGATGCTTATTATGAATTCAGGAGGTCTGGTTATCCGAAATTACCTGTTAATCCGGCAACAAGTACCAATCCTTTTGATAAAAACAACATCCCTGTTCGTTATACTTATCCAGGTGAAGAATACAATTATAATTTGGAAAATTTAAAAACTGCTTTGAACAGGCAATACGATGGAAATGATAGAACTGATGGTATAATGTGGCTCTTAAAATAAATTTTATGTTTTCTAAAGTCCTTCCAAATCCGGAAGGACTTTTTTGTAAGAAGTAATCCATTCGTCAAATATATCAGCGCCCCCGTTTTTTTAAAAGCATATTCCTACTTTGGTTTTTTATTTTAATCGAAATGATCGCATTGTATATCATCTTAGTTCTGGTTATTGCATTTTTTGTAATCATCAATCTCCCGGTTTTTGGCCGTTTACCCAAAAATCAAAGGTTAACGAAAATCCACCAATTGCCCAATTATAGGGAAGGCGCTTTGCAAAATCTGTCATTTACTCCAATGCAGCCCGAGGGTGTAAGCTTTTTTAAAATTTTAAAAGCATTCTTTTTTGAAAAGCATCCCAATAAATCGCCAGATAAAGCACTCCCTTTTGTAACGCCCGATATCTCAGGAAAGCCAAAAAGCGATGCTCCAGAAATCATCTGGTTCGGTCATTCTTCTTACCTGATCAAGGTAGAGGGGTTGAGGATTTTGGTCGACCCGGTATTTAGTCAAACACCTTCACCATTTTCGTTTATAGGTAGTAAAGCTTTTAAAGGAACTGATGTGGTAAATGCCGAAGATTTTAAAGATATTGACATCCTGGTGATCACGCATGATCATTACGATCATCTGGATTATCAAAGTATCTTAAAAATTGCACCACAGGCCAAAACCATTGTGACTTCTTTGGGAGTAGGTGCTCATTTAGAGCGATGGGGGATTCAAACAGAAAAAATAAATGAATTAGGGTGGAAGCAGTCTGTTACTTTATTCAACGATCTGACCATGACTGCTGTTCCTGCAAGGCATTTTACCGGTAGGAAATTTAAAAGAAATCAGACCCTTTGGTCAGCCTTCGTATTGCAAACTGCTAACTATAAACTGTTTTTAGGCGGCGATTCAGGCTACGATACACACTTTGCAGAAATAGGAGAGGAATTTGGTCCGTTTGATCTGGCACTATTAGAATGCGGTCAGTATAATGCATATTGGCCTTATATTCACATGTTTCCTGAAGATACGGTGCAGGCTGCCATCGATTTAAAAGCTAAGGTGTTGATGCCCGTGCATTGGGGTAAATTTAGCCTCGCCATGCACCCGTGGAACGAACCTATCAAACGTGTTGTTGCAGCTGCATCGGTAAAAACTTTTCCGTTAGTAACCCCAAAATTGGGCGAAACCGTTCTATTAAATGGAAATTTCCCTAGCGAGAAATGGTGGCTAACAGAATAAAAACTAAACAATAGTGTACTACAGGTGTTTAATTTTTAAACTCAAATCGAATTATGAAAACTGATCTTGTAGAAATTTTTCAAACCATTAGGGCAGGAATACAACCTTACGCTACGAGGGGATACACGGTACACGAAAACTCCGAAACCGGCTACGATTTATATAGCGAGAAAAATATAGAGTTAGACGGTGAAAAGGTGACAGAACGCTTCTTTACAGGTGTTTATATTAATGGGAACGAGGTAGAAGTTAAGGTGAATACAAGCGAATTCTCTTCAACCAATCAACAACTTACTTCTTTCGGTGAAAATACCGATGGATTAAAAATTGCGCAATTGGACGATACTAAATTAAAGCAAGTAGAAACCCTGGTCGAAATTATCCATACCAACTTTAAAGAAAAAGAATGGATTTAGAAATTTGATGGTTAAATTTGCGGCAGATAATTTTTCTGAATAACCTTCTGCTGATTGAACATTTTAAATCCTGATTATAACTGGCATCATCAATTAAGTTTAGCATTGGCTAACCATAAAATTGAATGCCATTTTTTTTTGGTTGATGAATTTCACCTCTTAGAGGTGGATAAAAAATTGCTGATCAATTTGGTTAGTTTAAGTAATCAGTTCAAACCAGATGATCTGATCAGACTAAAAGAAAAATATTGCCAGAAAAATATCAAACTCATTCACCTTTGGGAGGATGTGTGGCTTTCAAAGCCTGATCAGGTTGTGGCCAGGATAAAATCGCTACTTGGGCAGAATATCAGGATTCATGGTAGAAAAACAAAGGCTGCTAAAATTACCAAACCTGTTGCTGATGCTTTTTTAATCGAAAACCATTTGCAAGGCCCCGTGAGCAGCCGTTATAAAATCGGTTTGTTTGAAAAAGATGAACTTGTTGCGGTCGCCACTTTTTCTGCACTTAGAAAAATGAATCATACCGAAAATTACAAATCTGCAGAGTTGATCCGGTTTGCCGTTAAAGCTGGCCACTCCATTACCGGTGGATTAAGTAAGTTGATTACTTATTTTGCAGAAACCTATAAACCCAATGATCTGATGACTTATGCAGATTGCGATTGGTCGGCAGGAGAGGCCTACCTTACCTTAGGGTTTATACAAACGGCCATGCTGGAGCCTCAAATTTATATACTCGACGAAAATTTAAACCGACAACTAAAAAAGGATAACCAGCTTTCAGCTACAGAAGTATTCAATACAGGAAGTTTAAAATTTATCCTTAAATTTTAATGAACAGCCATAACCTCATCATTATTTTAGGTGCAACAGCATCAGGTAAAACAAAACTTGCTGTGCAGGTTGCAGAGGCCTTAGGTGGAGAAATTATCAGTGCAGATAGCCGCCAGGTTTTTAAACGCATGGATATTGGTACGGGTAAAGACCTGCAGGAATATGAGATAAACGGAAAAATTATTCCTTATCATTTGATCGATATTTTAGAACCAGGCGAGCGTTATCATGTAGATGCCTTTAAAAACGATTTTTACAAAGCATTTGAAATTATAACCGAGCAACAAAAAATTCCTATCCTTTGCGGTGGCACGGGAATGTACATCCATAGCTTACTTCAAAATCAAACTTTCACGGCTATTCCGGTTAATCAGGAATTAAGGGATCAATTGGACATGTTTTCCAAAGATGAACTGATTTTGAAAATACAAAGTGATAAAAATCAAAATACTGATCACGTTGATTTATCTTCAAAAAAGAGATTAATCAGGGCTTTAGAAATAGCTGAGTACTTAAAAGACCATAAGTTGGAAACAGTTGAAAGGCCAGAAATTAAACCCATCATTTTTGGATTAAATAATGAAGTGGAATTCACGAGGGCTAAAATCCTGAAGCGGTTAGATGAAAGGTTTGCCTCTGGACTGATCGAAGAGGTAGAACAGTTAATTAAGGATGGAATCAGTAAAGAAACTTTAATTTTTTACGGATTGGAATATAAATTCATTGTGAATTACCTGGATGGGTTATTTACTTTAGAAGAGTTAAAACTTAAACTGGGCATCGCCATTTGCCAGTACGCCAAAAGGCAAAATACGTTTTTCAGAAAGATGGAAAAGGACAATGTAAGCATTATCTGGCTTGATGCAGTTGCTTCAACAAACCATTTAAAACAGTTGATTTTAGAAAAAGTTTCAGTTCAATTAAATTAATATAGATTAGTCATCTTAAGGTTGGTTTATGAGGTGAAATACCTTGAAAAAGCCCTTTTGGCACAACCTTTGTGTTTGTTGAAGCATATTAGTTTTAACTCAAAATCATCCTTAAAATGAAAACAATTACTAAAATCATTGCTACTTCAGCAGCTGTAGTGGCATTATTCTTTTCTACCAATGCAAATGCACAAAAATTAGGAATAGGAGTAACTGCAGGTATCCCAACTAGCGACGCTTATGGCGTTGCATTAGGTGCAGATCTACGCTATCAGTTTGATATCGATAAACAATTATCTATTCCGGTTACTGCGGGCTATACCCATTTAAGTGGAAAAGAAATCGGTAATACAGGTATTGATTATCCAAGTTTTGGTTATATCCCTGTAAAAGCAGGTGTTAAATATTTCTTTAATACTACTGGATCTGGTATATACGGTTTAGCAGAATTAGGTGCTGGTTTCGGTACCAGTTCAGGCAGTGGAACTTCGTTTGTATATTCACCAGCTGTTGGTTACGCATGGAGCAATGGATTAGATCTAGGTGTTAAATACGAAGGTTTAGCTAAAGATGGTGGTAGCACTGGATTTTTCGGTCTGCGTTTAGCTTACGGATTCAGCTTGTAAGCAGCTAATTCCAAATAATACTGAAAGCCTCCTTCTTAAGGGGGCTTTTTTTATTTCATAACATTCTGAAAAAAATGAAAATATCAAAATCCACAAATGATATTTTAACGTATATGAATTAAACCCTTAATTAATAACTTAAAATATCTGACAATGAAAACAATTACTAAACTTTTTGCAACAAGCTTAACCGCATTGGCAATTTTAACCACATCAAATTTAAAAGCACAAACAATGGATTCGACACAGCCAATGACAACCGGAAGCGGCATGGCTTTCAAAATTGGTGTTGGCGTAAATGGTGGTTTATTTCCTGACCGTTCTGAAATGGATTATGGTTATGGTGCAGACGTAAGACTTCAGTATGATTTAAGTCCTTATGTAGCGCTTACTGCTTCTGGTGGTTATACCAGACTGAAATGGAAAGGAAGTCCGCTTAAGTTCGAATTTATTCCTTTATTAGGTGGTGTTAGGGTATTCCCGATTGAAAGAATGTATTTAAGCACTGAGCTAGGATCTGGATTGGCCATTAAAGACGGCGCCAACATGAACTTTATTTATACTGGTGGTTTAGGTTACGAATGGAAAAACGGCCTGGATCTTGGTGTAAAATACGAAGGTTATGTAAACAATAGCGCTTCTGATCTTTACTTCATGAAAACAGGACAGTTTAACCTTAGACTGGGATATAATTTCAAATTATAATTAAAACATCATAATATCTTGCGAGTCCCGATGAAAATCGGGACTTTTTTATTGATTTAATATTTTAATTGCTATTTTGAGCCGAAAACCAAATACAATGAAAAGAATATTCGGAATAGCCATACTTACTGCTTTAATGGCCTGCAACCAGGCAAATAAAAATTCTACAGCAGCTACAAACTCGACAAAAACAGATTCAGTTGCAGTTAAAAACGAAGTTGCAATAAAAGACAAACAGAAATCAGCAATTTTTAACCAATACGTGGTCTTAAAAGACGCGCTGGTAAAATCTGATGCCGCAAATGCTCAAAAATCTGCTGTTCAGTTACAAACCAGTTTGGCTGCCTATAAAGGCTGTGAACCAACAGCTGCTGTTGCCAGTAAAATTGCAGCGAGCAGTGATCTCGTTTCGCAACGAAAAGATTTTACCGTTTTAAGTGCCGATTTAATCGCTTTGTTAAAAGGAGCCGAAATTGAAAAAGGCACTATTTATGTTCAGCATTGCCCCATGGCAAACAAAGGAGATGGAGGCGACTGGTTATCAACTGAAAAAGAAATCAGGAATCCTTATTATGGTAAAGAAATGCTGGAGTGTGGAAGAGTGGCTGAGGAGATCAAGGCAAAATAAAATTTCAAAAGCTGTATAATTAAGCATGATTGTTACGTCATTTTGACCAATTATTCATATTAATTTAACAGATTTGTTATGCATGTATATTAATTTTATATAATTTAGAAAGCTATAAACACAATACAATAATATGTCAGATATTGCAGAGATTAAAGTTGATGGTAAGACAATAGAATTGCCAGTAATAACAGGAACAGAAGATGAGAAGGCCATTGATATTTCAAAACTAAGAGATCTTACAGGCTTTGTAACTTTAGATACTGGTTTTAAAAATACGGGTTCTACAAAAAGTAAAATCACTTTTTTAGATGGTGAAAAAGGCATTTTAAAATACAGGGGTTATTCTATTGAAGAACTTGCAGCAAAATCAAGTTTCTTAGAAGTGATTTATCTGATTATTTATGGCGACCTTCCAACGCAAAAACAACTGGAAGATTTACAGGCCGATATCAGCAAACATACCCTGATCCATGAGGATATGAAAAAATTCTTTGATGGTTATCCGTCAAGATCGCATCCGATGGGGCAATTGGGTTCATTAATATTTTCACTTTCTACATTTTACCCTGAATGTTTAAAGCCAAATCAAACCGCAGAAGAGCAGGATTTAACCATTATTAAGTTATTGGCTAAATTCCCAACCATTGTTTCTTTTGTTTATAAAAAATCATTGGGCCACCCGCTTATTTATCCAAAAAATAAATATGATTATGTTACCAATTTCCTTTGGATGACATTTGGCCAACGTACTGAAGATTATGATGTAAACCCGATCGTTGTAAATGCGATGAACAAATTGCTGATTCTGCATGCAGATCACGAGCAAAACTGTTCGGCATCTACGGTACGTATTGTAGGTTCATCTGACTGTAATTTATATGCTTCAATCGCTGCAGGTATTGCTGCACTTTGGGGACCACTACATGGTGGAGCAAACCAGGCTGTTATTGACATGCTAGAGCTGATCAAAGCTGATGGTGGTGATACAGAGAAATGGATTGCTAAAGCGAAAGATAAAAATGATCCTTTCCGTATGATGGGCTTTGGACACAGGGTTTACAAAAACTTTGATCCAAGAGCTAAAATCATTAAAAAAGCATGTGATGATATCTTAGAAAATTTAGGTATTGATGATCCTATTTTAGAGATCGCTAAAAAACTGGAAGAAGCAGCTTTAACCGATCAGTATTTCATTGACCGTAAATTATATCCAAACGTAGATTTCTATTCAGGTATTATTTACCGTGCTTTAGGCTTCCCTTCGGAGATGTTTACTGTTCTTTTTGCTTTAGGTCGCTTACCTGGATGGATTGCACAATGGAAAGAAATGCACGAAAACAAAGAACCGATAGGTCGTCCTCGTCAGATTTATGTTGGCGAAACCGATAGAGAATTTGTTGAGCTTAAAGACAGAAAATAATTGCAATAAACGCATAAAAAAACCACTCGAGATATCGGGTGGTTTTTTTGTGCGATCTACTTTTTTAACCCGTACCCGTCATTTCGAGTGGAGTGTAACGAAGCCGAGAAATCTATCTCGATACTATTTTCGAGATAGATCTCTCCATTCCACTGCGTTCCATCCTATAGCTATCGGATCGAGATGACGTTATAAACTATGTAGCTACATAATAAATCAAATTGATCATTGCCATTTCTGATAGCTTAAAAGCAACAGCATACAAAATTAAAATCCAGAAGATTTTAAAAATTGTACTCCAGGTTTTACGTTGATAAAAAACAGTAAGTGCTTTGAACATGTACCAAAACAAATATACGGTTACAATAACCTCAAGAATATTACTTACTATAGAATGCTCCCCAAACACATGTTTCATAATAGGTTGGGTAATAATCGAAATGATAAAATAAACCATCATCCCATGAATGGTAAAAATCAGGTGATCTAAATAATAGATATGGTTTTTCCTGAAATTGAGCATAATAAACCATGCCAGTAAAGGCATCAATAAAAAGTATTGCTTTGGGCGGTTATGCTCTAAAGTTTCCTGGATCACTTCCGATTTCTCTCCAATGGTAATCGCCCGTTTTTTGATCAACCTTTCATACCAACTGTCTTGCTCAGCCACAGGTAATTTTTTCTGACGAGATAAATAGGCTGCATAGGTACTATCGTTCCTTTCAATATGGATCTCATTATATTCTTCCAGTATATCCGAAATAGAATCAGATTTAAGCGTTATGTTTTCTGATTTAAGCCTGCTTAATTCTTTTTCCTGATCAGCAAAGCCTAATTTTATAAATGCTTTCTTTTGAATTGCCTTGTTAATCGATTTTGTGGCTTTATCTGCAATGGTTTTAGATACTCCTGTAAGTTTCAGCGCATTTTTTACACTATCACTTATATTATCGCCTTTTTTGCTTTCAATACTGATATCATCATGTTCTGGATCCTTTTCTACATGTTTTGGCGAATAAACCACCAAAAAATATACAATGGATACAAAGATGTACATGCTCACCGGATTGATGTAGCGGGCTCTTTTACCAGCTAAATAATCGAGCGTAACCTGTCCGGGCTTTGTTAACAGAGGAGATAGCGTCTGAAAGAATTTATTGTCGAAGTGAAAATAATGAGCAATGCTATGACTAATAAAAGTCCAGAAACTTTCTCTTAATTCTAAATTTGGTTGGCCACAGGAGCTGCAGTAGTGTTTCTCGACATGGGAACCGCAGTTTAAGCAATTATGTTCTTTTCTATACTTACCAGCTGACATGAGATGAAATGTACTTTATTATAAATGATTAATGGCTTCTACTTCTGCACGGGTATGCTTGTGTTTAAAAATAACCACAAAAACAACAGCAATTACTAAAACATAAATGGTAAACGATAGCCAGATATTGTGCCAATCTTTTACGTCCAGCGCTCTGCTTAAATCACCATTTTCCAGTACGCTGATACCTTTGTTTTTCAAAAATTTAAGCAAATGGACATTATCTGTTTCACTTTTTACATATTTTGATAAGGAACCGATATTGGTGTAATAAGTGGTGAAATATTTACTGATCATCCAGCCTGATATTAAACTGCCAAATACGGCACCAAAACCATTGGTCATCATCATAAATAAACCTTGTGCTGATGAACGTATTTTTGGTGTGGTAGAAGTTTCTACAAACAGCGAACCCGATATATTGAAAAAATCGAAAGCCATACCATATACAATGCACGAGGTAATAATCATCCATAAATTGGTTGATGGATCGCCAAAGGCGAATAAACCAAAACGTAACACCCACGCAAACATGGCAATTGCAATTACCCATTTAATCCCAAACCTTTTCAAAAAGAATGGAATGGCGAGGATAAACAATGTTTCTGATATTTGTGAGATCGATAAAATGATGGTAGAATACTTAATTACAAAGGAATCAGCAAAAACAGGGAATAATTTAAATTCATCTAAAAAGACGTCACCATAGGCATTTGTGAGTTGTAAAGCTGCCCCCAAAAACATAGAGAAAATGAAAAACAATGCCATTTTGTAATCGGCAAAAAGTTTAAACGACTCTAATCCCAACTTTTGAGCAAATGTTTTTTTCTCACTGATTAAGTTTAAAGGCTTACATGCAGGAAGCGTAAAAGAATATAGACCCAATAATAAAGCGCTCACGCCTGCAATATAAAATTGATTTGCACTTGCTTTGTTGCCTGTTAAATTGGTAATCCACATGGCCGCAATAAAACCAACGGTTCCCCAAACCCTAATGGGAGGGAAGTTCTTTACGACATCAAAATTGCCATTTTTTAAAGTGGTGTAACTGATCGAATTGCTTAAGGCAATGGTTGGCATGTAAAAACACATGGCTACCAATATTACCCAGAAAAATGTATGTGGATCTTCTACCTGAGGTAGATAAAACATAGTAGCGGCATAAAGTATGTGTAAAATGGCATAGAGTTTTTCTGCATTGATCCATTTGTCGGCGATGATACCTGTTATGGTTGGCATAAACAGAGATGCAATACCCATGGTAGAAAAAATGATCCCAAAATCTGCACCGTCCCATTGTTTGGTTCCAAACCAGTAATTTGCAATCGTAATTAACCAGGCAGCCCATACAAAGAATTGCATGAAACTCATTATAGTTAAGCGAAACTTAACGTTCATAATAATAGTTTAGTTTGATTTATTGAAAGTAAAAGCTGAATATAGAACTATTTTGAATGATAATCCAAAATGAGCTTAAATTATTTTAAACAATGTAGCTCATTTTGGTATTTAGCTTTTTATTTATTGATTTTTTAGGAAAATCTGATGGGATATTGATCTGTTGGATATTTTTAAAGAAAAATTAAGATTTTCCGCGTTTATTAAGTTCATCGCGTAACCTTGCGGCTTTCTCGTAAGCTTCTTCTGCTATGGCTTCCTGTAGTTTTTGCTGAAGTTCTTCCAGCGTAAGATCGCCAAAGCCTGGTTGTTTGCCAGCACTTGGCAAGCTGTCTGCTTCGGGTTCTTTTGTTAACGAATCCATATTTTCGAGGAAAAGAAAATCATTTCCTTCAATTACGATCCCCGCAGAAGCAAGTATAAATTCGTAGGTATAGATCATGGCATTAAACCTCACGGCCAAAGCAATAGCATCAGAGGTACGGGCATCAACCTCATGGGTGTTTTTGCCATCGCTGCAGATCAGCTTTGCATAAAAAACACCATCAACCAGGTTGTAAATAATCACTTCCTGGATGTTGATATGAAAAGTATCAGCCATCGACTTAAACAGATCATGTGTTAATGGCCTGCTAGGAGTCATTTTCTCAATTTCTATGGCAATGGCCTGTGCTTCAAAAGCACCAATAATTATTGGCAAACGACGGCGACCATTTACTTCTCCTAAAACAAGGGCATAAGCACCAGATTGAGTCTGGCTGTAAGATAAACCTACAATATCTAATTTTACTTTTTTCATATTAATGGTAAGACCTTACAGGTTTTAAAAACCTGTAAGGTCTATAAGAAATTATCCCTTATGTGCTTTTAATGCTTCAATTAATTTTGGTACCACTTCAAAAGCATCGCCAACAATGCCATAATCAGCCACTTTAAAGAAAGGTGCTTCAGGATCTTTGTTGATTACTACAATAACTTTTGATGAGCTTACACCAGCCAAATGCTGGATGGCACCAGAAATACCGATTGCAATGTATAAATTAGGGCTGATGGCAATACCGGTTTGACCAACGTGCTCTGAGTGAGGTCTCCAGTCTGCATCAGAAACTGGTTTAGAACAAGCCGTAGCTGCGCCTAATAAAGCGGCAAGCTCTTCGATCATTCCCCAGTTTTCTGGTCCTTTTAAACCTCTGCCTGCTGATACTACCAGTTCAGCATCCGGTAACGAAACTTTATCAGTAGCTCTTACAATATCTTTAATTAAAGTACCTAAGTCTGATTGTTTAATATCTGCAGCAAAGGTTTCTATAACGGCATCAGTTGCATTTTCTTTAACACCAAAAGCATTTGGATTTAAAGCAATTACTTTGTTAGCAGAAGTTAATTCGGTAATGGCAAATGCTTTACCAGAGAAAGCTGTTTTCTTTACCGCAAATTTACCATCATTACTAGGTAATTCAACAGCTCCGTCAGCCAAACCTGCTTTAAGTTTTACTGCAATACGCGGCGCCAAACCTTTTCCTGAGAAAGAGTTAGATAAAACAACGATATCAGCACCTTCTTTTTCGGCTGCAGCAGCAATAACGCTGGCATAAGCCTGGTTTACGAAAGTTTTTAACTGATCGGCGCTTACATTTAGCACTTTAGACGCTCCATATTTGCCTAATTCCTTTAATTCACTTTCTGCAACATCACCAATAGAAATAGCGGTTAACTGAGTTGATTGTTGATCGGCAATGGCTTTGGCATAAGAAACGGCTTCAAAAACAGATTTCTTGAATTTACCCTCAGCTTGCTCTACATATACTAATACTGACATATATTTATCTCTAAATCCCCTAAAAAGGGAATTTTATTTATAATGAAATTGATACTATTAATTATCTCTTTATTTAACAACTGAAAACTTCTAACTGCCAACTATATCACTTTAGCTTCGCTATGTAACAAGCTGATCAACTGTTCTGTTTGATCGGCTGGAATTAACTTTACCGTACCACGTGGAGCAGGAGTTTCATATTTCGTTACTTTACTTACTTCTTCAATAGCAACCGCGTCAACCACTGTTAATGGTTTTGTTCTGGCACTCATGATACCACGCATGTTCGGTATTTTTGGCTCGGCCACACCTTCTGCACAGCTTGCCACAAATTTGCCAGAAACGGTTAATACTTCTTTACCGCCTTCAATTTCTCTTTCAATAGTTGCGGTATCGCCTTCGAAAGTTAATTTTTTAATGATCGATACCGATGGGATATCTAAAAATTCGCCAACCATAGCTGCAACCTGGTTACCGTTATAATCAATAGATTCGCGGCCGGTTAAAATGATGTCAAAATCTTTATCTTTAGCATATTCAGCAATCTGTTTAGCAACAAAATAAGCATCTCTGGGAGCTGCATTTACCCTAACGGCATCATCTGCACCAATTGCCAGCGCTTTTCTAATGGTTGGATCGTTGGCTGCTTCGCCTACGTTAATTACGGTTACTGTTCCTTTACCGCCTTCGGTTAGCTCGATGGCTCTTGATAAAGCAATTTCATCATAAGGATTAACAATATATTGCACTCCCGACGTATTGAATTCGGTATTATCATTAGTAAAAGTTATTTTTGTCGTCGTGTCTGGCACGTTACTGATACAAACTAATATTTTCATATGTTAATAGTGGTTTTTATTTAATGAACGATCCAGGACTATAATTGTTCGCTGTTAATCGATTCATATATGATATCATTATTATATAAGGTCTTTCTGCAAATTTAATTAAAAAAGCAAGGAAATAAAATGTCATCTACCCGTTTAAGTAAGTTATTGGAATTTTTAGAAAGCGATGCTAACGATCCGTTTATACTATATGCCTTAGCCACAGAGTATAACAATCTAAATGATAAAGAAAAGGCTTATTCTTTTTACCTTCAGTTAACCGATAAACATCCTGATTATGTAGGAACTTATTACCATTTGGGCAAATTATTGGAAAAAGACGGGCAAAAAGAGAAAGCGATCGAAACCTACCAGAAAGGAATGCAAGTGGCCCGGAATAAACGGGATATGCATGCCTTCTCAGAATTACAGGGTGCCTATAATTCGGCTGCCGGATTAGATTATGAAGATGATTAAGCACATTTCCAGTTGTCAATTTTCAGTTAACAGTTATTAGTTTTTGAATTAATGCAAACCAAACCCATCGCTGCTAAAAGACAGTGGCTGTTTATCCGGAATGTAATTTTTTTTACCTTCACTTCTTTTGGTGGCGCGCAGGCACACCTGGCATTGTTGCTAAAGTATTTTGTTCAAAGTACGAAGTTTATCTCCGAAGAAGAGCTGTTAGAACTAAATGCACTGGCTCAGGTTTTACCAGGACCGGCATCTACACAAACACTGGTAGGGATTGCCTGGAAAGTTGGTAAGCTAAAACTGGCTATTATTACCTTTTTGATCTGGATTTTGCCTACGGCGGCAATTATGACTTTTGCAGCCATAAGTTATGCCTTATTGGATCAAAAACAAAAATTTAACGATATTTTAGAATATATCCAGCCCATAGCTTTAGGCATTGTGGCTTACGGCGCATGGAAACTGGGTAAAAAGGTGTTATCCTCACAGGTTTCTATCTTTTTAGCCATTGCTTCGGTAATTGCTACGCTGGTTTTAAGGAATGCATATGTATTTCCACTATCTATTTTAATCGGTGGAATGATTTCTTCAGCCATCGAAACTCCAAAAGAAGAAACGGAACTGAGGGTTAAGCTTTTTTCGAACATTAACCCCAAAAAGCTGATCTACTTTTTAGGTGCTTTGCTGTTATTTGCATTGGTTGGTGCAATTATCAATAGAACATCACCTTTTAGTTTACCCATCCGTTTACTCGAAAATTTTTACCGTAACGGAATATTGGTGTTTGGAGGAGGGCAAGTGCTTGTTCCATTGATGTTTACCGAGTTTGTAGAGATGAAACATTATTTGCCTTCATCAGGTTTTTTATCGGGTTTTGCCCTTCAGCAAGCCTTACCCGGACCTACATTTTCTTTTACGAGTTATCTTGGGGCCCTGAGCATGAAAAATTTTGGGTATGGCATGTGGGGACAAATTTTGGGTGGATTAATTGGCGTAATCGGCATCAATTTGCCTGGATTGATCCTTGTTTTGTTTATTGTGCCTTTTTGGGATGACCTGAAAAAGATTTCGAGGATCCGTCATAGCCTATCAGGAATCAACGCAGTAAGTGTAGGTTTCATTATTGCTGCATTTGTACTGCTATTAATTCCAATGGGATTTAACTGGCTGTTTTTGGGTATTATGGTGGCTACATTTTTATTACTCAACTTTACGAAAGTAAGTCCGCCAGTTATTGTACTGGCCGGAATCCTGCTTGCTTATATTTTTTAGTATTCTTAAACGCTGTTTTCTAATAAAGAAGATTTAGTTATATCTTCGGCAAAATTTAAAATCAGATAAATTATGAGGAAACTATTAACGCTTCTATTATTAAGCGGGCTAGGGGTAACTACCCAGGCCCAGGAAAAAAACAGTTTTGAAGTAGGACTGCACGTCGGCTATAATGCAGCTACTGTTACAACGAGTACGCAGACCAATAGCGACTTTAGAAGTGGCTTTAACGTAACTGCTGTAGGCGATTATTTCTTTTCAGACAGGTGGAGCATTAAAGCTAAAATTGGTTATGACCAAAAAGGATGGGACAATGGCTATTTAACCAATCTGGATAACGGACAGAGTTTTGTAACCAATTACGAGATTAATTACTTAACCATTCCTGTAATGGCCAACTGGCATTTTGGAAAGAAAAGAAACTGGTACTTAAACTTTGGGCCATATTTTGGTATTTTGTTAGATGCGAAAGAATCAAAGTTCAATACGGATTTAAAAGATTTTGTGCACAACCGGGATATTGGTTTCGATTTGGGGATTGGGGTAAAATTACCGATCGCAGACAAAATAAAAGTATTGCTGGAAGCCGATGGACAATCAGGTATTACTGATCTGTTTAAACAAAACCAAGGTTACCGCATCAGAACAGGAAGATCAAGTTTAAATGCGGGGCTCCTTTTTAGCTTGTAGAATTTCATTAAATAAAAAATGCCTCAGATGAAAGTCGGAGGCATTTTTTTATGAAGTTATATTTTTAAAACGGTGGATCGTCATCATTGTAGTCATCCATTTTTGAAGGACGGATAATGACGTTGCTCTGTTTTTCAAAATCCTGTGAAGGGTACATTCCAGCCGATGGATCTGCAGCAAACGAACTTGGCGGTGCATTAAAATCATCTTCTAAATCTGTAAATTTCACAAATTTACCAACGAATTTAAGTGGTACAATACCAGTTTCACCGTTACGGTGTTTTGCAATAATTACCTCACCAATACCCGCTTGCGATCTTCCTTGTTCATCTTCGGTAATACCGTAATATTCAGGACGGTACAGGAACAATACCATATCCGCATCCTGCTCAATTGAACCCGATTCACGTAAATCGGATAACATTGGTCTTTTTCCCTGTAAACCAGGTCTGCTCTCTACCGCACGACTTAACTGCGAAAGTGCCAGTACCGGAACATCAAGCTCTTTAGCAACTGATTTTAGTGCCCTTGAGATACTACCGATTTCCTGCTCACGGTTACCACCACCTTTTCCTTCGCCTTTACCATGCATCAACTGCAAATAATCGACAATTACCAGCTGGATATCGTACTGCGATTTTAATCTCCGGCATTTTGCCCTGAATTCAAATATATTTAGCGCCGGGGTATCATCAATTAACAGGGGAGCTTCGGTTAAGCGGCCTATTTTACTGTGCAGCTGTTGCCATTCCCATTCCTGTAAATTTCCTTTTCTGATCTTTTCCTGCTCAATTTCTGCTTCTCCTGAAATTAAACGATTAACCAGCTGAACTGAAGACATCTCGAGTGAGAACACTACTGTTGGTTTTGCAAAATCGACGGTGGCATTTCTTGCACAAGTTAGTACGAATGCCGTTTTTCCCATCGCCGGACGTGCAGCGATAATCACCAAATCCTGTTTTTGCCATCCACCGGTAATCCGGTCTAAGCCGGTAAAACCTGTTGGCACACCTGTTAAACCATCTGTTTTGGTACGGAGTTCTTCAAGTGTGGCTAAAGATTGCTTGATGATATCGTCCATTTTCTGTGTATCTCTACGCAGGTTGTTTTGGGCGATTTCAAAAAGTCCTTTTTCAGCCTGATCCAATAAATCGAAAATATCAGTAGTATCTTCGTAAGCATTGGTAATAATTTCTGTGGAGATCCTGATCAGTTCGCGCTGGATATATTTCTGAGAAATAATCCTGGCGTGAAATTCAATATTCGCTGCAGAAGCAACACGGTTAGTTAAATGCGTAATGTAATAGGCGCCACCTATCATTTCTAAAGACCCTAAGGTACGCAGCTCAGAGGTTACTGTTAAAATATCTACCGGTTTCGATTTCTGGAATAAAATGTGGATCGCTTCAAAGATTTTCTGGTGAGCGATATTATAAAAAACTTCAGGCTTCAAAACATCGATAACAGCAGATAGGGCATCTTTTTCGAGCATCAATGCACCTAAAACGGCTTCTTCCAGGTCTAATGCCTGTGGGGGGATTTTCCCCTGTGAACTAATGGTATTGCTTAATCTGCTTTTTCTAGCAGTCATACTGTTCTTTCCGCCTTGTTCATTATCGATACTCATTCAACAAAAGTAATCAAATTTTGACGGGGTTGTTTGAATTAGTTACTAGTTGTTTGTTAACAAATTGAAGTATAATCAGATTAAATTTTACAGGGTTTTATTAAATCGTAAAAATTTTTAAACAATTAAATGTTAATAAGAAGAATATAGATTAGGGCTAAAACATTTATTTGAATACTTTTGCCTAACAATTTCAAAACATGGATAATTTTAGAAGACCGCAACGCGCAAAAGAGAATAATGAGTTTGTATTTGGCATCAGGGCCGTAATAGAAGCCATTAAAGCAGGAAGAGATATTGAAACCATTTACCAGCAACGTGGTTTGGGCGGCGAATTGTTTTTGGAGTTAAAAGCGCTTTTGAAAGATACACTGATCCCCTTAAATTCGGTTCCGGTGGAAAAACTTAACCGGATGTCGCAGAAAAACCATCAGGGTGTAATTGCGGTCATTTCTCCAATTACTTATCAGAACATTGAAGATATTGTTCCGGCGGTTTTCGAAAAAGGAGAGGTACCATTAATATTAGTTTTAGATAGTGTAACGGATGTGCGTAACATGGGGGCGATAGCCCGTACAGCTGCTTGTGTGGGAGTACATGCTATTGTAGTGCCTTTAAAAAATGCTGCACAAATCAACGCTGATGCGATCAAAACTTCAGCAGGGGCATTATTTAGCATTCCGATTTGTCGTCATTCCAACTTGCATAAAACCTGTCTTTTTTTACAGGAAAGCGGTTTACAGATCGTAGCGTGTACCGAAAAAACAAATGATTTTATTTATAACCCTGATTATACCATGCCTACTGCAATTGTAATGGGGTCGGAGGATGAGGGTATTTCTAATGAACTTTTACGTGTTGCCGATCACCTGGCTAAAATTCCAATGGCAGGTAAAATAGAATCGCTCAATGTTTCTGTAGCTGCAGGTGTAATTTTATACGAAGCGGTTAGGCAGAGAACTGTGTAAAATGGATGATGTAAGATGGATGATGGCAACTATGCTACATCATCCATCTTACATATCACATCGTCCATCTTTATATAAACTTGTTTCCGAAACGTGATTTAACTTCTGCAACAAACTCTTTAACACGTTGTTCTTCGTCTCTAGGGCAGATCATTAACATATTGTTGCTTTCTACCACAATGTAATCGTGTAATCCTTGTAAGATAACCAGTTTATCTTTCGGAACATTTACCATGCAGTTTGACGAATCGAACATAATTACCTGTTCTGAAGGGATTACAGCATTACCTACATAATCTTTTTCAGCCATTTCATAAATAGAAGCCCAGGTACCTAAATCAGACCACCCAAAATCGGAAGGAAGCACATAAACATTCTCCGCCTTTTCCATAATGCCAAAATCGATTGAAATATTGGTACATTGTAAATAGGCATTATTGATAAAAGTTTTTTCGTTCTCGGTATTGAGTTCCGACCGGCCTAAACTGAATATTTCGTACATATCAGGCAGGTGTTTCTCAAAAGCACTCAAAATGGTTTTTGCCGACCAGATAAAAATTCCGGCATTCCATAAAAAATCGCCGCTTTGCAAAAATGATTTCGCTAAGTCGAGATTTGGCTTTTCAGTAAAGGTTTTAACTTTATGTAAATCGGTATCGGTATTGAGCACATAATCAGTATGTTGGATGTAGCCGTATCCCGTATCCGGACGGTTTGGTTTAATTCCCAAAGTAATTAAACAGTCGTTTTTAGATGCGGCATCCAACGATTGCTCAATAGATTGTACAAAACCATCAATATTGGCAATGGTATGATCGGAAGGCGCTACAACGATGGTTGCATTCGGATTTAATTCGGCAATTTTTAAACTGCCATAAGCAATGCATGGCGCTGTATTCCTCATTAAAGGTTCAGCTAAAATCTGGTTGTCTGATAATTGAGGTAATTGTTCTTTAATTAAATCAGAATATATTTCATTGGTGACGATAAATATGTTTTCAGGGGGACAAATGTTTAAAAACCTGTCATATGTACTTTGTATTAAAGTTTTACCTACACCGAAAAAATCGATAAATTGTTTTGGGTATTCTGTTCTGCTTACCGGCCAAAAGCGACTTCCGACGCCACCGGCCATAATTAATGCATAATAATTTTTATTCATTTTTTATTTTGAAAATTACACTATGCCTTCGTTGAGGAGATCGTGTAAATGGATGATGCCAAAGTAAGTATTTTGTTCTAGAACTAACAATTGTGTAATGTTGTTTTGTTTAATAATGTCTAAGGCATCAACTGCCAAAGCATCAAATTGTATGCTTTTGGGGCTTTTACCCATAATATCTTCGGCTGTTAAACCGGCTATGGAATTATTGTTTTCCAACATTCTCCTGATATCTCCATCGGTAATAACACCCAATACGTGGTTAGCTGAATCAACAACAGCTACAGCCCCCAAACGGTTTTTACTAATTTCAATCAGTACATCTTTTACCGAAGCGGTTGGGCTTATTGAAGGTTTTTCGTTTGATAAGGCTAAATCTCTCGCTTTTAAGTAAAGTTTTTTGCCCAGCGATCCACCTGGATGGTATTTTGCAAAATCGGCTTCATTAAATTCTCTGCATTCGAGCAGGCAAATGGCCAATGCATCACCCAATGCCAATTGCGCAGTTGTGCTGGTTGTAGGAGCTAAATTATGTGGACAAGCTTCTTTTTCGAATGATGTATTTAAAATCAGATCGGCCTGTTCTGCCAAAAATGAATTTAATTCGCCAACCATCCCGATTAAAAGATTGTTCGCAGTTTTTAGCAACGGAACCAGTACCTTAATTTCTGGTGTATTTCCGCTCTTTGATAAACAAATTACAATATCATCTACCTGAATCATACCCAAATCGCCGTGAATGGCATCAGCAGCATGCATAAAAATTGACGGAGTACCAGTTGAATTAAAAGTAGCGACTATTTTTTGTGCTATAATTGCACTTTTTCCGATACCTGTTACAATTACCCGTCCTTTACCCTGTAAAATACTTGATACGACTTTTTCAAAATCGTTATTGATATTCCTGGCAACATTTAATATTGCTGCTGCTTCGAGCTCTAATGTGCTTACAGCCGACTGAATTATTGATTTTTTACTTTTCAAAGAGAAAATAATTGTCTGTTAATACTTGAAATTCTTGTAAAATTATGTTATTTTGGATACAAAAATAGCATCGCATATTTTATTACACAAAATGGACGTGAAAAAGTCGTTATTTGATAACCTACAAAATTTCTTCGGGTTTGATAATTTCAAGGGTGATCAGGAGTCGATCATTACAAATATTTTAGAAGGCAATAACACTTTTGTTATTATGCCAACAGGTGGAGGGAAGTCTATTTGCTATCAGTTGCCCGCTTTAATGAGCGAGGGAACAGCAATTGTTATTTCTCCATTAATTGCATTGATGAAAAACCAGGTAGACCAGTTAAGGGCTTTTGGTGGAAATGACAGTATTGCTCATTTTCTTAATTCATCCCTAAATAAATCTGAAATTACTCAAGTTAAATCTGATCTTTTAAGCGGTCAGACCAAATTATTGTATGTTGCGCCCGAATCCCTGGCGAAACAGGACAATATTGAATTTTTAAATCTGATTAAAATCTCCTTCGTTGCAGTTGACGAAGCGCATTGTATCTCTGAATGGGGGCATGATTTTAGACCAGAATATCGAAAAATTAAGCAGGTTATTGCAGGTTTAGGAGATAATATTCCCATTATTGCATTAACTGCAACCGCTACACCAAAGGTGCAGCAGGATATTATGAAGAACCTGGGAATGACGGAAGCAACGTTGTTCAAATCGTCGTTTAACAGGCCAAACCTGTTTTACGAAATCCGCCCTAAACGTGATATTACCAAAGAGATTATCAAGTATATCAAATCAAATCCAGGCAAATCAGGAATTATTTATTGCCTCAGCCGTAAAAAGGTAGAGGAAGTTGCAGAAGCGTTGAACCTGAATGGAATCAGTGCTTTGCCTTACCATGCGGGTTTAGACCCAAAAGTGAGGGCCGAAACGCAGGATAAATTTTTGATGGAAGATGCCGAGGTTATTGTAGCCACCATTGCTTTTGGTATGGGGATCGATAAACCAGATGTACGCTTTGTAATCCACCATGATGTGCCTAAGAGCATGGAAGGTTATTACCAGGAAACGGGTAGAGCTGGTCGTGACGGGGGCGAGGGTGTATGTATTGCTTTTTACTCTCAAAAGGATGTAGATAAGCTGGCTAAGTTTATGAAAGATAAACCGGTTTCGGAACGCGAAATTGGCACACAGATATTAAAAGAAGTGATTGATTATGCTGAATCTGGCGTTTGCCGTCGTAAGCAGATTCTTCATTATTTTGGCGAAAACTTTAACGAAACAGGCTGTAATTGCATGTGCGATAACTGTAAAAAGCCTAAAAAGCAGTTTGATGCCGAAAGCCAATTGTCTACCGTATTGAAGTTTATAGAAAAATCGGGAGAAAAATTTGATGACGCTCACTTGCTAAACGTTTTCTTAGGTTTAGAAACTGCACAGACCATTGCCTACGAACATAGTAAAGTACCCGAATTTGGTATTGGAAAGGAAGACGGGGAGTTGATGTGGAAATCAATTATCCGCCAGGCTGTGCTGAATAACTACCTCTATAAGGATATCGACAATTACGGTTTACTAAAGTTAACCAAGCAGGGAAGAGATTTTATTATAAATCCTTACAGCCTTAAATTTATCTTAAACGAGCCGATAGAAAGTGGTGCCGACGATGATGATGACGATGTAAAACAGGGTACAGGTGCTTTAGATACCCATCTTTTATCTTTACTTAAAGATTTACGCAAAAAAATCGCGAAGCAGAAAAGTGTTCCGCCATTTGTTGTTTTCCAGGATCCGTCTTTAGAAGAAATGTGTACGCATTATCCGATTACGATGGAAGAACTTCGCCAGATTTCGGGTGTGGGTTCTGGTAAAGCCATGAAATTTGGTACGCCTTTTATCGAGCTGATCAAAAAATACGTTGAAGATAACGATATCGAACGTCCGATTGACCTGATTATTAAAACCCAGGCTAATAAATCGCAGATGAAGGTTTCGATTATCCAAAATATAGACAGACAGATTGGTTTAGAGGATATTGCTGATTCTAAAGGTATTACCTATGAAGAAATACTGAAAGAAGTCGAATCAATCGTTAATTCTGGTACCAAACTGAACCTTAATTATTTCATTGATGAAGTTATTGATGATGACCGTCAGGATGAAGTTTTCGATTATTTCAGGGCTGCGGAAAGCGATTCTATCGACGAAGCACTAAACGAATTAGGCGAAACCGATTATACCCGCGAAGAAATTCAACTGATGCGGATTAAATTCATGTCAGAACTAGGAAATTAAAAATTAGACGTGAGATATGAGAAGTTAGATTTGAGATAAACTCACATCTCATGTCTCACATCTCATGTCTCACATCTCATGTCTCACATCTCAACTATGCTAAACTATTTAGATAAATTAAAAAATACAGATTCAGGAAATTTCTTTTTAATGGCTGGTCCATGCGCTATTGAAGGCGAGGATATTGCCATGAGAATTGCTGAAAAGATTATTACCATTACCGATAAACTTCAGATCCCATATATTTTTAAAGGTTCGTACCGAAAAGCAAACAGAAGTAAAGGAAGTTCTTTTACAGGCATTGGCGACGAGAAAGCTTTACGCATTTTAGAAAGAATCGGTAGAGAATTTGGCGTGCCAACCGTTACCGATATTCACGAAAGTGGCGAAGCGGCAATGGCTGCTGCTTATGTAGATGTATTGCAGATACCTGCGTTTTTGTGTCGCCAAACAGATTTATTGATCGCTGCTGCCGAAACCGGAAAAGTGGTGAATGTTAAAAAAGGGCAGTTTCTTTCTGCAGGTTCGATGAAATTCGCCGTTGAAAAAGTAAAAGAAGCAGGCAACAACAAAGTAATTTTAACGGATAGAGGCAATACCTTTGGTTACCAGGATTTAATTGTTGATTACCGTGGTTTACCCGAAATGCAAAGTTTTGGTGTTCCTGTGGTGATGGATTGTACGCATTCTTTACAACAACCTAATCAAAGCAGTGGTGTTACCGGTGGTAAACCCGAATTAATTTCTACCATTGCTAAAGCAGCAATTGCGGTTGGCGCTGATGGTTTATTTATCGAAACTCACCCTGATCCTGCAAATGCGAAGTCAGATGGAGCTAATATGTTGCACTTAGATCTGTTGGAAGAAACTTTAACCAAACTGATCAGGATCAGACAAGCCATACTGTAATGTTATTGTCATTCTGAATGCAATGAAGAATCTTTTATATTTTGGACTGTATTCCATCGGTTGGAGATTCTTCACTACGTTCAGAATGACAGCTTAATAAAAAAAACTCTATAAAAGCAACTGTCATCTCGACCGTAGTGGAGAGATCCATGGATAGATTCTATGATCTTTTATGGTTGTCGTAATGCTGAAACATTTTTATTAAGTTGTATTACTTCTTTTTCTTTCTAGAAATTTGAAGCACATTTTTGATGTGCACTGCAACCTCTGCACTTTGAAGATTTTCACCAGTTTCGATATATCGATTTACCGGACCTCCACATTTGAGACAAAAGCCTCTCAAAATGATATCATTCAAATTATTTAAATAAGATTTATAATTTGTGATAGTAGAAGTCTTTTTGCATGTAGTACAATACGAATTTTCTAATATAATATTGAGGTGCTCATACTGCTCCATCATAATAATTTCTATGTCGTAATCTTCTATTTCAATTTCTTTTTCCATAAATGAATATGCTATATCTTCGTAATCACAAAAGAAGTTCTCCTATTATTTTTTCTCCCTAACTCTGTTTTGTTATCAGCAATTGGTTTACTTGCTCCAAAACCTTTGAATGTAAGTCTTTTAGCGTCAATACTATTTTTAATCAGGTATTCATAAACCGCATTTGCACGGTTAAATGAGAGTTTTTCATTCAACTTATCATCTCCAACATTGTCCGTATGGCCCTGAATTTCGATTTGAACAGTTTCATTTTGATGCAGGAAATCAATTAGTAGATCCAGTTCCCGGATAGAAGCAGGCAAAAGGTTAAACTTATTGGTGTCGAAAAATATATTTCTCAGCGTAACATTTCCGCCCTGTTTTATTTTTTCGATGTATACTTCAATCTGATAAGGTTTATTGATATCTCCGCTTTTAAGCTCGAAGTTTTCGGAGTAAAACATATAACCTTCAGCATTAACATTAAAAAGATAATCGCTACCCACTGGCATTACGGCCAAAAACTGACCGGTTTCAGGATCGGTATAATCGTCAAAAACCGTTTTATTGGTTTTTAAATCCACTACCTGAACGTTACTTTCAATAGTCTTTTTGGTATCCTTATCTCTTACAATTCCTTTTACATAAGAAACTTTTAATGGTTTGGCTGTCTCTGGTATGCCAAAACTATAGATATCCTGCAAGCCAAAGCCACCTTTTAAATTTGAAGAGAACAATCCAAAATTTCCATCTGCACTTACCACCAAACCACTTTCATCTTCAAAAGAATTGATCGGGTAACCAATATTAACAGGTTTTTGCCATTTACCATCACTATCCATCCGGCTGTAAAAGATATCCTTATTCCCAAAACCGGGCCATCCATCTGAAGAGAAATATAAGGTTCGCCCATCAGCATGAAGGAAAGGGGTGTTCTCATCATAAATGGTGTTGATGTCTGGTCCAAGGTTTACCGCGGGCCCCCATTTGGCATCCTCTGTAATGGTGCTTTTCCAGATGTCATAACCGCCCGATCCGCCTGGCCGGTTACTGATAAAATACAATGTTCTTCCATCCGGACTGATTGCAGGCTGCGATTCCCAATATTCTGAATTAACAGGCTTCCCTATGTTATAAGGTTCGCCCCAATCTTTTCCCTCACGATGCGAAACGTAGATGTCGCACCGGCCTAAACCATCAGGACGGTTGCAACCGGTAAAGAATAAATATTTACCGTCTGGAGAGATCGTTTGTGCGCCCTCATTATACCGGGTAGTGTTTATTTTGCTAGATAAAGGAGTAGCGGCCTCCCATTTATTGTTTTTAAGCTGCGAGGTCCAGAAATCTTCATTTCCATTCATCTGGCGGGTAAAAACCAAGGTTTCTCCATCGGCCGTTAAAGCTGGAAAATATTCAGCATCTGTTGTATTTACACCCTCGCCCAAATTGGTTGGTGTGTATTTTACTGGTTTCTTTATCGCATTGGAAGCGAAGTCGCAATCTAAAAGGTATTTTTTTGCTTTTTTAGTGCGATCAGAGGAAGCATCCTGAGCTAAAAATTCTTCGAAATGCTGTTTTGCTTTTATGTAGTCCTGTGTAGCAAATTCGGTTTCGGCCAGGCCATAAATTACAGTAGGAGCTACCGTTTTATTAATTAATATGGCTTTTTCGTAAGCAGATTTGGATTCGGGATATTTCTTCTGTGCTTTAAAAACGTTAGCAAGTACGATATAGGCATTCTGAAATAAAGGATCGATTTCTACAGCACTTTTTAATACTTGCTCGGCAGCAACATAATCCAGTTTATCAATTAATGGACCTGCTTTTTCAAAAGAAATCTGTGCTTTTTTGTTAGAGGAACTTTGCCCGAAACAATAAATGCTCAATATGCTAAAGAAGAGGACTAAACGAAATTTCATTACATTAACATTTGGTTATAAAGCTAATGTATTGTTTTTAAGGAATATTTAAAAATTTGTGCGTTTGTAAAGAAATTTCCCATTTTGGGTTTGCCATTACATATTCTATAATTAAAGGTGTAATTTCTTTTGATTTAGACCACTCTGGCTGTAGATAAAGTTTACAGGTAGGCGATACCATAGCCGCATATTCTTCTGCCCATTTAAAGTCACTTTTATTAAAAACGATTACCTTTAACTCATGCGCAAAAGGTGTAATATCTGGCCTTGGTGCTTTAAATTTCTTTGGTGACAAACAGATCCAGTCCCAGTTGCCCGAAAGAGGGTAGGCACCAGAGGTTTCGATAAAAGTTAAAATGCCCCTTTCTTTTAATTTATTGGTCAGGTAATCCAGGTTATATATAAGCGGCTCTCCTCCGGTAATCACAACAGCTTTACCAGGAAACTGATCGGCATTTTCTACAATTACATCAGCTGGCGTAAGTGGGTGCATTTCGGCATCCCAGCTTTCTTTTACATCGCACCAGTGGCAACCTACATCACAACCACCCAGGCGGATAAAATATGCTGCTTTTCCTGTATTAAATCCTTCGCCCTGTATGGTATAAAATTCTTCCATTAAAGGAAGTAATGTGCCGTCTTCTGGTATGTTTTGTTTCATTTTTGAGGATGCAAATATCCTAAAAAAATATGGTGATGTGGTTCCTCTTTGGAAATTTAATGGAAAGATGAAATAAGACTGATATTTATTTGCTGTATTTTAGCTTTATGAAGTGGTTTAAAGCGCTAAATAAGATTCAAATTCCAGCTCCTGATTCAATTAAAACAATTGAGGTGAATGGAAAACAACTTTGCATTATTAATAATGCAAATCAAATTATTGCAACCCAATCATATTGTCCGCATGCTGGTGGCCATTTTAGTGGTGGCTGGTGCAAAAACGGAAACCTGGTTTGCCCGATCCATCGCTATGAGTATAGTTTAACGAATGGAAGAGGGGCTGAAGGTCAGGGAGATTATATCAATATCTACCCAACAGACTTACGTGAAGATGGATTGTACATCGGTTTTGAAGAAAGCTGGTGGAGTAAATTGTGGAGTTGATTAGTATATTTTGGTTAACTGGTTAATTGTTTAAATACTGTTTTCAAATACTCAACAAAAAAAACGTCATCTCAACCGGAGCATCGCGGAGTGGAGAGATCTATTTGTTTATCTTCTATCATTAAAGATCCTTCACTGCGTTCAGGATGACAGATAGGGCAGTGTAAACTTTCTCTTTGTGCCTTCGTGCCTTTGTGGTCTAAAATATATCTTGTCTAAAACCTATGTGGTCTAAAATAGGCAGGTGGCTTTCAAACGCTAAACAAAAAAAGCGATTCACTTAATGAACCGCTTTTCCTGCTTTAGTCTTTTAGCTTTCACCTTTAGACTTAAGAATATATTTCTTTTCTGGCTGATGCCAATGTATTTTTCAATAAACCAACAATCGTCATTAAACCAACGCCACCTGGAACAGGGGTAATGTAAGAGGCTTTTGGAGCTACGTTTTCGAAATCTACATCGCCATATAACTTAAAACCAGATTTTGTTTCTGTTGAATTTTCACGGTTAATACCTACATCAATAATAATGGCGCCAGGTTTAACCATATCAGCAGTAACGAAGTTCTTTTTTCCAATTGCAGCAATCACAATATCAGCCTGTAATACCTGTTCTTTTAAATCTTTGGTACGCGAGTGGGTAAGTGTTACCGTACAGTTACCAGGATTAGCATTACGTGCCATTAAAATACTCATCGGACTGCCCACAATGTTACTACGGCCAACCACTACACAATGCATACCAGTAGTATCGATGCCATATTCTTGCAACATCAACAAAATACCATAAGGTGTAGCCGGAATAAAGCAAGGTAAGTTACGCATCATTCTGCCCAGGTTTACCGGGTGAAAACCATCTACATCTTTACGGTGATCAATCTTTTCGGTAACTTTTTCCGGATCGATGTGTTTTGGCAAAGGCAACTGAACAATTAATCCATCTACATCATCATCCTGATTGATTTCTTCAATTTTAGCTAATAATTCTGCTTCGGTTACCGAATTATCATAGCGATGAAGCGAAGATTTAAAACCTACTTTTTCGCAGTTTTTCATCTTGCTGGCCACATAAGTTTCGCTACCACCATCGTTACCCACTAAAATGGCAACCAGGTGTGGCTTACGGCCTGCTTTATTTAAAAATTCTGCAGCTTCTTCTGCAATCTGAACTTTAACTTTTTCTGATACGTATTTACCGTCTAATAGTTTCATTTTTTGAGATGTGAGATACTAGATATTAGATTTGGGATCAGAGGGCTCTAGTCTCACGTCTCAAATCTAACATCTCAAATCTTATTTTAATCTAATTTCAAAACCGCCATAAATGCACTTTGTGGAATTTCTACATTTCCAACCTGGCGCATGCGTTTCTTACCTTTTTTCTGTTTTTCCAATAATTTACGTTTACGGGAAATATCACCACCATAACATTTTGCAGTAACATCTTTACGTAAAGCACTCAGTGTTTCGCGGGCAATAACTTTAGCACCGATAGATGCCTGAATCTTAATTTCGAACTGTTGACGTGGGATTAATTCTCTTAATTTCTCACAGATTTTCTTTCCGAAATCGTAAGCATTACTGCGGTGAATTAAAGATGATAATGCATCAACGGGCTCGTCATTTATTAACATGTCTAAACGAACCAAATCCGATTTACGGTAACCAATCTGATGGTAATCGAAAGAGGCGTATCCTTTAGAAATCGTTTTCAATTTATCATAGAAATCGAATACAATTTCGCCCATTGGCATTTCAAAAACCAACTCAACTCGATCAGATGTTAAGTATGATTGATTTATAATTGTTCCCCTTTTCTGAATACAAAGTGACATTACAGGGCCAACAAAATCAGCTTTGGTAATAATGTTAGCTTTAATAAATGGTTCTTCAACAGAATCTAATTTACTTGGATCGGGTAAATCAGATGGATTATTTACAAAAATTTCATCGCCTTTGGTTGTATGAGCAATGTACGATACGTTGGGAACGGTAGTGATTACCGTCATGTCGAATTCACGCTCTAAACGTTCCTGAATAATCTCCATGTGCAACATGCCCAGGAAACCGCAACGGAAACCAAAGCCTAACGCTGCAGAGCTTTCAGGTTCGAAAACAATAGATGCATCATTTAGTTGCAATTTGTGCATTGCTTCGCGAAGTTCCTCAAACTCATCAGTATCAACAGGGTAAATACCTGCGAAAACCATTGGTTTTACCTCTTCAAATCCCTGAATAGAATCTAATGATGGTCTTGCAGTAGTCGTAATTGTATCACCAACTTTTACTTCCCGGGCTTCTTTAATGCCAGAAATAATGTAACCCACATCACCGGTTTTAACCACATTACGTGGCGACATATCAAGCTTTAAGATACCAACCTCGTCAGCCAGGTATTCTTTTCCTGTATTGATAAATTTTACTTTATCACCTTTTTTAATCTCGCCATTTACTACTTTATAGTAAGCAATAATCCCTCTGAATGAGTTAAAAACAGAGTCGAAAATTAGTGCTTGCAGTGGTGCTTCCGGATCGCCAACCGGGGCTGGAACACGGTCTACAATCGCCTGGATAATATCGGGAATTCCCATTCCGGTTTTACCCGACGCTGGAATAATATCTTCACGTTTACAGCCAATTAAATCAATAATCTGGTCTTTAACCTCCTCAGGCATTGCCCCAGGTAAGTCCATTTTATTTAAAATCGGGATAATTTCAAGATCGTGCTCTAAAGCTAAATATAGATTGGAAATGGTTTGAGCCTGAATACCTTGCGAAGCATCTACAATAAGTAAAGCACCTTCACAGGCAGCAATGGAACGAGATACCTCGTATGAGAAATCTACGTGTCCTGGTGTATCGATCAAATTGAAGTTGTATTCAATATCACCAACTTTATAGTTCATTTGTATGGCATGACTTTTAATCGTTATACCTCTCTCACGCTCTAAATCCATGTTATCGAGCAATTGTGCCTGTGCTTCACGCTTAGAAATTGTCTCGGTGTATTCTAATAACCTATCAGCCAAAGTACTTTTACCGTGGTCGATATGTGCAATAATGCAAAAATTACGTATATGCTTCATCTTTGCGCAAAGATATGCTTTTTAATGGAAAATGTAAGAGGGAAAGTGGAATGCTGCCAGGGCTGAATTTTTATTGTTTTGAAAAGCAAAAGCAGCAGTTTTCCGGTTACTACAGCCCTGCTTTTCACTTTATCCCGATGTTGGTTTAATGCTTTTTCGACGTGAAGTTGGAAGCTCCAGAAGCTAAATTAAACAGGATAAACACGGATAACATTATTCTATCTGTGTTCATCCGTGTCTATCTGTGGTAAAACAATTAAACCTTAATTTTCTTCCATTTCCCTTTTTTAAAAAGGATAAATGCTGCTATTGCAATTCCTGCTTCTGCGGTTGGTATAGCAATAAAAACACCGGTTGGGCCCAATTCTAAATATTTTGCCAAAAAGTAAGCAAAGGGAATCTGGAACAGCCAGAAGGCGAATACATTTATTTTGGTGGGTGTCCAGGTATCTCCTGCACCATTAAATGCACTCGTAAATACCATCCCGGCACCATAAATAATAAAGCCACCACTCATAATTTTCAGTGCTTTGCTGGCTACTCTAATCACTTCCTCGTCTTTAGTGAAAAATGCAGCAAAGAATTGTCCGCAGGTTAAAAATAACACACTTACTACCGCCATAAATATAACGGTATATTTCATGGTCTGAAATACAGATTTCTCGGCCCGCTCTGTGCTTCCTGCACCCAGGTTCTGTCCAACCAATGTTGCAGTTGCATTGCTCAGTCCCCAGGCCGGAAGCATAAAGAACATCATCAAGCGCAATGAAGTTTGATAACCTGCCGAACCATGATCTCCACCTGTTTTAGCTACCAGTTGTGCCAAAAATACCCAGCTACAGCTTGCAATAACAAATTGTAAGACACCCGGCGCTGCAATTTTAATAATGGCTTTTATCTGTTCCCATTCGGGTATAAGAAAGCTTAACCTGATTTTTAGCGTATTTTTGGCATTAAACAAATGATAAATCTGATAACTCACACCAAGCCCACGACCAATGGTAGTAGCAATAGCTGCACCAGTTAAACCAAATGCAGGCACAGGACCGAGGCCGTTAATAAAAATAGGGCATAGGATAATGTTTGCAATATTTGCGATCCATAAACTGCGCATGGCTATAGCTGCATTACCAGCACCTCGAAAAATACCATTAATCAAAAACAGCAATACAATAATAATGCTGCCACCCATCATAATGCGGACGAAAGTGATGCCATGATCCGCTGTTTCATTAGATGCGCCCATAATCAACAAAATATCCCGTGCGTAGATAAAACCTGCAACACTGATCATCAGGTTAATAATTACAGCAATGATGATGGTTTGCATGCCGGCTTTACCGGCTGCTTCCGGATTTTTTTCGCCTACCCGGCGTGCAACAACTGCAGTTGCAGCCATGCTTAAACCAATGGCTAATGAATAAATGATGGTTAAAACAGATTCGGTTAAACCAACCGTTTGTATGGCATGGCTGCTATTTTCTAAATGACCTACAAAATATAGATCGACTAAAGCAAAAACCGATTCCATCGCCATTTCCAACATCATCGGGATAGCCAATAAAACAATTGCCCTTTTTATACTGATTGAAGTTAGGTCAACTTCGTGACCTTTTAAAGACTGGACCAGAATATCGAAAAATGACGATAGTTTGCCCTTTGCCTTTGAAGACTGTGACATATAATATAAATAAAATGTGATGTATAAACCAAATAGTACGCTGTTAGGCGTATATAGTTAAAATTAAGATGGAGGGAATCCTCGGTTGTTTAAAACCTCAAACGGATTGCAGATACTATCATGGCTCTGGTCTTTTTATGATGCAAATATAGGTAAAATTTTGAATTGTCAAATTTTGATGACCAATTTTTGTGAAAGCGATTAATTTTTCGCGAGATCTTTTGCCGCGGAGATACGGAAATCACTTTAGTCTGGTCTTAGCGTCTCGCTAAGACCCATTTTTATATGGTAAATGTTTGCCACGGAGACACGGAACTCACAGATTTATAATCTCATCAATCTGTGTAATCCCCAAACCGGTATAATCACTTAGTCTGATCTTAGCGTCTCGCTAAGACCCATTTTTATATGGTAAATGTTTGCCACGGAGACACGGAACTCACGGATTTATAATCTCATTTAATCTGTGTAATTCCCAAACCGGTATAATCACTGTTAAATGCTTAGTCTGGTCTTAGCGTCTCGCTAAGACCCATTTTTATATGGTAAATGTTTGCCACGGAGACACGGAACTCACGGATTTATAATCTCATTTAATCTGAGTAATCCCCAAACCGGTGTAATCACTTTTAAATGCTGTAGGCTTTAATCATTTCTTCGGTAACTTTTGTACCTCTACTGGTATTTAAATCAATTAATACATAATCAAAAATACCATCTGATGCTACTTTACCTGTTTTTTGATTGATGATTTCGAATTGTACTGAACAACCTTTATCATTCATGGTTAAGATCCCGGTTCTAATCAGCATTAAGTCATTTATCAATAATGGACGTTTAAAATTGATATCTACATGGCTCACTACCCATCCTAAACCTTGTTTGGTAAAATGCTCCCAGGGCATACCATAAAACTTTTCCATCTGTTCATAACGTGCAGCCAGTACATAATCCAGGTATTTGCTGTTATGTACATGGTTAAACATGTCTATATCATCCGGGCGGACACGTAATTCGCTTTCGAAAATGCTGTATTGATTCTTTTCCAATGATAAAATGTTTTCAGCAAAAGTATAAATAAAGCTTGATTGTAAAGTATTACCTGCTTAATGCTTAAAAAATGTAATGTATTAGTTGCTGATTTTTCGTATTTTTGATATGAAATGGGAAAACTCAAATTATATGATATTAATACTCCACGCGAAACAATAGTTGAGGAACGTGATGCTGTTTATTTGAGCCGTACCCCTGAACAGCGTTTTTTTAGCGTTCTACAGCTTAATTACATTTCGGTTACCATGAACGGCGGCAAGCCATTAAAATTTCCGCAAGGCAAAGGGCTTGTAATCCGTAAGCCAGCCATATAATTGCTTTATGCCTTTTGATAAAGAAAATCCTGAAATGCTTTTGTTGTTGGAAACGTTTGAGCAGCTTAATTTGGAGCGAATTAATAAGAAAAACTAGGTCTATTGCACCGTCTTAAGTTCTCTAAACCCGACTTAGCGGAAATCCTTTAAATATGCAGCAACCTTGAATAAGCTGTCATGCTGAGGCACGAAGAATGTGCAGCCGATAAAACAGATTCTTCGTGCCTCAGAATGACAGGTGTTTTTAAAAGATTGCAGCGAGGGCGGGAGTGAAGCAACCGATAAAAACGAGACTTTGCTTTCCAAATAATCAATCGGTTAATAATACTTGCTTTTAACCAATAATAACCATATCTTTGCGCCACAATTAATTAATTTTTATTGCTTTAATATTATTCAAGAAATGTATTTAAGTCCAGAAAAGAAAGCCGAAATCTTTAAACAACACGGCGAAGTAGAAACCAACACTGGTTCTGCAGAAGGTCAAGTAGCGTTATTTACATACCGTATTGCGCACTTAACAGAACACTTAAAGAAAAACCGTAAGGATTTTTCTACTCAGTTGTCACTTCAAAAATTGGTAGGTAAACGCCGCGGTATTTTGGCTTACCTATACAAAAAAGATATTGAGCGCTATCGTGCTATCATCAAAGCTTTATCGCTTCGTGATATCATTAAACAAAAATAAGCGAATTTTATCAGCGAAAGCCATTCTTTAGGGAATGGCTTTTTAATTCCCTGTTAATTTTTTTAACGGGTTTTATTATAGATAGGCTTTTTTAATCTTATCTTCGTTTGCAAAAACAAAAACATATATAAACAACGGTGTGTAGAAAGAGGAAAATACACCATAATTCTAATTAAATGAATGTAATAAAAAAATCGTTCGATTTGGGCGATGGCAGAATTGTAGAAATTGAAACTGGCAAACTGGCTAAACAAGCTGATGGTTCGGTTGTGGTAAAAATGGGCGATACCATGTTGTTAGCAACTGTTGTATCTACTGTTGGTGCTAAACCAGGTACTGATTTTTTACCATTATCGGTTGATTATCAGGAAAAATATGCGGCTACGGGTCGTATCCCAGGAGGCTTTTTACGTCGTGAAGCAAGATTATCTGATTATGAGGTTTTAATCTCTCGTTTAGTGGATAGAGCTTTACGCCCAATGTTCCCAAGTGATTATCACTCTGATACGCAGGTGATGATTTCTTTAATTTCTGCTGATAAAGATATTATGCCAGATTGTTTGGCAGGTTTAGCAGCATCTGCTGCATTATCAGTTTCTGATATTCCTTTTAACGGTCCGATTTCTGAAGTACGTGTTGCTAAAATTGATGGTAAATTAATTATCAATCCTAAAGCCAGCGAATTAGAACGCGCAACTTTAGAGTTTATGGTTGCTGGTTCGGCCAATGATATAGGCATGGTTGAAGGTGAGTGTGATGAAATTCAGGAAGACGAAATGGTTGAAGCTTTAAAATTTGCACATGATGCAATTAAAGTTCAATGCGCCATTCAGGTTGAATTAACTGAAGCTACCGGCAAAACCGTTAAACGTGAATATAACCACGAAGACCACGATGCTGATTTAAAAGCTAAAGTTTATGCTGATACTTACGATAAAGTTTATGCTGTAGCGAAAGCTGGTGGCAATAAAGATGTTCGTAAAGAAGGTTTTACAGCAATCATTAACGAATTCTTCGAGGCAATGCCAGAAGATACTGCTGATTTAACCAAAGCAATGGCTAAACATTATTACCATGATGTTCAATACGATGCCATCAGAAATTTATTATTAGATGAAGGTATTCGTTTAGATGGTCGTAAGACTACAGAAATCCGCCCAATCTGGAGTGAAGTTGGTTATTTACCTGCTGCTCACGGTTCAGCTGTGTTTACACGTGGCGAAACTCAATCTTTAACATCGGTTACTTTAGGTAGCAAAGATGATGAGCAAATGATTGATGGTGCTTTCTTTAATGGTTACAACAAATTCTTATTGCACTATAATTTTCCTGGTTTCTCAACTGGTGAGGTTAGACCTAACAGAGGCGCTGGCCGTCGCGAAATTGGTCACGGAGCTTTAGCACAGCGTTCATTGAAAAAAGTATTGCCTCAAGGTGAAGCAAATCCTTATACTATCCGTATCGTTTCTGATATTTTAGAATCTAACGGTTCATCATCAATGGCAACTGTTTGTGCAGGTACACTGGCACTTATGGATGCGGGTATTAAAATCAAATCGCCTGTTTCTGGTATCGCAATGGGTTTAATTACCGATGAGAAAACTGGTAAATATGCAATCCTTTCTGATATTTTAGGTGATGAAGATCATTTAGGTGATATGGACTTTAAAGTAACTGGTACTGAACATGGTATTGTTGCTTGTCAAATGGACTTAAAAATCAATGGTTTATCTTACGAAGTTTTAACTAAAGCTTTATTACAAGCTAAAGATGGTCGTTTACACATCTTAAACGAGATGAAGAAGACCATTAGCTCGCCTAATGAAGATTACAAACCACATGCTCCACGTATCGTATCTTTAACTATCGATAAAGAATTTATCGGTGCCATTATCGGCCCTGGAGGTAAAATTATCCAGGAAATGCAACGCGAAACCGGTGCTTCAATCTCAATCGAAGAAGTTGATGGTAAAGGTATTGTAGAAGTATTTGCAGATAACAAAGCTGCTATTGATGCAGCAGTTACCCGTATTCGCAACATCGTTGCCAAACCAGAAATTGGTGAGGTTTACCAGGGTAAAGTAAAATCGATTATGCCATTTGGTGCATTTGTTGAGGTTATGCCAGGTAAAGATGGTTTATTACACATCTCTGAAATTTCATGGGAACGTTTAGAAACCATGGATGGTGTATTAAAAGAAGGTGATAAAATCGAGGTTAAATTATTAGATATCGATAAACAAGGTAAAATGAAACTTTCTCGCAAAGTTTTATTACCAAGACCAGAAAAACCGGCAGCGCCACAAGCGTAAAAGAGTCCGGAGTCGGAAGTCCGAAGTCAGGAGATATAGCAAACCCTTTCAGTTTTACTGGAAGGGTTTTTTATTTATAGAAAAAATAACTTCGGCCTTTCCAACTAAAAACTTTCGCAGTTCTTTTGTAACTTGCATTCTTAGTAAATCGTATAAACAAATCGTTATTGCGAAGTACGAAGCAATCTTCAAGCAGACCATTTTTAAAAGATTGCTTCTTGCCTCTCAACGACGAAAATATAAAAGAAATGAAATACATCATTGCCCCATCCATACTTTCTGCCGATTTTGGCAATTTACAACGCGATATTGAAATGATTAACCAAAGTGAGGCCGATTGGTTTCACGTTGATGTGATGGATGGTGTTTTTGTCCCGAATATTTCTTTTGGTTTCCCCGTAATGGCTGCTGTAAAAAAACATGCAACCAAACCATTGGATGTACACTTAATGATTGTAGAACCTGACAAATATATTGAAGAATTTGCCAGGGCAGGAGCAGATAGGATAACCGTTCATTACGAAGCCTGTACCCATTTACATAGAACTATACAGTTAATTAAAGCATCGGGCTGTAAAGCAGGTGTGGCTTTAAACCCGCATACTCCGGTTACCTTATTACAGGATGTGATTGAAGATCTGGATTTGGTACTAATCATGTCGGTTAATCCGGGTTTTGGCGGCCAAGCTTTCATTCACAATACCTATAAGAAAATTAAAGATTTAAAAGCCTTAATTCAAGGTGTAAATGAAAATTTGGTTATTGAAGTAGATGGTGGTGTGGGATTACAAAATATTGCTACATTAGTATCTGCAGGTGCCAATGCTTTCGTGGCCGGAAATGCAATTTTTGCAACAGATAATCCAGCAGAAACGATTACTAAGATGAAACAGTTAACCAGTAGTATAAGCATTTAATTGTTTTCTTGCTAAATTGTTCCAGTGATAAGGAGTATAGCGTTATAATTGTCTTGATACTTAATACCTTTATGCCGTACTTTTATCTTGATACTTAATACTTTTATCTTGATACACTACATCTAGATACTAAAAATGCTCAAATTTCGGCTAATCCTATTCTTTCTAATGGCTGGTTGCAGTTTAGCTGTGGCTCAGCCTTTAGTTAGGGTTTCGGGTATAGTTTATAGTGACGAAAAACTGCCGCTCTCGCAGGTTACAATTATTGTTTTAGGGCAGGCACAATCTACAGTTACAGATGAATTTGGGGTTTATACCATTTATTCAAAATCGAAAACATTTAGCATAAAATATTCGCTTTTGGGTTACCAGCCGCAAACCATTAAATTTAATGAGCGTTCGGGTGCGCGGATTGTTAAACAAGTGAACTTAGTCGCTAATATTAATGAGTTGGAGCAGGTAAACATTACCAATAAACAGAACCAGTTAAGTAATACCACTACCATAAATATTGCCGATGTATCATCAATGCCATTGGTTTCGGGTAATTTCGAAACCATGCTCAAAACCCTGCCCGGGGTATCTACCAATAATGAATTAAGCGCACAATACAGCGTTAGGGGAGGTAATTTTGATGAAAATTTAATCTACATCAATGATGTAGAAATTAACCGTCCGGTGCTAATCCGCAATGGGCAGCAGGAGGGCCTGAGCTTTATCAATTCAGATCTGGTAAGTAAGGCGAAATTTTCAGCTGGTGGCTTCGAAGCGAAATATGGCGATAAACTTTCTTCTATTTTAGATATCAAATACGATAAACCCGATAGTAACCAAACTACTTTCAGCACCAGCCTTTTAAATACCTCATTAACCACTAAAAGGGTGTTTAGAAACAGTTTTCTCTTGGCAGGTTTGCGTTACAAGAACAATTCGAGTGTATTGATTAAACAAGACGAAAAAGGAAGTTATAACCCCAATTTTGCCGATGCACAGCTACTTTATCAATATGATTTTTCACCAAAATTCAATATTAGTTATTTAGGGAGTTTTAATCTTGGTCAGTTTAAATTGGTACCCACTAACAGGGAAACACAATTTGGGACTTTAAGCACTACCTTAAGGTTAAATGTAGATTACACAGGACAAGAGATAGACGATTACCAAACCTTAGGTAGCGCTGTTACCGCAACATACTCGCCAAAACCAAATTTGGTCATCAAATTTATCAATAGCTTTTTTAATACCATTGAAAGGGAACGTTTCGATATTAATGGCAGCTATATTTTTGATGAAGTAGATAATAGCTTTCCGGGAGAGAATTTTGGACCTATAAGTAAAAACAGAGGGATTGGTAGTTATTATAATTATGGTAGAAACAGCTTGAATACCCAGGTATTTGCCTCAGAAATAAAGGTTGATCAGAATTTTGATAACCACGTTTTTTCCTGGGGTTTAAAATTCGATAGATCCAGTTACAACGATCAGTTAAACGAATATAACTATACCGACTCTGCGGGATTTATTCTACCCAATAACACTAAAAACATTGTTTTACAGAACGTAATCAATGTAAAGAACGATATTGATATTAGAAATTATAGCGCTTACATCCAGGATAGTTATTCGCTTTCCAGTTCAGCAGAATTACAGTTAGGTGCACGGGCGACTTACAGTTCTTTAAGTAAACAACTGTTAATCAGCCCGCGGCTATTGATCGCTTACCGGCCAAATTCGAACAATAAGATACTGAGGTTTTCTGCAGGCGTATACAAACAACCACCATCATACCGCACCATACGCAATTTTTCCGGGGAGTTAAATATCAGCCAAAAGGCACAAAGCTCTTATAACACATCATTAGGGTATGAGTACGCTTTTGATGCCTTCGGCACAAGGTTGAAGTTTACCTCTGAAGCCTATTTTAAATATTCGGACCGATTGATTCCTTATAAAATTGACAACCTCAGGATTAAATACCTCGCAAACGAAGTATCACGCGGTTACGCTTATGGAGCGGATTTTAGTATTGGCGGCGAATTTGTAAAGGATCTGGTTTCCTATTTCAGGATGTCGGTAATGCATGCAAATGAAGATATTATCGGTGATAGCTATATTGAAAATGGTACAACGGTTTACCCTGGTTATTTAAAGCGGCCAACCGATCAGCGCTTAAATTTTTCTATATTTTTTCAGGATAAGCTGTTAAATAGTCCGACGTATAAAGTGCACTTAAATGCCCTTTACGGTTCCAGGTTGCCAATCGGTCCGTCGCAAACACCAAGGTATTTGGATAAGTTTTTCATCCCGTCTTATAAACGTGTAGATATCGGTTTTTCAAAAGATTTTCTCGATGATGCGGCTTTGCATAAACCAAAATTTCTGGATAAAAACTTCAGTTCGGTTATTTTGTTTTTCGAGGTTTTTAATATGTTGAATATCAATAATACCGTTTCTTATCTCTGGTTAAAAGATGTGGATAATGTACAGTATGCCATTCCAAATTATTTAACCGGCCGGCAGTTTAATTTAAAATTGATTGTGAAATTGAAAAATTAAGTGTCGTTAACTGTAAACCGCTAATGGTAAACTGAAAACTGTAAACTGCCAACTGAGAACTGCAACTGATATGAGCGTTACCCAATCCCGTGAAATACGGGAAAGGGGCAGGCTTTTCAGGGCTTCGCTCCGGTACCGATGAAGAACCGGCACTGAACCCTTACAATCCCTAACGCAGACTTACCGCGTTCAAGAGCCCAGCAGGTTTCTTAAAATCGTAAGTTCACTGTATATTTTTCAAATCGAATTGTCATCTTAAACCCGTATCAGGATCTATTTTGCTGCATTCATTCAAGCTACTAAAACCAAAATGAACAGGGTATTTTTAGTAAAACGTTTTAATTGCAAAAACTGCAATAAATCAATCAATTTATGGCTTTTTTTTAACAAAATTTAATTTTTTTGGTTACGATTTTATGGGCATAACTGCTTTAAAAATTTTACATTTACCGCCATAAAACATTATATAATAAGATGAAGCATAATTTTGGCGCAGGCCCTTGTATTTTACCTCAAGAAGTGTTTAAACAAGCAGCTCAGGCTGTTTTAGATTTTAACGATGGATTATCAATTTTAGAAATTTCGCACAGAACAACCGAATTTGAGGCAGTTGTTGCTGAAGCTGATAAGTTGGTAAAAGAATTATTAAATGTGCCATCCGGTTATTCCGTTTTATTTTTACAAGGTGGTGCAAGTTTACAGTTTGCAATGGTTCCGATGAACTTATTGGGCGATGGACAAACTGCAAGTTATTTAGATTCGGGCGTTTGGGCAAATAAAGCTTTAAAAGAAGCTAAATTTATTGGTAATGTAAATGTGGTTGCTTCTTCAAAAGATGCAAACTATACTTTTATTCCAAAAGATTTTGAAATCCCTGCTGATAGTGCCTATTTCCACTATACCTCGAACAACACCATTTACGGTACTGAGCTTTTCGAAGTGCCTAAAACTGATGTTCCTGTAGTTTGCGATATGTCATCCGATATTATGAGCCGTGTAATCGATGTTTCTCAATTCGATTTAATTTATGCCGGTGCACAAAAAAATATTGGTCCTGCAGGTTTAACTATCGCTATTGTGAAAGATGAAGTTTTAGGTAAAATTGACCGTAAAATTCCATCGATGTTGAACTATCAATCGCATATTGATAACGGTTCAATGTATAACACACCGCCGGTTTTCTCAATTTACGTTGCATTATTGAACCTTCGCTGGTTAAAATCAAAAGGAGGTGTTGCTGAAATTGAAAAAGAAAACAAACAAAAAGCAGAAGCACTTTACAGAGAGATAGACCGTAATCCATTATTCAAAGGAACTTGCGCAGTTGAAGACCGCTCCAGAATGAATATCTGTTTTGTAATGGAAAATCCTGAATTGGAAAAACCATTTTTGAAGTATGCCGAAGAGCAAGGTATTGTGGGTATTAAAGGACACAGAAGTGTAGGTGGTTTCCGTGCTTCGATGTACAATGCGTTGCCAATTACGAGTGTTCATGCTCTGGTTGAGGCGATGCAAGTATTTGAAGAACAACAAGCAAAAGCAAATTAAGAATTAATTATAACCGCAGATGATTATGCGATTATTTAATCGGCGTAATCAATCAAATCTGTGTAATCATACATACAATGATTAAGATATTAGCAAACGATGGGATTGATCCGATCGGAAAAGAATTATTAGAAAAAGCAGGTTTCCAGGTTGATACAGAAACCATTCCGCAAGATAAATTAGCCGAAGCATTAAAAAACTATGATGCCATTACCGTTCGTAGTGCAACAAAAGTTAGAAAAGAGTTAATTGATGCGGTTCCAAATATTAAATTAATTGGAAGAGGTGGCGTAGGTATGGATAATATTGATGTTGAATATGCCCGCAGTCAGGGTGTTGCAGTGGTAAATACACCAGCAGCATCTTCACTATCGGTAGCCGAGCTGGTGTTTTCTCATTTATTTACCGGTATCAGGTTTTTACAGGATGCTAACCGTAAAATGCCTGTTGAAGGTGCTACGCAATTTAATAACCTTAAAAAAGCTTATGCTAAAGGAACCGAGTTAAGTGGTAAAACCATTGGTATTATCGGTTTCGGGCGTATTGGTCGTGCAACTGCAAAAGTGGCTTTAGGTTTAGGTATGAATGTATTAGCTTATGATTTATATCCATCAGAATCTGAAATTACTTTAGAATTCCAGGGAGGAAAATCAGTAAGTATTCCAATTAAAACGGTTTCATTGGATGAAGTAATTACCGGAAGTGATTTCTTTAGTTTACACACACCATTTGCAGATAAACCGATTTTAGGCGCTGAGGAATTTGCGAAGATGAAAAATGGTGTAGGTATTGTAAACTGCTCACGTGGTGGAACAATTGATGAGCCGGCTTTAATTGAAGCTTTAAACTCTGGTAAGGTTTCTTTTGCAGGTTTAGATGTTTTCGATAACGAACCAACGCCATTGGCAGAAATTTTAACACATCCTAAAATCTCTTTAACACCGCACATTGGTGCGTCAACAAACGAAGCACAAGAACGTATTGGTACGGAATTGGCTACGTTAATTATTGAGCATTTTAAGAAATAAAATAATGTCGTCACCCTGAACTTGTTTCAGGGTCTTTCACTCGAGATAGATGCTGAAATAAATTCAGCATGACGGATTTAGTGTAAAGACCGATTGATTTGATTGGTCTTTACATTTTTAATCTAACGCGTTCGTTGTAACCCAGTAACGATAACCCAATATCGCTTTCTGGAAAGTAGTCAGCTTATTCGGATCTTTTTTATACAAACTTGGCAAAACTACTTTGTTTATCTTCGCCAGGATTTTAAACAGTCCTTTTTTCATAATTTGTTATTGCTTTTAAAGGCCATGAAGCTGCTAAAATCTTATTGTAATTTAAGGCTTGATTTTCGCGGTTTCATAATTCTGCAGTTTTTTATTGAAGAAATAAAATCCGCCAGCCATTACCAAGAGTAGAAATGCAATGATGTAGTTTGATAAACTTCCTTTGTTCTTTTTATCTAGGTCTTCTTTGAGCTGCGCATTTTGATCCTGAAGTTTTTTAATGGTTCCCATATAGGCTTCAATCCGTTCCTGAGAGTTATCTGCAACGGCCACTTTCTGTTGGTTTTGCAAGTCTTTGTAATCCATTAATATTTTCAGTTCCTTAAAAATATTATTATCGGTTAATACCACCTGACGAAGAATTTCATTTGAGTTTTTAATATCTTTCTTCGTTTGCCAGCCAAAAATGCCCGAACGCTGTGTTAAGCTTTCATCATATTGGCCAAATTTTGCACTTCGCTCCTGAAGTAATGAATTTACTTTAACCCGTTGTGCAGCATAAGCAGCCGTATCTTGTTGGGCAAAGGCTTGAAAACTAAATAAGATAACCGAGAGCAGATAAAAATATTTCTTCATGTGGATATAAACGCGAAAAGGGTAGAAGTTGTTTTAGTTGGGTCATTGGTTCATTGGGCATCGGTTTATTGGTAATGCAAAATAATCGTCATCTCGTTCCGATAGCAGCGTATGATAAAAACGGTCGTCATTGCGAGAAGGAACGACGATGCAATCTTACAACGATCGCTATAACCCATAGTAGTAAGATTGCTTCGTCGGCTGAAAAAGCCTTCTCGCAATGACGATACTTTATTTTAGTCTTTCCCCTTTTTACGAATGAAACTCAACCCTCACAATATCACCAAGATGCAAGCCCAATAATCCACTGGCTTTTCCTTTGTTAATGGCAATTTCTAAGTGGTTACTAATACCAAAGAGGCAAAGTTTTTCACCTTCCTGCACTTCATTGTAATGCCAGCTCAATTGAGTAATGGTTTCGCTTTTTCTAAAGTGTAAGGTGAAGTCGCGGTTTTTTTGGATTTTGGTAAAAAGATCCTTGGTAATATTTGTAATTACGTTACAAAAAGTATCAATATATACCACACTTCCACGGATCACATCGCGCTCTATAACAGGATGTAAAAGCATCTTTTGCTCAATCTCTGCTACAGGTAAACCAATTTCTTTTAGTTTGCCTCCTTTAGCTAAATGTGTTGCTGCTTTAACAAAAATATCGACCAATGGAAAGTGCAGGTATTTTAAATCCTGCATAATATTCAATTCCACTACGTCTTCAGGAACATCATCAAAAAGAAGGGAGAAGATGCCATTATCTGCACCAACAAAATAATGATCGCGGTGCTTTACGGCAATGTATTTAGTGTTTTCACTATACACAGAATCAATACCGATTAAATGCACCGTATTTTTCGGAAAGTAAGGATATGCGTTTTTTAAAACGAAGGCGGCATATGAAATATTGAACGAAGGAACTTCGTGGGTAATATCAACTAAATTAACATTAGGCATAAGACTCAACAGACTACCTTTAAGAGCACTCTGGTAAAAATCTTTTGAACCTAAATCTGTTGTTAAAGTAATTATCCCCATTAAAAATTCATTATTATTGCTTATTCTTGTGTACAGGCCTAAGCGTCTGCAAATATTCAAATTTTAATTAATATACCCCGATAACTTTTTAAAATACTACAGTTTGAACGAATTAAAATTAACTCTGGATACCGTAAATCCTGCTCACTTTTGGGGGCCGAACAATGAGAATTACGAAATGATTAAAGGTGCTTTCGCGAAGTTAAAACTGGTAGCGAGAGGTAGTGATGTTAAGGTTCTCGGTGATGAACAGGAACTTAAGGCTTTCGAGGAGAAGTTTAACCAACTGATTGCACACCTCGAAAAATATAGCTCATTAAGCAATAATGATGTAGAAACGATATTGGGTGCCAAGGCAGCTGGTGTTGCAAAAAAAGATGTAGAACAACCAACTGGAGGTGGCGGAGAAGTAATTGTTTTCGGTACTAACGGGTTATTGGTAAAAGCAAGAACAGCAAATCAGCGTAAAATGGTGAGCAGTATTGCCAAAAACGATATCCTTTTTGCCATTGGTCCTGCCGGAACAGGTAAAACCTATACCGCGGTTGCTTTAGCAGTTAGAGCTTTAAAGAATAAAGAAATTAAAAGGATCATTTTAACGCGACCTGCAGTTGAAGCAGGGGAGAACCTGGGTTTTTTGCCAGGAGATCTAAAAGAAAAAATCGATCCCTATTTGCGTCCGCTTTACGATGCGCTGGATGATATGATCCCTGCTGAAAAATTAAAATTCTATATCGAAAACCGTACAATTGAGATTGCTCCGTTGGCATTTATGCGTGGCCGTACTTTGGATAACTGCTTTGTGATTTTAGATGAAGCTCAAAATGCGACTGATATGCAGTTAAAAATGTTTTTAACCCGTATGGGCCCAACCGCAAAGTTTATTGTTACAGGTGATGTTACGCAGATCGATTTACCTAAAAAACAAATGTCTGGCTTATTTAACGGACTTAGAATTTTAGAAGATATTAAAGGAATCGATATTATTTACCTAAGCGGAGAAGATGTGGTAAGGCATAAACTGGTAAAAGATATCCTGAAAGCTTACGGTGATATTCAATAAGTCGGAGGTCAGAAAGTCAGAGGTCCGAAGTTATGATTCAGATTGAATATTATGGAAAGTATTAATTTAGAAAATGATTTGAAGCTTTCTTTTGAAAAATTGCCTCATACCATACGGCTGATCATTTCAAAAACTGATGAAGAATGGGTTTGTAAAAAGGAAACACTAAAAAAGTTGTTCGAATTTGTTAATATTGATCAGGCACACGTCTTTAAAGGAAGGCTTCAGTTGATTAAAATTGATGATCGTATTACAATTCAGATCAAGAACGAAAATATCAGCACAATTTCAGCGAAAATTTTTAAAGAGGTATTGAATAAATTAAAATAATCAAACCCCCGTAGCTTATTAACTGCGGGGGTTTTAAATAAATTTTATCTTCGGACCTCTGACTACCGACTTCGGACTTTCCGACTTTTTTCCTATTTTTACGCCCTCATGAAAGCACTAAAAGAAACCCATTTCAATTTCCCGAATCAAAGTAATTTTTACAAAGGTAAAGTACGTGATGTATATACTATTGCTGATCAATCCATGGTGATGGTGGTATCAGATCGTATTTCTGCATTTGACGTAGTGTTGCCTGAGGCGATTCCCTTTAAAGGACAGGTGTTGAACCAAATTGCAGCTAAATTTTTAGCAGCAACGCAAGATATCGTTCCTAACTGGGTTTTAGCTGTTCCCGATCCAATGGTCACCATAGGCCGTATTTGCGAGCCATTTAAAGTAGAAATGGTGATCAGGGGATATTTAGCTGGTCATGCATGGAGAGAATATAGCGCAGGCAAGCGTTCTGTTTGTGGTGTGGCTTTACCTGATGGATTGAAAGAAAATGATAAATTGCCTCAGCCCATCATTACCCCAACAACAAAAGCTTCAGTAGGGCATGATGAAGATATCTCTAAAGAGGATATTCTGGCTAAAGGAATTGTTTCTATAACGGATTACGAAAAATTAGAAGAATATACTTACACATTATATCAACGTGGAACTGAAATTGCTGCCAAGAGCGGATTAATTCTGGTGGATACAAAATATGAATTTGGTTCGGCAGATGGTGTAATTTATCTGATCGACGAAATCCATACGCCAGATTCTTCCCGTTATTTTTATGCTGAAGGTTATCAGGAGCGTCAGGACAACAATGAACCTCAAAAACAACTTTCGAAAGAATTTGTAAGAAAATGGTTAATTGAAAACGGTTTTCAGGGAAAAGATGGTCAGGTTGTGCCAGAAATGACACCGGAAATTGTAAACTCGATTTCTGAACGTTACATTGAACTTTACGAACAGATTGTTGGAGAGACGTTTATAAAAGCTGATGCTGATGCAATTTCCAGCCGTATTGAGGCTAATGTTTTAAAGGCTTTAGAAACCTTATAAAATTCGAAAGAAATTTATACATTAGTAAAATTAAAGATTAGAGAGATGAAATTTTCAGTAGATAAACACGATAAATATGTAACCTTAAAGTTAGAAGAAACTAAGTTTACAAATGATAATGCCCCAGGCTTAAAATCAGAATTCTATTTACTTAATGCAGAGGGCTTTCAAAATATTGTTGTTGATTTAAGTCATGTTACCGAGTGTAATGATGCACAGGATTTAAGCTGCTTATTGGTTGGCGACAGGCTTTGCAAATCGGCAGGTGGATTATTTATCGTAACCGGGATTAACGATGAGCTGGCTTCAATTATCGAATTATCAAACATATTTCAATCTGTAACGTTTGTTAATACATTAGACGAAGCAACAGATTTCATCTTTATGGATGAGTTGGAAAAAGAGTTTAGAGGCGCTAAATAATATAATAATTTAAATAACATTACGGCCTCGTAGTTTCTAAAAATCTACGGGGCTTTTTATATCTGATCATGATGAAATTTGAAGTTACCATTTTGGGAAGCAGTTCTGCAACACCTGTGTTTAACAGGAATCCATCAGCACAGCTTTTAAATTGTAACGAAAAATACTATTTGATCGACTGTGGTGAAGGCACACAACAACAATTAACCAGGTTTAACCTTAAGGCAGCCCGAATTGATTATATTTTTATCAGTCATTTACATGGTGATCATTATTTTGGTTTGATCGGGCTGTTATCAAGTCTGCATTTAAATGGCAGGATAAAACCCATGCAGATTTTTGGTCCAAAACCTTTACTGGAGATTTTAGAGATTCAGTTTAAATATTCTGATACAGTATTAAGGTATCCAATTGAGTTTTTCCCGATCGAAGCAGATCAATCTACCCAGATTTTCGAAAACAGCGATCTGGTAGTTAAAACCATTGTTTTAAATCACCGTATCCCAACCACGGGTTTTATTTTTCAGCAAAAGAAAAGGCAACGCAAATTAATCAAAGAAAAAGCTGATGAAGTGCCAATGGCTTATTATACTACACTAAAAAAAGGGAATGATGTAGAACTGCCAAATGGCGATATTTTACGGAGTGCGGATTACACCACTGAGGCTGATGCTCCAAGGTGTTATGCTTATTGTTCTGATACTTTATTTGATGAAAGTTATTTTTCTACCATAAAAGATTGCGATACATTATATCACGAGGCTACGTTTATGCATGACCTTTTAGATAGGGCTAATGAAACACACCATACCACGGCTTTACAGGCAGGAGAGGTGGCCAAAATCACAGGAGCTAAGAAATTACTCATCGGACATTTTTCTTCGCGCTACAAGACCTTACAAATGCTTTTGGAAGAAGCGCAATCAGTTTTCGAAAATACGGAGCTAGCGGTTGAGGGCAGGACTTTCCAGCTTTAATTTTTTTAAAAGCTCCATCCCATAGAATGGTTTGTGCTCCCGACTATGTTGCACTCCGCTACCATAGATCAAATTCACTTAGTACGTGTCGTCATTCCCAATCAAGTTGGGAATGACGATCGAATAAACATTCCGTGCCTCCGTGGCAAAAAACAGTTCTTACCTAATTAAAGATCCTTCACTGCGTTCAGGATGACAGCTAAAAGAGAAATTCTCTGTTTATCCGTGCCTCTGTGACAAAAAATAGCGCATAAAAAAAGCCTTACAATTTAAAACTGCAAGGCTTCCGAATTTATTAAAATTGATTACTTGTCTTTTTTGTTTCCACCTCCAAATACCGAGAAGTGAACGTAACGTTTAGGATTTGCTTTTAAATCGATCATCAACTCATCCAGATTTTTTGATGCATTGGTTAAATTCTGATACATTTTATCGTCATTTAGCAATAAACCTAAACTACCTTTTCCGCCTTTAATGCCCGAAATTACACTTTGTAAATCGGCAATGGCGTTGTTTGCATTATCTAAGGTTTGTTTAAAATTCGCAGCAGCAAACTTATCAGTAACCGTATTGATATTGGTTAAGATGTCGCTAATCTTCTGATTGTTGTTATTTAAGTTAGCGGTAATGCCTTCTACATTTTTAAAGATTGCTTCAATACGTTTACTTTCAGAACCAACCAAACCATCAACTTTTTTAGAGGTTGTTTCTAATGAAGCTAAAGTACCTGCAATACTGTTAAAACTCTTATCCACATTTTTCTGGAAGTTAGGATTCAAAATAGAATTTACACTGCTCAATATAGAATCCATTTTACCGATAATTAATTCAGCTTTTTTCTGTACCGGCTGAACCTGCTCCATCAATCCTTTTTCTACATTGGCATTTAGGGTATAACCATCTTCAGCCATTTTTTTAGAGTTACCTAACGACATTACAATCGCTTTACTGCCTAAAAGGTCGGTACCCTCTAAACGGGCAATACTATTTTCAGGAATTTCGTATTTGCTGTTTACATTTAAGGTTGCAATAACGGTACCATCATGCTGTAATTCCAGTTTAGCAACACGACCAATCTGATAACCGTTAATTAGTATAGGTTTTGATACCGTTAAACCATCAACCCTGGTATATTTAGCATATAATGTTGTTTCGTTTGAGAAAATGGAATTACCTTTTAAAAAATTATATCCAATAATTAATAAAGCTATGGCAAATGCGGCTAAAATACCTACTTTGGTTTCGTTCTTAATCTTCATAAGTGTTGTTATTTAATGCTGCAGATTTCAGTTTGTTTTTAAAACCCGCTGGAGCGTAATTTCTTTTTTGTAACGTTAAACTTTATAAATACACAAAGCTTACGCAATTGTTTTGTTCGGTATATGTTTATATTTTTTGTAAAGTTAAAATAACTATCATTTATAATGCCACTTATTTAACTTCAATATTTTTTTTGTATGTTTTTATTGCTTCCAGAATAGAATTAGCAATTTCATTCTGACCTTTTTGCGAATTAATATATTTTTCTTCCTCGGTATTGGAGATAAAACCTACCTCTGTTAAAACTGCAGGCATACCGCAACGTTGCAATACGAGAACCCCCTGTTCTTTAACACCACGACTGAGTCTTTCATCCCTGCTGATGTAGCTATTCTGTATTAGTTTCGCAAATTTAATGCTTTTATCCCGAAAGGTGTTTTTTAATAGCGACAAAAGAATAAAACTACTGGGGTTATTGGGGTCGTAACCATCGTATTTGCTTTTATAATTCTTTTCCAGTTTAATATCGGCGTTCTCACGGATAGCAGCATCCTGCTCTTTTAACCGGTGCGAACCCGCTACTAAAGTTTCTACTCCTTTAATATGTTTGTTTCCCGGAGGCATCGAATTGCAATGAACAGAAATAAAAAGATCAGCATTGGCCTCGTTTGCAATTTCTGCACGGCGGTAGAGGTCGACATCAATATCGGTTTTACGCGTAAAAATCACTTTAACGTCAGGCAGCTCTTCTTTGATGAGTTCGCCCAGCTTTAATCCAACTTTTAACGAAATATCTTTTTCTTTTGTAAAACTGCCCGAAGCACCTGGTTTTCTACCCCCATGTCCGGGATCAATTACAATGGTTTTAATTTTATACCCTTGGGCAGACGATTGTTTAGCAGTAAAAATTGAGAGGAAAAGTATCGTTATCAGAAGTTTAATCTTCATTTATAAAATATTAAAATGATGTTTCGGCTATGCGTTTATAATTTTTAATTGCCCTGATGATACCGCTTACAATTTCGTTCTGTCCTTCCTGCGAGTTCATATAGTCTTCGTCTTCAGGATTACTCACAAAACCAATTTCAGTTAAAACTGCCGGCATGGCTGCCCTGGCCAGCACCGCTAAACTTTTTTCCTGTACACCACGGTTGGTACGGCCCGCATTAACATATTCTTGCTGTAACATCGAAGCAAACTTTAAACTCCTATCCCTGTTCGTTTGTTTCATTAAAGATAACATAATGTCGTTTTCCGGCGTATTTGCTATAAAACCTTCATAGTTTTTCTGGTAGTTATCCTCAAGAAACATGGATGCGTTTTCCCTTTTAATTACTTCATCCTGCTCGCCTAGGCGGCCTGTTCCTGATACGAAAGTCTCTGTGCCCCTTGTAGAAGTACTTTTCGAAGTAACTGTTGTATAAACCGGAACTTTTCTGCCCCTCACCTTTTTGTAATAATCAACTACCCGCGAAACCCGCACAGGCATATCATTCAAGTGGATAGAGATAAATAAATCTGCCTTAGCGTTATTAGCGATGTTGATACGCTCATACAATGGAATAAAAACATCAGTTTGCCTGGTATAAATTACCTTAATATCTTTTAAACTGTCTTGAAGCGCTTTGCCAAGATTTAATGCAGTTTTAAGTGCAACGTCTTTTTCTTTTGAATAGACGCCATGTGTGGCGCCATCTTTGCCGCCGTGACCAGCATCAATTACAATTGTTTTAATTTTATATTCTTGCGCAAGCGCTTGATTATCAATTGTATTTGACAATACTAAATAAATAATAAATGTTAAAATGGATTTAAGATACATCAATGGTATATTTTTCACTAATTTTGAACGTTTTTGATTAAACATTTGTGCAAAAATAACATTCAAATACGAATTTGAAACTTCTTAAGAGCTCTATTTTACTAATTTCTGTCATTTTATTAACACTAGTTGTTGGTAAAGCTAACGCATTTTCGCGATTTTCATTGCAACAGATTATTCAACAAGACACCACAAAAAAGGATACGACCAAAAAAACGGGCAAGAATAACAGCAGTATCGATCAAAAAGTGGAGTACAAAGCGGAAGACTCCGTAAAAATGAGTGCCGATAAAAATATTGTGTATTTATACGGTAATGCCAGGGTTATTTATGGTGATTTTGAGCTGGATGCGAGTTATATCAAATACGATAAGAAGCAGAACACCATTTTTGCAAGAGGTGTTAAAGATCCAAAAACCGGAAGATATACAGGCAGGCCGATTTTTAAATCAGGCGCTGACGGAACTGCAATTGCCGATTCTATTTTTTACAATTCTGAAACAACAAGAGCTAAAGTTTATGGCGTTTTTTCTGAACAGGAGGGTGGGTTTTTCTCCGGTGGGCAAAGTAAAAAGCAGATAGATGATGAACTGCACATTAAAAATGTAATGTACAGTACCTGTAATTTGCCACATCCACACTTTGGATTAATGATATCTAAAGGTGTAGTAACCGAAAAACAGATCATCACCGGGCCAGTTTATATGATTATTGAGGATATTCCTACTTTTTTGGGGCTTCCGTTTGCATTTTTCCCCAAGCAGAATAAACGAACCTCAGGTATTATTTTGCCTACACCGGGTGAAGATGCCACAAGGGGTTTTTTCCTGCAGAATGGTGGATATTACCTTGGCTTAAACGATTACTGGGACGCCAAGTTAATGGGTTCAATCTACACCAATGGTTCTTACGAAACCAGTGTACTGAGTAATTATACTAAACGCTATAAATATAACGGTAACATTAATTTATCTTACTCAAGTTTTAAAGATGGTTTAGAAGGTACCGAAGCATTTGCAAACCCAACCAAAAACTTTAGCATTAACTGGAGCCACAGCCAAAATGCTAACGCCAATCCCGGAACTACATTTAGTGCAAGTGTAAGGTTGGTATCAACCGGAAGAAAAGGTTATTACAAAAACACAGCAGCAGGAACCACTTACGATATTAATACCATTGCAACAAACTCTACAAGTAGTAGCGTGAGTTACGCCAAAGCCTTTTCAAATGGAATGAACTTCTCTATGGCGGCTTCAAGTGATCAGACCTTAAGTACCAGGGCCATATCTTTAAGGTTGCCTGAAGTAACATTCAACGTACCTACTTTTAACCCTTTTAGCTCGAAAAATACAGTTGGGGAGCAAAAATGGTATCAGAAAATAACGGTGGGCTATAGCTTGCAGGGAACAAACCGGATTGATACTTTTGATAGTTTACTTTTCCAAAACGATGGCTTAAAACGTTTAAGAAGTGGTTTCTCTCATAGCATTCCTGTAAATATGTCGTTTACTGCCCTAAAATATTTAAATTTTAGTTTGGGTGGTACTTATAACGAGGTTTGGAATTTCCAGAGTGTAGAAAGAAAATATACCCAGTTCGCTGATAATACCTATAGCTTTAGAGAAGATACATTGAGCGGTTTTAAAAGAGCTGGCAGTTATAGTTTATCAACCAGTTTATCAACTAAGATCTATGGAAGAAGAGATTTTAACCCACAGGGAAAAATTCAGGCATTAAGACATGTAATGACCCCGAACGTTTCATTCTCTTATTCTCCTGATTTTACCAAAGCTGGGGCTGGACCATATAGATCAGCTATGGATCAAAATAATAAGCAAATTTATGTGGGTGGACAACCTTTAAAATATTCAATATTTGATGGGATGGCACAGCCCGGGTCGTTTGGTGGCCCTAATGCCTCCATTGGGTTTGGGTTGGATAATACCGTTGAGTTGAAAGTGCGGAATAAGAACGATACAACCGGCACAGGTTCTAAAAAAATCCCGATCATTCAGGGTTTAAGTTTTAGCGGTTCATACAATTTCCTGGCTACTTCGTACAAATTATCAAATATTGGTTTCAGCGGGCGTTCGCAGTTTACCGATAAGTTAGGGATCAACTATAACGGAACTTTAGATCCTTATTCATTAAGGAACGACACTTTGCCGGGTTCAACATTAAAAATCAGGCAAGACCGTTATTTCTGGCAGACTGGTAAATTCTTGCCACGTTTAGCTAATTTTGGTTTCTCGTTCGATTATAGTTTAAATCCAGAAGCTTTAAAACGTAAAAATGAAGCTAATGACAAACTGGGTGAAGCGGCAAATAAAAAGGGTTTAACTGATATTCAGTCGGAGCAATTGGCAGCCATTAGCCGCGACCCGAATGCCTTTGTTGATTTTAATATTCCATGGAATTTCTCGTTCTCTTATAGTTTCCAATATACTAATGATGGAAACACCACTACAACTTCAAACACCTTAAACTTTAATGGCGATGTAAACTTAACACCAAAGTGGAAAGTTACCTTTAACTCAGGTTATGATTTTAAGAATAACGGTTTAACGCCGATGAACCTGGCCATATACCGCGATTTGCATTGTTGGGATATGAGTGTAAACTGGGTTCCTTATGGCGCTTATAAGAGTTATTCGGTAACCATTAAAGTTAAAGCATCAATATTGCAGGATTTGAAATTGAGCAAAAGACAAGGTTTTTACAGCACATACCGATAAATTTATGCTAGCCGAAATTATTACCATTGGCGATGAGATTCTCATTGGTCAAATCGTTGATACCAATTCTGCCTGGATGGCGAAACAATTAAATCTGATTGGCGTTTCCGTTAAACAGATTACTTCTGTTTCTGATGAGGAGCAACATATTCTCGAAGCTTTAGCTCAGGCCGAAAAACGTGCTGATATTATTTTGATTACCGGAGGTTTAGGCCCAACAAGAGATGACATCACCAAAAAAACTTTGGCGAAATATTTTAATATGGGTTTCCGAAACGATGCAGGAGCACTTGAAATGGTCCGCCAGATTTTTGAAAAATACAAGCGTCCTTTATTGGATGTTAATATTCAGCAAGCCGATGTTCCAGATGGTTGCGAAGTGATTGTAAACAGAAACGGCACGGCACCATGTATGTGGTTTGAGCAAAATGACCGGATTTTTGTTTCTATGCCGGGTGTACCCTACGAGATGATGTATTTAATGGACGACGAAATCCTGCCAAGGATTACCAGCAGGTTTAAACTTCCTGCTATCGTGCATAAAACCATCCTTACTGCAAATATCGGCGAGTCGTTTTTAGCTAAAGAAATCGAAGAAATAGAAGACAGTTTGCCAGCACATATCAAATTGGCTTATTTACCCAAATTAGGTCAGGTGCGTTTACGGTTATCAGCCAAGGGTGATAATGAAACTGACTTAAAAACTGAGGTTGAGGTTTACGCCAAACAGATTATTGCTAAAGTAAGTAAGTTTGTAGTGATTGATGAAGATATAGCACTCGAGAAGGCCATTCTGAATATCATGAAAGAAAAAGGCTTAACCTTATCAACGGCTGAAAGCTGTACCGGTGGATACATTGCTCATCTGATTACGCAACATCCTGGCTGTTCTTCAGTTTATTGGGGCGGGGCAGTAGCCTACGCTTACGAGCTAAAAGAATCGATCCTTGGTGTAAAAGAAAATACTTTAACCACTTTCGGTGCGGTAAGCGAACAAACTGTTACCGAAATGGCTGAAGGGGCAATAAAACATTTCAAAACCGATTATTCCATTGCTGTTAGCGGCATAGCTGGTCCTGATGGTGGAACAGAGGATAAACCGGTTGGTACGGTGTGGATTGCAATTTCTTCAAAACATAAAACGGTAGCTAAGGTGTTTAATTTCAGCAACAAACGCATCCAAAACATCGAACGTTCGGCAGCATCTGCATTAACCATGCTATTAAATCTACTTAAAGAAACAGTTTAGAACGAATAAAAACTGTATTTTTGTGGCGTTACCAATATAAAATACTGTAATTTAATATGGCTCAATACGAACTATTGTTACCAAAAATGGGTGAAAGTGTTGCGGAAGCAACGGTGATTAAATGGGTAAAACAACCGGGTGATACTATCGATTTAGATGATACCATTTTGGAAATCGCTACTGATAAGGTCGATTCTGAAGTTCCTTCTCCAGTTGCCGGTAAATTGGTAAAACAGTTATTTAAGGAAGACGAAGTTGCCCAGGTTGGCGATGTAATTGCCATAATAGAAACCGGAGGCGGAGATGATATAATTGTGGAAAGCCCTGTTGCTGAAACCCCGGTAACTGAAGAAAAGGCAGAAACTATTCCTGGAATTGAACAGCTCCCGTCAGAAAATAAAGTTGCAGCACCAGATTTTAGTGCTTCTGAACGATTTTATTCTCCATTGGTGAAAAGTATCGCCGCCCAGGAAAAGATCCCGTTAGCAGAATTGGATGCCATTAAAGGCTCAGGTGCTGATGGCCGCTTAAATAAAGACGATCTACTGGATTATATTGCCAATAAAAACGGAGTAGCAATTGCTGCAACTAAGACAGTGATATTAACTCCACCTGCACCTCCTGTAAGCGAAACAGCAGTACCTAAAACTGCTCAAACTTCTGAGGCTGTAACTTCTTCTAATAAAACATCTACCACCAGCGTAAGTGGTGCTGACGAAATCATTGAAATGGATAGGATGCGTAAACTAATTGCCGATCATATGGTAATGAGTAAAACCACCTCACCACATGTCACTTCTTTTGTTGAAGCCGATGTAACCAATATGGTTTTATGGCGTAATAAAGTAAAAAACAGTTTCGAGAAACGCGAAAATGAAAAAATAACTTTTACACCAATATTTGTAGAGGCTGTTGCAAAAGCAATAAAAGATTTCCCGATGATCAATGTTTCGGTAAACGGAACACAGATCATCAAAAAGGGTAATATCAATATTGGCATGGCTGCTGCTTTACCAAGTGGAAATTTAATTGTTCCTGTAATCAGAAATGCCGATCAGCTAAACCTCGTTGGCCTAACAAAAGCAGTTAACGATTTAGCCATCAGGGCAAGAAATTCTAAATTAAAGCCTGATGAAACCCAGGGCGGAACTTTTACATTAACCAATGTAGGTAGCTTCGGGAACGTAATGGGCACACCGATTATTAATCAGCCACAGGTAGCTATTTTAGCGGTTGGTGCCATTAAAAAGAAACCGGCAGTTTTAGAAACCGAACACGGTGATGTAATTGCAATCAGGCACATGATGTTTCTTTCTTTATCTTACGATCATAGGGTGGTAGATGGTTCATTAGGCGGAATGTTTGTGCGTAGGGTAGCTGACTATTTGGAAAGCTGGGACCTGAACAGAGAGATTTAATCAGTTTACAGTTTTCAATTAAAAGTTTTCAGTTGGTTGGACGCCAACAATTTACCAGTTTAACAATTAAGAATGTTAGCTTCAAATTTAAAATCGATAGTTTCAGATAATGTATTGCATGCCAAATGGTTAAATACCTTGTCATATATGGAAAATGCAGGTGCAAAGAAGATTTCAGCTTCTGAACATAAAGAAAATGTAAACCTGATCATCTTAAAACACGCGGCAGAGGAACACCGCCACGCTTATTACTTAAAAAAACAGATTTCAAAGGTTGATGAGGCACTTTGTAAAACCTACACCAATGCTGAACTGCTTTCTCCAAACCATACCAAATACTATTTACATGCTTTGGATATAGCAGTTTGTCGTTACTTAAAGGCTGTATTTAATCTGTCAGGTTACGACTTAAAATTTGCTGCATATTTATTTGTTACCTACGCCATCGAAGTCCGTGCTGATGAGCTGTATCCAATTTACCAAGCCGTTTTAGATGAGGCGAAAAGCAAGGTAAATGTGAAATCGATCATTCTGGAAGAAGAAGGTCATTTGGAAGAAATGATGAACCAATTGGTTAGCTTTTCTGATGATTGGGAAAATCATGCGGCCGAAGTAATTAAAATCGAAAAAGCTTTATTTGATAATTGGGTTACTGCCTTAGCGGCAGAACTTCCTGTAAGTGCTTAAACTCAGATATTCGTCATTGCGAGAAGGCTTTTTCAGCCGACGAAGCAATCTTATTGATTGAAAGTTTCTAAGAAGCGCGATATGAGATTGCTTCATCGTTCCTCAGCAATGACGAATTTTCGTTTAAAACCAATCGTGTTAATCTTTGTTTTTAAATAAAGACAAATATCATGGCTAAGTTTTCAGATTTAATTAATGGCGATAAGCCTGTGTTGGTTGATTTTTTTGCAGAATGGTGTGGCCCATGTAAAATGATGAAACCGATTTTAGTGCAGTTAAAGTCGCAAATTGGCGATTCGGTTTCCATTATTAAAGCAGATATCGATAAGAATCAACCTGCCGCTTCATCGTTCAACGTTCAGAGCGTTCCTACCTTAATCCTTTTCAAAAACGGAATACAGGTTTGGAGGCAAAGTGGCGTTTTACAGGCATCGCAATTGAAGCAGGTGATTGATGCACACACTTAAGGCTAAACTTCCACCACACTTTTTGGTGTAACCGCAAAAATACGTTCACTCGTTTTTGGCTTTATATTATAAAGCCCTGTAAATAGACTAAAAGCTGGTAACACCGCATAATCCTTTCCAAAATAGAAACAGGGGAATTTTAACCGTTGTTTTGCTTTCCCCACAATGGTAACTCCCGGATGAATGTGCCCGCTGATGGGATACAATTCTTCTTCAGTACAATTTGGCGCATTGTGGATAAAACAGAATGGCCTTAAGCAAAAACTTGGTTCATGTATATCTATACCCATTGCAGCATAATTCGCATCCGAAAGCCGGTCATGATTACCCTTTACCAATAAAAAATCCAATTGCCCGTACTGTTTTCTCCATGTAGAAAACTCATCAATATCTGTATTTAAACCATGATGAAACATGTCGCCGTTAATCAGCAATGTTTTAGGTGTATATTGCTTAATTAACAGGCTTAAGCGCTGTAAATCTGTTTGAGCAATGGTAGCAGGGACCTGCAAGCCTGCCTGGCGGAAATGAGCTGATTTGCCCAAATGTAGATCGCTAATCGCTAAAAGTTGATGTTTGGGTAAAAATAAAGCCCTTTCTTTATCTAAAATCAGTTCTTCACCCTGGCTTGTAATGGTCATTTATTTCTTGCTATTGTCATCCTGAGCTTGTCGAAGGATCTTTTAATTTCTGACTGGCCACAAGATAGTGTATCTATTTAATTTTCTCTGATTCAGCCTTCATTCTGGCAATCCGCTGTTCTAACTCTTCCGAACTCATATTCTCCCGTAAACTGTCTACTTTAATCGGAAAAGACAGTGGCGTAAAACTTTTCGGATTGGTGATGATAATTGCTCCATTCTGAATCCGTTCTAAGGCTGCCGCTAATCGTGGTTCTTCCAATTGCTGATAAAAAACCTCGTCGTAAGCCTGGCGCAAAAGTAAATTATGTTTGTCATAATCACTAAAAACATTAAAAAACAAACCAGCAGATGACTGGAGGTGTTTGTTAGCGACATATTTGCCTGGGTAACCCTGAAAAACCAAACCCGAAATACAGGCAATATCCCTGAATTTCCGCCTCGCCATTTCAGTAGAGTTAATACTTAGCGTAATATCTTCGGTTAAATTCTTTGGTGAAAAAACTTCGTAGGCAATCGATTCATCCATAGGGATTTCCGTTTCACTTAACAATTCAAAACCATAATCGTTCATGGCGATAGAAAAACTGATGGGTAGCAATTTACTTAAACGATAAGCCACCAAAGCCGCTAAAACCTCGTGTACCAAACGGCCTTCAAAAGGGTAGGCAAATAAATGAAAACCCTCTTTATTATTGATCAGCTCAATTAACAATTCATCGTTTCTGGGCACGTGAGAGCGTTTCTCCTGTAGTAAAAACAATGGGTATACTGAATCCAATTCTTCGTCCTGATGGGTTTTATCCAAAGCTTCATTATATTTCTTGCGTAGTACAGATCCTAAATTGGATGATAAGGGTAGGCGACCACCGTTCCAGCTTGGAGAAATGGCATTTTTCTGCTTACTCACCCTCACCACAACAGTCATGTCTTTCACCTGGATAAATTCCAAAACCCTTCCCGCCAGGCGGAAATTATCGCCGGCTTTTAAACGGGTAACAAAATATTCCTCCACCATGCCGATGTATCCGCCTGAAATGAATTTTACTTTCAGCATGGCATCGCTCACAATGGTACCGATGTGTAAACGGTGGCGCATGGCCAGTTGCCTGCTTTTTACTTTCCAAAGGCCATCTTCATCTTTCACTACCTTTTTAAATTCGGTATAAGCACTTAAACTATCGCCTCCGGAAGTGATAAACTGCATTACCCAGGTCCATTCTTCAGGGAGAATAAGTTTGAAAGCATGTGTATTTTTAATTTCTTCGTAAATAATTTTATCATCAAATCCATCGCCTATGGCCAATGTAACCAGGTATTGCACCAGGGTATCAAACACCATAATAAAAGGTTCTCGGCTTTCTATATTATTAGTTTTAGCTGCTTCTTTAATAGCTGCTGCTTCTACAAGTTCAAGCGCATGGGTGGGTAAGAAATATATTTTAGAAGTTTCATGCGGGGAGTGACCAGAGCGACCTGCCCTTTGCAAAAAACGCGCTACGCCCTTTGGCGAACCTACCTGTACAACGGTATCAACCGGTTTAAAATCTACGCCCAAATCTAACGATGACGTGGCAATAACTGCTTTAAGCTGCCCGGTATGCAAGGCATCCTCAATCCAGTTCCGAAGTTCAAAATCTATAGAACCATGGTGTATCGCAATGCGACCCGCCAGTTCAGGTTCGATATTCAGTAAATGCTGGTACCACATTTCTGATTGTCCGCGGGTATTGATGAAAATTAAGGTTGTTTTGCTTTTCTCAATGATCGGTAAAAGTTTATATGCCAATTTTAAACCTAAATGACCTGCCCAGGGCAGTGTTTCAATATCATCGGGTAAAATTGATTTAATGATAATTTTCTTTTCTAAATCGGCTTTAACAATGATACGTTTAGCTTCCAAATTGGGTTCTAACACATCCAAAGCCTCGTCAATATTGCCAATAGTAGCCGAAATTCCCCAGATCCTTAAAAACTGGTTTTTTTCTAATTTTTGTAAGCCTTTAATCCGCGATACCGCCAATTCAACCAAAACCCCTCGCTTACTGCCCAAAAGTTCATGCCATTCATCAGCAACAATACATTTAAGATTCCTGAACAGGGTAGAAGAACCCTTTTGTGCCAGTAATAAATGCAGGCTCTCGGGAGTAATCAATAAGATTTCGGGCATCGATTTTTTTTGCTGCACTTTTTCTGCCTGTGAGGTGTCTCCGTTGCGTACACCTACATGCCAATCCAGCTCCAGTTCTAATAAAGTTTCACGCATGGCCCTTGCAATATCTTTGGCCAGGGAGCGGAGCGGGGTAATCCAGATTAATTGTAAACGGTCTTTTGCTTTTTTATTACTGGCTTCTGATGCATTTAAAGCTTCGATTACCACCGCTAAAAATAGGGAAAAGGTTTTTCCGAAGCCTGTAGGTGCATTTACCAAACCGCTATAGCCATTAAGATAATACTGCCAGGCATCTTCCTGAAACTGGAAAGGCCTGCGTTTATTAGCCCTTAGCCAGGCTTTTATCTTTTTATAACCTTTGGTTTTGGTTTGGTCCATACTTAATGTCTTTCCTTATAGGTTTTATATTGATAAGTTTTAGTTTTGAAAAGCAATAATATAGTTCTTCTGTAACAGCAGCCCCGCCATTCGCTTTACCTTTTTTGTGATTATTCTTTTAACATTAATTGTATTCCAGCAAAAAAGGGTATCGCTGCTGTCGGGTTTAAAATCGCCAGGCAAACCTGTCCAAACTAAATCTATCTCCTCGGTCTGTGTCCTCACAGATCGAAAATTTTGATTATGATAATGATGTTCTGTGAGGACACAGACCATGGAAAAAATATTTTCTACAAACCTCGCAGGTTTCAAAAACCTGCGAGGTTTAAAACCGCATTACAAGGTAGATTGCAGCAACTGCCTCAAGTCTTCCAAAGTATTAATTTCATCTGCTTTTTTATCTTTTCGCCACCGCAATATACGTGGAAAACGTAAAGCTAAACCTGCTTTATGCCGTTTACTTTCCGCAATTCCTTCAAAAGCAATTTCGAAAACCAGTTCAGGTTTTACCGTACGTACCGGACCGAATTTCTCAATCGCGTTGCGGGTTACAAAACTGTTTACTTCTTTTATTTCTTTATCTGTTAAGCCCGAATAGGCTTTTGCAATGGTTACCAGGTTTTCCCCATCACGAACAGCAAAAGTATAATCGGTAAAGAAATTAGCCCTTCTGCCGCTTCCTTTTTGCGCGTATATCATTACTGCGTCAACGGTGTAGGGATTGATTTTCCATTTCCACCAATCGCCGCGCTTCCTACCACTATGGTAATGGGAACTCAGCTTTTTGAGCATGATCCCTTCACTATTAATCGACCGCGAAGTTTGCCTTAATTCTGCCAGTTCCTCCCAGGTATTACAATTGATTACAGGAGAAATAATCACCGGACTTTCGTCTAATCCGCCAATCAATTGCTCCAATATTTTTCGCCTTACACTTAAAGGTTCTTCCCTGAAATCTTTGGCTTCATATTCCAGAATATCATAAACAAAAAAGCCTATAGGAGCATCTTCCAGTTGCTTTTTATTGATCGTTTTACGGTTTAAACGCTGCTGCAAGGTACTGAATGATAATACCTGTTTATCCTGCACTGCCAAAATTTCGCCGTCTAAAACCACGCCATCTGGCAACACATCGATCATAAAATGGAGTTCAGGAAATTGCTCTGTAACCAGTTCTTCGCCACGGCTCCAGATAAAAAGTTCGCCGTTCCGTTTTACAATTTGCCCACGGATGCCGTCCCATTTCCATTCGGCCTGCCATTCCGAAATATCGCCCAGTTTTTCAGGTTCCTGTTCTAAAGCATAAGCCAGGCAAAAGGGGTAAGGCCAGGAGTTATCGGTATTTACATGGATGCCATTTATCAATTCATGAAAAGTGATTTCGTAAGGATTCCATTTACCCATAATGCTATGCATAATCTGTGCACTATCTAAACTGCTTTGTTTGGCAAGTGCATTTACCAGCATCTTATTAGAAACACCAATTCTGAAATTACCCGAAATTAGTTTGTTAAAAATAAAACGTTCCTGGGTTTCGAGTTTGTTCCAGGCACTTAAAATGAAATCCTTTTTGGTTTCATCATCTTTACCTTCCAGATCGTGCAATTCTTCAATCCAGGTATGTAATTGAAAGTCTGATGTGTTTTCGGCAGGAGGTAATAACAGCGCTATGGTTTCACTTAAATCGCCTACATTGGAGTAGCTTTCTGCAAATAACCATTCGGGTGTTTCGGTAATGTCTATCGCCCAATATTTTAGTAAGGCCGATTTAATCGGTCTTTTAGGTTTTTTACCAGTAAATAAGGCAATTACCCATACTTTATCTTTATCATTGGCATGGTTAAAATAATCAACCAATGCTGCGATTTTATCGTTGGTTTTATTGCTCAGTTCGAGCTGCTGGATGAGTTTTGCAAAACGTTTCATGGCTATTTACTTTCGTTTTGTTCTGCTAAATCCACTTTGTTTTCTTCGTCGTCTTCCTGACCGAATTTGGTCAAAACTTCAGCGGCTTCTATACCTTCATCGTTTAAAAAACGGCTAAAAGCGGCTGTAAAACCATGGGTAACATAAACCTTTTCTGCACTTGTTGCCTTAATGGCTTCCATTAAACCTGGCCAATCAGCGTGGTCGCTTAATGCAAAACCCGCATCGGCACTTTGCCAGCGGCGGTGTGCCCGTACCTGCATCCAGCCAGAACATATACCAGTAACCGGATGGGATAAATTCTTGATCCAGCGGCTATCGCGCATCGCAGGCGGTACAATCACAATTCCTTTCTGTAATTCATCTTTAGTGGTTTCAGGAGTAATCCTGATGGTTTCTGGAAGCTTTACGCCAGCTTCTATAATCACTTCATTTAGATTGGCAATACTGTTATGTACATAAATTGGAATATCACCAGCCAGGTTTTTAATTAAACGCTGCGCCTTGCCCAAACTATAGGCAATCAATACGCTTGTTTTCTGTTGATTGATATTATCATTCACCCAGTTTCTGATTCCGTTAAAAACGATTTCCTGTTTTTGCCATTTGTAAACAGGTAGACCAAAAGTGCTTTCCGAAACAAAAGAATGGCATTTTACAGGTTCGAAAGGTGTGGTAATGCCGTCATCTTCAATTTTATAATCGCCTGATATTACGCAGATTTCGCCTTTATATTCTAAGCGTACCTGTGCTGAACCAATAATGTGCCCGGCGGGGAAAAAAGAAATGTTTACGCCATTGCGGGTAATGCTTTCTCCATATTCTAATGTCTCAACGTTTAAATCTTCGCTAATCCTGCGTTTGATTATGGGTTTCGTTAAAGTATGGCAGAGGTAATATTTATTTCCAAACCGCACGTGGTCGCTGTGCCCGTGCGTAGTTACGGCATAATCTACAGGCCACCAGGGATCAACATAAAAATCGCCTTGTTTACAATAAATGCCCCTTTTGGTAAATTCGATTAACGCCATAGCTACTAAACAATAGTTTTAGGGATTGGTTTTGAAACAATAGCGCCTAAAACTTTAATAGCATTACTATCATATCCTACTTACCCAAAAGTTTATCGCATAAAAAAAGCAGCCCTAAAGCTGCTTTTTAAATTTTCTATCTTCCTCCCGGAGGGCAGTTTTCTTTTAAAAACTTGGTATAAGTTAGCGAAAGGTGTTCGCTTGTTCCTTCACCTTCAGAGATACTGTGTGTACGGTTAGGGTAACTCATTAATTGAAAAACTTTTCTGTTTTTAATCAGTTCATTAATCAACATTTCGGCATTTTGGTAATGAACATTGTCATCGCCAGTACCATGTATGTACAATAAATTTCCTTTTAAGTTTTTAGCATAGGTAATAGGAGAACCTTTAACATAGGCTTCTTTGCTAGGGAAAGGCGTACCCATATAACGTTCCTGATAAACATTATCGTAAGTTAACTGGTTGCCAACCGCTGCAATGGCAATACCTGTTTTGTAAATATCAGGGTATTGGAACATTAGGTTTAAGGTAGACGAACCACCACCGCTCCAGCCCCAAACAGCTACCCGGTCTTTATCCATAAAAGCATTGGTAGCCAATAATTTTTTAGCAGCCATGGCCTGATCGCGGATATTGATTACACCAATATTTTTATAAATGCTTTTACGCCACGCACTTCCTTTTGGAACAGGTGCACCTCTGTTATCCATTGAAATATAGATGTAGCCATCTTTAGCCATATCGCCGGCATATAAGAAGTTTCTTCCGGCACCATAGGTATCTGCTGCTGTTGGTGAAGCAGGTTCACCATAAACATAAAATACTACAGGATATTTTTTCGAAAGATTAAAATTATCTGGTTTTTTCATCCAGCCGTCCATTTCAATACCATCTTCAGTAGTTACTTTGAAAAACTCAACCTTATTTTTAGCTGCTTCCTGCTTTGATAACTGGGTGGTAATACTTCCATCCATAGTAAATGGATTGCCCGTGGTAAAGTTCATCCATTCGGTAATCGGCCTTACAATCGAACTGTTATAGGTGTGGCGGGCGAAGGCTGCATTTGGAGAAATATCGTAACTATGCGTTCCAGGAAGGATAGAAGGAGTAACCTGTTCTAGTTTTCCTTTTCCATCTAATTTGGTTTTAAAAAGATATTTCTGAGTAGCATTTGTTGGCGAGGCAAGGAAATAAACGGTATTGTTTTTAACATCGATTAATTTCACATCAATAACATCGTAATTGCCCTTTGTAACCAAAGTTTCTTTTTTTCCGTCAAGACTAATTCTGTACAGATGGTTCCAGCCATCTTTGTCAGATACGATGGTAAACTCTTTATTGTCGTTTAACCATTTCCACTCATCCTGTGGATCGATCCATGCTTTTGCTTTTTCAGCATAAATGGCTTTTGCATCACCTGTGCTTGAATTGCAGATAAATACTTTACTTTCGTTCTGCTCGCGGTTAAGCTGTTGTAAAATGATGTTATTGCTGTTTGGTACCCATTGCATGCGTGGAATGTAATGCTGGATATTATCACCAGGTACATTTAACCAGTTTGTTTTTGCAGTAGCAACATCAACCACACCAACTTTGCATACAGATGGATTTTCGCCAACTTTTGGATATTCTACCGGAATGGTATAAGGATAAATCGAATCCGTATTGTTGATCATCAAAAAGTTTTTGATCTTGGTTGCATCAATTTGCCAGTAAGCAATAGATTTCCCGTCAGGACTCCATCTAAAACCATCCCGGCAATCAAACTCTTCTTCATAAACCCAATCAAAAGTACCATTAATCATCCGGTCTGTACCATCAGTTGTTAAAGCTTTAGCACCAGTTCCGTCGATGTTTTCTACATATAAATTGTGTTTACTTACATAAGCTACTTTACTTCCATCGGGCGATAACTTTGCAAACATTAAAGATGATGCAGGTTTATCTTTTCCGATTTGGGTAATCTTATTAGCCGTTAAATCAGCTAACCAATAATCGCCACGGGTATCGTAACGCCAAACTTTTTTACTGTTGGTGTAGATTAATGCTTTTGTACCATCATCAGACAATTGAAAACTTCTTACAGCAATCGCATTATCTTTTCCGGCTGGCGTTAACAGCGCCCTTGATATAATTGTTTTTCTATCGCTCTTAGGAAGGGTTACCGAAATAATTTCTCCGCTTGCTATCTGGTAGTAAGAGTTACCATCTTTTGCCCAGTTGATACTTTGGGCTTTTGCATCAATTAACGTACATAATGCGATGCAGGCAATTGATAATCTGAATAATAAGTTTTTAATCATATATAATTTATAGCATAAAAAAAGCTTTTTAACTTTTCGGCTAATTTAAGTAAAAAGCCGGCAGTTAAAAAGCCATTAATTAGCAGGAATTGGTTAATTATTCACCACCACCTTGCATTTTTGCTAAATCTTCCATGGTTACCACTTCGTATCCTGCCGGAACTTCTTTCGAAATTGCACCAACTTTACCTTCTGCAACTGATTTTAATGTGGTAGTAGTTTCTACACCTCTTTGAACCAATGTATATTTTACAGGGAAAGCAGCTAAACCAGGGAAATAGTTTTGAGAACCTACATTTGGTAGTTCAATATCTTTTGTAGCCCAGAGTTCAAGTGTTGTACCTTTATCATCTTTATAAGAATATTTTTCAGCACTAAAACCACCAATAGTCTGTTTTACGCCTGTAGCTTTGAAATCAGAATATTTAGGGATAGCACCCATTGCTTTTTCGATATCAGCTTTTGATTGTTTAACCGCAAATTGTTTTTGGGCAACTGGTACATCAATTAAAAGCAAACCTGTTTTTTCATTGTTATCAGAAACGATACCAATTAAAGCAGGGCCTTGCTCCATTTCAATTTTGGTTAAACCATTGTTAAATTTAACTTTCAATTCTGCAGGTGGTTCTTGTCCGCCCATTGCAGCTTTTTGTTCTTCGGTTAATTTATACGCTAAGCCATAGATAATTGTACCTTCGGATATTTTCTTTTGCGCATGGGCGATAATCGCGCTACTTACTAAGATTAAAGCAACAACGCTTGTTTTGATTGATTTTAACATGTTTTTTATTTCAGTTTAGTTATTTACCAGTTAATTTTTTCTTTGTTCAAAAATGAAGAAACTCCTTTTTTAAAATCTTCACTCTCCCGTACACGGGCATTTATCTGTACCGCAGTTTCCAGGCATTTTTCAAGCAGGGGATTGGTCGTTTGCGTAATCAATTGTTTCGTAACCATTAACGAATTACCAGAACTACCGCTACACAAACTTAATGCAAATTCTCTTACGTTTTGATGAATTTCGGATGAATTTGTTACAAAATTTATCAAATTATATTTCAGTGCCTGTTCGGCAGAAAAGATTTTTCCACTTAACAGGATTTCTTTAGCAACAGATTCGCTTACCTTCTGTTTTAAAAAACAGGAAACAATAGCGGGCACAAAGCCTATTTTAACTTCCGTATAGCCAAAATTACTTTCGGGGGTTGCAAAAACAATGTCGCAGATTGTTGCTAAACCACAACCACCGGCAATTGCATGTCCTTCTACCTGCGCTATAACTACTTTTGGCAGGTAGTAAATGGTGGTAAACAGTTTTTTTAAGTGATTAGAATCAGCAACATTTTCTTCAAAAGTATTGTGCTGTAATTGTTGCAGGTAGCCTAAATCGGCACCGGCACTAAATGAATCACCATTTGCATTCAGCACAACTACCTTAACCAGGTCATCTTCTGCTGCACGAATAAATGCTGCTGTTAAGGCAGATATGAGCTGTGGATTTAAGGCATTTCTTTTTTCAGGCCGGTTAATGGTTATGGTCGCAATTCTTTCTGCAACCTGATATAAAACCAGATTTTCCATGTTATTGGGTTAGTTGCACCAAATATGCTTTATTTTTCTTTAAAATATAGAAATCTAAATGATTATTCTTTGCAGTTTTTTTTAGCATCTCAATCTTATAATCTTTGTTGGTCGCATCAATGATGAGGTTTTTATATTTGATTTCAGGAGCTAATCCTTCTAACTTAAATCTTGTATTACCGCTAATCCAGAGGCTGGAAAATGTAACACTTCCACTCAGTTTTTTATAATTTAAACGTTCATCAGCCACGAAAATCTTATAATTATGAAATACTAGCTGATTATTTTTTAAAATGAAATTCTTAAGGACTGTATCTTTCTTTAAATTAACAAAACAGATGTTATTTATTTGTAGTTGCGTGAGTGCTGGTTTTACAAAAAAGTCATAATTTTTATCAGTAATCTTTAAATCGGTAACCAGAATACTTTCTTTCCCGGTAATAAATGCAGCCGCATAGTTTTTCCTTAACGTAAAGAAAATAATCTTTTGTTGATGGAATGCAGTCAGGTCATCATAAGCAATTAACACCTGATAGCAGGCAAAAATCAGGAGGGATGAAAATATAAAGCGCTTGTTAAAATTTGCCAGACCATATATAAACAGGCCAAGTGCTAAACTCAATAAAATAAATTCGGGCAGATTGATCCATATTGATGAAAAAGTAGCATAGGGCAAATCAGCAATCCATTTTAATGCGGAATTGGTAAAGTTGATGAGCCATTCAAAAACCGGCGCTAAAAAACTAAACCATGGAACCAAAACAGCAATCCCCAGGTACATCATGAGTACCAAGGGTATCGTGATGAAAAGATTCCCGAAAAGAAAATAAAGTGGGAATTGATGGAAATAATAAATACTTAAAGGAAAAGTGACGATTTGTGCAGCTAACGACATGGCGATAAAACTCCACAACCTGTCGGTCCATTTGTGCTTCATGTAAACCAGGTTATAAATTTTTGGCTGGAGATAAATCAAACCGAAAACAGCAAGATAAGAGAGTTGGAAGCCAACATCCCAAATTAAAAACGGATCATAAAGCAATTGGCAAAATGCAGAGAATGCCAAAATATTATAACTGTTGGTATTTTTGGATAGAACTTTTGCCGTTATTAAAATACTGATCATAATTGCAGAACGCACAACAGAAGGAGATAAGCCTGTTAACAGAGCGTAACCCCATATTAAAGTACAGATCAGTATAAGCTTTATAATTTTTAATGAACGCTTTCTGTTCAGAAACATCAGCAGGAAATCTAACACCACATATATAATTGCTACATGTGCACCTGAAACTGACAAAGCATGTATGGTTCCGGTTTTAGTATATGCCGACAAGGTTTCTTTACTTAAATCGGCCCGATAACCCAATATCAATGTAGAAGCCACTGCAAAAGCTTCGTTGCCTTTAATCAGTTTCCGGTATTTTTCTACCTGTTTTTCCCTTAAGTTTAAAGCTTGTATGATAATCGGATTGCCGATATTATATTTGGTTTTAATGAGGTGTTCCTGATCAATAAAAGTCTGATGATAAATATTCTGATGGGAGAGCCAGGCCTTGAAATCAAATTCGGCCGGATTATATGGCGGCTCTATTTCCGCATATTTTGCAGAGATGATGATTTCGTCGCCATACCTTAACCAAATTGGTTTTAGGCTATCTAATCTTAAAGCCACCAGCAATTGCCCTGATAGCCTGACCTGCTTATTTTTTTGATAACCAGAAATTACCTTTGCTTTAAAACGTAGGATATTTCCATTTTGCTGCGGTTCATCTTTTACCCAAATTTTTAAGGAAGTATAATTGCCGTTTCCGAAATAATTATTTTTAAGTGTCTGATTATTTAATAAACAAAGTAAGCCTCCAAGGTTTAAGAAAAATATAAAGAGTAAAATACCAATTGTTCCTTTGTAGCGATAAATATTTAGCTTTTTATAGATAATATTTAAAGTTAAAACGCATGAAAAATTTAGCAAAACTACAATAGACAAAAACTGCAGGCACACTTTTGACGGAAAAAAATAAAAAATACCTATCCCGATCAGAAAAGGGAATAATATCCTTACAAAAACGTATTCGGCTTTAAACATTCCTTAAAATTGGTAGCGTACCTGAACTTTAATCTCCGATTTTCGATTACCCTTAATCTCGTCCAGGTAAGTGCCTACCGTTTCAACATCCTGATAAATAAACAGACCATAACGCATCCAGATATTTAACTTTTTAGCCAAGTTGTATTTCAGGTTTAAATAAGTCCTAAAACCCTTTCCACTGTACATACCAAAGCTAAAACTGTATAATACATCATCTTCATAGGCGTAGATCCTGCTGTTGTAACTTGGCGTATTGAAATAAGCAAATCTCACATTTCCTGTAATTTTAGAGAATAGGGGAGAATAATCGACGTCCTGATAAATGAGATAACCGAATTCTTTATTGGCATCACCCTTTTTATATTGAGAAACTTCTGCTCGGTTTTGGAAGCTCCAATTTTTATTAAGTAGCCAATTTACTTCAATGCGGTAGCCTTGTTTTTTTACATCATCTAAAAAATTGATGGGTACATCCAGGTCGGTATTCTGCTGTTTCTTTTCCATTTTAAACCGGGCTAAAATTTTAAAGGTTTTGCTGGGCGTGTAAATGGCCTGTCCTAATGCTTCGTAACCTTTAGAGGGTTCATCGACACGGTATTTTAACCATGGGAACTTAAAATAATCACCATAGATTGAAAAAGCCCATTTTTTATTTGGATTAACATTTAAGCCTACATACAAACCTTTTTCATTTACCGCTTCGCTGGATTCGGCTACGGCCTGATTAAAGAAATTATGATAATCTTTTGCGTAATCGCGGTAGGTTAAAGCAGCAGAAACCGCTTTTGATAAACTAATGAGTACTCCATTAATATAAGCAAAGCCACCACCTGAACCTTTGGCCCCTTCGCCATAGAGGTACATGTTTTTATAGGTGTAATTATAAAAAAGCCCTAAATTGGTTAATGATTTGCCTGTAAAACTATATTGATCGTAAGCAGCGGTTTGTACCACAAAATCATTCCCATAAGTACTCTGGTAAGCAACTGCACCTATACCAAATTCATTTTTGGTATATTGGAGAACAGCTCCGTATAATTGCTGTTTTAAAACATTTTTATTTTTTATTTCAGAGGGCGTTCGGTGTAATCCTGTCTGATTAATGGTTGATTGAACCAAATTTCCTTCCTTATCCGTCTTTTGGCTTGCATCAAGATTCCTGAAAGATATAAATGGGGTGATATCTATATTTTTGAAAAGGTTAACTGTTGCCGATGCGCCCCTAAAAAAGGAATATTCGTTGGTAGAATTATATGGCCTTAAACCCAGATCTTTTTTTGCTACACTGGTTACATCCGGTCCTTTACCAAAAGAAAAGCCCGACCATAAGGTTAAACCTTGTCCAAATTGTAAAGTATAATCGCCAACGACCAGTTTTTTGACCCTGCCTAATTTAAATAAGGCCACATTGGCCGAGTAAAAATCGAAAGGTTTGTCAATAAATTTTTCACCGGCATCCTTGTCTACTGTGATGCCAGCTGAAAGTATGGTACTATAATTAAACCGATAACGTGTTTGAAATCTTTCCGGAGTGCCCAAATATCGGTTTCCAGGCAAATCTGTAAAGCCTTTTTGCTTTTCTATGTTCTGTGCATAGCGCATCATCAGGTCATTTTCGCCAAGCTTAAAAATGTTTTTGAAATTAAGCTGCTGGTACTCTGGTTGAATGTTTACCGCCACAAAAGGCAATAAATTCTGTACCGTTTTAACATCAAAACCATCAACGCTTTGTAATTCCAGCGCATCAACAAATTGTCCGTTTTCTTTAACATAAGAGAAAAAGTTGCTGATCTGCAAAGGAGATAGGAAGACCAGGCTTTTTAATTCTTCCGGAGAAGTGTAGTTCAGGTTAATCGGATGTTTACGATACCTCATTAACACGTCAACCAATTCAGTCATGTCATAATCATCCGGCAAACTTTCGGTAACACTTTCCAGAATATCGCGGATATCAATTTCCGTTTCGTTGTTCTGCTGTGCATTTGCAATGAATCCTATCATCACAAAAGCGATAATTAAGATCCTAGCGCGCATGTGTAGAAAGATTAGCCAGTAAAAACAGAACTTTAGTGATGGCCACGCAGCCATTGTAGACTAGTTTAAAGCTAGTCTGCAGATTATTCTGGAGAGAAAAATAGTTGAAGGAAAAATCGATCAACAGCAAATACCATATTTTCATAAGCGGAGATTAAGCCAGTTAAAGAAAATAGGGTGATGGTTGATTAATTAAAACTAATGTAGAAATATATTTTAAAAACTACAAAAATAAATAAATATAAAAATACTATTTTGTATGATTAAGCTGTGATTAGTGATATGGGGTATTAAAGCTCGTCGGCAAGGTTAACTAAAAAACCTTTCAGTTTTTCCAATGAATCAATAATTTTCTGGTTTTCTTTCACATCCGATTTATTGTTTTTGAGGTACTCTTTTGCACCCTTTAAAGTAAAACCCTTTTCATCAACCAGATTAAAAATAATTTTCAGGTTTTCTATATCTTCCGGAGTAAAAAGACGGTTGCCTTTTTTGTTTTTCTTAGGCTGAAGGATATCGAATTCTTTTTCGTAAAAACGGATCTGAGATGCGTTTACGTTAAACATTTCAGTCACCTCGCCCATGGTATAATACATTTTATTAATGTCTCTTTCTTTATACGGCATAACTTGTGCTTGATTATGAGTGTTTTATATCGATTAATTAAAGTATTCAAATGTAGCTCGATTTTTCCTTATTAACGCAATAAAATTTTAATTTTGTTGCCTCCAATAATATTGAAATGACAGCAAAAGAGATTAGACAGGCTTTCCTTAGTTTTTTTGAATCGAAACAACATCATGTTGTTCCTTCAGCACCGATTGTGGTTAAAAACGACCCAACATTGATGTTTACCAATGCGGGTATGAACCAATTTAAAGATTTGTTTTTAGGAGAGGCCGCCGTAAAATATTCTCGTGTTGCAGATACGCAACGCTGCCTGCGTGTTTCTGGTAAACATAACGACCTCGAAGAAGTGGGGATTGATACTTACCATCACACCATGTTCGAAATGTTGGGCAACTGGAGTTTTGGCGATTATTTTAAAAAAGAAGCCATTGCCTGGAGCTGGGAATTATTGACGGAGGTTTATAAAATCCCGAAAGAAAAGTTATATGTTACTTATTTCGAAGGTGATGAGAAAGAAGGTTTGGAAAAAGACCAGGAAGCTTATGATCTTTGGAAACAATATGTGGATGAAAGCCACATCTTACCAGGAAATAAAAAGGACAATTTCTGGGAAATGGGCGATACAGGGCCATGCGGACCATGTTCCGAAATCCATGTAGATTGCCGCACCGATGAAGAAAAAGCATTGGTTGATGGTGCTACCCTGGTAAACGCCGATCATCCCCAGGTGATTGAGATCTGGAACAATGTATTTATGCAATTCAACCGTTTAAAAGATGGTTCATTACAAAGTTTACCAGCTAAACATGTAGATACCGGAATGGGTTTTGAACGTTTGGTACGTGTTTTACAAGAAAAAACTTCAAATTACGATACTGATGTTTTCCAGCCAATGATCCAGTTTATTTCTGATAAAGCGGGAATAAAATATGGTGCTGACGAGAAAACAGACATCGCTATGCGGGTAATGGCCGATCATATCCGTGCTATATCGTTTGTCATTGCCGATGGGCAGTTACCTTCTAACAATAAGGCTGGTTATGTAATCCGCAGGATTTTACGCCGTGCAGTACGTTATGCTTATACTTTTTTGAACTTTAAAGAGCCGTTTTTAAACCAATTGGTACCTTTATTGGCAGAGCAGTTTAAAGGGGTATTTAATGAATTGATTTCACAACAGGATTTTGTTCAGAAAGTAGTTTTGGAAGAAGAAGTTTCTTTTTTAAGGACTTTATCTACAGGAATTCAACGTTTTGAAAAATATCAGGCTACCAATAATGTAGTAGAAGGCGGATTTGCTTTCGAATTATCAGATACTTTTGGCTTCCCGATCGATTTAACTGAGTTAATGGCAAGAGAAAAGGGCTGGAGTGTTGATTTAATTGGCTACGAACAAGCTTTGAAAAAACAAAAAGACGATAGCCGCGCTGCAACAGCCATCGATACAGGTGATTGGATTGTGGTTAATACAGAAGATCAAAGCGAATTTGTGGGTTATGATGATTTAGAGATTGAAACCGAGATTTTAAAATACCGTAAGGTTAAAGCTAAAGGGAAAGAACAATATCAGATCGTTTTACGTCAAACACCTTTTTATGCAGAAAGTGGTGGTCAGGTAGGAGATACCGGACGTTTAGAAGACCATAGCCGTCAATTCTGGGTAGATATTACCGATACTAAAAAAGAAAATGGACTAACCGTTCATTTTACAGATATATTGCCTGATTATTTAGAAGGTAAGTTCTGGGCAGTTGTAGATGAAGATAAACGTGTTTTAACGGAAGATAATCACTCGGCAACACACTTATTACATGCGGCACTTAAACAGGTTTTAGGTAAACATGTTAACCAAAAAGGTTCATTGGTGAATGCTGATTACCTGCGTTTCGATTTTTCTCATTTCGCGAAGGTAACTGATGAAGAATTGGCTCAGATTGAAGTGATTGTAAACCAAAAAATCCGCCAGAATATTAAATTAAAGGAGCAAAGAAATGTTCCTTATCAGGATGCTATTGAAAGTGGCGTAACGGCTTTATTTGGTGAAAAATATGGCGATTTTGTCCGCATGATTACTTTTGACGATCATTTCTCTAAAGAACTTTGCGGGGGTACGCACGTAAAAGCTACCGGACAGATCGGTTCATTCAAAATTATTTCTGAAAGTGCTGTTGCCGCAGGTGTACGTCGTATTGAGGCCATTACTGCTGATAAAGCAGAACAATATTTCTTGGATCAGAGAAAAGAATTAGGTCATTTAAAAGCATTATTAAACGGAAGTAAGGATTTATCTGCTTCTGTTCAGGCTTTATTGGATGAAAATGCAAAACTGAAAAAGGAAATCGAAAAATCGACAATAGAACGCGTAAATACCTTAAAACATGAAATTGTACATCATGTAAGGGGAATTAACGGAATCAACTTAATTGCAAAACACATTGATCTGCAAAGTGCTGAGGCTGTTAAAAACCTGGCTTTTTCTCTAAAAGACATGATCGACAACCTATTCCTTGTCTTTACTACTGAGATTGATGGTAAGCCAGGCATAACTGTAATGCTTGCTGATCATTTAGTTAAAAAAGGATTAAACGCTTCAAATATTGTCCGCGAACTGGGTAAAGAAATTCAGGGCGGCGGCGGCGGACAACCATTTTATGCTACCGCAGGAGGTAAAAATCCGGCAGGGTTAAAAGTTGTTCTGGAAAAAGCAGAAAGTTTTATTCCACATAATTAATGATCACTGAAATAAATCAAATGTGTTTAAATAAAAAAGAGGCCCTAAAGCCTCTTTTTTATTTTAATGTCTGCCATGTTTTTCTCGGTGTCCTCTGGAGAATAAACTTGAATTTACTCTTCTGTCGTGATGCCTGTTATCTACATGATAAGATCTATAATTATTTCTTGGTGCGCGATATCTGATCCTATCACCGCCTCCATAAGATGAGCGATAGTAATTGGTTCTGCTCGCATAAGTAACCCTATGCGAATTGTAGTTGCGGTAGGGGCTGTTGCCGTACATTACAATTTTTCGTCCATGATGTAAATCATAACCTCTGTATCTGGCCGGTAAATACCTCGAACGTGTCCACCTGTTTCCGTTCAAATAAACAAATTGTCTTTGCGGAACATAATAATAGGATTGTACTTCTGGAAGATAATAATAATCAACGCTCTGATAGCCTGCAGGAACCCAGGCAGGTTGTGCGCCAATATTTAAATTAATACTTACCTGAGCGTTAGATTGATTAGATGTTAAAGCCACGATACCTAAAATCGCGGAGATGATGAATAGCTTTTTCATAATAATCTATTTTATTTGTGTGTACTTCAGTAATTCAAACGCTGTGCCAAAACTTCTATTGTAACAGAGATATGAAAAAAGGGAGTACCTCCCGGCACTCCCTTCTCAAAACTAAATATTAATTTAATGGCGTTCGTTCCCACGACCTTCTCCACGGTTTCTTTCAGGGCGGTTATTTTTATTATCGTTACGTTGTGGGCGACCGTTTTGAACAGGTCTTGTAACATTTCTTTCCACTACACGGGTAGGACGGTTGTTATTACGTACTACAACTGTAGGCCTTTGATTATAATTTGGATGTCCTTTTACAACATAGTACTTAGTATCTCTACTATCCCTAATAATGGTTTGACGGCCACCATAGTTTTTATATTTACTATATCTGGTTACATATATGTTATTTCTCAAATAGGGTTTAGGCTCATTAATTACCACTTTATAAGCGCGGTATAAATCAAAGTTTCCATATTGTGCAGGTAAACTGTTTGTCCAAACCCAGCGACCACCGTTGGCATAGATGTATTGGCCAGAAGGCACATAATAATAAGCATCTATATCAGGGAAATAATAATAATCAACATGATCATAACCTGTTGGGCCCCAAACTGGTTGCGAACCGATATTGATATTTAAGCTAACCTGGGCTTTTGCACTATTTATGCCGGATAATGAAACCATCAAAACTGCGGCAAATAAAACTAACTTTTTCATACGTTTTTTTAATTAAAGGTTTCTTGTGTGTGTTTAATTACTGAAATAGACATCTCCATTACAGCGTAGTTTAATTGCGGCAATCTCTTTTAACATTCTTTAACTATATTTGCCTGCATAATACATTTAAAGGCATCATTTTTATATGAGTTTAGGAACATCCGAAAACAATTACGAACTCGTTTCAGGACTGGAAATACACGTTCAGTTAAATACAAACACCAAAATATTTTCCGCTGATAGTGCATCTTTCGGGGCTTTGCCTAATCAAAATATATCAACTGTTTCACTAGCCTTGCCTGGTGCATTACCTAAGCTTAATAAAGAAGTGGTAGCAAAAGCCATCCGCATTGGTCTGGCTTTAAATTGCACCATCAACCAGGTTAACCATTTCGATAGAAAAAATTATTTCTATGCCGATCTGCCAAAAGGCTATCAGATTACACAGGACAATCAGCCGATATGTATAAATGGCTTTTTGGAACTTCAGCTTGCTGATGGTTCTACAAAAAAGATTGGTATTAACCGGATCCATTTAGAAGAAGATGCCGGTAAAAGCATCCACGATCAGGATGATAACTATTCGCTGGTTGATTTAAACCGTGCCGGTGTACCTTTGATCGAGATTGTAACCGAGCCAGATATCCGCAGTTCGGAAGAAGCTTCGGTATTACTGAGCGAAATCAGGAAACTGGTAAGGCATTTAAATGTGAGTGATGGCAACATGGAAGAGGGCAGTTTGCGTTGCGATGCCAATATTTCAATACGTCCGCAGGGTACTACTGCGTTTGGCACCCGCTGCGAAGTAAAAAACCTAAACTCAATGCGCAACGTACGTAGGGCTATGGATTTTGAATTTGGCCGTCAGGTAGAAGTGATCAATAATGGTGGACGGATTATCCAGAGTACCTTGAATTTTGATGCCGATAAAGGCACTACTTCTCCAATGCGTACCAAAGAAGAAGCCAATGATTACCGTTATTTTTCTGATCCTGATTTACAGCCTATTCATATTTCGGATGAATGGCTGGCAGAGATCAAATGGTTAATGCCAGCTTTACCAAACGAAATTTCCAAGCAAATGATTGCTGAATTTGGAATCAGCAAGGCCGATGCGGCATTATTTGCAGAGGATTTGGATCTGCTAAATTACTTTAACGCAGCGCAATCTCTTGTAAACAATAAAAAAAGCCTGATCAACTGGTTAATTGGTCCAATAAGGGCTGTTTTAAATGAAAAAGGAATTACCATCACTGATTTTAATGTAAATCCTCCACAATTGGCTGAAGCCATTAATCTGGTTGATGATAAAAAAATTACCCAGCAAATTGCTATTCAACAATTATTACCTGCTTTAGAACAGCAGGGCAATACAAATGTTACTGATCTTGCTCAATCATTGAACTTGCTTATTTCTGAAAATGGAGATGAATTGAGTGGTTTTATTGATGAAGTGTTAAATAAATATCCACAACAGGTAGAGGCATATAAGAAAGGTAAAAAAGGCGTTTTAGGTTTATTTGTTGGCGATGTAATGAAACTAGCTAAAGGTAAAGCCGATGCTAAAAAATTAAATGAATTAATACTTGAAAAACTGAAATAATGAGACTAAAACAATTGAGCCTGATCATGCTGATCGCGATTGCCTTCACAGCATGTAAACCAAAAGACAGCTTTACCATTGATGGAACTTTCAAAAATCCCGGAACGGAGAAGAAAGTTTTTTTATATGGCATGCAAAACAGCAATATGGTTGCAATTGATTCGACCAATTTATCTGAAAAGGGAGAATTTAAGTTTACACGTAAAACTCCATCAGTTGATTTTTTCAGGGTATCGTTAGGTAACCATGAATTTATGCTGATTGCAAAAAATGGTGACGACATTAAACTTGAAGCTGATATAGCAGATAAAACGATGGCTTACAAAATTTCGGGCGCAAATGAGGTAGATAAACTATCAGAACTAAATGGCATAAGAAATAATTTTGCAAAGCAAGTAGAAAAATTGCAGGCAGATTTTGAAGCAAAGGTAGCAACTCAACCACAAAATAGAGCGGCTGTGTTAGAATCGATGAAGCCACAATACGAATCTTATATCAATCAGCTAAATACACAGATCATTAAATTTGCGAAAGATAATAAAGGAACACTTGCAAGTTTTTATGCGATGAATACTTTAAGTCCACAGGAGTTTGAAGCCGAACTGGTTCAATTTGCTGATGAAGTTAAAGAAGAAATAAAAGGTAATGCCACAGTTGATGCTTTTGTAAAGCAGATGGCCTTATTAAAAGCTGTTCAGGTAGGTCAGGTTGCGCCTGCGTTCACTATTAATACTGCAGATAATAAACCAGTAAGTTTATCAGATTACAAAGGAAAATATGTCCTGATCGATTTTTGGGCTTCGTGGTGCCAGCCTTGCCGTCAGGAAAACCCTAACGTAGTTAAAGTTTACAATAAATACAAAAGCAAAAATTTCGATATCATCGGTATTTCATTAGATACCGACAAAGCAGCGTGGTTAGGCGCAGTAAAAGCAGACGGATTAATCTGGACACATGTTTCAGAATTGAAAGATTTTAATGGCGAAACGGTTAAAAAATATCAGGTACAAGCCATCCCAACTTCTTACCTGGTTGATCCATCAGGAAAAATTGTAGCAAAAAACCTGCGTGGCGACGAATTGGAAGCGTTTTTAGCTAAAACGTTACGTTAAAACAAATTCCATGTTAAACTAATTTAAGTAATTAACAATTTCTTAACTTAGGCTTAACTAAATATTGCATCATAGACACTACTTTCGTAACAAATATTTAACTATGAACAACGCAGGTCAGAAAATATTAATTGTTGATGATGAACCAGATATTCTGGAGCTTATTGAATATAACCTAAAAAAAGAAGGTTATCAGGTTTTCACAGCTACCAATGGCCAGGAAGGAATTACTGTTGCGAAAAAGGTTCATCCGGATTTAATAATCCTGGATATTATGATGCCTAAAATGGATGGGATTGAGGCTTGCCGTTTAATGCGTGCAATTCCTGAATTTAAGAACACTTTTATGGTTTTCTTAACCGCCAGAAGTGAGGAATATTCTGAAATTGCTGGTTTTAATGTTGGTGCGGATGATTATATCGCAAAACCAATTAAACCACGCGCTTTGGTTAGCCGAATTAATGCGATATTAAGAAGAAACACCGGAACAGAAGAAGTATCTGAAAACAAGCTGGAAATCGGCGATTTAGTAATCGACCGCGAAGCTTACCTGGTTTTTCAAAGCGGAAATAAAGTGGTGTTGGCTAAAAAAGAATTCGAACTGTTGTACCTGCTGGCTTCAAAACCTGGAAAGGTTTATACCCGCGAATCGATCCTTAAAAATATTTGGGAAGATTCGGTAGTGGTAACCAACCGGACCATTGATGTTCACATCCGTAAACTAAGGGAAAAATTGGGCGAAACTTATGTGTCTACTGTAAAAGGAGTAGGTTATAAGTTTGAGTTGTCTTAATTTTTTTACCACAGATAGACACAGATTAACACAGATTTTTTCTGGTGCTTAATCTGTGTTTTTTTTATGCTGTCATTCTGAGGTACGAAGAATCTCTTACATTTTAGCTCTGCCGCTAAAATACCGCTGCTTTTTTCCGATGCTTTTATTTTACAACACATTCTATGTCTTGAAGATTCTTCACTGCATTCAGAATGACAAAATGCGCCAGGAAGACGGCACTCAAGGCAAAACCGTCATGCTATCGCGGATCTTTCCCTTTCCGTATCTGTGTTCATCCTTTTTATCTTTGGTTAATTTCTGAACCAATAAAAAATAAAATCGTATTTTTGCGCTTCATTAATTACACACAGTTTGAAGTTTCCTAATTTTAAAGACCTTATTCTTTTCGAAGACAACGATTTTATTGTTATCAATAAACCTCCATTTTTAGCCTCGCTCGATGAACGTGGTGGGTCTGGAGAAACCAATGTATTGCGCTTAGCGAAACAATACAGTGATGATGCACAGGTTTGTCACCGTTTGGATAAAGAAACTTCTGGTGCTTTAATTATTGCAAAAAATCCTGAAGGCTATCGTCATGCTTCCATGCAATTCGAAAGAAGAAAGGTTAATAAAACCTACCATGCAGTGGTAGATGGTCATGTAATTTTTGATCAGTTAACGGTAGATCTTCCAATCTTAAATGATGGCAATAAAAATGTAACCATTGATAGGGCAGAAGGTAAAAGAGCAGAAACCATTTTCGATTCGTTAAAATATTACAAACATTATACTTTGGTAGAGTGTAAGCCTATAACCGGCCGGATGCACCAGATCCGTATTCACCTGGCTACGCAAAGGGCGGCTATTGTGGGCGATGATATGTATAAAGGTAAACCGGTTTTTCTTTCCTCAATTAAGAGAGGTTATAAATTAACCAAGGGTGAAGAGGAGCAACCGATAATGAAACGTTTTGCTTTACATGCCCGTCATTTGGTTTTTAAAGGATTAGATGATCAGGATATAATAATCGACGCACCGTACCCAAAAGATTTTGCTACCTTAATTAAGCTATTGGATAAATTTGATGCATAAAAGAAGCCTTTAAATTGGCTTATCGCTTTGTTTTTGTTACTTTTGGGTTATTCGCCCTCTATTAAAAAACAATAGAATGTACATCAGATTTGTAAATTACCTTGATAAGATAAACCAGTACCGAAAATCTAAAATATCAAACCGTAATTTCTTAATTATCCTTGCTGTAATTGTCGGGATTTTAGCCGGATTGGCTGCCGCAGTTTTAAAGAGTTTAACCCACCACATCGAAGAATTTCTTCAGTCTGATTGGCATTGGAAATATAAATACTACCTGTATTTCATTTTTCCAATGATTGGTATCTTTTTAACTGTTTTGTACATTAAATACTTTATACGCAAAACAAAATTCGAAACTGGCTTAACACCGCTCCTTTATGCCATTTCAAAAAAATCGAGTAAGGTAGAAGCCCATAATATTTATTCGCAGATCATAACGGCAGCCGTTACCGTTGGTTTCGGTGGATCGACGGGATTGGAAGCGCCAATTGTTACCAGTGGATCGGCAATAGGCTCAAACCTTGGTCGTTTATTGGGCTTATCTTATCGGGAAATTACTATGTTGGTGGCTTGTGGTGCTGCGGCAGGTATAGCAGGTGCATTTAATAGCCCTGTGGCCGGGATTGTTTTCGCCATCGAAATTTTATTACCAGAATTTACCATTCCGGCATTTATACCGCTTTTATTATCAGCCGCAACAGCTGCAGTAGTGGCGAGGTTATTTTACACCCAACAGCTTTTCTTTTTAGTTACAGAAGGGTGGAAGGTAAACGCTTTATTCTATTATGTAATATTGGCCTGTTTTATTGGTTTATTCTCAATTTATTTTACCAAAGCCAATTATGCTGTAAAAGGATTATTCTACAAAATAAAACATCCTTATACTAAGGTTATTGTAGGCGGTTTAATGCTTGGTGCTTTGGTTTTCCTATTTCCAACATTGTATGGTGAGGGATACATCACAATAAAAGGCTTGCTAAAAGGTGACTATCATACGGTAATCAACAATAGTATTTTTGCTGATTATAACTCTATTTCAGCTGTGGTTATACTATTTACAGTAGTCACCATTTTTATGAAATCGATCGCTACACTGGTTACTTTAGGCGCGGGCGGTAATGGTGGAACGTTTGCACCCAGTTTAATTATGGGTGGTTTAATCGGGTTTATTTTTGCTTATGTGGTAAACCTCTCGGGGATAGCTCAGTTAAACGTATCTAATTTTATTGTAGCTGGTATGGCTGCGGCTTTAGGTTCGATTATGCATGCCCCTTTAACGGGTATTTTTCTGATTGCTGAAATTACCGGTGGCTATATTTTAATGGTGCCATTAATGATTACCACGGCAATTTCTTACGCCATTAACCGAAGCTCGCAAAAACACTCCATTTATACCAAAGCTCTGGCCGATAAAGGAGAATTATTATCCCATGAAGATAAGGATACAACGGTTTTAAACCAGATGAAACTGAAATACCTGATCGAGAAAAGTTATCCTCAGTTACAGATGAATGACCTGATTTCGGTTAAAATGAATGAAATTTTACAATCGCATAAAAATATTTGCGCGGTTACCGATGAATTGGGTGATTTTAAAGGTATTATCTATATTGAAGAGCTGTTTAATGAGATGATCAATCATCCGGATAAAGGAAACTTAATGGCTGCTCATTTGGTTCAGCCTGCACCAAATACGATTACAGAAAATGATGATCTTAAAATGGTACTGGAGAAAATGGAACAGGATAATGTATGGATTTTACCAGTATTAACCGCGCAGAACCAATATTTGGGTTTTGTTTCTAAAACAGCAATCTTTAATAAATACAGGGCATTGCTGATGAGGCAGAATGATTATATGGGGTAAGATGGGTTGGAATGTTCAATGTTGTAAGTTGAAATGTTGTGTTATAACGTTTAATCTAGTCTGGAAACCCTCGCAACCTTCAAACTTTAGAACATCTCAGCTAAAATAAAAAAGGTTGGAATGTTGTCCGGAGAGCCTTTAAACATTCCAACCTTCAAACTTTTCAACTTATTCAGCTCTTTTTAAGCCAAATTTTTCTATTTTACTGTATAAGTGACTTCTTTGAATATCAATCTCGTCAGCAGTTTTTGATACATTCCAATTGTTTTTTTCCAGCTTGAATTTAATAAACTCACGTTCAGCGTGGTCTTTATAATCCTGGAAATTGTTAAATGAATCAAAAGAAGAGGTTAATGCAGAACCACCTGCTCCGGCAATCTGCGCACTGGTTGCAGCACCAATATTTGTTCCGCCGCCTGGGTTGGCAAATGCACGTACATCATTTTCGGTAATTACCTTATCGCTCAATATGATCAATCGCTCAATCATATTGTGCAGTTCACGTACGTTACCTGTCCATGGTAAAGCCTGTAATGCGGCCATTCCACCATCATTTATTTTCTTAACCGGCATTCCATAATCGCTGCAGATACTCTCTAAAAAGTTCTGTGCAATTACAGGGATATCATCAGTACGTTCTGTTAAATGCGGAACATGGATATTAATTACATTTAACCGGTGGTACAAATCCATACGGAAATTACCATCTTCAATTTCTTTCAATAAATCTTTATTGGTCGCCGCTAAAACACGCACATTTACTTCAATTTCTTTTTCACCACCTACACGCGAAATTTTATGTTCCTGTAAGGCACGTAAAACTTTTGCCTGGGCTGATAGGCTCATGTCGCCAATTTCATCCAAAAATAAAGTTCCACCATTTGCCAGTTCAAATTTACCGATACGCTGTTTAACAGCTGAGGTAAATGAACCTTTTTCGTGGCCAAATAATTCACTTTCAATTAGTTCTGAAGGGATTGCCGCACAATTTACTTCAATTAAAGGACTATCTGCACGGTTCGATTTTTCGTGTAACCAACGGGCTACCAATTCTTTACCGCTACCATTTGCTCCGGTAATTAATACCCGGGCTTCAGTAGGGGCAACACGTTCTATGGTTTCCTTAATTTTAGAAATGCTTTCCGATTCGCCTAAAATTTCGCGGGTTTTGCTTGCTTTACGCTTTAAAACCTTAGTTTCGGTAACTAAATTCCCACGGTCTAAACCATTTCGTACGGTGATCAGTAAACGGTTTAAATCAGGTGGTTTCGAAATAAAGTCGAAAGCTCCTTTTTTACTGGCTTCGATGGCGGTTTCAACTGTTCCATGACCGGATATCATAATGAAAGGCAGATCAGGCTTAATGATCTGTGCCTGTTCCAGCACTTCCATCCCGTCCATTTTATTCATCTTGATATCGCAAAGTACCAGATCGAAATTTCCTTTTTTGATCATTTCGAGTCCATCAATACCGTTATCGGTATCTTCAACATCGTAATTTTCATATTCCAGAATTTCGCGTAAGGTACTCCTTATCGCACGTTCATCGTCAATTATTAATAGTTTAGCCATTAGAGATGTATTCTTTTATTTCAGATGCGAATATATTATTTTTTAATTAATGTATAGTTTTTTATACAATTTATAGGCTATAAACCATTAAGTAGGGGAAAGGTTTTAATGATTATAATCCATTTTAAATTTGCTCAGATCTGGTTTATGTTTTCTGGTTCTTTTTAACTCCAGATCGTATATGTTACGGCCAAGGTTTTTCATAAAAGGAAAGCAAACCGCATCATATTCGTATTTATTATCATTGAAAATGCCATCTTCATTACTTTGCACCACTGCGGTTAAGAAATATTCTATTCCATTTTTAAAATCGACGAAATAAGAATTGTCGATGATATAACCATAACTGTCGCCATATTTATTAAAAATTCTGATGTTTGGATCCGGTGTTACCTGCTCGCGTCCATAATAAAGCATTTTTGCATAGGTAGGCCAAAATTCTTTAGGATCATACTTAGGAAAATCGCTTTCTGTTGGATATTTACTCATATAGGTATAAATCAGCTTATAATCATCTGCAGTAAGGTTAAATCTTTCTTTAACCGCGAAAGCTTCCGGGAAAATCAGTTTCTGCATTAACTTTTGTTGATCGTTGATGGCAAAAGCATTTTTTCCGGCCAAACTAAACGGTTTATTCACCAGTTTATCGGTGCTGTCCATATAACTTTTACCCATAATAAGGTTGCTTAATTGCAGTTCATATTCTTTTGGATCATATTGTGCCGGTTGATCATATACCAATTGATCTCCGTTATAAAATTTAACGGAATTGGTATGTTTGGCTGACTCGCCAGCATCGCCAATGGCCAAACGGTTCAGGATCCTGCTATCGTTTAAACCATTTGTTTTTAGTTTTTCGTTGATCTCTGCCCGGCCAATAAATTCAAACAAACGGTTAAAGGCGTCATTATCGCTGGTAAGCAAAATCTTTTTAACATAATGCTCAATAGAAGGTAAACCGTTTTTAGCACTGCTGTCTTTTAAAACTTTGGTCTGTCCTTTATAGGCGCTGTCGGTAATCATGGTACTTTTAGCGGTCAGGCCAGTACCTTTTAACCGGTTTACTTTTTCTAAAGCAAAAATTACCGCGGCAAGCTTAACCGTGCTGGCAGGATAAAAATAATGGTGTGGATCCAAATGGTAACTGAAGGTTTTAAATGTAGGGTTATTCCTCGCATCGCGGTTTACCTGTGTATAAAGAATCTGCACTTGGTTATGATCCGGATGATTGAGCACAGCAGAAAAAAGTTCAGGTTTGCTTTCCATCAATTTTTTCAGGAAAACGGTATCGGTTTTTTGTGCCATAACAGATAAGCTGATCAACGAAAATGCAATAATTAAAATCCTTTTCATGGTTGAAAATTTGTTTCCTAATTTAGCTTTTTCTCTTATAAAGACCGTTTTCCATCATCCATTTTACATGTTGCTTAATTTTATTAACTTTGCAGCGCTTTTGGTTTCCGGCATTACACCCGGAATTAAAAGGGAATACAGTGTAAATCTGTAACTGTCCCGCAGCTGTAAGCTCCTTAACGGATTTCCAATCAATCTGCCACTGTTCCAACTTCTTGGGATGGGAAGGCCGGAAAACCGGGAGTAAGTCAGAAGACCTGCCTTAGCATTATATTTCATAGCTTTCGGGGATTGAAGCTAGGGGTGAAGTAAAGCGTATTTTCGTATTTCATTTCTTTTCCATCTGTTGGCTGTGGGTTAAACTCACAATCAAAATGATTAAAAAACATTCTGCCTATATGGGCACAATGCGGTTTTTTATATTTTCTTCTATTCTGTGGACAGGGTTTTTATTGCCTTTAAATACCTGGGCACAAACAGATAGTACAAAGAAAAGCACGCAACTTAAGGAGATCCGGATTAGGGAATACCGGTTAACTGAGCAGAGTAAATCACCTACACCGCTCCAGATATTATCGGGCGAAGACCTTAAAAGGATGAACAGCCTTTCGGTTGCCGATGCCCTCCGTTATTTTTCGGGTTTACAGTTAAAAGATTATGGAGGCATAGGTGGTTTAAAAACTGTTAATGTACGCAGTTTAGGTACCAACCATACCGCTGTTTTTTTAGATGGGATCCAGATTGGCAATGCGCAGAACGGTCAGGTAGATCTGGGGAAATTCTCACTGAACAACCTTGAAGAAATTTCTTTATACAGTGGACAAAAGCCAGAACTGCTTCTGCCGGCCAGGGCTTATGCCTCGGCCAGTAGCATTTACCTAAAAACCAGGGTACCTGAATTTGAAAAAAATCAGCATCAACAATTAGAATTAGGGTTAAAAGGCGGATCCTTCGGTCTCATCAATCCAACATTGGTTTATCAGTATCAGATTAATGATCATTTGAACGCCAGTATCAATACCGAATATATACATGCTGATGGAAAATACAAATTTAGATCCACCAATGGGGTTTACGATACAACAGCGGTAAGAAATAATGCTGACGTAGAACGTTTTCGCCTTCAGGCAGCATTGTTTGGTAAATTTAAAGATGGAAAATGGCAGGCACAGGCTTACTCATTTTTATCAGAGAGAGGCCTGCCCGGTGCGATTGTATCCAATAGGTTTGATTTTACACAGAGAATCTGGGACCGTGACTTTTTTGTTCAGGGAAGTGCAGAAGAGCAACTTTCCAGTAAACTGAGCATTCTTGTTAATGGAAAATACAGTTATGCTTACCAACGCTACCTGGATCCTGATTTTGTAACTACCACAGGACTTTTAGATAACCGTTTTAAAGAACAGGAAGCTTACTTCTCCGTTTCTGGTAAATATAAAATCAATTCGATATGGGAAGCCGCTTACGCATCTGATTATACTTACCAGACTTTAGATGCTAATATTTACAGGTTTGCTTATCCCACCAGAAATACCTTTTTAAATGTTTTAAGTTCATCGTTAACGTTCGATCAGCTTAATGTAAAGGCAAGTATATTAAGTACCACCGTAATTGACCGGGTAAAAGTTTATTCTTCATCAGGTGATAAACAGGTTTTTAGTCCAACGGTTATGCTTTCCTGGAAACTGCTAAAAGATAAGGACATCAGAATCCGCGCTTTTTACAAGGATATCTTCAGAATGCCAACATTTAACGATCTGTACTATACTTTCATCGGCAATACTTTATTAAGGCCTGAGTATGCCAAACAGTATGATGTTGGTGTAACCTATTTTAAAAACTTTAAAAACCAGAAATTAAAGTTTATTGATATCCAATCTGATGTTTATTATAACCGTGTAAAAGACAAAATTGTAGCACAACCAGGTGCAAACTTATACCGATGGATTATGTATAACATTGGTCTGGTTGATATCCGTGGTTTAGAAATCAATGCAAAAACAGCATTTGAACCTTTTACCGATCTGATGGTGAACCTAGGTATTAATTACACTTATCAAAAAGCCATAGATATTACCTCAAAATCTGAAGATCAATATAAAGACCAGATTCCTTACATACCAAAAAACAGCGGCTCATTTTTAACGAGGCTTGATTATCACCAATGGCGGGCAAACTATAGTTTTATTTACACGGGGTTTCGTTACAATCAAAAAGCAAATATTATAGAAAACTATATGGAACCGTGGTATACCCATGATGCTGCAATTGGTTATGAATTTAAACTGAAAAAAGGAAGCTTAAGTGTTAATGGCGAAGTAAATAACCTGCTTAATCAGCAATTTGATATTATCCCGAATTTCCCTATGCCCGGTAGAAACTACAGGTTAACCTTAAATTATAAATTATGAGGCCGCTAAAATTTTCGATATATATATTAGCTTTTTTAGGGGTAATTACTACTTCCTGCAGAAAAGATCCAAAGCCCTTGCCTTCCGAAGTCACAAAGGTAGAGCCAGAGCCAACTTCGGCCATTAAAGGTTTTTACTTAGTTAATGAGGGCAATATGAATATGAATAAAGCCTCGTTAGATTACCTTGATCTGGTAAATGGCATTTATACCCGCAATTTGTACAACCAGGTAAATCCGGAAGTAACCAAAGGTTTAGGTGATGTTGGGAATGATATTGGCCGTTACGGAACCAAACTTTATGTTGTGGTTAACGTATCCAATAAAGTAGAAGTTTTAAATGTTAAAACCGGCAAAAAAATCGGTCAGATTAATATTACCAATTGTCGCTATGTTACCTTTAGTAATGGAAAGGCTTACGTAAGTGCCTATTTGGGTAAAGTTGGCGATCCTAAAGCACCAAATGGTATTATAGCTGAAATAGATACAACGGCTTTAAGTGTAAATCGTACTGTTGAAGTGGGTAGGCAGCCTGAAGAAATGGCCATTATTGGTAGCAAATTATATGTGGCCAATTCTGGCGGTTACAGTCCGCCTGATTATGAACATACTGTTTCAGTGATTGATCTGCCTAGTTTTAAAGAAATTAAACGGATTGAAGTGGCCATTAACCTTCACCGCATAAAGGCCGACCGTTATGGTGATTTGTATGTTACCTCGCGTGGCGATTACTATAATATCCCTTCAAAGCTTTTTGTAATTGATACCCAAACCGACCAAATTAAAAAGGTATTCGACATTGCTGCGAGCAATTTGGCCATAGATGATGATTATGCTTACATCTACGCCACCGAATGGAATTATATTGAACAGAAAAATACCATTACTTACTCAATGATCAACGTAAAAGATGAAACATTGATGGACCGTAAATTTATTATTGATGGTACTGAAAAGAATATTAAAATTCCATACGGCATTGCAGTTAACCCCAACAGTAAAGATGTGTATGTAACCGATGCCAAAGATTATGTAACACCTGGCAAATTACATTGCTACAGCCCGGGTGGTCGCTTAAAATGGTCGGTTACAACGGGCGATATACCAGCTCACATTGCATTTACAAACTAAATCTAATCATATGAGAAATCTTTACAAAAACAACAGTTTAATTATTCTGGCCACGGCAGTTTTGCTCGTTTCATCGTGTAAAAAGGAAAGCGTGGAAGAACCGGAAATACCGGTAGCAAAAGTTCCAGTGATCTCTGGCACTAAAGGCGTTTATATGCTTTGCGAAGGGCTTATGGGTAATGGTAACAGTGCAATTTCTTACCATGATATTGCCGCCAATACTACGGTTGCCGATTATTACAAACAGGTAAACGGTGTATCACTTGGAGAAACTGCAAATGATTTGGAGCAGTATGGAAGTAAGATGTACTGTGTTGTGGCAGGTATTCAAGGTAGCAAACAATCTTTTCTGGATATTATCGATACCAAAACCTGTAAATCACTAAAAAGAATTTCATTCAATTCGGCCACCGATGGTTATATCCCAAGATTTGTAGCTTTTTATAAAGATAAGGCTTACGTATCGCGTTATGATGGAAAAGTAAGCCGTATTGATACCGCATCAATGGCAATTGATGGAGAAATTATGTTGTCAGAAGGTTTGGAGCAACTGGCTGTAGCTAATGGAAAGCTTTATGTATGCAATTCATCACATCCATATTACCAGAACGGTGCTAAAAATAAAGTATCAGTTATCGATCTCGCAACCTTTACCAAAACAAAAGATATTACCGTAAACAATAATCCGGTAAGAATACAAACTGCTGATAATGGTGATTTATTCGTGGTGTGCTGGAACGATTATATCATCAATAATAATCCTTCGCTTGATAGGATCAACAGTACCAGCGACACTAAAACTGCTTCTTACAATTATGATCTGGGCGCTATCGCCATCAGCGGTTCCACAGCTTATGTATCAAAAGATGTATACAGCAACCCTGATATCAAAGCACTAAATACCACCAGCGGGGCACTTGGTGCAAGTTTAATCACCAGCGGACAAGTAATCAATACCATTTATGGAATTACCATTAATCCATTTAACAAAGAGGTGATAGTAGCTGATGCCAATAATTACAACAATAGCCAGGGATTTGCTTATTGTATCGGGACAGATGGAAAGGTAAAATTCAGTTTCGAAACTGCCGGATTACCACAGCATGCTGTATTCAACTACAATTATAAGTAAGAATAAATAGAAACATCTAAATAACAATATATAATAATAACACATGAAAAAAAGTTATCTAATAGTAATGCTCGGTATTGCAACCCTGATCTACAGTTGTAAAAAAGATAATGAATCGGCTCCTGATGTAAATCTCGCTATTAAAGGGGAAACCATGACGGCTAAAGTGAACACTAAAGTCGCTTTTTCCGCCGGAACAAATAACGGTAAAGGATTTAACCATCAATGGAAACTTGATGGTAAAGTGGTAAGTGAAGTTTACAATTATAGCTTTACTCCAACCACAGCCGGCACTTATGTAATTGAATATGCGGCGAGCAATAGTGTGGGTTCATTTTCTCATAAATATACCGTTACTGTTCCAGTTCCTGTGGTAGAGATTACGCCAAACAGTACCAAATTTATCACCACGGTTTTCGATTACCTGCCAGCTCCAGGCCAGTTTATTAACGAAAGTTTAGGAAGTCTTGCTGGTGCACAAAAAATTATTGGTGATGTAAGCAAAACCAGTCTCATTAGTTTGGGTGGTTTTGGTGGTTACATTATTTTTGGCTTCGACCACTCCGTAGTAAACAATACCGGTGCTGATCTGGCCATTTACGGTAACCCAATCGGTGGTACAACCCCATGGGCTGAGCCAGGTATCGTGATGGTAAGCCAGGATGTAAATGGTAACGGTAAACCTGATGATGAATGGTATGAATTGGCCGGTAGCGAATACAACAATCCATTAACCATTAAAAATTACGAAATCACTTATACCAATCCGAAAAGTTTTGCCAATGTAAGCTGGACAGATAATCAAGGCAATAGTGGCACTTATGATGTAAACAATTTCCACAAACATAATTTTTACCCTGAATTTGCACCCGACCAGGAAAAATTAACGCTAAAAGGAACTATGCTTCCATCTACCTGGGGTAAAAACGGAAGTATTTTTATTAATAGCGCCTTTCCGTGGGGTTATACCGACAGCTGGTCGATAGATGATGATTATGCCACTAAAAGATATAATAGTTTCGATTTAGATTGGGCAGTTGATAAAAACGGAAAGAAAATCGCTTTGAGTACCATTGATTTCGTAAAGATTTATACTGGTCAGCGGGAAAAAGGCAATACACTTTTAGGAGAAATATCCACCGAAGTTAAAGGTGCAATGGATTTAGGCATCAAATAGCTTTCGCAGAAAAAGATTATACTGAATTAACGCTCTCTCTAATTCAATAATCTTAATATGAAAACAAAATTTATAATAACCTTCGCATTTTTATCAGCTGTGCTTTTTTCGTGTAAAAAAGAAAGTGCAGTTGAAAAAGAAGGCGATGGAGAAAAGCCTGTTGCTACCCAATCACCATATTTAAGCAAAATATACGAATTTAAACAGGCGCCAGGTCAGTTTACCAACGATCTTGTTAAAACCGATATACTAATCGGTAGTGCCGGTAATGGTCTGGTTTCACTTGGTGCTTATGGAGGTTTTATCGTATTTGGTTTCGATCATAGCGTTACCAATGCAGCCGGAGCCGATCTTGGCATTTACGGTAATCCGTTAATTGGTGTAGATATGGAATTCTCAGAACCGGGCATTGTGTCTGTAATGCAGGATGTAAACAAAAATGGATTACCTGATGATATATGGTATGAACTTGCTGGAAGTGAATACAATGCCTCAACCACCATCAAAAACTATAAAATTACCTATTACAAACCCGCAAAAATAACTGATGATATCCGCTGGACGGATAATCAGGGAAAAGAAGGATTGGTGTTGAGAAATCAGTTCCATGCACAGGATTATTTTCCTTCATGGGCAACCGCTAATGAAATTTCTTTTACCGGAACTTTGCTTAAAAACACACTTAACCCTGGCGAAATCATCACCAACAAACCTTTCGCTTTTGGCTATTCGGATAATGGATCAAGTGAGTACATCGCTTTGCAAGAGTCGCTGGGAAGGGGATACAACACCTTCGATATTGATTGGGCAGTTGATGCCACGGGAAAAAAAGTAAATCTCACTGCTATTGATTTTGTAAAAGTGTACACCGGACAAAATAGTAATGGAAATCCTTTTAGTCCGGATAATAATAATGATCGTTCACGATACCTGGGTGAGATTTCAACAGAATTCGGTGGAGCGATAGACCTTAAACTTTTAAAGAAATAAATAACACCATATTAGAATGAAACAATTAAACTTTAAACAACTACTGATCGGGGCATTCGTTTTAACTACAGGATTATATTCTTGTAAAAAAGACAATGTAGAGAACCTGCAGATAGATCCGGTTGCAGGTAAATATGAAAACGGCTTTTTTGTAATTGGAGAGGGTTCTTATGCACAGAATTCAGGTGCAGTGAGCTTTTACCGTTATGGTGATGATACGCTTAATATCAGGGCTTATGAAAAGGAAAACCCAGGTAAAATATTATCAAATGCGGCTAAAACCAGTACGTTGCAGTTCGCTTCGATAATAAACGGAAGCATTTATTTAATGAGCAAGGTTAACGGTCCGATTGTAAAAATAAATGAATATACCTTAAAAGAAGAAGCAAGGTATGTACAGGAAGCCAGCAACTGGAGAAGTATCATACAAGTTGATGGAAATAGGGGTCTTGTGAGTGCAAACGACGGAGTATATCAGATTGATCTGAATACATTGGCTGTGCAAAATAAACTTACGAGTGTTGGCGCTTTAAATACGAGTGAGATGTGGAAAAGAGACAACTATATTTATCTGTTGCAGAGCAATGGTGCTAAAATTGTATCTGCAAATAACTATTCACTAATAAAAAGTTTTTCGAATATTAATCGTGGTTTTGCGCAAACACCAAACGGTAAAGTTTGGACTTCCACTGGTAGTCGTTTAATAGCCATCGATAAAAATCTGGATACAACAGGTGTTGCCTTAAAAGTGCCAATAGGTATCTTTCTTTTTGATGAACCAACCCGCATTACGGCTTCAACGAAAGAAAATGCAATTTTTTATCATTCAGGAAAAACAATCTATAAATATGTAGATGGTGATGTATCATCATTAGCGCAACCTTTCATCACCATTACCGAAAATCCTTTTATGGTTTACGGCGCTATCCGTTACGATAAAAACAAAGATTATATTGTGGTAAACGGAATTCAGGGCTATGGAGCAGCTTCTACTGTAAACTACTTACTAATCTATAATGCATCAACAGGTACTTTAGTTAAAAAAGTTAAATATGGCGGAGATGGCGTTACTACCGATTTTACAAAGATATTTTTTAATGATTTAGCCATCTTCCATTAAAATATTATAATGCCTCAAATGTTAAAGGTCTGCAAATCATCGTTGCAGGCCTTTTTTTATTACGCTTGATTTTAATACTACAAGCCCTCGTTCATAAACCCGGTAGTAGCGGCAGCCTCCGATTTTTATCGGAGCTACAGCGGATAACGGGACTGTTGTTTCCAAAGGATTACCAACCTTCATTTCCAAAAAAAATCTTTAATTTCTTAGTCTATCTAATAATTATTTTTACTCCACTGGAATGACTCGCTAGGCATTATCCCCTAAATTGTATTTCAATTCGCTCTTCGCCCGTCGCTTTCCGCTATCAGCTCTTTTTACTACCTTTGCACTGCTTTTGGTTTCCGGCCTTACAACCGGGATTAAAAGGGAATACAGTGAAAATCTGTAACTGTCCCGCAGCTGTAAGCTCTGTAACGTTTTTCAATCTATAAGTCACTGCCCAAGTAACTACTGAGCGGGAAGACAGAAAACCGGGAGTAAGTCAGAAGACCTGCCTTTAGCGTTTAATTTCATAGCTTTCGGGGATTGAAGCTAGGATTGAGATATTAACGTTGTTCGTATTTTCATTTCCTTTTCTAATCTGTTGGCTGTGGGCAAAACTCACAATCAAATGAACAAAAAAAGTATGCTAACTGTAGCAGGGCTGGGGCTCGCACAGTTAATGATTGGCCAGGTGGCTAATGCTCAAACTCAAGACAGTTTGCAGCTCAAAGATGTTGTAATTTCTGCAACTAAAAATGACCAGAAACAATCACAAACCGGTAAAGTGGTTACCATCATCAGTCGCGAAGTATTGGATCGCAGTAACGGTAAATCATTGCCTGAACTTATTAGCGAGCAGGCAGGGATTATTGTAGCAGGCTCAAGCAGCAATCCGGGATTAAACAAATCGGTATTTTTTAGGGGTGCTGGAAGTGCCTATGCCGTTGTTTTAATTGATGGCATTGTTCAAAACGATCCATCAGGAAACGGAGGTGCATTCGATTTAAGATTGATTTCTATCGATCAGATTGATCACATCGAAATTTTAAGGGGCGGTCAGTCTACCATTTATGGTTCTGATGCCGTTGCTGGGGTAATCAATATCATCACCAAAAAAGGTGGCCCTAAAGGAAATACCATTTATGGTGTGGCCAGTGCTGGTAGTTATGAAACTTACAAAGGAACCATTGGATTAAATGGAGGTATTGAGGGGTTTTCGTATAACATTAACTATACCCATGCCAAAACCGATGGTATTTCTGAAGCGGCTACACCAGTAGGCAGTACAGCGGCATTTGATAAAGACGGATTTAAAACCGATGCGTTGAATGCAAATTTCGGGATCAAACTGGATAATCACTTTTCTGTAAATCCATTTGTACGTTATTATTATGGCAATTACAAGTTTGATGGAGGTGCTTTTACCGATGCAAACAATTATTCGATCCTGAAAAACTTTGCTGCAGGTACCAATGCCAAATATGAATTTGCAACTGGTAAAGTAACCTTGAATTATAGTTTTGAAAGTACAAGAAATGATGCGCACAGCCAATATCCTAGTGTTAACGAAGGCCGTGTATCATTATTGGATTTATTCTACAACCAAAAATTGGGCAATAAACTCGATTTATTGGTGGGTATCGATAACCGGGTAATGAAACTATCATCGGCAACCAATAAACCGGAAACCAACATTTTTGCTGCCTACGGATCATTGTTTTTACACGATTTAAGTGTATTTAATCTTGAAGTTGGCGGACGTTACAATAAACACGAACAATATGGCGAAAACTATACTTACTCAGTTACCCCAAGCATCAATATTATTAAAGAAATAAAATTATTCGGAACGGTTTCAACAGCTTTTAAAGTTCCTACGCTAAACATGCTTTTTGGTCAGTTTGGTGCAAATCTGGGCTTAAAGCCTGAAAAATCTCAGAATTATGAAGCTGGTGTTAATTTTAGCTTGGCTGATGATAAATTTAGCTTACGTTTAGCAGGTTATAAACGCGATTTAACCGATGCTATCATTTATGCTTACCCTAACGGATACATTAACCAGGTAAGTCAGAAAACCAAAGGTTTCGAAGTTGAACCAGCAGTTAAATTCAGTGTGTTTAACATCAATGGTTATTATGCTTATGTAGAAGGTAATGAGTTCAACTTTGTTGATAATGCTGTTGCGGACTACCTTTTCCGCAGACCAAAACATACTTTCGGAATTACCGCAGGTGCACAAGCGACCAGCAATTTATATGTGAGCACCAACTATCGTTATTTCGGTAAGCGTACCGATGGTAATTTTACCACCTATACAGTAGATAATTTACCTGCTTATAAATTGTTAAATGCTTATGCAGAATATGCTTTAGCTAAAAAACGCGTAAAGCTGTTTTTCGATGCCAAAAACATCCTGAACGAAAAATACAATGAGATTATTGGTTACAACAGCTTAGGTTTCAACTTTAATACCGGAGTAATTTTTAATATACACTAATAAAATTTAACTTTGCAGTATACATATTAACCAAAATAAAATGTCTCATTTAAAATTTAATCCACGCACTTTAATTTTGTTGCTGATGATTCTGGCCATAACGGCTTTCCGTTTGCTGGTAACATTCAACTCCGACGAATTAAAGTTTGCCAATTTCTCATCAATAGGAGCAGTAGCTTTATTTGGAGGAGCATATTTTAAAGATCATCTTAAAGCTTTTGCCTTTCCAATATTGAGCTTATTTTTAAGCGATTTCATTTTATCAATCACTATTTTTAGTAAATACAGCAGCGGCTTTTTATACGAAGGCTGGTACTGGACCTATATTGCATTCGCGTTAATGGTATTAGTGGGTAGGGTATTGCTTAAAAAAGTGAATGTGGTAAATTTATTGGCTTCAACCCTTGTGATTGTTTTAATCCACTGGATTGTGAGCGATATCGGTGTTTGGTTTAAAAATCCAGCCTATACACAAGATTTAGCAGGTTTTTGGGCATGTTTGGTTAAAGCAATTCCATTCGAAATCAGATTCTTAGAAGGAACTGTTATTTATGGTGCATTACTTTTCGGAGCTTTCGAAATCTTAAAAGCAAAATACCCGGTATTAAAACTGCAAACGCAAAAATTATAATTATTTGGTTGGTGGCTCACCAATCAAAATAAAAGATAAACAGAAATCCTCTTTTGATTTAATTCAGAAGGGGATTTTTTTTAACTTAGAAATAGTCGTCATGCTGAATTTATTTCAGCATCTTAATAACATGACGATTAGATTTTATTTATCTTAGGAGGCTCTTATAAAAACGATTTGGATTTACCGTAAGGGTATCCGACGTTAAGAATAATAGATCCTGAAATAAGTTCATGATGACGCATAAAAAATATTGAGATGAAAGTCGTTTCCTTTTTACCCGCTGCCACTAAAATGATCTACGATATGGGTTTACAAGAATACCTGTATGGCGTAACCTTCGAATGTCCTAAAGAAGCTGCCGATCAGCCAAAGGTGGTTCGCTGCATATTAGAGGGTAAAAATTATTCCAGCATCGAAATCGACCGTATATTTTCAGCTTCAAAAGCACAGGGCAAAAGTTTGTATTGGGTAGATGATGAGCTTTTAGAAAGTATTTCACCCGATGTGGTTTTTACACAAGATATCTGCGAGGTTTGTAATATCGATACCGTTTGTACTGAAACAGCAGTAATGAAGCTTAGCAAGCAGCCTACGCTTGTTCCTCTATCACCAAATAACCTTCAGGATGTTTTTGAATGTGCCATCATCATTGCCAAAGCTTTGGGGAAAGAAGAAGTAGCCTTAAACTATCTCGCGGGCTTACAAAAGAAAACTGATTATATCTTAGATCAACTCAGGGCAAACCGCGCACCTTTAAAAAGGGTGATGCTGATGGAATGGATCGAACCGATTTACAACTGTGGTCATTGGATTCCTTTTCAAATTGCTGCTGCGGGTGGGGTAGATATGCTTTCCAATCCTGCCGGTGATTCTATTGTTACCCAATGGGATAAAATTTTGAAATACAATCCCCAAGTCTTGGTGATTGCTCCATGTGGTTTCGATAAGAAAAGAAGCATGGAAGAAATGGAACTATTGACATCAAAACCAGGTTGGGATAATCTTGAAGCGGTAAAAAGCAATCAGGTTTATATTGCCGATTTCGATATGTTTACTCAGCCAAGCATCGGCACTTTGGTAGAAGGTATTGAAGCTTTAGCCTGTATGTTCCATCCGGAAATTTTTAAAGCTGACGAAAATTTATCTAAAAAGTTTTTGAATTTTGCTACTGTAAATCAACTTCATTAGATGAAATATCTTTTTTTAACGCTCCTGAGTATTTTTATTTATTCATTTGGTAAAGCGCAGGATAAAAAATATACAGATTCTGCAGTAGCAGAATATATAGAAGCTTGTAAGTGTGTGTTGAAATCACATGATGGAAAAGCAACTGATTTTAAACGGATTAGAAAAACGGATTTTTATAATTTCGCGAAGAAAATTTTCTACATATCTTTTAAGAATACTGACACATCTAATCATACACCATATTTTAAAAACGGGTTGTTGAACGATGAAGTTATAAACGAAAAACACTTGCTGTCAAGTCAGGAAACTGATTCATTGAACAAAACGCTCTTTAATTATAAATATAAAGGTTATCCGGTAAAGATTTTAGTTTTCGAATGTAAAACAGCAGAGAATGCAATTATTTATCTCGATGAAAATAATAATGCAATTGCTGCAATCAATATTTGTTTTTCTCAAACAGGATATAGTACATGGGTAAATGACAGATATAATGGTACACACGGACCGTCTTTATACGATACCTGTTTTGGGAAATACGAACTTCTTGCCAAGCTTTTCAGATCAGCAGGAATTAAAAATATTAAATAATGAAATTAAAACTGGTTGTTTTAACAGGAGCAGGGATCAGTGCCGAAAGTGGGTTAAAAACATTTAGGGATGCCGATGGATTATGGGAAGGTTACAATGTTTACGATGTTGCTACCCCCGAAGCCTGGGAAAAAGATCCGGAATTGGTTCAGCAGTTTTATAATGAGCGAAGAAAACAGGTTTTAGCTGCCCAGCCTAATCAAGCCCATCAATTACTGGCTGAACTCGAAAAAGATTTCAACGTGGAGATCATCACCCAAAATATTGACGACCTGCACGAAAGGGCTGGTTCTACCAAAGTTACCCATCTCCATGGGGTAATTACCAGATCACAGTCCGATTTACGACCTAATTTAACCTATCCCATAGAAGGAACAGAAATCAAAATGGGCGAATTATGTGAATTGGGATCTCAGCTCAGGCCTCATGTAGTATGGTTTGGCGAAGCTGTACCGATGATCGAGGTGGCTGCACTAATTTGCAAACAGGCCGACATATTTGTGCTGATCGGCACTTCACTAGCTGTTTATCCTGCTGCGGGCTTAATCGATTTTGTGCCCTCTGTTGTAGATAAATACATCATCGATCCCCGCATACCAGATGTAAAGCGGTATAAAAACGTGATCAATATTGAAAAAAATGCCGTAGAAGGTGTAGCCGAACTTAAAGCAATCTTAGCCGATGCCCGATAAAAAAATCTGTATTTTTAACTGGAGCGGAGGTAAAGACAGTACTTTGGCACTTCATTATGTTTTACAGGATCCAACCATCGAAATCCGTTACCTTGTTACTACAGTTACTGAAAAATATAACCGTGTTTCCATGCATGGTGTTAGAGAAGCATTGTTAATTAAACAGGCCGAAAGCATTGGTATCCCATTGTATCAGATCCGCCTGGGCGAAATGCCTGATATGGATACTTATGATACTGCCATGAAGAAGCATTTAACAAAATTCAAAGAAGAAGGTATTACCCATTCTATTTTTGGCGATATCTTTTTAGAAGACCTTCGCCAATACCGCGAAAATAAACTGGCTGAAATTGGCCTTCAGGCGATTTTCCCTTTATGGCAGAAAAATACGAAGAATCTAGTAGAAGAATTCTTAAACCTGCGCTATAAAACCATCATAGTCTGCGTACAACAAAATCTGGAAAGCATTTGTGGAAAAGTAATCAGTATGGATTTAATCAACAAACTTCCTGCAGATATCGACCCTTGTGGTGAAAACGGAGAGTTTCATACTTTCGCTTTTGAAGGACCTGTTTTCAAGAATAAAATACCATTCACCATCGGAGAGCAGGTATTCCGTACCTATAATGCACCTGCCAAAAAAACAACGGATGATGATTCACCTTGCTCATCCACAACACTTTCCGGCTTCTGGTATATCGATTTATTGCCATAATTTTTCATTTTCAAAACATTTTGGCATCATTTTTTCTTTACTACATATAATTAACTAAATCACACATCCCAAATGAAACCTGTTTAGCGAGGTTAGGTAGCTGAACAAGCGTCATGTAAAAATTAAATGTTATGAAAAAGATATTGGTAGTAATCGCATTAAGTTCATCTGTTTTGTTTGCATGTAACAATAAAGCAAAAGAAGAAGCAGCATTAAAACAACAACAGGCAGAAAAACAATTGGCTATTAAAGCCGTAAAAGATAGTTTAAGATTAGATAGCTTTAATAAAGCTGCTGCAGCAAAAGTAGAGCAGGAAAAAGAAGCTAAACACCAGGCAGAATTAGTAGCTGCCAGAAGGGCGGGTGCAGCATCATCAAGATCTTATGCAAGTTCAGGTTCGGGCGGTAGTTCAAGTGCTGCTTATGGTGGTACGCAACCAACAGCTAAGAAAAAAGGCTGGAGTGATGCTGCTAAAGGTGCAGTAATCGGTGGAGTTGGTGGTGCTGTTGGTGGTGCTTTAATCGATAAGAAAAAAGGCAGAGGTGCTATTATTGGCGGATTAGTTGGAGCTGGTGGCGGTTATTTAATCGGTAGAGGCGAAGACAGAAAATCTGGCCGTGTGCAACCTAAAAACTAATAAGTTTTAATCAAAATATTAAAGTCCCGGTTTACATCGGGACTTTTTTTATGCCCAGTAAAAAAGGTTTAATATATTAGCGAAAAAAGATCCCATGACAGAAACCGCAGATAAAGGCCAGATTCAACATTTTGTAATGTTCTGGTTAAAACCACAACTTACCAAAGTTGAAATAGAAAACTTTGCTAACTTTTTCGAAAGCTTAAAACCGATTAAATATATTAAAACCCTAAGTTATGGTCTGGCTGCCAATACGCCTGTGCGCCCAGTTACCGATAATTCATTTACCTATTCGCTTACCATTACTTTTGCAAACATTGCAGATCACAATGCTTATCAGGAAGATAAAACACATTTAGATGCGGTTGAAAAATTCTCTCAAAACTGGTACAGGGTAGTGGTGCACGATACGGTAGTTTCGGCTTAAACCTCATTTAGTTAATTAGAACGACCGACTGTTTAGGTTTTTAGTAATGTTATCCTGAGGGATGATTTATTGCATCAAAAATCAATTGGAATAATACACTGATTTAAGGCGATGATACGTTTCGATGGATCGTCATTGCGAGAAGGCTTTTTCAGCCGACGAAGCAATCTTAATGCGGGCGCTAGTATCGGTCGTTGTAAGATTGCTTCGTGCCTCGCAATGACGATCTTTCTAATTTGGAGTTTTGCTAATGCTTACAAGGCAGGACAAGCTGTTGTTAGGTGAATGATCTTAAGCTTATCTCTAATTACAATTTCATCTTAAAATCACTAAACCTCCCATTTATTTGGCGAAATCACAGTGCGAAATTATATTTTGTAAATGATTTTAAAAATCAATATATCAGTGAGTTATGTTTGTTTGTATAAATAAAAACTCTTTATAAGGTCATATTAATTGTCCAAAAATACCTTAAAATTCAAAATATAATTCTGATTTAATAATTAACTTGCTTAATATCAGGTAATTGCGTATTGAATATCTAGTATTGATGCCTCTTGTATGCCGCTGTAAAGTCAGTTCGCATAATCTTAAACTTTGCAATAACCGTCTGGATAAATTCTTCATCCAAAATTTCGAACACATCATTTACACCTCCTCCACTCAGGTCTAGTTCTGCCAGTTTATAACTTTGTTCAAAAGTGCCCTGTTCAAACTTGATGATAAATTTCTGGTTCATCGAAAAAATGGTAATCTTACATTCCGGGTGTGGAAGTTCCGCTACTACTCTCATGCTTTAGTTTTATTTTTAATTATTTGTATTGATTTCAACGCCGTTTAATGATCCCCAGCTATCGATTATCCCGAAACGGGCAAACAGCTCTTCTTTATACCACTTGCGTTCCCTGGTAAGTTTGATCACATCTGAATGATCGTGTGATTGATAAGCATAAGCCTTCATGCTTTCCGCATCTTCCCATATCGAAAAAGTGGCCTGGTCAAAAAATGGATTTTCGCCAATGCCAGCTGAAAGGATAAAACCATGAGCACGCCTCATAGCGTCCGCTGCCCTTTTCACATTGTGCCTAAATTCTTTTAACTTGTTAAATCTGATGGCGGCCCTGGTAATCACAGCGATTTTACCACTATGATCTTGATCTGTTTTTTGTACCTTAAATGGTTCTTTAGCTGACCATAAGCCATGGCTTGATAAAGGCTTAAGTAAGATCGTAAAGCTTTCAATACCAAAGAAATTAAACCATTTCATTGCGAATGACTCATGATAGAAGGTGTCGTAATCTTCCCGGTTATCCCAGGTAGTCAATATGGCCCAGTGTTTATAGTCAGGAGGCAGGTCTACCTGTGCATCTTTACCGCTACCCATCAGTTTCCAAAATCTGCAGCATTTGTTTAGCCATAAAGGAATCCTGAGAATCGCCATCCCAATAAAGGCAAAAGGGATGGTGAAGCCACGGAATTTGGTAATGGTTAATGCTACAATCATAAATTAGTGGTTGATTTGCCAAAACTAAGGAATTTAAAGATAGCTTATCGTTCAAATTTTCGTCATTAAAACCAAAGTTTCTGTACATCTCACAAATCATGATTAACTTTGAATTACACAAAAAATAAAATGGCAGAAGATTTAGTTATTACCAGAGATACTTCGAAAGAAGAACAATATCAATCCATTATTCCTCAGATTGAAGCTTTGTTGCATGGCGAAACAGATTTTATCGCTAACCTGGCAAACGTTGCTGCAGCACTTAAAGAGCAGTTTGGTTGGTTTTGGGTAGGTTTCTATTTGGTTAAGCAGGATGAGCTGGTGCTTGGTCCTTTTCAGGGTCCGGTGGCCTGCACAAGGATTAAAAAAGGAAAAGGTGTTTGTGGTGCTTCCTGGGCTGAAGCGCAAACCATCATCGTTCCCGATGTGGATAAGTTTCCGGGGCATATTGCCTGTGCATCAGCTTCAAAGTCTGAGATCGTTCTCCCTTTAATTGTTAATGATGAAGTAATTGGCGTGCTTGATGTAGATAGTGAAGTGTTAAATAAATTTGATGAAACAGATCAGATTTATTTAGAGGAGGTTATCACTATTTTATTAAACAGATAATTCATATAAATATTGAAATTAAACCCTGAATATTACCTGAATGAAGATGTAGTAGGTCTTGCCAAAGATTTGCTTGGTAAGGTTTTATACACTAAGATCGGCGATGAAATTACTGCTGGTATTATTGTAGAAACGGAAGCCTATTTCGGAATAAAAGATAAAGCATCTCATGCCTATGCCGGTCGCCGCACCAACCGCACCGAAACCATGTATGGTACTGGTGGCATTGCATATGTTTACCTCTGTTATGGCATGCATCATCTTTTTAATGTGGTTACTTCGGTTGAAAATGATCCTCTCGCAGTTTTGATCAGGGGGATAGAGCCACTGATTGGTGTAGAAATTATTGAAGAACGGAGAAACATGCCTCATACAAAGGGGGCTATTTCGGCTGGACCGGGATCTGCGGCCAAAGCATTAGGGATCGATAAAAGCTTTAATGCAAAAAATCTTTCTGGTGATGATATCTGGATTGAAGATCATCATATCCAATATAAAGAAGAAGATATTGCTGCAACACCCCGCGTGGGTATTGCCTATGCGAAAGAACATGCCTTGCTACCCTGGCGTTTCTTTGTAAAAGGTAATAAATATGTAAGCAAACCAAATAAGATTTAATTCATGCAAACCTTTTAGGTTGCTTCCTGTTTTTCTTTCATATACTAAAAATCATGAAAAACGAGAAAAATATAGCAATCCTTAAAGAAATGGCAGAAAGTGTTAGAACCTGTATGTTCACTACATTTTCTTCGGGAGACGAATTTGGAAGCAGACCAATGGGCACTGCAAAAATAGAAGACGATGGCAGTTTGTGGTTTTACACCAATGAGTATTCGCCTAAATCCAAAGAGATCTCAAAAGAAAATAATGTGCTGCTGGCCTATAGCGATCCTTCTAAAAATACTTATTTAACCGTTAAAGGTAAAGCAGAGCTTGTAGATGACAAAGTGCGTAAAGAAGCTTATTTCTCGCCCTTTGTTAAAGCCTGGTTTCCGGATGGCATTGAAGATCCGAGATTAATTCTGATAAAAGTTACACCAGAAGAAGCGGAATATTGGGATGCATCATCTTCAAAAATTGTAGTGTTGTTCAGTATGTTAAAAGCAGTGGTAACTGGTGATACACCTGATTTAGGTAAGCACGACACCATAAAATTTTAACAAAATGCAATAAATTGGAAAGCAGGATTGGAAACAATGCCTGCTTTTTTTGTAATATTGGGGCAATGAATTTCGAAAACTCCCTTTCATTTGCCAAAGCACAAGATGAGGCTGATCAGCTCCATCAATTTAGGTCTCAATTTTTATTTCCAAGCCATAACGGGAAAGATTTTATCTATCTGTGTGGTAATTCATTAGGGCTTCAACCTAAAGCAGCAGGTGAAGTTTTAAAGCGTCAGCTTGATAATTGGGCAAACTATGCTGTTGAAGGCTGGTTTGATGGAAATGAACCCTGGATGTTCTATCATAAAGAACTCAAAAAGTTAATGGCGCCAATTGTTGGTGCGTTACCAGCTGAAGTTTGCCCTATGAATACCTTAACTGTAAACCTTCACCTTTTAATGGTGAGTTTTTACCAGCCTAAAGGCAAACGCTTTAAAATTATTATGGAAGGCGGTGCGTTCCCGTCTGATCAATACGCGATAGAGAGTCAGGTGAGGTTTCGTGGTTTTGATCCAAAAGAAGCGATTATAGAGGTTTTTCCTCGTGAGGGCGAAGAAGTGCTTCGCACAGAGGATATCGTTGCGCAGATCAAAGAAAATGCAGATCAAATTGCATTGGTGTTGTTTGGTGGGATTAATTATTATACGGGACAATGGTACGATATGAAAACCATTACCAAAGCCGGTCATGAAATTGGGGCTATTGTTGGCTGGGATCTGGCGCATGCTGCCGGGAATGTCCCTGTGAAACTTCATGATTGGGGTGTTGATTTCGCCTGCTGGTGCTCTTATAAATACCAAAATTCAGGTCCGGGCGGTATAAGCGGAATTTTTGTTCATGAAAAACATTTTAACAATACCGGTTTAAACCGTTTTGCAGGATGGTGGGGTTATCAGGAAAGCAAACGTTTTAAAATGGAAAAAGGTTTCGTTCCCGAGGCTGGAGCAGATGGCTGGCAGGTAAGCTGTACACAGGTAATGCCTATGGCACTATATCACGCATCTCTTCAAATTTTTGAACAGGCTGGTTTTATCGAACCCCTCAGAAATAAAAGTATTACTTTAACTCAGTATCTTGAATTTATTATAAATGAAGTAAATAAGGATTTAAGTGTGGAGCAATACAAAATTATAACGCCGAAAAATCCTGATGATAGAGGCGCTCAGTTATCCATCATTGCCGAGCGTAATGGTAAGCAGATTTTTGATGGATTAATGGCTAATCATGTACTCGGCGATTGGCGCGAACCAGATGTAATCCGTTTAAGTGCCGTGCCTCTTTATAATTCTTATGAGGATGTTTATCTGGCCGGACAAGCATTATTAAAAGTGAGTAAAGATATTTTATAAGTAAAGAAGAAATAAAAAAATGATCAACTACAACCCTAAAGACTGGAGTACCTTCATTTTTCATATTGATAAAAGCGATACCTTTAGAAAACTTTGGCCTTTGATGCTTGGAGTGGCTGGCTTTTCGGGGTTAGTGGCCTATGCCGAACTAAATTACTTTCAGCTTTCTAAAACCAGTAATGTTACTAATATTGGCATGATGCACAGCTTATTGGGCTTCGTTTTGTCTCTGTTGTTGGTTTTCAGAACCAATACGGCTTATGACAGGTGGTGGGAAGGCAGGAAATTGCTGGGATCGCTAACCAATGTAAGCCGTAACCTGGCCATAAAAATTAAAGCACTTAAGCTGGAAGAAGATGACGTCCGCTTTTTTGAATATGGCATCCCGAAATATGCTTTTGCGTTAAAAGAACATTTACGGGAAAAGATGTATTTTGGCAAGAACAGCTTGCTGATAGAAGTTGAAGAAGGTAAACACGTTCCTAACCAGATAGCAGGCAGTTTAATCAACCGGTTTTACGGCTTGCTGGAGAAGGGTTCGATTTCGCAGGAGCAGTTTATTGTTCTTTCGGGCGACTTTAATCAGTTTACCGATATCTGTGGTGCCTGCGAAAGAATCAAAAACACACCGATTCCGTTTTCTTACAGCGCATTTATTAAAAAGTTTATTTTTGTTTATGTGATCACTTTGCCTTTTGGCTGGGTATTTAGTTTAGGTTATTTTGTAGTGCCAATCGTTCCCTTTATCCTCTATGTATTAGCGAGTTTGGAGCTGATAGCTGAAGAAATAGAGAACCCTTTTGGCTATGATGCAAATGATCTTCCGGTAGACCAGATCTGTAACAATATCGAAAAACATGTTGGGGAGATTTTAGGCTAATGATCAAAATTGCCTGGCATCCGATATACGCACATCCTTTACCTGAGGGACATCGGTTTCCTATGTTAAAATATGAGCTGATACCCGAACAGCTTTTGCATGAAGGTACTATAGAACAGCAGCATTTGTTCAGCTCCGAACCGGTTAGCGAAGAAATTGTGCTGCTGACACACCAAAAAGCTTATTGGGAACAGTTGAGGGATCTGACACTTTCGGCTAAAGACCAAAGGCGTATCGGTTTTCCTTTAGATGCTCAACTTGTAGAACGTGAGCTGAGGATCGCACAAGGTACAATTGATGGCGCTCATTTCGCCATGGAGAATGGGATTGCGTTTAACGTAGCCGGCGGAACACATCATGCAGGTAGCAATTGGGGTGAGGGATTTTGTCTGTTAAATGATCAGTCGATTGCTGCTAACTATTTATTAAATAATTGTTTAGCTAAACGTATCTTAATTATTGATTTAGATGTACACCAGGGCAATGGTACAGCAGAAATCTTTCAACATGAGCCGTGTGTATTTACTTTTTCGATGCATGGCGATAAAAATTTTCCTTTCAGAAAAGAAATCTCAAGTTTGGATGTGCCATTGGATGACGGGCTGCAAGACGAGGAGTATTTATCGATTTTGAACATCAATCTTAAAAAAGCATTCGAGAGATCAAAACCTGATTTTGTATTTTATCTTTCAGGTGTAGATGTGCTTTCTACTGATAAGCTGGGTAAGCTATCGTTAAGCAAAGCCGCTTGCAGGGAACGTGACAGGATCGTTCTTCAAGCTTGTAAAGATAAAAACCTGCCGCTACAGGTAAGTATGGGTGGGGGTTACTCAACTGATATTAAAGATATTGTTGATGCACATTGCAATACCTATCGCCTGGCTTTTGATTTATTTGCATAAGCCATTACGCTAAAAACATAATATCCTTATCTTCGCGGCAATATGTTGGAAATTATTTATCAGGACGAGCATTTAATTGCGATTAACAAGCCGCATGGCCTATTAGTTCATCAATCTTCAATTGCAAGGGATGCGACTGAATTTGCATTACAGCTGCTTAGGGATCAGGTGGGGAAACATGTTAGCCCGGTGCATAGGTTAGACCGGAAAACCAGCGGAATCTTATTGTTTGCTTTTGATAAGCATTCTGAAGTTGCTATGCATCAGCAATTTATGAATGCAGAAACCGATAAAAAATATTTAGCCATATTACGGGGTTTTACACCTGATGCAATGGATATCGATTATCCTTTAGCCAAAGAAAACGGAACGATGCAGGATGCTTTTACATCATTCAAAACGCTCCAACGGGCAGAAGTTGAAGTGGCTTTTGGTAAACACCCAACTTCCAGGTATTCATTGATAGAAGCTACACCTAAAACCGGAAGAATGCATCAGCTACGAAGGCATTTCAGTCATATTCTTCATCCGATTATTGGAGATCGCACACACGGTTGCAACAAGCAGAATAAATTCTTCAAAGAACAATGGGATATGACCACCATGTTACTGCACGCCTCTGAGCTGGAGTTTATTCACCCTATTACTAAAGAAAAAATACATTTAAAAGCCGGTTTACACGACGAATTTAAAAGGGTAATGGATTTCATGAAAATGGAACTCTAACACAATTTTTGTCATCAAAATCTGTTTATATAGCATCTATGATTAAATACTTACGATTTATACTCCCAGTTTTAGCGCTTTTTGCAGCCAGTTGTTCTTCTGTTTATATGCCAAATGTTCCAAATACGCCCATGTTAAGCAAACAGGGTGAATTTAGTGGAGGTGCGCACATTTCTTTAAAAGGCAACGCCAGTGTGAACGGCGCTTATGCCGTTTCAGATCACATTGGATTGCTGTTTAGTGGATCAAGAATGAACAGTGAAAGGAGAACCAAAGATTTTGGTCACAAATTAATTGAGATCGGCGGTGGTTACTTTGATACCTTCGGACCGGATAATAATAGGATCATAGAAGTTTATGCGGGAGTAGGCAAGGGCTGGAGCGATATCACTTTCCGTGATTTTAAAGATGACGTGCTGATTAGCAATGAAGTTCAGGATGTAGATTACCGAAAAACATTTTTACAGGTAAACTACAGCTCTAAAAAGAAAAATAACCTGCGTTTATTCGGAACTGACTTTCCGATCAATTATGGTACAGCTTTAAGAATTAGTCATATTAAAATGGATCGGTTCTTTTTAAATGGCGTGGTGCAGCCAAAAGAAGATAATATTTTCTTTGAGCCTGTGTTTTTTACACGTATGGCGCTTAATAAGACTTTTCAGCTACAATATACCACCAGTAGTAATATTGGCTTAAAGAAGCGTAAATACATGTCTGCGGGCAACTCTATCTTTACTATTGGTATTGTGGTGAATGTTGGCGGGAAATAACAGGTGCTGTCATTCTGAACGCAGTGAAGAATCTGTCTTGATTAAGCAATATGCATTAATTTAACGCTACTATTAAACCTGCGGTTATCGTTCATCGGGTGTTATGTAGGTTAGGGATTCTTCGCTGCGCTCAGAATGACAATTAACCAGCCTTCAAACTCTTCGTTTTATTCTGAAAACGCATAAATAATAGGATAGAGGCAGTCAACAAGCCTAATGTTAAGCCATACCAGATTCCGTTAACACCCAAACCAAACTGAAATCCCAATAAATACCCCACAGGGATTCCAACAACCCAATAGGCCAGAAATGTGATAAAAGTTGGAATATTTACATCGCCTATGCCACGCAGCACACCTAAACCCACCACTTGCGTACCATCAAACAGTTGAAAAAAGCCTGCGATGATTAATAGCTGCGCTGCTATGGGAATTACGGCTGCATCTTCGGTATAAATAAAGGGCATGATGTTGTTTGCCAGTACAAAAATGACTGCGGTACACGACATAAACAGCAAAATCACATGATAACTCGCAATTGCTGATTTACGTAAATCGTCGAAATTATTCTTACCAAAGTTGTTCCCGGTTTTAATTGTCGCTGCAGAAGCCACACCACTGGCAATCATGTAGGTCATGGCAGCCAGACTGATTGCAATCTGATGTGCTGCCTGTTCTACTGCGCCAATGGTACCAATCAGTACAGCAGCGCCACTAAAAGCACTGATTTCGAAAGAATATTGCATGGCAACGGGCATTCCGATTTTTGCAATTTTAATGGCCCTTAATTTATCGAAAAATGTAGCTTTAAAACTAATCAGGTATTTTTTAAAATGTTTTGAGCGCAACACATAAAATGACATTACCGTCGCCATCAGAATCCTGTCGATCAGGGTGCTTAAGCCTACACCACTCACACCCATTGATTTAATGCCAAACATGCCTTTAACGAAAATGATCCCCAAAATAATATTGAGAGCATTTCCCCAGATAGAAACGAACATGGCCTGTTTGGTAAATCCAAGACCTTCTGCAAATTGTTTGAAAGTCTGGAAAACCAATAAAGGAATAATGGAAACAGATAAAAGGTTGAGGTAAGGTTTTGCGTAACGCACCACTTCCGGTGTTTGTTCCAGGTGATCGATTACAAAGAATATCCCCAATTGCACCAATATGTATAAGAATAATCCAACACAGATGTTAATGATTAAACTGTTTGATAAGAGTTTTCCGCATTCATCGTAATTCTGACGGCCATTTTCCTGGGCAATCAAAGGTGTTAAGCCATAGGAAATGCCCAAACCAATCACTAAAATGAGCATAAATATGCTGTTAACCAGTGAAACTGCTGCTAATTGAATGGTATCGGTAAAATGACCAACAATAATACTATCGGCCATGTGCACCAGTGTATGACCTACCTGCGAACCTACAATCGGCAGCGCCAAATGCAGATTTTCTTTGTAATATGGTTTATACCTGGTGTAAATTTTAGAAAACATAGTTTGCAAAGGTCGGGTTTTTAAACCTCAAAAAATAGGGATGTAGAAAAGTTAATGTTATACTTTTAATAAACGCGATCGTCATGCTGAATTTAGTTCAGCATCTAATATGCAATAAATCGGTTTGTTTAGACCCTGAAACGAGTTCAGGGTGACGAATCTCCGGAGAACTATCTCACCGCTGTAAAATACTCTTCTTTTTCAGTGGTATGCGATTTGATTACGTTGGTTAAAATTAAATTGACCAAAACCTTTTGGGCTTTTCGGTAAGAACTTCGCAACAGCTTGCTGAATTCTTTCAGGGTTATTTTTTCGTTTTGTTCCAGGTATTCGAGCAGCTTTTTTTCGTTATCAGAATAGGAGATGAGCACGCCATCGTTTTTATATTCCTGTTTTAATACTTCGACGATGATGCGGCTGGCCAATACGCTTTTATCATCAATGCGGATGTAGGCCCACCATTTTTTCTGGTCATCAAGTGCGTAATGAGGTTTGGTGTCACTTTCAGGGATGTTTACCACCAAAACCAGTTTATCATCTACATAAATTTCTTCAAAATAAGGTTCAATTGCCGGTTTACAGCACTGATGTGCAGCGGTTAAGATCATGTATTTTTCTTCTTCCTCCGATTTTACACCTTTTATCGAACCATCATCGGCTACGCCTATCAATAACTTACCGCCTTTATTATTGGCAAAAGCCACCAGGCTCTTGGCAATTTTTTCGGTACTGGTAATGGTTTTTTTAAAATCGAGCATCACACCCTCGCCCTGCAAAATTAAATTCTTAATACTCGGCATAATCTAAAAATTAGTAGGCAACCCTGGGCGTTTCGCCCTGGTGCAGGTTTCGGATATATACTTCATTCATTACGGTAGCGCACAACTCCCCATCCTTGTTGGTAATTTCCATAGGGTAGGCTTTTACAAACTTCCCAACGGTTTTTAGCGCATGTTCGGCCTCGTTAAGCATTTCCTCGGTTACCGTGATGGTAAAATATAAGGTAGAACGTCCGGGTTTTAAATATTGTATAGAGGCACTTTTTAACCATACACGAACTTTAAAACCGCGCCGTTGCATTAACTGATCGAATAATAAAGCATAAAAAGGATCGGTAGCAGCATAAATAGTCCCACCGAAAATAGAACCATTATAATTTTTATTCAGAAAACTCTTGCTGAGCTTAACCGTACAGCTTCTAAATTCATTTTCAAATTTCTGAACCCAAATGCGCTGGAAAAACAAAGGCGGATAAAAGCGCATTACCCATTTCAGGGTGCTTTGAGAAATAATCATATTTACTAATATCAGAAAGTTTTATCACCTTTTAAAGTTTTGGCCATGTTGTTTTAGTAATATTTCCGTAATTTAGGTTATGCATGTTTACGATACGATTAGCGGCGCTTTAACAGATTTAGATAGTCGCGGTTACAATTTGGATTTCAATTTAACTCCTGATGGTTTGGAGTGCAAATCAATTGATCTGTTCCTGATGCCCGAGGAATTTGAAATTGAGGAGGTTTACCGTTTTGAAGGCATGACCGATCCTGCGGATAGTTCGGTAGTTTATGCCATTTCATCAAATGTTGGCAATCTGAAAGGTGTTTTGGTTGATGGTTATGGGGTATACGCCGAAAATGTATCTCCGGAATTATTGAATAAGTTAAAAATCCATCACGAATAGTCTATTGTTAATCCTCGCAAAAGCTTAATAATCAATGTAATCAAAGAAATAAAAACTTTTTTGAAGAAAAAAAATAAAACCAAATGATTATAAGGTTGTTAGGTTGATAGATAACAATAAAAACTATGAAAAGAATAATCTTAAGTCTTGCTTTTGCAGGCTCTCTTATGATAGCCACATCAGCATGCAATTCGTCAAAAAATATGGCTGGTTCATCAGACAGTACTAAGACGGATTCAACAACTACGGCACCGATGGATACAACGTCTAAAAAGATGCCAGACACGACAACGAAAATGCCACCCGACACAACAAAAAAGAATCCTCCTATGTAGGATCCTAAAAGCCACTCTAAACTGGACTGAACCCCAAAAGTTGGACAAGTTAAAAATTAATTACAGTGATGAGCTCGATATTTTATCGGGCTCATTCCATTTAGATTTAGTTTGATCCTGTCGTTATTATAGTAATGGATATACTCTTC